>Ga0209777_10000037_pt1 | contig 210947 bp, 223 predicted proteins | sample FrelakmetHBP12HB_FD_187147 | JGI IMG/M metagenome (GOLD analysis project Ga0209777, IMG submission 187147) | Freshwater lake sediment microbial communities from the University of Notre Dame, USA, for methane emissions studies -HBP12 HB (SPAdes)... | ecosystem: Environmental > Aquatic >...
CCTAGCCCAGGCAATGGCTGAACTTGACCGCTTGTCAGACAGGGTCTACATTCCACGGCCAATCAAAGAGAAGGCTGCGGTCATTTACCGTAAAGCCTTAGATAAGAGCCTAGTCCGCGGAAGGTCTATCGCAGCCATAACGGCTGCTGCGGCTTATGCGGCTTGCCGTGGAAGTGGAACTCCAAGAGCACTTCATGAAATCGCAGAGGCAAGCCTGGTCGATAAAAAGGATGTTGCTCGTTGCTACCGGCTTTTGCTACGTGAACTTGACATGCACATGTCCATCCCTGACCCCCTCACGTACGTTTCGAAAATCGCTGAAAGAACAGGAATTTCGGGCAAGACGCAGGGAATTGCTATACGGATTCTTCGAGAAGCTAGAAAGAAGCGGGCTGCTGCCGGAAAGGACCCTATGGGGTTGGCTGCTGCAGCATTGTACATTGCTTGTTTGCAGAGCAACGAGAAGAAGACACAGAAGGACATAGCCGAAGCAGCAGGCGTCACTGAGGTCACGGTGAGAAACCGCTATAAGACCCTAAAAAGGCAGCTGAAGTTAGAATTGCCGGGTTAATCATCTTTGCTTTCTTCTCTTTTTTCTCAAATTTTCGGGATGCATTTTCGACCTGAAGTCTTTCGCTTTCGCCTTCAAAGCAAACGAAGCGCATGTAGTCCAACGCGCGTGCACTTCAGGAACTCACTGAGGGCTGTCATCACGCGCATCATCACTAACCAAATCGCACGCTGTCCTAAGTCGAAGGCTTATTGACCAATCGCTAAACCCTGTTTTTTTACCGGCAAATCAGTGTTCGAATTTCAACCCCCACTCACAGCGTCTTAGAATGGGTTCATCTAGTTGAAATAAGCTCAAAATAGGCTCCGATTTGAGTGCGGGGGGTGGGATTTGGACCTACGAGACTTAAGCACTGGACAATATTAGCGGTCTTCTAATGTTGGACTCGAACCCATTTGGGTGCTAGTCCGGGCGATTCCAACTGGAACCCGCAATGCGATGTTGCGAGCCAAGGCGTAATAGACTTGGTTGAACTCGTGACTTTCGCCGTGCACTACGGCGCGCACCTATAATGCCAGTCAAACAATGTCAAAAACGTTTTTTCTTTGCTTTTGAGACTCGATTCTTCGTCCTAGTCTAGCGCGCCGTGCGATTGGAAATTGAAGAGTGAGAACGCATGTATGACGCGCCTAGGAGTACAAGGAAACGCTCACGTTTTTTTGTAAGGCCATTCAGTCTCTGATAAGTTTCGTCCTCCACGTTGATTTCGGTTAATCGAGAGTTTTCCTCGACTTGCTCTATGTTTGAAGCTCCCACGATTGGCGCCGTTGCAATCGGGTTTTTCAGTATCCACACTAGGGCGCGCGCCAACTTGGTGACGCACGGCTACACAATCTACGTGGAGAGCGTGGACAGCACCACCGGAAACAAAGGAATAATAAGCAGTTGGACTATGAATGGAAGCGGTTTCGTCGTGTTTTCCACAGATCAAGCAGCCGCGCACATGTTCACGCAGGAACTCGATGCGTACCCGACCACCAATTTCAACGGCATCCCGTTTCTGACGGCGAACGCGAGGCAGCTCTTGCAACAGTCAAACGTTGCCAAGACGCTGGCAAGCGATAGTTATGCGCGAGGAGACTTCAGCACGTCCGCGGCCTACTACAAAAGCTCGTTAGACTATATACAACAGGCCTGGTCCAGTGAAACGGCAAAGTGGTCGACGTTTGAAGATGCTATCGCGGGCATACTGCAGGGAGGCGGCAACTTGCTCGCGATGCAGGGATACGCTTGGCTCATCTTCGCAGTGGGCTTCCTGATCATGAGCATCGGAGTGCTTATTTATCTAGCGAGAAAAAGAACACCGCCAAGAGTGCCGTAGCGAACCCAACGGAACCTCTATTTTTTCTTCAGCGCGCGCGAAACGTGCAGTCACGTTGCGCACTCGAAAGTTTGCAACTGCCAATCCATAAACTATATTTCAAGCATTGCGCACCATCATGGAGAATGGTTCATGAGGTGGCTGTGCCAGTGTCAAGAGGTATTGTGAAGGGGATGGCTGCGTGAGGTTGTGCTTGGAATGATTCCGGTTGAGATCTCTGATGTTAAGAAATCGTATGGCGATTTGCATGCGGTTGACGGGGTTTCCTTTTCGGTTAATGAGGGTGAAGTCTTCGCTCTTCTCGGCCCGAACGGCGCGGGTAAGACGACGCTGATAGAGATTTTGGAGGGTTTGCGGAAACGAGACGCGGGCGCCGTGAAGGTGCTGGGTCTTGATCCATGGGAAAACAGCGGCGTGCTTCACAAGAGAATCGGCGTTATACCTCAGGACTTCACGTTCTTCGACAAAGCAAACCCACGGGAGGCAGTGAAGTATTACGCGGATCTCTTCGATGTCACCGTCGACCCGGACGCGACCTTGAAAGAAGTTTTGCTGGATGATTCAGCCCGTGTCCTCTTCGAGAATCTCTCCGGAGGGCAGAAGCAGAAAATGGGTCTCGCACTCGCACTTGTGAACAATGCAGAGCTTCTCTTCCTAGACGAACCCACCACTGGGCTTGATCCAAACGCCAGAAGAGCCGTTTGGGACGTGATAAGAGGATTGAAGAGCAAGGGCAAGACGGTGATATTGACCACGCATTACCTTGACGAGGCGGAACAGCTTTCCGACAGAGTCGCCATCATGAACCACGGACACGTAGTGGCCATGGGAACCACCGAGGAAATCATCGAAACTCACGGCTCAGGCGAAAGGCTCGAAATTCACGGAACAGAACAGCTGGCCACCTACATCAAAACTCACACAAAACTGAACACCGAGTACAATAGCAAGGGTATCATCAGCATAGCAATCAAACATAAAGAAGACGCGCTCACAGCCCTTACCGCTGCTGAACAGTCAGGACTCGACTGGCACGATCTCCACACACGCCGCGACAGCCTGGACGACGTGTTCGTCAAACTCGTGAGCGGAACAATAGACGAGCACGGCGAAATCAGAGCCGAAAACACAAATAACAATTCACGTGATCAGAGGAGGCGCTAAAACGAATGCCCAGTGCAAGAAGAGTCATGTCTGACCTCCGCGTTTTCGGCCGAGGATACCTAAGAAACGCGGCGGGACTGTTCTTCGGCCTAATATTCCCAGTCATCCTCATACTCATCTTCGGCGCAATCTTTCAAAGCGGCTTTTCCGGCACGATAACGCTCTACGTTCAAAACCACGACACCGGCCCAGTCTCCAGTTCCTTCACAGCCGCCTTGAACAGCACAGGCACAGTCAATTTGATACTGGTGAGCAATTCTGAAAACTTTTCTCAATACCTCTCAGCTCACTCCGCCTCCGACGGAATAATCATCCCAGCAGATTTCTCGGCCGACTATGCAGCTCACCAACCTGTCAACGTGACACTCTACGGCAACCCCAGCCAAAGCTCCAGCCAAATCGTGAGCGGAACCGTAGCCGGAGTGATAAACGGGTTTAACCTTTACGGCTCGCGCGCTATTATCGGCGTAACGCAGACCACGGCCAATTCCCAGGTGACCAAGTACATCGACTTCCTGGTTCCAGGCCTCATCGGTTTCGCCATACTTATAAGCCCCATGTTCTCCCTCGTAAACATATCCTCTGAGTACAAGAGAATAAAATTGTTCAAACAGCTATCGTTGACCCCTCTCACCAAGATGGAGTGGCTGGCCTCCAAAGTACTCTTCTACATCCTTCTCTCCTCTGTGTCATTCTTGTTGATGACTGCCTTTGGAGTCGTCGCCTTTCACGCACACGTCGCGCTCTCACCGTGGCTAATCCCATTCCTAGTACTGGGCCCCATGTTCTTCGCTTCGCTCGGCATGCTCGTGGGAACCATCTCAAAGAGCACCGAAACAGCCAGCGTCGTCGGAAACGTCATAACCTTCCCCATGATGTTCCTCTCCGGCACCTTCTTCCCCATCTCGCTCATGCCCACGTACCTGCAGACTTTCGCACACGTCCTTCCCTTGTTCTACATAATCGACGGGCTCAACGGAGTCATGATATACAGCAACTACGCACAGGCAACAATAGACCTCGTCGTAGTCGCAGTAATCACGATCGTTGCCTTCGTAGCCGCAGCGAGACTATTCAAGTGGAGAGAAGACTAACCTCCAGAAACAAGCACCAATCATCAGTTCAATCAGGTTAAACATGGAGCCCGCACTTGGTTATGACGCGCGCACTAGTCTTGGTTTGCCCGCGTTATGTGCGCATTAAATGTTCACCTGTCAGGATAGCCGTTGGGCCCCATCCTTTCTTCTTCAGGCAAGCTCGGCATCACGCTGCCTGTTCCCGCAGGGCCCGGAATGGTCATCAAAGTTTGAGTTCGAAGCACTCCCTTCACGTGGTGGATTCTCTCAATCATCTTCCCCAGATAGTCCAAATCCGAAAACTGTGCCAAGACCACCGCGTCGAACTGTCCTGTCACCCCATATGCGGTCTTCACACCATCAATCTTGAGCACAGCTTCCAGAACTTGCCATAAGACACCAGCATCCGTGTTAACTAGAATGAAAGCCTCCAAATTGCCTTCCTCAAGAAACTGTAGTCTGTTCCAGTGCATAAATCTGTTACTCAAAGAGTTAGTCAGGCGAGATCAAAAAATCTTTACGAGAAATTTGGCTTCAAGGCCGAGGCACTGAGCAAAGCGCGCGCTAATACCTAAAACTTGCAAGTTCGCCCTCATTCCAACAACGGCTCAAACTTCCTCTTCGCAAACCAGCTAATCTATCCTCTAACGCTTCTTTCCTAAATACCCTGGTTGGGAATCGTGAAAACAAGACAGGGTTTCCTCAGCTAAAGCCCTTATTCCCAAACCTATTATGATGCGTGAGCATTTCCATGTCACGACGCACTCTCAGGTGTTTAGCCGGCCTGGAGACGGGGTATCCCAGACGGATGACAAAAGCAATCTTCATGTATTCGGGGACGTTGAGAATCCGCTTCACCTCTTTTTCCACGGCATCTCCACTGAACACGCTCAATATGTGAACGCTTATCCCAAGCGACTGGGCCATAAGCCACATGTTCTCCATGACACAACCCAAGCTAATGAAACCCAAAACATCTCCGTCGGAAGCAGGCGCTCTCTTTCTAGAATCATAAATCACTATCAGCAGCAGCGGAGTGCCCGTGATGCGTTGGTTCAGGGGCGAAGGTGCGCTTTCACGAACAGCTTTGTCCAGCTTGGCAGGATCCCTCCAATCCGGCGGAAAATTGGTGCCGAGGATTCCGACCTTCTTCTGAAGCAACTCCTCTTCCGAGGATGACAGCTGCTGGTAGTTCTCACGGATGAACGCTTCCGACACACGGGACTTGATTATTCCAATCTTCTCCAGAACCTCCTTGTCATCAATGACTAGAATTTCGAAGTTCTGCATGTTATGAGCCGTCGGCGCCCAGCGCGCCGCCTCTAGGATCTGCCTCAGGCTCTCCTTGGACACCGGACGATTCGGATCAAAAGGGACCCTCATTGACCGTCTCTGCTGAATAATTTTCAAGACATCAGCCATAACCCTCATCTCCCAACTTAACCACTCGCGCCTGTGATTTTCCTCTAGATGAATCTTCGCATATAAGTCTACTGACGCGGTTTCATGACCCGACTTAGCGGTACTCCCCATATCAGTCGGTTCGCGAAGAAAGCGCCGGAAAATGTGCAAAGACTACGCAGAGGGGATCAGCTTGATTTCGAAAATGTGCGGCCACATCTTTCCAGTGACAAAGAGCCTGTCTCCGTTCGTGTCGTACGCGATTCCGTTCAGTACGTTGTTTGGATCTTGATTTTTCGAGTCTCGAATGCCCGTCAAGTCGATCCACACCGTCACCTGTCCGGTCTGGGGATTGATGACCGCGATCTTCTTTTGTTCCCAAATGTTCGCGTAAACCGCCCCTTTTACGTACTCAAGCTCGTTGAGTTCAGTGACAGGTCCAGTGTCATGCACCACCACCTGCCCGATTCTCTTGAAAGTCACTGGGTCCAGAAAGTACAGGTCCGATGTCCCATCGCTCATTATAAGTCGCTTGCCATCGTACGTTAACCCCCATCCCTCAGTAGGATACTCAAACTCCCGCAACAGACCAAAAGTGGCCTTGTCATACACGAAACCCACATGCGACTGCCACGTCAACTGGACGATTTCATCCCCGACGATTGCAATGCCCTCGCCGAAATACTGAGACTGCAACGTGCGAACCTGCAAAACCTTACCGGTCTTTAAATCCACGCGGCGCAACGAGGAATTGCCGTAGAGTCCCGTGCTCTCGTACAGAAAGCCGTTCTCGAACACCAATCCTTCGGTGAAAGCATTCGTGTCGTGCGGGTACACGTTGACAACGCTGAAGGTGTAGCACAATGCCGTGGAATTGGCAGGCTTGTCGTCTACCAAAACCAGAAACATGCCCGCGACCAAAAGCGCGAGTGTGACAATCACCACGCCCATCATGTGCCACGTTGTCATTAGAAATCCTCCCCTGTCTCCTACACTGCCAAGACTCTGATATACTTACCTTCCACCTCTAGGGCAAATCTGTATGGAAGTGTGTAAACCTTTAGCTCCGGTCATACTTTTTTCTTATACGTCGTTTCAATGACTTGGCGTGCCTTCAGTAACAGTTTAACTCGGTGTTGTCTATTGGGGCGCGTGCTTACTAGCCAAAATGGCGCCCGAGGCTCCCGAGTAGAATTGGCAGTTCCGATGTGTCATATGTCTTGTTTATGTGCACATCAGCCAGAACAGAAAGAAGCTGCAACATTTTACTGGTGAACGCTTGTTCAAATTGAGCCACCCGCTGGGGTTTCCCAGAACACCTAAAAGCATCGAAGCAGCGAGATTAGGGGTTTGCGTCGGCTCTTTTCTTCATCCAATCGTGGGCGAAGATTTCTGCTTCTCCGCTTTCTATTCCTTTCAGTATCTTCTGCGCCACATACTCCGCGGTGTCGGCTGGAAACGGAACGGAGCCTCCCTGCTCTCCGCCTTCAGGAATTGCATCCTTAATGGTGTTCTTCTCGAAATCGGTGAGCGTAATGTACGGGTACACGACACTGACAACAATGTCATCCTTCTTCAATTCTTCCCGTGCGGTCAAGCTGATGTTGGCAAGCGCTCGTTTCAAGGCCGAATATGCCCCGTTGTTCGGCAGATACATCAGCGCGGTGCCGGAGCTGATGTTAACGATCGTTCCTCCGCCCTGCTTCCGCATGATAGGGATGACCTGCTTCATGGCAACGAGCGGGCCGACCACGTCCAAGTCGAAGATGTGATGGAAAGTGTCAACGTTAGTCTTCTCAACTGGAGCGTCATATCCCTGGCCGGCACAGTTGATTAGAACGTCGATTCTCCCGAAGTGCTCCATCGTTCGTCTAATCATGCTCTCGATATCACAGATTCTCGTCACGTCGGCGGGAACCGCCAACGAGCCGGGAAGCTCAACTGAGAGTTGCTCCAACTTCCCTTTTGAACGGGAGACGAGAGCCAGTTTCGTGCCCTGTTTAGCAAGAAGTCTCGCTGTCGCCAGACCTATCCCTGAAGAAGCGCCAGTGACAATTACGACCCTATCCTGAAGATCCATGAAAACTATTCCTCAGTTCTGCCTCTTACTACAGTTAGATAATGGCTAGTCAATCCGTTTAAGGATTTGGGGTGGCCGTCTCAGCGACGAACTCGTTTTTCCCTTAGGGATTCCAAAGATTAGCTCGGAATACACCTCGTGATCGTTTGGGATGCTCAGTTCCTTCTTCACCTTCGGATCGTTCGCTATGCTTATCAGCAAACCGATCCAGCAACTCCCAATACCCATCGAGTAGGCTGCAGTATCATGTTCTGCGCGGCCATCGTGCAATCATTCACCGCGCGCGCCGAACACGTATTCGCGCTAGCGTGTTGCTGAGTTCGGGGAATTGACATGAACCTGTTGATCACATTGGGTTGGACCGACATCCATGACATGGTATGTAGAGTTTGATGAGAATGCAACCGTGCTTGGAAGGTAAGCAGAAATTAGCACAAACAATTCGACTTTGCAACGCTCTAGCGCGCGTTAGAACCGCGGTCTCAAAATGAACGCGCTACTGCTAAACTTCTCTCCACCGTGCCTTGGTCTTCGCTATCATAAAGAGTATGACTGTTACAGCTATCAGGACACTCCAATCGAGAACCATGATCGCAACTGGTAACGGCAGGTACCCCGTAGCACTCTGAGCTAACTCTGCCGCGTACGTAGTCGGAGAAAAATAGGCCAAATATCTGAACGGAAGTGGAATGTAAGTAATCGGGTAGTAAACAGGCGGAATCGTCGAGAAAAGTGTCGAAAGAAGTCTGGAAAACGCAAAGCTCTGAACAATGTCACTGGAAAACGTTGAAAGCGTGTAGCCCACAGCCATAGACGCAAGAAACATCAGAAGAAGCACTGCCACAAACTCTAGGACTCCGACAGGACTCAGGACCAGGTAGTAGTGTGCGAGCACGGCGAGCACTGTCAACGCGGGAAGGGAGTAAACAATCTCCGAAATCGCGATTCCAACCATGTACGTCAGCCAACCGGTTGGAGAACTGACCACCATGTCTTGAAGCTTGAAATCGTTCTTGAGGTGCGAAAGGTCCGCCTGGAGGCCCATGCCGCTCGAGAACATGCTCATTATGAACGCCCCTTCCACCGCCTCTCCTATCAGGCTGCCGCGACTCACAAACACTATCAGAAGCAGGAAGGACAGAGGCGAGAGAACAGTGTTGATGAGGACAATCGGGTAGTTTCTCATTTCATACACGGCATTGACGAGTATAGCAGCCAGAACCTGGCTGAACCTACTCCTCTTCTGCATCGGGCCCTTCTTGGACTCCGACTCCTTTTCCCCCTTCTCGATTCACAAGATAGAAGAATATGTCGTCAAGCGATATCGGATTGATGGTAAACTTGAACCCGCCCTTGGACAGTTCTCTCGAAATTCTGAAAGCCTCCTCTTCTGCCGTGAGAATTCTGACTACGCCATCCCTTCCAGTCACTATCTCACCTTTCAAAGACGCAAGAAAATCAGGCGCCGGCTTTGACAGCAGCTTCATGCTGTAGTTGTAATTGACTCCCTGCCTCAAATCCTCAAGCGTTCCGAGGCGGATTAGCCTGCCGCTGTCCAGTACGCCAATCTGATCAGCCAGCTGCTCCGCCTCTTCGAGGTAATGCGTAGTGAGAAATGTGAAACGCTCTTTTCCAATCTCTCTGAGAATCTCCCAGAACTCTCTTCTCGATATCGGATCAAGCCCCGTCGTCGGTTCGTCCAAAAAAATTATTTCGGCTTCTGAGGAGAGGACCGTGGCCACCAAAACCTTCCTCTTCATTCCTCCAGAGAGCATACGATTCAACGTGTTGGAGTACCCGCTGAGCCCGAGCCTCTTAAGCGACTCGGATGCCTTCTCCCTCGCCTCAACATAGTTGAACCCTCGCCACAAAAGATACGACAGCACCGTTTGCATCGGGGTCATCCAAGGTATCGGTCTTGCCTCTTGGGGCACAATGGCAATTTTCTCTCTGAGCCTACGCGGTTCGTTCACGACGTCTATGCCGTTTATAGTGGCCACTCCGGACGTCGGTTCGAGCTCGGTTGCAAGGATACGCACAAGCGTGGTTTTTCCAGAACCGTTCCTGCCTATCAGCACGAACACGCCACGCGAAGGGACAGAGAAGCTTACAGAGTCAAGCGCCTTGGTCTTGCTCTTGCCGTAGACTTTCGTCAGGTGATCACACGTTATCAACTGATAGTTCTCTCCACCAAAGCAACATGTGATGCCTTCAGACGACCGTACTGGGGCAGAGTATCCGTCCGATCGTCACAAGAACGCGCACGCTTCAGCTCTCCGAAACGGCGAGAGAGGTGTTCTGTTGCAGGGATAGGCACGATCTCACTTCACTACAGCTCTTGCCCGTGTATCGGTGGTGAAGACGGAACGCAGAACTTCCATGGCTTTGACGATGACTGCCCTGTCGTCAGCGGTCACACCATCTAGTTTGTCTGCCAGATACGCAAGTGCCCCGCGTCTTGAGGCCTCTAAAACCCTGTGGCCGCGAGGTGTAACGGTCAATCTTACGCGTCTTCTGTCCGTGGGATGGCCTTGCCGTGTCATCATGCCCCGTGCGATAAGACCGTCTACAAGTCTGCACGTGGAAGGCGGAGTGAGCCCCATGTGATCCGCCACCTCCGAAAGCGAGGGACCCTCTTTGCGGTTCACAAAAGCTAACGTGCGGAACTGAGGAACGGTCAACTCAGGCGACCTTCGACTCCGCATCTCAGATCGTATGTCTCTCATGACTGTAGGAACCACTTCGAGGAGCTCACGTGCCGATTCTTGCGGAGTCACGACCATATCAATTGCACCTTCTAATAATTAGATATGCTAACTATTTAATCTTGCGAGGGGAGAGGTGCCATATCACGAAATCGCGCGCGCGAGAATTTCATCGTTCTCCATGGAAAACCGTGCCGCAATAGGTGCCCATTTCAAACCCAAGACCTCGACTATCTTCTTGACTTCCGCTTCAAACTTGGACATTTTCCACGTTTCCCCACTGTTTTTCTTGCAGATTCGCGAGTTCAATCGAAACAACAGATTTGTGAACACCTGGGCTGCTCATAACTATTCAATTCTATGCTAGCACTCCCTACTAGTGAGAGCTAGTATGCTTCGGCGCGTGCCAGTGTGAGCTAAGGAATAGCAACCTCTGCTTCTTTGAAGGTTGACAGTTTTAAACGCTCAAGTGAAATCAAAACCTACCCTGAATTTGAAGTCGTTTTTCCACCGTCCTACGCTCAAAACGAGCGAAATTTGAGCGGAACTAATGGTTTGAAGGTGGTGCGGGGGGTGGGATTTGAACCCACGAACCTCTACAGGATAGGCTCCTGAAGCTTTCGCGCCTCTTGATTGTTTTTTGGCTCTACGCCTTTAACCATGCTTGGCGACCCCCGCATGGCATGCTATTGGTGCATGTGAAAAGGTTTAAGAGTTACTATAAGCTTTGCATAGCACACAGGTGCATTTCATTTGCCCACTCACGGTTCGCTCTCAAAAGCTGGAAAAGTCAGGTCTCAAACTCCCAAAATCCAGGCTACTCCCAAGAGAAGTCCCAGCCCAAGATATCGCAACAGACGCAACTACGAAAAACGCGTAATCCTCCAGAGAAAACCCGGACAAAACTGGGTCTAGCCCGTTCTTCAAAGCTTATTTTCTCATCCAGCAATAATCACTGGTTATGTCCGCCTCGCTTGCAATACTGAACGCCAACATAATCACCCTCACCCTTGAACAGCCAAAAGCCGCGGCAGTAGCCGTTCAAAATGGTCGAATAATCGCCGTAGGCTCGAACACTGAAATCCGCAAACACGTCGGCACTGGCACAAAAATCGTAGACGCCAAGAGCAAAACCGTCGTTCCAGGCCTCGTTGACTGTCACGTGCACATGACAGAGTTCGGCTTCTTTCTGCAAAGCCCCGACCTCAAAAACGCACACTCCATAAAAGAAATGCAAAACAGGCTCCGAGAACACGCCTCCAAAACCCGCGGAACAGGCTGGATTCTGGGAGGAAGATGGGACCAAGAGAAATTCACTGAAAAACGGTACCCAACCCGGTGGGACTTGGACATTGCAGCGCCAGACATGCCTGTTTTCTTGGTCCGCGTCTGCGGCCACACCGGCCTCGCCAACAGTGAAGCCCTCCGATTGGCGCGCATAACCGAGAAGACAGTTGTCGAAGGCGGAAAGATAGAATTGGATGAAACCAGCGGCCAACCCAATGGAATCTTGAAAGAAAACGCCATGCGCCTCATCTGGAAAACGGTTCCCAAACCAAGCTTGGAAGCTCTCGAAGAAGCCAGCCTCCTCGCCAGCATCAAGGCCGTGGAAGCCGGACTCACGGGCGTTCACTGGATAACCGAGTCAACCGACGAAATTCAAGCCATAATGAACCTTGATTCTGAAGGAAAACTGCCCCTAAGAGTCTACCTGGGCGTCCCACCCAAGCTCTTGGACAGCCGTGCCAACCTACATCTCTCAACCCGCGCCTCGAACAGCAAGGTCAAGATGGGTTTCGTCAAGCTCTTCGCCGACGGTTCACTCGGCTCCCGTACCGCGGCTCTCAAAGAACCTTACTCTGACGAGCCTAGCTCGAACGGCCTGCTCCTGCACCCCAAGAAGGAACTCTGCCAACTCGTCCTTAAGGCCCACAAGGCCGGGCTGCAGCTAGCCGTTCACGCCATAGGCGACCGCGCCGTCGAAAACGTCCTGGACGCTTACGACGAAGCTCTGAAACAGTTCCCGCGCAAAGACCACAGACACAGAATCGAACACTGCTCCCTCCTCAACCCGGAACTCATCCAACGCATGAAAAGCCTGGGCCTGATAGCCTCTGTTCAGCCTCACTTCGTCGTATCTGACTTCTGGCTCGTCGACCGTGTGGGCAAAGAAAGAGCACGTTGGGCCTTTCCGTTCAAGACTCTTATGAAGGAGGGCGTGATTGTCATTTCAGGCTCTGACTGTCCCGTGGAGGAAATCAGTCCCCTGCTCGGCATCTGGGCTGCCGTGGCGAAAAGAAGCTCAGACGAGAGTCTCAACATGAAGCAAGCCTTGGAAACCTACACGTTGAACGCGGCCCACGCCAGTCTAGACGCGGCTGAGAAGGGAACGATTGAAGTTGGCAAGCTGGCCGACTTCACCATCCTTTCGGACGACTTGTTCAGCGTCGAACCAGACATGATTAAGAAGGTTAAGGTGGAGACAACAGTCGTTGACGGAAAAATAGTCTATTCCCGCGATGACTCTAGCAGTATACGAATGGGGTAAATCTTTCGCCAACCAAGACGCGCGCGCCACAGTTTTTCTGAAGGGGAGAGCGCGGAAAGCAGCTTGTCCGTCTCTTGTTGATATGGGAAGCTTCTTACCCTTCACTTCCCAAATAGGTCTGGGTTTGCACGTTGGGAGGAGAGGTGAACCTGTTTGAAAGACTTTGAGCTTCAACTGGTATCAGAGCTTGTTAGAAACTGCAGAAGGAGTGACAGGGAGCTTGCCAGGGTACTTCACGTCTCTCAGCCCACCGTCACTAGGACAAGGGCGAGGCTCGAGAAACAAGGACTCGTAGAGTACGGCGCGTCTCCTAATCTGGCTAAGCTGGGTTACAAGATAATGGCAGTAGTTTTTGGCAAACGGGACTATGAGAAACACCCAGAAGATGTTTTTCAAAAAGCCAAGAGCTTCGTGGAAAAACACTCAAACATGATATTTGCCTCTGATGGCAACGGACTAGACCACGATAGAATAACCATTTCAATCCACAAAAGCTACTCAGACTATTCTATTTTCATGCAGGAGATGCGAGCCGAAGTGAAGGATATCATGAGCCTCGAATCATTTCTCATAGACCTAACCACTGAAAACGTACTGCGACCATTCTCCCTGAAACAGCTTGCAGATGACTTGAAGGGCCAAAACAGTTCACACGTACACACTTTGGCAAAGGAAGCGGACGGTTGAAAACAGAAGCGCGCGCCTAGGAATGAAGTGAGAGAATGAATTTGAATAAAAAAGAACGTGATAGGGAAAAGAAGCCTTCCAGACCAGATGAGCTGGTTGTGTTGTGGACGAGTGGAGCCAGAGAAGTAGCGTTAAAAATGGTGTTCATGTACACGTTGAATTCGAAGCGTTTCAACTGGGGTTGGAAGAACGTTACATTGGTCGTTTGGGGGCCATCTTCTAAACTTCTTGCTGCAGACACTGAATTGCAGGAATATCTTTCAAGAATGAGAGAGGCCGGTGTGAAACTGCTGGCTTGCAAGAAGTGTTCAGATATGTACGGAGTTTCTGACGACTTGAGAAGGCTGGGCATAGAGGTCAAGTACATGGGTAAACCGCTGACTGACTACCTCAGAAACGACAACCACAGAGTAATCACCGTCTGAATATCGCCTCAGACGTGATTGCGATCCAAAGCTCAGCAGCGCGCGCTAAGGACGGATTCTGAAGCCCTGGAAGTGCCCACTCTTCTATGGCAATTGTACAATATAACCGGCCTAAACTCTACAGAATGGAACATCGGGTTAGATGGAATCGCTTACAGCTTCTCTGTGCTAAGCCTCTGGTGGCAGAGCGAAGCCAACGACCAATCACTTGGTTGGGTTCCTCCTCCACAAACCTCTGTGAACTTCGCGTTAGCAAACGCAACGGCGCTTTACGGACAATTAATAACGTGGAGCAGTTATAAGGATCCAGATAGCACCTTTTCTTAATGTGCCCTAGAAAACAGAAATAGCATGCACGCGATCTTAATCTTGCTTGTCAGGTTCCATCAAACGTGTTCATGCTCTTCAGGGTAGTGGCTGCTGTCGCAGAAAGGCTTAATTGAGGACTTGCCGCAGCGGCAAAGAGTAACTCGATTGCGAATTTCATAAGTCCTGCCCTCAGCCGACTCGATTGGAATGCTGCCTCTCACCCAGATTGGACCGCTCACGCCCATCTGGGGATCTTCAACCAATCCAATAGATCGCTCAAACTTGGGCTCAATTGGTTTTCCAGTTTCCTTGTCACAGGCAATCAGACGGCCAGAAGGGCAGTCTGCAGCCTCCTCGATAGCGATTCGTCTGGCTTCTGAACTGTGTGATTGCGGGACAAGGTTCCAGATTCCGCCAGCTCGGTGGCAGAATCGGGCAGATGCGCACAGGATCTCAACATCGGTCAATTTCAGAGCCGGGCCGTCGATTTCTTTGGCCTGATGGAGGTAGGACTCTTGACCGGCTGTCTCGGTGCCATCAAAGTTGATTTTTGCATGCGTTCCGTCACAGAACGGTTTGTTCTTAGACTCTCCGCAACGGCAGAGGCCACATTTTTCCTGCACTGCGTATTTTTTGCCCGGACGCCATTCATTGGGGGTTCCTTCGGCGTCAGCCCCGATTAACTGTTCTATCAAGGGAATTCCGCCTGAAACAATATAGGGACCATTCTTGCTTACTTTAATCCATTGTTTATGAGTCGTTGTCTCATTTTTGGCTACCAAGGCCAGCTCTCCAGACTGTTGATCTAACCAGTCACGCTGTTGAACTGTCGCACATATTAAGCGTTCGCCAAAGACCTGAATGTTACATGACTCCTGGAGAGAATTGTCACGTTTCGAGCCGTTTCCTTCAGCTGATGCTTTGGGCTCCTTATTTTAGGTGGATTTCAATCGAGTCTCCGTCCTGCAGCGTGAATGTTGCGCCGACTTTCTGCGGGCTGTACGCCAGGCGCTTGGACCAGACTCTCGCATAGTTGAAGTTCTCCTTGAAATCGCTGTGAATGCTCTTCGCCAAATCGTACACCGACGAATTCTTCTTCAGGATGAACGGCTTCTTCGAAAACCCCCTCTCATTCGGCTCCTTCGTGTAGATGCGCATAAGGTTCAACGTCCTGAACAGGGTTTCACCCAGCTTCTCCAGGCCCATTCTCCTGTAGCACGAGACTGCCAGGATTGGGAGCTTGCCGTGAACATAGGTTTTCAGCAGTTTCAGGTTTCTCTCCGCGCCTTTCAAGTCCGCCTTGTTCGCAACTACTACTGCTGGCTTGTAGATGGTGTTCTCAAAAACCGCCTCCTCCACCTCTTCGAGCGTCGCGTCTCCCGAAATCCGAACAAACGCGTCCGTCAGATGATACGTCTTTAGCAGTTCCTCAACGTCTTTGAAGGTGCAGTCGACCAGTCTTCCGAACACGATTATCCGCAGGCCAGCACCCATGAACTTCCTCTCAATCTCCACGCGCGCCTTGGGCTGACTCACCAGGATCCGCGCCTTTTCCATCTCCCCCAAAACCAACCCCAATTCATCAACGGGCTTCTGTGACAAGTCGACCATTATGATCAGTCCGTCCGCGTTCCGCGCGATGCCCAACGTCTGCAGTCCCCACGCTCTGCCATCCCCAGAGCCCTCCATCAACGCTGGCGCCTCAATCAACTGAAACTGAATGTCCTGATAATTCATCACTCCAGGCACGGGCACACGCGTCGTGTACGGGTTCGCCGACACCTCTACCTTAGCGTTCGTAACGGCAGCGAGCAAACTGCTCTTCCCCGCCTTCGTCAACCCTATGATAGCCACTTGTGCAGCGCCCTCCTTCTCGATAAAAAACTTCGGACCCGTCCTCGCTGCCGAGGCCCTCTTTCTCTTCGTCTCCTCAATCTCTTTTCGCAGGTTCGTAATCTGCTTCTTAGTCTGAACTACCATCCTAGCCGTACCATGATGCCTCGGAACCAAACTCAAAAACTCTTCCAGCAGCTTGAGCTTCTGACGTGGTTCCTTAGTCGCCTCAACCTCTTCCCACTTGTTCTTCGCATCCGGAGGCAAATTCGTCGGCATAGCCCACGCAACCCAGACAATAAACAAAAAAGCCCAGAGCTAATATCTGTTTCCAAAACCGCGCGCTCTGCAGGGTCACGAGCGTTCTTGAACAACCTAGTTCGACAATCTGTATTCTGGAATCATACTTTTTATATTGGCTCTCTAGCGATAGGCAGTTCCACGAGTTGAGGAATCACTCGGAAAGGCTGTCATATCATATGGAATCATATCAAGGGGGGTTTTCAAGCAGCGCCTTAGCAACTCGGCGAGGGCTTGCCTTGGATCAATCATACGGAGTCCACCTAACCGATAAGAGGCTGATCGTAACAAAAGAAAAGAGCCATATGGGACTAGGCTGGAACATGAATGCGGGCTCACTTTTTGGCTCATTCACTGCCAAAGTCACCCCGTTTCTCGACACGACTCCTAGAACAGTCGAGCAACTCGACAATAGCAACAAGAAGCTGGATGTCAGTGTAGACCAGATTCTCTTAGTTGAACTCAAGCCTCCCCGCTTCCTCTCCAAGGGACACATCACTATAGACCTGAAATCGGGCAAATCATACAAGCTTCTACTGTTAAACTCCGTGGAAGAACATGCTACAGAGTCCTTTGCTACCGCAGAAGAGCTCTTCCAGAAGCACTTGCCCGGAGTATTGAAAGTGGTATGAACCGCTCCAAGCCAACCTATGCGAGATTGACGATTCCGATATTGCTCATCATTCTCATGAGTCCCCTCATTTCTTTTCCTGCAGCTGACCATGCGCCGTCTTCTGACCGCACGGCACTAAGGACCGCTACATCTGCCTCAGGCGTTGCAGCGACCGCCGTTACGGGGACGTACCAGACCAACACAGGGATAGTAACAATCACTCTGGACGGAGTGGAGTTCGTGGGAGGAAACCCAGCTATCCCCCTTGATCCCTACGGTAGCAGATACTACGAGTTTATCGCATCCGCAGACCATTCACTAACCTTCCAAGCAACCGCACTATCCAACCCGTTTGGAGGCAGCACGGCTGGCGTGTACAACCACATGTCCGTAGCTGTCGACGATGATTGGCAGACGGTCAACGGCACTGACACCCAGCTCTTTGTAACAGAGACTCTTGATCTTGCGCACCCCGCTGATGGGAATCCCGAACACACGATCACTGTGGTCTACGGCCAACCTGCCTGTCCAGACGGATGCCCCGGTGGATATCCAGACTATTATTACGGGCACACTTTTGAAGTATTAATCCACGAAATACCGATTATCACTCTGAACAGCAACGTAACAGGCACTATCACACTCCCACAGCCCATCGACAATCACAATGGAGAAGCCGACGTGGCGCTAACAGGACAGGTTTTCCCTCCTAAAGCCACCGTCGAATCCAAGATTCTAATGGACGGAAGCCTATGGGAGGACGCCTTCAGCCTTCCCACAGACTCAAGCGGAGACTTCAACTTCACCTGGGCGTTTGACGCAGTGGACCAATACGTCAGTTACGGAAACACTCCAGCGCTCTACACTTTCATCGTAAATTACACAGGAACGAACACGCTCTCCAACTATGCCACTCCCCAAATGCTTGCTTCAACTTCAGCATCAATTGACATGACAATCGTAGTCTCGCCGTCCGGAGTCACTCCACCGCCTACAACCAACTCCACCGCGCATCTTCCTGTCATAATCATACCTGGAGTGGGAGGCTCAGAGCTGGACACTTGGAGCGGGACCCGCGCAGACGAGGTTTGGCCCGCACCCAGCGGAACGCACATACCCCAAGTTGTAACGCATCTGTGGCAATTGGCAACGAAAGTGGATATGAGCGCCCTCCGACTGAACTCTGACGGCACAGCGCCTGCAGATCCCAACGTCTGCATATACGCCAGCGACATTCTGCGATCCGGGCTGTCCGACTTCTACGGTGACCTCGTGAGCTTCCTGGAATCCAAAGGATACGTCGAAGGAAACAGCCTGTTCGTCTTCCCATACGACTGGAGACTCGACAACACGCTGCACTTGGACGAGCTGGACAAACTTGTAAACCAGGCCAGAGTGACAAATGACTCACAGAAAGTCATACTTATCGCTCACAGCATGGGAGGGCTGATTGCAACAGCCTACGTTAATTCTGACCCCGCGAGAGCCGCAAAAGTGGACAGCATAATAACGATGGGAACACCCTTCTGGGGTTCGCCCAAAGTCTACTACGCCCTCACAGAAGGCTACGCTCTCGGAAACAGCTTTGCCGATCTGCAACAAATGAAATCCATGATGCAGGAGTGGCCAGCCGTCTACGAGTTGCTCCCGAAAACACCGTTCATCCTAAGATCAGGTTCCGGAGGCTACTTCCCACTCGACCAGACTTTTGACATCACGTACAGGGCCGCTTATTCAGACACTCCGTGGCAATTCAACTCGGCAGTGCTGCACGAGTCGTACGCGTTTAACGCCCTCCTGGGTTCACCCAGCAGCCCCGTCCTTCCATCAGAGGTCAAACTCTACACGATAATAGGCTATGGCACACAGACACTCAACGGCTACACCGTGAGAGGTCCAACCCCTGAAGAACTAGCAGAGAACATGACCGTAAACATCAACGGAGCAAATGTCGTTCTCATACCCCAGTTCGGCGATGGCGACGGCACCGTTCCGCTCTGGGGCGCCGAAAACAGCGCAGCAACAGCCACATACTACGTGAGAACAAACCCAACTCCACTATTCGGCGACTCAGCCGCACACGGCGATCTGCCAAAGAACCGAAAGGCTCAGGCAATCGTGTGGAACCTTCTCAACAGCACCACATTGAGCCCAGAAGATTTCTTGTACGCTCCCAGCAGCCTAGGCTTGCACTCGATTGAAAGCGTTGATTTGACTATCCACTCAAACGCTAACCTCGAAATCCTGGACCAGAACGGCGGAATGATGGGATGTGACACTTACAACGGAACCATCCTTGAGATGCTACCCCAAGGAACTTTCCTCGACCAAGATGGCATCCAATACGCGTCTATCCAGAACAGCTCAGTCCCATACACACTTTTCCTCAACGGAACCAACGCCGGGACTTTCACGATGACCATCAATATCACGAGGGCCGGAACAACAACAGTATTCTCATATCCAAGCGTCCCCGTCGTGAACGGGACGGTCGCTCAACTATCACTCAACCCGCCAGAAACCATCAACTCATTACCCCCGCTCACAGTCACAACCAACGGGAATACCACGAGCGTTTCCGCCAAACTCATATCACAGACCACAACCGGCGGTTCACAAACAACACTCATCCTTAACATCCTGCCAATCCTCATCGCGATTGCCATGCTCGTCGTAGTATCAGCAGCATTGATTACAGTGGTGAAAAAGAGAAGAGTTGCTCCACTACCACCGCCACCGCCCCAGCATTAGCTTGCCCCAGAGTTATCTGAATCTCCAACACGCTGGAGCCCGCAAGTCGGAACGAATACGCATGTTTGAGGAAGAGTTAAGTCTTAAGTAGCAACCCGCACACTTCTCGTACACCACACAAATCAGAAGAGGATTATTCCACATGATGAGCAGAATAGCCAGTGAACATCCGCTGTTTCCTATGCCAATATGTCTGCTCGGCGCAAACGTTGCGGGAAAACCCAACTTCAACACGATCGCATGGTTCAACATGGTGGATTTCCAGCCAGACATGGTAGGAATATCCTCGGACAAAGGTCACCACACAAACAAGGGTATTCATGAGAACAAGACCTTTAGCATCAACATACTATCCGCCGACATGGTCGCCGCCACAGACTATATCGATCGACCGATCAGATGTTTGCGCAGACGACAACGTAATCGTCACAGACACGTTCAACGCTTACGCAGTGTTCGTTGAGGCAAAAGGCCTGCTGCGAACCAAGAAAAGAACAAGTACTGAATGAGCTGGGCGAGCCTTTCATTTCAGCCCTAAAAGTAGAAAACAATATGAAACAAAAAGTCGAGTACGTCAGAAAAACCGAGTAGTCTTCTGCGGAGTCCCGGCGGCGCCGTTCAAAAGATCTTTCCAACAATAACCGCACCTAACACGGTTCGACAAGCTTGGCAAACTCGTTTCGCCAACGACACCACCAGGAAAACAGCAAGCCACTCTTCCACTACACATCTCTTTTGAGCACTCAGAAAAAATGCGAATCAGGCACTGAAAACTAAGAGGTCACACGCAGCATGAACTCCAAACGTTTGCCCGTTATCCACGGGCTTTCGGGAGCGCGTGTCATAAGCGCGAAATCAACATCATAAACTTTTAATAATCGATTGAACAGTTGAATAAACGAATTCATTAAAATTTAGAGGAAGGTTTGAAGAACAGGAGGAAAAAGAAAAAGTGAGCAAAACAGGCAAGCCGCACTTGAACCTAGTCATCATGGGACACGTCGACCACGGAAAATCAACCACCACAGGACACCTGCTGTACCTAGCAGGAGCCGTCGACGAAAGAACAATGAAGACTTTCGAGGAAGAGGCCAAGAAAGCCGGAAAAGAAAGCTTCAAGTTCGCATGGGTCCTCGACAACCTCAAAGAAGAACGCGAAAGAGGCGTAACCATAGACCTCAGATTCCTAAAGTTCGAAACCAAGAAATTCTACTTCACCGTAATAGACGCACCCGGACACAGAGACTTCGTAAAGAACATGATCACAGGCGCAAGCCAAGCCGACGGCGCCATACTCTTCTGTTCGGCCAGGAGAGGAGAGTTCGAAGCGGGCATCGGCCCCGGCGGCCAGACAAGAGAACACGCGTTTCTGGCTTTCACACTGGGCGTCCGCCAGCTCGTCGTAGCGGTCAACAAGATGGACGACATATCCGTCAACTGGAGCGAAGAACGCTACAACGAAATCAAGAACGAAGTCAGCCGAATGCTAAAAATGGTGGGCTTCAAACTTGAAAAAATCCCCTTCGTACCCACAAGCGGCTGGACCGGCGACAACCTCGTCAAACCCAGCGAACATCTGCCCTGGTACAAGGGTCCAACACTGATTGAAGCCTTGGACACGTTCGAAATGCCCTCCAAACCCACGGGCAAGCCCCTTCGCGTTCCTATTCAGGACGTGTATAGCATAACAGGCGTCGGCACAGTCCCCGTCGGCAGGGTCGAAACCGGCATCATCAAAGAAAACGATGTCGTCGTCTTCATGCCCTCCAACAAACAGGGCGAAGTCAAATCACTCGAGATGCACCACGAACGCATACCCAAAGCTGAACCAGGAGACAACATAGGCTTCAACATCCGAGGCGTGGCCAAAACCGACATTCACCGCGGAGACGTAGCAGGTCACACCACCAACCCGCCGACCGTAGCCAAAGAATTCATCGGACAAATAATCGTCATCTACCACCCCACAGCCGTGGCAGCAGGATACACACCCGTATTGCACTTCCACACCGGACAAGTAGCATGTCGATTTACCGAGCTGATAAGAAAGCTTGACCCACGCTCGGGACAGGTGACTGAGGAAAAGCCGACTTTCTTGAAGACTGGAGACGCAGCCATCGTTAGAATGGAACCTTTGCACCCGATTGCCGTTGAAACCTTCGCCGAATTCGAGGAACTCGGCCGCTTCGCCGTCAGAGACATGGGCACAACAGTGGCTGCAGGCATTATAAAGGAGATCACCAAGAAAGGGCCATAGTTTCATTCTCTCCCTTTTTTCGTGGCATCAACCGCACCAATTGTCGAAGGTTAACCTCTAGTTCTGCTGTTCCCACAAGCCTGCGTGCAGGCTTCATTGACTGTGCGCGTCTCTGGGACGTTTTTTGAGAATTCAGATAGGGGATTCATAAGCGATTAATATCGTGAGGCGGGGAATTATTACGGTCATCGTGGTGTAAAGGGCTTGATTAGGGGTCGATTAATTGCGTAACGATAAGAATTGGGGTCTTCCGAGTTTTGTGAAGCTGGGAAGGCTAAGAGAAACAATGTTGATATGACAATGGAGCTGGCTGAATGAAGAGAAGTAGTGATGAGCTGAGTGCTAGCGGTAAGGCCGCCGGCATCGCAGAATGCAAGAAGACGGAAGAAGTTTTGAGCGAGTCTGAGAAAAGGTACAAGAGTGTTGTTGACAACATCGCCGTCGGCGTTGCCGTGATAAGCACGAACATGGAGATTCTGGCATTAAACGCCCAGATGAAAAAGTGGTTCCGTGACGTTGAGGTTTCGAAGAAACCCCTTTGCTTTAAGGCTTTCAACAACCCGCCTCGAGATGCGGTATGTTCTTACTGCCCGACGCGCAAGACGCTGACAGACGGGCAAGTGCATGAATCCATCACGAGCACTCCTACGGGCGAGAAGACTCGGCGTTTCAGGGTGATCTCGTCTCCTGTTAAAGATGAGGAAGGCAGGGTCATCGAAGCCATTGAAATGGTGGAGGACGTCACTAAGCGCAGTCGGTTAGAAGAGGGACTCAAGTCTCATTCTGAACGTTTGGAGGAGCTGATCAAAGAAAGAACCCGCGAACTTATGGAGGACGAGGAGCGTTCGAGAGCGCTAAACTTGCACGGTGGGAAGGTGAATGCTGCAAAGACTCTCTATCAAGTCTATGAATGGACTTTGGATGCTATGGAGAAGGTTCTAGGTTTCAGTCACGCCTCGTTCTTGATAGTGGGGAATGGCGTGCTCCATTCTGGTCATCAGCGCGGATATCAAGCCCCCATGGGTTTTGAGTTGCCTTTGGACGGTTCTAAGGGTGGCGTGACGGTTAGGGCGGCAGTCACGCGTAAAACCGTGCTCTTGCCAGACGTTTCGAAGGACAAATTATACGTTCGATTGAGCACAGGTGCGCCTACCGCTCGGTCTGAGCTTGCGGTTCCGGTCGTTGCGGAAGACGGAGTGCTGGGTGTTTTGAACGTGGAAAGTGAGGAGCTGAACGCGTTCGGCGAGAGAGACGCGATGATGCTTGAGGTTTTAGCTTCGCACGCTGCAACCGCTATCGTCAACATTGAACATCGAAATGAGCTTGAGAAGCGTAATGCCCAGCAGGCTTCATTGATGAAGAGTTCTGCCGAGATGATTCACTCGGTTGATCTGCGGCAACGTCTTCAGGCCATTCTGGACGCTGTCAGAGGCTTGGGTTGGGGCAGAGTTGTGATTTCTCTCCTGGATGAAAGCTTTGAGATAGGCAGGGCTGAGGATGTCGTGGCCTCAGGATTGACGGAGGAAGAGAGGCTGTACCTCTGGAACCACAGGAAACCCGGGCAAGTCTGGAAAGAGCGTCTCGGACCGCAGTTTGAGCGTTTCAAAATGGGCGAGTTCTACTATTTGCCATGGAGCGACAGCTTTGTCAGGGAAAAGTTCAGCCAAGGTGTTGTGCTTAGCCATCTGTCTCAGGAGCAGATGTTGGATTGGGATCCGAACGATCTGCTTTACGCTCCTCTCAGGTTGGCCGACGGGCGAATCGTGGGCTTAATGAGCATCGACGACCCCGCGGATGGAAGAAGGCCCACCAGAGATTCGTTAGCGGCGTTCGAGCTTTTTCTCTACCAGGCTGCGGTGGCCATTGAGAACGCCAGACTGATTCAACAGTTGAACGAGGCGAAAAACGAGATTCAGGGGTATGCGGGGCAGCTTGAGGTGAAAGTAAAAGAGAGGACGCGAGACCTCGTTGATACTCAGAACCAGCTCCTGAGGGCGCAGAGGCTTGCTGCCATAGGCGAACTTGCCGGAATGGTGGGACACGACCTGCGAAACCCGTTAACAGGCATCGCCGGCGCCACATATTATTTGAAGATGAAACTGAACGAGAAGTTGAACGATAAAGAAAGAGAAATGTTCGAGACCATGGAAAAGGCCATAGCTTACTCGAACAAAATCATCAACGACCTTTTGGAATACTCCCGAGAGATTATGCTAGAGCTGTCGGAAGCTGTGCCGAAAACGCTCTTGGCAGAGGCATTGTCGCTGATGAAAGTTCCAGAAAACGTCCTCGTGATTGACCGAATGGGAAAGATGCCACGACTCAAGGTTGACAAGGAAAAGATGCGCAGGGTATTTGTGAACATTATCAAGAACGCGTTCGACGCCATGCCAAACGGGGGAAACCTGACAGTGAAAAGCGAGAAAGAAGGAGACAACGTTGCATTTAGCTTCTCCGACACGGGCACGGGCATGTCAAAAGAGGTATTGGACAAGATGTGGTCACCGCTCTTCACAACCAAGGCAAGAGGCATGGGATTCGGACTGCCAATCTGTAAACGCATAGTCGAAGCCCACGGAGGCAAAATCACGATATCAAGCGCCGCGAACAAAGGATCCACGTTTACGATAACTCTTCCCATGGAACCGAAAACTCGAGACAAAGACCAAGAAGTCTGGGTGAACATGCCCGAACGTCTACAGTCCATCACGAAAACGTGAAAGCGCGCGCTATGGGTTTCCGCTCATCCGCGCACTCAGACATCGACCTCTTAGGGTCAGAAGATGGGCAGTGCACGCAATAGCGTAAGATTTCAACAACTGGATTTTGCGTTTGCTCTCACTATATCGTTCAGCACCGCGTAGGCTGTTTGTTTAGGGCCCAGGAACTGGGCTGAGACGAAGATTTCTTTCGAGGTTTTGAAGGTGTATTTTATGGCCATGTTTCCCTCGTTAACAGTTGCCAAAGCGTCGTCTGGGCGGATCATTTTCGGCGAAACGGTCATTCTCGAGTTTGTCCTTGTTCCTGGCGATCTCGCAGATGAGTTTGACTTTTCTGTTCTCTCTGCGAGCCGCCTTCACCAGCGTTTCGACATGTCTGATTCCCTCAATCTTCACGTCCTTGAGCGACGCGTTCTCCCCGAAGAGCGCGTTAGCAATAATCACAAGCTTTCTAGCCGAGTCTATTCCGTCAACATCGTCAGAATAGTTTGTTTCAGCCCATCCTGCCTTCACCGCTTCGTCTATGGCATCTTGAAAATTCTTGCCCTTTTGCATCTCTCCGATCACAAAGTTTGTCGTAGCGTTGAGTATGCCCCTGACACTCTGAAGCTCGTCCGCTTTGAAGCACGATTCAACCATACAGAACACCGGAACATGCGCGCCAACCGTAGCTTCATAGAACAGTCTGACACTGTTTTTCTTGGCCGTCCTTACGAGTTCGCGGTAGGCAACGACCAGCGGACCCTTGTTCGCCGTGACAACACTCTTCTTCGCAGCCAACGCAGCCTTGATGTTCGAGAGCCCAGGTTCACCGCTTAGCGTCGACGGCGTCAACTCTACCGTCACGTCGCATTCGATCTTTCTCACAGCCTCTAACGCGCCGAAACCCTCCACGTACTCGCGGAAGCCCTTCCATCCTCGCGTTTTGTACATGAGAATTTCCGTCGGACTGAGTCCTCTCTCATCCGAGGCCGTTCCTCTTGAATCGGAAACAGAAACTATGCGCAGATCCAGCCCTAGCGCCTTCAACAGTTCCTTCTTCTCGTCGATAAGCTCGATAAGGCTTTGTCCCACATGGCCCAAGCCCACAAGTTGGATTTTCATGCACGCACCATTGTCACTGTAAATATTTTAAGCTTGACAACGAGACCAGCACAGTCTCTGGACAGGCAAGACCAGTGCCACGATTGCCAGGAAGCAGAAAACATATAAACGAAAACAAGTTGAGCTGAATCATCCAGTGCAGGGATAGGAATGAACGGGAACAAAGAACAGAAGAGTGTTGCAGGAGCGCAAGTTGCAAAGTTAGTTGATTTGGCAGACTATCAAGAAGACTCCGTGGTGAGCCGAACGATAATCGACAGAAAAGCTGGAACCGTGACCTTTTTCGCTTTTGACGAAGGACAGGGTCTGAGCGAACACACGGCGCCCTATGATGCCTTGATATATCTCCTTGATGGAGAAGCAGAGATCGTTATCTCAGGCAAAGCCACACGCGTGGAAGAAGGGGAAATGATTGTAATTCCCGCCAAAAAACCACACACGCTCAGAGCGGTGAAAAAGTTTAAGATGATCTTGACGATGATACGCTCCTGATGCAGACGATTAGCAAGCCCGTATACTTCCTTAGGATTAAGTATATTATTATTGTTGCACAATAGCCACAAGTGTTTTGGTATAGCAAGATGTCAAAATAGCAGGTCGAGAGAAGCGAATGAACATGCTGTATGAACCCCCTGAAAAGCCTCCTATGAGGAAGGGGAGAATCTTCACAATTCTCCTGATTATCTTGCTGGACTCTTTGCTCATCCTCGCCCTGATTCTTTTCTTTCCGCTTCTAACAGGCTCGGCGAATCGACGCTTGACCAGTTCCGACTGGTCGGGTTATGTTGTCGCCACAGACTTGAACAACCCTCAACCGTTAGTCACAAGGATCGAAGCCTCTTGGACAGTTCCCCAGGTCGGCGTTACAATAAGAGCCTCTTTCAGTGCGACGTGGATTGGTGTCGGTGGCCAATTCGACGGTACGCTGATCCAGACGGGAACAGAACAGGACTCAATAAACGGAGTCGGAACCTACTCAGCGTGGTATGAGCTGTTGCCCAACGATGAAGTGACGATAGCTTCACTGAGCGTATCGGCAGGAGACCGAATCACGGCTTCAATATCACTTTCAGACCCGACCGCGAACACATGGCTGATAGAAATCCATGACTTCACTGGTGCCACGGGTGAACAGTCGTTCCAAAACAGTTTCGTTTACGTTTCGTCGATGCTCTCTGCTGAGTGGATTGTGGAGCGACCGAGAGTGAACAATGTTTTGAGAAATCTAGCTGACTTTTCCGAATTAACATTCACAGGTTGCGCAGCAACAGTAGGCGGCAAGGTCGTAACTATAAGCAGTCTTCCCTCTATCCAAGTCACGATGTATAATCAAAACACAGAGCTGGCGAGTGTTTCGCCGCTTGCTTCTAATGGATCCTCCTTCACAGTGAACTACATAGGCTAGCAGATAACTCTTAAAATCTCCCGAGCGCGACAATAATCCTCCTTTTTGGATCAACTAACGATGCGCATTCATGACGCAAAAGAACGGTGGCGAAGATGCGGGAAGCTTTTTGGGGTTTGCAACGTTTAAATAGCGTCGCGCAGTCCATGTTTGACAGAACGTGCGTGCGGATAGGCTCTGGGGAGAGGGCAGGGATGAAAAAGATGAAGGTTTTGGTTTCTTTCGATTTGCCAAAGATCTTTGTAGAGAAGCTTAGGAGCGTTTCCCCAAACCTTGAGGTAGTGCAGAGTGAAGGCAAGGAAGAGGCTCTGCGTTTAATAGATGATGCGGACATCCTGTTTGCAGGTTTCTTCTCAAGAGAGCTGTTCCTTGCGGCGAAGAAACTGAAGTGGATCCAAGCTTGGGGTGCAGGAGTTGATAACTTGCTTCTTCCAGAAGTCGTGAAGAGTAGAGTAGTTGTAACTAATGCCGGAGGAATTCATCCTACCCCGATTTCGGAACACGTCATCGGACTGATGCTCTGCCAATGCCGAAAACTGCATCTGTTAATCAGAGATCAGGCTGAGAGAAAATGGCAGAGGTTCGACTCACAGGCAGCCACGGATCAGATTGAAGAGTTGTCGGGCAAAACCGTGGGAATAGTCGGGCTGGGCAGAATCGGAACAGAAGTAGCGCGGAAAGCAAAATGCCTCGGAATGAGAGTCATCGCGACAAAAAGAGATCCTTCACACTCGACATCAACCGGTGTTGACAGGCTCGTCCGTCCGGCTGATTTGAACCAACTACTCGCCGAATCAGACTTCGTTGTTCTCTCGCTGCCGCTCACCAAGGAGACGGAGGGAATGATCGGGGAAGCACAGTTCAAGAGCATGAAACGAACCGGCTACCTCATCAACGTAAGCAGAGGAAAAATCGTTCAGGAAGACAAGCTCATCAAAGCGCTGAAACAGGGATGGATTGCGGGGGCAGGCTTGGACACGTTTGAGAACGAACCGTTGCCTGAGAGAAGCGAGCTCTGGGGCTTCAGAAACGTGATAATCACCCCCCACGTTGCGGGTTTAACACCATATTACATGGAACGATTAGCTGGCATATTCCGCGAAAACTTGACGCGTTTTCTCGCAAAGAAGCAGTTATTTAACGTGGTTGACAAGAATCTCGGATATTGAGACAGAAGTGAGCCGGAACGGGTGGAATCTACGTTATTTTGCGCGTGCGCGAACTTTTTTCTAGAAAAAAGTTTCATAAACGTTAACTACACATAGGATAGATAACTGTCAATCCTAAGAAGGATAGTAATGCGTAAGAAATCTCCGCTACGCCTATTTGTCACGCTAGCACTGGCAGTCGTCATTTTGATAGGCTCCAACAATTTCCTGATACACCTGCCGCAATTCAGCATGGCAGTGGGGGCTGTGGGGGGCGAGGACCCACCACCCCCCCGGAAGGTATTCTTAAACGACACATTCGAAGGGCTCCCACTGAATCAAACTCCGCCTGGCTGGACTCCGAATCTTGATTCGGCAGGCTATTTTGTAGTGACTAACGAGGAGGCTTACAGTGGGCACAACTCTGCAAAGTTCGTTGACAACTCAAGCGCTGCTGTTTTTACAGCCTTCAGATATTTCTCGCAACAGAACGACACGATCGTAGTTAGCTTCTCGGTGAAAATGCCCAACAACACGGGCATCCACACAGGTTTGGAAGTCAGCGTTGATGACGGGAATTTCCACGGTTCTAACATCATATTCAATGATACCGCAATCCAGTATTTCGACGGTGCAAAAGGACTTATAACCCTAAGATCCTCGTACGTCGCAGAGCGATGGTACCGCATAAAATTCATTATGAACATACCGTACAATGTTTACAATATCCACATAGACGACCACCTTGAAGCAACAAACGCCAAATTCAACGGAACTGTCACTTCAATTCAAAGAATCGCACTCGCCGAGAGCGACATCTACGATCCTAAACACCTAGGTAGTCTCTTGCCGGTGGCATACATCGACGACGTATTAGGCGTACAAGGCTTGAGCGTTCCAGGTGAGTTTCCAACGATTCAGGCAGCAGTCAACGCGGCAAGCCCTGGGGACATAATAGTCTTGAATGGGTCGCGCATCTATTTCGAGAACATTGTAATACCAGCCAACAAAAATGGCATAACGCTTGAAGGACAAGACGTCAAAAGCACGATAATCGATGGAAAGTTCAACATGACAGCGCCTTTCTGCATCTCATTAAAAGGATGTACCAACGTTACCATATGGGACTTAACATTGAGAAACTCCTACAAAGGTGGCGCGCAAATCGACATAATCGGCGACAACAATAGCGTGTCCGCAAACATCATAATAGCGGGACTCGGTTCCGGAATAAGAATCGCAGGCTCAAACACAACTATAACAGACAACCTGATACAGGACAACCCAATAGGCATAGATGTAGTTTCAGGACAAGAAACTTTCGTTGAAAACAACACTATATTGAACAATACGCAAGTCGGGCTTCGAATTCAGAAAAATGCTTCCAACTGCCTCATTTTTGGTAATAGGTTCGTTAAAAACTATCTGCAGGCACAGGACGGGGGAACCTCAAACAGATGGGATGACGGTTACCCTTACGTTCCGAGCATCGGGACCGGAGGAGGAAATTACTGGAGCGACTTCACTAACTGCACTGACATTTATTCGGGAAAGGCTCAAGACGTAGGTCCAAACTGCACGGTGCCTTCTCCAGACGGAGTATGTGATCAGCCATATCAAACTGGCGTAAACGGCGTAGACAATTATCCGCTATTCTTGATACAAAACGTGACGCAGACTCCAGCATTGATGCACGCAGATTGTGCCCGTCGAGTCTTCGACAAGAGCGTTCAGTACAGCGACACTGTCACCGTTACTGTGACAACACTGCGGTTCGTCAATGTAATCAACGCAAGTCTCTTCGTAAACTACACCATGAGTGACGGATCAACAGGAAACCTAAAACTCTCAGGCTCCCCGTCAAGCAGCACAATCAATTTTGTCATTCCAACCTTTCGTTACAATACTACGGTAAGATATATTGTTCAAGTTCTTGCAGATGGTTCTGACTGGCTGAACTCAACCGATTATCCGATTCCGTTTCCGTATCTGGTGGACGACAAGACTGGACCGACCATTAGTGAACATCACGATCCACCCACGCCTGACGAGGGTCAATTCGTTACTGTATTCACCACTGTGACCGAACCTGCGAACGCGAGCGGCGTCGACAGGGTTTACGTTTCTTACCTTGTGAACTCAACTTGGTGGACTGCCCAAATGCCGAATGTCGGCGACGACAACTATGTGGCAGTGATTCCTAGGCAGCCGGGAAATACCGCACTAATATACAATGTCACCGCGTTTGACAAGGCGGGAAACCCAGGGGGCCCTGCTAATAATTCTACATACGTGCAAGAACTTGGGCAACTCTTAGTGAATTACACGAACACAATCCCCCTTGATCCGTGCCAAGTGGAATTAGGAGAGTACTCAGTAGGTAAGACAATCGAAGACGGCTTCAACGTCTATAACATCGTTGGACCACAGGACGACCATCTCTTTTACAACACAACGATTGTTGAGGCGGGGTCTTGGTTCAAGTTGATACCACCGTACAGTGGCATCCTTTCTGGAGGCCAAAAGGCCAGTGTAAATTTCACCATTGTTACTCCTGCAGACCCTGGGCTTCACATCGTAGAACTTTCAATCAGGGCAAACGGAACGGTGTTTCAGTGGGCTGTGGTCATAAGTTTCACTGTGGCAAACATCATAATCGATGAATCCTGGGCTTCCTCTCAATGGCCGAATCGCGTGGACGTGGGCGCGTTCCAGGTGGTCGCATTCCACGCTGAGTGGGCTATCAACTGCTCAGATGCCGTAGGAGGCACAATTACTATCAACAGTAGCAGCACAGGACAAGCGAACGCGACGGACGCTACCGGGTGGGTGGTGTTTCAGGTCAACAGTTCAACGCCCGCAATAACAAAGTTCACCGTCGTGGGAGTCAAGTTTGACTTCGTAACGTCTTTCACCCAAAGGGCACCAAGTCCTATTATAGCTTGGGACCGTGTGAAAGTTGTTCTTGCGATGGGTAATGACAACTACACGGACGTTGATTCAGCCGCCAACATAACGTGGAGCAGCAGCTACTATGAGCTTGACAAGACACCGTTCCTAGGTAGTGTGATATTGAATGACAGTTTGACCCGTGACCACCCGGAGAGAGCTTGGATAGGCACTTCTTCGATAATTGATCTTAAGTACAAGCTGACGGCCTTCGAGAGCAACAGCATCAACGTCGTCTGGGACGAGATAAAAATAATCGCGGCAGGAGTTTCCAGTTCACCAGTGTCTGTAAATCAAACGGCATACGTGTGGTACATAGCTGTCTACGAGATGGAAAACACGCTGTTCAAAGGAGAAAATGGCAGCCTAATCCTGAGTGACGGAACGAGCAATTATGCTATGGATTGGTCATCTGACGATAAAGAAATGTGGCGGAAGGATTTCAGCTACTTGACTCCGGGATTGCGAACCTTTCAGATTTCAGGCGTAAGAGATGACGTGCACCACCTAACCAAGATCAGGGATAGCCTAGATCCTATGAGCATGATGTGGGGAGAGAGACCATGGTGGGGAGCCTGGTTCCCCACGAGCCAAAGCGACACGGTGGCTAACGATGTAGCTCAGCCCATCCAGCCTACTCAAACACAGACCACCGGAGCTTACGCTGCTTGGGCGATTGTGATAGTCGTGATAGTCATGGTAGGTTCAGTCATCACGCTCTTGATACTGATGAGTTCTACGAAGAAATCCAAGTTGAGGATCGGCAAGAAGAAGCCTATCCGCACAAACCATACCGCACACTTTGAGAAACCAGCTGAGTGACTGCAATCGTGGCAAGGGTTTGCAGGTTTGTCATGGCAGCCGGCTAGGGAAATCCGCGTGCGGCTCTTTTTTTACGATGCTCAAATGCTGCCAACAAGTTTCTTAGCGCTTGCTGAGGGTAGTCTTCGTTCCTAATATAGCGCGCGGTTAGGTTATGGTCACGATGTATTTTTCTATCATGTGGTGGGGATGATAGCTAAGTTTTGCTTTTCTGAGGCCTTGTATTCCGAGGTCTTGTTCACGATTGACATACGTAAAGGTTCTAAGCGCGTTTTGGCAGAACCATTGGTTGATGAGCTGGTATAGTCCTGTGATTTCTGGGTTCGCTTTCTCAAAGTGGATGACTGCTGTGTCGTTGTTCAACGGTTCTGCGAGAGTGAATGCTTCGAGTTCACTGTCTACGTAGACACCGCCGCCGAAAACTCCTAACCGTGGGTAGTTTTCGAAGATTGTTTTGATTGCCTTGTTTTCCGCTTCCAAGCCGGAGACTGAGTCGCACCGCCGGAGGTTGCACCATTCTGTTTGAAGTTGGAGGCAGTCGTTTACGACTGAGGCGTCAAGCTTGGCGTATTCGCACTTGTGGTCGGCGAGGCAGCGGGTTATGAAGTTGCGTTTGGAATGGTACTTATCGCCTGGAAGATCGGCTAGGTCGGATGAGAGGTACACGTAGTCCCAGTTGTCCCTGTCCGGCTCAACTCGATATCGCGCGCTGAGCTGCCCTGCTTGCTTCGAATCTATACCATAAAGCAGTATTTCGGAGTGATTCTCAACTGCTGCCTTCCTCAAGTCTTCCTGCACTGTGGGGATTGGTTCATTTTTCAGTGGGGGCAAGAGCACGTTCTTTCCGTCGCGTATTCTCCTGCGTTGTATCCAAGCTGTTTTGTTATGTCGTGAGAGTTGTACTGGTTCTGCCTCGTTCCACACGTAGAGGTTTGTGAAGGTGAGCTCAGAAATCTGCGGTTGCATCTCCTTGAAGAGTGCCTCAAGAAGAGCTTTGTCTTCAAATGTCAGTTTTCGGAACTCGGGGAATTCTGGAATGTCGTTTGTTCCGTTCAAGGTTCTTTTTTCCCATCGTTCTTATTTTTCGTATCGGAGAGGATAGTGTCAGAGGAAGTTGTGGGCGGGTTGGGGTTTCTTGTCTTGTTTGAAGAGGTTTTGCAGGACCTGTGCGGAGGTGAAGAGGGCACGGTTGCCTCCGACGTAATATGCTACTCTGAGGGTTTCGATGATTTCTTCCTTTGTTGCTCCCAGTTTGAGGGCTCTCCTGCCTAGCGCTGTGGCGCCTTGAAGCGCGCCTTGCTCCACGTCGATGGCCATAGCCATCAGTACTTTGGATTTCTGAGGCAGAGCTCCTTCACAAAGGACAAGGTCCTGTAACCGGTTGAAGGATTCAATAACTTTGGGGTCAAATTCTTTGTAAATGTCTAGAGGGTTTGTGGACATATCTATCGTCTAGAGGGTCATTAATAGGTCGTCAGAAAATAAAGCTTGCTTCAGGACGGCGAAGGTTTTGTTCGGCGTCAGAGATTTGCTGGTCAGATTGCCGTTCTCGATCTACGGACAAAGCGTATAAGCAAGGTTTGCCCCAATTATCCTTGCGGGGAAACATTTGAACAGAAAGACAAGGTTCCTGTGGGGCCTATTTTTAGTTATGTTCATATGCAGTTTGCCACTGATGGGTTTTGCGGCTGCTGGACTCTACTTTTATCTGCTTGTAGCTACTGGAGCCTTTGTCTTTTCAGTTTACATGGTCTACAGGGTTACAATCAGAAATGTCAAACTGAAGTATCCGATAGTGTCGCCTGAAGGACATCCAGATGCATATACAGGGCGTATGCTACGACCAATATACGAGGACATGGAACGATACGTATGGTTCTTCAAAAAGCGAAACAATAAACTCGGCAACAAAAAAGTCAAAAAACGGTAGTTTTCCAGCGCACTCTGAGCCCTCTTGAGGCACTGCGCGCGCATCAAGCTCGAATTCTATAGAAGAGTCGCAGCACCATACGAGGACAAAAAGATAAAAGAATCCGGAGACCTGTGAACCTCGAACAAAGAACCCGTGGAAACGCCTGCTCCTGCGTTGCTACTGCCTCGGTTTCGCACTTGTCTTTGTTCAGCTTCTTTTCTTCGACTTTTTCTCTAAGACTTTTATTGCCTTAATGGCGATGCGTATCTCTTCTTTGATTGCTTCTTGAACGCCTTCATCCAGCTCTCCAGTTCTTTGCCCGGGTTCAAATTCACTCTTCCCCAGGCCCATTAATGGTTTGCTATCAACAGCCAGGATGGCTCCAGCCCTCAACTTCCTCAGTTTTGCAAGTGCAAATATCGCGGAACACTCCATCTCAACGGACAAGACGTCAAGCCTTCTCCAGCGTTTCAGGTCGTCCACGTCGCCGTAGAACGCATCTGTAGTCAAAACAGGCCCGAAATGAACCTTCCGTTTCGACTCTTGTGCTGCTTGAAACATTGCTGCGGTCACGTTGAAATCGGCGACGGCAGGGTACTCAATCGGCACGTAGTTTCTTGATGTTCCATCGCCGCGTACAGCGGCAGGTGCGATGACGATGTCGCCAACCTCTACGTCGGGTTGCAGACTGCCCGTCGTTCCGACTCGTATAAGGGTCTCAGCCCCAATCTTCGACAACTCCTCAACGACAATCGCCGCCGACGGACACCCGATTCCCGTTGAGCAGGCAGAAACTCCTATGCCTTCGACGCTGCCTGTGTGCGTCACGAACCCCCTGTAGTCCCCAACCTTCACGCTGTCGTCAAAGAAAGCAGCAATCCTCTCAACTCTCTTAGGATCTCCCGTAATCAGGACATACTTAGCAACGTCCCCAACCCCACACATTATGTGAGGCTGCAAGCGCTTCCTCATCAACATCTCCGAACTCTCTACGCGGCACCGGAAGTTATGTTTTCTGATAGGATCGTCTGTCATCGGATTCCGCAAACCAATCGCACCGCGCATTTCTCCTTGAAGCGTGTACTCAGATATGGCGCGAATTTAGGATTACATTAGGAATAGAATAGGATCCAATTCTGATATAATTCTGAAAAACGCCTTAATAATTCGGAAGCCATGGCGTGTCTGGAGGTTGAGAACAAGTCGGCAATACTCTATCCTCTCAGAAAAGGACTCGCAGAGGCCCAGAGGAGCTGAAGAACTTTTTCGTCTCTCCTTTCTCCCTTCCACTGCTCTGGGCCGTTGCGAGAACCTGAGAAGAAGAGGGTTATGCTGACCGCTTGAAGGTGGAGAAGAATGAACACAAAATTGCTGCTCGAAGAAAAGCATGTTCTGCTGAAGAATGAACTGGGCGACAACTTGCAGAAGAAGCATGATTTGGAGTTGGAAATCAGCAAACAGTTCGAGCAACTAAAGAGATTGGAGATTTCACTGGAAAAACGCTCTCACCCGACAGCAGACGAAGAATAGTACCGTCAGTCCGCATTGCTGATTGGTTCACGTCTCCACTATGAATGCCTTGCGAAAGAAAGAGGCTATTCGAGGCCGTTTTGTTATCGTTTCGTTCTCAGAAGCAACTCGGATAAGCATCAACTTTGAAGGACGGCAACTCGGTTCTGGCAGAGAGTTTCCAAAATCTGTGACAAAATTGTTTTTGGGTGCAACAAGTATTTATTAACCTGGCGAGAGAACTATGGGCTAAGGAGGAGACCAAACAATGTTCAAACAAAAACTAGCAGCAAACGTAATCATACTCACGCTACTGCTCGGCCTCGTGCTTCAAGTATCAGTGTTCGGCATTTCAATGTCAAGCAAGAACTCAGGAATCGTCTATGCGAGCACAGGAATACCCATTTCGGGGGCATCCGTATCCGCTTCAGGATCTGAAGGTTACGGAGGAGCAATAACTGACACATCTGGGAACTTCCTGATAACTTCAGGTTTGCCAAATGGTTCTTACACTATCACGGTTTACAAGACGGGATACATCGACGGGAAAGTCCAAAACATAACAGTTACCGCTGGAATTGAAACTTCAGGAGTAAGCATATACTTGAACAAGTCTGGTGGGATATCAGGAAAAATCACCAGCAACGCAACGGGTAACGGCCTAGCCAACATCTTTGTGTCAGCGGAGCCTTTCAGTGGTGGCGGAACCTACGGCGGCTTCGCAACGACGGACGCTTCAGGAAACTACGAGATGAACACGAACCTACCAACAGGAAACTACAACGTAACTGTCTTTCTGCCCACTGACTACGTCGGAAATACGAGAAGCCCAGTGTCCGTTACGGCAGGATCAAAGACAACAGGGATAGACCTTTCTCTTCTGCGCTCTGGAATAATGTCCGGCCACATAACGACGCCTTTAGGCGCGGCTCTGGCAAACGTAACAGTATTTGTCACGTCAACCGGTCCTGGGGGCACATACTACGGCAACGGTGAGACGAACGCAACAGGAGCATACCGAATAGAAAGTGGACTTGGAACAGGAAATTACACGGTCACTATCTACTCGGGCCTGAACGACAACTTCACCTCGGTCATGGTGACTGCGGGATCAGAAACCAGTAACGTTGACTTGCAGCTTTCGATTACTCCGCCCACGCCCCCACCGCCGTCAGGAACGATCACGGGCAGAGTCGCTGACGCCAGCAACAAACCGATAGACGGAGCCAGCATGTCAGCAAGCGGCGACACGACATTTTCCTACGGTTATGCATCCACGGACAGCAATGGCAACTATGTCATTTCCGAGGGACTGGAAACTGATACGTACACGGTAACCGCATCAGCCACAGGCTACGTAGCCCAGAACCAAACGGGCATAAGCGTGACGGTTAACCAAACCTCTAACGTAAACTTCCAACTGCAACAGATACCCCCAGCTCAGTCAGGACGCATTTCAGGAACCGTGATGGGAGACGCGAATGCAATCCCAGAGTTTCAGTATCCAATAATGGCAATGCTGTTCGTCACTCTAGTCGCAGTTGCCGTCGCAAAACTACACAAACCCAAAACCAAATACCCATAAGCCATCCGCAAAATGGCTACCCTTCTTTTTCTCATATTCTCTGCAAACCATCAAACATTGAAATTACTGCAACACACTCCTATTGGAAAAGCACATGACGTTTCAAGCAGACACAGAACCCTGAGCGCACGCTTCTTGACTAGGCAGATTTTGCAACAGTGAAGACTTCCGAGCAAACGAGAGACGAACGCTAATGGTTCTGGTAATTCTCTTCAAGAATCTTGTTCAAGAATTTTTGAGCCTGCCTTGCCGAAAGCCTCGCGTGTTCAAGATCGTCCAGCTCTTTTCTCTTTTCCCATTTTGATCCTGTAACGATTGATCGAATGGTTTCCTTTGTTTCCCATGGAAAAACTATCCAACAAGACGTTTTCTTTTCATTATAATCCGGTTCGATGATGCTCCACGGTTTCGTGTACATGGTCACGGTTCTCACTTCCTTCGCTCCTTCTTTGATGACCTGCTCCTTAGCCAACTTCAGGCTCTCTCCAGTGTCCGCAACCTCGTCGACGAGAAGCACTTTCTTGCCCGACACCGAGACTGACAGCGGTTGCGTCAGTCTCGGTCGACGCCTAGCCTTGCCGATACCAGTGTAGAATTCGACTCCGATGTTCGCCAGCACAGGAGCACTCAACAAGTCACAGAGCACGCGAGCAGGAATCCAGCCTCCCCTCGAAACGCCGACTATCACATCCGGCTCAAACCCACTTCTGAGAATTTTCCTCGCTAGACTCAAGAGAACGTTGTACATTCGGTTCCAAGTTAACACTTCAAATTCAGTCACTCGGGTCGTCGTGCTAGGCCACCGTCTGCTACATTCTACCAGTCTACAAATTAAGAATTATGCATCCATCGCGGTTGGGACTTGTTCGCGTATTGATTCCTAGTCTTCTTCCCATTTGGTTATCCAAGAACCTATGACGATGCATGCAATTCCCAACACGGTGATTATGGCAGTGTTGAAGATTGCCGTCTGCGATTGGCCGAAAATCATGGAGGCTCTGAGTCCGTCACTTACGTAAGTGAGCGGAAGCACTTGTGCGATCGCTTGCAAGAACAGTGACATCTGGCTAAGCGGGAAGAACGTGCCCGAAAGAAACATCATTGGGAAGGTTATCACGTTCGCCGCCGCGTCCGCACCATCAGGGTCTTTCACGAACCTTGCGATGATCATCCCTAAACCCGTGAACATCAGGGAGGCCATCGCCACCATGAACAACGAAACGGCGTCCACAGTCATCTTCATGCCAAACACGGCCACTCCCAAAATAAGCATAACTGCCATGCCCAGAAAGGTTATCAGGACGTTGTATACGGTTCTGGAAAGTATCCATTCGTAACGTCTCAGCGGCGTAGTTGCCAACTTGTGAAAAACACCGTTCTGCTTGAACTGGGCGCTTATCGAAACCGAAGTGAAAATGCTGGTCGTCATGGCCGTCACCCCTATCATGCCGGGCAGAAAGAAGTCAATGTAGCCATAACGCTTCGGCGCAATGGTAAAGTCTTGAACGTTCAAGTACTTGACTCCATTTGAGAGTTGGAAGTTGATGTTTTCGACAATGCTCGTCACGATGCTGCCCACTACCGGTGCCGAAGATGTGGACTGGTCGAAGACGTAGGTGACGTTTGCAAGGTTAGCAGTGTGAGTGAAGAGGGCCATGTTGGCGGAGTCGTTAAACCCTGAGGGGATGATAATCAAACTGCTCAGCCTGTTTGATATTGCATAGTCTGTGGCATTGACGGTGGCGTTAACCGTCTGGATGTTGAAGACACCTGAAGAGTTCAGTATGTTTATCAGAGTATTGGACCAGTAGGTTGCTTTTCCATCCACCATATCTTGGTTCTGAAGGTAAAGGTCATACTTCACGGAGGAATAACTGAAAATAGCCCCGAATAGGAGTATGAGAACGCATGGAAATGCAATCGTCCAGAAAATGGTGCTCTTGTTGCGCAGGAAGCTCCTGAGACTTGCTTTCAGGTCTATTACTACGTGGCTCATGCTGTGCCTTCCTCCTCTCCCAATGTTTCCCCAGTTAGGTTTAGAAACACGTCTTCAAGGCTTGAGCGTCTGAGCTGCAGTTCGCCGAACGGTATGTCGCTGTTGCTTAGACTGTGCAGGACTTCTGAGACGGTCACAGAATGGTTCATGTGGACGGTGACGTCTCCGGTTGATTCGTCATAGTTGGCTTTTATCCCGAGTTTCTCTATGTTCGGAACAGCCTTCGGACTGGTTTTTTTCAGTATGAGCATGTTCCTCTTGCCGTGTTCGGAAATAAGCCTCTGAGGCGTATCAAGTGCAACGATGTTGCCGCTGTGAATGATGCCTACCCTACTGGCAAGAATTTCAGCTTCTTCCATGTAGTGCGTCGTCAAGAAAACGGTTTTTCCCTGCTTTTGAAGCCCCTCGATAAGGTGCCACACACCGTGACGCGCCTTCGGATCCAACCCCGCTGACGGCTCGTCCAAAAAAATCACTTCAGGATCGTTGACCAAAGCGACAGCTATGCCTAAGCGTTGCTTCAAACCGCCTGACAAGTGCTTAAAGAGCACATTCTTCTTATCCTCCAGATCCACGAGTTTTATCAAACCCTCGACATCCGGACGACTGTTAAACATGCCAGCATAATACTGAATCGTCTCCCTGACCGTAAGCCTCTCATAAGTGTAAAAGTCCTGCGGCAAAACACCTGCCTTCCTCTTTATCGCCATCTGATCCTTCGCGATGTCAAGCCCGAGAACAAAGGCTTTCCCGCTCGTGGGCTTTCGCAGGCACTCCAACATCTCCACCGTCGTCGTTTTGCCAGCTCCGTTGGGCCCCAGAAACGCAAAGATCTCACCCCGATTGACAGAAAAAGAAATGCCGTTAACAGCAACCAAATCGCCGTAACGCTTAGTAAGTCCTTCCACTTGAATAGCGCTATCATTGCTCAAACTTGTCACTTCCAGTGATATCCAACCTTCGGAATCGATGCCATTATCTTAAGCTTTTCTACGGTATTCTACTGTATTCTATATTATCCTATAGTATTCAAAGAAATAGGTTGCCTCCATGCCTAATTCTTCGTAAGGGTGAATGGCTCGAGTACGCCAGGCTGGTTGCCACAAATACTTTTATACAAGCTTCGGAAGTTGTTTCTAGATAGAAAGAGACAAAATTCTGGGAAAACAATGTCAATCCCTCCTGAGGTCGCTTGGATAGTCCCGGTTGTCCTACCGTTCATCATAGGCTTGCTGGTGGGTGCTGTCATAAAGAAAGCTTTGAGGCTTCTGATACTCGTCGTAGCACTCGTCATAGTCCTAGTCGCGACTGGCATCTTGAGCGTGACCTTCAGCGGCCTTTTCGCCGCGGCAATGAACCTTCTGCCCAAGCTATACGACCTTGGGCACGGCTGGCTCAACGTCCTGCCCTATTCTTCCGTGGCTTTCCTTATCGGCCTCGCACTGGGTTTTCTGTTTGCGAAGTAGCGCGCAGTGACCGTTTTCCTGTGCGCCTCCTTTGCGCGCGCTGGTAATTGTTAATAAGACAGAAACCAACTACAACATGCCGATCTGCTCTCGTACTGCTATTTTGGAGATGTGCCAGGAATGAACGGTGAAACAAGTTCAAATAACACGAGAATGGAGACTCACGGTTCCTTGTTCTTGGGCAGGACCAGGGCAGATGGGTCTCCGGTAGAGCTGCCAGTTAACGCCTTCAAACGTCACTTCATGGCCCTCGGAGGCAGCGGTTCCGGCAAAACCGTGTTGTGCAAATGCGTCATCGAAGAGGCTGTGCGAAACAACATCCCGGTCATCATTATCGACCCTCAAGGAGACATTTCCTCCCTTGCCATAAAGGGTAATCCTGAAGAACTCACAGAACACGGAACGTCCTTGGAGGTTCAAGAGGAATTCTTCTCAAAGGCAAGGATAGCCATCTTCACTCCTGCCAGCAACAAAGCCATCCCCATAAGCGTCAACCCGTTCAAATCTCCTTCCCAAGACATCCCACATGAAGAGGCCATCCAAACTATCGACCTCACAGCCACGTCCCTTGCAAGCTTTCTCGGCTACGATGTAAACGCAGACGCTGGAAAAAGTGCCAAGGCCTACATGTTCACCATACTCGAACACCTGTGGCAACAAGGGCAGAGAATCAGCGACATGAGCCACTTGGCTCACATAGTCCTGAACCCCCCAGCCAAAATCGCCGCGACTCTCAACAGTCTCGTAGCCAAGAAAGAGCCTGAAGAGATTGCCCGGAAGCTACGCTTTCTGACAGTTGGAACTTCTTCACTGATGTTTCAGTTGGGAGTTCAGATAGACATCAGCCTGTTCCTGGACACCAGCGACGGAAAAGTACCCGTGAACATAATCTATTTGAACACCTTAAGCTCTGAAAACGACAAGCAATTCTTCCTAGCCACCCTCTTCAAAGAGCTCTATTGTTGGATGCTGAAAAACCCCTCAAACGATTTGAGAATGCTGTTCTACGTTGACGAAATCTCCCCTTACATTCCACCCTACCCCAGGAACCCTCCTCCAAAAACCGCGTACGCCCTTCTCTTCAAACAGGCAAGAAAATACGGTATAGGACTCGTGGCGGCCACACAGAACATCACAGACATAGACTACAAAGCTCTGGCACAGGTCAACACGTGGTGTCTCGGCCGCATGATGACAACCCAAGACATTGCCCGAGTCCAAAAAATCATCCAATCAATAGACCCCTCACACGCAGACATCGTTCTGCAGAAGCTACCAAGCCTGCGAACAGGCGAATTTCTCCTGCTGTCCCCCGACTTTTACGATGACGTTGTCGACTTCACTGTTCGCTGGCTGGCCACCAAACACCTGACACTTGATGAAAAGGATCTCTCCCAATACGTGCCCCCGGAATCAAGAGCCTTCTTCGAGAAACACTTGGAAAAGAGAATCGCAAAGAAGTGGACCGCAGCCGCCCACATTACTCCCTCCGCGAATCTGGAGGAGAAAACCCGGCGATACCTTCATTCAGAAAGAAAGGCAGTGCCCGCGGACTCTGTGGCGAAGAGCTTGAAGATCAGCTCAACGGACACGGAAAAAATCCTCCGCAAGCTCGTCAACGCTGGCGCCGCAAAAAAGGGTCGATCCAGAAGCCGGAGTGAATACTTGTACTGGCTGTCCGAATTCAACCTCGATCCTTCCAAAGACATCAGCGGAGAGGTGCTGACAATCCCCGCACGTATTACCCAAGTCGAAGCTTCTAAGAGAGCCAAATCCATGCTTGAAGGTGGCCTGCTACGCAAAGATGAAGAAATCTACGATGCAGAGTTCTGGTACATCCCCCTCTGGAGAGTCACCGCCACACGCGAGGCAACCAAAATGCTCCTCCTCAAAAAAGAAGAAACACGCACATACTACGTGAGCGCACAAACTGGGGCAATAATATCCCTAGAGAAGAAAGAAATAGTCTTCCACAAACTCATGACAAGCACCACCGAGAAACTCAGAAACTTGGACGAAGACGAACGCATCACGTTCGTGCCCAAACTGCCCAGCGAAATCGGAAAATTCCCACAGATAAGACTTGGCACAGACAGAGCATACCAAACGCTAGAATTGAAAATAGGCGTCCGCCCAGTGTCAGCAGAAATGATTTTACTTCCCGTGTGGAGCATAAAAGTACGGCACAAAACAAAAAAGACCAAACGCACCATCAACATGGACGCCGCCACAGGACGATTGATATCCGGACATTTCCAAGAGGTCACGCGTTAGAAACTGAAATGTAACAGTTTTGTTACGTTATCATTAAACTGTAATCACATGGGCCCGAGCTTGCTCCAGGGTCCATGTTTTAAACTGCAAGGGTATACAAACAGACATTTATGAAACGAAAGGAAAGGTTGACCGTGACAGTTCATGCCCATCTTGTTTACGGGATTTGGAGCGAGTCTATACGCATTCGCTACCAGAAGTATCTCTTTGTTCAGGGACATCAACGCCATAGTTGCGAATGAAATTCTAGATAGAGTTGCATCAGGCACAGTCCTGGATGTGGGAACGGGCTCAGGATATCTCCCCACCGGTATCGCTATTAAGAATCCGTCCTTGGAAGTTGTTGGACTCGATGTTTCATTGGATATGATAAAGATAGCTCGCGCAAATGCAAAGAGAGCACACGTGGAGAACGTGCACGTCCTCGTAGGTGACGCTGCAGAAATCGGCATGCCAAACGAATCCGTAGATCTTGCGGTGGCAACGCTGAGCTTTCATCATTTGTCAAACCCACCCAAGGCGTTTGAAGAGCTGTACAGGGTCTTGAAAAGCGGAGGAGAGGTTTGGATATACGAAGTGAACAGTGACCTAACACCGCAAAGCGAAGCGTGGATGAAAGGCAGGTACAACATCGTAACAAGAAAAGTCGCACGCTCAGTCATGAGAATGCTAGATAAGCACACGATGACAGCCGAGCACGCTGCGGCAATACTCAGAGACCACAAGAACAGGTTCGCCGATGCCAAGGTTGGGCAACTTGAACCTCTGCTGGTCAAGATCGTATTAGTCAAGAAGTGAGCGCGGCCCGCGTCTTTGCACGTTCATCCAGAGCGCCTGTTCGAATTTGTTGATGTCAATAGATACGCTGTTTCAGGAAGCAGTGCGGTGCTTCATTGCAATAAGTTAAGAAGCTGCTCTGCATCGCTTGGAGGGTAGCCTGAATAGTACTTACTAAAATAACCAAAAACCTCCAGGTGTTGATCCAGGAAATTCTTCACCTCGGCCGCCACCTTTCCAATATCCTCTGTTCTGTCAACTTCCACCTTGCCCAAAGTTCCATGCACTTTGCTCCTATCTCCTTCCCATCTTATGTAGACAAAACCAGCTGTCGCCTCGAAAACAGGCTGACCAACGAAAACCTGGGCCACGCCGTTTTCTCTGAGAAGAGGGTTCAATTTTTCTCCTGCCCAGTCTTTGTTTCTCACTTCAACGGCGTAACGATGGCCCTTGGGCAAGGTTGACAAAAACTCCCGTAAATCTGGAAAATGCTTGGCTCCGAATGAGCTGGGAAACTGGAGCAGAAGCGGTCCGAGTTTGTTCTGCAACTGGGACATTCTTGAAATGAAGGTGTCCACCTCTCTTTCGCAGTTTCGCAGCATTTTGATGTGGGTTATAACTCTGGGAAATTTGGCGGAGAACAAGAACCCCTCAGGAGTCTGTTCTCTCCAAGTCTTCATCGTGCTTGTCGACGGAATCCTGTAGAACGTGTTGTCCAATTCTACCGTGTCAAAATGCTTCGCATACTCGGCCAGAAACGCTGGGGTCTTCAGCCTTTCTGGATAGAAATGGCTGACCCAGAACCCGTAGCTCCAGCCCATCGTGCCAATGTGCGGTTTTTTTATTCTGCCTCTTTTACCTTCAGGAGTAGCCACTGTTTCTCCCCCGCCTTCTTGAAGCGTGCCAGCACATACCTACCGCGTAGTCTCTGGCCGTGGAGAGTGACCTCCACCATGTTTTCACTCCAAACCTTCGTTTCGTACGTCCCGCTGTCAAATATCTTCACCGTGCCCGCGCCATACTGTCCTTCCGGTATGGTTCCCTCAAAACTCCGGTATTCCAACGGGTGATCCTCCGTTTCCACGGCGAGCCTTTTCTCGCCCGACTGCTCCGGTATCCCCTTCGGAACAGCCCAGCTTTTCAACACGCCGTCCTTCTCCAACCGCAAATCGTAATGAAGCCTTCTCGCATGATGCTCCTGAACGACAAATGCCTGCCCTTCCTTCTCAGAACTGACAGTCCCAGATGGTTCAGGCGTGACGCCGAAATCTCTCCTCGAAACGTACTGTCCGAGCCTGCCATGGGTTATCTGATCCAACGTGCACTCAGAAGGAAGCTTATCTTTTCTAAGTCCAAGAAATCGGGGCATGCGCAGTCTGCCATCCTTGGTAACGTTTTGATAAGCCACCTCGCAAACGGCTTCAGGCTTTAACCAAACTATCTCTTCTAGGGCATCAACCCCTTCAAGAGTCTTGCCCTTGACTTGCAGAGGCACAAACATTTTCAACATTGACTCCAAGTCTTCTCGGTTGAAGCCGGTTCCCACTTTACCCACGTAGACGGGTCCAGTTTCTCCAAACAGTCCCAGAATCAGCGCTCCAAAGGTCGGCTTTCTCGCGCCCTTGCCGACCGTGTAGCCAAAGACTACGCAGTCGCACGTTAGGATGGGTTTAATCTTTAACCAGTTTGCGCTTCTGGCTCCGGGCTCGTACTGGCTGTCTTTTTTCTTGGCCATTATGCCTTCCATGCCCTTCGCCAAGGCAGCCTTGTAGTACGCTTCCCCCTCTGTTTCCACAAATGCGGACAGGACAATATAGCTTCCCTCGCGCACGTACTCTTTCAAAAGTCTCTTTCTCTCCATCAGTGGAAGCTCAACAAGAGGGTCCCCGCCTTTCTCTATTACGTCGAACACTATGTAGTTTGCGGGTGACGTTTGCGACAGATACTTAACGTTTTCAATCGAAGCGGTTTTGCTTCTTTCCGCAAGCGCCTGAAAGTCGGCCTTGCCACCTTTCATGACGATTATTTCACCGTCAATCACCGCGTTTTCTGTCAGTTTCTTCAGCTCTTCAAGTTCGGGAAAATTGTATTTCAGTTCTTTGTCGTTTCTGCTTCTAATGCTAAGTCCGCCGTCAACGTAGCTTATGGCCCTTATGCCATCCCATTTGACCTCGAATATCCAGTCTTCTGAATTGAAAGGCTTTTCAGCGTGCTGTGCAAGCATTGGCTTGTATTGCTGTCTCATTGTTTCTTCAGCTGATTGAGCGTCTCTTGCAGGGCTGCCATGAGCTCCTTGGCTTCCTCTTTCACGGGTTTTTCAGCGACGATTGTTTCACCCTTGAGCTTCTTTGCAATCAGTTTTCGAATCCTCTCCTCGTAGGTGTCCTCGTATTCCGTTATGTCGAACTCGCCTGAAAGATCGTTTATTATCTTCACGGCGAGGTCTAACTCTTTCTTCTCTGGTTCCATGAGTCGTTTCAGTTCTTCGAAGTTGTTCGGATCTGAAATCTCGTAGGCGTATCGAAGCGTGGTCAGCACCAAGGCTCCCTTGTAAGCGTGCAACAAGACAGGATACTCCTTCGTTCTCAGAGTGATTCTTCCCGCTCCCGCCTTGTGCGTTTTCTGCAGGGACGTCAAGAGTAAGCTGTAGGCTTCATTGCTCTTGTCAGGCGCGAGGACATAGGATCTTTCAAAGTATATCGGATCGATAGAGAGGTAGTCCACAAACTTGTCGATGCGGATTTTCTGACTCGACTGCGGTCTCGCGGCGTCAAGCTCCTCCTTCTGGAACACTATAAAGCGGTTCTTGCTCACTTCATAACCTCTCACAGTGTCTTCCCAAGGAACGACTGCGTTGTCTCTAACGCACACCTTCTGATACTTCAGGGGCTGCCCATCCTGTTTGTGAAGAAACCTGAAAGAAAAAGCCTTGTCAAACGTCATCGTGTAAAGCTTAACCGGCACGTTGACCAGCCCTATTGTCACAGCCCCACTCCAAAATGGTCTCTTAGGAATTCGTGCATTTGCTTCTTCCATTGGTTCTTCTTCCATCAATCCACACTCTTCTCAAGTTTCTGTTTGTCTTCAAGCATTCCCTTCCATGGGTTGCTCTCAGACTTGGCAACCGCTGACAAAGTGAATTCCTCTGGCTTTAACCCTTTCTTGACGTCTCTCCAGTCCAACGGCATAGAAACCGTTGCTCGTGGCGTGGCCCTTAGACTGTAGGGGCACACCATGGTTCTTCCATGAGAATTCTGCAGATAATCAATGTAAACGGTACCGGGTTTTTTTGACCTGGAAAACTCTGAGACGACGACGGGAGATTCTCTGGCCAAATACCTTCCGATTTGGTGCACGTATTCTCTCGTCTGATTGAACGTGTACTCGCGAACTATTGGAACAAGAATGTGCAAGCCTTTTTTTCCGGAGGTCTTCACGTAGGATCTGAGATCTAAGTCCTCAAGCTTCTCTTTAAGCATCAACGCTGCATCCACAACGTCATCCATACCTACCGACGGTTCTGGATCAACGTCAAAAACGACAAGATCAGGTTTCTCAAACTCGTCTATCTTAGAAAGGGTCATGTGAAGCTCCAGTGCTGCGAGGTTTGCGAGCCAAACAAGCGTGTCCAAGTCATTGCACACAACATAGTTTATTTCACGCTTAGCCGTTTCGGAGTGTTTCTTAAAGATCTTCACCCAGGAAGGAGTGCTCAGCGGCATGTCTTTCTCGTAGAAGCCCTCTTTGTCGACGCCGTCAGGAAACCTCGTCAAAACTATCGGCCTGTTCTTTAATATGCCCAGCATTCTGGGAGCCATTCTGATGTAGTGCTGGATTACCTGCGCCTTCTTGACCCTTACCTCAGGATACAGTACCTTATCCAGATTTGTGAACTCGACCTTGGTCAACTTTTCCAGCCAAACCTGACCTCCGATTCCAATATGTATCTCTGTGTGCAGATAATTCTTGTTATCAAACAGGTTTTGGCACTGTAGCGCGCGGTACTGGTGCGTTAAGGGACATGGAAAAGTGAAGAAAAAATGGGTCTTCAGAGATTGCTCTCCTCCAAGGTAACTTGGTCATAGCCTAGTGCAAAACTCGCGTTTATGTGAACTCTGAAATGGTTCTCAACTGGTTCGGTATTTTTCCCAAATAACACAATGTCCAAAATGTAGTCAGCTCTTGGAAAAACTAGAGAAAATCCTCTCGGTTCCATTTGAAGCGTGAATGGAAAAATTTCTGGTGTGTCATCTCGAACATAGATAACATCAAGATATTCGTATGCTGTCTTGTGAATGCTAATAGCCTGATTCAATCCATGCCCAGCCCAATGTAGATTGGATGGGTCAAAATCAGTTCTCGGTTGTCCTGTTGCAACATCAATGATTCTAATTAGTTTTCCTTCACAATCTCTCGCCATCGACTTGCCAGTGTTCCTTACTCGCAGTCTCAGAAAGTATCCATGGGGATTGGGATGGGTCACACCTATTATCTCTGTATGCCTGCAAAAAGGCTCTCGGTTTTCAAACTCTATTTTGAGAACGGGTTTCCGATATTTTCTTTGCATAGTTCCGAGAAAGGCAATCAATAATGCCACTATTACTGCACCTACTGTTCCTATTGCAGTCAACCAATCAGCTATCGAAGGTGAGTTTGATATAGGAACGCTCAAGATTCAATCTCCCTGAAACTTTTTGTTGTCTTGGCTGCAGTTTCAACCTTTGACTTAACCTCTTTCTCCCATTCCTCAGAAGTCAAGATACCTTTCTTTTCCAAAACATCCACTAAGGCAGCAATCATGTGATCAACCATGTCAAGCTCCAAAGCCAATTCCTTAACACGATCTTTCTTGTTCTTACGTTTGCTCATTCACTTCCCTCTTCACCAAGTATCCTTTTTCGCTTAGAAAACTAATAACCATAGTGCGAACAACCTCAGAATCGCTATCTCCAAGCTGTCCTTTCAAGTCACGAACAATCTTGAAGATACCTTCTGGAAGGCTAACAAGAATCTTCTTCATTTAACAGACACCTCAATTTGCCGAACTTGCTTTTCCTCCTTCTTCGCCTCATTCTTCGTTGCATCCTTAACCAGAGTGTACCAGTCATTCTTCACGTTCAATCCACTGGCTTGTGCAGGAGTCATTTTCAAAGTCTGATGTTTACGCACATAGTTATAGTGAACAACCCAGCCCTCAAGCAATGTTCTGACAGTGTTTTCGCCCTTCAAACCCCTAGTTGGCTTGATTCTGTCCTTGAGAGTGCTATGTAACCTTTCAACTACGTTCTGATTGTGAACAGCCCTTATTCCAACTCTCCTAACTAGCTCTGGTCTTGTGTCTTTCTTCATTGTGTAGAAAACCTTGTTGTAGCCATCTATGTAAGAGGGCAATCCATCACAGTAGATTGAAGTTGGTTTCTTCTTAGCTACTCTGAGGCTTTTCTCAAACAGAGATATTGCGTCTTCCGCGGTTCTTGAACCTGACAAGTGACCAGCAACTAGGAATTTAGTCTGATCGTCAATTATCTCCCAGAACCACTTCTGAACACCCTTGCACTTAATCGCTGTTTCGTCAACGTGATAGATACCGAGTAATTGAGGCGTTAGAGTTTCGACATACTGAGAGACTAGGTTAGAGTATTTCAGAATCCATCTCAGCACTGTCGAATGGTCAACGTGAACACCGTACAATTTCTCAATCTGAGTCTGAATCTTCCTTGTGCTTAAACCTTCAAAATAGAAGTCAATACTTGAAGAAATAATCCGTGCCTCAGTTCTCATTCTCGGAAAATCTGAACCTTCAACAAACTTGTGACCACAATCCTTGCAGAGGTATCTCTGCTTATCGCCTTTCATGCCAGACTTAACGACCTTTTCAGAGTCGCAATATTTGCAGTTCATTCCTATCGCCATCCTATACATATCCTATATACAGCCTAAAGCATATATACCTATCGGTCAGAACTCTAATTCTTCCCTCTTTTTCTTGTTTAACTCCTCACGTAATGGGAGACCAATTTCTACGATGAGAGCGATAATGAGAGCAACAGTCGTGACAATATAACTGTCGGAACTAAAGTTGATACTCTGGCTGAAATTGAAATAGACAACGGACAATGCAAAAAGCAAAGCAACCGTTAAACCAATAGCAGTTTGATAGAACCTCGAAATGCCCCGCAAGAAACCCCAAGTCACTTCTATTCTCGAACGCCCTAAATCCTTAACATTACCAATAGCCAACCTAGAAACAGGATTGCCAGAATCCGCAGGATTCTTGGTGAACTCAAGACCTAGTCTCTCTTCAGTGTTCTTGATAATCCAATCTCTGACATTGGATGCTGAGTCGGACTTAACAATCCAGTCGCGTTGGTACTCATAGGCTACAGTAGCTAGAATGGATTTATTTCCATCTTCAGGGTGTGGTCCAATCTCAATAAGTAACCAACGGAAATTTCCATCTTGCCTCTTAAGAACCCAAATATCGCCTAAATCACATTGTCTACTGAAGTTAAAATCATCTAAGAATGAACTCCCAAGTTTATGCAATATTGCTTTTGTTTTCAGGTTTATGACAAACGATTTCTCATCGGAACTCTCATAGTTCATTCTGATCACCCAAGTTACGATTGACCATTGTATCATGCCAATCAGAATGACAAGAATGGTTGATACCATAACTACTGCAAGCAAGACACCAGTTAGTGAAGCACTTTGCAATAGATTGCTGTTTGCTGTTGCTAATCTGAATATTAATGCAAGTCCAACAACGACCATCACTCCACCCTGCACGATGATTGGATTCACCAGTTTCTTCGGCCGAGACCAGACTGAAGCAAAAGAACAGTAAACAACAGGGATGAGAAGAAACAAAGCAAGAGAGCCTAAGTTGCTTGGAAAAAGAAAACTGAACGTATATGAGACTTGAGGATTCTGTACTGCTAGTGGAAATACTGAACCATCGTTTGAAATTGCAGGAAGGAAAAAGTACGACTCGATTGCAATTAGCAACAATGTCGCAAAGACTGAACCCATAAGCCATTGACTGTTGTCTTGACCTATATTCGGCGGTTTTACTTGATCTGTCATAATCTGGTAATTCTCCTCTACCTATCTGCATCCTATGAGATATTAATCTGTATGCAATAGGCTCGTGTCCCTTAATGCACCAGTACCGTAGCGCGCTAAAGTTAAATAGCAACGGAGTATCTACGGCAGATATGTGGTGAACTCATGTCTCGCTCTTCAGGATGGGTCGTATCAATCGCTGAGGGAACCAATTTCAGCAGTCAATCGAGCCCGCCTCAATCGGGTCCATCGTTCCCGCCCGCGGGAGGCAATGCAGGAATTCGTGCTACCCTGGGAATCGTCAGCGCTGTTCTCAGCCTAATCATCGTACCTGAGATATTCGGTCCGATAGCAATAATCCTCGGGGCATACACATGGAGAAAAGAGCAAGGAAACCGCGGAATCTACATCGTAATTATCGGAATCATATGCATGCTTGTAGGCCTGTATTTCACATCCATTTTTGAATTGGGAGACCTCCTCCCGTTGCAGTCCTCCAATGCCGTCTCCGCTATGAACGCCGCGCTACGAATATTTGCATAATACATTAGACTCCGAGGAGAGGCTGTGAGCACACATAACTATGAGATTCTCAGCGTGTCCTAAATCAACCGGCCGTGAAGTCGAGTCGCGAAAAATCGCAGTTTAAGTACCATAAAGACTCGAAACACGCGCAATATCTGTTCCTTGACTCAAATATCTGCAACCGGCAAAAATGGATTGAAGTTTTCTGTCTGTGAAACATCAGATCGTGGTGCTTAATAGTCTGCAGGGCAATGTCTCCAGGTGGCAAGGATGACTTACTTGAGTAAAAATGGTAGAATCTTAAGTGGCAAGGCAACCCTTGAAGGTGCAGGCGTCAAGCTTAAACGCGCGTTTGGTCCTCAGGAAGTTCCTCTGCTGGACCCATTTTTGCTTCTCGACGATTTTCATTCCAACAACCCTGACGACTATATTGCCGGATTCCCTTGGCATCCTCACCGAGGCATTGAGACAGTAACCTACATGCTCGAAGGCATGGTTGAACATGGAGACAGCATGAGAAACGAGGGCGTCATCCGTTCGGGCGATGTTCAATGGATGACCGCAGGCAACGGCATCATCCATCAGGAAATGCCGAAAGGTTCCAACGGTCTGATGTGGGGTTTCCAGCTGTGGGTGAATCTTCCCTCCTCACACAAGATGGACGACCCCCGATACAGAGGGATAACAGGAGCAGAAATCCCGGAGGTTGAAGTGGAACCAGGTGTTAGAATTAAGGTGATATGCGGCGACGTGGAAGGAAACAAGGGCCCAGTGAGAGACCTTGTCGTAGACTGTGAATACTTGGACATCGTGATGGAGCCAAAGACAGTGCTCGAACACTCCACGAAGAAAGGATACAAAGTCTTTGCATACGTGGTTAGCGGCCGTGGCTATTTTGACCTCTCGAAATCAAGCTCAATCGACGTCGAACACGTGGTCATTTTCAAGGAAGGAGAAAAGGTCAAGATTCGCACTGAGGATAGAAGTCTTCGGTGCCTCCTGATATCCGGAAAACCGATTGGTGAACCGGTAGCATGGCTTGGACCAATCGTCATGAACACCCAAGAAGAACTGAAAACCGCTTTCGACGAACTTGAAGAAGGCACGTTCCTAAAAAACCCCAAACGTGCCAGAAAACCGCCCGAACTACACTCCTCCTTCTACAAACCCTGAGCAACGCCGCAAATCAGCCAGCACGAAATCGAGCCACAAAAATCACTTAAGAGGCACTCTGAAGCAGGGGCTCGAAACGAGTCACATCATCGAAATAATGTTCAAAGGTGACGACGAACGCTGAATCCCGCGTGCGCCTCTGAAAAGCCAGCAGTCACGTTGGTTTCTCAGCCGAGAAGAGAGTAAGGTTCAAGAGCAGGGCAGCAATGAGCAGATGGTAGGTGACTGGAACAACCTTGGATGATGAATGGCACATTCCCGAGTCTTCGTTCAGTGAGCGGGACACTGACGTTCTGAACCTGATAAGCCAAGAAGCCTTGACCAGGTTCACCTTCGACGGGCTGAAGAGGAGACTGGGCCTGCATCCTGAGACCCTTTCTAGGATTCTCAGCAGGCTGGAACAAGAAGGCATCGTGGAGAAGGGGCCTGGAGGCTACAAGGTCACATCCAAAATCAACCAGTTCCAGACCCTGCATTCTACCATCAGCGATGAGTCTCGGATGCCTCTGCTACAGACGCTTGTTCCCACCAACATATCAGTGGAACAGCTTATCCTGAACCTCAAAGGCAAATGGTTCGGGCTACTGCGCTGGTTGGGTTGCACAGAAGGCGAAGAGGGAATCACGCTGAAGTGGATTACGGAAGACGGCGGCATCCAGATGAACGCGAACATTCTAGAGCCCGCCTTGACGATAGAGGCCAAGTTCCTCCGAGACAAGGATTTGAACATGGCTCTGAAAGCCTCTTACCAGCTGATGGTTTACATAGGCAAGTTGTGCTCCGGCTCCCAGCTGATCAGACGCGTGGCCTACTTCGGCGGCCACGACCTGCACATGATGCCCGCATAGATAGTGACTGACTTTCTTTCTTCCTTAGTCAACAAATATAGCGCTGCTATTTCCTTTTTTGAGGTGAAAAAGTATGAGTAATCAAATCAGTTCATTACAGATTTTGAAATCGCTTTCGGACGCTACCAGCGAACTCGTTCAGAAACTCGCACCCTCCGTGGTCAACGTGAACTCGAGGATGACAAGAGGCACCGGCGTCGTCTTGACAGCAGACGGCTACATAGTAACGTGCAACCATGTTCTTGGCAGAAGCGCCGAGGTCAGGATAGGCCTCGGCGAAAAAAGCCTTGAAGCCAAACTCGTTGGCTTTGACCCATACTCTGACGTGGCACTGCTGAAGGCTGAAGAGGGACGCTTCAAACCCGTGGAATTCGGAGATTCGGACAAGCTTAGCACAGGCCAGTTCGTTCTTGCCCTTGCCAATCCCTTCAACAGGCAACCGACCGCAACAACGGGCATAATCACCAGCGTCGGCGCTACGCTCAGAGGCTGGAGAGGAACTGCCATGGAAAACGTGATAGCAACCGACGCTAGACTCAACCCAGGCTTCTCAGGCGGACCGCTCATAGACGTTTCCGGCAAGGTGATAGGTCTAAACACGGCGTACGTTTGGTCTCGAGGTATAGCCATCCCCGCGAACAAGGTGAAAAACATCGCTGACAGACTCATGTCCGGAGGGAAGCTCAGAAGGGCATACTTGGGCATAGTGTCCAACACCGTTTCGATCCCGCAAGAAATCGCAAGCCAGGCACGCATAGATCAAGACTCAGGCGTAATGGTGTTCCAAGTTGAACAGGGCGCCCCCGCCAAAAAGGCCGGTCTAACAATGGGCGACGTCATAGTGAAGTTCAACGAAAAACCCGTAACAACCTTCTACGACCTCCCAAGACTCCTAACCGAAGACGTCATCGGAAAAAAGACAACGCTATTAATACTCCGCGAAGAAAAACTGATGCAACTCACCATAACCCCAACCGTAGCCGAGAGTGAAGAAGATGATTGAGAGATTCCCAGCAAACCTTGACATAGAACCAGAACCGCTCCCACCACCCCGACCGCTCCGACCCTTCCCCACACCCTTCCCACAAATCCCCAACTGAGCACACAAGAAGTCGCGAATTAGGCACTCAAAAGCAAAGGCCTTGAATCCTAACGCTTACATACCCCTTCCCTCATGTTAGCCAGAGGTTTCTGATCTGATGCAAGGAGGTTCTTCATGGTGAAAACTGAGACGATAAAGCAGAAAGTGCTCATACCCGCCACGCCAACCGAGGTGTATGAAGCTTTCGTCGACGCGAAAAAACATTCAAAGTTCACCGGCAGCAAAGCCACCTGCGACCCAAAGGTCGGAGGACAGTTCACAGCGTGGGATGGGTACATCTCCGGGAAAAACCTGGAACTGGAACGGGGAAAAAGAATAGTGCAAGAGTGGATGACCACAGAGTGGCCCGAAGGTCAACCTCCGTCAAGGCTGGAGCTCAATTTCAAAAAGGCAGAGGGCGGCACGGAACTCTCCATGGTCCATTCTGGCGTTCCCGCTGAACAAGCCGCAGACGTTGCACAGGGATGGACAGACTTCTACTGGGACCCCCTGAAGAAGTACTTCAAGAAGTGAACGTCTAACCCAGTTTCCTGAGAGCCTCTGTGACTTCTTTTATGTCCGGAAGCTGCTCGACTGGATAGACTTTGACGAATGCGACTTTCTGATTTTCGTCAATGATGATGTTGGCACGTTCTGAGGTCCCGTACTTGCTCCTGAAAATGCCGTAGGTCTCCGCGACTTTGCCGTGCGGCCAGAAATCCGACAGCAGCCTCGTGTTCTCGATGTTCAAGCTTTTTGCCCAGGCCTTTTTCGATGGCACAGTGTCAACGCTAACGCCAACGGCTATCGTGTTGAGAGAATCAAAAGCCTCCTTATTCTTTTCCAGAGACTTCATCTGTTCAGAACACACGGAAGTCCACGCCAAAGGATGGAACGAAAGCAAAACCCTCTTTCCCTTAAACTTCGAAAGAGTAAACACCTCTTCGTTCTGGTCCTCCAAACTGAAGTCCCTGAACTTGTCGCCTACCTTCACTCTCTCCTGCATACCATGATTCTTCCTGCTGCTTCATTACAATTAGCCTCAATATGCCTTGAGTATTAAAAGTTTAAGAAAGGCAAGGCTCAAAAGAACGTGTAACCGTTCCATGAATGAACAAGTGATTTCTGAATGTCTGCGAACCTATCTGCCACTCGAAAGTCTTACCATAACCTTCAGCATGTCGATACGCACACCTTTTCCCTGTCAGACCCTGTGTCCCTCCGCCTCTACGCAAGCACGGAGCCGCGCAACCTGAAGATAGCTGACCTGCAGAAGGCCCTCATTCTGGTCGTCAACGGAACAGAAGCCGTTGGAGAAGGAACAGGCTTCGGGCTTCCAGTCCTCGTGTACTCCGACGAGACGTATTTTTCAGGTTCGTCTAAGCTGTACGTTTAGCGCGCTGGCTTGTCCCTAAAATGGTTAAAAATGGTTTTTATTCTTCTTTTGTCTTTTCGCGTTTGATATGGGCTTGTTTTCTGGGCAAATCTTGGCCGCGCGCTAAGATGGCAAATCAACGGGTTCCAACAAATCCTGAAGGAAGTGGAGTTTTTCCATAACACGTTGAGGCTGCACCTAGCCCGTTTGGAACTTCAAGGCACGCAAGAGGGCTAAAAACAGATGCACACCTCAAAACTGCCCCCAAACCCGAAAATAAGAATTATAGCCATTTTACACCAATTTCGGGACAAGGCAGCGCGCGCTTGAGCGTCTCACCGATGCAGTCTACAGCACGATACCGTGAACAGTACGCGCTTTCGGATTGTTTACGGGCTGATGGAAATGGAATGCCCAGGTGCTATTTACTCTCGAGTATCGACTTCAGGGCTGTCCAATCTTCGAGGCTGAGCACACGTTCAGTGAGCTTGAGGAAGCCTTGGAAAGCTTCAGGGGGCATGCTTGCCTGGCCCGCCCTAATCATTTCAACTCTTTCGTACAGGTTCATCGCAGGAAGCATCATCTCAAAATTCTCTCTAAGCTCATCGGGCTTTTGACTGGCCATAATCATCTTGAATGTGGCGACCAACTCCTCGTTCGTAGCGCGCATGCGTGTTCCTAAAATGACTTTATGAAAGACGACCTGCATATATACTGCCTGGGCTGGCTAGTCCGTCTTTGACCATGGTCTGTGCGACCGGTAAAATGACTGGACGTTGCCCGTGAGCTGCTAAAGTAGTGGGTTTCTCGCCCGGATGAGTGATTGCAGCCTAATGCCAGCCTGAAAGAATGGAGGTCGAATGGAGAATCAGGGGAGGTGTGGCAAAAAGCTTAACTCTACTGCTTCGCATTGGATTGTAGGTTGGCATTGGGTCGGCTTGGGGGCGCCAGGTTCGTGCAGCGTCTTTCATGAGTGGTCAAAAATGGTCATAATTCCATTTTGCAGGTTTCTGCCGCGTTCGAGGAAAACAAGTACCTATGAAGATCAAGGACAGATATGGAGCCCAAAACCCTGCCTAAACCATGAAACCCGGATAAAAACCATTTTAGGCCAATTTAGGAACAAGCATGCGCGCTACTCATCTCGCTATATAGAAATCGGGAATCTATTCATTTATTCGGTCAAAGGTAAACCTTTCAATATGCTTTTTCTTACCATCTGATTTTTTGAGGTTCAAAGCCTGAATGAGTTTATCTTGTGCCTGTTTCTCTAAGCCATGTGCCTTCTGTTTCAGTTCCACAGCTTCTTTCTGATACTTCTCCATTTCTCCGAGCGCGCGCGCTTGATAGAACAGGCCACAAAACATGAGTCTACACTATTCGCAAATGTCGTTACTCAAGGCGACAAAACGAATGGACAAACTATAGAGGTGATTGCGAAATGAGAAAAATCTTGGTTTCTCTTCCAGATGGCGTTGTCGATCTGTTAGACAAAGAGGTTGTGGGCAAGGTCGGAGAAGGCTACTCCGATACTCTCAGAACTATAATTATGAATTGGCTTTCTGAGAAAGGTTATCTCACAAAAGGTGGAAAACATGAAAAAGACGGTTGTTAAGCGAGAACTTGCAGAAGAAATCGACCTATTGGACACCGAACTTTCAAGTCTCGTAGAACTGCTTGAAGAAAAAGGCATAGTAACTCAAGCCGAGTGGGAAAAGCGAATCAAACAAAGAACAAAAGTGTAAGTTTTCAAGAGATCAAACAATAGGTCGTATACCTATCTCCGCCAACTTTTTCTCAAGTTCTTTGGGTTGTGCTGCGGGAATTAGATTAGTATCGTTCACCATCTTTACGAGTTCAGAATCTCTTGTAATGAAAATATTGCAGTTGTTACCTATCGCCGCATCAAGCTGAAAAGCGTCACCAACTGAGAAATTGCTCTTCTTCAATAATTGCAAAATCGAGTCCCAACCTTCATTTGTGGGTACCATCAAGGTGATGATGTCGGTATCTACGAAGGGTTTTAGGAATTTATCTTCAACTTCATTATAAACCTCAAGCAAATCAGCTTCTGACAGCTTTCTTGGATAGCGATGGCGAAGAAAATCATCAAGAGTTTCACCCTTTTGAACCCTTTTCCATATCCACTTATTCTCTTGCTCTCTATCCATTAATTCCAAAGCTGTGTAGTACGTTGTCCAGCATCGAATCTTCTTACGCTTTATTGTTTCTAACAATAACATGGAATCATGGTCTCGATTTCGAACATAATCCAATATTACGTTTGTATCAATATAGGGACGAGGCTTCTTTCTTCGTGGCGTCATTCTGTATCACTTAGCGTTTCGGCTTATGTTTTCTATACTTCGGCTTCTTCTTTTTGGGTGACACAGTTTCAGCCTCTTCGCTAGAACCAGTTATATCCTACACCTCCTCACTATATAAATTCTCGAAAACTTAGCGCGCGCGCTTGAACCACTAGAAAGATGGATGAAAAGAGCGTGTCACCATCTGTAAAAAAACGTAAGCGTGGGCGTAAGGTGCCAGAAGGCAGGGTTGTTATTGGAAAGAACGTTCCGTTTCATTGGGGAAAAAGCGAAACAGTGGCATGGGAAGTTCATGGCGAAAACATAGGCATGATTGAAAGCTATAAGACAAGGAAAGAAGCCTGCCTAATGTTTCCATACCTCAAGAAAGTAAACACCTATCAGACTCCCACAAAAATCTGTCCACTACTCAAGTCCGAAGGAGCAATAATGAATCCCTACGTTGTAGACTGGAACAACTGCTTCGTCCCAAAAGAAGAAGACATGAAAACACCTAACAAAATGGTTTGGGCAGTTAAAGGCTGGAGTCAAGAAAAAGGCAGGTGGATAACCTGTGCACACCTGCAAAGCCAAGAGACAAACCCATCTGAACTGCGAAAGACAGCAAACAATGACCCAAAAACCATGGCCAAAGCAGACAAACTAAACCTTATGAAATCAGAACTGCCCGAACTGAAATACTGGTTTACCTTTGAACTTGAAGAATACGAGGAATAGCTATGAAACCACAACCAAAACGATCACAAGTCAGACTTTCTGAGGAGTTTGTTGGAGATGGTGACAGAGCCTTGCAGATAAAAGGATGCGAGTTCCCGCTGATATTTCTGTCAAACAGATTCGTAGATTTGGGATGGGATGGGTATCTGATTAGAAACTTGAAAGAATATCAGAAATGTCTGTTCAACGATGAATTTACTTCGCTAGCACCAACTTTCAATGTTGAAAGTCTGATGAAAGCAAAAGAAATGTCAAAGAAGTTGCTCACCAAAGAGACATAGAAGGAAGAATAGTCACCCTCAATTTCTGATTTTGCGTACAAGCTATGGCTGAACTGAGATTCCTTTTTTGTTTTTCTGTTCCATGCTTTCGACTATTGAGCTACCCAGATTTTGCGGAAAAGTAGCAGAGAAGTAGCGGCATTTTTTCAGTCTTATGCTATTTTGGTGATATATGAAAAATCCAAAAATCTAGATTGTCCGTTAACTAAGGAGAATGGGAAGTCTCAGGGTCTTTCGGTGAGCATTGTTGCCAACCCCAAATCAAGAATTGTTTAAGAGCATTTATGATTTCACTATTCCTTGACCATTATGACGTGCACATAGCAATCATATGCGGTCATACAAACGGGTTTATAGCCTTTCAGAGCGAGTTTATTTATTACTTGGGGTAATTTCGGGAGTTTTCCATAATCCATTGGACTTTCGGACACAATAATGTATCGTTCTGTGACCTCATTTAACCATGAATCGTCTCTTGAGCTATAATCATTGATTATGTAATTTCCTTCTGCCATGTCAATCACCTCTTATCATAACACTTTTTATCCCAGTCGTATGTATGTGCCTTCAAACGAACCCATAAAAGTGAAAACCTCTTTAACTTCTGTGGTTGCTCCAATTTTTGATATCCAGATAATCTTATAGTTTATGAATCACAGATAAGAATCGAAGGTTTCGTTCCATGACCTGATATACGAAAGAATAGGCGGGGTATGGCTTAGAATTGGTGATAGGTAGAAGGAGCTACTATCATAGGTTCAAGTCAGTTTGTCTAGTTGATTCTAGCGTTTTTCTGTTCTACGCTTTCAACATATTCTTTTTAAGCCAGTTTGACCGTATTTCTCATTAGAAGAAGTCGGTCATGTGAAGACGGACTTCGGGAGAAAACCCCGCCAAATAGCGGGTTTTTGAAACATTACTGATATACTGAGTGATGAAGATGAAAAAAGAGACTCAAGAGCAAAGAAAGGCATTGCAATGCTTCAAGAACTTTCGGTTTGTGTGGCTTTTTTCTTCTTACGTTTAACTTCAAGTATGGGTAACTGCTCTTTCGCCGATTCTTCGATTTCCTTTTGTTCTGTGTCCTCTTTGGTCAGTTCTTCCATAGGTGGTTTTTCTTGAAGTATGGTTTCGATTCCACCTGATATATTCATATACGTTTGGTTTATTTGTGTGTGTAATTCTTTTCTCTCTCTCCATAATCTTTCGTGTGCTTTCTCTTCTCTATTCTGTAATTCTGTCATTTTTTGATGTATGCCATAGATTTTCTCTATGGTGCTACAAAATTCTGGACTCTTGACGTAATCATACAGTTTCGATTCTTTAGTTTCTCGGTCTTTTTCGCTTTCGGATTGCTTTGATATCTCTATGATTGCTTTTCGAATCTGGCGAGAAACTTCAACAACAATTGAGGGATGTGCAAGTAGAATCCCTTCTTTTTCTCCACATAGTGCATTCTTGATTTCTTTCTTAGGAAGATTGCTTGAGACGATTATAACGTATTCAGTTCTATGCACTTTCTTGTAGTTTTTTGCTTTCTCTATGTCCTTCTTCGTAACTCTCTCAGCTTGCTTATTGTCATACACAATTGGTGTAGCAAGTGTTTTCGATAGAGTCCTGATGTGTTGCACTAAATCTCCGCTAATTTCCCCTCTTTTCTGCCTTCTAATGCTATCGTCAGGAAAGGCTTGAACGAGCGTAGAGTAGAGGTCCATTTCTCCATACTCACCTTTCAATTCTGCTTGGCTTTGCGACAATTGTTTCTTTAAGTCTTCAACCTCATCATTGAACCGTTTTATTTGGATATCTCGCTCCCCAATGTCGCCCTTCAATTTCCTTATTTCTGAACTAGCTTCATCTTTAGCTTCTTCAAAAGCAAGCTTCTTCAACCGAGATTGTTCTTTTCTCATGTCTGTTAATTGCTGGTCTTTTCTCCGCAATTCCTTCTTATGCTCATCTTCTAATGTCTTTCTCAATCTCCCGAATTCTTTTTGGTTTTTTCTATTGATTTCATCATAAGTCTTTTTCAACTCTGCAAACTGCTTCTTATTTGAATCCTGTAGTTCTCTCTTGAACGTTTTTTGTTGTTCTTCGTAAGTCTCCTTTAGATTTTTGACTTCTGCTTTATGTCCTAAAGTCAATTCCGCAATCTTCTTTTCGTAATCTTGCTTGCTCTGCTGGTTTTTCTCGTTATATTTCTCAGCTACTTTTTTTTCGAGTTTTCCTACGGCATCTTGATATTCATCGCTAGCTAATGGTTTGCCACACAAAGGGCATCTAAAATTCTCTAAACTACTAGCCAAGTCTCTCCGCACCTTCTGGAACGTTCTTTCTTGCCAAGTTCTAGTTTACGGTCTGATTATAAATCTCTTGTTAATTCTCAATATCAATTCAAAGCTAAGGCGGAAACGTTAAATCTGCACAGCAATAGAAGACGAAAGCCGTAGAACGGAAAGACGCCAAAATCAAAGGGTCAAATTGGCTTGAAAGGACTGATAGAAGTGTCTTCTAGTCTTCTTCCTCATCTAATCTCTTCAAGATATAGAGTCCCTTTTCGTTTCTATACAATTCCCAGAATCTGCTTTTTTCGTCTATCAACGCTATACACTCGCCTTTCTTTAAGTTTAGAGTGACCATTTTTGTAGGTATCAAAAAGTTCTCTCCTTGAACCGTCTGCCCCCACAAGAGTCTTGAACAGAACGTGAAATCTTCCCTCTAAGTCCTTCGCACGAACTGGGGATTTGATTTCTATTTGTTTTCTCATTGCTTGCGGTATCTGTCCTCTTGCTCTGTCATAATCCTGATGGATTCGTTTCGTGCTTGAAGAACTTCCGTAACTTCCTTCCGTATCGCAATCGCTGTTACTAGTGGCGGAATGTAAGTCTTGTCTTCATGCGGTGTTGAATCCCTTGTCAGAAAAGTGCTTTTAACTACATCAAGCCCATAGCCTTTTTCAGTCAACTTCAACCAGAAGGATATTCCGAAACTATAGTAAGAACCCCCACGGACTATTGGAATATCCAACTTCACATAACGGTTGTCACCTTCCACTTTGGGTTTGTCATATTTTTTAAGTGATGAGTCTTCGTAAACGGTGAGCACTTTTTTCAGTTCCGAATTGAGTAGGTCTATAATCTTCGTGGCTTCATCTTTGTGCTTCTCTTTAAGTTCTTCCCATTCCTTCCTTTTTGCTTCCCCAACAGCATCAATTTCCTTTTCTCTTTCTTTCATTTTCTTGATATTTTGAGTCCATTCATCTTCTGACAATTCAAACCGCCTCAGTCTATCATATGTGACAAGGGTTCGCTCGTAACAAATAACAAGGTGTTCAACTTGGTATTAAAACTTACTTTTCAGTTCGAAATAGACAACTTTTCCGCAAAATCAAAGATCGGCTTAAAAAGAATACATCGAAAGTGCATAACAGAAAAAGCGCACGCGCCTACAAATCATCAGCTAAGCTTACTATCTTTGGATCGGCAAAATTGTCAATTATCCACTTCTTGATATCGTCTCTTGTGCGTCGAAAGGCAATGGTCTCTTCCTCATCACTCCCGTCCAGTTCGGAAGGATCGTTGAATCCATGGTGAAGGTAGTGTTTTGCTCCGGGTAGTGTCGTGTTGATAATCTCGGGTCTACCCATAACTATTGGTGAAGAACAGAGTGAACACATCAGCTTGGCGCTGGTCTTGCAGACTGATACAACTAAATCTATTTGCGTGTTTCGGAACTCTTCAATGCTCTTGGAAGTCTGCTTGGAAATATCTATCCCTATCTCAGCCATAACCTTGACGGCAAAAGGATTGACTTGCGTCGGGTTTGAGCCTGCGCTGAAGACTTCATACTTTTCACCGTACAGATGCCTAAGCAAGCCTTCAGCCATCTGCGATCTGGCTGAATTGTGCTCACACAATAAAAGGACTTTCATCCTATTCATTAAGAAAAACCTTCTCGCTTTGCCAAGCCTTTCCTAAGCATGAAGAAAGAATCTTCCTCAAGTTCAACCACTACAAGCCATACTGTTATGCAGCGATTTCAACTTTCCCAGTTCAGTATTGACTCTACGTTCAAATTTTCTCCTAGTTATCTAAGAGTTATTTTCTGCCCTGTAGCGATGTAGACGACTGCTTCGGCAATGTATGTTGCATGGTCAGCTATTCTCTCTAGGTATCTTACTACGAGTACACTTGAAGTCGTGCACTGACCTGTGACATGTGCCTCTTTCACGAGCTTGTCGAGGTATTGGAAGTACATTTCATCTACTTCTTGTTCTGTCTTAGATATTGCTTTGGCGAGGTCGGTGTCCTGATTCTTAAGCGAGTTTATGCTTGTCCGCACCATTTGGAGAACCTTTTCCCCCATTTCCTCGATGAAATGAGGTATCCATTCTTCGCAGTCTTTCAAGCCACCCAGACGCTTGCGTATGAAGCATATGTCCCACGCATACCTGCCGTACCTTTCGAAGTCGTAAGCGATTTTCATGTAGGAGTTGATAATCCTCAAGTCCGACGCTACAGGCTGATATTTGGCGATCAACCCGAAGGCTTTCTCCTCCACCTCCACGGTCAAGGAGAGGAGAATTTCCGATAGCTCGTGTACATCTCCCGAGGTATCCTTTTCCCTGACGAAGCCATCAATAGATATGGCCAACGCTTTCTCAGCTACTTTGCCCATGTTGAAAACCATGGCTGTTAGTTGTTCTAGTCCTCTGTCCAGTAGTCTGTGCATATCATATCACCTTAACCGAATTTTCCAGTTATGTATTTCTCTGTTAGCTCACTCTTGGGGTTTTCAAACATACTTGTCGTGTCGTCGAACTCCACTAGTTGACCTAAGTACATAAAAGCAGTGAAATCTGAAACACGTGCGGCTTGCTGCATATTATGGGTGACAATAACGACAGTGTAATCATTCTTGAGCTGCACTATTAACTCTTCAATTTTGGCTGTGGCAATTGGGTCAAGAGCTGAGCAGGGTTCATCCATCAAAATTACCTCGGGCTGTAATGCAATTGCGCGGGCGATGCAGAGCCTCTGTTGTTGGCCCCCTGATATGCCTGTTCCGGGCTTTTTCAAATCATCCTTAACTTCATCCCACAAGGTTGCCTGCTGAAGACTCTTTTTCACAATCTCATCGAGGTTCTGACCTTTCTTTGTGCCCGTGAGTTTCAATCCTGCTGCTACATTGTCGTAGATAGACATGGTGGGAAACGGATTTGGTTTCTGGAAAACCATGCCTACTCTCCGGCGGATCTGTACGGAGTCGGTTTCCTTGCTGTAGATGTTCTTTCCGTCGAGAAGCACTTGTCCAGACATTCTTGCGTTTGGGACTAACTCATGCATTCTGTTGAGGCAGCGTATGAAAGTGGACTTTCCGCATCCTGAAGGACCGATTATGGCTGTGACCGCGTTGGCTTTTACGGTAAGGTTTATGTCCTTCAAGGCTTGTTTGGAGCCAAACCACGCGTTTAAAGCGATACTCTGCATCTTTGCCTCTGGTCGCACTTGTTCCAAGTTGACGGCTGTCTCCCCATTCTTGTTGCTCATTCTTAGGGTTGTCATCTTCTCAGTCGACCTCGGCTTGCCACTCTAACGGCAATGTTCAGGCTTAACACTATTAGAATTAGAACTAGCGCGGCTCCCCAGCCTTGTGCCTGCAGATTGGCATAAGGCTGCAGCGAATCTCTCCAGATTCTCAGGGGCAAGGCATCCATGGGTGAGGAGAAGCCTTGGAAGAAATACGAATTGCCTAAAATGGTCATAATTAGGGGTGCAGTCTCGCCAGCTATTCTGGCAATTGCGAGAAGAGTTCCTGTCACCAAACCACCCTTTGCGGCTGGCAAGACAACGCTCAGGGTGGTTCTCCACTTATGAACCCCCAGCGCGAGTGAAGCTTCGCGGACAGAGTTGGGAACTAGTTTCAGTGACTCCTCGGTAGTCCTAGCCACTACTGGAATGAGAATAAAAGAAAGCGCAACGGCACCTGCGAGCGGAGAATAGCTCCCTATAATGCCGAGAACCACCACGCCGAAAGCCGTGATTCCAACAACTATTGACGGAAACTCCGTCAGCACGTCATTGACCGTTCTAATTGAGGCAGCATACTTGTTGTTTCCAAACTCGGCCAAGTAGACGCCAGACAAAACGCCCACTGGAATTCCAATGATACTTGTCAAGCCTATCAGAATAAGAGTACCTTGGATAGCGGGCCCAATGCCGCCATCAGCATCCTTTTGTGTGAGGAAATTGATGCTCAGCTGTGGCGCTCCTCTTGAGACCACCTCGTAAAGAATGCTTAGCAGTGGGATTATTGCGATGATTACGCAAGCGGCACAGAGGATAAAGAAAAGCTGGTTCTTAAATTTTCTGAGGCTGTAATTGGTCATTGCTCGACCGCGCCTCCCTTGACTTTCAGAACACGAGTTACCATCACCTGAGCGGCTGCGTTTATGAGCAGGCTCACCAAGAGCAAAATCAATCCCACGCCAAAATATGCTGACTTCTCCAATGGTCCCGTCGCTTCCAAGAAGCCATTGGCTATAAGAGATGCCATTGTTTGGCTAGGTCTAAAAAGAGAAGTCGGTATTGCAGCGGGTCCTGTTGCGTTACCTATGAGCATTGAGACAGCCATTGTTTCGCCTACTGCTCTGCCAAGGCCTAGAATGACTGCTCCGAAAATTCCAGAACGTCCATAGCTTAGAACCCAGTGCCTAATTACTTCCCATTTTGTGGCTCCGATGCTGTAGGCGCCTTCTCTGATTGAGTTTGGAACTGCGCCGATGACTTCTTTGGAGATTGACGCCACTGTAGGTATTATCATGATTGCCAGAATTATCCCAGCTGTGAAAATGTCTAGACCGAAGGGGGTTCCGCTGAAAATCGGAATCCACCCTAAATAATTGGATAGCGGTATCTCAACGTAGTCTAGGATCCAATAGCGGAAGACGAAGAGACCCCAAAGCCCATAAATCACGCTTGGAACGGCCGCCAGTAGCTCAACAAGGTATCCGATGGGTACTCTCAGGAATTTTGGAGCCATTTCCACAAGAAAAATCGCTATGCCCAAGCTCAAAGGCACACCTATGAGAAGCGCGATGCCTGAAGTGACAAGCGTCCCGAGAACATACGGAAGAGCCCCGAACGCTTCTCTTCCCTCAACTGGGTTCCAATTTGATCCGAATAGAAAATTGGTCCCAAACCGCTGCAAAACGAGGCTAGATCCAGTTGTGAGGGTGTATGCGGTGACTATGAGGATGAAGACTGCTGAAGCCGCAATGGAGGCGGCTAATATTCTGAAAAGATTATCTCCGGTAAGCTTTTTCACATGTAGACCTGCTCTTGTTGCCGAGATTACTAACAAAAAGGGGTTTTTGGAAATGGTGGATCACAGTTTCACGCCACCTTTAGCTTGTTGGTAGGTTTTGTCCGTTGAAGGTTATTGACCGGATGGTTGCTTCGTCTATTTGGACTACGTTTGATGGCAGCTGTGCGTATGCGAGACTGGGCGCGAGTTGTTGTCCGTCGTGCACTACGTACCAAAGGAATTGGACTAGCGTTGTCGCTCTTTCTCGAGTCATTTGTGGAATCACGTTGAGTTCCTTGTATGCAAGCAAGTAGGTGAAGCTCACTATTGGGTAGGCATTCGCATCTAAAGTGTTCAGAAGACTCACATTCACCCAGCTTGCGTCGCCTGCTGGTAGACCACTTGCGGCTCCAGATTGAACTGCTGATTGCGTCGAAGCCAGGCTTGGCTCTATCCAGTTGCCTGTCGGGTTTTGTATTGCTGCGACAGTCATGCCATTTTGCAATGCATAAGCCAGCTCGACGTATCCGATGGCATATTGCGTTCCGTTGACTGTTGATGCGACTCCCGTGTTGCCGTTTGAGCCTATTCCTCCTGGCCAAGCTACTGATTTGCCTTGTCCGACTGCGCTATTCCATTGCTGGCTTGAAAGGCTGAGGTAGCCAGTGAAGATGAAGGTTGTTCCTGAACCGTCTGATCTGTGGATTGTAGTTATGGTCTTTTCGGGGAGGGTTCTGTTTGTGTTCAGGCTTTGTATTGCTGAGTCGTTCCATGTTGTGATTGTGCCTTGGAAGATGTCCGCGATGATTTTGCCGGTCAAGTGAAGACCTGAGGGTATGCCTGGGAGGTTGTAGGCTATCGTGACTGCGCCGATTGTTTCTGGTATATGAAGGGTGTTTGGTGCACTGGCCATGTCGGAGGCGGTTAACGGTGCGTCTGAGGCTGCGAAGTCGACTGTTTTGCTTTTCAGCGCTGAGATTCCTCCTCCACTGCCGATTGATTGGTAGTTGATTTGAACGTTAGTTTCCACTTGCGTAGTGTAGTTTGCGATCATGGCGTTGAGCAGTGGGTATGGAAATGTTGCTCCAGCGCCATTCAATTTGACCGTTGCCTGAGAGTTTGGTGAGTTGGACTGAGCTATGAAGATGTAGGCTATTGCTCCTCCTGCAATTATGACGATTGCGGCTATAGCGATCGTGATTATGTATATAGTTTTCATTTCTTATTCCTCGCATTTGTACCATAGTGCGAGTCTGTTATATAGTAATCCGACATAACCTTTATAGTCTATATAGAAGTGGTATGTATTCAATAGAGTAGTTGGATTCAATAGAGGACAATGGAAGGCGGTTTGATTTGGCCAAAGTAGCAGAAAAGAAGAATGAAGAGCAGAGAAAGCTTCAGGTGACTGGTGGGTCTACCTATATTCTTTCTCTGCCGAAGAAATGGGTTACTCGGAATCAACTCAAGAAAGGAAGCCTGATGGTTCTTAGTGAAGAAGAGGATGGATCATTATCGATAACATCTTCAAGACTTGAAAAGAAGGAAAGAAAAGATGAAGCGTTTATTCGAGTTTCGTCAAATGACAATCCAGACGCAGTTATGAGAAAGGCGATTTCAGCCTACTTGGTTGGCTACAACATTCTTCATGTAAGAGCCCAAGGTCAGCAGCCGTTGGCGGTAGGGTTGAGGAATTACATGAAGAATTTCGCTAGAAACTACTTGGTGGGGGCGGAAATCGTTATTGATTCCCCGACAGATTTGACGCTTCAGATATTGCTCAACTACTCAGAACTTGGTGTTCAAAGTGCCCTGCGCAGGATGTCGATAATAGCTGCGTCTATGCACAGGGAAGCTGCTGGTTGTCTTGCGAGTTTGGATTATTCTGCCGCTAAGGCAGTTGTCGAGACTGATCGGGAAGTCAATCGATTTAGCTTGTACATCGTGAGATTGTTGAAGTTGGCGGTTTCCAACGCTCGAATTGTTAGGGAAATTGGCTTAAACAATCCGAGAGAATGTTTGGGGTATAGGCTCATAGAGAAATCTGTAGAGAGGACAGCAGACCACGCCACGAAAATAGCTGAAAACATATTGGCCTTGAAAGATCCAATAAATCCGGAACTTCTTGAAAAAACAGAAAAATTGAGCAGCTTGGCTATTTCTATGTTTGAAAGCGCCGTGGAAGCTGTGTTTAGGCATGATTACAATTTGGCTGAGAGTGTAATTGAAAAGTTAGCCCAAGTTCGCGAGCTGGAAAAGGAAGCGGTTCTGTCTTCCCACAGTGTCCAAATCGACCAAATCTCTAACTTGAGGTTACTCATTGAAAGCGTAAGAAGAACAGCAGAATACGCGAGCGACATTTCAGAAGTGGTACTCAATCTAAACGTAGAATCTGTAATTGGATAACAGTAGGGCCGCGCGCGTATTATTGTTCAACATCAAATTCAAAATGCCTATACGCCTCTTTCAACATACCTACATGGCAGAAGGCATTGAAATTGCCGAAGGAAAAGCGGGAATTGGATAACACTTTCGCTGAAAATGCGGAAGTTGTAGCCCCAGAGTCCGCGCGCGCTTAGTACTATGGACATAATACTAATTAAAACTTGATTTTAAACAGTAATCGTTATTCGAACCCAAACTAACCTAGAAAGCGCGCGCGAGAAAGCATGGACAAAACACCAATTAAACCATACTTTAATTGTTATTGGCACTTCGAAACCCAAACCAACCCAAAACACGCCTTTTTTCACCTAATCGCCACAACTCCCCTACCAATTGCACCCTGGAGCGATTTGAACAGTCATGAGTCCCCCTTTGAGTGAAGTGATAGCGGGTAGTGGATTCTAGCTAGAGCCTCCTAGCGCGCGCCGAGTACCAAAAGGTATAAATCAACCGGTCGCTCGTTCGGTTGGAAGATGATTAAGTTTGCCGAGACTTCTCGCCTTCATAGACATCTTTGTAGAGTCACTAGAAATGGACAACGTAGTGGCAGCTCTTTCCAAGCTTGAAAATCTCGAAGAACTTTTCGAAGTAACGGGCGAGTTTGACATTGTGACGCTGTTTTCAGCGTCCGACATTGAGGAGTTCAGGGACATTCTCAAGAACAAGGTGATGAAGATCAAGGGTGTTAAGAGCACCGTAAGCTCCATCATTCTTAAGACACACAAAGGACCTCGCGCCCGCTCACGCCAGTAGGTAGGACTGGGCTAAAGTATTTCGTGGAGGGGCAGGCCATAGCCGAAAGAGGTTTTGCAAAATTTGATCGAGACCATTCAAGTCCTGTGTGTAGATTTGCTTCTCGACAACGGGATCATGAGTCCTGAGGTACTTGTCCACCCGCAGCAGCTTCGCCTCTCGCTTGCTCTGGTTTGCTGGGTAAGGAATCACCGCTCTTACTCCGCGAGCCGAAAGCTGTTCTCTGAGTTTCCTGCTTGAAAACTGCAAATCAGCGATAAGCGCCTTCATCAGCTGCCCTGTAGTCTTCAGGGCTTTGCAAAAGAGCGAAGGACGTGGAGAGGAGCTATTGAACGGATGAATTCTCGTTTGAATGAGCAGCTCTGCCTCGGAAGGCACAGGGCCAGAGGCCTCGAACGCATAACCACAAGTGCTCTGCTGTCTATAATCGCGCGCGCGATCCAGAATTGGGATGTCCCAAAACTTTTATACTATAGTCTATAGTCCTTGTAAAATGATGCCAACTGTAAGAGATTTTATGACCACGAATGTCATCACAATTGATGTTCATAGGACCGTGCTTGAGGCTGCAAAGCTAATGCACCAACAAGATGTAGGTGATCTCGTAGTAATGGAGGGCAATGTCGCAAAGGGAATAGTTACTGAAAGAGACTTAGTTAGAAGGGTAATGGCACAGAAAAAACCGCTTGATACTAAAGTCTCTGAGGTAATGTCTGATCCGCTTATAACAATCGAGGAGGAAGCCTCAATCAGAGATGCTGCGAGGAAAATGGTCAAGTACAAAATAAGGCGGCTTCCTGTTAAGAAGAAAGACGTGTTGGTCGGTATAATAGCCACTTCCGATTTTGCCAGGCACCTTAGCAAAAAAACCTTCAGTGAAGAAATAATCGATGCCATGACCCGATATCCCTTAACCGACGCCAATCGATGAGCGCGCCGCGCATGCTGTTCCGAAATTGGTTCGCGAAATATCTGACGCTTCTGGATTTGCTTAATTTGTGCGTGTTGACAGCTGCTTGAGCTGTCAGAAGCATCGCAATGACGCAGAGCTGAAAATGAAACGTTACCTTGGCTAATCCTCTGAGATTATGCTGCGTAAGACTTGACAAGTTTTTGAGTCTACTGAAAACTCGCTCTATTACCTCCCGTTTCTTGTAAGCTGTTTTGAGTTCTTGAGGACCAGGACTCCTAAACTTCCGATCGACTCTCAGAATGCCCCTGACGCCTTTACTTTGACTTCTTGGACACGGAATAACGGGTAGAGTTCCGCACCCTGATTTCGGCATCTTGCCTCGAAGACTTCCAGATGTCCTACAGAAGAAAATAATAAAGTTTAAAGGCATAAGAGCACAATAACCGCTATAATCTTGGAGTTTCACAAGGGACCCAAATGCCAACAGAAAAACGTGAGTTTCACCGTTAAAATAGGAAGGAGCGGAAAGGAGCCATAGTGAGTCAGCTTGCTGTCTTTTGGAGTCGCGGAATAGATGATCGATGCAATTCAAGCCATATCAGTCGTCCTCATACTTGGAACAACCATACTTATAGCGAAACTCATAGCACCCTACCTTGTCCGTGTTTATAAACGGGCACCAAGCCGTCTAGACAAAGTCCTAAATCCTATTGAGAATTTTATTTACAAAATATGCAGCATAGATCCAGAGCATCTGATGGGTTGGAAACAGTACTTTCTTGCTGGCTTACTGCTTAACGTTGCCCAGATGGTTATCGCTTTTCTAATACTGGTCTTTCAAGATAAATTGCCGCTTAACCCTCTAGGCTTCCCAGGTCTAAGTTGGGACCTAGCTTTCACCACCGTAATCTCGTTTGCAACAAACACTAACCTTCAACACTACAACGGACAGGCAACACTATCCATATTTAGCCAGATGACCGCCATCCAATTCCTACAATGGATCTCAGCAGCAACCGGAATGTGCATGGGTATAGCATTCATACGGGGATTCATTGTCGGCTCCAAAAACGTGGGAAACTTCCACGTGGACTTCGTCAGAACCATAACCAGAATACTGTTGCCACTGTGCCTCATAGCCTCGGTGGTCTTCGTGGTTATGGGTGTCCCACAGACTCTTAACGCTTCCACCGCAGTAACAACGTTGCAAGGTACAACACAATCAATCCTCGTCGGGCCAGTTGCTTCTCTTGACTCAATAATGCAGTTGGGCACGAACGGCGGAGGATTCTACGGCGCCAACGCCGCTTACCCATTTATGAACCCGTCACCTTATTCAAACATATTTATGATAGCCTTGATGCTTTTTCTTCCCACAGCAATCATCTTCGTATTCGGAGAATTACTGGGTAAAAAGAAGGAGGCTCGACCCCTATTGTGGGGTGCGTACATTCTCTTCGGGATAAATTTAGTCATAGCGTTTATTCCCAATATCCCACTGGTCGCTGCAGGCATAGAAACGAGGTTCGGAGGCTTCATGTCGAACTTCTATACGGTCGCGACAACCGCTGCCACGACCGGGTCCGTTAACTCTGCGCTCTCAGGCATGCATCCTCTGGTCATAACTTCTGGCTTAATGGGAATGTTCATCCAGTCGATTCCAGGCGGAAAAGGAGTCGGATTGATGTACATGGTGATGTACATCATAATCACCGTCTTCATCGTCGGGCTAATGTCTGGAAGAACCCCAGAGTACTTAGGAATCAAGATCACTGGCCGTGACGTGAAGCTTGTCATGGTGGCTTTCCTAATCCACCCCATTATAATCCTAATACCCACAGTAATGGCGTATGCTTCGGGCGCAGCGGCAGCCATTGGGCTCGGTGGAAACTCCGTGGGTTACACGCAAATCCTGTACGAATTCACATCAGCGGCGGCGAACAACGGTTCCGATTTCCTAGGCGCCTCAGCAAACACCCCGTTCTTTAACATAGCCACCGGTATCGTCATGTTCATAGGACGATACGCTCCAATTGCAATCTTGCTTGCACTGTCAGGCTCGATGATCGGACGAAAACGAGGCGGCACGACAGGTCTCAAAACCGACAGCGCAATATTCACAATAGTTCTAGTCGGCAGCATAATCATACTCGTAGTATTGACGTTCTTCCCCTTCTTGGCGCTCGGACCAATTTCATCATTCTTCAGGGGGTTACAGAATGGCTTCTGATGACAAGCAAACTTTGGCACCAACAAAAAGCAACGAATCAGCCCCTAGAGGATTGAGGTCAGCTTTCTCTAGAAAAGTGCTAGTCGATTCAGTGGTTCGTTTAAGCCCCAAATCACTGCTCAAAAATCCAGTGATGCTTATCGTTGAAATCACGTTCTTCATTGTTGTAGCAATGGCTATAGTTCCACAGACTTTCGGGCCCGCAGCCAGTTCCAACCTACGAATCTTCTACGTTGAAGTTGCCGCAATTCTCCTCATTACAGTCTGGTTCAGCACACTCTCCGACGCTCTTGCCGAGCAACAGGCAAAAAGCACAGCTGGCGCCTTACGGAAATTGGAAACCGAGGTGTCCAGCAAAAAAATCGTAACGGAAGAATGGGCAAGGAAGATAGTAGCAGTAAAATCAACGGAACTCAGAAAAGACGACCGTATCCTGATTGAAAAAGGCGACATCGTTCCATTGGACGCTCATGTACTTGAGGGAATTGCCATGGTTGACGAGTCGCTTTTCACGGGTGAATCAGCCCCAGTTCGGAAGGCGCCTGGGGACTCGCTCATCGGTGGATCGCGAGTGGTAAGCGATACTTTAACGGCGAAGGTTACGACGAACCCTGGAGAGACCTTCATAGACCAAATGATAAAGATGGTTGAATCTTCTAAGAGACCAAAGACGCCCAACGAAGTTGCAATAACTATAGTGTTGATTGGGTTAACCGCCATTTTCACTATCATTATAGTTGCTTTGCTAGGCATATCGGTCACGCTGGGTCTGGGCGCTGACCTCTCCGTGCTCATCGCGCTCTACGTTTGTCTTCTTCCCACAACCATAGGTGCCCTGTTGCCTGCAATTGGGCTATCAGGAATGTCCCGATTGTATAAACACAAGATAATTGCCAAGTCAGGCAAAGCCATAGAAACCGCAGGTGACGCAGATGTTGTTCTTCTGGACAAGACGGGTACCATCACTGTTGGCAACAGACAGGCAATAGAGTTTGTACCGTTTGAGGGTAGTTCAGAAGAAGACGTGGGGGAAGCAGCGTTTCTATCCTCATGGAACGACGATACCCCTGAAGGACGCAGCATACTGGGCCTAGCATATGAGAAAGGTTTCGTGCCAAAAGAGCTGAACTCTCTTGCACTTTCAGAAACTTACCCGTTCTCAGCCAGCACCCGCACGAGCGGAGTGAAAATAACTCACATGGGCTTAACGCTTCCTAAAGGTGACAAATCAGGACGAGGCCGACTGAGAATCAGAAGAAAATCCTCAATAGTATCCGAGCAAGGAGTTGCAGCAAGAATCGAAACTGAAATTGAAATTGTGAAAGGCGCTCCAGAAGCCATCAAAAAAACTGTGGCTTCCGTTCCTCAAAACTATGACCTCATCGTTGAAGGAATATCTGCAGAGGGCGAGACACCCATAGCAATCGCAAGAAATCGCGAAGCTATCGGGATAATCAGACTGAAAGACGTCCTCAAAGAGGGCATAAAAGAAAAAATTCAGGCTCTTAAGGTCATGGGAATACGCCCAGTCATGATAACTGGAGACCAACCGCTCACTGCAAAAAGTATTGCATCAGAGGTTGGAATCGGAGAATATGTAGCGCAGGCCAAGCCAGAGGACAAGTTCAACATCGCCAAGAAGGAGCAAGCCGAAAGCAGAATTGTCGCAATGATAGGCGATGGAACTAATGATGCCCCAGCACTTTCTGTTGCTGATGTTGGTCTGGCGATGAATTCAGGCACTGAGGCTGCAAAGGAAGCGGCGAACATGGTTGACCTTGAATCAAATCCCGCAAAAATAATCGATGTCGTCATGCTTGGCAAACAGTTGCTCATGACTCGAGGCGCGGTTACTGCTTTCAGCATTGCCAATGATGTCGCCAAATACTTCGCTATCATGCCTGTTCTGTTCGGCGCTGCCATACCTCAACTGCAAGCTTTGAACATTCTCCACCTTGGCTTGAAAAGTGCAGTCTTGTCAGCTTTAATATTCAACGCTATTATCATACCGCTTTTGATTCCTCTGGCCATGCGGGGAATCGCTTTCAAACCTACCAGCACCATGACGCTTTTTCTCAAGAACACCTTAATTTATGGTGTAGGCGGCGTCATTGTACCATTCGTAGGAATTAAATTGATAGATCTGTTCCTTGTGGGAGTATTTCACATTTAGGAAAGAATGACTATGACAACTGAACAAAAAGAAAAATGGAACCTAAAGAACCTCAAACCTATTATAGGACTAGCACTGGTTTCGCTGTTGATTTGCGGACTTTTTTTCCCACTACTAATCACGGGCTTAGGCCAGGTTTTCTTTCCCTACCAAGCGAACGGCGAACTAGTCAAGCTCAACGGGCAAGCTGTCGGATCAAATCTTATAGCTCAAAACTTTACCTTGCCCATTTTCTTCCAGACAAGAGACCAGTCACAATCAGCGTCGGGCGTGGACCCTGACATTACCCTTCAGCAAGCATATTCACAGATACCCCGAATAAGCAATGCAACCGGGATTGCCGCCGATTCGTTAACAAACATAGTGAACCAGAATCAGGAAGGAACGCTTTGGATCTTTGGCAGCCCCTACGTAAACGTCTTGCGAATCAATCTGGTGCTCATAAAAGAATATCCTTCAATCTACAACGGCTTCCCTTGAACCAGAAACCCGCATTGAAGCCATAGAGCTCTTTGGCAACATCCTTTTCCGACAAACGCAGATTTTATCTCCACCGATAATCAGCGTTCCGCCAGTCCTGTTTACCGAAACGTTTAAAGGGACACGGGCGTGTGCCTTTGAGAAAGATGATTATTCATGTCCCGTCTACTTGCGTTCGTCGACATCTTCGTGGAGTCACCAGAAATGGATAACGTAGTAGCGGCGCTGTCTAAACTTGACAATATCGAGGAGCTTTACGAGGTAACGGGCGAGTTTGACATTGTCACCGTGTTTTCAGCGTCCGACATTGAGGAATTGAGGGAGATTCTCAAGAACAAGGTGATGAAGATTAAAGGTGTCAAGAGCACCGTAAGCTCCATCGTTGCCCGCGCTCCATCGGTCACAGGTTCAAGTCCTGCTTTGATTCCTCCTAAACCTTCATAGCGCGCGCTTGTTATTAAGTCGTAGTAATTTTTAATGGAATGATTATTAAGTTTAGCATAAACTTTAATAAAGGTCGATTGCGGCATATTAGAGATGACCCCAAATGACGTACAAAAGTCTTCATATACGCGCCTTGACCGCGTTGGTGATAGCGATTGTGGTGATTGCATCGGCAGCAGTTATGTACGAATACAATCTGTCCGGCAAGTCGCCTAACACATCTGCTAGCGAGCAGGGCAAGATGTTGAAAGTCGTTGCCACTTTCTACCCACTGTATGACTTCGCCCAAAACGTTGGAGGAGATAAGGTCAGCGTGACCACTCTCGTACCAGAAACTGTCGATGTTCATGACTTTGAGCCCACACCCTCATCTATTGCGCAGGTAGCCAGCGCTAACGTGCTCATCTACAACGGCGCAGGCCTCGAGCCTTGGATTCCCCAAGTAGTGAGTTCTGTGGACAATCCGAAGCTGGTGATTGTGGATTCAAGCCAGAACATAACCCTGCTGCCGGTGTCAACGCAGTTTCAGAAGGACAACCGAACCGTCGACCCTCACATCTGGCTCGATCCCGTCCTTGCGAAGCAGCAAGTGAATAATATCCTTCAGGGATTGATACAAGCGGATCCGGCTGACCAACAGTATTTTATCACGAATGCCCAGAATTTCGAGGCGAAGCTCGATTATCTAAATTCCCAAATCCTCAACGCAACGACAAACGTCAAGACAAGGTACTTTGTCACCTTCCACGAGGCCTTCGCCTACTTCGCCCAACAGTACAATCTAACACAGATACCTATCACGGGCCCATTTGAAGAAGAGCCCACGCCGAGCGACATCGAAAATGTCGTCAATGCCATAAACTTTTACCACCTCAAATATGTCGGCTACGAGTCACTCGAGAACCCTGCCATCGCACAATCGATTGCTGCGGATACGAACGCAACACTGATACCGATGAATCCCATCGAAGGTTTAACGACGTCGGATCAAGCCGCTGGCAAGACATATCTCATCCTCATGCAGGAGGATCTTACAAACATACTCTTGGCGTTGAATAACGTTGGATCCAGCTAAACCAATCATCGAGCTTCGTGATGTCAGCGTCAGATACAGTAACGGAGTGTTAGCTCTCGACAGAATAACACTTGACGTAAATGACGGAGACTTGATCGGCCTAATCGGTCCCAACGGTGCTGGAAAGTCTACACTCCTGAATGTTATTCTGGGGTTGATAAAGCCAACCTCTGGCTCTGTGAAGCTTTTCGGCACCGAAATGTTGACAAAGAACCTTAAATACGTGGGCTATGTTCCCCAGAAGGCGCACGCGCAGGATCCTAACTTTCCCTTCAACGTGTTTGAAACAGTCATGCTTGGAAGAGTCCCACGAGCAAGGCTCTTCCATAGGCTTGGCAAACGGGACAGGCAGAAGGTCGAGGAAGTGTTAAAGCTCTTCGGGATATACGGACTCAAGGACAGGAGGATAGGACAACTCTCAGGCGGGCAATCACAACGAGTCTTCGTGGCTAAGGCGATCGCTGCGGAGGCAAAGCTGCTACTGTTAGACGAACCGACGAGCGGAGTGGATGCGGCTTCGAAGACAGAGTTTTACGACATTCTGGAGCGCCTGAACAAGCAGATGGGCATAACTATCATATTGTCGTCCCACGACATCGGCGTGGTCACCAAGCTCGCCAACAAAGTTGTCTGCATCAACACATCACTTTTCTTCTGCGGTCAAAAATCGGAGTTCTCAGCAAGTTCTATGCTCCCGAAGATGTACGACTATCCAGTAGAAATGATGCATCATGATCATCCTTGACTCTCTACTTAACATGCTGCAGCAAGCCTTCATCCAGCGGGCCTTCATTGTAGGACTCATAATGGCAATACTGAGTTCCCTGCTCAGCGTTTTCATCGTGCTCAAAAAAGTCTCGCTTATCGGCGACGGTCTGGGACACACAGCCTTCGGAGGCCTGGCGCTCGGCTATTTCCTCGGCTTCGCGGCCACGGGCGCTACTTGGGTGGGGGCGATCGTCGTCGTATTGGGTTCCCTGGGGATAACGAAAGCTATCCGTTCCACCAGAATATCGGGAGACGCAGCTGTAGCATTGTTTCTTCAGATGGGGTTAGCATCGGGAATCGTGCTTCTCAGCCTGGCCCGGGGCTACGGTGTCAATTTGGAAAGCCTGCTATTCGGAAGCATCCTGGTGGTCACACCTGAACAGATAGCTATCGCGCTGGTTGTGCTCTTCGTCACTTTAGCCATCGTCTTCGCATTCTACAAGGAACTCGTTTTGGTCACCTTCGACGAGACTCAGGCAAGGGCCGCTGGTGTGAAGACATGGTTCTTCGATTACTTGGTGAGCGTTCTCGCCGGAGTGACGGTCATCGCTTCGATACCCATCGTCGGCGTGCTGCTGATATCCGCCTTACTGGTTCTTCCTGCCATCACAAGCCTACAAGTAAGCCGTTCGTTCAAGCAGACAATGATACTCTCTCCTATGTTCGGCCTCGTGAGCGTCGTCCTAGGCCTGATGTTGTCTATCATACTCGACACCGCCTCAGGCGCTACCATAGTTGTCGTCGGCATTGCGATCTTGCTCTTCATTGTGACCAGCAAAAAGGTGACCAAGTGGCATGCCCGCTGGACGTGCCGACTTGCAAGCAGGCTTTCATAGTCTTTTGATGAGTGGGTTTTTTATAACCTCATTAACAACTTCACTATCTGGACAAAAGTGATGGAGCATGGTGATCATTAGCCTTTCTATTCCTGATGAACTGCGGGATGAACTGGATAGGATCTTGGGCGAAGAATGGTATGCCAGCAGATCTGAGGTAGTTAGACAAGCTCTGCGGAGGTACATCGCTGAATATAAGGAGCTTGAAAACATAAAAGGAAACATCATTGCAACCATAACTGCACTGTACGAGAAAAAGGACAAGAATGAAGAATTAACTCAGCTTCAGCACGAGTTCGGGGACGTAATGACTACTTATTTGCATTCTCACTTGACCAAAAAGAGCTGTTTGGAAGTCATGGTGGTTAAGGGTTCGTCCAAACGTCTAAAAGACTTGATAGATGGTCTGAAGGCAAACAGACACGTCAGGCAATTGAAGCTCTCTATAATGTCGATAGAGTGACCGTTTCCAAGACATAGAGCGCGCGCACTTTTTCATAGCAAGTCTATCGTTTCCAGTTGTATCCCTGCTCTACGCTTTCGACATATTCTTTTTAAGCCAGTTTGACTCGTCCACTCCTTAGAAGAAAACGGTCATGTGAAGACGGACTTCGGGAGACATCTCCCATAAACGTTAATAAGATGCCTTGGTCCATGGTAGTGTTGGAAGTCACCCTTAGTATAGTGCCTCTTCGGGAGATATCTCCACATTTTTGTGAATTATTTATAGATTTCAGCGCGCGCGTAACAACGAGAGTCTTTGAAGCACTTTTGAGCAATGTTGAAAGAATGGTAAAAGGTAACAAGTCGTAATGCGCGCGATTGCGCGCGTTGCGATGATGATTGTGGTTACATGAGTTTTCTTATTTTGGCTGCAACTCTTTCTAATTCGCTTTGCTCAGGAGTTTCACGAGGCCAGTGTGATTCCTGTCCTTCATGCTCGGGGATGATATGAACGTGGAAATGAAATATGATTTGGTGAGCTGCACTCCCATTATTCTGAACTATTCTTATTCCCTCAGCCTTCTCGCTCTTCATAATCGCAGCGGCTACTTTCTTCACGATTTTGAAGAGGTTTGCAAGTTCCTCGTCTGGAATCTCGAATATGTTTTCGTAATGCTTCTTTGATATTACAAGCGTGTGCCCTTCATTAACGGGTCTTGCATCCAAAAATGCCATCACGTCTCTGTCTTCGTAGATGTGACTGGCCTGCTCCCTGCCTCGTGCTATCTTACAAAACACACAGTCTTCCACGAATCAGCACCGTTCTAACTATCAGAGCACTTCCTACACTTCAGTATTGCTCGAGTTTATGTGGTTTTCGTGCTTCGTGAGCGTAGAGATAAAGTCTTATAAAAAGTGAGGGGAAGATTACAATGTTGAGAACATGAGCAAGCCAAGAACTATAAACTTTTCATAGATGGCGCATGGGTCGATTCCGTTTCAGGTGAGACATTTGCAAGCGACAATCCTGCCAGGCCAAAACAGATTCTGGGAACATTTCAAAAGGGGTGCAAAGAAGATGTTGACAAAGCTGTAGAGGCTGCTGAAGCGGTTTTTCCGAAATGGAGTGAAACGCCTGCACCGAAAAGAGGACTGATACTCTTCAGAGCTGCACAGTTGCTCCGGGAAAACAAGGAGCAGTTGGCAAGCGAGATGACCATGGAAATGGGAAAGGTCGTCCAGGAATCGAGGGGCGACGTCCAAGAAGCGGTGGATGTGACGGAGTATATGGCTGGTGAAGGCAGGCGATTGTTGGGTTTCACTACGCCTTCTGAATTGAGAAAGAAGCTGTGCTTGACCATAAGAATGCCCGTAGGTATCTGTGGACTTATAACGCCGTGGAACTTTCCAATGGCTATTCCCGCCTGGAAAATAATGACCGCACTGGTCTGTGGGAACACCGTGCTCTTCAAGCCCTCGTCTGACACGCCGCTCTGTGCAACTAGGCTGATTGAAATCTTGGAAAAGGCGGGGCTGCCCAATGGTGTGTTGAACATGGTCACGGGCTCAGGTGACGATGTGGGAAAGGCTATTGTGAACCACGAGAAAGTCGCGGCTGTTTCATTCACGGGACACAGGGACACTGGTGCATCGATTCTGAGAGAAGCGGGCCTTAAGAGAGTTGGCTTGGAAATGGGTGGAAAGAACGGCATCATAGTCATGGATGACGCTGACCTGAATCTCGCGTTGGAGGGAGTGATTTGGGGCGGGTATGGAACATCTGGACAGAGGTGCACGGCTGCTTCTCGCATCATAGTCCACGAGAAAATCGAGAGCAAGTTTGAAAGAATGCTCGTTAGCAGAATAAGAAAACTCAAGCTGGGTGATGGACTCAAGCCCGAAACAGATGTTGGACCGCTGATAAACAAGGCTGCCCAAGAAAAAAGCGCCAAATACACTGAAATCGGAAAAAGCGAAGGAGCAAAACTCCTGACAGGCGGGAAGACTCCAAGGATGGAAGGTTTCTTCTTCGAGCCAACCTTGTTCACAGATTGCTCCATCGAAATGAGAATCGCACAAGAGGAAATATTCGGTCCGGTCGTCTCACTCATCTCGTTCAGAAGCTTTGATGAGGCGATAGATGCAACTAACTCCATAGAGTATGGCTTAAGTTCTGCGATTTACACGAGAGACATAAACAGGGCATGTGAGGCAATAACGAAGGTCAAGGCGGGACTGACTTACATCAACTCAAGCACCACAGGATCAGAGGTTCACCTTCCCTTTGGAGGAGTGAAGCACACGGGCATAGGAACAAGAGAGGGGGGAATCGAAGGAATAAACGAGTTCTCTGATATCAAGACGATTTACATCGATTACTCTGGACGATTGCAGAGAGCCCAGATTGACATAGAGTGATCCATGCGAATACGGATTATTGGCGCAAGAGATTCGAGAAATATTAGAGGGATATTTGAAAAAAACAGTGAAGCAGCGCGCGACGCGCAGATAGCACATTTGCAAACAAGCTACAATCCTAGGCGAAAATGAAGGTTCAGTGATGCACAGAGTAGTTCTGAGCGCGCGTGCTACACGCACAACAAACTTGGTGTCTTTTCTGTCTTTGAATTGACTGTTAAGAAAGTCTGCTTCATTCTGGGCTTTCTTTTTGCTGAGAGAATGTCTAACGATTCTTACAGGACTAATGCCTTGCTTTCTAATCACAACATAGCTGGATGAACCACGCCTATGATAACTCATTATGAACTCACAGAAGAAAAATCGCCTTTCAGCTCAGCTTAGCGAAATACTTAAGCAGTCAGAAACAAATATCGTCCATTGGGCATGAGAAGTTGACTGATAATGAGGATAGAAAACTGCAGATAAAGCTAGCACAACTTAATGCTGATCTTCAAGTCTATCTTGCGACGATTTTTGGAGCTATCGCTGTTGCCATAACTCTTTTGGTATTTGGGTATCAGCTTGCCCTTGAAAGCTATCCTCAATTGTCCATAAAGACGTATGTAGCTATAGTGTTTTTCATTTTTGCTTTTGTTATGACCTACGTTGCTGCACACACTCTTCCTATGCTGAAACAATGCTTAGATCAATTCAAAAATCTTCAATAGGAAGTGTCTGTTAGCTGATGTTATCACCCGACTCGCACCACAAAGGGCTATCACCCGATGATAGACCAGAGCTAGACCTAGAATTCACAGAGGGCTTCAGATAAAATTTATCCAACCAGCAATAGGGGTTAAGAAGGGTTTTACCGAAAGATATTGTTCTGTTTGAACATCATAAACCGTTATCCTAATGCTTATATTGCCCAAGTAATACTCAGTTCCAGTTCCACTTGCTTGGGTCGTGAACCAGAGAGGATTAAGATAGAATGTTGCAGTTAACGGAACAGTGAAGTTCACTTGAGTTACTCCTCCTTGAACAAATGCTTCAGGCATACTGAAAACTCTACCGTTAAGGACACCGCCTAAGTAAAACAAAACTCTCGTTAAGTTCATTTTAGTGGGGTCAAGTATTGATTGGTTCACACCATAAGAAGTAAGATTCTCTACTGTAAAATTGAAGGAAAAGGGATCGCTGAAATTTAGAATCATCGCATGTGGTGTCATTACGATGAAACTCATATTCAAGCTACCTCCCACAGTAATTGAGCCTGTTGAACCATTCAGATAATTCGCATCATTGAGTGTGGCAATCAAAGAATATGGGTATATTTCAGGCTGAAAATTTAAGGTGGAGTTTTGCAGTTGCAAACTCTGCTCAGTCAAAGAATCAGCTTTATTGTTTGCCTCCACTGCGTAATATACGGCAACTATCGCAAAAATCAGTATTCCAACTGTCGCAATGGCTTCTACTTTGTCCCAATTGATTTGTCTTGCCATTCCGTGAACCGAAAAAACATCTATTGATTCTGGGTTTAAGTTTTTCTGTAGAATCCGCTTACCACCAGAATTATGCATGTGAGTACGATGAGAATTAAACCAACAATAACAATGTCGAAGCCTAATTGGAAAAAGTCCGTTCCAACAATCCAACCGACACTTATGAGAGATAACCCCGTGAAGCAGATGATTATTGACACAACGAACAAGGCTAAAGATATGTTTTCTATTCTCTCAGAAAGGTTAGTCGTTCACAAACACCTCTGGGTGACGAATTTTCACAAAAACCCGAAAACCACAAAATCTCGCGCTGGGTGACGCAGACTTCACAGAACCCGCAGTCACAATACTTAATAGAAAGTGCTTTGAAGATTTGTCCTTTAATGCAGAGGAGGTGACTTGTTTTATGCCCCAGTATGCTGTAATAGGAAGTCATCCGCCGGACACCTGCCCTCTTACCAACAAGGCTGTGCGAGCGTTCGCCAAGAAAACCTATGAACAGCTTCCTAAACTCACCAAGCGGTACAACGTAAAGATTCTGTTCGACATTCACCTTGACCCTGGCCACAAAGCGTTCATGTTGTTCGAAGCTCCCAACGCCGAAGCAGTCAGAGACTTGCTCGTCATTGCGGGATTTACACACTTCTTAGACATCGAATTCTACCTTGTCACACCAATAGATGAACTCCTTAAACACGCAGATGAGATGCCCACCCTGTACTAGAATCCGCACACGCGCGCAGCCTTTTTTTTGGACGCGCTATTTTTATTAATACAGAAGAACAGGTTATAGGCTATGTACGTCGGTCATGTGTTCCTTTGCAACGCCGATTCTCTGACGGATTGCGTAAAACGCAGACTGTTCACCTGCTCAGGCGAGAACGTTCAGATTGTACGAGAAATGGAAGTAGGTTCAATCGTGTTTCTTCTTAACATGGGTTCAAACACGCTCGTTGGGCCATTCACGGCAGCAGGTCATTCAGGAACTGGTTTGAAACCAGGAGGCTGGAGAGAAGTTACTGACACGCGGACCAATGCGGGCATCAGGGTTGAGTGGGAGAATTTGCATGAGTTGAAAAATGCTCAGGACATGTTCCCATTCTTGAAGGACATAAATACGTGCAAGCTCTCTCACTTCCAAACTCAAGACTTGCTTAACGCCCTCAAAGAAGCCCCACTGTTCAACATGAAAAGAGGCTCCGTTCGCAAACAAAACTGAAACCACGCTAGCCCAAACAACTGTGAATGGCAAGGACAGCGGCGTAAATGTCTAGACAAACACGTGCTTGATTTGTGATGGCTCAGATGAACCGCCTTGGGTCTGTGTCGATGTCAACTATCACTGGCCTGCGTGTTGAGAGTGCTTCTTTGACGGCGTCTTCGAGATCCTTCGGTTCTGTTACTTTGATTCCGACTCCCCCGCAGTTCTGGGCGTAGTTTGCGAAGTTGAAGTCGAAAAGGTCTGTTTGCCAATTCGGATAGTTTTCGACCTTTTGTTCTTGCATTATCATACCTAACTGTTTGTTGTTAAAGACAAACACTTTGATGGGCATGTTGTGTTTGACTGCGGTGAGGAAGTCTCCCATCACCATTGCAAAGCCGCCGTCTCCTGTGATGCAGATTATCTGCCTGTTTGGATATGCAAGTGCTGCCGCCATGGCGCCTGGCAGCCCGAAGCCCATCGATGCCAAGTAGCCAGACATGACCATTTTCTGGGTTTTCTTCATCCAAAAGTTTCTTCCAAACCACCAGCAGTTTTCTCCGGTATCAAGTGATATTACGGCGTCGGTGGCTATCATGTCGTTCAATACTTTGATTATGTATTGGGGTCTTATCGGTTTCTTTGAAGGGTCAGCTTCTTGTTCTAGGAGTTCAATCCATTGTCTTTTCAGTCTTCTTATCTCGGTGAGGTATTCTTCGTTCGTTTTTTCTTTCACTAAGTCCCTGAGCTTGGGGATGAGCAGCGCGCTGTTGCCGAGCAGGCCGATTTCTACGGGATATCTCTTTGCGATCATTAGTGGGTTTATGTCTATCTGCACTGTCCTCTTTTCTGGGATACTTGTCATTTCAGAGAAGGAAGAGCCGATTACTATGAGAAGGTCTGATTTTCGTACTAGTTCTGCAGCCGCGGTCGAGCCAATTCCTCCATGGCTTCCGACGTAAAGGTCGTCACTTTCGTCAACAACTCCTTTGGCTCGGAACGTCGTCACGATTGGCGCCGCAATCTTCTTTGCCAATTCTAGCACACTGTCCCCGTGGCCCATCGCCCCGAACCCAGCAATTACTGCGGGTCGTTTTGCTTCGTCAACGATTGCCGCGGCTTTTTCGATGATTTCATCAGTTTGACAGAATGCTAGGTTTGGCATCCTGCCTTCAAACGGGAGTGTGCTCGTCTCATAGGGCAGTTTTTGTACATCGTTTGGGATTCCGATGTGAGCGACTCCTCTGTCCAGCAGGGCGTGCTTTACGGCCAAGGTTGCGAGCATGGTTGTCTGATCTTCAGACATCAATATCTTATTGAAGACGCAAACGGGCTCAAAGAAGGAATACTGGTCGATTTCCTGTATAGAGCCAGGTCCTATCATTTGCCTCGCAACCAAGCCCGTAAGAGCCAGCACGGGAGAGTGGTCTAGGCTTGCATCGTACAGCCCAGTTGCTAGGTTGGTGGCGCCAGGGCCTGAAACACCTAGGCAGGCGGCTATGTTGCCAGTCAGTTTCCCATAGGCCGAAGCCATAAACGCTGCGGTCTGCTCATGCCTCACTTGGATGTATGTTACCTTAGCGTTCTTTCTGATGGCATCCAAGACACCCAAGGTTGATGTTCCAGGCATCCCAAACACGTACTTGACGCCCCATTCGGCTATCTGTTCTATCAGAATATCTGAAACCGTTGTGCCAGTTCTTTTCTCAACAACTTCTTCAGAAAGGAGTACAAACGCACTCTTTGGAGCACCACATACAGGGCACCTCCAATAATCAGGCAAATCAGAGAATTTTCGACCTTCTCTAGTCTCGTCATAAACGTAATTGCAAACCGTACATCTGAACCTTGCCACAAGAGAATCCTACAGTGCAATACTGCGATTAGAGCTTGAGCATCGCTTCCTTATTTATCTTGTCGGCGCGCGCTTTAGACCACCTAGCACGTTACCGGCCGAAGAATTGACAGAACCTTACTTACCACCGCACCGCAATAGTTATCAACCAAAACTCAGGCTTATCCTAGATGGTGATGTCTTGAGTTCAAAGCACAGAACGTTCAAGAAGAATTATGAGACTGAGATCCGGGTCGACAGCATCAGACTGCCCCTTAACCATTTCATGCAGGAAACATTGGCTAATATGCTGATAGGCTTCCTGAAAACTCTGAAGCAGGTTGAAGGAGAGGCTCCGACGAGTATGGAAATTAAAATAAAGAAGCTTCCGAAGCAAGTTGAAGTAGACGCCCACACCTACCCTTAACTCACATGTCGTCTAACTACTTTTAGCATCTACACTTTTTCGGACTCAACGAACATAATATGTGGTGTTCGTCCCCCTGTCCCATTGACGGGTAGCACGAATTTAGGGCACTCGATTGGAGAGCCACTTCGAAAGCTTATTTCAGAATATTGAAATAGATTCTCAAAACTTATATTTCACGCTAACAAAAGGCGTTGTAATAGGTGATTGACGGATGGATATGGGCAAGCTGAACTGGAAAAGAGTTGTAACCTCGGATGGTGTCACAATCGGGGAAGTCCAAGGAGGCGATGTTGACACGAACAGCTGGCAGGTAACAAATGTTCATGTAGGGTTGAATGATGCAACATTGAAGGAGTTCGGGTTGAAAAAGCCCTTTTTGGGGCAGGTGTTTGTTTGTTTACCCGTTGACATGGTTCAAACTGTGAATGATGCGGTGACGCTCAAGGAGTCTCTTGCAGAGCTGAAGACTGAAAAGGAATGTAGTGAGTTCGGCGTAAGATAGGCTGCGCGACCGTGCATTAGTCTCTTCCCTATTTTTTCGGAGTTGGCTCTCTTAAGCTTTCACCAGTTTGAACCCTATCTTTGTTCCCATTTTAAGACTGTATCCGAGTCCTATTATCATGACGGCCATTGGTTCAAGATATCGTGCGCTCTTGAGAGGCCCGCGCGCGCCAAGGATTACATGTCGCTTCAAGCGTATTGTCACCGGCAAATTGTTGAGCGACGCGGATTTCGACTTTCAGCGTGGTCGAAAGCTATATATAACAAGTAGAGACACAAAAAAAGTTTCTGCACTGGCTGGAATGATTGGAGCAGGAAGGAAAATGTCGGTAAACGCGGGAGATACGTCGTGGGTGTTGATGGCTACTGGGCTCGTCATGCTCATGACGCCTGCCTTGGGATTCTTCTACGGGGGCCTTGTTAGAAAAAAGAATCTTTCCAACACGATAATGCAATGCTTTGCAATCTTCGCCGTCGTAGGTTTGGTGTGGACCCTTTGGGGGTACAGCCTTGCCTTCGGTACATCTATGGGCGGATACATTGGAAACCTAGATAAAGCGCTGTTGAACAATGTTGGCGTGACGACAGTTCTTCCCGTGCAGTATAATGCGCCTGGAATCACGGAACTGCTCTATTATGCTTTTGAACTGATGTTCGCGGCTATTGCGCCAGCGCTGATCGTTGGAGCGTTCGCTGAAAGAATAAAGTTTCGTTCACTGCTCATCTTCATCATACTGTGGTCAACCTTTGTTTACTCGCCAGTCGCGCACTGGGTCTGGAATCCTGCTGGCTGGATCAAGACTCTGGGAGCTATTGACTTTGCAGGTGGCACAGTGGTGCACATAACCGCCGGAGTTACCGCTTTGGCCGCAGCCATCGTCGTGGGACCGAGAATTAAGCGCGAGAAAATAGAGGGAAAACCAAGCAATGTCCCATACGTGATTTTGGGAGCAGCGCTATTGTGGTTCGGATGGTTCGGTTTCAACGCGGGCAGTGCCCTGTCTGCAAGCCCACTTGCTGTGAGCGCCTTTGTGGTAACTAACTTGTCAGCATCAGCCGCCGCAGTCAGCTGGATGATCGTGGATACGCTGGTAAAGGGCAAACCCTCTGCAACGGGAATTGCAATCGGCGCCGTCTGCGGACTCGTAGGAATCACACCTGCTTCGGGTTTTGTCACTCCTGCCTCAGCAATCGTCATAGGTCTGGTTGCAGGGGTCCTATCAAACTTAGTCTCGACATGGCGAGCGCGCACACGTCTGGATGATACACTCGACGTTTTTGCATGCCACGGCGTAAGCGGAATATGGGGCTCCATAGCAACGGGCCTGTTTGCAACGGCCGCTGTGAACCCTCTGCCTCCTCTAGGAACAGGCGCGAATGGGCTGTTCTATGGAAATCCGAACCAGCTTCTTATCCAGATAGAAGCTGTTTTGGCAGTCATAGCGTTTGCCTTCACCGTATCGTTCGTGCTCCTAAAAATCGTCAACAGGTTCTCTAGGCTGAGAGTAACACCAGAAGAAGAGGAACAGGGGCTTGACTTAAGCCAATCTGGGGAAGAAGCCTACTCTTCCGCAGACACAGCTTCGTAAAACCTCTCATTCTCAACCCAAAGGAAATCCGGAAGCCTGCAACGCGAGACGACAGCGCGCGCTCGTCAAATAAAGACCAACATGCCTGATATCAGAACCCAAAGATTGTTAAGATATTCCCCAGCCAAACTTAGCCACCTTTGTGGGCAGATTGGCGGAACCTAAAGATTAATCGTCGTTAATTCATCATCTGCACAGACGTTTTTGGCTGCTGCGACATGGCTCACGATATTCCTTAAAAACCGGGATGTGCCCAGTCTTTTCTCCAGAGGATAGTTTCTGCTCCCCCTGTATAAAAGAATTAAGAGTAAACTCGCGAAGGAGCTCAGCAAAACTCACAATCAGCCCGCAAGCCGTCTGCTTCCCCCTCACCTTGTTACAATGCACATTACATCTGACATTACAAATAAACGAAACGGGTTGACTCTGAACCGCGGTCCAGGCCTGTTTTCTTCATTGTTTATTACAATTACAGATTACTCTAGTTATAGATGTGTTGATGTTGTCTCGTTCAAAAAAAAAAGAGGGTTTGCTATCCTTGCTGTGTGTCAGCGCCTAGCAGATCAATCTCAAAGTTGTAAACGCCTGTCGGAACATACTCGCCGATTGTTAAGACCCACTTAACTGCTGGACTGCTTGCACCAGGGGCAATGGCAGGAAAGCGCGAGTAAGAGTTCTGCGCCCATGTTTCCCACAGGCTGCTGATGTCTGAATAGTAAAACGCTGTTAAAGTCGCATTGACTGGAAGCGTGCCGTTCAAACACCATCCCGCATACAGGGCAACACCCGCATTGTTCACAAGCGTCTGTCCACGATTGCAACTAAAAACGTCATCCGTGCTTTTTGTTGCTCCCTTGCTGATGCCGCCCCAGTTTATGGCGCTGATGGAATAATACGCAATGTTGCTGCTGTGAAGGGCAATGGCATCGTCGTTGACTGTCACCGTGTTCATTACTGGCGTCGTATATTTGATGGCAGCGTAAGCGAGCAGCGAGCAGGCAACAGACAAAACAGTAAAGATTGCAAGGATTTTCTTTCTTGAAAACTCTATGGTTATTTTCATCTTTTCCACTTCTTTATGGTGAGGGTTACAACAGTGACAGCGACAAGCAGTGGCAGCATCAGCAGTGGCTGGATTTCGGGAACGACAGGATCATCTATTGCAGAAACAAAGCCATAAGCGCCACTTCCCCTAGCCACTCCAACAGGCCACCCAACCATGCCGCTGTTAAAGTTTTCTGGATGTGTAACGTTCACGGTCCAAGTATAGGCTGCATTGTCAAAGGAAAGCAGAAATCCAATGCCTTGACCTGTGTTAGAGAGATACATCCACTTGCCAATATCCCCTTCGACACAAGGCGCGTATGAAGTCGAGTTGAATGTGATTGTTGCTATACTCCCTTGGGCATGGACAGACGCGGTGATTGCTGCAAGCAGGATAATCGCAAAGATTGCTATCGCTTTCATGGTTCACTCACGAGTATAATCGTACGGTATCTAACAAATAAACGTGGTGGTTAAACTGTCTGCGAAACAGGCAGATGCCTAACGCTTCATGATCGTTCCATGTGCAAGTTTTTGAAGGTCGATATTAGGCAATGGTTGATGGTTCAAGCGTCTTATTTCTGCTGCCAATACCTTTGTTCTCTCTTTCCATCCTTTGGTTTTAGCAGCCAGAATATCCAGCATCTCAAGGGCAATCTCGGCTTGTTTCTTTTTTAGTTGAAGATACGGCACGATTTTAAAAAGGAACGCTCGAACGTCAGTATATTTGAGTATGCCCCATTGATAAAGACCTTTGGCAGGAAATCGTTTACTTGAAGCGCATCTGCATATAAAACCGCCCCATTTTTGCCAATACAGGACAGGCAGTTCACTGCCCATGCCAATCGAAACATTAGGATGATAATAAGCGTATTTCTTTTCAAAAGCGGCATTTATACATCCTTCTGTATCAACTAGCAACACCAATATCTTGGCTTCTGTGTCGTCTATCTTCTTGAATATACCCTTCTTTGTTTCTCGTTTGACTTTCATTCTTTTGCCTCCGTAAGAAACTATTGAGGCTTAGTTCACGCAATAGTATAGAGCAACTTGATATGCGTTTTCTTGTCTGTTGGTGCCGTTCCCTTGACCTTGCCAACCTTGATCAATGTGGACATCCTTGTCCTTATCATCTGTCGTCCAACGTCGGGATTTTTAATGCCTAGCTTGTCAGAGATTTCACGAGAGGTGGCAGCGCGACCGATGGCCTTCAATGCGTCGAGTAGTTGTTGATCTGAAAACATTGGTGCTTTCGCGGCAGTTGCCTTCTCATGCTTGACCTTGTTGTTCTTAGGCGCGGCAGTTTTCTGATCATGCTTTGCAGCTTTCGCTTCAGCACTGCGCGCGTCGGCAATCAGGTCGGCGGTGGATTTCTTGCCGACTTCTATCGTCTGTCCTTTCTCAACAACGTCCACTTTGTTCTGTTCTCTTTTCACTTTCATACACTCACCTCCATTCATTGCCATCCCCATGCCGCCACGACTGCGACCGTCCAACAAAATAGGAAAAGGGTTAGGAATGACAGAACGGTCAGCATCATTCTCGTGTCTCCCGATTGGAAACGTCAGCGCACTTCTGCAAGCATTGAGGATAGAAGCCGCAATCGCCCTTACACTCACGCGTCAAAAACCCGAAGCATCCAGGCTTATCGTCTCGGGGAGGAGGGTTCAACAATGCTCCAAAGGAGGGACACCCATGGCGTACAGGAGAACAACCTCCCAGAGATTGCGACCCCGATGCGTGGATTTTGTCTTCAAGCTCAAGGACGACGGTTTCAACACGGGACAAACAGCGGACCAGGTCAGGACAATCTTTACATAACACCGCTTTGCAAGTATGCTGCTTGATCAGTTGGCGTTGGTAGTCTGCAAGGCGTCGCTCAATCGGGTCGTACTGGAAAAACTCTTCGTCTGTTAGGACACTCACGCTTATCACCACGCATTATCACGCACACTCCAACCTTTTAGGCGTAGCGCATAAAGCGTTCAGCATGAAAGCATGGAGAATGGGAGAGTGTCGGCAAGGGAGACGGTTGAACACCTGCGCCTTTTCAACCGCCATCTCGACCTTCAGCATGGGAGACGCCATTTAAAGGCGTAAGAGTGCAAGGGATTTTGATGGGAGTGTGACGACACAGAAAATCGCAGTCGTCGCATATCTTTTTCACTCTACACCACATTATTGTCTTTTTATCAAATAGTCTGGTCAGATATGAAAAGATGTGCGACGTATGCGATTAACTCCCAAATCATCCTTGTTGTTGGGTGTATGGTGTCCGAGTGTGACAGCACAACGGCAAGGTGTAACCCGATCAACCCTCACAAAACACGTTTTCTATACCCTTATATCCTTTTTTTTTATTTAAAAGAAAAAAGAAAAGGAGAGGAATAGAAATAATAGGAAACGTGCGGTGTGATCGGGTTTCGACCTGCCTAAATACCACACTGACATCATATATTTGATGTGAGCAGCAGCATGAAACGTCGAAAGAAAATGTTTCGCAGCAAACGGATAATCCCAATCAGTATCCCAGACGACATTAGTGAGAAAGAACTTAGGAAAATGCTTATGGCTGTGTTTAAGGCTGTTGCCGCTGCATCTGAAACGCTGTGGACTGACGAGATGCAAGCATTGTGGAAACAACGAGAAAGGGCTAAGGGCATTTCTGAAGAAAGTATGGAAGATGCTATGGAGATTGAGGACCGCTGGTACCTGCAACATTTTGGCACTTACACACCTAAAAGTGAACAACAAGAAGAACGATTGGAGGATTTGTTTCAGACGTGGTTTAAGTATCTCCCAAAAATCCTGGAGTTGCCAGAGGAACAGAGAAGTATGATCGTGGGTCGAATGAGACAAGAGTTGGAAGCGTACAGAAAAACAGAACTCATCATCCGTTGTGATGGCGACCCAGACGAGATTGTATGGCGTGGGTTGACGCGCGCACATCTAATGGATGTTTTCAAGAAGGAAAAGGACAGAGTTTACACAGTGGGCGACGTTGCCTCTGAGTTGAACATCAGTTACAACCAGGCCTATAATCGAATAGTGCCATTTTTGAAGAAGCAGGGTGTCAAGGTCAAGTAGCGACCAAAAGCGAACAAGCGTCTTGCAAGCGACTAAGCGTCGAAGTGTGACGCATGGTAAAAGACCATCGGACAAAGCGAACATTCGACCTGCAGTCGTCCCAAATCATCCTTGCTTTCGACTGGCATCTCCCATGCTCTCGACTGGCGTTCTCCTCAAATCGTCCCTGATTACTGCCCATTTCATCCTTACCGCTGCCAGACGAAAGAGCAACAGAGATGAGGGTGAGTGCGAGAAATGAGATTGAGGTGCATGGTAAAAATCATGGGAACAGGAGAAATCATGCTGAGATTGCGGCAATCAGGCTTAAACTGTAAAAATCTTAAAGAGTCGAACAAAAAACTCCGTCTTGCTCCGTCAGGTTCCCGCCGTGATTGTACTTTTGTGCTTTTTCGAAATCCAGTCGAAAATCTCCCATCATTTTCCCATCATTCGAAACTCCTCGAAAAACAGCGAACAACAGCGAACAAGGAGTTTTTGGCGTCGAATAAAGCGACCTAGGCGTAAATCAGGGAGATTGGGTGTCCCATCGTTTCCATGCGTCTCCCATGCCAACATCGGATACTCAGTGGCATCTCTTACATTTTTTTCCTGTTTTGTCAATGTGCTCTCGAAATGGGACGGATTTAACTGTTGGTCAGATAGACACTTTCCGTTTCCTTTGGCGATAAACATGGCGTCCTTTCGCACTCATTGAATAACCGTGTATTGCCAACCATGCAACAATCTGACCTTTCATCAACTCTTCAGGAACAGGTAGTTCAGTTTCTTTAAGACGCCTCATTTCTGCGTCTATCTCCTTCAGTTTCTCTTTATTTCCCTTGTATTTGAACGCTTCAAGCAATAGCAACGCCTGGTCTTTTTTAACTATCATTCCAGGGCCGATGGTTTCAAGAAACTCTTTTAACGATTTGCCATGGAAAAACCAAACATATTCTATTTTCCCTGTCTTTGTGCCATGAGCGCATATTCCTCCTCTGTCACATTTTTTGGCTATCTCGTACAAATGAGGATCACAAATGCCCAACTGGGCAGACGGATAGTATCTGCCAGCGCGTGCGTCATCAAAACCGAGCCATCCTTCTCCGTCCCATAAACCTGCAAGATAGCCAAGCTCAAAGTCGGTTAGAGAATGGATTGATCGTATTTCTTGTAGTTTTAGCCTGTATATTTTCACCAATCTCCCTCACCTCCCACACTCACCTGCCACCCACGACCACTTCTTTCGCGCCGCCTCCAAGCATTTCAGCTTAACAGTGCAAGCGTTATATTTTGCTGGCAGACAGGAGAGCTGCGAGAAACAGCTAGGCTTTTCTGACATCTCGCCAATCCCCCGCTCTTGACCTGTACTTGAGCGTTAATCTTTTCTGCCTCTTCAATCCCCATCTTGCCTTGTTGGGTGCCGGCAGTAGGACGTATTGCTGCAGGTCGCTGTCCCAATACAAAACTTTATCGTTGCGTGGTGGTTTAGGCATCTTACATCATCTCGTTATTAGGAGGGGTCTGGCGCGCGGCGCGTCAAGGCCCCGAGTGGCCGTCCCACTTAAGCGACGGTCGTCTCGCCAATCATACGAGACTGTGAACCTGCAAGCAGAGGGGTCAACATAACGCTGCCTGCAAGTCTCGTCCACAGGACGATAAACTATGGATTGTGAGTTGGAGACCTGCAAGCGGTAAAGCATAACCCGACTGCAAGCCTCCGTGTCGTCACGGCGACACACGGCTTCCACAGATTGGTAGGATCTGGGAGCTTATGCGCGGACGATTTACACGCACGCTCCGACATTCCCCAAGAAGGGGAACGTTTCGTCCCATCCCAGAGACTTTTCAAGGAGCTTACACGTTGAACGCTGCTATCGCTGCCGCTCTCTGAGCTTCCGTTAAGCAGGCGTGTTTGGAAAGCCACTTATTGACGGTTTCCAATGTGGGAGAGCCGCTCAAGTTTTCAAAGTCGCTTGTGCCGCCGATGGCTGTCAAATCGACAAAGACTGTCTCATCCACTTCGTCTGTGCCAGCATTCATTATCTCGCCGCTTGAACTAACGCCGCGGCAACCCATGGTTTTGGGATAGAGGAACGGTAGGGTTCTCAGATACGCTCTTAAATCTGCTATTGCCATTCAATCACCTCTGTTACTGCTTGTTGCATTCTTCTAATGCCTTCGCTTTTTGAGCTTCGTTCAGGTGAAACTTAGCTGCAATGTCACTTATTGTGCCGCCTTCTCGTATTATTTTCGCAGCTTCGTCTAAAGCTTCAGAGGACATTAGACCACGAAGATATTCCAATAAATCATCCATCATTGTTCACTCACTTCTGTTATTGATCGGTAACTCCGCGTTCGTAAGTCATTTTTCCGAGTTTCGCGTCTGCTTCAACCGCCAATCGCTCCTCTTCTGTTGGCACCTCTTTGCGAGCGTCTTCGTGTGCCATTTTCTCGATGGCGTTGATGGTTGCTTGAAGTTCTTCTTTCCATTTTCTCTCTGGCTCTTCAACGAATAACCTAAGCGTTTCTGACAGCTCGTTGAAGAGATGCTCGTTGATGTGTTGTTCTTCTATTTTTGCCAAAAACTCTGCGGTTGCTGAACGTACGTTAGGCATAGGCTTCTGGAACTTTTCAAGGTGTCCTGTCGGCCATTGTTCACGTGTGTACAACCTGTTTTTCTGGTCGTCAGTCAGGTTTTTGAAGGCGTACTGGTAGGTTTCAAAAGTGGGTGGTGTATGCGTTTCTACAGGCACGAGATTTTCAACGATGACATCTGCTAGGACGTGGATTTTGCCTGCTTTCAACTCGTAACAATAAAGGTCGATGCCAAGCGGCAAATGTGTTGTTTCTTCGTTGAGCGCGTTAAGTTGGCGGTTGCACTTCTCCAACGTTAAGAAAAAGTCGTAAGGATTTCGTTTTTCTGTCATAACGTTTTTGTTGAGTGTCTTCGTTATCTTTGCGCGTAACCCTGCCTGTCTAATCTGTTTTGTCGTGCCGTTTGTTGCACACTCTGGATCTTTTGCCAATTCCTCCAAGTTGCAGTGTTTTGGGCATTGCTGGCAAATCGACGGCGTTACTCTTATTCTCCAATCAGCCATGTTTATCGCCTCCTTTTCCTAAACTGTTCCAACGCTGATACCTCTCGTTCTGATTTCTCTACTTCTTGGATTGTTGCTTCTGGTGTGGGAGGTTCAGTTTCAGCTTCTTGGACTGGAGGTTTCTCAGCTTGTGCCAATCGCTCCCTAGCTGCTGTGATATTGTTGGCCATTCGTATGATGTCTTTGCAATCCTGTACGTCCTGTTCAGTTTTAGGATTTATCTTGAGGTCTGCTTCAGGTTTCTCGATATATGCTTTTTCTACTGCGTCGTTTGCCGTTTGCTGAATGAAATCCTTAAGCATTGCCTTGCCTGGGTCTTTTTCAGTGGCTTCTTGGATTGGAGGGTTCTTCAAGAGGCGGTCTGGCACTTGGTTTTCCAACTGTTCAATGAACTTGGCACGGTTGATTTCTTTTACATGCTTAGGGTCAATCTCAAACGTCTTCTCCAACGCCTCCAGAAACCTGACCGTTGCTTGCGGATCACCAGGTATCATGCGGTCGTCTGTCAAGGAGAGTTCTTCAAATCGAAAACCGAAAGGCGCGAAGCCGTCAGCCCACTTGACGCCACCACCTGTTATCCACGGATTTGAGTAGAGGCTGCAGCCGTTTATCTTGCCGTTTTCTATCAACCCTGCCACAGTGTTAGAGATTTCAGCTTCATAATATACGCCGTTTTCTTTGTCGTCCCAGCGCATAACAGTAACATCACAGCCCGGTAGCGGTGTTTCATGGTTTAACATCAACGGCAATGGGAGTTGTTTTTGAACTCTTACCACTGCCTCCTGAAGCTCCCCAGTGACGTAGTGCCGCTTGTTGAATATTTCTCCCTTGTGATAGGTTGTGAGACCGCCATGACTGGCGATGCCGCAGATTTTGCGCTTACGGTTGGGCAAGGCTTCTAGGAGTTTAATCGTGCCTGATAACGCAAAGTTTTCAGTCATTGTTTCTTCGCCTCCTCTTCGTCAATCATCCTTGCCAAATCCTTCTGATATTCTAACACGTCCTGTTTCCAGAACCAATATTCAACAGCCTCACGGATTAGTGCTGATATTTTGCAACGCCTGACATTGGCGATAGCGGTTAAACGTTTTACTCTGCTAGGCTCAAGGAAAACCACTTGTGCTTCCAACCTTTCACGGTGTGGTTCTTGTCCATCTTCGCTCATTTTGTTCCATTTCCTATCAGTAACTGTAACATAATAGACCTTAATGCTACATATAAACGTACACGACGAATGTTCTAGAAGAAACTTCTATAACATTCCTCTATGAAAACTTTGACAAAAAAAAAGAAAAAGGGTTTACGACTTCTTCTGTTTCAGTTTCTTTGTTTGCTCTCTTCGCAGCCCATGAACACGCTGCTTAACTTCTTCAGGTGACAGGTTGTCCACGTCCGCTTTCAACTTGTGGATGTCTTCGGTAATCTCTGCATCGCGCGCGCGTAAGCCGTTTATCTCCATGCTCATATCACCTATCTTTCGGCTCATGTCCGCAATGGTTTTCTCCATCTCTGCAAGCGCAACGTGGTTTTTGCTGTTGCCGTTAATGACTATGCTGGGCATCGCTCTCAGATAGATGTCGCGCAGTTGGTCTTGGCTCATGTAAGCGCCTTCATTGAGCTTTTTGCCGACAATCTGCTTGCTTTGTTCGGTGCTTGCAACGGCACTCAAGCGGTCAAACAGATACTTGCGGAGATTGTGGAACCGTACATGCTTGCCGCCGCTTTGCATACCTGCCTTCTCGAACAGCCGCTGAACCGTCAATGTTAGCGACTGCTCATCAAGAGTTAGAACGCGCTCGTCGTTCCCTGCTTTTGGCTTTCCCTCTAGCATCGCCTTAACTATCGGGACGGCATCGCTGTCCAAAAACGGATATGCTGGACAATGCTCTTTCTGTGTGGAAATCTCACCTAGCGCGATTGGAGCTTCCGTGTCCATGTGTGAACCTCTAAAAGTGCCATAAGTCAACGAGAGAAAGTCGCCGCCTCGCAGCCCGAGAGACTTGCCGACCAACAGAATATAGCGTTCTTCCAAGTTGCCTTTCTCAGCCATTTTTGCCAAGTCTTCGCGCGAGAACAGATAGTCGATGCTTGAGCGGTTGGCCTCTTGGAGTTTCTTGGTTTCCTGTCGATTAAACACCAATGACATTCTCTTGCTGGTGAAGAACCCTCGGATGCAAGCGGTTCCTAGGCGCGCATAGTTTTCACTTTTTCCCAGGTCGCTGATAATATGCTGCTTGAACGCTAACACCTTCTTCTCGGTTTCAGCGTCCTTGTCTGCGCGCTTAAACGCCAACGTCGCTGCACCGTTCATGTGAGTGAAGTTAATCCAATATCCCACTAACGCCCGGTAGGCGTTGCGAGAGTGCGGTTTCAAGCTGTTAAGGAACGTCGTAAACTCAACGTCGAATGCTTCACTTTCTATCTTCTTCATATCATCGCTTCCTTACATAATGATGATCGCAGCGGACGATTTAAACGTACCTTCTATAATAGAGTAAGTTACAGATTACATCTGACATTACGAACAAAAAGTAGGGGGGGGTCGACTTTCTCACGCGCTTCTCCCGAAACACGTCCTCATGCTCTCAGCCTCCACCGTTTTGACGGCCAGAAACTGGATAGCGCGCTAATTTCAACCCTTCTCCAATCGCCAAGAAAAAAGTCTGAAAGAAACTGGCCTCACCCAAGCTCGTTACAGAATGTGTTATAAGCACAGCCGTTTTCAAATTTGCTTGGGGAAAATGGTGGAGTTAAAGAGGACCCTGAACTTTTTCGACGCCACGGCGATTGGCATCGGGGCAATAATCGGTGCAGGGATCTTCGTCGTCTTGGGTGTTGCTGTGGGCTATGCTGGGCCGGCGGTTGTCATCTCGATGATTATCGCGGGAACGGTCGCCCTGTTCACTGCGATTAGCTTTGCCGAGCTAAGTTCGGCAATTCCGAAAGAAGGAGGTACATATCAATATGCCTATGAGCTGATTAATCCCTTCGTAGCGTTCATCTCGGGCTGTATGTGGTTGTTTGCACAAACCGTCGCCGGGTCAGCCGTATGCCTGGGACTGGCGAGCTACTTTGTGGGGTTGTTTCCTTTCTTTCCTGCCAAAATCGTTGTCTTTTCATTTGCCGTTTCAACCGTGAACATTGTCGCTGTTTCAGCGGCGTTGGCCTTGACAACTTTGAATCTCAGGGGGATTAAGCATTCCGCGAGGGTTAACAACATTTTAGTCGTGACAAAGATATTGATCCTCTGCTTTTTTGTGGTCGTCGGAGCTTTTCAGGTGAACCCGCAATACTATTCTAATTTTGCTCCGAACGGCTTTTTCGGAATCCTTCAGGGTGCCGGCTTCATTTTCTTCGCGTACTTGGGTTTCGGAAGAATCGCAGCACTCGGCGAAGAGGTGGAGAACCCGAAGAGGACGTTGCCGCTGGCGATATTCCTCGCATTGGGCGCCTCGATGATTCTGTACGTTGTGACTGGCTTTGTCGCAACGGGCCTCGTGCCCTACAAAAGCCTCGGAATATCAAGCTCTCCCATTGCTGAGGCAGCGAAAGCAACTGGAAGCTACGCCGTGTTCGCAACAATTTCCTTTGGAGCTCTCGTTGCCACTGTAAGCGTGCTTCTAACAAACTTGCTAGGTCTGTCAAGAGTCTCCTTCACGATGGCACGGAACGGGCAGTTCCCAAAAGCCTTGGCGAAAATCCACACAAAACTCGGAACACCATACCTCTCCATCCTCCTCACGGGAGCACTAATGGCCATCCTAGCATTCGTCTCAGATCTGAGACAAGCTGCCGCAATAACGAGCTTCTCAATGCTCACCACTCACATAATACTGCACTCATCCGCAATACGACTGAGAAAAAAGATTCCAAATCTGAAAACATTCAAGGCACCGCTGTTCCCTCTGATACCCTCTCTCGGGCTGGCCAGCTGCGTCATCCTGATGTTCTCCCTGCCCATAGAATCATGGATTGTTTCAACAATCGTCATTATTGCTCTCTCGGTTTTGTATCTGCTGAGAAGAAGATATTGAAGGCGCCAAGGGCTTCAAGAGCGGATCAACTGGTACATAGATTCATGTTCTTGTGTTTCTTGCGGCACTACTATTCTCGTCAGGCCCTCTTTCCGTCGTCTTTTCGAGCGATCTGTGGAATTCAGGACCAAGCGCGCCAATCCGAAAGTCAACATAGACCTCAGAAAAAAGGGGAGAAAAATGGCTGACTAGATTTGCCGTCTTCTTTTGTAGACTAGAGCAGCGACCGCAGTACTTGCAACGAGCAGTGACAGCATTATCAACGGTTGGAATTCTGGAATTGTACCCGTCGGCACGACTTGGAAGTATCCATACATTACGTCAGGGTGATGAGCACAGCGATAGGTGTATGTTCCAGTCGTGTTGGTGGCGGCGAATTGATAACTCAATGTGCCTGAAAAGTCTTGGGACTCTGGCTCGCCTGAGCTTGGCGATGAAGAGTTCGTGTAGCTGACGAAAAACCTGTGGGTAATTCCAACGTCGTTGCTTATCAAAGTCAGGTTTATGGTGTCGCCTTGTTCGACCACGATTGTTGGGCCGGGACTTGATATGCTGGTTGATGTGAAACCCCACCCTTCTAAGTAGGCACCGTACAGGGTGAAGCTGCGGGTAGTTGCTGCCTTTGCCCCGTGAATCTGTGTTGTAGCTACAAATGCAGCCAAGAAAACGACCAGTGTTGTGACAAGAAGCCATTTCGTCTTCATGTTCTTCACAATCCTCATTTTGGAAATAAACTCATTTTTTTTCTACATGGCCTGTTTTTTCAGAACTCTTCTAGAAAACTAGAGCAGGTCGCTTGCTAATAACTTTTGCCCGTGTCTTTCCGTCTTGCATGCGATATCATATGTGCGGGTTGTTAAAGATTCTTCCATCCCATCGGCGGCGGTTCAATGTTCATTTGCCAAAGAAGTGCGATGAGTTCGCCTCTGTGATGAACTTCCTCCTCGAACACGTGGATCAATATGTCTTCGGCTGTGACTTCAGAAATCTTGCCATCATCGTCCGTTCCCTTGTAGGTCTTGTTGAGTCCTTCTGTGCGCAATGAGTCTAGGTATTCATGCGTTCGTTTCTCAACATGTTCCATGAAAGCCCTGACTTCCTCAAAGGTTCCGTATTCATCATATTTTCTCTTGGAACGAAGGTTTTCGTTTTGTAGGAAATCCAGCCAATAGTCTATCGCGCTGAGAGTATGGACAAATATGTTCCTGATTGAGTGAAAGCTCGCTTCCCTGTTCTCGGTGAACTCTTCCCAAGACAGTCTGGCCAGTGTTTCGAAGTATCTGTGTCTCACGTTCTCATTGTATTCCAGAAGTTTTCTGACGTCAACCATTATTGACACCGCAATATCGTGTTAGTCCAAGTTAGTATTAAAACTGTGTTGTGTTGTTGCCTGAGCACAGAAGTGATAAACCTGTAGCGCATGCGTGTTCCTAAAACGGTTAGAAATGGTGTTTATTTACCCTTTTAGGGGGTATGGGAAAACCCCGTTTCCTGTAGGCTTTGAGGGAAGTCCCATGATAGGCCCGCCCGGGCAAGATTTGCCCCTCAAACAAGCCCGTGTCAGACGTAAACGGGCAAGAGTAGAATAAAAAACCGTTTTATGCCCATCTGGGACCATGCATCCGCGCTCCGCACATGCAAAACTGACAAGTCATATTTGACTCCAAATAGAGGAGCCTAAATCCGTTGCGCGCACACACAAACGACACGACACAAGAACACTGCTCCGCCTCCCTGCACCTAAACACCGAATTTAGGAACACATATGCGCGCGGGCACGCATGTGGAGACATCTCTCGCGTTGCCTCTAACTATTGACCCGTGGAAGCCGACTGTGCTTAGAACTTTTAGGCGTTTGCCATTTTCCAGATGGCGTCCATCATAGCTTCACCGTGCTTTATTCTGTAGTAGATTCCAAGGACCCTGGCGCTGTATGGTATCAGCATTCGCTTCACGAGTTTGTAGAGAATAGGGTTGGTGAATCTGTGCTCTAGGAAAGTGTGTCGCCAGATTCGAACGTTGTATTGCCAGCAACGAGTCAGAAACTCCCACCGAATTTTGGAGAGAGAATCAAGCTCAGCTCCACGTTTGTTCATCAAGAGACAGTTTTCGAGCGGGACGAAGAATAGGGGAACATAGAAGGCATTGTAGTCTTTCAAATCATCCATCAGTTCAAGCGTTTCGGCTACATCTTCCTCTCTTTCGTCAGGGAGACCGATTATCAATGTGGCGAGGGGATACCAACTATTGTCGTTCAATATCCCAAAGGCTTGAGTGACGACTTCCTTCCACTGCTCAGGCTTGAATGGCAAAGGCTTTCCAGCCATATACTTCCGCATGAGCCTGACGCTTCCGGTTTCAATTCCAGTTTCGGAAGTCACTATGGGCTTATGCTCATGGTAAAACCAGTTATAATCGATGAGAATCTCGGCTATTTCCTGGACCATACTGGGATCATAAACAACAGGAGCCAAAGACATGTGCGAAGGCTGTATCGCCTTGACTCCGGGATAGTTTGCTATGCTCCTGACGAGCTTAAGCACGGCTTCCTTGTTTGGTATGAAGCACTTGTCTTTCGCGCCATACAGAAACAAGTCTTCAGTTATCAATGTTATGCGAGACGCGCCTTCTCGGATAGTCGTCTCAACTTCTTTCATGACCTTGTCCAAGGGCACGTCACTCCTGCCTTGCGTGGTAGGTGTGCAGAACTGGCAATTTCGACCGCATCCCTCAGAGATCTCTACTCCACCGTGAATCGCCGCATGCCTAATCAGAGGCATATCTCTGTCTTTTGACCCGTTTCCGGGGCGCACTACTTTCGGCAGGGGTTCTCCGCTGACTGCTTTGTCGAAAACATCAATGATGGTCTCTGCGGCTCCGCCGATGAGGACACAGTCTATTCCATAGTTTTCTGCCACTTTCTTTCGCTGAACCTGCCAGGCACCATAGCCGCCTACAATTATCTTAGGTTTGTGTTTTTGTATGCTCCGATGCCTTACTAGTGCTTCGAATTCAACAGCATTCAATGGCGCTCCGCCGCCTACCAGCGAAGAATATGTCTTGCTGACGTATCCCATTCCTGTTGGATCCATTGAGGAAATGCCAACAACCTTCGTATTGGGCCCGATGAAATCATCGAGGTTCGACGGGTGAACTACCGCTACATCTGAATCTGTAAAACCGTTTTCTAGCAGCAAGGCTTCGACTTTTCTCAGACCATAAGGTGCGTACTTGGCACTTCCGTCGCAGTTGCTTTCAACAGACGGATAAAGAGCTTTTCTTAGGATCCAAAGTGGCACTGGACCTTTCGAAAATGCAGCGATAAAGGCGGTAAAGGGATCGTTGTGGTAGTCGCTCATCTCAGTAGCTGAAGAAGTCAGAACTATCTTAGTCCCTGAACCGCTCGTTTCTCATTCCCTCGAGTATGATAAGACTCCAAGGTTTCTCCAATCATGTTATTAACTGTTGTGACTGAACTAACGAAGATGACGAGCAAAAAGCACATGTAGTGCTTGTGGCCCGCCGCTAGAACGTGGACAAGCAACAATCGGCTAGATTCCACGCGAATCCGTTCTTTTGGCATTGGGCTCTTCAGAAAGAGAAAACACGTGTAATCTCCTAAAACCATGTTGCAAATTCCCTTTTGCTAGCTAAATGGAGATATCTTTCGCAGAACTCCTCTTTTTCTGCAAAATGCTTCTCCTTATAATGTAGAAAACATTTAGGCATGCCTAAAGATTTATTAGGCTGCGTAAGAAGTTTAGGTATGCCTAAACAACGTCGGTGATGCGATGTCGAGCAAGAGCATTGAAGACTATTTGAAGGCGATTTACATTCTTTCTCGAAACGGAAAATCTACATCCACGACCGAGATTGCAGAGCATTTCAAGATTGCACCTGCAAGTGTGACTGAGATGTTGCAGAAGCTTGCCAAGAAAGGTTATGTGAGATATTCACCGTATCGCGGGGCCAACCTTACTCGCAAGGGTTTTCAAGTCGCTGAGAGAGTTACGAGAAAGCATCGGTTGCTGGAACGGTTTCTGCATGACGTCCTAAGAATAAGGGAGGATAGAGTTCACTCAGAAGCCTGTGAGATGGAACACGCCCTATCTGATGAGGCCGAAGAGTCCCTCTGCCGATTTCTAAAACACCCAGACCGGTGCCCAGACGACGACAAGATTATTCCAGCCTGTGACCTGCCATTTTCGACCTGCGAGGAATGCGTAGAACTGCACAGGAAGGACCTTGAGGAATCTGGAAAACGAGAGCTTATCCCTGTCTCGATAGACCAACTCAAGAAGGGCGAGCGCGGCAAAGTATCCTTCATACGTGGAGAACACAAGGTTCTGCAAAGGCTCTCTGACATGGGCCTTACTCCTGGCACGGAGATAACTGTTGTGAAGTCAGCCCCGTTTCACGGCCCCCTAGAAATCCTCGTAAGGGGTTCGAGACTAGCCCTTGGCAGGGGCATGACCGAGATAATCTTCGTTGAGGCTGAAAAAGTCTGACCCAGAAGAAATTGATTATTGCGTTGGCAGGAAACGCGAACGTCGGAAAATCCGTCATATTCAACCATCTCACAGGTCTGCATCAGCACATCGGGAACTGGCCTGGGAAAACCGTTGAAAGGGCGGAGGGGACGCTCAGCTTCAAAGGCTACACGATAGACATAGTCGATCTTCCAGGCATATACTCTCTTTCCACCTATTCCCTGGAGGAACTGGTGTCCAGAAAATACATAGCGGTTGAAAGGCCAGACCTAGTGATAAACGTCGTTGACGCCTCGGTCCTCGAGAGAAACCTGTTCTTCACCCTGCAGCTGATGGAACTCGAGACTCCGATGATCGTAGCGTTGAATCAGGTCGACATCGCGAAGAGGAAGGGCATCGAAATCGACACGAAGAAGCTTGAAGAACTTCTGGGAGTGCCAGTGATAACGACCGTTGCCACAAAGGGAATAGGCATATATGAACTTCTCGAAAGGGCGGTTGAGGTCATCGAAAAGGGACAGACCATGAGGTGCGAGGTCAGGTACGGGGAAGAAGTTGAAGAAAGGATCGCAAGGATTAATGAGATTCTTCAAGGCGTTCAATTCTACTACCCTCCGAGGTACGTGGCCGTCAAGCTGCTGGAGGGTGACGAGGAGATAGCAAGAGAGGTCGCCAGACTGGCACCGCGGGCCGTCGACGTAGCAAGAGAACTTGCTGGCGAAATCGAGAACCTCCACGGCCACCCCTGCTCAACTGTGATAACCTCCGAGCGTTACGAGGCTGCCGGGCGCGTTGTCCGACAGGCCCAGAAGCTGGTGCCTCCTCTGAAACCCACGGGGGCAGAGAAGCTTCACAGCATTACGACACACAAATTCGCAGGATACCTCATCATGGCCCTGTCGCTACTTCTCATTTTCTACTCCATCTTCACCTTCGGAAATTACGCCTCAAACCTTTTGAGCAACCTCCTCGACAGGCTGCAACCTCTGTCCACGAGTCTATTCGGAACCGGAATCTTGGGCAGCCTAGTCTGGGGCGGCATTGCAGAGGGCCTTATAGCAGGCGTGACGGTGGCGCTGCCCTACATAATCCCGTTCTACATCGTTCTGTACTTCTTGGAGGACTCGGGCTACCTCAGCCGAATAGCATTCCTCATGGACAACGCGATGCACAAGATAGGACTGCATGGAAAAGCGTTCATTCCGATGATGCTCGGCTACGGCTGTAACGTTCCCGCATGCCTTGGATGCAGAATAATGGAAACGCAAAGGGAGAGAACACTCGCCGCGTTTGTGACGACGCTCGTGCCGTGCGCCGCGCGCACAGTCATCATACTGGGGCTTGTGGGTCGGTTTATCGGTATCCAGTGGGCCTTAGTCCTCTATGTCTTCGACTTGCTGGTCATCTTCGCGCTCGGACGGTTGGCTTTCAGGGTCCTGCCAGGTGAGCCGAGCGCTCTGATAATGGAGATGGCTGATTACAGGATGCCGCAGCTTAAGACTGTGTTGAAGGAGACGTGGTTCAGGCTGGCAGAATTCGTAAAAATAGCTTTTCCCTTGATAGTTGTTGGAAGCCTCGTGATAAAGGCGGCGGATGTTTTTGGCTTGTTGAACCCTGTTGCAAACTTGCTCAGCCCCGTCACTGTTGTGTGGCTCGGATTGCCCGTCATTACGGGCGTAACCTTGATATTCGGCGTTCTGAGAAAGGAGTTGTCGCTCATTTTGCTCGCTGCCCTTCTTGCACCAGCGGGCTTGCAGGCTTTGACGCCGGTTCAGATGGTCGTCTTCACCTTGGTAGCAATGTTTTACATACCTTGTGTTGCTACTATCTCCGCCCTGGTAAGAGAGTTTGGCGGGAAGAAGGCCCTGTTCATAACTCTGTTTGAAATAGCCTTTGCAATAATTCTAGGCGGAGTCGCATTAAGACTGTTGACACTGGTCACATGACCGCGCGTGCGGCTCATCCTGTCCTCTCGGATGTTTGTTCATCCAGTCCATAGCAAATGATTCCGCTTTTGATTCTGTCGGAAACTCGGGTGATATTTTCTTTCCTTCCTCATCATCCCTTATTCTCGGGAACAGCAGTGCCAAGTAGTGTTCTCCATACTGTTTCTTTGTAACGACAAGATTTTGTCCCGTCGTCCAGTTTATGTATCCTCTCTGGTTGCCTATTCTTCTCCAGCCTTTTACTATTTTCATACATCATTCCTCGCGTGCCTTGAAGTCAGATTGTTTTTTTCGTCCACCGTTCTAAAGTCTTTTTTCTGTATCCAAGCCTTCCGATTTGACGCATCCTAAGAATTGCACAGCGCTTCTGGTTGTTGGGTTACCATGTTTTTGATGTTGTTCAGTGTTCCTTTTTTTCCAATGTTTAACTGTCTTTCGCCTCTGTACGTTGATGCTCGCGCATTCTCGAGTTGAATGGTGTCTCCAATGGAGATAGAGCCTATTTGTTCATTCCAGAGGCATAGTTTGATTGTACCGGTTTCGTCTGCTATCAGAGCGTTTGCTACGCTGGCGTAGTTTCCGAAACGGGTGAAGACGAGTTTTGATGCTGGAATCTCCAGGACTTTGGCCTTCAGATTAATCTGGCTCATTCCAGTTCGCAAATCTCTTATGGGAAGGGAGTGTGTCGTCCTGTTTTTCTTGACCAAATGTCTGCGGATCATGTCGGTCTTCATGAATCTTCTAACTGGATTGTCTCGTTCCAAGAGGAATTCCTTGAATATAGGAAACTGTGCAACAACTTTGGAGTCTTTCAAAATCAGAAAGACGACTTTGTCTTGTGTTTCACCGCGACGTTCGACGGAAAGGTTCCCACACTTGGATTTTCGATTTTCTCCTGCTGAGATCAGCGCATTGAAAAGAACGTCAGGGTCAACTTCGTATTTTACAGAAAGAAAAGCGAGATACTCACCGGCTGATACTCTGTTTCTCAAGGTTTTTCCACTCTTTTTTCCTGTGTTTTTCTATTGTAGAATCCGTTCCTAGCAAATTTCAGAGGTCTTTTAGAAGGATTAGGAACTGATTTTTCTTGTTGAAGTCTTTGTTCTTTTCTGCTTCTACTATTGCATGTTGCACCCAAGCGTTCAGCTCAGCATAGTAATCTACTTTAGGCGGATGTCCTATTCCCGCTCTGCTCCTCCATGATCGCACAGGTGTGCTTGCCTGCTTGTTTGTTGATTCCATAGTTTCCACCTAATATTCTTCAGTAGAATGGTCAAGGAAAACGACAAATCCTTCTGAGGCTCTTTTGTCAGCATTCTTTTCTAAGAGAATTCTACCTGTTAATGTAATGCGCTTGGTCGCATATTAAGATATGCGCAGATATGCGCGATCGGGGCTGATTATGCGGCGGTTTTCCAGTCGCGAGCGGCTTTTTGGGGTGGGAGCCGGATTCAGAAGTGTAAGAATTGTCGATGAGTGGCTGGCGGGCGTTGGGGCGAAGCAGATTTAAAAGCTAGTTGTGTGTTTTACAGGAGGTGTTGCAATGGTGAAGGCTCGTGTCTCAACCTGTTTATGGAACGATAGCAAACTATCGCATAGGTATCAGAACTCAAATGTCAAAGTGGTGTCTAATCCGATTTGCCGATGCGGATTCTGTCTCTAAGGCAGGCCAACTCATTGGGCGAAAAGTGGTTTGGACGGAAGGAAAGAAAAAGCTTATCGGAGAAATCATCGGTTTGCACGGCAAGAACGGCGTGGTCAAAGCCAAATTCCGCAAAGGAGTACCCGGCTGGGCTATCGGAACATCCGTCGAATTGATCGGCTAACGCACCCAGAGCGCGTTAGCTTTCGAATTTGAAGCGCTTAAAATTCTGAATCTCTGGATTGTCTGTTCAGTAGTTTTCACACCAGACTTCGTAATAGCTTCTCGGGTGACCGCAAACTGGGCATTTCTCGGGGGCTTCAGGGCCTTCATGCACGTAGCCGCAGTTTCGACACTTCCACTTTATCGGCGCGTCTTTCTTGAAGACCTTGTTTTGTTCGACGTTTTCGAGAAGTTTCAGGTATCGTCGCTCATGGTATGCTTCCACCTTTGCGACCTGACGAAAGGTTCTAGCTGCTTCTTTAAAGCCTTCTTTCTCTGCCACTTCAGCAAAGCCGGGGTAAAGTGTCCCCCACTCGAACTTCTCGCCGTCAGCAGCCGCCTTCAGATTCTGTGCGGTCGAACCGACGATGCCTGCAGGATAGCCCGCAGTGATCTCCGCGGTCCCTCCTCTAAGATGCTCAAAAAAGAGTTGCGCGTGTTCCTTCTCGTTGTCAGACGTTTCTTGGAAAATGGCCGATATCTGCTCGAAGCCTTCCTTTCTAGCCGCACTTGCAAAGAAGCTGTATCTTGTTCTAGCCTGAGATTCGCCAGCAAACGCTGCCAACAAATTCTTCTCAGTTTGACTTCCTTTAAACTCCATAATCCTCCACCTCACCCTTAGCTTATGTGATGCAATAGCATAAAAAGCATTTTACTGATGCGCACGCACGTTCTTTTACAATAAACTAGAATGGGCGCATCGAAGATAGTCTTTTATCGTAGGCAGCGCGCGCGCACGAAGGCAAACGCTAGGAGAGCCTTGTCAACGACTTCTCGTATTCGACCACGACGTACTTCTTACCCTTTTGCACCACTTTGTGCCCTTCTCTTGTTAGGAGTTTCTCCTGTTCTTCTGTGCCGCCAGGATATTTTTCGTTTATGACACCGCCGACTTTGAGAGTGCGCCAGTAGGGAGTAATGATGTTTCGTCCTTTCTGTTTCTGTTCTTCTGCTGCGTGGGCTGCGATCGAAGCGAAAATGCCAGTGGTGATAGGACAGCCGATTGTGGCCTCGTGTTTCTTGGCCAGGGCTTCTCGAATGTGGTTTATTGTAGTCAATTTTCCCTCGGGCACTCTTCTCATTAACTCATCAACTTCTATGGGTGCTGGAATGACCACCGTGCCTGTTCCCCATTTCTTGCTCATCCTCTCAGTAATTTTCTCGACTCTTGGCAGGTCTTTGCTGTCTTGAAGTTTCTCACACCAAGTCTTCTTCTTCGCCAAAGTCCATCTCCAAAATTCAGTCATTCTCTGTTCCTGTTAACACTTGCCTTCTATCGCAAGATCAAATAGGCTGATTCCTCGTCGTGAGAGTCATACGATAGCACGCAAGAGGCGCAGTGCATACAGATTGTAGGAAACCCTGAGGCGTTTTCACGCGAGTTGAGGAGGGTCTTCTCATTGTCTTTTCCATTTGGTCGAGTCATCTAGGGTTGCGACGTTGAACCTAAGCAGTTCCATAGTGTCGTTTTTCCACTGTTCCGGCGACGCGTGTATCACTCTTCCAATGTACAGGTTCCTTAGAATCTGTAAGGATGGAATTCTCTGTGAGGCGATTTTGTATTTGACGTAGTCGGCTTCATCAAGCCTTTCTTCTGGGAGGTAAATGGGTTCTCTTCGGAAGTTTATGTCGAGCATGCACCTGTTTATCGTCTTGATGAGCTTGTCTACCTCGCCGTCGAGCTGTTCAGGGGTTTTTGAAGTCGGAAAGTCTTTTCTGCTGACCATTCTGAAAAAGTACGTGGCTTTTCCGGTGCTCTCTTCGCCAGTTGCTTCTGTCGCCTCCATGGCGATAGCGTTTCCGTAACCCTTCTCGACCGTGCCGTAAATCGGTACCAAAAACCAGATGTATTCGCCCGTCAGGTCGCCCATCAGGCCTCGTTTGAACCCTATGGCTATCTCCTCTTGTCGACCTAATTCCTTCAGAAAAGCGTATGGGTCGTTTAGGCCGACTGAGGTTATTTTCTTCTCCAGTTCTTGCCACAATCTTGAATTGATGGCTTCTATGTCAGCCCGCTTAGCGGCCTTTCCCTCCCTCATGATTGCAGAGACTCTCCTGAGCGAAACGGAGTCTATGGGTGGATAGAGCGCCTTGAGTGAGGAGACTGCTCTGGTTTGGAGTTCGTTGTAGACGTCTGAGAATTGCTTGAGGAAGGGACCGAACTCGGACCCCATTTTCTCGAAGAGGAACTGTTCTCCTTGTTCTGTCCCCACTTTGATGGTGTAGTTTTCCTCCGAAACGCCTGTGACGTCGCTGTAGGGTACTCGTAGAAACTCGCCTTTCTCAGGTATTATTACCATGCCCGTCTCGTACAGGCGAGTTTTCGCTGGCCCTTTTTGCTTCTCGTTTCCTTTTTCGTCTGTGCAGGTGAATTCCATGTTGACATCAGGTTTTCGGACGGTTTCGTTCATGAGCAAGTCCTTGATAATTACCTCGTTTCTGAGGTCTGAGAGAACTCTGTGGAAGTCTTCGTAGCAGTGGCCTAGATCGAACAGGGTCAGTTTCTCTTTTGAGAACATCGGTAACGTGATTTGGTAGTTTTCTGCTTCGATCAGGCTTATCTCTCTCAGGTGGAAAGGTAGAATGTCACCGAACTTTGGATACAGGGTGAGATATTCTTTGTTTATCGCTCCATTACAATCGCCTGTGGTAACCTGTTTACCGTTCTCGTCGAGAAGCGCATAACTCATCTGGCATTCGATTACAGTTTTGTCTTCTTCTTCTTCGTTGCTGTTTTCCAACTTTATCTCTTTCTGGCTTCTGTTTTATTGTTGAAAAACGTATCCTATCTGGTGGTTTGGTCTAGAGTTTGTTTCCGCATTCTGCGCAGAATTTGGTGCCTGCCGCGTTTTGTGCTCCGCATCTTGAGCATTTTATCATTGCGAGTGGGGCTCCGCAATTTGTGCAGAACTTGCCTTCTCCTGCTGGTTTTCCGCATTGGGGGCATATGGTTTGTGTGGGTTTGATTTCGCCGGTGAATATTTGGGTTTCTTCTGCCTTTTTCCATATTTGCTCTTTCATCTGGGTAGCTCTTGCAGCCGCTATTTCGGAAGCGGCTCTCGGGGCGTCTTCTATGCAGAGTCCGCTTTCGTCGTTCCAGCATGTGTCGTCAACGTATTTTTGGCATTTGGGACATTTGTGGAAGTGCCCCATGGCTTCGTTTTGGGCCAGCTTGAAGGCTTCTTCGTGCTCCTTGTGCCAAGCTGGGGACATGCCTTGAAACCGTTCGGCGATGATGTCAGCTCCGCTCTCGGCTTCGTATCCTCCGCTTCGGCCCAAGACTGAAGAGCCTAGGGATGCGGCTCTGCCCAAGCCACGCAAGAGTCCTGCTTTCTTGTAGGTTTTTGACTCGACAAAATTTGTTTTGTATCCGTCAGAGCAGACGTCGCAGAAGAACGTGAACTGAAATCCTGCCTCTGTGCTGTTGTCAGCGAAGTTTCTTGTGAAGGGTATAAACGGCACTTTAAACAACTCCATGTTTTTGACAGTCTAGAGATTGGATCTGAAATATAAGAAGCTTCTGTTCAGGCCCTCCTCGTGAAAAACTATATTACTCAATTACCTGCAAAACTCTCCTAATAGTGACAGTTCATGTCAGGCTTCAAAAAACCGTGCAAATACTGCGGTCAGCTAGTTCCTCCAAACTCAAACGTCTGCCCCATGTGCGGCAAAGTGAACCCGCTAGAAACCAGATGCCCCAAATGCCACACACCAATCCAGCCCAACTGGGTAAGATGCAGTAACTGCGGACTTTCGCTATCTCTTAACTGTCCGAAATGCGGAAAACCCACATTCTTCGGTGACTATTGCCAAAACTGCGGAACTCAATTAGTCGTAGAATGCAAGAAATGTCACACCGTTCAGCCGCCCATCGGACCCAAATGCGTTAAATGTGGAAAACCACTCTAAAACAAACATCCAGAGCAGGGGATTCATGGTGAGCGATATGAATGTAAAGTTTGATGAGTTCGTTCCTGAGACACTGACGAAGCTGGAAAATCCAGGCTGTTTGTTGGTCGGTGCGAAGAAGGATGGAAAGTGTAATGTAATGACGATTGGCTGGGGCTTGGTGGGAGTTTTCTGGCGGATGCCTGTCTTTCTGGTGGCTGTAAGACATTCACGGTTCACACACGAGTTCATTGAAGACAGCGATGAGTTTACGGTGAACGTGCCTGGTGAAGGGCTCGATAAAGCTGTAAGCCATTGCGGTGAAGTCAGCGGCAGGGCGCATGACAAGCTCAAGGAGTGCAAACTGAGCCTCATGAAAGGAAAGAGCGTGAAGGTGCCCGTAATCCGAGAATGCAAGATTCACTACGAGTGCAAGGTTATGCACAAACTCGAAGTCAGACCTGACATCGTTCCAGCCGATGTAAAGACGCTTTTCTACCCGAAAGATGACTATCACACACTTTATTTTGGTAAGATTCTTGCAGTCTACTAGGCTTGGCTTTTCACAGGCAGGCGATGTGAGAACTGCGAAGCCAAGAGACTGTCCTCTCTGGCAGGTTCTTCGTGTTTTTTCTTCAGGAACCTTCCTCTTTCCGCAGATGCTTACGCGCGTTTACAAGAAGGCGAGAAATTCCAGTTGGACTAGAGTGCATTGCGGCGCTAGAATAGTTCGATCCAGATTCCGTCCGGGTCCTCTATGTAGGCCCATCGGCCACCGTCCGCTTTCATTTCGAGGATAGTCCTGTGTCCGGCGTTCTTTGCTTCTTCCCAGGCTTTCTCCAAGTTGTCAACTTTGAACGCAAGGTGATCCAATCCTTCTCCTACCACGTATTTTGTGTTAAACGGGCTGTCTATTTCGTAATAGTTGAGTTCCAATACGAAACCGTCTTTCTCGCTTTCAAGCCCGACAGCCTCGCCCTTAGTTTGGTCGATCTTGCCTCGACCCTTAACATTCATGCCGAGTACTTTCGTGTAAAAATCGATAGATCTCTGCAGATTCGTGACTCTTATCCCAACATAGATAAGTTTGGACTTCATATCCATCCTGCAACAATATGGCGAACCCTCAGATATGATTATTTGGAGCTCCGTCTGTCATTTTATGCGTTAGTAGCAATATCACCATCGCCCTTCTGTCTTTGATCTTGCTTGTGAACCAGCGTCTGGTGTGCTGCTATTTTTTCTGTTATGGCCTTTGCTGGGATGAGGAACAGGTTTTGCGCGATGAGGTTTGCAATCAATGGGGGAAGTATCAGTTTGGGAAACGTGGCTAGACCTATAACTAGGGAGAGGGCTGCGTTCTTCACTGTTGTCGAAATCTCGATTGATATCGCCTTCTTGTGCCCGAATCTCTTGGTGAGAAAATGGGTCGAAGTGAAGGCGAGTGCGAGTATTCCAAGCATGAAAGCGTTCAGTGAAGCAAATTGTGCAACGTTGTTTTTCACTGGTTCGACTCCTGACGCGGTGGACCCCCAAACCACGAGAACGAGTATGCCCAGTTCCACTTTGGAGCTGTAACCGCTGACTCTATTCCAGTCAAGGTGAACGAATCTTCTCAGCAGAAAGGAGGCGGTCATGGGAATTAGGATTATTTCTGCCAGATTGAGCATCATGCTTGTAATGGGAACGTTGAGGACTGTGCCGACGGCGATGAGCATTGTTGCGGGTATTGTGACTATCGAGAACAGGTTCGTGATTATGCTCATGACTAGGGCGGTGGCAATGTCTCCTTTGAAAACCTTGGTCCAGAACGAAGAGACTATCGCGGATGGGCAGCAGAGGGCAAGTATAGTTCCGGCGTAGATTATGGCCGGGAAAAAGGGTTTTGTGGAAAGTGCCAGCACGGGCACTAGGACAAACGTCGTGAACAAACCCACTAGTATGATTGGATAATTCCTAATTGCATGGGTGACATCGTTCGGTTCTATGCTTAGCGTGACAAAAAACATCAGGAACATCAGCAGAAGAGTCAGGTAGGGCGCACCGCTCCAAATAACTCCAACCTGTGGAAGAGCAAATCCCAGGATTATGCTTAGAACCACGATTAACGACGTGAAGTATCTGCTGATCAGAGCGCTCATACCTCGAAGGCTTCCCAATAGAGGCTAGTATAGCCCAGACTAATGTAGTCAAAGTTAATATCTGTACCGCGCTCGCGGACTGAGTAGCGAACGGAAGTCTTTTGATTGGGCTTGTGCAAGTCTTTATTTTGGAGAATGTTGTAAGACCGTTGCGGGGTCATGCGTACGAGTTCTGATGCGGGTAAGATGTTTAGAAAGGCATCACCAAATCGATGATTCCGAAGAAGTTTGAGAGGTACTTTGCCGAGTTTTTGAAGAGCCAGATAGCGCGCATGTGTGTTACTAAAATGGTTGAAAATGGTTTTGATTCTGCTCTCGCATTTCGGGAAGAGTTGCTTGTCATAAAAGGCATGGACACATATGCTGCCTGAAAGTGTCCCAAACCAACAAGAAGAGTAAAAGCATTTTTGGCCAATTTAACCATGCGCGTTTCTGAATATCGGGAGAATGGGAGGCAAGGCACGTGCATCAAGTCGAGGGAAAACATATAGAATAGGATCTGCATGATAGCTGTGTTTGGTGTGAAAAGAATTGGCTGGCTTGGTGAGTTCTGTTAAGAGGTTTGCGCTAGTTATAGCGATCCTGATAGTTGTGGCCTTTGGCCTTGTGTTCGCGTATGACCAGTTGTTTGCTGCACAGGTACACTTGACTCTGCTGATTCATCAGACTGTTAGAACGGTGATAGTTGTCTCCTTTGGCCTGATTATTATCCTTTTCATTAGGCGCTCTAAAGCCCTTTTATCAAAACACGTTGGCGTTCACCTCGCCGCGGTCTTTCAGTTCTTCATGGTTCTAGTCGTGGGCATCGTGGTGTTTTTTGCTTCACTTGGCATATTTCAGGTTTCACCGACTACACTGTTGCTGGGTGGAGGCATCGCGTCGATTATTATCGGTCTTGTCATATCCACGTTTGTGGGCAATATTCTCGCCGGAACGTTAGTGCTCATGACCCGCCCGTTCAGCATAGGCGACATTGTTATGGTGAATAACATTCCAGGCAAGGTAGAAGAGATAACGGCGATGGTAACGCGAATACGGAATGACATCGGAGGTCTGGTGGTCATTCCGAACACTGCCATAGTCCAAGGGGGAGTAATCGTCACGACATTTCCCGCTTCAGAAGCAATCGTGCGACGCAGACTTCCCTACTCGCAGGGTGACAGGGTCTACACGACCTACCTGAATGAGGAAGGCGTGGTCAAGGAACTCACGCCTTTCTACACGAGGATTCTACTGGATTCTGGTAAGGAAATCACCTTTCTCAACAGCAGTGTCTTGACTGGCACGGTGGCAGTGGCAAAAATCAACTAGAGCTCATAGAGAAGCAGGCTTTCCCTTTTGTTTAGAGCTGGTGCTGGGTTCAGATTGTCTGCTTAGGCCTCGTTTGTGCATGCGTTCGTGTTCCCATGTGGCGAAGTCTCGTGGAGGATTGACGATTTCGTTTTCAGGTTTTCGTTTGAGTTCTGCTGCTCCGTTTGGGCACCCCGTGGCGCACAGTCCGCAGCCGATGCACCTTTTCGTATCTACGACTGATATTCCGTCTTTTTCGGAGATGGCGTGCACTTGGCATCTTTTTCTACATGTTCCGCATCCTACGCATTCGTCGGGGTCGATGGCGGCATAGTAGTTTGCATGGGCCACAGAGTTTTCTATGCCCCACTCGTTGATTCCTCTGAGTATTCCGCAGCAACAACCGCAGCAGTTGCAGACATAGCCTATTCCTTTCATCACGTTGCTGACCGTGTGAACAAGGCCCATTTCCTCAGCTTTGTCAAGAAAATCTAGTGCTTCTTCTCTCGAAATTGTGTACCCGTTCGGAGGGCTTTCGAGTGAGGAGAAATTGAGGCAGGTTCTAAGCGGAAAAGTGCACTTGCGGCCGATTAGATCCTGTTGTTTTCGACAGACGCAGTCACGTAGACCGAATGTTTTAGACTTGAGGAGTATGGCTTTGATGTCGTCGTAGGGTAGTATCCACTCCGACTTCACGGCTTTATGTGCAGGGATGACTCGGTGTATGGCTGGTTGAGGCTTCATGATTCCGGCTGCCCCGCCGTTTGCCAAGTATTCCTCGACCAGGTGGGCTAGTTCGTGATCCATGCTTTCTAGCTGCGCCTCGTAAATCCCGACGACAAAAGGCGCCAGCCTGAAAAACAACTTCCCGTCTTCTTCATGATGCCACGCAAGTCCACGCTTAGCCATCCCCACCAACTTTTCCCTCGTTTCTTCTGGAGAAAGTCCGACGCGACTAGCTATAGCGCCAACCGGTTCCATAGACCCGCTTAGCTGCCCTGCCAGCTTCGCTTCCTCAGGTGAGAAAATCTTCTTCAGAACTCGTATCTCAACGCTGGAAGGCGTTCTTGGAAACCCATTTGGCAGTCCATCCAAGGCCTTCGCAAGTTGCTCATAAACGGCATCCGTCGACGTCCACATCCTCTTCATTTGAGGACTCTGTTGAAGTGCCTATTTAACGGTAGTGGGATATTCCAAGCGAGAAAAATGAGATATAAACTGCCGCAACTAGAGTGCAAATTCCCATTTGCACCCTATGATGGAGATATCTCCTGCGCACCCCTCTTTTTCTATTCGGTAATAGTCTTCAGCACCTAGCGCACGCTTCATGGTCTTTCCATGCGCGATCAGAGATTCTTTCCTATTGCAAGGAAGCTTAATCCCATGGCGAAGGCGCCTGGATGGCTTAGCACTGATTTGAATTCATGCAGCATTTCTCTGAAATCCTCTGCCTTGGCTATGCCCTCATTGATCATGGCACCTTTGTCACGCTCCAGAATCTGAACAGGAACTCCTACAAGCATCTTAAAAGCTTCTGGATTTTGCTGCGTTCCGCTTATTGGGAAAGGATGGATGTCAATCGAACTAAAACCTGCCTGAGCAAATATCGAGAAGAGTTGTCTGCCAATGTAGCGATCTTCTCCCGTAGCTTTTACTCGTTGACCATACTTGGACCACAAATCGAACAATCTTGGCATGTTAGGAAATGCGAGCATACCACCATCATCCATCTCGGAAGCCACCACTACCCCTCCTCTCTTCGTGACTCTCTTCAACTCTACAACAGTCTTCACAGGATCTTTCACATGCATAAGCACCAATCTACAATACGACAAGTCAAAGATGCCACCATCATATTTCAGATTGTCAATGTTGCCAAGTTCAAATCGTGCGTTGCACATACCTTCCTTCAATGCCAGTTTCTTTGCCTCATCAATGAATACAGGGTCAAAATCTACGCCAACAACTTCCTCGGGAAGAACCTTCAGAGCCATCTTTCTCGCAATCGCGCCGGTTCCGCATCCAGCATCCAAAATCCTCATGCCAGGCTTTAGACCAGCAATTTGGAGCTCTTTATCAATTATCCTTTCAAAAGCTTTGGCCTGTGTTTCAAGTCTTTGAGTTTCTTCAATCTGACCAGCGGCAATATACGCTCGCGGCTCATCAGTCAAGATATACTCACCAGCAAATGCTATGATTGTTAGACTATAAAGCTTGCAGGCGTAGCACGCGAGATAGAAACAGACTACAGTCTCTCTAGTACGCACTTCAGAATCAGCACGCGCGCTTCCTACGCATTCGTCGGGGTCGATAGCGGCGCAGTAGTTTGCGCGCATGCGTGTTCCTAGAATGGTTAAAAATGGTTTTGATTCCGTTTTGTCCGTTTCTCCTGTGTTCGAGGAGGACAAAATCCCCAGAGAAATCAAGAACAGGCACGAAGCCCAAAGCCGTCCCTAGATCGTGAAGGGCGAATAAAAACCATTTTAGGCCAATTTCGGAACAAGCGTGCGCGCTATTATCCGGTATTAGTATGGCATAATCTACGTTGCTTTTCTTGAGATCCTGAAGCAGCTCTTCTTTCGAATCTGCAAGAGTTTTCCCTTCTCTAAGCCCAGGCAAGTGTAGGTGGCTATCGATTATCATCGGATTCTATTAATGCCCGAATGACATAATCAGGTTTTTGCCCAAACTGCGCGCTTCCAGTCAAGCCATTGTGAGGTAAATCCAACACGTATTCGTATGTGTCGGCCCTTACAAAACCCAAGCTTTCATGGAATCTTTGAGCTTCTTCGTTCTTTCTGTTTACTCGGGATTTGGCTGCTTTGCATCTTTGCCTTTGTGCCAGAGTGATAAAACGGTTGACAAGCTGTTTTCCTATTCCTGTTCTTCTATGTTTCTCACTTACGACTATTGCATCAATTCTAGCAGTCTTTCCTTCCCAGTCAATGTCCATCTGACAGCTTCCAATCAGGATTCCAACAACTTCGCGTCGAGACTGTGCAAGCAGAACCATACTATTATCGGCTATGATGAAGCTTTCAAACGTCTTCTTGAAGTCTGTTCCAATGTCCCCGTGATATAACAAAGTGAGCAGAGGGAGACACCGAGAGTAATCGCCAACTTCTGCGTTGCGAACTGTGATTCTGTCTGCAGTCATTACGGTATCACTGTTCCGAATTCCTTTCTCACAAGTGGAAACTCGTCACGTTCTCTTTTCACGAAAAATCCATTCTTGAGATAGAATTCCAATGGCCCAGTGGGGTTGCTCTCCGAACCCCTACGGGCGAAAGTCTCTATCGCACTGTATCCTCTTTTCTCCAAGTCGGATAGAACAAAATCAAGCAAAGACGTGCCGATCCCCTTTCCTCTCAGCTCTCTCTTCGGAATATAAAGGCATGCGAGAAATACAGAATCGCTGCTGAGCGGACCAGAAACATACTGCCGAACCCTCGGAAAAAACTCGGGCAACGCATATTGTGCATATCCAACAGATTCATTGTCCAGATATGCACTGACACCGCAATCCCCAAACTCCTTCGAGACATTCCTGAACCAGTCACTTTTTAGCTGTTGTGCCTTTTCCTTGCTTACCTTCTCGTCAAAGTCATCTGTTGATTCCCAGTATACACAATATTGGCAACTGTATGGAAACAAACGGAATGTTGGAAGGTCTTTCAGGTTCTGGCAAGACGCAATCTCGTATCTAACATTCTTACGTGCTTCCATAATGGAAAATGTGTCTGTTGAGCTATAACTTTTCCGCACAAATTCTGGTACGCGCGCTAATGCTCGAAACAGGCTTATCTTGGCAAAATAGGGCAGAATTGGGTTTGGTGGGGTCGCTTGGGTCAATGCTCACGTTTGAACCTAGAATAACCGCGCGCGTGCAGGCTTGTTGTCTCCAAATACTGTAGAGGTGATTTTCATAGTTCTGAAGGAAAAAGACCAAGACAAAGTGATGAACCTAGCTCAAGTGCATGCGCTGTCTAATTTACGTATAGATGATTCTTCTATCACGTTTAGATAATTCCGTGCGCTAAAGCTCTACGATGTTGAATCGAGTATTAGCGCGCTGCGCACCTTAGAAACGCCAAAAAAACCATAGTATTGTCCTATATCTCCATGACAAAACCCTAGACAAAACTCAAAAAGAGCGCAGTATTGTATTTTTTTATGCTCGAGCGCGCGCTTATCTGAAAAGCAATATCAGTGCAATGAAATACAAAAACATAGAGACCAAGACTAAAAGAGCTTCTATGGTTTTCCCTCTTCGCCACAGCAACACCATCGGTGTCAGAAATGCCAACATCGAGAGTACAAACAGAGGAAAAAAAGAAATCGCAATCATCTGCACTTCTTGAACACCTGCCTTGTGAGTTATTCGAAGAACCTAACAAGTTCTACTTGCCGCGCGCGAAAAAAGGCGGGCACACCATGTTCTGGGGCCGAGAGCACTAGATCGAAGGTCGATGTGACCATGGGCGGCATATCGAAGATCCATTTCACAGAACGGTCTTCAATCTAATGGAACAAGGCGCAGCCCACAAATAAAAGAAAAATGGGATTATGGGTAGTGTTGTCCGTAGTGTTTTGCTAGTATGGATAGGTCTGAGAGGCCGACTTTGCCGTCGCCGTTTAGGTCCGCGTTGGCGACCCACTTTGGACTGCCCGGTGTGGTTCCGTAAGCCTTCGCCAGTATGGATAGGTCTGAGAGGCCGACTTTGCCATCACCGTTTATGTCGCCTGGAATTGTTACAAGTGTCGTTCCGTCTGAGAGTGTGTTATCTCCTGTGTTTGTTTCGCCCGCAACTGGTCCTGCCGTGGCGCTGATGGTGTAGTTGCCATAAGATGCTCCTGTCGTATTCCATGTCAGGGTCAGGTTTGCACTACTCCCAGCGGTAAGACTCACGTTAACTTGGCCTATTGCAATCGATGGTGGCATGCTTGGCGCGGCAAATGCCGTAACCGTGATGTTGCTTTCATCGAAATCGCCGGTATCTGCAACAGTAACGTTAACAGTCATAGTCGAGTTTTGACCGACCGTGGGCATGGGCGTACATCCGGTCTTAGACGTGGTTACGTTTGTTACCGCGACATCATGCGCGGGCACTGGTGAAACCGCGACGGCACCTCTGATGAAAGCATGCCAGTTCGGGTCTGCAGTGAAGCTATTGATTTGCAGATAGTTCTGCAACTCCAACGCAACGGGAGGATAGCCAGGCGGTGGTGGCATAAGAAATTGCACCGCGTTGTAGGCATCTTGCGATACCAATGTTGCGTTGTTGTGGACAGTGGTGTCGACGTCCGTGTGCGGAACAGGTGAGCGCCCCGGAACCAGACCAGCTTCGAAAGCGTTATAATAGGGGTCGCTCACAAGCACCTGGCTTGTAGTGGAGTTGACGCCAGCGCAAGTCACGCAGTGACCCAATTCAAAGATTGGGTTTGTAACCGGTTCCCAGCTCTGGCCGTTGAAGTGCCAGAATTCGAGACAGAGCTCAACGTCTTGACACGCCTCGACCTGCTGGTCAATCCAGCTGAAGTCAGGATAATTCATTCCGTGAACCTCGAACAATCCGGCTACGCCATGGTTTGTTAGGTAGGTATTAATCCCGGGCTGAATATCTGCATACTGTGTTCCAACATAACCCCCGCCTCTTCCTATGCCATCCGTATGCATGCAAACTGCCAATTCAGCGACAAGTCCAAAAACGTTCTGGGGGTCATGATCGTCCCACTGGCCACCATAAGAAGTCACCAAGTTGAAGTGATCGCTCAATGTTGGAGGAGGCACCGGATTCGTGTAGTTCTTTGATTCGTATTTTGAGTCAAGCCACCACAGCGAGTCTGCAACAGCTACTGGAACACACCAGGAATATTGCACATGTCCTTGGTCAGTGGTAAACTGGGGCTGCTTCTCGTCAAAATCCGGCATTCCGCTCGGAGCATAATCAGGGTATGAAGACTTAACGTATCCAACCCATGGTGTTGCTAGTGCGCATACGCGAAATACTGCGAATGTGCTTGTCAACATTAGCCCTAAAAGTATCACAGAGGTAATATAGTATCTACCGTTTTTCATGTTTACCCTTTCTCCATTTCTATTTCATTGAGAAACGTACCACCCCCTCAGCAGTTGAAGGGAAATCGATTTCTCAATGATTCAATTATAATATGCAAGCTTTGACCTTTTAAAGTTTATAGGTACAAAGTTCTATGGTCCAACCACCAATAACCTATTCGTTATCGGAGACATTGGCTTCATCCAAGAAGATGCTGAGTTCTTGAAATTCAACAATTCTGCCTTCCTTGGCAACTTTTGAAGGTATTCCTAAAGCTAAAGCGTTTTCTCAGTCCCAAGGTAGAAGGCGCGCGCTATGTGAGGGCAACTCTTCCGCTGGCCAGAAAGATGAGCTTACGCTTTTCCGCAAGCGAAAACAGAAAATGCAAATTCCGAAAATCACAGTGTGAATTCCCATTTGCACCATGAGTCTTTGGGGTGTTTGTCGGGTGGGCAGACTTGGCATTTGACCTCAACTTTCGGGTTAAGCGTCTTTGCGAAATTTCTCAAGTAGCCAAACCGTACTTTCTTGCATGGGAACTCGCCCAATCCCTTGCTTAAACGGGTCTCCTGGGTTCTACACCTGCCCACGCTGAGAACTGCGTGTTCATTGCTTATTTCGGTGGTCTTGAAGGGTTGATCCAGAGCCCAGCTTGACTTCTGCAGAAGTTCCAGAATCCTGGCCACGTCAGGGTTTTCTCCGACTTTGAACATTTTCTGAAGGCTCTTCGCTTCGATTCCAGCCATGGCTTCCCACACGCCGGCATCAATCTCTGTTGCAGCCTCTGTGCCGAACTTTTTCTCGATGCCCAGAAAGTATAGTCCGTCAACTCTCCACAGGTTTCGTGCTTGAAGGAATAAGTAATCCACCAACCTTTCTATAGGTATAGAAGAAAGCATTTTTCGGTCTTCAGCACTTCCAAGAGGGTACTCACTCACCGACGACACCACCACGCGTATAAACAACTTACCTTCACTATCTCTTAAAACTAATCCGAAACGGCCATTCGGAGGATCAACTTGGCAAACGTAGCACGTAAGAACAATCTGAATTTGTGCAAAGCTCCGAGGCTCAAACAGATCAGGTTGGCCTGTCAAAAGGCGGCGCGACCGATTCTCTTGTTGTCAGTTTGCACGCTCATTTTCGGCCTGATGCTGTTCGCAGGTAGCGGTCGTACAATTTGCGTAAGGGCCGTTGCTTCAAGTGCAGACTCGCCCTATGCGACTTTTCTAACTGCAAACGAGATTGGTTTAAACATCTCGATTTTGTCGCCCGAAAACACGACGTTCACAGTGTCGAGACTACCTTTGACGTTCACCGTGAATGCGTCTATCTCATGGGCCGGTTACAGTTTGGACGGGCAGTCAAACATCACGACACTCGTGAATACGACTTTGGCCAACCTCGCCGAAGGATCGCATTCCATTATCGTTTATGCCAATGACACCGCTGGCATGATGGGTTCCTCCCAGACAGTCTATTTTGCAATAGGAAATGTGAGCATTCTGGAAATAGTTCCACTGGGCATAATCCAAGGCCTTACAGAATGGCTACCCGTCTCGAGCACTGCCCACCTGAAAATAGCTCAGCACTTGATGAACTTGGAAGTCACGCCGCTCTTAGATGTGACCCTTCATCTCGGAACGCTAATAGTGGTCGTTTTTTACTTCAGAAAAGACGTCAAGGACATACTCACGGCGTTGGTGCATCTGGACTTCACGTCAGAATATGGTCGGCTCATACCGCTCATAGTCGTGGCAACTATACCCACAGGAATAATCGGGGTACTCTACGCCGAATTCCTCGAACAAACTTTCCAAACACTATTCATAATCGGCGTGACGTTCCTAGTCGGTGCTACATGGCTTTACACTTCTAGACTTGGAAAAGAAAACGTCGGCACCATAACCCCTTTGACAGCGTTCATCATGGGTGTCGCTCAGGGACTCGCGAGTTTTCCAGGCCTGTCCAGAAGCGGGGCCACTATCTCAACCGCCCTGCTGCTGGGGTTGAAAAGAGAAAAAGCATTCAGGTTCTCATTCCTTCTCTCAATCCCCGCGATAATAGGAGACACGGCCTTCGAAGCATACCATAATCGCGGTCAATTCGCCGTCCAAAACATAAGTTCCACAACATTGTTGGTCGGCGTGGTTCTGGCCGCGGTTGCGGGCTACATTGCGATAAGAGTCGTCTCACACTTGGTGAGGAGCAAGAGATTCCATTACTTCGCATTCTACACTTGGATACTTGGAATAACTCTAATCGTTCTCACGCTGACCGGGATTCTAACCATTTAGGCTTGCCCTGCAAGAACTCCGTCAAAAATATGGCGAACTCGCCGTTGGTCTGGTAGACTTCAGCAATTTCTTCGTTGACTAGAACTGTGAAACTTTTCTTGAGAACCTGCGAGTTTCCCTCAGCCACACCTGCACTTCTTCCCCCATCCTTTAACCTCTGCCTGAACAGGTCACAGACATCAGTAGATTTCCGCCGAACCAAGACAGCCCATCTGCCGTCCTCCACATAGGGTCCACAAACCGTATCCTTGCTGTCCACGTGTTTCATGACGAATTTTTCACATTCCTTCTCCTTGTCCAACGGCGGTCCCAAGTGCTTCTTGACAGGCGAAATGCAGCAGTGTTCAAGCTCGAATATGAACATGCTACAGTTTTTCTCGTCACTCCATGCAAGGTCTCGCAAAATCTTGAAGTCGCTCAGTTGCACAAGCTTGCGGAGAGAACGTTGGCTCTTGTAGAGCTGGCCCCACAACACGTCGGGTACGGCCTTGACGCCGTTGAAAACCACAAAAACGATTTTCGAGCCACGATTCTTCAATCCCTTTTCCATTTCCTCCGCGCTCAGTGCCGTCGTCTTCCGCGGATAGAAGAATTCAGTGTTCGGTTTTCTTAGGAAAGCTTGTGCCGCGGCTATGAAGCTGTAGAGCTTCTGTGTTTGTACTGCGGAAGCCACGTTTCTTGCCCTATCTACCGGATCTACGATGACCAGTGGTTCATCAAAGAGAAGAAAGAGTTCATTCTCTCTGTTTTTGTAGTGGTTCTCGATGTCCACGATGATTCTCTGTTTGCTTTTGGCGAAGGCTTCCAACGTCTTTGTGAAGGTTTTGTAATACAGGATTAAGAGCTCGCAGAGGTAACCGCTGAAACCGCCGACCTTAATCTCTGCACCATACACGCCAGTGCCTTTCATGAACTTCTTCAGCAAGCGCGTTTCATTTCGCATCGGTTTGTCCAAACGCTTGTTAACGTAGTCAGTGTGGAATGGCGTTCTGTCAGTAGCGCTCAACCATTCGCCACGTTTAGCAGCGTAGCATGGCACAACGTTCACTCTGACGCCTTCAACTATGGCCTCCAGATATGGATGTTCAGCAAACCTCTCAATCTGCATCGAACCTTCCGTTGCCTTTCTGGCAATCTTTAGGCAAGCGTCGCCCAGTGACTCTTTCGGAATCGAACGGGGGACCCGCATGAAAACGTCGATGTCCAGTTCACTGCTCAGCCACGTGTCCTTGGCAAACGACCCCTCCACTCGCACTATGGCTTTCACACCCAAACGCTTCGATGCAGAAGCAACTTTCGTCTCCAGTTTCTTGGCCAGCGCGTTCATTTTGGAGCGTTCATCGTCTTTGGGCGTGACTTGTTTCAGAACGGTGGAAAGGACTGTTTCCATTTTCTCTTGCATTAACGGGTCCTTCTTCTCATCATTGCGGGCAGACCTCTTTGAGCGTCGAGTAAACGGGTCCCTTCGGTGTCAACTCGCTTCTCTTTAGCCGTAAACATGCAGCTCTAACAGTTCCAAACTCGTAACCCACGTTTTCACTGATGAATTTGGCAAGCTCAGCCTTGTTCCTCCCGGACCTCACTCGGGCAATCGTCAGGTGCGGACTGAAGCCCTTGGGATCAGGCGCAAACCCCAAACTCCGCAGATGAGGCTCCAGTTGACTGAAGATTCCTCGCAGTTTGTCAGCGCCCTCGGTTATACCTGCCCACACAACGCGCGGATAGCGTACGTCTGGAAAAGCACCCACACCACAAATCTTAACGTTGAAAGGAACAAACAGCGCCCTCTTCATGCCATCAAAGATCTCTTCAACCTTTCTCGCCGTGACGTTTCCAAGAAACCTAACGGTTATATGGATGTTCTTAGGCTCAACAACTTTCAAATCCGCGCCCGTTCCTGCCAGCAGCGCCTGCACCTCCGTCAGCCTCTTCAAAACAGACTCGCTGTCCATGTCGAACGCTACAAAACTCCTAATCGGCTCTGACACGCGCACTCCACCGCCTGTACACTATTTGCTGTCATAAACGCTTTTAATGTAAAAAAGACTATCTGTTGAACAACCAGAACATTTTCAAGGGCAAGAAAGATGGCTGACCAGAAACTCGTACTAGGCGTGGCGGGCATGCCAGGCTCAGGAAAATCTCTCGTCCTCAAAGTTGCAAAGGAAAACGGCTACGATGCGGTGGTGATGGGCGACGTGGTGAGACAGGAAGCAGAAAAGAAAAACTTGCAGCCAAACCCCGAGAACATCGGAAAAATAATGCTGGACCTGCGAGAAAAGGAAGGAAAAGACGTCATAGCAAAAAGATGCATCCCGAAAATAGAAGAAGCGAAAAAACACAAAGTCGTCGTAGACGGGATAAGAAGCCTGGACGAAGTTGAGGAATTCAAAAAGCGTTTTCCGAAGTTTAACCTCATAGCCATCTGTTCCTCTCCAGAAACGCGGTTCCAGAGGCTTTACCGGAGGCGAAGAAGTGATGACGCTGAAGGCTGGGACGTTTTTCACGAAAGAGACATGCGCGAACTCGGCGTCGGACTGGGCAACGTCATCGCCATGGCAGAGTATACTGTAGTGAACGAGAAAGCCTTGGAAGTCGTGAGAAACAGGGTCAAGCACGTCTTGAGGAAGGTGGAGGAGAAATGGAAGAAATAAGCCTTCACGTGGAAACCGAAATCAACTCTACAGAATCACAAGAAAAAGTGGAAGAGGCCGTCAGGAACATCTTCGGAGACGTAAACCTGCAGGTGAAACCTCTTCGTAAGGCAAGCCTTCTGGTAGGGGAAGGTAAAGGAAAAGAATCACTCACTAGACTGTGTGATCTTCTTCGCCGGGAACACATTCGCAGCGCTGCCCGAGCCGTCTTTCTCGAAGGCATGGAGAAGAAGGCCATCAGGTTCTGTTTGAACAAGCAGGTGGCATACGTCGGACACATTTCCTTCTCCAAAGAAAACGCAGAATCCCCCCTAGGACCCATAAAGGTCAAGATAGAGTGTAGAGACCCCCGGGAACTCGTCGAGTGGCTAGCCCCGAGGATAACGCAGAAACACGGGTGGTAATGGCTTTGTCCTCAAGAGCTACCGTAACAGATCGCGGTGCTGTCCTTCTCGGCAAGAATGTCGCGTGTGACGCTTTTGAGGAGTCCAAACCCCTCCGAGTTGTCACTCATGCTCACGCTGACCACATGGTGGGATTGAGGCAGAGCTTGAGAGCGTGCAAGAAGGTCTTGATGACGAAAGCCACGAAAGACATGATCGATGTCATGCGGAGCCCGCTTTTTCTGTTGGGTGGCTTGGTAGAAACCCTTGACTACGGCCAAACCATACGGTATGATGGAGAACGGATAACATTTTTCAAGGCCGACCACATTCTAGGAGCGGCTCAAGTGCTGGTTGAAGATTTTGAGGGAAAACGGATAGTCTTCACAGGGGACTTCAGAATCGACGACACTCCCGTCCTTGAATCAGACGTTCTTGTCATCGAAGCCACGTATGGAAGCCCAGCCTGCAAACGCTCTTTCGGAACAAACGTCAAGGCCTCACTAGTTTCCCTAGTTGAAAGGGGGCTGGAACAAGGCACGGTCTACGTTTTCGGTTATCACGGGAAGCTTCAGGAGGTCATGCAGATCCTACACGAGGCCGACTTGAACGTTCCTTTCCTTGCGCCTGAGAAGGTTTTTCAGGTCTCAAAGGTCTGCGAAAAACACGGCATGCACATAGGACGGCTGATGCTGTCCACAGAGCCAGACACGGAAAAACTGCTAGACAGCAACGCACCGTGCGTAGCCTTCTATCACATGGAATCCAGGAGCAACGTCGGTCTGAACAATTTCCGTGTTCTCGTAAGTGGATGGGAATTCGATTCAGCAATCCGCCAGACCGACAACAAAGAATACGTGGTAGCCCTCAGCGACCACTCAGACTTCAACGGTTTGCTTGAATACGTGAGGCGTTCAAAACCTGAACACGTCATAACCGACAACTCACGGGTCAGCAACGGCGAAACCCTAGCAAAAGAAATCCGCAAAACTCTAGGAATATCTGCAGTAGCCCTGCCAAAAAGAGATGTCTAGCGCGCGCCGATTCTGCCAAAACTTAAAAAGCTCAGAGTGAACCATGTTTTGAATCTCTAGTCAAGGAGAAAAGATGAGCATGCAAAAATCCTCGCTGATTTCAGGCTTTTACAAGCTAAGCCCCAAACAACGCCTAGCTGCGGTTAAGGAATTTGCCGATCTGACGGACGAAGAGACTGAACTGTTACAGAACACGGGCTCTTTGCCCATGGATTTGGCTGACCGCATGATCGAAAACGTAGTAGGAGCCTTCCCCGTGCCATTGGGCATAGGCACAAACTTTCTCATAAACAAGCGTGACTACCTAATTCCCATGGCCATCGAGGAGCCTTCAGTCGTGGCTGCGGCCAGCTACGCCGCAAAGATGGCAAGAGACGGCGGTGGGTTTCACACGAGTAGCACGCCGCCGATCATGATTGGACAGATACAGGTTGTAAACGTCAAGGATCCCTACGCGGCAAGGATGCGAGTGATACAGTCAAGAGACGAAATCTTGAAGAAAGCAAACGAGCAGGACCCCGTGCTTGTTTCAGCTGGGGGCGGGGCAAAGGACGTGGAAGCGAAGATAATCAGCACGACGCAGGGGCAGATGCTGATAGTGGAAATGCAGGTGGACTGCCGTGACGCCATGGGGCCGAATGCCGTGAACACGATGGCCGAGGCAGTGGCTCCTATGATAGAGCGCATAGCAAACGGTCATGTCTACTTGAGAATAGTGTCGAACCTGGCCACAAAACGTCTGGTAAGAGCCTCATGCCTTGTGCCAAAAGCTTCAGTCGCCGGAGAAGACATCGTTGACGGCATCGTGAACGCCTATGCTTTCGCAGCGGCAGACCCGTACAGGGCGGCAACCCATAACAAGGGAATACTGAACGGTATAATCGCGGTCATACTCGCAACGTGCAACGATCACAGGGCAATCGAAGCCGGAGCCCACGCATACGCGGCAAGGACAGGCCATTACACTTCGCTTTCAACATGGGAAAAGAACGAAAACGGCGACCTAGTCGGCTCCATTGAACTGCCAATGGCAGTTGGCCTAGTAGGCGGCGCTGTGAGGACGCATCCGATAGCCAAAATAGCCTTAAAAATCCTCGGTGTAAAAACTGCCAACGAGTTTGGCGAAGTCCTCGCGGCCGTGGGCTTGGCTCAGAACCTCGGCGCATTACGCGCGCTGGCGCACGAAGGCATACAGCGTGGCCACATGTCACTTCACGCCAGAAACATAGCTGTCACGGCGGGAGCAACCGGAGACCTCATCGACAAGGTAGCGGCGAAGATGGTTGAAGAACGCAAAGTCCGCGTGGACAGAGCCAAAGAACTCGTCGAGCAATACGAGGAAGCCGGGAAAACCTAAAAGACAAACCCGTGGCATTGTAAACACGGCGAGAAAAATGAAGATAATCCTTGGACCCGCTTCTACACAACTGGGAAAACAAGTCGCCCAGACTCTCAAAGCTGAAACCGTGCCCGTGGCCTTTAAGACTTTTCCAGACGGCGAAAACTACTTGCGGTTGGAAGGCCAACTGCAAAACGAAGACGTTGCTATAGTTCAGACGACGAGTCCTCCTCAAGACACTAGACTCATTCAACTAGCACTCATGGCAGACTCTGCAAAGAGAAACGGCGCCAAAAAAGTAACAGCCATCGTACCCTACTTGGCGTACGCACGCCAAGACAGAATCTTCCTCCAGGGCGAGCCCATAAGCGCCGAAACAATCGCACGCATGCTCAAAGCCGCCGGCGTTGAGCAGCTGATAACGGTGAACGTTCATCAAGACAAAGTGCTCTCACACTTTCCTTTTCCAGCACGAAGCGTCTCCGCTATTCCCCTTCTTGCCGAATACTTCGTGAAAAAAGGCCACGCGAAAGCTTTTGCGCTTTCACCAGACAAAGGTGCGATTCACATCGCTGAAGAAGCAAGAAAAATCTTGGGCGGAGAATGCGGATATTTGGAAAAGAATAGGGACCGCTATACTGGACAAGTCAGTATGAAAAGGAAAACGCTCGACATAAAGAGCAAGACTGTCATAATCTTCGATGACATAGTCAGTTCCGGAGGAACAATTGTCGCAGCGGCGAAGATTCTGAAAGAACTGAATCCCCAACGAATCTATGTTGCATGCGTTCATCCGCTACTAATCGGGAAAGCAGAACGACTAATCCTCCAAACTGGGGTAGAAGAAATCGTGGGCACCGACAGCGTTCCAAGCAGTGTGAGCAAGGTGTCTCTTGCTCCAGTAATAAGCAGAGAGCTTGCACGCTAAAGGAGCACAAACGTGGCCAGACTCTTCCTTTTCCTTTCGGGTGAGCATGAAGACTTGCCCGTCTCCGAAGTAAGAGCAATACTCGAAGCTGAAGATCATTCCTACCAGGTCACAGAAAAACTCGACCAGGTTCTAAGACTGGAAGCGGACCCCACATGCGTGAAAGACCTTAAACGCAGGGCAGCATTCACGAGATTCTGCGCACTCGAACTCTTTACCAGCAGTTCAGAAACAAGCAGCATAATCAAAGCCGTACAAAACGCTAGACTCGAAGAGGTGCTGAAACGGGGCGAGAGCTTCGTCGTACGCGTGAAACACATCAGAGAATACTCGTCCGAAATCAACGGCATGACCCTCGAAAGAACGCTCGGCGCCTTGATAGTCGACAAGTGCCCCACGGCAAAAGTAAAACTGAAGACGCCTGACAAGACATTCATAGGGGTACTCACTGAAGACAGGTTCGTTTTCGGAGTCAAGCTTGCGGAGATTCAAGCCAAACCCTTCATGGAGAGGCGTCCAAGGAAAAAACCCTTCTTCCACCCGTCCGCAATGCAGGCGAAACTCGCAAGGTGCATGATAAACCTGGCAGAGCCCAAGATAGGAGATGTGGTTCTCGACCCGTTCTGCGGAACAGGAACCATGCTCATTGAAGCCAAACTCATAGGCTGCAAAGCGCTAGGCATAGATATTCAGCGTCGAATGGCTAAAGGAACCATCAGGAACATGGCTCACTTCAACGTCAGACCAGAAGGCATCATCATTGCCGACGCAAAATATCCGCCGCTGATCAAGGTTGACTGCGTTGTAACTGACCCTCCGTACGGCATTTCTTCGAGCACTATGAAGCGTACCACAAAACAGATTATCGAAGAAGTGCTGACAGCTGTACATGAAGTACTGAGTAATGGAAGGAGAATTTGTATGGCCGCTCCCAAGAAACTGGGCATCGTGCACGTGGGCACAAGCTTGGGCTATAAACATCTAGAGTCCCATTTTGTCTATGTCCACCGGAGCCTAACTAGGGAAATCGTCGTGTTCGAAAAGGTGTAACCCTTGAGTTTGCACATAGTTTTTCTGGGTACTGCCGCAGGCGTGCCAACGCCCAAGAGAAGCTTGCCCGCAATACTAATCCAACGCGAGGGTGAACAACTCATGTTTGACTGCGGTGAAGGCGTCCAAAGGCAGATGCTTTTGGCCAGGGGCAGTCTGAATAGGAAAATGAAGATTTTCATAACCCACATGCATGGAGACCACGTTCTGGGGCTTCCGGGATTGTTGCAGACCATGGCCCTGCTTAACAGGGAGAGAAAGCTCGACGTCTACGGGCCACCCAGAATTAATGATTTCTTGGAGGCAATAAGAGAGACAGTGCCGTTCGCCCTAACATTTCCCGTTGAAATTCACGAGATTGAAAAAGCAGGTGTCGTTTGCGACGATGAAGAGTATTGTGTAGAAGCGATTCAGTCGAGACACGTGATTCCAAGCTTTGCGTACGCCTACAAAGAAAAACCTAGACCCGGAAAATTCCACCCCGAGAAAGCCGAGGCTCTAGGAGTCCAAGAAGGCCCTCTGTGGGGAAAGCTTCAACGCGGACAGAACGTTAGACTCCCAAACCGGCGCGTTGTGAAACCAGAGGAAGTTATGGATACACCAAGAAAGGGCAGAAAAATAGTCTACACGGGTGACACTCGTCCATTCAAGCTCCTCGAAAAGTTCGCGTCAGGCGCGGACCTGTTGATACACGACAGCACCTTGGGTGAAGAGCTGACTGAAAGAGCAAAGGAATATTGCCATTCGACCCCAAGTCAAGCCGCAAGAACCGCAAAGAAAGCAAAGGTCAAGAAACTCGTTCTGACACACATCAGCCAGAGATACGAGGACACAAGCAAGGTGCTGAAGCAAGCAAAGAGAATTTTCAAGAATACACTCGTCGCAGAAGACTTCATGAAGCTGGATATCCCATTGCTAGAGGAGTAGCCGTTCTAGCCTCTGAATACTCTCGTCAATATGCTCAACAGATTCGATAATCACCGCTTTGCTGAAAGATGCTCTTTTCAAATGCTTCGCCACTATGTCCCAGTCTATGTTGCCGTAGCCCACGCCCAAGTGCTCGTCGGATTTTCCATGGTTGTCATGGGCGTGCACATGGACTATCTTGTCTGAAAAACCTGTTAGAAAACCCTCCAGTTCCCCGACCACGTTAGCGTGTCCAGTGTCAAAAGCCAACCCTATGTCCTCGCCAATTTCATCGTAAAATCTTCTGAACTCGTCCACGTTCTTCATAACAAACGCTTCCATAATGTTTTCAACACACGCCTCAACACCGTGGTCCCGTGCAAACCTGAACAGCAGTCGAACGCTTTCCAAGTTTCTGGCCCAGTCCATGCCCGGATAAAACATGCTGGTAGCTGTTCTTAGGCCAGGATGAAAAACCCACATCTCACAATCTAGAGCAGTGGCGTTGACGATTGAGTTCTTCAATCTCCTCAGCGTGGTGTTAAGCAGGGGACTTGGTGGTAGCGCTATGTTTATGCCGACAAAGGGTGCGTGCACCGTGTACTTCTTGTCATGACACTGTTTTATCCTATTCAGTGCTGCAACCTTCTTCTTGTCCAAAGCGTGCAAACCGTCATCAACGAGTTCTATGTAAGTTGTTTTGGCCTCAGGAATCTGCTCCGCCATCTTACTGAAGGGTTCCCCCAGACAATAAAGCATGGAGAGACCAATTTCCGGCTTGACCATCTTCCAAACCAGCTGTGCCATCGAAGAATCTGGGCTCGGTGCTTATAACCTGATTTGTCCAACAAGTGTGGATCTCGCTTTCTTAGTCAACGTCCCGTATTGCGCTAGGCTACATCAGAACACTAGGGGCTCAATATCTTCCATCGGAATCTCACCATTGGTTTCTTACCAGCATTGATTGTCAGGCTTGGAAGTCGTGAAGGGGATTCTCTTGACACAAATTCAAAAGTGATCAAAAGCGCTATGTCTTACACTAAGGAAAGGCTGAGAAAATCTTACTCCGCCCGTAGTTCTGAATTGGTTTCTGCGAGTTCCAGTTGCAATTTCCACAAATTCTCCCACGGTGTAATTTGCAAATTCAAATGTAGGCCTTCCCATTCTAAGACCCCTACACATCGGATCTGCGTAAACGAATAACGGTTTTTCACGGTAGAGGTAGAGGGCCTCGCTTGGGTATCCATACAGGGGTCTTGGCAGAACTTTGAAGGGCCAGAGTTGACACGCCTTAGGCTTCATGTGCTGCAGTCCACAAAGGCAAGTGTTTGAACCATTGTTAAGGAACGCGCACGAGCCGTCGCTCCTTCGGTTTATGAACAGCTTGCTCAGGTCGGAAGCTGTGTGCTCCACTCCGTAGTTCTTGATGATTCCAAGCCATTCTCCGAAGTCTATGACGACGCTGTAGAGTCTGCAACAGTCTCCGCATGAAATGCATTTCCAGTCTGCGATGTACTTCCATGGAATATATTGCATTGTGTCCTTCACTGTTTGGAATCAAGAATCCGCGTCTCTTATAAAATCTGCTTGGCAAAGGGTTTTAGTTTGTCAGCGAATTCTTTTGGAATCTGCGTGGCCTTTCCAGTGTTTTTGTCAGCTGCCACAACCACAAAGTAACCGGTTGCCAGCAGTTCCGCCGTTTCTTTGTTGGTGACGGTAAAGCCGAGCTTGGCAGACTTTTCTCTTAATTGCTCAAGGGTCAACTCAACTTCAAGCGTATCTTCAAATCTTGCTGGTTTCTTGTACTGGCAGAAAGCTTCTACCCTTGGAAGCCAAAGTCCCTTGTTTCTCAAGTCCGTGAAGCTGAGCCTCAGAGATCGGTAAAATTCCTCTTCTGTCCTCTCAAAATACACGAAGAATCTTGAAAAGTGCACGACCCCTGCTGCGTCGGTGTCCGCCCACGTTACTCTTACTGTGGTCTTGAAAGAACTGTGGGACACGGCGTCTCACCAACTAGGGTCTCATGTAGAGGTAAATCGTGTGGGAAGGGAACCCCAAGGTTTGATTTTCACAATAATTCACAACCTTGACGGGTTTCCAGCCAACGATCTCGTAATCGTGAGAAACGATGCGCACACCGCGTTTGAGCTCACTTTCAAGCTTCCCCTTGATCTTCTCGTTTGCGCTTGTGGTTAAGTAAAGGAAGATGACGTCTGCTGATGTTAGGTCAACGTTGAACATGTCTCCGTTGACCATAGTTATCCTGTCCTGCAGATTCTGCTCATAAACGGTGCCCAAGGCCTTCTTAGCCAAGTCCTCTCGCAGTTCCACGCCGACTGCTCTTGCACTAAAATCCTTTGCCGCCATTATCACAGTTCTGCCGTCACCTGCTCCCAAGTCGAAGATAACTTCGCCGGGCTTCAACTCGGCCAGCACCAACATTTGACGAACAACTTGGGGTGGACTTGGAACAAAGGGCGCTATGAACACCGTGAGACCTCCGTTACTGTGTGGCTTTCTTGTATTTTCTGGTTTAACCAACGGTTTTGTTGCTTTAAACACTTTCGATGGTTCAAGAGACGTACGTGGCTTTCTTCGGCGGGGGCTGACGGGCTTCTCCGCATTTCATGCAGCTTTGAGCGCATAGTTCAAGGTATTTTTCTTCTTCTCCTGAACCCGCGGCCTCAGCAGCCTTGCGGCATATTTCGCTTGGTTCCTGACAGCCTTCTTCCTTGCAGAGCTTTGATATCGAAAGGCAGATTTCCTGAACATCCTTCGGCTCGAGCACAGCACGGTTGGTGCGAACCAACAGACACGCTTCTCTCGCTAAAACACATGTTTTAACGTACTTGATTCTTTCAAGAACTTCTTCTCGAAGCTTCTTCCGGCTTATTTCCAAAGTGTTTTTCCTCACGTGGTAAGCAGCAGGGTGTCTAGGCACAGATAGGTAGGGATTCATTTAAAACTTGTTGTAAGTCACACTCATTCGCAGAAGATTGCTACGCTGAGCAAATTGCAGTGCCGGAGCGCTAGCTAACAGCGGTGAGATATGGTTTCCATATCATTTCAAAATGGGAAGAGCCGTGTTCTTTCACTTTGGAACGGCAGCATGCCGGTTTACCAGAACCTCTTACTCATGGCTTTGCGTTCCGCTTCAAGGACGAGTTCATAGAATCTGTCATTGAGCCTAGATTCCTTTTCTAGAATGGCTTTAACGTCTGAGGGCTGCATTCTTCTGGCACAAAAGGCGACCGCGGCGGCTTTCCCATATTTCTCTATTAGTTGGGCTGTTTGCAGGGCTTGATTGTGCAGTTTTTCTTCGCTCTTGCTCAGCTTTTCGTTTCCCTTTTCAACCATGGACAGCGCCTTCTCCTCTTCAACCCTGAGAAGCCCAATCGCGAACGAACCGCACTTTGGACATTTCGGCCTGTCAGGCAAATCCTTGACCCTCATCATCTCCATGTAGCTCCAACAGTTCGTGCACAGAAAACTGTTTGTCTCGTTGAGCAACCTTGCCTTTGCTGACTCTATGAGCACGGCCCGCATTCTCTCGGGAGGAATTAAATCGGTTTTCATGCTCATGCGCTCAATTCCTGCACGAGCAATTGGCGACGCGTTTCCGCCAGTTTCAATTTTCCGAACCGTAATTTCGCCCTTCCGCATTTCTCCAAGAACGCTGATGAGCTTGTCCAGGTCCAAGTCCTTGGTGAACACTTCCTTCAAGGCTTCCTCGTGAATGGGCGTTTCCTCAAAACTCTTCGCCAACTTCTGAAGGCTCACACTGCCGAAGTCCGCCCACTTCTTCAACGCTCCAAAGCGGCGCGCCACATGTATAATTCGCCTCTTGAAAAGCCCAGTTTTCACAGTGGCCGCTGTCAAACCGTCTCTAACAGCCCGTTCAGACAAGGCTTGCATTTCGCTAAACAATTTGACAATGTGATCTGCGTTAACTGTACCCATCGTCTGCACGAAGATTCGGTACGGATCATGCTGAACCACAGCCGTGTAGCCGATTTTTTCAGAGAGCAACTGGCCCAACAATTGAGCCAAGGCTCTGTTCGTAAGCGAACCGAAGTTGATGTGAATCAGAACGAACTCGCCCCAGTCTTCGACGGTTATTCGCTTATCCGTAGGAACGGGATAACCAGCATTTACGTGTTCAACCGTTTCTGTTAATGCGCGCAGAATAACGTCTTGGTCAGCAGGATACTGTTCACTTAACTCGGTTGCAATGCTCTCGATCGACCTTTTCTTTCCTAACTGTTCTTCCACGAATCCTCTCATGGCGCCTACTTCCTGCGAGACTTCAAAGGGCACAGGAATTTCTTCGCCTATCCAGCTGGGTATGGCTCCTGTTGGATCGTCTATGGGTCTGACGTGCACTCTCTCCTCGGAAACGTGTTGAATTATCCATGGGCTTCCTCTGATGATGAACTTCGTGCCGGGCTTGCCGAACTCTGCCATGAACGCCTCATCCAAGACTCCGACTGAAGAGTCGCTCGTCTCATCCACTACGAGAAATTGTTTCTCTACAGGAATCATGGACAGATTGTCAAAATAATACTCAAACAGCGCTTTGGCCTGCCGCGGCTTCAAAACCATCTTATCCTCGAACGAGACCCAGGCCAAACGTGGGAAACGCTGATGCATGTACCTGAGAACTTTCTCAACATCTTCAACCGTCAAGTCTTCATAGGGATACGCGTTCTTGAAGAGCTCTAGAATCTCGTCGAAACCTAGCCGTCTGTTCTTGAGCAGCAGGCCTGCAATCTGATGTGCAAGAACGTCATAGGGCTTGGGCGGAATCTGCACCGGTTCCAAGTCTTCTTTCAGCGCTTTCTTGGCTATGGCTAAGGCCTCGAGCGCATCGTCCGAGTCTAACGCCACTATGATTCCTTCGGCCACTCGGCCGATGCTATGGCCGCTTCTTCCCACCCGTTGGATGAGCCTCGTTGCCTGTCTTGGGCTCATGTATTGAATGACGAGGTCTATGCTACCGATGTCGATGCCCAGTTCAAGCGAGCTCGTGCAGACAAGTCCCCTCAGCTCGCCGCTCTTCAACCCTTTTTCGGCTGCGATGCGGGATGGCTTGGCGAGCGAGCCGTGATGAATGGACACTGGAAAGTCGATGTCCCAAACTTTGAACCTGCTGGCCAAGACTTCAGACACGGCACGCGTGTTTGTAAAAAGCAGAACGGACTTGTGTTCCTCGATGTAATCTCGGATGATTCGCAATCGAGCTGCGACTTCGGGGTGCGTGTAGAGCTGCGTTGACAATCGCACGTCTTCATCGTCAGGCGTTGGAAAAATGATTTTCAAATGCATCATTCTTGCAACTGGAACCCGCACGATTTCGACGCTTCTTCCTTTGCCGACCAGAAACTGGCCAACTCTCTCTGGACTGCCAATCGTTGCGGACAAGCCTATCAGCTGGAAGTCTCTGCCGATCATAGCCCTGAGCCGTTCCAAGGCTAGGGCTAGCTGGCTTCCGCGCTTACTGTCCGCCATTTCATGCACTTCATCAACTATGACCCACTGCACTTTCTGGAGATGTCGGCGCATGATCCAGCCTGACAGAATTGCCTGCAAAGTCTCGGGAGTCGTTATCAGAATGTCCGGCGGGCTTCTGGACTGGCGCACTCTCTCTTTGGTTTCAGTGTCTCCATGTCTGACAGCCAACTTTATGTCCAGATTGTTACACCACCACTCGAGACGCTCAAGCATGTCCCTGTTCAAGGCCCGCAGTGGAGTGATGTACAAGACCTTAATTCCAGGGACTCCTTGCTGCCCCTGAAGAAGTGTGCTCAAGACCGGCAAGAACGCAGCTTCAGTCTTGCCAGTCGCTGTAGGCGAAATCAGGAGAACATTCTTTCCTTCAAGAATCAGGGGGATAGTCTTTTCTTGAGGCTCGGTCGGCCTTGGAAATCCCTTCTGGTCGATGAGCTTTCGCACAGGCTTTACAAGTAGCTCAAAAGCATTTGCCGGACTATCGTTCAATATTCGCCTAACCTACCTTGAAACCAGTTGGAATAAGCTTGAAACCCTAGGTAAAAGCGTTTTGGAAACCATCTCTGAAGCATGGACAATGACAGGGCGAAGGAAGTCGGTGGAACTTGGAACCAAGTCCGCTGGCACTGCAGACCTCAAAACTGCCCCCAAATCCGAAAATAAGAATAATAACCACTTTAAACCAATTCCGGGACAAGCCAGCGCGCTTTATAGCGACCGATTCTATCTTTGAGACGGCACCTTCGCGTGCTAGAGGGGTATCGAGCGATCTGTCGTTTGCTGCAAGGTGCTTCTTTGTTGCAAGTATCTTGAAACAACGTACGCCAGAATCAGTCCCAGTGCAAACCCTATCATATTGAACAGGGTGAATAGGAAAAGCAGGAACTCGAAAAAGTAGACTGCATCAGAGGAGAAAGGAGGTTCCAATTGATAACTTAGAGGTGCAGGGTTTCCTATTAGCGCGGTTCCTATATCGAAGGTTAACGTGCCATTTGTTTCCAGCACCTTTTGATTTGCAACGGAAACATCAAAGGATATGTTTTGCATTGCGGTGAAGTTTCGGACGGGCAGGGGAGCGACATAGACACTCAGCTCAAGCGGGTACGATAGACTCGATGCTCCTGAGTACTTCGTCTCCCAATACTCATTTAGAGAGTCGCTCCGCTCGTACGGGTTCCAAGCACTCCAAACAGAAACGAATGAAACAAGAAACGTAAGAACAAAACCGAGCGAAAATAGCATGTACCAGTGCCTTCTCAGGAGTTTCTTTTTCACAGAAAGAAGAATTGCGAAAAGAATTAAGGGTATGATGAACGCCAGAATCATCCTCTAACCCTAGAATGGAGTTGTTGTCCTGCAATATATACTGCGTGTTAAAACGTGAGAAAAGGCTCCGCGCAATCTGTTGCGTGCGCGACAAGCTTCAATAATAGAGATGGGATCAAATAATACTTAAACGTATTTTGGTTTGGGTATTCTCAAAACTTCAATATCATTGAGTCACTAAGTATTAGAGAAATGGAATAGAGAACCATAAAACAGAAGAAAGTTAGTTTTGTCAAATCCTTAGTGTGCGCGCTAGGTTTATTATAGCTTGCTCAGAGACATGGTTGGAGACAAACTCCCTGTGTGAAAGAATGTTGCAGATTGATTTTCTGCGGTATAATATCAAGAAAAAAGAGCGACAGTACTTTCGGGCAGTATACAAAAAAGGGGGGTTTGGAAGGTTTTTCTTGAGCGGTTCATCCCCAGAACGTGAGGAAGGCTCCGACTGGCGTGTTTTGCGCGCGCGCCACCACCCAAACTGCCTAAAACGTTCACAAAAAGTCCTGTAAGCACTTCTCTTTCGCAGCTTCATCCCCAAACATAACACTATTCAACAAAACAAGCCTAACTCAAGTTTTACGCCAAAACCGATTAATGGAAAGTTATTTATCTATCATCATCAGAAAACCATGAATATCGAAATACATTGGAGGAAGTTAAATTGCCTAAATGTCCAAAATGTGGAACCGAAGTTTCAAAGCCAAAGAAGTCGTGGAAAATGGCAGGTCGCCCTGACAAGTCAGGAAAGAGAACGGAGCTTGAGATTGGGCTTTACGAATGCCCGAAGTGTCACAAGCAATTCCGTGAAGTGCTAAGCAAGAGGAAGATCTAAAACCGACGCGCTGCTCACCTTAGGACGCGACCTCCCCCTCTTTTTCATCTTTGAAGCGCTAGGTTTTAAAGTCGCCTACCACTAACTCACCCAAAGCGTTTACGAATAGAAGGCAAGCCATTGACAACTTCGAGACTTAGACGGTTGTGGAAAAACGAGTATTTCCAGACAGCGATAATGATTGTTTTGATTGTTGTAGTGGTGTTCGGCTTCTGGTTTGGCCTGAGATTCGCGCTTAACACTAACTATCCAATGTTAGCTGTCGCTTCAGGAAGCATGTGCCTCGTGCAGCCGAATCAGTGCGACGGATGGTCCCACCCGTTTGCCCGAACACTTCACACGGGAGATTTGATCATAATTCAAGGCGTAAACGCCTCAGACATCCACCAAGGGCCATACCCCGTCGGCGACATCCTCGTTTTCCATGTGAGTCCAGGGAGCGACGAATTAATAGTTCACAGGGCAATCGGAGAAACAACGGTAGATGGCCAAATCGTTTTCATCACTCAAGGAGATGCGAACAACGCACCCGGGCCGCCGCAAGGTGGGCTGGTACCGGCCAGCCTCGTGGTCGGTAAAGTCATTCTTCGAATCCCTTGGATAGGGCATCTTGCACTTTTCATGCGCGATCAGTCGGGCGTGTACTTGATATTGGCTCTGATAATTATTATCATAGCAGTCGAGGTTGTCATTTCAATAGCTGGAAGCAAAGAGACCGAACCTAAGAAAGACGAAATCGTTGACAAAACTCCTGAAACCTAGTTTCTCACTCGCTCCTGTACCGTGCAAATCTTGTGTCCATTAGGTATAATGTGGAAGCCGGATGTGATAGCAACACCAGCCTGGGCGGTGCTGAAACCTCTATAGAATATATAGAATATAGTTTCTATTTTGAAAAAGCACTTGAGCATAATCCGTCGTTTCTCTGTCTTCAGGGAGTGGAGAGAAGATGAAGAAAACTTCGCTGTTTGAGTATGATACAGTACCAATTCGGGCTAGAAAGCCCGATGCGGAGTGGTTTGTTAAGAAACGCACGCGGTAACTGCACGCACGCCGGAGCTGCATGCACGCCTGATGTGGCCAAGCATTTGTGAGTCTTGCGTTGCTCTTGGATCAGGTGAGTTCTCCGTTGGCGACCATCACTACCTTTCCTCCTACGTAAACATGTATTTCTCCTTCTCTGTTTTCCGCTTTGATATGCAGTAAAGAGGGCCTGCCTATTTCGTAGCCTTGCTCCACTCTGGCACTAACTGAGTCATCGCCAAAATAGCGGTATCTGGAAAGGTAAGCCGCCAAACAGCCGTTGGCTGAGCCGGCCGCCGGATCCTCGGGAATCCCGTGCAAGTCCACAAAGACTCGTACGTTCAGATTGTTTTCTTTTTTGTAAGTTTCAGGACAGAAAACAAGAGTTTCTGCTTGTGTTTCTTTTGCCAGTGCAAGGTGTTTGTCCCTGTCTATTCTGACCCGTTTTACTGCGTCGAGGGTTTTCAGGGGAACTATGACGAAAGGAACGCCTGTGGACACTTCTTGAATAGGATAGTTGTTGTCGATCTCTTCGAGGCTAAGGTTCAACATCTGCGAGATGTTTGCGGCATCAAAGGTCTCACCGAAGATCGGCGGTATCTGTTTCATCCATAGTACCTCTTGGTTTTCCTCTTTTTCGAAAGTAACGGATATCTGCCCCACTTTTAGGTTAAGCACTACCTTGTTGATGTTTTCGTTGACTAAACTGTGTCTTATCACGTAAGCAGTGCCTAAGGTTGGGTGTCCAGCGAAAGGCATTTCCCTTGCGGGCGTGAAGATGCGAACGTCGTATCCGCCATTTCGCTTCGCGTCTGAAAGGATGAAGGCTGTTTCAGAAAAGTGCATTTCATTTGCGATTCTTTGCATTTGGGCGCTGGAGAGTGCACCGGCATTTCTGACCACGGCAAGTTGATTTCCAGCGTATTTTTCTTCAGCAAACACGTCGACCAAATAGAAAGTCAAACCTTTCATCATGATCCTCAACCTCCTGAAGGGCATGACTCTCATAAATACTGAGCGCACATCAAGGCGCGCACCAAGTCGGATTGAGAAAGCATAAAGCCTTCCTTTGATTTTCTATGTAAGTCTTCAACAGTCAAATGCTCAGATGGCGATTGTTCAAATGGCAGATTACAAGCGTCTTCTGTCCTATGCTTTTCCTTCTGAAGGTCTGACACGGGACGTTCTGTTGATTTGCCTCTCCAACGTGGTGGGCGCTTTTGGTGAGGGATTGTATTTCTGGTTTTTTCCCTTGTACATCAGATCTTTGGGCGCCGACTACGTGCAACTCGGTCTGGTTCTGTCCACATTGATGGGATTTGCAGCTCTGGTCCCATTGTTCGGAGGTTTGCTGGCCGACCGTTTTGATCGCAAAAAGATATTGATACTGTCTTGGACGCCGTGGGTATTCGCACCTCTTATCTATTCTTTCGCTGGCAACTGGGTGCAACTGATTCCTGGGACTTTCTGTTGGGGGCTGTCTATGATTGGTCTTCCAGCCGTAACTGCTTACGTCATCACGTGTGTGAGCGACAAGACGAAGTTGGCTTCGGTCCTCGCGATTGTTTGGGCTAGTTACTCCTTCAGCTACATTTTCGCCCCCGGAATCGGCGGCTACCTAGCAACGATTATGGGGATGCCGTGGGTTCTCCGCATTTCAACAGTTCTTTCCGCGGTCGCAACCGGCGTTTTCTTCTTTCTTCACGGCCAGCATCCTCGAAAAGAGGAGACAACAGAGGAAAACGAATCTGCTGATGCACCTCGGAAGAAGGGACTCTGGCAAAGGATGATTCTTGCTTTGCACGCGCCCGAAGAAAAGGGGCTCTGGCGAAAGATCCTTGTTTGGTCAATATTTCTGGCATTTTCTTCTTTCTTCATAGGCATCGGAAGGCCCTTCGTCCAGACGTTTCTAAACGAAAGCATCAAAATGAATGAAGTGCAAATCGGACTGTTCGGTTCGATCAACTATGCAGGAATAACTTTCATAGGGGTGGCCATGGGCCGTGCAAGCGATAAGTGGAGGAACTCAATAGCTATGGGCGTCTGCCTCTTACTCTATTTTGCCTCGATAATTCCTCTCCTCCTGTTCAGGGAAATCCCGACACTCATGTTCTTTGCGTTTCTCTTGGGCGGCTCAGCCATTACGGCTCAGTTAGTCTACTCTTTCGTGGGCACAATCGCGCCTAAAGCAAAAAGAGGGCTTTGGGTTTCAATCCCCCAGACTTTCGGCCTAGTAGCATCCTTCGCGGGGCCCTATCTGGGAGGTTACTTGTACACCTTTTCACCAGTTTATGCTTTCATATCCTCTGTCAGTATAATGCCAATTCTTGCAGCCTACGCCTTTGTAGTGATGAAGGATTAACTCGTTTTCAGAATGCTTAGTCTGTCAGGCGCGTGCTTCCTACACTTTTCTGCAAGGTTGCTAGGCGTGAAGTTTTCCTTCCAAGGAGTCAGAGAGTTCCTTGACCTTCTCCGACGCGTTAGGTTTCAGGGGATCACCATGACCGCTTAACATCAAATCGAAGTCTAAGCGTGAAATCTTTTCGACCGACTGTAATGCCTGCTGCATGTCTAACGTGAACCGTTCTTGTGGGCCACTTATCTTTCCGTTGGCAAACCTGATTGTGTCGCCCACGAACAGCACCTTTCTCTCTGGGTCATATAGAGAAACGCTTCCAGGCGTATGTCCGGGCGTGTGAATGACTGTGAGTCTGCCAAACTTGTCGTTTTCTTGGAGTATCGTGTCCGGCTCGACTGGCTTGAACTTGAAAAACGGTGACATGGCCTTGAAGAGAACGCCCGTGAAACCTTTTGGGCTTGGAAGTGTCTTCTTCCCAGATACAAAGTCCGCGTCTTCCTCGTGAACTCCAACCTTCGCGTTTGTGAGCCGCTTGAGTTCAGAGGCACTTCCAACGTGGTCTACGTGGCAATGGGTTAAGAGTATCCGCGAGATGTTTGAAGACTGCTGGCTTATCCTCTGAACGTAATCCAGGATCTTCTCAGCGTTTTTTGGCATTCCAGTGTCGACGACGGTCAGCTCTCCTCCGTCGATTATCAGATAGACGTTCGCGTTAACCCCGTCCACCTTGTGTATGCCCTCAACAATTTCCATTGAAATTGCACCTCTTCAGTCGAGACAGCTTGCCGCAGTGACAAGACTGCTCGCCAACATGTCAGTTGTGGAGTGGCCTAAAAAACTATGAGCAAATTTAAACCGCGCGATTGCAGAACCTCCTAGCCCTGCGTTATCATCCACCGTGTCTGCTCGTGTTTCAGAATTTCCTGTTTTCTATTTGTTTGACAGCCTCATCGGCGAATCCAAGAAGAAAGACCATTGCGAAGACCAAGACAGCCATGAATATCTTGTATTGAAGACCGATGTTAAGGTAGAAAACTACGAAGAAGAACCCTGCCATGAGCGCAAACGACAGGAACTCTCGAACTGTTCGACTATTCATTCTACGCTTCATCTTCACGTTCAAAATTGAATTCTTCTCTTATTAACTTTCTCCGTGTGGGTGAAGAGTCACATTGATGACTGGTCGTTCAAAGTTCCATTCTCAGTTTTGCAAGACGTAAGATGTGCTCCGTCCTTTCGCTACCCTTAGCATATCGACTAGGCGCGCATTAGCAGACACGGAATACGACGGAATCTTTCGTAATATTGACTGAAGAATCGTACCTATGTCAAAAACTTGCTAAGGTCTCAATATCTAAAGCGGAGATATCTCCCGAAAACTCGCTTTTGACTCGCCATTTTGGATATCTCCGATATACCCTGAGCAACAAGACGCTTAAAAACAATATGTCGTTACTGTCTGACGAAGATACAGAAAGGGTTCGTCATCTACTGTAGCGCGCTCTTTCGGTGCTATTTGGATTTCGAAACAAACCTATTGTTCTTAATGTAGAATCTCAGCATTTTGCTCTTGCCTATTTCGTCTTTAACCAATCATTGACTGTTGAGAACACTTGCTCTCTTTTTTCAGGGTCGTGTTTGGCAGTCACTTTAGGGAAAATGGCGTCGTAAAACCAATGGTCTGCATCTGGAAAGGTTCGGAGCGACTTGTCTTCAGCCGCAAGGTTTTCTAAAAGCCGTTTGGCTCCACTGGGAAAGTCAAGATTATCTGCTTCTCCTTGAATTATCAGTGTTGGCTTCTTTATCTGCGATGCATTCTGAAGTGCTTTATCCCTCAGAGTTTTCGTGCCAACTAGCCAGCGACAACTGAACTTTGTTGTGCTTAATGGGTCTTGACGCCACATTTTGCCCTCTTCGCTTTCTTTGAGACTCTGGGGCCATGCTTCGTACATATCAAAGGTTTTCTTGGGTGCAAAAAGAAATACAAAAGGAAGTTCAATGAGAAATCTTCGCGGTGGTCTCAATCCGCTTTCTATGTTTGGGGCTGCGAGCATTACTCCGTCCAACGAGTCTGGATGGTTTGCTGCATACCATAGAGTGTAGCATCCGCCCAGACTGTGACCAAACATGTAGACCTTTTGGTTTTGATAACCCTTCCGCACAAAACCAACCGCTTCCTCCAAGTCTTGCATATGTCTCTTGAAGTCTCTCGTATCCCCTCTGGGGATGCCCTCTTCTTTCGAGTTTCCGAAACCTCTCAGATCCAAAGAATAAACCTCTACCCCATTTGCAGCCAAATTCTGTCCAATGGGTTTGAAGAATTCGGAGTGACATCCCAGCCCATGGACACACACAATCGATTTCTTCGCTTTCCCAATGGCTTTCCAGTGCCTATAAAACAGGTTGAAGTCATCTGACATTTTGAAATGATCTTGAACTTCCTCTACGCTCATAATAAAAGCCTTCTTTTATCAAATTGAGTTTCTTATCCCGCGCTTTTATGCTTTTTGACTATTACTTACTCACCTGCGAAGCCTTTGAAAAGCGCTCGCGCCACGATTACACATTACATATAGCGCGCGCGAAAAGTTGGTGTGTGTTCGATTCGGCTATAACTTTTCCCCAAAGTCGAAAACTGGTTTTGGAATATGCCTAGAGCGCGCGCTATGAGGAATCAAAATAATTAGGGTTTGAGCATATTCATTGTCTCGTTTGCGAAGGTTCTTGCTCGCTCTAATCGTGTCGCATCGGGTTGACCTTGACTGCTGTCGGCTTGCGCCGCTGCGCGGACTCGCGGATTGGGATGTTGTGTCAGCATGAATGTCTTAACTTCTTGACAGACTTGTCCTTGGCAATCAAAGACGCCAACAATATTGGCTCCCACAGCAGCGTCCCTGAATTTCTGAATTATTCCTTGCAAAGCTGGATTATGCTCAGGGGCCATGTGCGTGATAAAGAGCGCTATTGCTTTATCCTTGACATGTGTTTCTAAGAAAGTTTTCGCTGGCTCATCTGGACCAAATGAATGCACTGGGAACCCCAGAAATGCGAGGTCATAGCCTTCAAGTGATGTGACGTCTTCGACCCGTTTAATCTCTTTTGGTTGAGGAATCGCGCTATAAATGGCTTCAGCAACTTTCTTTGTATTTCCAGTCTGAGACATGTAAGCAACCAAAACTTTCATGAATAACCACCGATACACTACTATATATTGGGCAGTTTTAAAGATTATGAAGACTTTTCTGATGCCACCTGTATCAAAGAATTAGTTTCCGCAAGCGCGCGCGCTAAAAAAGGAAGACCAAAACAAAAGGTTGTTAGTTTTCTTGAAAGTTATCCTGTTCCATTTCCATCTTCATTTATTGAATACGTTGTTTATGATACAGGTCTTCAAAAAAGAGGAATAGCTGTACTTCTAGGAGGTGAATGAAAATGGATAGGTTCCCAGAGGCATATGAAAGGTTCGAACGGATTATGCATCCAGAAGATGTTGAAAATTTCCGACAGTTACAAATGATGTTTGCAGAGTTTGCAGGTTCTAAATGGATACCGACTTCGAGACAGTTGGAAGCTTTGAGGGTTCAGGCAGAGAAACATGGTATTCCAACAGGATATAGAAGAAAGTTCTCTTCGGAATATGAGAGTTTCAGCTTTTGGATGACTAGAGGACATCGAACATCAAGATATGAGCAACGTGTAATTTCCTATATGAATTTGCATCCTCATTCAACGTTGAAAGAGGCTAGAGGTCACAGGAAAAGATAGGCGTTTTCCATGAGGTATGCTTTTGAAATACAAGATGTAATTGATTTAGACGTTTTTACTCCGCATAGGCTTTTGTACTGGATAGGTATGCAGAGCAACAGTTTTGAAATCAGAAAGTTTGTTGCAAAATATTATAGAAGAAAATTTCCTGAGAATTCTTTCTGGATTTCAGTATTGAAAAGGAATGGCCCAATCAAATAGTCGTATGGGTCGCTCCAAAAGAAAGAAATCTTATATCTGCACAGCAACAGAAGACAAACTAGAGGTTCAAAAATGGGTGAACCAAAAGCCAAGGAAAAGCAATTCACAAGTTTGATGAAAGCGGAACTTGAGAAGAATCTACCTGACTATTTCGTTACTTCTGGTGAGAGTCTCACTTACAAGGTTTTTGTAGATGCTCAAGGTCAAGTGCATCCTAAAACTGTGCAAAAGCCAAAAAGGGGACAGTTAGCATTTCAGACAGACCTTATGATTAAAAAGAAACTTAGCGCGCGCGCTCAAAAACAAAGAGGAATATAACGAATATATGCGAAGGTATAGGGCAAAACTCCGCGCGAATTGGCACACGGACACGGAAGAACCCGAAAAATACCCAGAGCTTGAAGGTTACGCCGAATTTATGCAACAACCAAAAGAAGTTTTTTCGAATTTCGGAGAAGATAAAAAAGGTATGCAGATTGTTTGTTCGACTTGCGGCACACCGTTAATAAAAGGTCATTGTCCTAGATGTGAATATGTTCCAGATTTTTAACGGGTTAGAAAGAGAAAAATGAGGATGATAACCGCAACCTAAAGCGGTTTGACGATTCTTTAAACCCAAAAAAAGAGAAACTAGGAAAAGAGGGAAAAGAGCGGTTCACTTCGTATATATCAAAGTGAGGTTATCGCATACTTGCTGTAGTAAGTCGTTCTGAGCTTTCGTTTCTTTAAGCAACTGTTCCAATAGGTCTATAATCCGAGCCTCATTAAACTCAGTCATTGGCTTTCACTCTCCGCTAGTTTTCTGGCTTTCTGTTCAAACCTTCTAAGTGATGCTTCCTTTTCTTCTGGTGAGTTGATAGTTTCAGTCCATGTTTCCATCTTTTTGGTTTTCTTATTGAAGAGGGTGTGTTCCAGAGTTTGCGGGTAGGTTCCAACTACGTGGTAAAGACCGTCCATGCTCTTCTTGAGAGTTTGAATATCCTCCTGCATCTGGTCAACTCTGGTTTTGAATACCGCATTTTCACTTTCGACCTGCTTCAATGCGTTTTCCAGTTGTTCGATTTTGGTGTGGTTGTTTGTTCCGTTGACGAATTCCATTTTCAGAACATTGTGAACCTTCATTGCATCGTTCTTGAGTTGAACACCGTTGATGTAGGTAGCGATACTCTTGTCAACGGCTTTCCCGCACATCATTTGAGCGTTCCAACTTATTATTCCCAATTCTGCACATGTGCGAAGGAACAGTTTTCTTCCCAGATGCCAACCGAACACTTTCCCTCTAGCGTCTATTCCACCTTTCTTTTGTAGGCTCTGCAATCTTCTAAGCAACTGCTTTTCTTTGACGTGTCCACCTTTCTCAGACTGAAACAGATACTTGTTGTCTCTGTCTAGGTTCGGAATTTGCTTTTCTAAGAGTTTCTGGAATTCCGAGTCAATGAAAACATGTGCCGTTATTCCTTCTTTGTGTGTGCTGATTAGAACTTCTTGCAGTTCTTCACTAAGTTTCCAGTTGAACTGTTGCCATTCAAGTTTACAGCAATCACCGATTCTTAGACCAAGCAACCAAGTTTTCAGCATGACCTTTTCTTCAAGTGAGGCTATTTTCCACATTTCTCTAGCTTCGTCAACTGTGAGCATGTGGTCACGGGTCGTTAGGGTCGTGGTGTAGATTCCAAGATTTTTCTTGTATTTTGGGTTCTTGCCGAAGTGTTTCAGAAATTGAATCACAGCGTTTGTTTGATTTCTGCAAGTGTTCTGTGGATGACTCTGTTTTAGCCAAGAATAGTATTTGTTGATTTCGTGCCCCAGTTCGTCATCGTTGAGTTTCAGCAGTTCTTCAATTGGCTTGCCATAGTATTCTTCAAAACCTCTTATTCCACTTTTGTAGTTCTTACGGGTCTGGGGGCTAGGAATATCTCCTAACCAATGCTCCATTTTTTGCATATCTGCCATTTCATGTTTCCTAGAAGAATAAGTCTGTGAAAGCAGAATCAAGAGCGGAAATCAGTCATCACATGACCGACTGCTCCCGCACAACCCCAATTTTTTCATTTGTGGTTGCGCGCTCGTTTGCATTGACGAATGGAGAAAAAGATAGGGGGTTTAGGAGAGCGGGACTTGGCCTATCTGGCTCATGTCTTCTAGTCTGTTCATCTTTATCATTCGGTCTGAAACTGTGTAGAAGACGTCTTCGATGTATATTGATCTCTTGACCCAGTATCCTTGCTCGTAGATGCTCGTGCTATTGTCCAGGTGGGTGATGCGTCCTTCAAGCACTAGGTTGTGGTACAATGATATGTCAAACACGTAGGCGCCCTGCCACACTGCATCTCCGTAAGCGCTGGGAGGAACAGGGCTGGGGTATTTGCTTTCGTCTATCTTTGCTACCAATACTGGGATTGAGAGAAGATTCCTGGACTTGTCGAATAAGAACGCCTTAGGATCCGTTAGAACTGGTGTGTCTGAACCTCTGTCGCCGATTACGTAGGTTGCGTCTTGTATGGGGTTAGTCACGTTGCTTACGTCGAAGAGGGATATTTTTATTCCCTGATACCAGGCGAAGTCTCCCTCTTCCGCCTCGACAGTATTCTTGCCCACACCGATCAGGTGAGTCTCGTCGTATGGGTGAAGGTAGTCTGAGTATCCTGGGATTTTCAGTTCGCCCAAAACCCGCGGGTTTGTTGCGTTGCTCAAATCTATGACGAACAGGGGATCAGTTTTCTTGAAGGTCACTAGGTAGCATCTGTTGCCCATGAAGCGGGCGGAGTGGAAGTTCTCTCCTGGCGCTAGGTTTTCCAGTCTTCCTACTACGGTGAGGTTCATGTCGAGCACGTACACGTTCGTCTGGCTGACTCCATCAGAAAATGTTGAGGTTTGCATTCGGAAGTAGTTGCCGTATTCATCCATTGAATACTGGTTGCGTTCTTGTCCTGGGATTTTGCCGCTGGCTTCGACGGTCATGTTGTTGGCTTGCAAGTGTATGCGGCATATCGTTGTGTTTCCGCCCCAGTACCATTCTTGGAATGTCACGTACATGTTTTCTTGCGAAACGTACATGTTGCTTGTCCCTCCGAGCAAAGTTGTCAGGTACGTCGGTGCTTCTGTCGTGTTCTGGATGTTCATTGCGACAAACGTCGTGTATTGATAGTATTCTTCCGTTCCGTTGAAGTATCGGATTTCTGTAGGAGCTATCTTCGTGGCTCTTCCGTTCATGAGGATTTCTGGCAGAAAGATTGAGTCGTCAACCGTGTAAGCTGGTTTGCTCGCGACAAAGTAGATGTAGTCACCGATCATTCTTGAGCTGAAGTAGCTACCGTCCAAGGCAAGGTCTTTGATGAGGACGGGATCGCTTCTGTCATGAATGTTGTACACTCTCACGAAAGTCTTGATGTCGGCGACGTAGAATCTGTCATAGAGAGGAAACGTGAGTACAGGGAAACTGTATTGTGATCCCAGTACAGCCAATCTATCGCCGCTGACGAAGATTCCAATGGGATACATGTCGGCGAACTTGATTTTGGCGAGCACTTGGGCTTGTGTTGGTGGATAGGCGATTAATATATAGACAGTGTCGTTTGATAGAACATACATGTAGCCGTTGTCATCTGTTTTCACTGTGTCTGCTTCGTCAACTCCTGCGATTTGAATGTTCGTGACAGAATGTTGGTAGCTTTCACCCATGGTATCCGAAGTTATGGAAAAAGCATTGATCAATGCGGGCAAAACTGGCCCGCTGGGCGAGCCGAACGCCTTGGTGTCCGCAGGTCCATAAAGTGAAAACGGCCCTTGTGTTTGTGAGTTGGTTTTCAAGAAGTTCTTCAGTGCTTCGGCTGAGGGAAAAGTGGCCAGAAAAGAAGAATGTGCAACCGGGATTGGGGGAGCAGCGGGATTCAGCAGCGTCTGAAAAACTCCGTAGTTGTAGAGTACTACGCCAAAGGTCGAGGCAAGAAGGATCGCTGCAATTCCATAGAGAATGGCTTTTTTCTTGATTTGTTTTTCCATCGAGTTAACCACATGCTTAACTATTGAAGACATCATGCCATATTATGCTAAGCGTTAGTACAGTTCCGTTCCAGAAGTTAGAACGGTGGAGAGCGCCCATGCCTAGTTGTTATTAACGTGTCCTAATTGCTTTAATCAGCTGGAAATAGCGATTTCTCCAGCAAACTCCTTTTTCATCTCTTGAAAGGACCGGCGTCTTTTTTTCTGTAGACTATGCCAGCCGACAGTGTTCCCAACATGAGAATTGTCAGGAACGCGATTGACGGAAACTCCTGAACCATTGTCTCTCCGCTGACCTCTATTGTGTGTTCGCTGTGAGTGTAGTTCATGTAAATGTAGGTGTAGTTCTCGTTTGAGGCTGGCAGTACGCGGAATTGAGGCTCCGTAATCACTTGTCCATCAAACATGACGATGTAGGAACCATTGATCAACGCTTTTGGAATGTTCAGTCTGCAGAAGCCCTGTGTTCCGTTCTCTCCAGCGACTGCAAAGCCTAAAGTCCCGGAAGAGTTGGCGACGCTGAAGCTGAAGCCGGTTACGGAGGAATTGCTTATGAAATCAACTTCCTGATCGTTGGTCTCGTAACTGGCAAAAATGCCCATCAACGGATAATTGTCTGTGTTGTTCGTGTCTATGCTGTATGGTGTGTCTCCTATTCCGTCCATGTTTGCATCGACTCCAGTGTAGTTCCCCCAGAAGTTTCCTTCCACGCCGTTGTCCCAACGGTTCATTGATTCTTGGCTCGAAACGTCGCGGAAGTCTGCTTTGAAGTCGTTGTCGTATATGAGATTGTCGTTGGATTGACGGAGGCTAATTCCGAAAGAGTCCTGCAGGAACTGGTTTCCGCAAAAGGTGCTTCCGTTGGAGTTTTGAATGATCACTCCTTCGCCACTGCCCAAGAGGATATTCTTGGAAAATGTGACGTTGCTGGAGTCTGTGATCTCTACCCCCTGCATAAAACCCGTCATGTTGTTGCCAGTTATCATGATGTTTGAGGAGTTCGAGATAGACATGCTTGAAACATAGTCTTGTGAAAAGTTGTTGTAGGCTATGAGAACATCATGTGCCGATGTGGCGTTGATGCCAACGCTGTCGGTCACTATCTCATTGTCTACTAAGCTAATTCCTGAATGATAGTCCTCTATTAGAGTTCCATAGTTTCCTTCACACGTACATCCAGGACGTTCTATCGTGAGGTCGCTGATTGACACGTTGTCGGACGCTATGTCGAGAATCGTACCGCTATTGCTGCCATCGATAATCGTCGTGTATCTGTTTTCCCCGACCAGGCTTATTGATTTATTAATCATTAGGTGCTCGCTGTAGAATCCAGTGGATATCAAGATTGTACTACCTTCAGTTGCGTTATCGATGGCTCCTTGTATTGAAGTGTAGTTGACGTACTCTGGGTATCCAGCCAAACCCCACGCGGTCATTCCGCCAATCATGTTGTAGATGTGAAGGAAGCTGTTGTTGACGAGCATTTCACTTGCACTTGTGCTTCTGACGCCTGACCCGCAGTATACCAAGATAGTATCGGAACTGTTCAGTTCATCTAGCCTCTGTGTTAGATTCCAGACTGGAATCAGCTTTGCGTTTCTGATGTGACCCGAATCATATTCGCTCTGGTTCCTCACGTCCAATATCACCAACGAAGGGCTAGAGTCAATCATCGCTTTAGCTTGCTGAACTGAGACATCTGTATAACCAAAAGCCAAGGCACATCTCATGGTCGAAGAGAACAAGGATATCAGCAGTAAAGCGCCAAAAACGGCTAGAAGCGAAGCTCCCTTATCCATAGTGCATCATGCATTAACTACTTTGCCCCTTCTTATAAGTTATGGAAAAATCACCTATTGAATTCTTCTAGTAGCGAGCGCTGTGATATGGCGAGCGAGTTGATGAATTCTGCAGCGTGGATCGTTGATGACCAAAGATATTGACTGTAGGAATGGTCTTTGCCCAATTCTTCGATGGGTTTCTTCGCCTTAGTAGTTCAAAACAAAACCCATCTTGTCGGTGCAGTGGGTTTCAGTAGGTGAATGAATCGGAGGGCAGACCTATCCGCTTGTTGTTTCCTCTTTGGCTTTGTTCTCTTTCAGAGCAAGATATTCTTTCATTACCTCTTTGACGTCCCGTTGAACATAGCCGCCGACCACGCCAGAGTTCCACCAATTTATGAACCTGTCTGCGGTGGCTCTTACAAAAATCGCCAGGAAGACAACGGGAACAACACAAACCAATAAGATGTTAATCGGGAAACTAAAACCAATCAGAAAATAGATGTTCAGAAAAAAGTCCAACAACATAAAAATCGGAAGAATTATCGCATAGAAGATGCCGCTCGGGATATCTATAGACGAGATGATTGCAGGAATTGGAATCTTCAAGATAAACCTATAGAATAATGGCAGCTTCTCCCTGTCAATTCTCTGGAGCTTCCTCTCTTGGCTCATGCTTGACCTTCGCTAAGCGATTGAATAGTCTGTGCCAATGCGCGCACTTAAGGTTTTGTGCGTTTCAACATTGCCAATCTTGTCGAGTCTGTCAAGCATTTTGCACATGCATAACAGAGAAAAGTACAACGATCGTAGTGCGCGCTAGGTCTTCACTGCTTGAATCTATAATTGACCGTCAATTTCTCTTTTCAGTCTTTCAAAGAACTGGGCCATATACTCCAATCTTTCTCTTGCAATTTCTCTTGCTTTTTGAGTATGCAGTCTGTCCGGGACATGCTTGAATTTTGTTTCAAACTCGAGGTTTGAGGCGTGCTTTGATGGATCGATGATTCTGCCGTCAGGCTTGCTGCCAGCAAGGTTTTCTTTGATGTACTTGTCTACTGGAGTGTCCGAATAGATTTTCTGGCCACATTCTCCTCCAATCGTGTATGATCTTGCAATTCCTGTTGCTCCCAAAACGTCCAGTTTGTCAGCGTCAGACAGAATCTTTGCTTCTATTGTTTTTGCTGTGTTTCCTCCTCTAAATCTGTGGGCTGCGATGCAATGTTTGATATGCTCTATCTTTTCTTCTGGATAACCCAGCTCTTTCAGGATTTTGCCGCTCATCTCAGCCCCGAGAGCAGCATGGTCTACACTCAGCAAGTGGGTGTGTCCGTGTTTGTCTTCTTTAGTCCTGGCGATGTCATGAAGCAAGGTTGCGGTTTTCAGGGCATCCATATCAACATCTAGTTCATAGCTTGCCAATTCTAGGCATAAGTTGTAGACTCTCATCACATGATTGATGTCATGTGCGGGACTTGCTCCGTCCATTTCCTTCTCAACAATCGTCCTCAATTGGCGATATTTCTCTTCCATAGTTGGTTATGTAAAAGCCTGAGTTTTTAAACTTGAGCAGAGTCGGCGGCTCCTCTGCGCATGCGATTGGAGAGAAAATTTAACTGCTAATAAAACGTATGAAAACCATGGAGACAGAGCAAATGGAAGATTACAGGCAGCTTGCACATCAAGTAGTTTCTGGATGCTTGAACATTAGAGAGGGCGAAAACGTTTGGATTCATGGTTGGGATCATACAATTGAAATTGCTTCCGAAATAGCCTTTGCTTGTCGGGAAAAAGGAGCCCAACCATTCATTACTCTCACCACGGAGGACTACTGGATGCGTTCACTACTAGAAATCCCGAAAAGACTGTTGGAGATTTTGCCTGCACATCAAGCTGCTGCCTTGGAGCGGACTGATGCGTTCATTTTTCTGATGGGTCCGAAGAACCCCGTGGATTGGGGCAAAATTCCTTCGGAGAAACAAGAGCTTGCTAACCTTTGGTTTCTAGAGTCAAACAAGTACATGGACGCGTGGCGAAAGATCGCCAGTGAACACTCTATCCGCGTGTTAGGCGTCGAATACTGCATGGCGACAAAACATTGGGCGCAAGCTCTGGGGTTAGATTATGAAAAATGGAAGGAGGTCATGCTAGCCGGGTGCATGGTCGACCAGAAGGAAATCGCCCGAACAGCCTCTAGGGTGGCTAAGGTCGTTAAGAAGGGTCGAGATGTTAGTGTTGTGACGTCCTTTGGCACAAAACTCAAGTTCAAGTTGAGTGGGCGTGAACCTATTTCAGGAGACAGCGTGGTGAACAAGGAAGATGGAGCCAAAGGAACTGTGAAGTTCTTGCCTTCAGGGTTTGTTGAAGTGGCAGCAGATGAAACCAGCGCAGAGGGAACTGTGGTCTATGATGCTGTGATTTCGGTTAGGGGAGGTAAAAAGATTAAGGATTTAGCCCTGCATTTCAAGCAGGGAGAAGTCGTTAGATACGAGGCACAATCTGGGATTTCTGAGTTTGAAAACTATCTGAAGTCATGTGAGGGCGACGCCGCGAAGTTTGCATTCTTCGGGCTGGGACTGAATCCTGGCTTGAAACATGGCTTCACCCAAGATGATAAGGTTTTGGGAGGAGTTACAATCGGGATCGGCGGTAACGAAGATAAGGGAGGAGAAAACCGAACGTCTGGAAATCGTCATTGGTGGGCTTCAATGACAGAAGCAACTGTCAAGATTGATGAGAAAACGCTAGTCAAGAATGGTGCATTGTCGCTCTAGATTGCACCTCACTAACCGATTTCCCTTGTTTTCCTTCGAGTTCTCTACATCAAGAGTAAGCCTTTGACGTCTCTAGCTGGTTTCGCGCGTGCATCAAGGTCTAGCTGCAGATTCTCTTGGCTGTGCGCAGAGCTAGAAGGGTGATCCACCTTGAAGGTTTATCTTTCTGTCCAAAGTCAAAATCAGACCAGACTTTAACGATTGATTCAGGGGTAAACCTTCCCTTGCAGTCTTGTTTTGAGAGAAGCAGGTCTACCATTTCTGATTCCTGGACCCTTTGTTTGGCGCATTCAAACTGAGACAGAACATCCAGAAACTTCAATATCTTGTAGTCTGTGAAAGGGTATTTCAACTTCTCCCAATCAGTTCCAACTTGGCTATCATGGCCAGCGTATTTTATCTTCCCCTTGTTTTCCCAGCATCCGAAAAGAAAATCAACTCCCCTCCGTGCAACTTCACTGTTTCGAAGTCTGGGATTTTGAGCCAATGCTCCAAGCACAAACATCGTGGCCATTGCACAGCTCGGCTCCTTTTCGCGTGGTCCACCAACCTGACCTGTGTTCTTACACCACCATCCACCGTCATGTCTTTGCCTTCCTAGAAGCCAGTCATAGGCTCTCTGCACTCTCCGATCTGAGAGAAGCTCGAGCTTTGCCATAGACTCTGTGAGAATCGCTGTGTGGCAATCGTAAGGAAGTCTAGGATCAAACCCCAGGAACGCACCGCGCTCCTGTTGGATACTGAAAACATACTCAGTCGCTCTAGCCAGTTCTTCGTCCTCGACTCTCAACCCGAAGTCTCCCAGAATCCCTAAGACCCAAAAAGTCGTGTCCTTCTTGGGCCACCAAGTGTGAATATCCTTCTGAACACCCCAGTAACCCCTGAGATTTCGCTTATCTAGAATTTTCCTGATGAGTTTGTGTTCAAGAACACCTTTTCGCGCAACTAAAGCTCTCCTGTCGCCTTCCTGTGTATCCAGAAGATCAGTCAAAGTGCGGTAGGTGATCCATGGTTCGCCACTTAGCAACCAATCTACGAGGTCTTTGTTTAGGCGTGTTTCCCAATGATCCATAACATTCATTTCCTGATGTAGTTCTTTTAACCAATTCGGTGTACTCCTTGCTAAGCTGTTGCCAGCTGTTGCTATGGCTAATTGCTTATAACAAACACGCAGAAGAATGAGGGCTCGTCACGGATAAAAGCTAAATCCAAAGGCTCTCCTATTGAATAGTGGAATCTTGTCAGTTCGCAGGGGGTGGATGGTTGCCGAATAGGTTTAACTGGGTTGAAATACGAGTGAGAGATCTGGAAATGGCAAAGAGTTTCTATGGAAGCATTTTTGACTGGAAGATCACAGGCGACAAGAATGAGGACTTCGCCTATTGGATGGTCAATACAGGTGAAAAACCAGGCGGTGGGATGTGGCGAATGCCTAAAGAGAAACCTACCTGTGTTCTTGTTTACATTTTGGTGGATGACATTGACGAAACGCTGGAGAAAGTTGTAAAACTCGGAGGTAAGGTAACTGTTCCAAAGTCAGAGGAAGATGGAACTGCCATGGCCACGTTTGCCGACCCTGACGGAAACCTATTTGGACTTTACGAATACACCAAAAAAAGATAAGACAGTACATTCAACCATCAAGGCTCGAAATTGAGACAGCAGCTTGCTTGTTCGGTGAACGATCTGCCTCCAAGTATCTTTCTTTAAACCTCAGGCTGTCATTTTTGATTTTTTTGCACGCGCTTGTTCCCTTTTGCTAAAGCTCGTGACAAAACCCCTTCCACGGCGCCATCTTACCCGCGCCTGGTTAGAACCCAACCTCTATACGACAGTTCGAAGACAAACCCTCAAGCGTGGTCTGTTTCAGTTAATTCTTTAAGAGATCGCAAGTAATTTAATGATGGAAGGGGGCGAATAACGTGTATGACATAATTATTGTTGGCGGTGGACCCGCAGGTTTAGCCGCAGCCATCCATTCCTCGGTTTTTGGCTTGCATACGTTGCTTTTAGAGGAAGACAAGACAGCGGGTGGAATTGCAACTAGAGCGCGTGGAGTAACCAATTATCCGGGCTTTCGGAACAAGATTTCTGGGCTGAAACTCATGGAGAAAATGGTGTATCAAGCAGAGAAGGACGGTGCAGAGCTTCACACTTCGAAGGAGGTTGTCAACCTTTCTCTAAAGAGAAAAGAGAAGGTTGTAGAAACTAAACGGGAAAAATATGAGTGTAAAGCTTTGATTCTGGCAACCGGGGATGGAATGAAAGGCATAGGTATGAAGTGGGAGACCTGGCTCGGTGCCGGTGTTGCCTACTGTGCAGAATGCAGCGCGCCTTTCCTTAAGGGGAAGGACATAATCGTCGTTGGCAATGTCAAGGAAGCCGTTGATGAAGCTTTGCGATTGACTACAACAGCTAGGAGTGTAAGATTGGTCAACCATGCTAACATGATTGACATTGACGAACAGATGAAGGAGCAACTGGAAAAGAGGAAGGTCAGCCTAATAGAGGATTTTATGGGAAAAGAGATCAAAGGCAAACCACCGTCAAAACAGCTCGTGTTACGTCATGTGAGCAGTTCTGCAAACAAGACATTGAGGGCAGACATCATCTTTGTGGTTGGAGGCGTTAAGCCGTTTGTCTCAGTCTTGCGGAATGCTGGATTAAAAACTCACAGACAAGGTTGTGTTATTGTCGATCATCTTGGAAGAACGAACGTCGAAGGGGTTTTCGCAAGTGGGGGGTGCGCTTCAACGGTTAAGGACCTAATACCCGCCTGCGTGGGTGATGGAGCAACCGTGGCTACATGTGCGCGTCTGTATTTGGCATATGTAAGCTAGGCGTCTTGAAAACCCGACCGATTATTTTCGTGCTTTTAATTCAAAAAACACGTTATCTAAAAACGGCTGAAGACTATCCGAAAGACGGCATTATATCTTTGGCAAGAAGCTCAATAAACTGCATGTAATCTCGTTTTCGCTCAACGCCAGCAACAACGTAGGATGCTCCAAAATTGGTAGCTTTCTCAAGTTTCAAACGGAAATCGTCCTTTCCTTCCATTGTTCTAATGCCAACTAAACAAGCGAAGGGCGGAATGCCTGTTCTATTCTCCTCTTTGGCAGCTCTTACAACTTCATCCTTGGCTCTGGAGAACTCTTTTGGGTTTTCTTCTGGGATAAAACAGATGTCGGCGTATTTTCCTGCAAGTCTAAGCATCTTAATACCTCTTCCTCCAAACAAAAGAGGCGGGTAAGGCTATTGGGCGCATTACAGTCTATTGTTCCTCGCTTTGTAGGTTGGCGCGCCTAGTAGGCTGAACTATTGGGGCACTTCCCTATTAGCGCGCGCTGGATTTGAATATGCGGTTACAGCAACAGTATCCCGCGCGTGCGGGCTAGGAAGACAAACTATAAAAGTCCGAACCAAACGTAGCGCCCCTTCGCAAAACCGTCAAGGAAGTTTGACCCCATAATGCGTAGTTGACAAAGATTTTGACAGAGACTCGATGCCTAAAACTCAAACATTCGTAAAGGTTTCTTTACGAAAACGCTTAACTAAGAGCAACGGAATAATAGCTTTTTGGTAAGGAAAATGAACAAACGTGTTTTGTGGTTGATACTCGTTGCAAGTATGTTCTTCCATAGAAGCTATCTACTGGTTAAACCATCATAAGATTTGGAGAGGAGAGAGTTTGAAACGAGTATTTTCCGTTCTAATGCTCATGATGCTTTGTATAGGCACGTTGACTTTCGCAATCAAGATTCAGCCCGCTGGGGGTGCTGGGACAATACAAGAAGCGCAAGCTGATTGGTGGCCTATGTTTCACCATGACCTAACGCATACTGGCGATTCGTCATCAACGGCACCTAGTACAAACGATACGTTGTGGAGCTACAACACGGGGGGGCCGGTGGATTCTTCTCCTACCGTTGCGGATGGCGTGGTTTATATTGGCTCATGGAACAACAATATTTACGCCTTGAACGCTTCTAGCGGCGCTCTAATATGGAACTACACAACTGGCGGCTCCATCGTGTTTTCTTCTGCTGCCGTTGCCAATGGCGTCGTGTATGTCGGCTCGGGAGATGGCGACGTTTACGCTTTCAACGCCTCCACAGGTACCCTAATATGGAACTGCAAAGTCGGCGATTTGGTGTGGTCTTCTCCTGCCGTTGCAAACGGCATGATCTACGTAGGCTCAGGGAACTCCAATGTTTACGCTTTGAACGCTTCTAATGGTGCGCTCGTATGGAGCTACGACACCGGCGATGAGGTGGTTTCTTCTCCCGCCATTGATAACGGTGTGGTCTTCATAGGCTCACTTAACGGCAATGTTTACGCCTTGAACGCTACAAACGGCGCGTATGTATGGAGCTACCAGACCGGTTCCTATGTGTCTTCTTCTCCTGCCGTTGCAGGCGGCGTCGTTTACGTTGCCACGGATGGCTGTGGTAACGTTGAAAAGGACAGCAATGTTTACGCTTTGAACGCTTCCACAGGCGCCCTCCTATGGAACTACCCAACTGGCGACTTTTCTTCTCCCGCCGTTGCCAACGGCCTAGTCTACGTAGGAGGCTCTGACTGGAAGCTTTACGCATTGAATGCCACTACCGGCGCTTGCGTATGGAACTACAAAACAGGTGAGCCTTCTTCGCCTGCTGTTGCTGGCGGTCTAGTCTTCGTAGGGGACGCAAACTATGGTCGAGTTTATGCTTTGGACGCTTTTACGGGCGCTCTCATATGGAGTTATCAGACTGGTGGATCAGTGTCGTCCTCTCCTGCTGTCTCTGGCGGAGTGGTCTTCATAGGCTCAAGTGACGGCAAGGTTTATGCTTTCGGTAGCGCCGCGGACCCGCCCACCACTATTCCGGGAGACATAAACGGAGACGGCAAAGTGAACCTTCAAGACTTGGTTATCTTCGCAAATGCCTACAGCTCCAGACCGGGCGACGCCAACTGGAACCCCAACGCTGACATAAACGGCAACGGAGTCGTTGATCTAGCAGACCTCGTTCTGCTCGCAAACCACTATGGACAACACTACCCAAAATCTCTTTTTTTGTAGACTTCTCGTTCTCTGCTATTCTGTAGCGCGCATGCGTGTTCCTGAAATGGTTAAAAATGGTATTTATTCCTTTTAGGGCTTTGGAGGCAGTTTTGAGGCGCACATCTGTCTTTGACCTTCTTGCACTGTCCGTCTCAACACAGCCAAGACCTACTATCAAGCAGTCCAAATCAAACGCAGATAGGCAAAAGAAGAATAAAAACCATTTTACACCAATTTCGGAACAAGCATGCGCGCTAAAGATTCGTAAAGGTTTCTTTACGAAAACGCTTAACTCGTGCTGAGAACCCTATATTTGTTGGTGAGACCATGGGCGGCTTCGAAGAAGAAACCTATTCGACGGTTTTCACATCTTTGAGACACCCTCTTCGCAGGAAGATACTGAGAACCCTTTCGGCAGGGCCGCAGAGTTTTTCAGACTTGCAGAGAACCCTAGGCATAGAAAGCTCTCATTTGACCTATCATTTGGAAGGTTTAACAAGTCTTCTGGCAAAAACTGAACACGGAGAATACGCTTTGTCGTCTCTTGGAAGAATCGCCGTTTCCACTATGAAACAGGTGGAAGAACCATCAAGCACTCCTCTACGCACTCAATTTTGGCCCAGATTTTGGAGACGTGAACGAGCGCGCGTCCTCGCACTAGGAATAATCTGTATCATTCTCGGTGTTGGCCTAGTCGGAGCATTCGCATATCACATGTCAGCAGTGAACGACAAGAATAGTACGATTTCCTTGTTGAACTCTCAAGTCACAGCTCTTCAAAACCAAATCCTATCGGCCGACTCAACGATCAATTCTTTGAATTCTCAAACAGCTGAACTTGAAAACCAGCTTGCATCAAACAATTCCATAGTCGCAGCCGACAACAGTACGATTGCAAATCTGCAAAGACAAATCACAACCCTACAAAATCAAGCCAATTCCCTGCAAAATCAAATCAATGACCTGTCAAGCAAGTATAGCGCGGGCGCTACCTCTCTCCTTCCTCCCATCCCGAATCCTCTTACTTACAAACAGCAAGCGCAGGTGTATTTTAGCGTAGAGCCAGTCGCGGTTGATCCTCTAATTGACGTGAACGCGAGCATTAACGGTTTGGAGATACCTTCTTCTCCGTCTGCGGTGGGACAAACCTTCACTGTGGAGATACACTTTAGAAACGCAACTGAAGCGAATGTTCCGGCTGGTGTTTGCGGTGTTGAAGTGTACTTTGACTTCGGAAACATTCTGAACTATTGCAAGCCCATCGGATTCACGACGATGCTCGGCCAATCAGGAGGTGTACTTACTGGGTCCTTGCTTTATGTTTTCAACGGATTCTTCGATGTCAAGGGGAACCAGATTATTGACACTGCAGGTTATGATCAAGCAACCCAATACGCTGTGTGTGCCGCCAGCACCGCTAAGGTGGAATGGAATAACGATGACGGACTCGTGGCAAAGATAACTTTCCAGGTAACTGGACAACCCTCACAAGTCCTGAATCAATCAGACTTCTACAGCCAATTGCGGATAACTTATAGCGAACTGAATGACAACAATGCACAGGAAATACCTGTTTCTGTCGTTCAAGGCACCTTGCAAATCGACGCAGACCCGCCTGCAGGCGTGCACATCACTATTCCAGGAGACATAAACGGAGACTTCAAAGTCAACCTTCAAGACCTCGTTCTGCTAGCAGACTCCTACGGCTCAAAACCAGGAGACGCTAAGTGGAACCGCAATGCGGATATCAACGGCGACGGAGTTGTTGACTCGGCGGACCTTGCCATGCTCGCAAAATACTACGGTTGACACGTGTCACTCTTGGACCAATAAGCGCGCGCTAGCCCTCTTTGTTGTAGCCCTTGCCATCAGTCTCCAGATTTTCAATTTCGTCAATTGCCCACTTCAGGTCTTCTTCTACTTTCACAAGCCGCTCCCTGAGTGTTTTGTCCTCCAGCACAAGGTTGGCTATGCTGTCACTGAACTCTTTGCGTATGCCTTCAATGGCGCGCGCTTTCCCGGTTTGTGTTGACACGGGGCCTTAAGGGTTCAGCTCCGGCTTTTCACCCTGTTCGTCTGCCGGCTCAACGGTGACTTCGAGGACGCAGCCTTCCAGGCTTTCTTCTTTGCCCTCCTGCAGAAGCTTCAAAGTCAATTTTGGAATCGTCAGGCGGCCGTCTCTCGTCATCCTCGCAAGAAACCTCTCGTCAACGAAAGAACCCGCAATCCTAACGTTGACTTTCAACACCTGATTCGCCTCCATCCTGTACTGCCAACGAAACAACCTGGGAATCTGAACGCGGCTTCCCTTCTGCAACACGGCTTTGAAGCTTACAGACTCAGTCAGGGGCAACGATTCACACCTTTCCCGTACGATTCACACCTGAACGCGCCAATCCCAGACGTGGACCAACCATGACTTAAGGCGTGCCACTGAAAAGAAGCTTAAAACACCCTTTCCAAAAAGAAAGAAACAAAACTCTTTCTCTCACGTAGCTCAGGAAGCGAAAACACCCTGCCTAAACTGAAAATGCACCTACCTGAGGCTTTATAAAGGGTATTTAAGCAATTCAGTAGTAAGAAGTGGGATTCTATGCCGAAGAGCAAAGCTATAATAAACATCGTGAACGTTGTTGCCTCTGCCACTTTAAACCAGAAGGTTGACTTGAACGCTGTTGTGAAGAGTTATCCGGGAGTTGAATATCGCCCTGAACAGTTTCCAGGCTTAGTGTTCAGGCTCAAGAGACCGAAGACGGCGACGCTGATTTTCAACTCTGGAAAGATGGTTTGTACGGGGGCGAAGTCGGAGAAGGAAGCACGCAGAGCGGTCATGAAAGTGGTCAAGGAGTTGAAGAAGGGCGGAATAATAATCATCAGCAAACCAGAGTTGAAGATTCAGAACATAGTCGCCTCAGCCAGCTTGGGGGGAATGATAGACTTGGAAAAGGCCCCGTATACACTTGGAAAGACGATGTATGAACCTGAACAGTTTCCCGGTCTGATTTACAGGATGGACGAGCCTAAGGTCGTTATACTATTGTTTGCAAGCGGGAAACTTGTTTGCACGGGAGCTAAGAAAGAACAGGATGTCTATGACGCAGTGCGCAAGCTTCACAAGATACTCGAGGATCAAGACCTAATATTCTACGAACAATCTCTCTAAACCCGAACTCACTTTTTTTGTCCTGTCTTAATCTGTCTCAGAATGGTTCTGAGCTGTTCTTCGTCTATCGTCCCTAGTTCGTGCAGTGTGTTAGCTATTTCAGTGATGTTGAGCAAAGCGTGAACTCTCATTCCGCTTTTCGCGAGTCTCTCTTTTCCGCCTTCTTGACGATCTAGCAGCACAACCGCGTCCGTCACCAACCCGCCTTCCGCAACGATGGTTTTCGCCGCTTTCTGCAATGACAAGCCAGTCGTAACAAGGTCATCAACCAAGAGTATGTGGTCTCCGGGCGCGATGACTCCTTCTATTCTTCTCTCCCTTCCATGACGACGCACGCCCTTGCGTATGTACAGGAACGGCTTGTTCAGGCCATATGCAATCAAGGCGGCGAACGGTATGCCTGCAACCGGAATTCCCGCCACTCTTTCAAAGTTCTTTGTTCCGACCCTGTTTTTTATGAAGTCCGCATAGACGCTGCATATCTCCCGAAAAGCGTCTGGAAAACTCGGGACTATCCGAAGATCTATGTAGTATGGACTCATCTTTCCGCTCGTAAGCCTGAAGGCTCCGAACTTGAACGCTCCTATTCGGTCAAGAATCTTGCAGATTTCAATCTTTACGGATTCACTGGCTTTTTGGTTCGGCAATATTTCACTTCCTTTTCGAAACTTGATATATCTTTCCCGTTTCAGGAATCAAGCAGGTCATCTTCGGCATCTCCTTCTTTAGAAGCTCGGCAAATTTCCTCTGGTCCGCCGCTGAGCCTGTGTGATAGGGTACGGCAACCTTCGGTTTGGTCAATCTTGCAATCTCAAAGCCAGTTTCCGGTGAAGTCCCAGGCGCGATCCCCACGGTGCAGAAGACAAGGTCCAGTTTTTCCTTTTCACCCATCATGGCCATTTCACGAAAGGGCAGACTGTCCGCCGTGTGAAAGACTTTGATATCGTCCTCGCTTGCGATTATGAAGGTGACTGGCGTAGTTGCAGGGGGATGATTGCAGCTTTCGACTTTCACTGAGACCGAGTCAAACTTGACTTCTGAACCGGGTCTGGCCTCGACCAGTTTTTCTGGAGAAATCAAGTGCCGCAGTTTTTTCACGGAAGTCGGGTCGGCAACGACAGCGCACTGCGTTGATTTTTGAAGCTCCGAAATCAGGGATGGGTCCATGTGGTCATAATGTTCATGGGTGATCAGGACCGCATCAACATTCTTGAAGTCTCGAGGTTTAACGTCAACAGGATCAATCACCAATGTTTTTGAAGGAGTCTTAAGGGTCACTCCAGCATAGTGATTAAACCACACGAAAAACACTTCGTTCTTTGAAGGAGTCTTTCCAATCGACACTTTCAATCCCTCACAGTTCTTCATTATTGTACGTAGCCTCTAAAGAGGCTTATGCTGAGAGAGTTGCCTGAGGGCGGGACAGGTGTTACTGGTTGCTTCTATTTTTTACTCTGACAAAACTTAATAGTTTCTGCCAGCGTGTTTCAATACTCAAGTGATGTCCCATGGTTGATGCTTGGCTTCCATACGGAAAGTCACAAGTCTGCGTAAGAATTCCAACTAGAAATTTTCTGGGTTCAATAGAGCCGAAAGAGAAGCCGGGCGTGCCGGATCCGATAGCAGAAATCGAAAGGGCCTTAAAAGAACCCTTGGGTTCTAAGAAGCTCAACGAGATTGTCAAACCGGAAAGCAGAGTGGCGATAGTCGTGGATGATGCCACTGGAACTGCGCCAAGTGAATTGATGGTCCCACCGTTGCTCGACACGCTGAACGATGAAGGAGTCAAGTATGAAAACGTGACGGTCATCTTTGCGTGTGGGCTCCACAGAGCGGTCAAACCTGAAGAAGCGGTTAAGCTGCTGGGCGAACACGTCTGCACTCGCATTAGAGCCGTGAGTCATGACAGCAGGGCTCAGGACCTGGTTCACGTGGGCACGACGCAGAAGCATGGGACAGAAGTCCTCTTGAACCGCTCATTCACTGAAGCAGACGTCAGAATCTTGACAGGCGGCATTGGCCTTCACTATTTTGCTGGCTATGGAGGTGGAAGAAAAAGCGTGCTGCCTGGAATATCAGGTGAAGAAACGGCAAAACACAATTATGCCCTGCTGCTGGATCCGAATGCGAGAACCGGGATTCTCTCGGAGAATCCTGTTCATCAAGATATGGTTGAAGCAGCAGCGATGGCAAGGGTAGACTTTGTCCTCAACGTTGTGATGAACAGCAAGAGGGAACTCGTGAGAGCATTTGCAGGAGACTTGGAGCGAGTTTTTTCCGAAGGGGTCAAACTTGTTGATGAGATGTACCGGGTGCAGGTAGATCGACGGGCGGACATTGTCGTAGTCAGTCCGGGCGGAGACCCAACGGATGTCAATCTTTTCCAAGCATACCAGAGTGTCGATAATGCGTTAGAAGTTGTGAAGAGGGGAGGCGTGATAATCCTAGTAGCTGAACTGGCAGAAGGCCATGGAAACCAAGATTTCTACGAATGGATGACCAAGTTCCCAGACTTGAAAGCAGTCGAAAGGGAGATAAAACGCAATTTCGTCGTGGGAGGATCTACGGTCTATTACTACATGAAAGCTCTGCAAAAAGCTCGCATAATCCTGGTCTCGTCGATGCCCGACTACTACGCTGCAAACGTTTTCAAGCTGAAAACCTCAAGAGCGGTAAACGATGCCTTGAACGAAGCCATGAACATAGTTGGCAAGAACGCTAAAGTCTGGACCTTGCCCTACGGAGGCTTCACGTTGCCAGGAGTCAAAGCAGTCGAGGATCAGGGCGTCGTAACGACTAGTTGAAAAGGAAAAGTGTTTAAGGCACTGTGAAACTTGCCTCAAGATAAAAGGAGCCTGACAACGTGCAAGACGTCTTCGAACTGCGCAAATTCACGATGAACGACCTGGCAGGTGTTACACACATCAATCAGATCTGTCTTCCAGAAAACTACACGGACTTCTTCTTTGTAGATTTGTATCGCAGATTTCCTGAGACTTTCATCGTCGCCGAGGAAAACGGGAACATTGTTGGCTATATTATGTGTCGTATCGAGGTCGGGTTGTCAAATATCGGACTGCCAGGTTTAGTCAAGAAAGGACACGTTGTTTCGGTTGCGGTCATGCCCGAATACAGACACAAGGGCATAGGAGGAGCATTGGTCACAAAAGCCATGGAAGGCATGCGGATGTACGGAGCGAAACAATGCTACTTAGAAGTCAGGGTGACAAACGAGGAAGCGGTTAGTCTATACAAGAAACTAGGGTTGGAAGTTTCCCGCTCCATTCGAGGCTACTATGCTGACGGAGAAGACGCCTACATGGTGAGCAAGAAACTGTGACACAAATCTTCCGTGAGCTTGTTTTCGTGGAACGTGCATTAGGTGAGTGCGAGTTCTGTTTTTTCGTTGATGTAATCTATAGTTTGAATGACGGATTTTGCTAACCCCAGCAGGGCTAACAGCATTGCAATGAGTAGAAACAAGTGGATGTCAACTACGAAGTTCATACCCTGAATGGTCATGCTGAATATTCCGGTCCCCAACGCAACCATCAGGTAGGCGATTATGAACAAGGCCTTGGCAGCGTTGAAGAAGTGCTGAAAGATTGAGCCCGCAGTGAGCTCAGCTATGATTATTAGGACAATGTAGACCATGACGAACGTTTCAACCATCTGTTGAAAGCCAGGAACAAACTCGGAAAGCGGAGCCACGAACTGAGACAGAAGAAAGTAGACGACATAGAGGACCACTCCCTCCACTGTTGCTTTCAAGGCTCTGCGCAGAATCATGCGTCTCTTTTTCAGGGTCGTGCGTGTATCAGCTGCCATAGGGAATCACCAACGGTCCATAATTGAGAAAAGACGTTTCAAAAAAAGCTTCAAAACGTCCGTTTGTGGAAACGTCCGCTACAGGAACATCAAGGTTTAAGTCTGCCTGATAGGTTGACTGCCGTGGGGCATTGAGGACAATTTTTGCTGTCCAGGTCAGGATGTTTCTGTTGTTGTAAGTGCCTAGCTGGATTGTTCCGTTTAGGTCGAAGGAAGCGTGGTTCTCAAACGCCGTTGGAATAGTTACTCTGTAGAATCTCGTGGAGTTTGGGCTGATTTGCAATGTGAATTTTGGTGTTCCAAACGTGAGATTGTACAGGGGTGCACCTCAGGGAATCGTTAGATTCGAAGAGACCTGGAGTGAAATCAGCTCTGCGGCTTTCATCGTAACCGTTGCAGGGACTTGTAGTTCTGTGTCGTTGAATATGAGGTATTGGTGGGTCTGCAGCGTGTCTGTGAGGTTGATTTTCATCTGATGCGTAGTGTTTAAGGTTTCGGCTTTTTCTATGACCGGTATGAACGTGAACCCTTGGGCCATTGTCGAGTTTTGTACGTCTTGGATTTCGGTTGAAATGTTTAAATCGTCCAAGTTGTAGTAGCCATTGTTCACAATTCCGATGGGAAAGCTAAGCACGAGTTCATTGTCCGGTGTTATCGTGATTTGCGGTCTGCCCAGATCTAGGCGAATGTCCTTCATGGAGTAGATGGCGGATACCGAGAAGATGATTAGGATAATCCAGAAGAATGATGTGGCTACAGTTATCATGCGGATAGGTACTTTCATGGTGACTCCTTGTTGACGTTTGCCTTGCAGTTCTAAGCAGCCGATTGTGACTCATTCTTTTCTGGTTGATCTGACTGCGATGGCGTTTGTGAAACTTCTTGTGGGGGTATGACCATAAACTCTGGTTCAGAGGGCTTGGCTTCTGGTTGGCTTGATTCTTTCCGTGGTTTTTCGGTTTTCGTCTTCTGAGGTTGCAGTTCCTGCTTAGCCTCTTGCTTTTGAGCGGTCGCCACGGACGTTTCTGGAAGATGTGCGATTATCGTAATGCCCCTTATGGTCAGGAGCGAGCCTATCCAACCCATTATCCCCAAGTACATTATGCGTATGCACGTTGCTATGAGGGGGGCTAGAGCTGCGCCGAACGTTTGCACCAGGTCCTGTGAAGATATTATTGACAGGCTCTGCGCCAAGAATCCGTAGGCGCTCACGAATGTGAATATCAACAAGGCGACTCCTACGAGTAGGACGGTGATTCCTGAAAGGGCTACTTTGTCTCTGAATTGTTTGAACATGTTTCATTTCTCATGTTTAATGAACCGAAAATGAAATATTAAACCTTCCGACACGCGAAACAGAATCCAGATTCGGTATCAAAAAAATGAAACGCAAACATTGAGCAGAAAAACAGGGTTGAAACTATGGCGTTATGCCAAGTTTCTGATAGATCCTCTGTTTGTTTTCTTCAACGCTCTTCTGAATGTCCGTGAACAGGTTGTTTCCATGGGAGTCTATGGCCACAGCGAGCGGACCGAATTCTTCCACTTCAAAGATCCACATTGCCTCGGGCATCCCTAGGTCGAACCATTCCACGCTCTTGACGTTCTTTATGGCTCTGGCGGCTAACACGGCCGCTCCGCCCGTAAAGGCACCGTAGACGGCACCGTATTTCGCCATGGCATCTGTCGTCCGTTTTCCCATTCCGCCTTTGCCGATGACAACCCGAACCTTGAAGTCCTTTATGAACTCATCTTCGAAGATGTCCATACGCGTGCTTGTCGTCGGTCCAGCTGCGACTGCCACCCATTTGTCCCCCTGCTTCGCTACTACTGGTCCGCAGTGGAAAACAGCTAATCCCTCAAGGTTCACTGGCATATGTTTTCCTTCCTTGAAGTATTCCAGAGCTCTCTTGTGGGCTTGATCTCTTGCAGTCACTATGGTCCCGGTCACGTAGAGTACGTCGTTGACCTTCAGCTTTCTTATCTGCTCATCTGAGATTGGAGTTTTAAATTTGTATACGGCCATTTTTCTTCACCTCACTTCTTCAACTTGTGTGTTAAGTACTCGACGGTTCCATCGGCCTTGATTCTTGCAGAAGCTCGTCTGGCAGCCCAACAGTTGAAGGCAACGGCCGCAGGGAAAGACGCTGGGTGTCTGTAGGCGTAGTCGATGTGTACTCCCAGAACCGTGGTTTTCCCGCCAAGTCCCATCGGCCCGATTCCCGTCATGTTTGCCGCTTCGAAGATTTCCTGTTCAAGCTTTGCAATTTCCGGGTCCTGATTATGCTCATTCAGCGGCAGTAACAGTGTTTTCTTTGCCAGTTTCATTGATATGTCTGCTCCTCCTCCCATCGCGATGCCCAGTATGTTCGGCGGACATGGCTGAGCTCCAGCCTTTACTACGGCATCGACTACGAATTTTTTCAGTCCCTTTATTCCTTCACCGGGAACGATCATTCCTCCGAGGCAAACGTTTTCAGAGCCTCCGCCCTTCGTCATCACGGTCATTTCTATGGCGTCGCCTGGTGCGATTTCCCAGTTCAGAGCTGGTATGTATCTTCCAGTGTTGTCTCCGCTGTTCTTTCCTGTGAACGGGTCTACCGCGTTTGGCCGTAGCGGAATTTCTTTCGTGGCCTTGCGTGTTGCGTTTATCAGTGCTGCTTCAACCTTGTCCATGTCTTTCGCTTTTGCGCCTGCCTTGATATAGAAGATTATTGTGCCCGTGTCTTGGCATACTGGGGCTTGATACTTTTCAGCGAGTTCGATGTTGTCCAATATTGCTTTCAACTGCGTTTTGCCAGTTTCGCTTGTTTCTTCAGCATAGGCCTTCTTCAACGCTTGTTTAACATCGTCCGGCAGGTAGATGACGGCTTGTTTCAGAATGTTAAACGCAACATCTTCCACGATTTTTGCCATCTCCAAAGTTTTTCCCTCTTCAGTTTGCTTCTATGAAAAATCCGTGTACTTATATCTTATCTCGAACAGTCATCAAAGTCCACGGGAAATCTTGACAAAGCTAACCCTTCCAGCAGTTCACTTTAACCGATCTCTCCACGGAATAGCCCTTGCTCCAGTTCGCTTGTTTTAAATATTGCTTGTTCATCTGTTCTATCAACTGTGAGAAGGCAAGAGATTCATGGCGGAGGAAATAGAAGAGGAAAAGAGCAGTGAGGACGGGGCCAAGAAGAAGTATGAGTTTCTGGAGGATTTGCCCGGCGTCGGCCCGGCTACTGCGCAGAAACTCCGGGAGATGGGTTATCACACGATTGAGTCCTTGGCTATGGCGACGGCTCGGGAGCTCGAACCTGCAGGTATAAGCGAGAAAAAGGCTTTTGCCATAATTGAAACTGCCCGTTCGTCCATCGGCGTCTCTTTCATTCGAGCGGACGAGTTGCTTAAGATGCGGCAGAGTGTTCTGCGTTTGACGACTGGAAGTAAGGTTGTGGACAGGCTTGTCGATGGCGGACTGGAGACACAGACTATAACAGAATTTTATGGAGAGTATGGCACTGGAAAAAGTCAGATTTGCCATCAGTTATGCGTGAATGTTCAGCTGCCCCCTGAACGAGGCGGACTGGGTGGTTCCGCTTTGTACGTGGACACTGAGAACACGTTCAGGACTGAAAGGATAGTTTCCATGTCAAAGCATTTGGGACTTGATCCCCAGCAGGTTGCCAAGAACATTATTTACGCTGAGGCCTACACGTCTGACCATCAAATGTTCTTGCTCGACAATGCTGACGAGGTTATTAAGGCCAACAACGTGAGGCTCATAATTGTCGACTCTTTGACGGCGCATTTCAGAAGCGAGTACATAGGGCGTGAGATGCTGGCACCTAGGCAGCAGAACCTGAATAAACACATGCACAAGCTCATCGGTCTGGCCAGGGCGTTTAACGCCGTGGCGGTAGTGACGAACCAGGTTATGGCCAAGCCCGACGTGTTCTTCGGAGACGCGGTGTATCCTATCGGCGGCCACATTGTTGGACACACCAGTCACACGCGTGTTTACTTGAGGAGAGCTTCGCACGGACCTATTCGCATAGCACGTTTGGTCTCAAGTCCGTATTTGCCTGAAGGAGAGGAAATATTTAAAGTAACGGAAAATGGGATAGAGGATACTTCCGAAGAGGAGTTAAAGAAGTCTCGTGGTCATTGATGCCTATTCAATCAGCTCTAGTTACCAGGTTCTTTCAACTGCTGGTTAACCGGCAGTTCACTGAGGCAGAGCGGGAGCTGGAAAGGTTGAAACAGAAAATGCAGAAGACGGAGTGGAACCGCGGCTACTTCAGAGCCTTGTACGGAATGTTTCTCTCTCGCAAGGCGAACGGAGACTCGTACGCTTTCTTCTCAAAAGTAGACCTGGACGATAAGGCGGCGTTGCACAGTTATAGGCGCGAGTTTTTGGACCACGTGAGAAACAGGCTTCACGGAGACTTCGACCGAGGTTTCTTCTCAGCGTGGGCTGACTGTATGCGCGTGCTCAGCAGAATCACTATTCCACACGTTGCTAGCGTGCCTGAAGCAAACGGGGTGAACGCGGGGACTGCTGAAGGAGAAGAGCTTGACACTGTCACGACTGACAAGGGTCAGGCAACAATAGAGAACTTCCTCGAACAGGGAGAAGATTAAGCCGCGGCCACTAGCGTGTACAAAAAGGCCCAGATGACTAGCCATGCGAGAATATAGATGCCTATTCCGGCTGTAAGGATTTTCTGGGGCTTCGACACCTTGGTGCCAAACTTGGACTTTAAAACGTAGTATGAGGCGATGTAGACTATAATCGCAATCGACGCACTGTTGAAGAACGATTGTACGGGTTCTGTTTGCCTAACCTCAAAGTCATCTCCATACAGATCTCCAGACCCATTTACAGCTTTGAAAACAATTTCGCAGCTCTTTGCACCGCTCGGGGCAGTGAAGGTACCTCCCTCCAGTTGCCATCCTGCATAGTTGGCCACAGGTAAGGCAACATTGTCATCAATTTCTGCTGAGTCTGAAAACCAACTGATTGTTAAGAGGAATTGGCCCTTAACAACTTGCCCGTAAAAGAACCCATCTATGTGGTACACGTTTCCACCGTATATTTGCCCAACCTGCCCTGTCCAACTCGCGGTAGCGTTAGTAACGTCAATTCTTAGGCTTCTGGACCCTGTTCTGGCATAAGTCGTGCTCCACTCCGTTACATTCCCCGAAGAGGACCAATTTTGTGGTGCTGTTGCTCCAGCGTTTGCTACTTCGACTGATGGGTTGAGCACCAAGTTTGTGTTAACCGTCCCTGCTATTACCAAGAAGCCCACAGCCAAGAAGGCTGCTAGAATGCCAAAGGCAAGTCTAAGCCAGTAGACGGTTTCTAATGGTTTCATGGTTTTTTCACGTCTCTTAAACTTGCATTATGAATGGGACTTTTTTGGCTTGCATGTTGCGTTTAGGTGTCAACTTTTACATTCGAGATACTCATGGGTTGGTTTGCTTTGTCTAGGTTCCTCTTTGGATGTCGTTATTAGAGTTTAAACAGGTGAACTTTAAACCTTTCCTTTCCTCGCAACTTTTGCTCTGGAAAAAAAGCCACTGTCAGAGAATCTTGTTAGCGCCCGTCAAAGTTGTATATTTATACAATTCAAGACCATTAGAGTCTTGCTGTGATTCAAATTGCTCAAGAAGGAGTTTACGAGCTTTGACGTTGCTGCAACCGTACGCGAGTTGAGAGAGCATATCTTAGGTTCACACGTCAACAATGTTTACCAGCTAGACCCGAAGACTCTGACGCTTAAGTTGCATAAGGTTGACCATCCACCGTTTCAGTTGGTTTTGAAAGCTGGCAGACGCCTCCATTTGACTGCTTATTCACTGGAGAAGCCGCCTAGGCCAACAGCATTTTGCATGGCTTTGAGAGGGTACCTGCGGAACGCTCGCTTGGTGAGCGTCGAGCAGTACGAGTTTGAAAGAGTAGTCATCTTGTCGTTGAAGACAAGTGGAGGCGTTTTGAGAATGGTTCTTGAGTTCTTCGGCAATGGCAACGTTATCCTCGTAGGCGAGGACAACAAGATACTGCAGGCTCTAACCTACAAACGCATGCGAGATCGAAACATACTGCGCGGAGAAGCTTTTCAATTTGCGCCCTCAGGTGGAAAAAACCCGTTAAGGATCAGTCTTGAAGAATTGTCTGGCGGGCTTAAGGCTTCCGGCAATGTTGAGGTAATCAGGGCGCTGGCACGTCTTCTGGGCATAGGCGGCGAATACTCAGAAGAGGCCTTAGTCAGAGCCAGCATAGAAAAGACCAGGAGTTGTGACGGGCTGAGCTTGGACGAGGTTGCAGCCATTTACGGCAGCTTGCAGGGTTTGCTCCAACAGGTCACAACCGGCACATTAGAGCCCTGTGTTGTTTTGGGCGAGGATGGCGGGTTGGTTGACGTGGTCCCGTTCAAGCTCAGGCTATATGAACGCGAAGACGTTCAACTTCAGAGTTATAAAAGTTTCAATGAAGCTCTAGACGAGTTTTACACCCGAGTCTCAGCTGTCGAGGAGGCCACGGCGGGAATAGAGGTTGACAAGCTGAAGAACGAAGCTGAAAGGCTCAAACGCATGATTGCTGAACAGGAAAAACTCTTGACTGAGGGTGAGGCAAAGACTGAGCTGGACAAACGAACCGGCGACACAGTCTACGCCCACATCCGGGAACTGCAAGCTTTATTCGACGAGTTACTGACCGGCAGACAGAGTGGTGAAGATTTGAAGGCGGTCGTCGCACGGGTCTGCGCCGAAAAACAGAAGGGTCTGATGCCAAGCGCGATTTTCGAATCCATCGACAACAGGGGTTTGACTGTCACCGTCAGCGTTGACGGTTTGAGATTCGAATTGCATCCGCACAAAACCTTGTTTGAGAACGCAAGCGAGTTTTATGAGCGGGCGAAACAGACCAAGCAGAAGATGAAAGGAGCGAGAAACGCGTTAGAAGATTCTTGCAAACAACTGGCAAGTGTTGAAGCAAAGATACGAGACGCAGAAGCATTGGAGCATGGTAAACCCGCTGAAGCGTTGGAGGAACTTACAAGACGCAAGATTAAGCCTAAGAAGTGGTTTGAAAAGTTCCGATGGTTTGTCTCCTCTGATGGATTCCTAGTGGTTGCTGGAAAAGACGCGGTTACAAACGAGGTTCTCGTCAAGAACCACAGCAGCGACGGTGACGTTGTTTTTCACGCCGACATCGTCGGTGCACCGTTCGTTGTCGTCAAGACAGAAACGAAGGAACCTAACCAGCAATGCTTGAGCGAAGCAGCTGAATTTGCAGCCGCATTTTCCAGAGCATGGCGTGAAGGTTTTGGAAGCGTTGACGTCTACTGGGTCAAGCCTGAACAGCTCAGCAAGGGTGGGCCCTCTGGCGAGTCGGTGGGACACGGCGCATTCGTCGTTCGCGGGCAGCGGAACTGGATGCGAGGGGTCAAGCTTGAACTGGCTGTCGGCATTCTGGTTGATGCGAATGATGCGCTTCAGTTTGTCGGCGGACCAATTGGCGCCGTAAAGGCTAAAACAGAGGCATACGTCAAAATCGTGCCCGGAGACCTGCCCGGCAAAGAACTGCTGAAACTTGTCCTGAAAGTCTTGGCTAGCAAGATTCCCAGGAAGCTACAAGAAAAAATAGTTAAGGCTTCGATTGAGGAGCTGAGGGAGTACATTCCTTTCAACAAAGGCGGAATCTCCCACGATTAGCCATGGCTGTCGACGATGCTGATTCATTTAAAGGAGAACCTACAATCTGGGAGAGCGTGGCATTCTGTTGACAAGGTGACTGCGATTTGGGCTTTGGCTTTTTTTGTGGTTCACCCTGCTTTCTCCTCCAGTCGATTTGCAAGGCTGTTTACATAGGAGGTGATCCGGCCGCAGGTTCCCCTACGGCCACCTTGTTACGACTTTTCCCTCCTTACGAGACCTAGATTCGACGCAGCCAAGGAAGACCACGCCTCACCCAGAAGTCGCTCGGATGGAACGACGGGCGGTGTGTGCAAGGAGCAGGGACGTATTCACCGCGCGCTAGTGACACGCGATTACTAGGGATTCCATGTTCACGAGGGTGGGTTTCAACCCTCGATCCCAACTACGGCAGGTTTTAGAGATTGCCTCCCCCTTTCGGGGTCGGAACCCATTGTGCCTGCCATTGCAGCTCGCGTGTGGCCCGGGAGATTCGGGGCATACTGACCTGCCGTGGCCCGCTCCTTCCTCCGCCTTATCGGCGGCGGTCTCCCCAGTGTGCCCAGCTCAAGGCTAGTTGCAACGGGGGATGCGGGTCTCGATCGTTGCCTGACTTAACAGGACACCTCACGGCACGAACTGGCGACGGCCATGCACCTCCTCTCAGCTCGTCTGGCAAGACCTTTAATCTGGCTTTCATCCTGCTGTCGCCCCCGGTAAGATTTCCGGCGTTGACTCCAATTAAACCGCAAGCTTCACCCCTTGTGGTGCTCCCCCGCCAATTCCTTTAAGTTTCAGCCTTGCGGCCGTACTCCCCAGGCGGCAGGCTTAACAGCTTCCCTGCGGCACTAGAGCGGCACGTAGCCGCCCTAACACCTAGCCTGCATCGTTTACAGCTGGGACTACCCGGGTATCTAATCCGGTTCGCTCCCCCAGCTTTCATCCCTCACCGTCGGGCGCGTTCTAGCCGACAGCCTTCGCCACTGGTGGTCCTCCTGGGATTATAGGATTTCACCCCTACCCCAAGAATACCGACGGCCTCTCCCGCCCCCTAGCCGGACAGTATCCCCCGCAGACCAACGATTGGTCGCTGGATTTAACAGAGGACTTGTCCAGCCGGCTACGGATGCTTTAGGCCCAATAAACATCCCTACAACTCGGAGAGCTGGTATTACCGCGGCGGCTGACACCAGACTTGCCCTCTCCTTATTCCCCCAGCTATCTATACTGGGTAAAAGCCATCCTCAGCAGATGGCACTCGGGATGGCCCCGTCAAGCTTTCGCTTATTGCGAAGTTTTCGCGACTGCTGCGCCCCGTAGGGCCTGGGCCCTTGTCTCAGTGCCCATCTCCGGGCTACCGCTCCCACGGCCCGTACCGGTTAAAGGCTTGGTGGGCCATTACCTCACCAACAACCTGATCGGCCGCGGCCCCATCCTTGGGCAACGCCTAGGAGCATGCCCTAGGCGCCCTTTAAGCGAAAATCCATTCCAGGAGTCTTCACCTATCGGAAATTAGCCCCAGTTTCCCGGGGGTGTTTCCGTCCCAAGGGCAGGTTGGCCACGTGTTACTGAGCTGTGCGCCGCGCCTCCAGCGTGGCTAGGAGGCGCGCGACTAGCATGTCTTAGTCCCATCCCGATAGCAGTAGGGTCCGGCAGGATCAACCGGAGTTAGCTCCACATTGATCACAGCCTGTGTTTACAAAGTTGTACAAACCGCAAATTCGACTGGATTTGGAGGGAAGATCAACCACTAAACGCCAAAGCCCAATTCAGACCTAACGCGATATGGATGTCAGGTCCACATACTTGTCCCCGCAATTGGAGGCCAACATCCTCATTCTATGAGGCGACTTTGCGCCTTTGCAGTCGGGGTTGAGCCGCCGCCGTAAAATTGCGGAGCTAATCAATCGCCAAAACGAAACTGAAGGCATCTCAGCCGATATAAACGTTTCTTTCAGAACTAACACGTAGTTCTAATGTTCAATCAACAACCTTCAATGACCCTCAACAGTTCAGTTAAACTTCTGATTACAACGTCGGGCCTTGCACCGTTGTCTTCTCCGCTTCGTTTTCTCTTGATTAAAACGGTCTTCATCCCGACGCTCTGTGGACCTGCAATGTCTAAATCCACCATGTCTCCAACGAAGACAGCCCTCGAAGCATCAACCCCCAATGTTGCGAGTGCGCTCTTGAAAATCTTGGGACTGGGCTTGCGCTGGTTGACTTCAGCACTTATCACGATGAGGTCAAAGTATTCCTCCAATTCAAACGTCTTCAGCAGTTTTCTGCCACATTCTGGAATATCGAAGTTCGAGATTAAACCGAGCTTATTCTTCTGGTGAAGTTTTTGCAGAACGTGGGCAGCGTCCTTGTCTGGCTGCACGTGACGCGTGAACTCGTCGGCAAAGCTCATTGTAGCTCCCATGACAGCCGTGTCAGAGGCTCTGAAATTGTAGCCTAGTTTCTCGAGCGTTTGAGCAACTCGGACGTTGAAATGCGGTTCTTCCAGACTTTCGCGGGATTCGGAGTAGAACTTGTCACGGATGTCAAAATAGGCATGTTGGAAACTGTCAAAGGAAACGTTGACTCCTTTCTTGGCCAAGAACTCGTGCATCTTTATCAAACAGGCTTCATAGTAAGCCTCCGTATTCTCGAGTAGCAGCAGAGTGTCAAACAGATCAAAGAATACAGCGTCAACCCGCATAGGTCTCACATTAAGGAACTATTTCTTGGGGGGAGGATAAAAACAGTTCTTGCATGATGCAATTGTTTCGCCTTTTAGGCCAGTTTCCATGTCGTGCTGATGTTCGAACTGTCATTTCATGCTGCGCCTGCTTTCGAGACTTTCTTTCGAGCAGTTGCCTGATGGGTTTTCAATGGGGAAGAAAGGATAAACATTTATATTGTATAGTGAGACATAATATTGTGGAAGAATTGCAATGGGAATTGAATCGAAAAAAGATGAAATCCGATGGCAAGTCCTCAAGGCAATGCTCGATGAATTCCCAAGACTGAAGGAAAAAACCGAGAAATACCTGAAGGAAAAGAATAGAAGGCATAAATAAGGCTTCGATGTCTATTCTCCTGACTTGTGGTTCTACAGAAGGATATCGACGGGCCAATTCCACGGAGGGGTAAGAGCACAGGGAAAAGTTGATGTTTTTTGATCAGCACAGATTTTGGCTTTTCTTGAGCAAGTGTTGAGGTGGGATTTTAACTCCGTTCTTCCCGTTGATTTCATCATCATTTTTCAGCAGTTCTGTTATTTCTCGGTAACGTTGAAGAAAATCCATGCCTTTGCCCGTAGTTTCATATCTCTCTTTTTCATTCTCAGTGACCTTTTCTAACAGGTTAATCCTCAACATGAACCTGAGATAATCGTTCAACTGCGTGAAACTGAGGTTTGCGCGGTACATGATCTGCGTTTTCAAGGTGCCTTCCTTGGCTATTTCCAGAATCTCGGCGATTATGGAGAGCTTGTCTCTCCTTTTTGAAGATGGATTCGAACCCCATGGATTCATTTTCTATATTCCTCTTTTAGAATTGTTTTCTAGAATACAAGAAAGCAGAGATTTTCTTAAGCAGTGTTTCGCCCGTTTGACTATTCCCAGAATCGAAATATTCTCTAGAACAAACCTCTATTCGTCTCGATTATTGTCGTTTCTTCAAGTTTTCAGGCGCAGGAAGGGCAACCTCGAAATTGAGAACAGCCAATGAGGCAGACTACATCGCATTCTCGAGCGTGTCTGCCCAAACTGAAGAATTCGTAGACTTAACCTCCAAGCACTGGGAAAACTCGCAAAGGTTTTATTGTCTGAGACGAAGAGTGTGGCAAGGTGGAAGGATGCTAATAGGTTTGATTGCAGACACGCATGATAATCTGCCCATGGTTGACAGGGCTGTGAGGAGGTTGAACGAAGAGAACGTTGGGCTCGTGCTTCACGCAGGGGACTATGTGGCTGGTTTTGTAATTCCAAGGTTTAAGGAGCTGAAGGCAAAGTTGATCGGTGTTTTCGGCAACAATGATGGGGATCATGAGCTCTTGAAGAAAAGGTTCAGCGAAAACAAGAGGCTTGAATTGCGCGGCAACTTCGCGGAGATAACTGCGGACGGGTTGAAAATTGCGTTGCTGCACGGAGGCGATGTGGAGCTCTTGGAGGCTTTGATAAATCAGGAGAGCTTTGATGTCGTAGTTCATGGACACACTCACATCCATGAAATCCGCAGAAAAGGCAAGACGTTGGTCGTCAACCCAGGCGAAGTCTGTGGGTACCTAACTGGCAAGTCGACGTTGGCTCTGCTCGACACGGTTAAACGCGAAGCCAGAATTATTGAGCTGTGATGCAGGTCCTTCAGAAAATTCGCGGAAGAGTACACCAAGGCAAGCGCTGTCTTCTTAATTTTCCAATAGGTAAGGGCTTGTTTGATATGGTTGCCTTTCCTGGTTAGCCAGTTTGAAAAGTCTGGCTAATTCTTCATCTGATGCTCCATTTCTGATGGGAGTCAGAATATCTGTTAGGTTGTCGTTTCTCATTAAGCAGGGTTTGAGTTTTCCGTCACTTGTCACGCGCAGCCTTGTGCAGTGGAGGCAAAACTCGGTGTTTTCTATCGGTCGTATGACTTCAACCTGCACCCGCGGTAAATAGTAGATGTGGCGATTTTGCATGTACTGTCTAGTTTCAATCTTCACTGCCTTCTGTTTCAACATTATTTCATATTCGTCTAACGTTTCGTGTTTTTCGGAGTAGTATTCGTTTGTCATGTTTATTGGTTCAAGCTCGATCAACTGCAGGACGGTTCCAGTTTGCGTGGCAAATTCTATCATTTCCTGCACATCGCACTCGTTTGTTCCTTTCAGAATGAGCATGTTAAGCTTGACAGGCGAGAATCCGACGTCAACGGCGGCCTTGACGCCCCCCAGTACATCTTCCACTCTGCCGCCCGTGAGGTTATGGTAGGCCTCTCGATCCAATGTTGGGAGACTAATGTTTACTCGTTGCAAGCCACTCTCATGAAGTCTCTTGGCTAAGGGCGCAAGAAGGGTTCCATTCGTGGTCATGGAGACGTCTGTAAGTCCAGATATGGAGCTAATTCCTGTGACGATGTCCACGACATCACTGCGCAAAAGGGGCTCTCCGCCCGTCAGTTTTACTCTTGAAATACCCAAACCGACTGCGACGTTTGCGATATGAGAGATCTCATCGGCTCTCATTTCTTTGATAAACTTCTTGTCGGGCCTTTCTTCGCCTTCTCCGTGACAGTAAGAACATCTTAGGTTGCATCTTCCCGTGATTGCAATGCGTAAATTAAGGAGTGGTCGCCCACAATCGTCTTTAAGAACCATCGTTATTCCCGTGCGTGCCTAACGACTTGACCAGCTAACGAGAATATAAGTCTACCGAGCAGATTCTTCTGTTTGAAATGAGGATAGGCAACAATCAATCTGTAGCGAAATTCGAACGGAAAGGAAAGGTTTTGGAGGCAATAAGGGCGAAGGAGTCGCATAGAATCATGGCTTGCACTACTCACGCGCGTGCTTAATCAGATGTCCAGCTTCAGGTAAGATGAGTTTTGAAAGACAGAGTTGCACTGCGTTAGGCGAACCTGGAATGCAGAAAACAGCCTTGCCTCTGGCGATACCCGCGATTGCCCTGGACAAAATAGCTGCTGAGCCTATCTCATCATAGCTTAGACGTCTGAATATTTCGCCAAAACCTGGCAGTGTCTTGTCCAGGAAGGGCGTGACGGTTTCGATTGTGACGTCGGAGAGGGTTATACCCGTTCCACCGCAAAAAATGACTGCGTCCAAGTCCGCACGGCCAATCGTGTCCTTGATGCCTTCGGCAATCATCGTCGGATCATCAGAAACTATTTTTCGCAACAGCACGGTGTGTCGGGCTTTTCTCAACATGGACTCGATTATGTCTCCGGAAGGATCGTGAACTTTCTCGCCTTTCTTTACTTGAGTGTAACGAGATGTGCTGCACGTGAAAATGCCGAATTTTAGTTTCTTTGGCGCTTCGGTCTTGTGTTTCTTCGTTGTTTCGCTCATTTTTGACGTGCCTTCTTACGAGCGGCTGCCTTCATTTTCTTCACCACATGGATGTTTTCAATTGCCGTCGTCGGATACTGTCCTTCAGCGTTTTTTTCGTACTGTTTAACCATGTCCCATATCGTCAAGAGACCCGTAGCCGTGGCGGTCAATGCTTCCATTTCAATGCCGGTCTGAGCCTTCGTTCTAACTGTGGTCGTGACTTGCACGTTAGATTCGTCCACTATTTCTGTTTCGACTTCGACTTTCGTTATCGGTATTGGATGGCAGAGCGGAATCAGGCTGCTCGTTCTCTTGGCGGCTAGAATTGCCGCAATCTTGGAAGTGTAAAGAGGATCTCCTTTGGCAATCTTTCCCTTCTTGATCAGTTGTATTGTTTCGGGCTTCAATCTAATTATGCCTGATGCTGTAGCTTCTCGGAGGATCTCAGGCTTGTCTGAAATATCAATCATGGTCATTCTGTCTTGTCTCCTCAGTTCTGTTCTGCTTTAAAATTCGAGAGAGAAAGCTGTCTTTTTTCTGTTTTGTTTTCCGTTGGGTTGGTTTGCTCTTCGGTCTTGCGGTACAAAGCTTTGAGGCTTTCTTTCTGCAGTTCCCGTGCGCCTTGTTTGATTTCGGCGATTCTCTTTTCCAGTTCAGTCAGTCCTGTGTTCAATTCTTCAATGTGTTTCAGAACGTACTCTATCAGGGGTTGGACGTCTTCTGAGGCTCGAATGCTCATGACTGAACCTCTTGTATTTGAGACCTCTTTGAGATTAAGCATGTGGCTAATGAGTGGCGAAGGATTGTCTCGGACTTCCCGCATTAGAAAGAGGTAGTCTGAACCGTCGGTTAAGGCTTTTCTCAGTTGTTCGAAGGCTAGGCGCGAGTTTGCAACGGGGTCCGATGTGTTTTGAAGCAGGATGTCCTTGAATGTCGTCAAGGTTTGAGTGAGATTCCTGTATTTGACCTTGATTGTGGGGGTCTTCTCTGGTTTCAGAATGAGCATTGATTCCTGATTGCTTGCCGCCACTTCGGACAAGCGGGTGACGTATTTCTCGGTTTTTTCAAGCAGTTTTGAAGGCGGAAGCTTTTCTGAGAGAACTCCGCTGGCGATGGCGCTTGCAATCTTTTGCAAAAGCTGCTCAAACTCGCTTATTCTTGTGTCCAGCTCCTCCTTAATCAAGCCAATGGCACGCTCACGTAGGTGTAGATAACGTCATTTACTGCTTATTTGCGTGTTCCCATGTTTCAATCAGAGCCTGCACAGCTTTGGCTTTGGGTGAACGTTCGTTGAGCCTGTACAGGCGGATTCTTCCAAACACCTTGTGCACCAAGACGCTTTCATCTTCCAGTGCTTTGAGGTGTTTGCTTGTCGTTATGTAATTTACGTTCAATCTTCGGGCGATTTCAGAACCGTTGAGCTCGCCGACTTGGACTAGAATTCTCAGGATTTTCATGCGGAGTCGGGAGGAGAAGACGTCTTCTACGTTCATGTTTTTCACGTTTCTTGTTTTTCCAGTAGAGTCTTGAGTTCTTTCTCCAGTTCGTCAGCGGGAATCCTGGGCAAGCAGATGCCCGTAGATCTACCTCTGGAAGCTCCTGTCCCAGACTCGGATCTTACTATGCCCAAGGCGGAAAGGCTTCGGAGATATTTCCACAGTTGCGTGTGGCTTTTTGGAGTTGTTTCAAACTCTTCGCAAACGACAGCGTAGGATCGTTCAGCCTCGGTGAAGGTGACGTAGGCCTTCTCGTTTTTCTTGAGTGTTCTGGCTATGCCGAGCAGGAAGAGTTTTTCATGAAGACTAAAGGGGGCTAGGTCGCTTTTTCGCATTGCTGGGATTATACTTGAGACGGCTTTTCGAACGCATTCCGGCGGGACAGTGTCCAAGTCTTCCGCGTCTGCGTATTTTCCGGCTCGCCAGAGCAGTTCGATTCCGAAGCGGGCGTTTCCGCTTTCGGAGATTGCAATTTCGGCGATCAAGTTCAGGGTCCCTTCGGGCACTGTTAGAGGCTTGAAGGCTAGTGAGACTCGGTCGTTGAGGACGTCGGCGAGTTGTTGTTTTGAATATTTTTCGAGGTTTATTATGTTAGACTGTAACGTGCTCCTTGTGCTTGTGTCCAGTTGATCAATGGACTTTAGGTTTCGTACAACGCATATGAGCGAAAGCCTTTGAGGCTTGTTCTGCCTTGCCTCTTGTAGGCGGGTGAGCTTGTAAACAGCTTCGGAACCTTCTCTGTCGATGAGACTTTCGAATTCGTCCAAAGCCAGTATTACGTGTGAGTTTTGTTCGTCCAGAATCTGCATGAACGAGGTTAGAATCTCTTCAGCGGAGTAGCCGCGTTTTGGAAAGTTTGGATGGAAAATTGACACTACGTGCTGCAGGATGAGAAAGAGGCTTCCGTGGCATTCGCGGCAATTGACGTGAACGTAGCGGAGACTAATTCCATGCTTGTTCGCTTCGCTTGTGATGTTCGCTCCGAAACGTTGCGAAAGCGCGGTTTTGCCAGTGCCAACATCGCCGGTTATCATGACCCGCTGGGCCATTTTTTCAGGGGATTGCAGTGCAAAGCTGAAGAATTCCATGAGCAGGCGCAGTTCTGCCTCCCTGTGGGGAAGCTTGTAGGGAACGTAGTTTATGTCAAGCTTCGTCTCGTCCCTGAACACGCTTCGATGTGTTGACACTTGCCCGTCCTCGCAGTGATTAAGGCATCAAGCTTTGTTATTCTTTTCCCTTATTTGTCGGTTAATGCTTCATGAAAACAAAAGACTAATAAGCACATCAATGTTACCTATTCGCGAAATGATACCAAAGTATTTCTTTCTGACAAACGGCGTTGGAAAGCACAAGGAACAGCTTCAATCTTTCGAGTTGGCCTTAAGAGATGCAGGCATACAGCATTGCAACATAGTAAGCGTTTCAAGCATAGTTCCGCCAGGCTGCAAACTCATCCCAAAAGAACAAGGCCTTAACCTGATAAAGCCTGGAGAAATCACCTTCGTCGTCCTCGCTAGGAATTCAACGAACGAACCGCACAGACTCATCGCCGCGTCAATAGGAGTCGCAATCCCCTCAGGCAAGGAAGACTACGGTTACCTTTCCGAGCATCACTCTTTTGGACAGACCGATGACAAGGCAGGAGACTACTCTGAAGATTTGGCCGCAACAATGCTTGCCACAACCATGGGAATCCAGTTTGATCCTGAAATCGCCTGGCACGAGAAGGAACAGTTGTTCAAAACCAGCGGAATGATGATCAAGACGGCAAACGTGACCCAGTCTGCAACAGGAGACAAGAGTGGTCTGTGGACAACCGCAATCGCAGCGGCGGTGTTCGTGCCTGGAAAAAACATGGTGAAACACTAAAGCCGACACTTGACAATACGCAACCGTTTTTATACTGAAACGACAATTAGAATTAAAGTTGACGTTAAAGGTCAGAGGAGAGTTTATGGCGGGAAAAATCAGGCTGCCCATCGTGATTGTTAACTTCAAGACGTACGCTGAGGCAACTGGGAAGAGAGCGGTCGAGCTTGCGAAGAAAGCGGAAAGAGTTAACCATGAAACAGGAGTCAGCTTCGGCGTGGCTCCCCAAGTTGCAGACTTGGCATCTGTTGCTGAAACTGTGGAGATTCCAGTCTTCGCGCAACACATAGACCCCATCAGGCCAGGTGGCTACACCGGCCACGTGCTTGCTGAGTCCGTGGAAGAGGCTGGAGCCAAGGGAACGTTGATTAACCATTCTGAAATGCAGCTCAAGCTGTCAGACATAGATGAAATAATCAATATTACCCGTGAAAAGGGCCTGCTCTCCGTTGTCTGCGCCAACAACCCCACGATAAGCATGGCAGCGGCGGCTCTTAAGCCCGACTTGATTGCGATTGAACCGCCCGAACTCATAGGTAGCGGAATCCCAGTTTCCAAAGCGAAGCCCGAAGTTGTAACGGGCACAGTGCGGCTCGTCAGGCAAGTCAACACGGAAGTTGCTATCCTCTGTGGAGCGGGCATAAGTCGTGGAGAAGACGTTCAGGCAGCTTTGAGACTTGGGACGCAGGGTGTGCTGGTGGCGAGCGGCATCGTGAAGGCGAAGGATCCATACGCTATTATGCTGGAATTCGTCGAAGCAACGGGAAAGTGACAGGTGAGTCTGGTAGCTTTGAAGGTTGAAGCTGAATGTGCGGCTTGCATAATCAGCAGGGGAGCAGCTGAAGTCAAGGAGGCTACGACCAACCCTGCTTTACGTTTCAGGGCTATGAACGATCTTCTGAGGCTGCTGACAAAAGAGTTTAAACCCACTGCCGTTCCGGCGGATTTAGGAACAAGAAGAGACGTGGTGATACGATGGGTAACGGGCAATGCCGACCCGTACAAGAGAAGCAAGAGGATCAGCAACGAGAAAGCCTTGAAGCTTCTGCCTTATGCGAGAAAACTCGTTGAAGAAGGTTACACGCTTCAGGACAGGTTCAAAAGAGCCTGTTTGTGCGCCATAGTCGGCAACATAATGGAATTTGACATTCCAGGCCACAGGTTCACGTTTAGCAGTCTGAAGAAAGATTTCAGGGACGCTGCAAAAGACCTAGTCATAGACGATACGAGCAACATCTACGAATTAGCCAGGAAGGCGCATACAGTTCTTTACCTCACTGACAATGCTGGGGAAATCGTGTTTGACACCTTGCTTGTCGATCAGCTGAAAAACATGGGATTAACCGTGACAGTCGCCGTTAAGGGCAGACCGATAATAAATGATGCAACTCTTGAAGACGCAGAAGTGTCTGGCATGTGCAAAGTCGCGGACAGAGTGATTACTACGGGAACAGATTCTGTCGGTCTGGCATTAGACGAGGTCTCCTCGGAGTTTCGCGAAGTCTACGATTGCGTGGACTTGGTCTTTGCGAAGGGCATGGGTTACGCTGAGACTCTCACAGAGTACAAGCTGAAGAAGCCTCACGTTCTGCTTTTCAGAACCAAGTGCAATCCGGTCGCAAACTTTTTCGGTGTTCCACGTGAAAAAAACGTTGCGAAGCTGATGCCGTGAATGAACTTGCCTTCAATCAGCCTTAATCGGGAAACACTTTCCCGTTTCGACGTTGCAATTCAGAAAGAGTGGCTAGTAACAAACGGTTTAGGAGGCTATGCCTCTTCCACGGTTCTGGGCATAAACACGAGAAAATACCACGGACTGCTCGTTGCGGCCTTGCATCCGCCAAAAGATCGCAGAGTTTTCCTCACGAAGCTTGATGAAGACGTGAGCGTAGGAAATGACGTTTACAGACTTGGGGCGAATGAGTTTCAAGGCGGATTCTTCCCGTGGGGATACAGCTTTCTCGAGGAATTCTCGGTTTCACCATTTCCAAAATACGTCTATGCATTGCCTAACGTTGAAATTCAAAAAACAATATTCACGCCTTATGGAAAAAACGCTGCCATAACACTTTACCGTGTCCTGAACAGCAACAGTTTTGACGTCAAGGTTCAAGTTTTCCCAATCGTAAACGGAAGGCACTTTCATTCTGTAACCGACAGATCGAAATCGCCAGCAGATTTCGTCCAAAAACAAGATGGCGCCAGAGTGGAAATGAGCCTGAAGCCCCCCAAACCTGTCCTAATAATGAATACCACGGAAGGGCATTACCTTGCAAGGGGAAAATGGGTTGAACGCATTTACCTGCGAGAGGAAGCTCATCGTGGTGAAAGCTGCTTTGACGACTGTTATCAACCTGGATACTTTGAAGTAAGCGTGAAGGCTGGGGAGAGCAAGGATTTTGCCATAGCCGCGGTTGCAGGTGAAGATGAGGAAAGTGCGAGAGAGGTTTTGGCTCAGTTGCCTTCGACAGCTGGTGACGTGAAGGCACTGTATGAAGCGGAAATGAGTCGCTGTGAGAATCTCTTGATAGGTTTCTATGGAACGCACAGAACTCTTCCTTCAAACAGCTGGTTAGACTGGCTTGTCTTGGCGACGGACACTTTCATGGTTCAGAGCGGAACGGCAGATCAGAAAGCTGTGATCGCCGGTTACCACTGGTTTGAAGCTTGGGGAAGGGACACGTTCATTTCTCTTCCAGGCTTGGTGCTTGTTCCTGGAAGATTTGAGTACGCGAGAAGGATCTTCCTAAGCTTTAAGAAGTACTGCAAGCAGGGTTTGATGCCGAATTTTCTTCCAGATCGGACTGAACAACCAGCTTACAACACTGTTGATGCTACCCTGTGGTTCGTGAACGCGGTTTTGCAGTATCTGAAGTACACGGGTGACTTCAAATTCGTCAGGGAGCAACTCTGGGAAACGCTGAAGTCAATCGTTGAAAATCACGTGAGAGGAACCGCCTTCAACATACATGTGGACGAGGACGGTCTGCTTTCTCATGGTCCACAGTTGACTTGGATGGACGCGACCTGTGAAGGTAAACCAGTGACTCCGAGGGCGGGAAAGGCAGTTGAAGTTCAGGCTTTGTGGTACAACACTTTGAGAACCGCGCAGTTGCTGGCTGGAAAATTCAATGAAAGAAATGAGGCAGAAACGTGCGCTCAGATGGCTGAAAAAACGAGAAAGAGCTTCGCCGAAAAGTTCTGGAATGTAAGAAAAGGTTGCTTGTATGACGTCGAAGGCGGACAGGAACCCGATGATTCGTTGAGGCCGAATCAGATTCTTGCAGTGGCGTTGGATTTCAACATGCTGGACGATGCGCGAAACCGGAAGGTCGTGGATTTGGTGCAACGTGAGCTCTTGACGCCCTACGGTCTGAGGACTCTTGGAAGGGATGACTCAAGATACGTCGGAGTCTACGCTGGTGACCGAAGAAGCAGAGACAACGCTTACCATAATGGCACCGTTTGGCCTTGGTTGCTAGGGCCGTTCATCACGGCATTTCTAAAAACCACGGGTTACCTGGAGTCGGGACGCGAGTATGCGCTGAAGAATTTCCTCACGCCATTGTTTGCTGAAAAAGTCCTCGAAGGTGGACTTGGGACCCTGAGTGAAGTCTTCGACGGGGATTCACCGCACACTTCCAGAGGATGCATATCCCAAGCCTGGAGCGTGGCAGAACCCCTCAGGGCCTACGTGGAAGAAGTCATGCAGGTTAGGCCAAGATACGAAAGTGAAGTTTTGCAAGGGCTAGGATGAGACGTTCTTCCCCATGCTTTCCGCCGCCGTTTCAGGGGTCATCGTGTTAATGTACATGCCTGTGCTTTTTTCGAACCCAGCCCAGATGGCGAGCCTAGGATAGACTTCCAGATGCCAATGATAATAGTCGCGGGCCCCTTTGTCCAAAGCCATGTGAAAACCGTAGTTGTAGGGCGGATCATTTACCAACGTCTTCAATCGACTTAGACACGTTTTCAACGTTTCAGCGAAGATTTTCACCTCGCCTTGAGACATTTCCAGAAGAGAGCTTTCATGTTTTCTGGGAAATATCCAGAACTCCATCGGGTTAACGCTCGCGTAAGGAGCAAACACGATGAACTTCGAATTTTCAAGCACGAATCTAGGCCCGCCGCGTTCTTTTTCGATAATGCCGCAGAAGGCGCATTTTTTGTTTTGTCTCCAGAATTTTCTGCTGGCATCCATCTCTTCCTTCACGGTTTTTGGAATAAACGGCGTGGCAATTATCTGGCTGTGGGCGTGCGAGAGCGAGGCTCCGGCCTCCAAGCCGTGGTTGCGAAAAATGGAGACGTACTGCACGTAGGGTTTGGTGGATAGGTCTCGAAGTCTGTCGATGTAGCCGTTGACCACGTGAACAACTTGCGGTATGGGCGCGTTTGCTGGGCCTTCATCATGGTTTGGTGATTCAACGAGTACTTCGTGATGGCCTACGGCTGCGGCCAGGTTTTCGTTTTTCATTATTTGTTTTGGGCTGATTCTTTCTTTCGGCGGTGAGAAAGCGGGATATAGGTTGGGGATGACGCGGATTAACCAGTTTTTGTGTCTGGAATAATCTTCATCCTTGGTTTTCCTGATTCCATTGCCTGATTTGAGGTAGACCAGAACTGCCGGTGGCGTCATGTGCTCGTTGCCTGGGCACATTGGACATACTGCGGTCTTGGCCTTCTGTCTCTCCTGTTTTGCAAAATCTGTTGGTCTGCGGCCTCGTTCAGTGGCAATTACGACCCAGCGATCGAGGAGATAATCTTTACGAACTTCGTTGAAGGTCATGCCCAGACTTCCAGCATCAGAATAGACTCCAATGGCATTTATCGTTTTCTGAAAGCCTCTTTTGCATGACTGTTCATTGATTCCATCTGAGCGGACTTCTTCAAGCACGCGTTGATGTCTAAAAAAGGCGGTGGGCCACAGAGGTTCGACGTCCAGAATCTACCGGACACTCAAACCCTACACTCGTACCCGCATCCCCTTGAGCGCTGAACGTCCAGACTTAGGTTGCTCCCTCCCGGGCCTGGCCAGATTCACCTGGTCAACATTGAAGACGGCTTCCCTACGGAAACCGCTCAACGACCGCCAGCCCCAAGGGACGGATAGTCTTCGCTTCGGAAGTGAAGGCCCAAGCAGCCTTAAACGCCTCAACCTGAGCTTTCGGCCCGTCATATAGAGGGTTTACGGTACAGGGGACCCCTACCCCCCCGCCTAAGGCCCACCGCCAACAATGTCTCAATACTCAACGCTATAAAACTTTACTCTTGTGTGTGCTATCGTGCTCCGCAACGAGGTTTTAAGCTGGATTCATAAGGCCCATAAGTTGGTTAGGAGAAACGTTTTCACGCGAGTCTGGGAAGCGAATTCTTGTTAGGTTACCGTTACAAGATTATAAAGACAGTAGGGACAATAACCAAGAATTGTGAGGTTTGATGAAGACGGCTGTGATGATATATTGGTCCAAAACAGGGAATACAGAGAAGGTGGCATTGGCAATCAAAGAGGGACTTGAAAGAGCGGGCGTCAAGGTCTCTGCAAAGAGGGCTGAAGAGGCTGCGGACGTAGACTTCTTCGATTACGACCTCGTCTTTATCGGTTCTCCTTCTTACCAGTGGCATCCTCCGAAACCGATGGAAGACCTGCTGAAAATGAAAATAAACAACTATCGAAAGCAAGGCAAGGTCAATCTATGCGCCCCGAAGATTCCAGGCAAGAATGCACTGATTTTTTGCACATATTCTGGCCCTCACACCGGGATCAACGAGGCTACACCAGTTGGCAAGTACATTGGGCAATTCTTGGAACATCTTGGTTTCACAGTCATTGATGAATGGTATATCCTGAGCGAGTTTCATGGGTGGACGGAGGGGAGCACAAAGGGCAAGATGGGTGACATCATGGGAAAACCCAACGAAGAAGACCTGTCTAAGATAAAGGAAAACGCAGAAAACTTGGCTAGAACGTTCTGACTCACCGATAATCTTTTTCGGTTGTGAGAAATCGGCCTGTGAAAGTAGATGGAGCTTTAGCGTACACTATGAAGTATCAAAGGGATGGGTAGTCGTTCGTGAACTTGCTTCGTTATGAACGACACTAGGACCGTTGGAAAACGTTTGCGGGCGCTTCTTCCTTTCTTCCTTGATAGTTGTCTCCTCGTCGGGCCCATGCCTGTTTCTGGTCAAAACTGAAGCGTAAGTCTCCGCTCTCTCTTGGTTTAAGCGTGCGTTTCGAGAAACACGCGCTGCAATAAACTGGTTTGCCCTCCGTAGGCTTGAAAGGCACCATGGCAGTCTTGCCACAATCAGTGCATTTAATCTCAAACATTCTTTTTTGGAACGTGTTCACCTCTGTTAGATTTGGACTGAAATTGAAAATGTAAATTTCCAATTATCACCGATATAAAGCCCGCGACGGACTTAAAGGTTTCTGTCCATACGCGCGCGCTACAGTAGACGCCACATACCCCATATGGCGGCTCTTGGTGTTCATTTCAAATCACTTGGAATTTCTAGATTTACTAGAATAGCACTCACCGCTAACGATAAGGATAGTGGGTTCGTCTAACCCAATGTTCATCTCCTTCAACCTTCCCAACGCACGCTGTTCGAACTGTTCTGGCCTGCAAGAGGCTTAGCACCAGACGACAGCAAACGCTAATAATCGAAGCGGCAACAAGTCTAGAGATTGAAGAGGAGTTCCTTTGAAAAGAATAGGCGTGGTCACGAGTGGCGGAGACGCGCCGGGCATGAACGCTGCTATTCGAGCTGTCACGCGCATAGCCCATTCGAAGAATTACCGAGTTTATGGGTTTGAGAGGGGCTGGGAGGGTCTGATAACGAACGCGTTCAGGGAGCTGACTCCCCGTTCGGTGGGAGGCATAATACAGTTGGGTGGAACCATACTCCATACTTCAAGGTGTCTGGAGTTCGAATCGGAGGAGGGGGTTGGAAAAGCTGCGAAGACTCTTGCTTCGAACAGCATTGACGGGCTCGTGGTCATCGGAGGCAACGGCTCTTTCAAGGGAGCTTTTGAGCTCAGCAAACAGACTAACACGTTGATAGTCGGGGTTCCGGCTTCGATAGACAATGACGTTTTTGGGACGGATGAAACGATAGGTTTCGACACAGCTGTGAACACTGCCGTAGACGAGATCGACAAGATAAGGGACACTGCGATTTCGCATGAGAGGATTTTTATAGTTGAAGTCATGGGTCGGACAAGAGGCTTTCTCGCTTCAACAGTGGGACTGACCGTCGGAGCAGAGATAATTCTTGTTCCAGAAGTCAAGTTTGAAACAGGCAAGATTGTCAGAAGGTTGGAGGAGAACAATGCTAAGGGAAAGAAGTCTGGCATTATCGTCGCAGCAGAGGGGGTTGGGGACACGCGAAAACTGGGAGCGGAAATCGAGAAAGATGCTGGAACGGAGGTTAGACTCAGCGTTTTGGGCTATGCCCAGAGGGGAGGCAGCCCTACGGCAAGGAGCCGTTTGTTAGCGAGCCTGTTTGCTGACAAGGCAGTCGAGCTACTTTCACAAGCGGACGGCAACAGCGTAGTGGGACTGCTGAATGGTAAAATAGCGGCTCTTGACATAAAGAAGTCATGTGAGACCGAGAAACCTATTGATCTGAGCTTGCTGGATCTGGCCAATGTGCTCGCAAGCTAATATCAGGACAGCATGAAGTTTTAGCCGAAGAACACACTCGCTATGTCATAGAGTTTCAGGTCCACCGTTTTCCGTTTGCCGACAACATCTTTAAGCGGCACTGAAACGATTCTGTTTCCTTTTATGGCGATCATGTGACCGAATTTTCCTTCGTGAACCGTGTCTATGGCTGCTATTCCGAATCTTGTAGCTAACACTCTGTCAAAGGCTGTTGGGCTGCCGCCTCGTTGAAGATGCCCTAGAACAACAACGCGGGTTTCAACGTTTAAACACTTTTCAATCTCCTTTCCCAGGTAGTAGCCGATGCCGCCGAGTTTGATGTGTCCGAACTCGTCGAGGCTTTCACTGTAGACTATTTCAACACCGCCCTTCGGCTTGGCCCCTTCTGCAACAACTACAATGCTGAAGTTTCTGCCTCTCTCTTGTCTCCGCTTTATCAGCGCACAGACTTCGCCTATATCAAAGGGTTTTTCAGGAATCAGCACGACGTCTGCGCCTCCAGCTATCCCAGCCTCTAGGGCTATCCACCCCGTGTATCTGCCCATGACCTCCAGGATTATGACCCTGTGATGCGTTTCCGCAGTCGTGTGAAGTCTGTCTAAGGCTTCTGTGGCTATTGAGACTGCCGTGTTGAAGCCAAACGTGTAGTCCGTTCCAGCTAGGTCATTGTCGATTGTCTTTGGCACTCCCACGCATTTGAGTCCGTATTTGCCCATCTTGCCAGCAACGCTTAGAGTGTCATCGCCGCCGATGGCGATAACTGCCTCGATCGCAGCTTCTTTCGCGTTTTTCATCATTCTTTCGGGGCCAGTTTTAGTTTTGAACGGGTTAGTTCTAGACGTGCCCAAGATTGAACCTCCTCGTGGAAGAAGACCCGAAGCGGCGTTCAAGTCTAGCGGCAGGTACTTGGCTTCTAGCAGTCCAGCCCATCCGTCTTTTATGCCGAGGATTTCGTATCCATAGTTTTGGATGCCCTTCCTCATTATTGCTCTTATGACAGCGTTGATTCCCGGAGCGTCTCCGCCGCCACTTAAAATTCCAACCTTCATTTGTTTTTCTCCTTATGCTTTTCCTGAACTTCGGAACAGGCGCATCTTGCCTTTAACAACCTCTTTCATAGCATCTTTTGCAGGGCCCAAGATTTTTCGAGGGTCAACCTCTTTCGGCGAGTCTGTCAGAACCTCCCTCATGGTTGCTGTGAAGGCTAAGCGCAGATCCGTGTCAATGTTTATCTTTGCAATTCCAAGAGAAATGGCTTTCTGAATGTGCTTGTCAGGAATTCCCTTTGCTCCTTCAAGCTGAGCTCCATACTTGCCTGCTTTTTCAATCATCCACCCAGGAACGCCTGAAGCACCGTGCAAAACAAGTGGTATTGCAGCTTTCTCGCTGATCAACTTCAATCTATCAAGGTCGAGTTTTGGCTCAGCCTTGAACTTGTAGGCCCCATGAGATGTGCCAACGGCGACTGCAAGAGCGTCCACGTTGGTCCGCTTGACGAACTCTTCAACGTTGTCGGGATCGGTGAAGACAGCGTCTTCATCTTCAATAGTCTTCTCCTCTCCAACGCCCGCTAATCTTCCGAGCTCTGCTTCGACGGAAACTCTTTTCGAACGAGCTAGGTCAACCACCTGCTTGGTTAACCAGATGTTTTCTTCAAACTTCAAGTGGGATCCATCGATCATGACGGACGTAAAACCTGCTGTGACGCATTTGGAAATCGTGTCAAGGTTTTCTCCATGGTCAAAATGCAACGACATCGGAACCGGCAAGGATTCTGCTGCCGTTTTGGCAATGCTTGTCAGATACAGCAAACCGCCATATCTTATGGCGCTAGGCGTGACAGCAACTATTGCAGGAGATTTTTCTTCAACCGCAGCCTCGGAAACAGCTAGCAGGCTCTCTAGATTGTATATGTTGAAAGCCCCGACGGCATACGCTTCTCGCCTAGCTGGCACGAGCAAATCCTTGTTTGTGACAAACGTTTTCGTCACCGCAGACTGATATTTCTCACCAATTACTATAAATGATTTGTAACTCGTTGCAAAGTGTTCATTCTATTCCGTGTGAGCTTGGCTCTACACGTGACATGCAAAGAGCCGCAGAGGACACAAAACGCGAACAACTCTAGCTCCAGAGAATCATGTTCCAAGTTACGACAAATGTGTAGAAGGCCACAAGAGCGATTAATATTCCTCGCATCAGCCTGGCTGCAATATTCCAATCGGTTTGGCTGGTCACTTTCCTTGTTATCGCACACAAGATTCCGAACAACAATACTAACCCGATCTTAATACAGGCTGAAGGCAAGATTCCTATCTGTGCCCACGATAGGAGAGTTAAGGGATTAGCTTCGCGGGAGGGATTCGTAAACGAAATATCCAGTACGTTGAGCGAGAGCAGTAACAAGAACCAAGGAACCAACGAGCTTGATTTCCATCCCAATTCTCCTCTCCTCTTGAAATGAATGCAACTTCTCGCTATTTATCAATTGTGAGTTCGCGGACATCATCTCGGCTGCGCAGGTCTAGATAGAACATTTGGGAGAGAAACCTCGGGTCTTCGAGTGTGAGGATCATCCTTTGGGGTTACATTTCTCCAGGGAACACTCTTCTGAGAATCATGGATGTCGTGAAAGTTACTAGAAAAGTGATTCCAATCACGAGAGATAGGGCAGCGTATGTGTCAAGTTGCGGTATTGACTCTTGGCTTTGGATCTCAAGCTGGAACATCTTGATGTAGACGAATATCACGAGGCAGAGTATGGTGAATGCGCCAGAGAGAAGCTCGGTAATCGATAATCTTCGCAGTGCTACTTTTTCGGGATGCTTCATGCTCGATAAAGGCTTCCCTAAGAAACTTTCAGGAATCTTTCCGTGTTTGCAAGACTCCCTTCCCTCATCAAGAACAGTGATTCTTGTCTTTCGCAAGTCAATGAAAATGGCTCTGTTACGCCACTTCTCAATGCCTTGTAATGAGTGCCGCATTGCCTCTACTCCTTTTCTCCTTGATGAGTACTTGGGGAAGCTGAACACAAAAGGCATGTTTCAGAAGCGGAATATGTCGAAACTCGACATAAAACCCATTGTATCAGGGGCTGTGCCTGTTTTTGAATATATTGCATTTTAGGTAATTCGTAGTCCCCAAGTCAGTGCGATTTCATGACTTTGAGGGGTCCGCTTGCTGGAGGCATTTAGTATTTCTGGAAAGCCTTTAAACTTCTTCAATAATCTATCTGATGAGGTGTGTTGGTGTGACCTGCTACTTCAGACATCTTCAAGGAATAGAAGTCACTGAAGCTAACAAGCGAGAAATTGACAGAGTGATCCACGAGATCGTGGGCGTCAAATACAAGGATTGTCCGTCCACGTGGAAGGAATTGAAGAAGCGGGTTGCACTAGATGAGGAATCATTTGTTTTGGAGCTAAGGGAAAAATGGAGCAAGCACTTCTAGCATTCGGAGAACTGCGTGTAGCCACAACAGAATATACCCCGAAGATTGGTAATGATTAGACAGGAGAGTAAGTTGGGCTTTATTCGGCTATGAAGGTGAAGCATTGGAAAAGGGCGTTATGTCCGCTATTGTCGTGTTTTTTGGCGAAAAATAAGAATGTGGGGGAAGAACGGTTTTCGGTAGCCTACTTCTTTGGTTTTGCCTTCACTTCTTTCATAGGAGTTTCACAGCACACTGGGATGCATGCTGGTTCACATCCACACGGCTCATCAATGACCATTACGAGCCCGCATTCCTCACATTTATACTTCGTGCCCTTCTTTGCCATCTACCTTCACCTCCTCGCCAGTTTACTACACAAAAATCTCGTGTTACTCTTGGATATAAAACTATTCACTAGGCTCGCGGTGGCTTCGAGAAAGATAGACGCGCGCGGAGGGTGCCCGTTGGAACTGCAGAAAGAGAATTACATTTGCAGTGAGTCCTAGTCACCTTTTCTTTAAGTGCGGCTCTATAAGAGACTGAGAGCTTCCTTTGCAGAACTCTTCTGACAGTCAGAGGTTGACTATACAGGCTTCTTGGACTTATGGCGCTTGGTCTTAGAGTGTGCTAGTTTGAGTTTTTGTAGGTGCGTGAGCTTCTTGATTCTTTTTTCTCTTCTCATTGCTTCTGCTCTGGAGTTGAATTCTTCGACGTGAACCAGCTTCTTCGGCGGATGCATTTTCGTGTAGCGAGCGGCTTTTCCTTTCTTGTGAAGCCTGATGCGTGAATTCAGGTTTTTTGTGTAGCCAGTGTAGAGGCTGTTTCCTTCACATTGGATGATGTAGACATAGTAGGGCATCTGTCATCAGCGCCTCAGGTCGAAACCGTGTTTGTTTTTTCAAACTAGACATCTGTAACGGCGGCATAGAGATAAAAATTTATAAGAAAAAAGGTATGGTATAGAGTCTGAAAATGGGCAGACGGTTTCGGGATGGTTGCTGTGGCAAAACTGAACAAGGTTGACGAAGCTGTGGTCTCGACGTTGAAAACCGCTGGCAAAGGTTTGACACTCAAGGAAATTGCTGCGAACTGCGGCGAGACGGATAAGAAGGTTTTCAAGTCTCTGCGGAAACTGTTTGAGAACCAAATGATTGACTGTGAGAATCATCAGTACCGACTCTTAAACCCCTGAACCCTATTCGATTGCTCAAGAGGCTTCTGTATCCGCGCATTTGACTCTGTAGGACATAGTCTGAATTCTGAAAGGAATGCTATGTGTGAGGTCGCATAATTGACTCGAAAACGTGGTTACAGACGAGGATACCCTGTCGCTGTTCTGATAGGTCTGGAGGAGGATCGTGCGGTCCTGTGGCGGGTCTTCAGCAACGTCGTCAAGCCCCACGTCACGCTGAGACTTGGCGCAGTGAGATCGGATGGGAAGGCCTTGTACAGTTTTCATGAAGCAATCGTCGACGCTTTGAGATCTGTGCTCAAGGAGGGAGTCAAGAGCATCGTGGTTGCAGCTCCGCCAAAGACCGATTTTGCTCATGTTTTTCTTGATCACGTACGGAAGCATGATGCGTGGCTGGTTCAAGCGAAGGGACCGAACTCGGCAACCTTCGGCGTGCTTGCCGGCTCTGCGGGCAAACCTCACGAAGTAGCTGACCTGGTGAAGACGAAAACTTTTCGTGACTTAATCAATAAAACTACGGCGGCAGATGCTGATCGCGTCTTGGACACGCTGGAGAAGTGGCTCAACGACGAAGACGGTGCAAGGATATCGTATTCTCTTGAAGAAGTGGAGGACTTGATCTACGGTCAATGGACGAGTGGCAAAGTCAAGCCTGAATACTTGATGCTTACAGATGAGTATCTGCAGAATAGCAGAGAAAGAAACAGGGTTAGCCGACTGCTGCAGATTTCAAACAACAAGAACGTGAAGACCGTAGTAGTTGACGCCGATACTCCAGCGGGTAAAAGGTTGATGCAACTGGGCGGCTTAGTTTGCCTCGCAAGTTCCGCCCAGACACGCGGTGGGCACTAGATCCGCGGCCATCTCCTCGTTGGCGAGTTGGAATATTACTATGCGTCGGCTCCCGTTTCCTCTCTGAACTGCAGTCTGTAGAATGAGCTGTATAGTCCTTTCTCGTGCATAAGCTGTTCGTGGCTGCCCCTCTCCACTATCGCGCCGTGGTCGATGGTTAAGATTTCATCGCAAAGTCTGATGGTTGAAAGTCTGTGGGCGATTATTATCGTCATCCTGTTGTGCATCAGTTTCTTCAAAGCTTTCTGTATCACCAGTTCGGTGTAGGCGTCGACTGAGGATGTTGCCTCGTCCAGCACCAGGATTTCGGGGTTCGCAAGCAGCGTTCTGGCGAAGCTTATGAGCTGTCTTTGGCCTATGGATATGTTTGAAGATCCTTCCTGTATCGCGTAGTCGTAGTCGTTGGGGAGTTTCATTATGAAGTCGTGGGCGCCAATAGATTTGGCTGCATCTATGACTTCTTGGTCTGATGCTTCAAGTTTCCCGAACCTTATGTTTTCCTTTATGGAAACTGAAAAGAGAAACGAGTCCTGTAGAACTATGCTTATGCGGCTTCTCAAGGAGGCAAGCGGTATGTCTCTTATGTCGTCTCCGTTGATGAGTATTCTGCCTTCGTTTGGATCGTAGAATCTGGCGAGAAGGTTGATTATCGTGCTTTTTCCAGCGCCTGTCTGGCCGACAATCGCGAGTTTCATGTTGCGTTTCAGGGTGAAGTTGATGTTCTTCAGAACTGGGACATCTGGTTCGTAGCCGAAGTTGACGTTTTCAAATTTAACTTCATCTATCATTGTAATGTGATGCTCCTTTCAGGCGGTGCGTCCACGACCTCGATTTTTGTGTCTATCACGTCGAACATTCTTTCAATTGCAGACATGGCTGACTGGTACTGGTCGTACATGGTTACAAGGTCGACAAGTGGCATGAAATACGAGAACTGGTACTCTGTGAAAGCTACCAGAATTCCTAACGAGATTGTTCCTGCCAACAAAGCATTGACCCCGTAGAACAAAATTATCATTGTTCCAATCAGTCTTAATGCTATTACGAACGGCGTATATGAGGAGCCTATTAGGATGGCTCTGATAGTTGCCTTGACGTTTTCGTCTTGGCTTTTCAGGAACTTCTTTTCTGTTTCTTTCTCCTGCGCGTAGGCTTGGGTGACCTTTATGCCTGCTAGGTCTTCTTGCATCCTTGCCGTCAATCCTGAAGTGGTGATTAGCGTTCTTCTGTATGCGGCTCTTGAGTATTTTCCAAGGTACCAGACCAGCACTATGGCTACAGGTAGAACTGTGATGGCGAGAAGTGACAGTCGAAGGTCAAGATAGAACATTATGGCGAAGGCACCCAGTATTGAGGAGACATCTACGAGAATGCTTGTGAGTCCCAATCTGAGGAATATTCTGACGGTGTTGGCGTCGTTCGTCGGGCGAGAGATAATTCTTCCAGCTTCACCTTCTGAAAAATATCTGAGGGAGATGACCTGCAGTTTTTCCATCATGTCATCTCTCATTTTTGCAACCACTTTTTCTCCGACTATTCGCATCTGATAGGTTTGGATGTACTGAAACACGTAGTTGCCTAGGATGATAGCGGCGAAAATGGGGATCCACCATATGAAACCTGAAAGGTTTTTAGGCGTTATTATCTGGTCGATGGCTATCGCGTGCATGTAGGGTGCAGCCAAGCCGGTAAAAGCACCGATTATCGTAGCGGTGACGCCAATTTGCAGGTTTCGTTTGTTAGCTTGAGCGTATTCGTAGATTCTTCTGATCAGTACCCGGTCGGGGATGGTTCTTTTTCTTTTTTCTTCTTGTTTTGTGGAGAACGTTCCGTACGAACCCGACACTAGGAACCACCTGTTTCTTCCAAGATAGGTGAAGCTTTTTGGACAAACTGTGTTTCATAGACCCTCTTGTAGACGCCGTCTTTTGCTATGAGCTCGTCATGCGTGCCGAATTCAGCTACTGAACCGTTTTCGAGGACCAGTATCTTCTCAGCGGTCTTTATTGTTGAGAATCTCTGCGCGATTATGAGGGTCGTTCTTGTCTTCGTTGCTTCCTCGATTGCGGATTGAATTTCTTGTTCCGTCTTCGCGTCCACGAAAGAGAGCGAGTCGTCCATTATCAGTATCTTCGGATTGCCCACGAGCGCTCTGGCTATGGTTATTCTCTGCTTTTGACCTCCCGAGAGCGTTACCCCTCTTTCTCCCACGGGGGTGTCGTAGCCGCTTGGAAGGGATTCGATGAAATCGTGTATTCTGGCCGACTTGGCGGCTTGCACTATCTCATCCGTCGAAGCGTCAGGCTTGCCGAAGGCAATGTTCTCCCTTATCGTTCCGGAAAACAGGAATACATCCTGCAACACCACGCCTATCTGCCGTCTGAGGGAAGCAAGCTTGAATTCGCGGATGTCTGTGCCATCTATCCTTATGCTGCCTGATTGGATGTCATAAAACCTTGGGATTAGGTAGATGAGAGAGCTTTTTCCGGATCCTGTTGCGCCGAGTATCGCTATTTTTTCCCCTGGCTGCACCGTGAAAGTGACGTTGGTTAGGACAGGTCTGTCTTTTACGTACCCGAACGTCACTTTTTCCAGTTCAAGCTTTCCTTTTTCTATCTTTACGTCTCTGGCGTCGGGCAGATCTTCAACGCTTCTCGGTGCGTCTGTCATTTCTAGGACTCTTTCGAGTCCAGCGTAGGCGGCGATCCATGTTCCCAATGTCTGGCTTGCGTCCCTTATGGGGAAGGTTAGTCTCATCATGTATCTGGCAAAGAGGATGATGTCACCAACTTGAGCAACTGCTAAGGCTGAGCCCGGAATGCCTAGCGTCAATCCTGCGTACACGTAGACCAAGGTTATTCCAAGCGTGAGTATCGCTGGACCGAGTGGCATGTAGATTGATTGTATCTTGCCCGCGCTGATGGCTGTGTTCACGTATATGTCTTCCACGTCTTTGAATCCGTCAACAATGTCTTTTTCTCTGCGGAATATCCTGATCGTTTTCATTCCAATGATGTTTTGTTGTATGTAGGAACTCAATCTTCCTATGATCAGCTGCATGTTCCTGAAGAGGGGCATCGTTTCTGTCCAAAGGCGTGTTGTGAAATAGAAGATGAACGGCATTGAGGCCAATGAAATCAGGGTCATGATCGGATTTATGGGGAGAATTATCACGATGATGATGATTGTCGTGAAGACAGCGTTCAGAACAGTGCCGAGCCATGTTCTCAGGAACATGTCAACCAATTGAAGATCAACGGTGGCCCTTGAAGTGAGGTCACCAACGCCCACCGAATCGTAGAAACTGAAGGATTTGCCCTGCAGGGAACGGTAATATTCCGTTCTTATGTCTCGCACTATGTACTGGGACATCACTCCGTGCACGAAAGTCAGAACAAAGTTTGAAATGGCATAGCCTATCCCGGCCAGTATGATGACGAGTAGGTAGCTGGGCAATAGACTGGTGTTGGTCGGCGGTCCTATGACGTTGATTATGATGAACGTGGTGTACAATGGTTCGAGCGAGAACAAGATGGATCTTATCACTGCGAGAATTGTTATTGCCGCGAGGTACCAGGGATATCTCCTGTGATACCTCATCAGTCTCTTAAAAGCCGAGAAGGACTGTGTAAAACCCTTTTGCGGTTTAAGAGACTTGGCATAATCCAGTAGCGGCTTTGCTATGCTCATTGTGATCTTGGCATAGTGGATACAAATTGAATCGATATAAACATTTTCAAACGATTTTAGACTCTCTAATCGACGAAACTTGTTGACCACTGCCGCTGCACCGGTTTTTTCGGGACACATAGTGTCTGGGTCTGCGACTTGTAGCCTGCCCAAAGGTGTGCTATGACGCCCTTTGAGGCAAGCCTCGAGTGTCCGCCCTAGTCTTTGGTCTGTGACAATTCCGCAACTCTCGCTTTGATATGGTCATAAACGTTCTTAGCTGCCTCTCCCTGCAAGAAGTAGGGGTCTTCAATGTTCCACACGACTACTCTGCTATTGCACTCTGGGCATTTTATCAGGACGGCGTCCTTGTGTCTTTGTTCCATTGCTACGATAAGGTCATACTCGTTTAGCTTCTTGCCATCTAGGCTTTCTGGAACTTTCTTGAGGTACTGCACTGCCCCCTCTCTTCCAAGGTATAGCCTTACTTCCTCTGAGACAGGAATTGCAACTCGCAGTCCTGCCGAGTCAACCTTCCATTCAGGTCTCAATTCTTTCAACAAGGCTTCGGCAAGTGGGCTACGGTGAGCATTCCCGGAGCACACGAACAACACTTTCATTCTCATCTCTCCCCTTGACGACTCTTGGAGTTCTGTAAGTGGTCAGTGTTTAAATGAGTTGATGTGTACGAGAGCGCTTGATGCGTATGCAACTATGCCACTCTTTAAATACCTCAAATGTGAGAGGTTTCGTTCATGGGATACCAGCAACGTGTGGGGTCACGCCGAGACTCTGGCCGAGGACATGGAATGCACAGGCGTGAAAAGGCCAAGGCCAAATCAAGGGGACAGAAACGTCGATCTGGTGGCAGCTACGTGTCAGAGGAGGATCATGTTCCGACTTCAGAAGAGGTTGTGGACAGAACCCTCAAAAGGCTGCGTAACTTGGGAAACCAGGTGTTTGCCCTTTCCCCATTCAGCGAGCACTTCAGTCGTTGGCTGGTGGACCTGAGAGTCGTCCTGTCCGAGTTTGAGTCAAGTCCCATCGTAAGCGTGGATGACCAATTCTTGAAGGAGCGTTCACAAATACTCTCGAACGTTGAGCTTGAGCTTGAGAAGAGACGGAGCGAAGAGGCTTCATGTGACGAAGCTGGCAAGAGCCTCTCGGACAATAGAATTCTTCTTGAACGAATCGAAGGAGAGTACACTGCCAGGACGAGGGATGCCGAGGGGCAGAAAGAATTTGAAATCAAACGTCTGTCCAGCAACGTTGATGGTCTCAGGGAAGAACTTGATCGTATAGCTCGAATGAAGACGGGCATCTTCAGAGCCGTCTCGAAAAAGGCTAAGGCACGGAAGGAGACAGAAGCGAGCCAGAGACTGAACTTGGCACAAGAGGAACTCGCCTCAGCTGTGCGGAATTTCGCCGCTGAACAAGAGGGGCTTCGAGACGAATACGAAAAAAAGAAGCAGCCTGTCATCGACCAGATTCGGGTTGAGGAGAAGGAGGTCGAGAACCAAGATGTCGATGGCTCTCTCGAAACCAGAAAGGCCGCGTGCGAAGTTCTCATCAACGCGGTGAACGCACTTGTCGAGAGAAAAAGTCCGTTAGATTAACCGGACTTGAAAGGCCACGTTTGCGTCAGGGTTGCATTGTACGACGAGGCGACATGTACTGTTGCCGTGTCGCGTCTGGGAATCTGGAGAAGTGCTCGTGAACTACTTTCCAACCTGAATCCTCTTTCCGCAAGACCGATGTGACACGCGAATTTACCTCGAATGGCCTGTTTCTAATTTGCCCCTGATAATGAATAGTGAAAGTAGCAACAACTGTGTCTCCGAAAACGTTTGCTTCAAAATCCTTTAGCTCGTAACTGTAGTTGGAGAGAACCTTGAATGCTCCGAATTCGTTTTCCAGAGCTTTTGCAGCATCCTGTCTTCCAAAAGGAGGCCAGTCATCAAACTTGTTGTAGTGTTCATCGAGGAGTGCTCTTACTGTATCTTCATCTTTGTTCTTTATCCCGTCAAGCCTCTTGATTATGGTGTTCTTAACCTCGTCCTCCATGGAGGTGTTCTTAACTGCATTCTCTGGGGGGGACTCGACCTTAGTCTGGTCTTGAGGTGTTCCGGCTAGCTTGTTCAGTAGCGTTGGCAGAACCTGTCCCCCTCTTCGATTTCTACCTTTGAGTGTGAGCATTTTGGCATTTGATATCCCCAGACACAATGGCTTGTTCTTGTCTATTAGGTTTTCCAAAGGATGCGCGTTCCATCTTCTTTTCTCTTCCTGTACAAAAAGTATGGCGCGGGGTGTGAGATTTTGTCCAATCTCCAAATCTCGATTTTCTTCTGTGAAAACGATTTTTGTCGCCGATCAGTAGTTATAACGTTTTCGTTTTATCCGTGTAAAACGAACATGACAAAGATATATCTTTGTTGGAAACCAAAAAGAAAGTGAAAGAATGTTTGTTGTTTTGTTAGCTTGCGCGCGCGCTGTGGCTAGAAAAGCTTTGAGTAGCCGAGCCTCAATATCGGAAATACTAGAGTGCCGCAACCCAGAATGGAGGTCGTCGTCTAGGCCGAACTCACACTTCAGCGGAGATATCTCCCGCAAATGGAAATCTGATTTCTGTTTTCCGCTTTCTCCAAGAATAGACGGGTCAAACTGGCTTAAAAAGAGTAGAAGACGGTACTGTTAAGTTATTTGACCCGCCGATTAGAATTTTATTTTGCCGCTTTGTTGGGCAGAATCAAATGTCTTTGAGAGTTTCGTTTATTCGATTGAGTTCTTCTTTACGTTTTCTTTCCATTTCTTGCTGCCTTTTTTCCTCAGCTAACCGCTCCGCCATTATTCTGTTGTAACAATCATTTGCTTGTTGTATGTATTTGTCCATCCACTCAATATTCGCTTTAATGCTAGATTCTGAAGACGTGAACGTAATAGTGTTTCCAGTCACTAGGGCTCTGCCTGGATATGCCTCATTGGGGGTGAAAGTCGATGGATGTTTGAAGCATTCTGTCCAATCCCAGTCAGGATTGCCATCAAGCGAAATCTGAACTGTCAGGACATTGTCTGCTTTGGCTATTGCTTTAGGTGCGCCAATTCGTTTGAATGCAACATTTCCAGTAGACATCAGCTATCACCATGATCTAAGTAAGTTGAAGAACTTTTAAAGATTTTCGCGACTCGATACTGTTGCGTTATTTGTGATGGCTATTTTTCTGGTTTGTTCACTGTAATTGACATAAATGCTTTTATGTTTACCCACGCATTGTCTTCTTAGGTGGTTCATGTTGCTAGCTTTCGATTCTAAAGACTTTCTGAGGCGTAAACTGTACCAAGAGGAAGACCCAGAAACCAAAGAACTTTTCTTGGCAGAAGAAACTGCTTTTTACACCCCTCTCGGAGTAGGCGTTGAGTTCAATGATACAACAGCTTTCAAAGATGTATGTGTAAAAAGAGTGCAAGAGCTAGCTACCCAATTCAAACTAACGCAAAAACGACTGCTATTTGACTCGTATTCTCTTAAAGAAGAACTTACACATTATAGGGCAATTCCTTTCTGTGACCAACTAATACAGAAACTACACCGCTATATCAAATTGGTCCATTTTACGTATGTAATATTGCCGCCTAATCTGTACCCAACGGTTACAGTAGGAGGGTATCGCTCCCCTGCGTATGACATAAAATCTGCTGATTTCTTACGAAGCTTGGGGCCTATGTTTTCGTACATTTCAGCATGGTCTTATCTCGGAATACGAGAAATAACGGGTGATCTTCAATTGGACGGTTTTAATTCAAGACAAACTCATGCCTGGAACGAACTAATTTCAAAGACCACTCCAAAAATATTCCCGCATGGGGATGAATGCAACCCATACATTATGATTGCCGACATTATTGCATACCTCACTGATGCAAAACTCTACAACCAAAAGAAAGGATTAAGACCTGAAAACCTAAAAGAAATTTGGAATACTTATGGCTTTGAAACGGACACACATTTTCTAGACATTGAAACCCAACCAATCTACAAATGGCACTCCGATGACCCTATAGATACTACCCCCTATCTGGCGCATCCCATTATTTTCCTTCTAGCCGATGACCTTGAGAAACTCCAACCAAATCCGCCTTCAGTAAGCGAAGAAAAAATAGGCCCAGACTCAGAGGAAGTAGAAGTAGTATCAACCTCAGTTCCCGAAGAAAAACGGTTTAAGAAACTAGTAAGACATATGGAACCTTGGTACTCAGTGACAGCTTACGCATATCATAAGGGCGGAGCAGCTCAGCTTTTTAATTATTATATGGACCATACAAAAGTCCAAGACGGTGACGTAATGGTATATGTTGGAAATCAATCAAAGAGTTTGGCTGAAAGCTTCTCACACTGGCTCGATGTAGAGGTTCTTTCGGCAAAGGAAGTCAGAAATCGTGTGAAGCTAAAAAAGGTATAACATTACTCCATTAACACATTTTACTCAGGCTGGCAATGCCCGGAGAGGAAATGTCAGCAATATATTGCTGGTGGTAAACCAGTATTTAACACTTATGGAACCCAACTCTATTTGCAGTTGATTCTACTTTATGACCACTCGTTTCTTGATGCATTTTTCCCATTCCGATTGTGTTAATACGCCTTTTTCTTCGAGCAATTCCACGAGGCTTGAAATCATGGTGTCCAATAAGTCAATTTCTTCCGCAAGTTCACGTTTTGGTTTATTCTTTGCCATGCTTACCACCCTTCGTTAAGTATCCTTTCTCGGATAACCAACTCATTATTATTGTTCGCAACGTATCTGAACAAGTTTCGCCTATCGTGCCGACAAGCTCCTTATTAAGAAGTTCAGCGACATTTTCGGGAAGAGCAACTAAGACTTTTCTCATTTCACAATCGCCTCCACTGTTCTCTCTTCTTTCGTTTCTGTCTCAGGACTTGTCGTTTTGGTTAGAAGTTGTGTTTCATGTCTGATTGCTTCTTCAATCAAGCCTTTCCAAGTGCAAGGTGCCTGAGTCCTAGCTGCTTGTGCAGGTGTTTTTCCGTTAAGGCTTTGGTGGAGTCTCACATAGTTGTAGTGGATTGTAAATCCTTCCAGGAGTGACTTTGTAGACTCGAAGCTTTTGAGTCCTCTCATGACTCTTGTTCTGTCTTTAACTGTGCCTGCCGAAAGTGTAGAACAGAAAAACGGTTAAGGTTAAACTCTTATTCTGACATAGAACAGCCATGAAGGTGCGAATGTGAATTGTGAGGACTATGGTATAATTGAGAGACTGCAAAAAGACCTAGAGAACTACAAGAATGATTTGCAAACGTGGACAGATTCGTTAGAGGAACTATCGGAAATTGAGGATGCTTTCGAACCAGACGAAAAGAATAAACTAGATGGAAAAACCATTTTGGACGTTGGGACAGATTGCGTCAAACCTCTCTATGTTGCTCTCAAATTCAATCCCAAGAAAATTGTGGGAATAAACGAAGAACTTTCCTATTCTTACACATCAGACATTGAACAGAAGTCTAAACTTTTTGCAGAAACAAAGATTAGGTTTTACAATTGTAGTTTCTTTGACAAGGAAACGCTTGATAGAATCATCAAGAGAGAAGGCATTTTGAATAAGAGTTTCGATTTTGTTTTAGTGAGCAAAACCTTGCATCACTTCAGAACAGGAGAATGCATAAGAAAGCAAGGGAAGAAGCACGATTGTGCAGAGGTTGAAACCGAAAAGAATTGCATATACGAATTTGAGGAACACACGATTTTTGAGAAATTGCTTGAATTGGGAAGAAGAGTGATAATCTATGAGTTCTTCGACCGAAACGAAACTGACAATGACAAAATCAGAGGAAGAGGTGGATACTTCATTAAGGAAGAATGGCAACGGATATTCGATTATTTTCGTAAGAAAAACTACAACGTCAAGTTCATTAGACCAGAAGGATTCCTTCTCGACAAGGAAAAGCCAAACAAGGTTGATTCAACACTCAGAAAAGTGGATACTATCTGTTTCTATGTGGAGAAATGAAAACAGGGAATCCAAAAAGACAGAAATCTTTAATCAGCACAGCAACAGAAGACAAACTAGGGGTTCAGAAATGAAACAGGAAGTTGTAATAATAAACGGAGAACCTAAAAATGTTTACGTTAATGGTAAAGATTTGGAAAATGGGTTTACAGACTGGGTTATGAAGCAATGGGACAATCCTACTGGCATACATCGCGAGCCACAGTACGCCGCTATTAATGTTAAAGGCACGGACTCAATTCGTGTGATAATCGAGATTGATTCTAAGAAGTCGAAGTTAGACAAAGGATTAATCGTTCCAGCAAGTACGCCAATTCCTGTTTTTATACCGATACGGTATGGGGACGATAGACTTGAAGGAATCAGGTACACTACATTCAGAAAACTGGTAACTCACAAAACTACAGATGGCCTCTAGTCAAGCTGAAAGTGGAATATGAAAAAAGAATATGTCGAAAGTGCAGAATGAAACTACTCTTCCAAATACTTTAAAAGCCCATCCCATTCTCCCGTTTTCCATAATTCATGATTATCTTGCATCTTTTTGACTATGGCAGGTATGTCTATATTGGGTCTGTTTAATTTGGGGAATCTCCTTTCTCGAATAACAAGAGTGAACAAGTTACTTGTATTCTTAGGTTTATATCTGGATGGATAGTCGTGACGTTCAGATAGAACAACCACGGCGAAATCCTTCACAAGATTTCTAATCCTCGTAAGCCTTTTTCCCGTTCTCTCAACTACATTAGCTACCGCAGTTGTCCTAATCTCAAGCACGATGTGCTCTTTGTTAGTAGGGTAATCATGCTCGTTCGGATTCTCTCCTTTTTTCAATATGAGCAAATGAACAGCTTGATGAACTTTTCCATCTGGTGAACTGACAACAACTTTGTTTTGCGAAACGTTCAAGTCATGTTGCCGAAGGTGTTCTTTTATGACCCTTTGAGTTATCAAACCTGACCTGAATGTAATACTCCTCAATTTCTCTCCGCTTTTCCATGCATTGTTGATTTCACCACCTAACTGTGTAGCCCATTCATGAAGCATCCAAAATTCTTCTTCTTGTCCAGTCAAAAAAGTCATGTCAAGCACATCATCTTGTTTGAATTCGACTGAAATAAAACTTTTCGTAGAAACGAATTGCAAAACTTCAAAGCGCGCGCACTGAATATAAATCGTCGTTATTAGAACGACTTATGTTGGGGCTTGGTATTAGATTCTTGACAGGTTCGTTTCGCGAGGTTCTGTTATGTATAAGGAACACCCTGTTTTCGAGAAACCCATTAACGAAAACGCAAGAATATGGCGATACCTAGATTTTGCGAAGTTTGTTTCCATTCTGGAAAAGAAGGCGTTGTTCTTTGTGAGGGCGGACAAGCTCGGAGACCCATTCGAGGGTTCATATTCAAAGGCAAACATAGAGCTTCGACCTAGGGTCTATGGTCAGATACCTGAGAAAGGATTGAGGAAGATTTCCGAGATTCATGAGAGATTTAGACGATTCACGCTCATTAATTGCTGGAGCGTGAGTGATTACGAGTCCGAAGCTTTATGGAAACTGTACTTGAAGAGTGAAAACGGCATTGCAGTTCAATCGACTTTCAAACGGCTAGCCGAGAGTTTCAGAGGGTATTCGGGTGATGTGCACATAGGCATGGTGAAATATGCGGACTACCAAACCGAGTGGATTCCGGAGGGCAACAGCTTCTATCCTTTTCTGCACAAGAGAAGAAACTTTGCCCATGAAAGTGAGCTCAGAGCCGTTATTCAGCGGATTCCCATAAAACAAGGTTCTGAGGAGATAGACTTGGAGGGAAACATATGCGACATAGGGATTTATGTGCCTGTTGACCTAGACATTCTAATCGAAAAGATAATAGTGTCTCCTTCAGAGACATGGTTTATTGATTTAGTTAAAGCGATTGTTACCAAATATACCTTGGACAAAGAAGTCTTACCCTCGAGTCTGGCTGAAACACCAGTTTACTAGCGAGATTGGTGCCCGCGCGGACAAGATTGCGAGAGCAAAATGCTTTTATGAATATCAAATGACTAGAAGTGATGTCGTCAACATCAGATAATGAGACTAATTCTGTAGTGCTCAAGTCAGATGGGAGTTCTGTCCCCTATAACCAAGCCATAAAAGACCTCATCGAATCCACAAAAAAAGAGATTATTATCATATCTCCTTTTCTGAGCGTTGATATATTGAAGGATTTTGATAGACTCGATGAGCCTAATGCTCCTGCTGTAAGAATCGTCGTCTGTCCAAGCTATGCCGGCGAAGAAGGCGCTGGTCATATTTACACTAAACAGTTAGACCCCAATATTCTGATGAGTTACAATGAGAGAGGTTTTGAAATCAGAAAGAACTGCAACCTTCATTCCAAAATAATCATTTCGGACGGAAAGTCGGCCATTGTTGGTAGTGCCAACCTTTCTTCGGCGGCGTTCAGTCCAGATAGATGGGAGACAGGTATCTCTCGCGAAAGCAATGGTGTTCAACAATCGTTTCTCTATGATTATGCAAAGAGGCTCGTAAGACAAAGTAAACTCGTAAGGAAACGCGAAATAAAAAGGTGGCTCGAAGTCCTAGAGGAACACAAGTCAAAAATCGAAAAAATGAAAATTATCCAGCAAGAACTTGACAAAGACCTTTCCAACAAATTAAAGCGAGAAAGGAATAGAGCCAAAGGAAAGGGTGAAGCATTGATGCTTTTCGCTGACGAAGAACAAATTGAAAATGCTCTGAGAGAAAGAAGAAAAGGCTTTACAGCATTGATAAAACAAGCATCCTTGCGTTACAAGTTTCCTGATTGTGATTACCATCTTGATATTCTGTTGGACGAAATGGGTAGAATTCCAGTCTGGTTATACTCAAGAGACAGACAAGAAGTCGTTGCTACAGGGTTCATAGTTTACGCTGCTTACAACCAGATTGAAACCTTGCTTCGGAGCCTTGCACATATGGGTTATTATGGCATAAGTAATAATGTCTGGCCCATAGACTCCGGATTTTCTGAAGTTTCTGCTCTTGACCACAGAAATATCCACGTTCTCGTGATTATAGAAGAGCTAAAGAAACTGCATAGACCAATTACGCTGGCTCGATTGAAGAGGCAAGGTTTGGAAAACCCAAATGTCGGACCTGGTGGTCGCTACGTGCCAATGAAAATCTTCAAGCGAATCCAGTGAATTGTAATGGAACCAAAAATCTTTTCTTGTTAGAGGAATAATCCGATATCCGGCCAAGGTGAGATTAATACCATCAAAGTATTTGGGCTCTTTGAATGAGAACGCAAGACAAGAACTGGAGAAGAAGCTATGCGAGAGTCAGAAAGGAAAGTGCTTAGCGCGCTGCCTTGTCCCGAAATTGGTGTAAAATGGTCATAATTCCTGTTTTCGGGTTCAGGGACAGTTTTGAGGCACATGCGTGTTTTTAGCCCTTCTATGTGCCTTGGCTTTCCAGACGGGCTAAA
>Ga0209777_10000038_pt1 | contig 204558 bp, 219 predicted proteins | sample FrelakmetHBP12HB_FD_187147 | JGI IMG/M metagenome (GOLD analysis project Ga0209777, IMG submission 187147) | Freshwater lake sediment microbial communities from the University of Notre Dame, USA, for methane emissions studies -HBP12 HB (SPAdes)... | ecosystem: Environmental > Aquatic >...
CAACAAGGGCATTCTGGCCGATTGCCCGGTATTTTTCAGGAATTTCCTGCCTGCCTGGCCCGAATGCCCTTGTTGCGCCCTTTCTGTGCACAATAAGCTCCTGGACTTTGCCGTCGTCAGCCATGTGCTTTTCCTTCTTTGCTGTGTTGTGGCCGATGTCATAGAATGTCTTTACTTCCGTCTCATCAATGCCAACTGCCTTTTTGAGCGCAAGCCTTGTCAGGTGGGCAATTGCCTGCCTGTTGGCAAATGCGCAGTTAATGCCTGCGCAAACAGCTGCAAAATACTCCCTGCCCTCAGGGCTGTCAATGGGCGCGCACACAAGCTCCCTTTCCCTGATTGGGATTTTGTATTTCCGGCTTGCAGCGTCAAGCTTCTGCAGGTAGTCTGTGCCAATCTGGTGGCCAAGCGCCCTTGAGCCGCAGTGGATTGAAATAAGTATCTGGTCCTTTTTCAGGCCGTAGGCTGCAGCCGCTTTCTCGTCGAATATGTCAGAAACATACTGCACCTCAAGGTAGTGGTTGCCGCTGCCAAGCGTGCCAACCTGCTTGAACTGCCTTTTTTTCGCCACATCGCTGACAGTGTGCGGGTCAGCCCCGTCAACCCTGCCGTTCTCTTCAATGAATGTAAGGTCCTCTTTTGTGCCGTAGCCGCGCTCAACCGCAAACTCAGCGCCTCTGGCAAGCACCTCATCAATCTCGCTTGGGTTCAGCCTTATGTCGCCTGTTGAGCCAAGCCCTGCAGGAACTGTGGTGAACAGCGCGTCTGCAATCTTCTGCTTGTTCTTTTCAACATCCGCCTTTGTCAGGGATGTAATGAGCGTCCTGACGCCGCAGTTGATGTCAAAGCCAACGCCTGCAACAGAGACAACGCCTGTTTTCATTTCAAATGCGCCAATCCCGCCAATGCAGAAGCCATAGCCCGGGTGCACGTCAGCCATTGCCAAGCTTGCCTTCTGTATTCCGGGAAGGCATGCCACATTCCTGATTTGAAAAAGTGCATTCCAGTCCTTGCCTGCGTTAACATCATCAATGAGATGCTTCATTATTTCCTCGTCGCCGTATATCCTTCCTGGGACAAGCATCTCGCCTTCCTTTGGTATTTCCCATATATACTCTGAAGTTTTATTTGTTTTGATTTCCATGAACATTCACCTACACGTCAACAACGCACTGGAGGTGGTGCTTTTTGTTTTTTATTTCATACTTTAGGCCGGCGTATGTTGCAGCCTTGACCTCTGTCTTCACATGGTGCTTCTTAAGGTCAAGCTTCTCTCCGAGCGCTGTTCCCTTAAGATGGAATTGGCCGTCTTTTTTAATGATTTCCGTAACCTTAAAGCTGGAAAACAGCATCTCCTTCATGTCCTTTTCTGTGAGAAGCTTGTTGAGCCACTCCACAAACAGTGCAGCAATGTCATTTGCCTCTGCCTCAACCAGAATTTCCCTGGCAGGCTTTACCTCTGCCAAGGGCACCATGATGTTGAACATTGCCTTTGCGCCGTCCTGAAAAGCCTCTTCCAGGGTGCTGCCTATTGCAAGAATGCCGAAATCCGCCTGATGCTCAAGGTACTCATAAGTCATGGGGAAAAGGAGAGAGGGAGAGTATTTAAAGCTTTGTCAATAAACAATTATCTCCGGAATCTCGTCGTCACCGCCTGCCTTTTTCTTTTTGTCAGGTTCTGCTATCTTCACTCCACTGTCATCGCCGCCGAACAGGTTGCCGAATGCTGCTGCGCTGTCATCGCTTGCCTTGAACTCTGCCTGCGCTGAGCCAGAGCCCCTACCTTCAGCCAGCATCTTCAGGAAATCAGCAGCCTTCCTTATGTCCTCAGAAGAATCCTTTGATGTGTCGATTGTGATTATCATAGAAAGACCCTAGACTTTGTTGTTTTTATAGTTTTCTATAAAAAGCGGATTTCAACCTCAAACTGGTCATAGGTTGGGAACTCCTCAACAATGGCAGTGATGAGGTTTTTCTCATTTATTTTCCTTGCAATGGCTTCAGAAGTAAGTAGCCTCAGACGCTTGCTGTCAACGCTCATCATGCTGCTGCTGATTTTATATTTCTTTTTCAGCTCCCGGCTTATCTTCTCCAGCCTCCTGATGATTTTTGCCTTGTTTTTAATTTCAGCAACCTTATTCCTGTAGCCAAACCCGGGCTTCAGCCCAGGAAGATAGACTGCGCCCCTAATCAGGATTCCCTCGCCGGTAACTTTGTCATATTTCTCAGCCACATTCTTTGCCCTGAGCCTTATCCTGTTTGCCAGCTGGACCTTGTCCTTCAGTGTAGTCGTGCAGTAGTGCACATTCAGTTTGAATTTTCTTGCATTTATGTATTTCAACAGCTTCAGTCCCAGCTCAGAACTGCCCTTAACACCGTAGGAAATCCTGTCCTTTGGCACAAAGCCCCTTTCCACAAGATGGTTTGCATTGGTGTCAGAGATTTCAAGCTCATTTAGGTTGAGGAACTTAATTTCCTTTATTGTGGCAATGTAATCTATCATCTTGCGGGTCATCTTTTCCCTGCCGGGAATAAGCGGAATCTCAACTCCAATATCCCATTTATACTTTGAAGCAAGCTTCAGCCTGTCCCAGAGGCTGCTGCTGTAAAGGTCAGGGTGAAAGCGAATCTCGTCGAGGCCTGCCCTGTAGAGCTTTCCCAGATTTGTTTCGCTGACAAGTGTGAGCGGCGTGTATAGGTGAATGTGGAACTTTCTGCCAAATGCCTTTTTCATTGCCCGTATATACTGCACTGTCCTGTCAAGCCTTACCAACGGGTCTCCTCCTGTGATGCCAGCTCCCTTTGAGCTGCAAAGCTTTATCTCTTCAATCACCTCGCTGATTTGGGACACTGGCCTCTCATTGGCATAGATAACATCCTTGTTCAGCTTCAGGTCTGATATAGGACAGTAGAAGCACTTAGTCGAGCAAAGCCCTGTTATGAACAGCACTGTCTTCCTGCCTTTCACGCAGAGCTGGCAGCCTTTTGGCAGGTCTCCAATATTCCATGAATAGAATTTGGTCCTGCTAATCATAGGAACAGCCTTTGGTAATTATTGTAAATTACGTTCTCAACTTCCGCTGCATCCATCTTCTTTATTTCAGCAATCTTTTTTATTGTCTCTGCTATGAAGGCAGGTTCATTCCTCTCACCCCTGAACGGGCTCAGGAGAGGGGCATCTGTCTCTGTGAGCAGCTGTGACAGTGGAACTTCCTCAACAAGCCGCTGGAACTGCTGGCTGAAGACAATGTTTGCAGGCACTGAGAAGAACCAGCCATTGTCCCTCACCCTTTTAACCAGGCTGACCTTGCCGCTGAAACAGTGCATGACAATCTTCTTTGTTTTAAATTGCTCCAGAACCTCAATGCACTCCTGCTCTGCCTTTCTGGAATGGACAATTATCGGCTTTTGCAGCTCAACAGAGAGGGCAATCATCTTTTTGAATACTTCAATCTGTTTTTCCTTATGCCCGCCTGACTTAAAGTCAAGCCCGCACTCTCCCACTGCTACAATTTTATCCTTATTTTTGCGGATGAATGCGATTTCTTCATCAACATCAAACCCTTGCTTTGTCGTGGGGTATTCTCCGCTCTCTGCCTCTTTCTGCAGCGCGTCAATTGGATAGATTCCAAGCGCAACTTTGATAATATCATACTTCTCAGCAAGCTTCAGGCTAATCCTGTTGGTCTCTGGATTAAGGCCGTTGGTAATTATTGCCTTCATCCCTAGCTTCTTTGCCCGTTCTATCACCTTATCCAGGTCATCCTTAAACGCAACATGGTCCAGGTGGCAGTGCACATCAACTAAAATACCCATAGTTAGCAGGAATGGAACAAGTTTTATAAATGTTTTTGGTATTCTGCTGTATTATGGGAATAAAAGAGAACCTGGAGCAGATAAAGAGGAATATTGAAGCAGCCTGCAAAAGGGCAGGCAGGAATCCGAAAGACATCACCATCGTCGCTGCAACAAAGACAAGGACAGCTAATGAAATAAGGCAAGCAATTAGCTGCGGCATAGGCATTATCGGAGAAAACATTGTGCAGGAGGCAGAAAGCAAGTTCAGCCAGCTGCCGGATGTGGAGAAGCACTTCATAGGCCACCTACAGACAAACAAGGTAAGGAAGGCAGTTGAGCTGTTTGACTGCATTCAGAGCATTGATTCTTTAAAGCTGGCAAAGGAGATTGACAGAAGAGCAATTGAGTCTGGAAAAGTAATGCCTGTTTTCATAGAGATAAACACTGCAAAGGAAGAGAGCAAGTTCGGCATTGGCATTGAAGAGGCTGAGGAATTCTATCACCAATTACTGAAGCTAACCAACATTAAGGTTATTGGAATAATGTCTGTCCTGCCTGACATTGAAGCTGAAAAGATAAGGCCCTATGTGAAACAGCTAAAGGCAATGCAGCAGAAGCTCGGCCTCAAATATCTGTCAGCAGGAATGAGCAATGATTATTCTGTTGCAATACAAGAAGGCTCAAATATGGTAAGGCTTGGGACTGTAATATTCGGTCCGAGGCGTTAAACTTAAATATCCGGCTAAATTCTTTCCTTCTATGAAATGCGAGATTTGCAAGGAGAAGATTGACGAGACATTCCTGAACAAGATAGTCGGAACAGTAATCAAGGACAGCAAGGGAAAGATGCATTATGTCTGCCCTGGCTGCCAGAAGAAACTCGGCACAAAGCAGAAGATTCTGGAAAAGCTTTAATGCCTCCGTAGCATAGTAGCTATTGCGGCTGATTCGTAATCAGCAGGTCGAGGGTGCAACTCCCTCCGGAGGCTTTTATGAATAACATAGAAAAAGCAAACAAGGTATTTCTGGAAAACTTCCCGGCTGATACAAACTTCGAGCGGGCGGTTTTCTTTAGCTGGTATTGCGGAATTCGCGACTGCAAGTATTGCTACATGTCAACGCAGCCAGAGAACAAAATGGCAAAGAGGACAGATGCCTCAATCCTTGCCGAGATTATCCTGTGCAAGCGGCTGGGCTGGGACATTGGCTTTATTTCCGGAGGCCAGAAAGCATATTCCCATCATGACTTCCTTGAGCTGTTGAAAAAAATCAATGCCGTGCTTGGAGATAAGGTATGGATTAACATTGGTAGCCTGAAAAAGGAAGAGCTGGCTGCTTTCAAGCCCTATATCAAGGGTGTTGTGGGAGCAATTGAGTGCGTCAACCCTAAACTGCACGACGAGCTCTGCCCATCAAAGCCTGTTGCACCTTTTGTTGAAATGTTCAAGCGCTGTGATGAGCTTGGGCTGAAAAAAGGCATGACCCTAATTGTCGGGCTGGGCGAAACAATTGATGATTTCCCTTTGCTGGAAAAATTCATCAAAGACAATGGCATATCAAAGATACACATCTATGGTCTTAATCCACAAAAGGGAACAATATTTGAAAATACAAAGCCGCCAAAGCCAGAGTATCATGCTGAATGGATTGCCAGGACAAGGATTGCCTTCCCAAAGATTGACATCCAGGCAGGAATCTGGACTGACAAAGTCAAGTCAATCTCACTTCTTCTGAAAGCAGGCGCTAACAGCCTGAGCAAGTTCCCTGCCATAAGGCAATTCAACAGCGCTGCTGCAAAAGAGATTGAAAGGCAGGCTAAGCTGGCTGGCAGAAGCTTTAAAGGCACAATGACAAAACTGCCAGAAATAAGAATATCCGGCTTTAGCCCTGAAATCCAGAAGCAGTTGAAACTTTATATCAGGCAGCTATCTAAACACAGGCACCCTTAAGGGAACACTTGCCGAGGAAACATCCCTTCTTAAACGGCTGTTGAGCATTGAGAATTCATTCTGCAGTTCTTCCGGCACGTCAAGCTCCTCAGCCAGCCGCGTAAGCGATATGCCTGGCTTGGCTTTCATCTCAGTGTAGGCAACCTGCGGCTTGTATTTAATGTCACCAAATCCAAACTCGCCAGGCTTAAGGCAGCAAAGATACATGGCAACATACATACTGACATACTGGTCAAGGCTGTGATAGCCCTTTTCCTTGAAATGTGACCTTAGCGTGTCATACACAAGGTCATAATCAGGCCTGCTTATGTTGTGGTGCTTGAAAAAGCTTACCAGCTCGCGGTCCTTTTTAAAAACCACATCATGCAGCTCTGCCTCAAGGTGCTTGCCGTATGTCCCACGGGCTGCAATGGCTGCCTTAATGCGGCTGCCATAAATGCCCTCTGACAACGCATCTTCCAAAAAGTTGCTGAGGTTGGTCTCGCCAGTCAGATAGCCCATGAGCGCAAGCCTCCAGTCCTGAAACATTGCCAGCAGGTCATCAAGATAGGCGTATGCTGCCTTTGTTGACTCAATCATGTCATGGCGCTCATCAACATCCCTTGTCATTGACAGACCATACCTATTGCCTGTTGACAGCATGAACTGCCACAAGCCATGGGCCCCTGCATATGAAACAGTCCTGGGGTTGCCCAGGCTTTCAGCAAGAAACAGCCAGAATAGCTCAGGAGGCACATTGCCATTGCCATAAAGGCTTCTTCCGTCGTCCACGAAATGATTGTGCAGCCAGCTGTACATGTTGCCTGTATTTTCAAGGCACTCAGTCACCTCTGATTTCCTGCCGCTGACATAGTAAACACCCTCAACACCCTGCTTTTTGAAGTAAGCCCTGGCTTCTTTCCTTAGGCTATCGTTTTTTTCCACTGTGAGCTGGCCTTTATAGGCAACCCTGTCCAGAGTCTTCATCTGGAAAAATATAGCCCTGTCGCTGGGCAGGTGATACACATCATTAATCCAGAAATCAATCTCCTTTCTTTGTTTCCTGTAATACTCTCCAATCTGGCTTTCCAGGGGAGAGACAAGCCTCACATCATGCTTTGGGACTTCAGAATTGCCTACTTTCCTAGCTAGAGGAAACAGGGAAAATGCTGTTCCCAATACGGCAGCTGCACCGCCCAATAAAAAATCCCTTCTGCTCAAGTGCATAGACGTGGGAATGGCTGCAGAGTATAAAAGGTTTACTCATACCTTAGAGCATACTCACTCGCGTTCTTAGCATTAGCGCTACTCGCCCTACTCGTAGCGTAATGCGTCTACAGGCTTAAGCTTTGATGCCGCCTTAGCAGGAAAGAACCCGGATATGAGTCCAACAAATGTGGCAAACAGCAAGCAGCCAACAGTCAGTGTCCAGGGAAAAACCGGCTTTAATAGGGCATAGCCAGCGCCTGCCGCAATTGCCCCGCCAATCTTTGCAATCACATAGCCAAAACCAATGCCAGCAACGCCGCCAACAAAGCCAAGAAAGCCTGACTCAAACAAGAAGATTGTGGCAATATCCTTGTTTTGCGCGCCAATTGCCTTCATGATTCCTATTTCGTTTGTCCTTTCAAGGACAGCTGTATACATCGTGTTCATTATGTTGACTGATGCGACAATTACCGAAACAAGGGCAATTAGCAGCAGTATTGCATTAATGACAGTTATCATTGTTGAAAAAACTGCTATTGCCTGCTCAAATGTCTGGACGTAAAATGTCTCCTCGCCTTCTTTTTCCCCTTTGAATTTCCTCAGTTTCTCTTTTACCACCTCAGCCACCAGGGTTGCATTAGCTCCCTTCTGAACCTGGGCAAATGCTTCACCGTACTTGTCTTTCATAGCGGGAAACATGGTTTCCATTCCCTCGTTAGTGAAATATATTTGTGCATCGTCCTGTGCACTGCCAACAGGGCTGAAGAATCCGATAACCTCAACAATGTTTCCATTGACTGTTATCTTATCACCCACCTTGAGCGCCCTGTCAAATACTTTCTTGTCAAACTGGTAGCTGTTGCCAAACACGGCTTTTAGCTTATCTCCCTCTTTAAGCCCTCGCCCATTTTCAATCTCAATGCCCATCATATCAAGGACTAGCTTAACATCGCTTCCAGTTGGAATGCTAATAGCATAAGTGTATTTTTTCTGCTTCTTGTTCTCAATCTCAACTACGCTTGTATATATGCCTATAACGCGTTTTATGCCGGTGACTTTCTTAACAACGTCCAGATCCTGCTTGCTTACATAAAAATTTGTGTCAGTCCCTGGTACACCCGCTGACTTTGCCATGATTATAAGTTTGTCTGTGCCAATCTTTGACGACATGTCATTTACATAGGTTGACAGCCCCTGGCCAAAGCTGATAAGGGCATAGATTGCAGCTATGCCTATAAGGATTGAAAGCACAGTAAGGAAACTCCTCATCTTCCTGTGCATAACATGGTTAAGCGAATAAATTATGTAATCCAGTTTCACTTTCCATACCTCAGTGCATCAACCGGGTGGAGCTTTGACGCGCGCACTGCCGGCGTGGTTCCGGCTGCACAGCCGATTACAAATGAAAACGCCAGCGCACCGACAATAAGCCCTACGCTTATGTGCGCCTTAATCAGGTCAGAGCCGAGCTGGGTTGCGCCTGCAAAGGCCATTCCATTGGCAAGCCCGATACCAATGATTATGCCAACAATCCCGCCCACCAGACCAAGCAGGCCTGACTCAATAAAAAACAGCCAGAAAATATCCCTGTTCTGGGCGCCAATTGCCTTCATTATGCCTATCTCCTTTGTCCTCTCAAGCACAGCAGTGAACATTGTGTTCATAATCCCGATTCCGCCAACAACTATTGAAATGCCGGCAATTATGTAAACAAAGAGCTGCACTGCAAACAATGTTGAATCAAGGGTTTTAATCGTGTTAACTGCCAACTCAACTTTGAAGTCCTCCTCTCCTTCCTTTACCTTCCTTTCTTTTCTCATAAATTTGTCTATCTCAAGTTTAACCTGATTGATATCGGCAGTGCTGGTAACTTTTACTGCAATAATGCTTGTGTCTTCTGATTTGTTAACCAGCTGCCGAAGCACATCCTCATTCATAAGTGTAACAATATCTGAAGTAAAGCTGCCTGTCTTCTTCAAGATACCAACAACGTTAAACGACTTGCTGTTAATAAGAATTCTGTCGCCAACCTTAACTGCCTTGCCGAAAATGTCAGTCTTCATATAATTATTGCCAACAACAACGCTGTCCTTGTCTCCATCCTTAAGCAGCCTTCCCTCAACTGCGCTAAAGTCGGCAATGGTTTCGACCTCTTTCCTGTAGTTACCATCTGGTATGCTGGCAATGTAGCCAATGGCTAATTTGCTGTTGAACTGCAGCCTGCCTCCCTCAATCATCCTGGGAATTGCATATTTCACACCAGGCAGCTTGTCTATTTTGGTTGCATAATCTTTTTTTAGTGGTGTTACAGCCCCGGAACCTGGCGGACCATACTGCATGCCTGAAGCCTGGATGGTAATCATGTCAGCGCCAAGCGCCCCAAACTGGGAATTTATTGCATACCTCAGCCCTTCACCCAGCCCAATTAGAGAAACCAGCGCAGCTATTCCAATGAATATTCCAATCATTGTCAGCCAGCTTCTCAGCCTGCGCTTCCTTAGGCTGTTGAGGGCTAAGGTAAAATAATCCCATATCATGTTACTGCTTCTTTTTTTTGTGCTTTCTCCATCTCCTGTAGATAAAGAACCCAGCAACTGCTATTACAATTAAGAACAAAAACATCCAGGAGTTGCTTTTTGTCTGGAGGCCTAGCTTGTTGATTTCGTCCTGGGTGTAGATTGGCAGTGTAAGGTTAACATCCTTCGAATAAATATTGTTGCGGCTGTCCCTGTAGTCAACATGCAGTGGCAGACTAATCGAGCCCTTCCCATCTTTAATATACATTTTAAATGAGGCAGTATTGTAGTCATCTGAGTCAATGTTGCCTATATATACATCACTTGATGATACAAGGGTATATGAGTCAGACTCTTTAAGCGTTGCATAGACAAATCTCACCTGTGACGAGCCTTTATTGACAAATTTTACTGAAATATCGCCAAGCTGGTTTTTCTGGTGGAACTCACTTTCATCCAAGCTGACAACCAAATCTGGTTGTTCCCCAACTTCAAGGCTTGTAATCTGGGTTATGCTGTAGTTCTTGCCCAGCTTGTCCTGGTAGCTTATCAGCATGGGAATCTTGTGCACGCCTGCTGTGGCAGTGGCATCTGCAGAAAGCTCAAACTCAACAATAGCAGTGTGCCCGGAGTCAAGCCTTGCTATGGTCTTCTCATTGCTGCTTCCAACTGGCGAGAATGGAAGCTCAATATAACTTAATGTTGCTGCGGTCTGCACAGGCCTGAGCAGCTCAAGGTTTACCCTAATGTTCTTGATTTCAGCATCCGCAAGGTTCTTCAGCTTGACGCTCACCCTGGCAATCTCGCCGGGCTTGATAACTGCAGGCTCTGAAGCGACTGAGTCAACTGCAAGCACAAGGTCATGGGGCTGCACCCTTATCTGGAAAGGCTTTGGCATGGTCCAGCTGCTCCCGCCGTCAAGGCTATACATCAGCCTAATCTCATTGTCTCCCTCAATTGCGCCCGGGTCAACCCTAAGGCGGTAGAACAGGATGAGGGCATTTTCACCCACCTGGTCAGTGTGTATGTCGCCTATAACCCTCATGGTGCTGTCTCCCGGTTCTATGGAGAAGGGGTAGGAGGGCAGAAGCTGGAAGATTACGTTCTTGGCAATGCTGCCGCCTACATTTTCAACCTTAAAACGCACATCCACATAGCTGCCAGGCTCAGCCGGGTCAGGCTCCTGGTTGGTGATGTAGCTGCTCACATTGTTCCTGTCCCATGTGGTTGTGTCCAGCACATTCAGGTTGGGGAGCAGCTGCTCGTTCACCATTGCCGCAGCAAATGCCACAGCTGACACTGCCACAATAAACATAACTAAAAATATCTTATTCTTCATGTTTCGCACCCCTGTGTCTGTTTGTTGTTTTGATTATTTTTCCGTCATGCAGATGCTCAACCCGGTCTGCATATTCAGTGAGCCTCGGGTCGTGGGTGACCACAACAATGGTTTTTCCCTCCTTTTTGTGGAGCTCGTCGAGGAAAGCCATGACTGTTGCCCCTGTCTTTGTGTCCAGGTTTCCGGTAGGCTCGTCTGCAAGTATGATGTCCGGGTTGTTGACAAGCGCCCTGGCAATGGCAACTCTCTGCTGCTGCCCTCCGGACAGCTCGCTGGGCCTGTGGTGCATCCTGTCGCCAAGCTCAACCTTCTGGAGCAGCTCAGCTGCCCTCTCCTCCCTCTTTTCCCTTGGAACACCCTGGAAAATCATGGGAAGCGCCACATTCTGCAGCGCTGTCAGGGAAGGTATAAGGTTGAAAGTCTGGAATATGAAGCCTATCTTCCTGCCCCTTATCTGGGCAAGCTCTGACTCCTGCAGGTGGCTTATGTCGTGCCCGTCGAGGAATATGCGGCCTTTTGTGGGGATGTCAAGGCAGCCTATCATGTTGACTGCGGTTGACTTGCCTGAGCCGCTGGGCCCCATTATGGTCACAAGCTCCCTCTCCCCTATCTCCAGGTCAAGGCCGCTCAGCGCAGTCACATCCACCTCGCCCATCCTGTAAATCTTCCACACATGCTCCAGTTTTATTATTGGTTTTCCTGTCATAACTCATCAATCTCCCTGAACATTCTGTCAAAAATTATCTCGAATTTCAGCACATTCCTGTAATACTGCTCCAGCGCCTCCAGCTTTTTTCTTGCTGCTGCATCCTTTGATTTCGCGGCATTCTGCCTGAATTGCTCTATTATCAGTGGAAGCTTTTCCTTGGCTTCTGGTATGTTAATCATATATCTCTTCTTAAGCGCCTGCTTTATCATCTTCGTGAAGTCCTTTTCCGTAAAGAAGTACAGCTTCCTGCTGCCCGGCTTTCTTACCCTGCTGGCCAGGCCCATGTCAACCAGCTGCTTCATGTCAGTTGAGACTGCGGCCATGCTGTAGCCGGTCCTCCTGGCTATCTCCTCAAGGCATATCTCCTGCGGCTCCAGGTATAATGTGCCAACTATCTTTGAGGCAACCTCACCTAGGCCGTTCCTCCGTGCCATATCTGACATGAGGCTTATGAAGTCCTCTTCTGCTTTAATATTCGCCATTTTCTTAAGGTTATTTGCTTTCAGAGATTTATGAAAGCTGTGAACACTTGTTTATATAGTTTTCCATTCTAAGATATAGGTATACATTAGGATATACTGGGCGCCGCAGAAAAAGATTTAAATATACCCGGGCTTTTTCCAGTCAGCATGGCAAGATTTAACGGGGGAGGACAGAAGAAAGAGAGAAGGAACAGGATACTCATGGGTGCAGTTGTCATTGTCATAATGGTCAGCAGCGCCCTTGCAATACTTAACAGCAACACGGACAATGCCAGCGGAAACCCTGTAGATTACCACGGCTTCAGGTTCAGCCAGCAGGGAGACACGTGGGTTGTCAAGGCAGGAAAGCAGCAGCTTGTATTCAACTACCACCCCCTTGAGCTGGAACACATCAACGTGAGCAGTGACATTATCAGCGCCATAAACAACTCAAATTCCCTTCTCATTACAAACAATCCGCTCTCGGTGAACAGGGATTATATTGCTGCGGCAGAGCTTCAGTTCAGTAACTACAGCAGGATTTTGTTCGGCAAGTCTGTTGTTAACGGCTTTACCATTAATGTTACTCCTGAAGTGCCTGTGATAACCTGCGCCAATGCCTCAATGCAAAACCTAGTCATCTATTTTACTGACAGCAACCAGACAGCTGTGTCAATGGAAAACGGCTGCATCAAGCTGCAGGCCCAGTACAACACAGATTATTTAAGGCTGGTTGACAGAATTCAATACTCCCTTCTGGGCATAATGGGCTGAAAATGGCAAGGAAAAAAGTGAAAAGAAGGGACAATACCAAGATTGCGCTCATTGTGATTGTAGTAATCCTGCTTGCTGCCGCGGTTTTTTATTTCAGGGGAAGCATTTTTCCAAAAAAGCAGGCCGCAGCAACATCTCTCACCTACACTCTCACCTACAATGGCTTTGACTTTGCCTATGTGGACGGACTCTGGTATACCGTGGTCAAGTCCCAGGACCACAAGTTCGGCTTCAAGATAGCCCTACACTACAACCCCGGGGAGATCAAGGACTTCCCTGTCGACGGAAACCTCAGCGCATTCCTGCCTGTCACAAAGGGTTACATTGCCTTTGACCCGATGGAGACGCAGCTTGGCTATGTTATTGTGGCAAACGGCGAACTGAGTCTTACTCTTGCAACCGCATTTAAGGCAGTGCAGCTGCAGCCGCTCAATCTCACAACAGTGTGCACAAAGAATGATTACAGGGGCTGCGGCAGGTATCCCATACTTGACTGCAACACCAGCAAGGAGAAGGTTGTCTACCTCAGGCAGTCTGACGACCCAAGGATAATAGTTGTCAACCAGACCTGCATCATTGTGCAGGGCAGGGACTATGACCTTGTCAAGGGCGTTGACAGGATTCTATACTCTTGGTTTAATGTGATGCCTTGATTTTAAGCAGCACCTTAAGCCGCAATAAAGCAGAACATATTCTCAATATTCTCGGGGCTGGAGACAGGGTATTCAAGCCTGTAGAGCGTGTTAAAGCTGTTCCACCTAAACATCTTTATGTAATGGCTGATGAGAATAGGGCTTATTTCCTCGCTTATCTTATCCATACTGCCACCCATATATACTTCCAATCTCCCGGGAATATATAAATATTTCGCCTAGATTTCCTTGACGCCGTCTGTGGTGAGCGCAACCAGCCTGAAGCTCAGGCCTGACTTGAGGATTGCTGCCAGAATTGCCATGTGCTCCTTCCCTGAGCCTGAAATCAGGTTTACAGCAACCTCTGTGTCCTTAATCTTGCCCTTCAAAGCCTTCTGTATTGTGTCAATAAGCTCGTTCATCGGCTGCTTCATGGCGTCAACCACAATAAGCTCGGTGTTCTTGTCTGGCGCAAACTTTTCCTTGCCAAAATCATTGGTAATAAGGAAAACCTTCTCCCATTTTTGGCCGGAAATCAGGTCCTTGAGGTTTGCCCAGGTGCCTTTTCCCGTCGATAAGCATGCAATTAAGTCTGTCATTGTGGATTGCGGGAGAACGGATTAATATTTAAGATTTTGTATTTTTGCGAAAAACAGGATTTAAAGAAAGAGAAAAAAAAGAAAAAAAAGCATTAAGCTTTTTTAGACTCCGCACTCGTTCTCAACGTCGTCTCTGAATGACTTCAAGTCGTCCTTGAGGTTGTTGAATGACGTCTCTGAGTCCCTGACATTCTGCTTTGCGCTGTCCAGCGTGTTCTTTGCCTGCAGTGCTGAAGCATAGGCGCCTGCTCTGTTGCTGTCGTCAATCGCATTGGTTGCGTCATCAACATAGCTGCTGGCATCGCTAAGGTCGTTGTCAGCATTGGTGAGGCTGTCCTCAACATCAGTCTTATAGTCAAGCTTATTGTACTTTGACGGTACAACTAGCCTCTTGAACCTTGAGACTGCATCGTCAATCTTGTTGTTGACTTTGTCAAGGTCATTGCTAAGCGTGTCAGTTGACTTGTAGCCTGCCTTTGAGCTGTTGGTTATGTTAACCACAGACATGAAGCTGTTCAGCTTGCTTTCTGCGTCATTGATTTGCTTCTCAAATTCATTGACATTGTCCCTGTAGGTTGACTTCTCATCACTAAAGACGTTGTCATACTCGTCGTTAGCCTGCTGCACATATGTGTCACACTGGCTCATCAGGAAAGTTGAGCTTCCAACCCATCTTGAGTCAAATCTCAATGCTGATGCAGCAGTTGTTGTCGTGGTTGTTGACACTGATGCGGTTGTCTGGGTTGCCTTCATGGCATCCAGCTGCTGCTTCAGTGCTGCCTGCGCTGCCTGTGCAGCCGCAAGATCGCTCTGCATGGTCTGGACAGTTGACTGTGTTCCAATCAGTGCCTGGTTTGCCTGGTCCAGCTGTGCCTTGAGGTTCTGCTTCTCAAGCTCATACTGCTGGGCAAGTGCCGCAAGCTGATCGGATGAAATCTGCTCCTTACCTGTCCTCAGAACAGCCCATACAAGAACTGCCCCAATCACTACTACTACTATTATCAAAAAGGCCAAAATTACCTTTCCGGCATTTCCTTTATCGTCCATTATTAAGACCCCCTTTGGTTTTATAACCCCTATGAAAGCCAACTTATATTTAAACTTTACTATTTTATAATGGTGATTTTATGACACTATGCGGATGTAAAGACGACAGCCGGGGGAAACATTTAAAAACGCAGGGCATTCCCGGCAGCCCATGATCATATCATTCCTTGAGGCAATAGACCTTATAATAATGACAGCCTACCTGGGGTTCCTGTTCAAGGATTCCTTTGCAGCGCCTGCAAAGGAGGGCTATGACCCCCTGGCGCAGTACAGAAGGAAGAGGAAGGGCTTTGACTGGAACGGCTTCAGGTTTGCCATTCTGGTAACCGCGCCTGCCATTGTGCTTCACGAGCTGGCGCACAAGTTCGTGGCAATGGCGTTTGGCGTGCAGGCAGTTTTCTTTGCCTTCTACCATGACACACTCTCGCTAGGGCTTGCGGTGCTGAGCATAATAATGAAACTGGCAGGCTCCTCATTCCTGTTTGTTATACCCGGCTATGTCAGCATTGGGGCAACAACACCGCTCAGGTCAGCCATTATATCATTTGCAGGTCCATTCATGAACCTGCTGCTCTGGCTGGTTCCCGCATACCTGCTGAAGCATAAAAGATACAGCCGAAAGGCCACTATGCTGCTGTTCATAACCAAGAGAATCAACATGTTCCTGTTCTTCTTCAACATGATTCCCATTGGCTTCTTTGACGGCGCCAAGGTGTTCGGCGGGCTGCTGAAGGCCATGGGCGTTTTCTAGCAGCAAGATAAAAAGGATACTGTCCCGCTGCCCTGCCCCGGCCTTGCTTTCCCAAGGCTTAATTTTCTTCTCCCCTCGCCAGGTGCGGGGAGAGAAAATTAACCCGGTGCTTTGCAAGCACCGGGCGGGGCAGGGCTTGGGAAAACACTACAACAGCAAACTTTATATATTCCGGTCATAATTGGGAATTATCGTTTTTATGGGGTGTTTATGATGTCATCAGACGTATTGGATAGCCTTGCGAAAAAGAGCGACGAGCACGAATTCTACACGCCAGTGCCTACCGGTTACAAGGTTGGCAGAACCAAGTTTGTCATCACAACCGGGACAGTCATCTCCGGCCTTGGGAAGGGAATATTCGGCTCATCCCTGGCAAAGCTCCTCAAGTTCAAGGGCCTCAATATCACTCAGATAAAGATGGAAGGCTACTTCAATATTGATTCCGGCACCCTCAATCCATACAGGCACGGAGAGGTATTTGTGCTTGATGACGGCATGGAATGCGATATGGACCTTGGCTCATATGAACGGTTCCTGGACCAGAATCTGACAAGGGATAATTTTATCACAAGCGGCCAGGTCTTCTCCAAGGTCCTATCCAAGGAAAGGGGAGGGTCATACCTTGGAAGGGATGTCCAGTTTATACCGCATGTTACAGGAGAGGTAAAGAGCATTCTTCGGGAGCTTGCGCTTAAGACAAAGGCTGACGTAATTATTGTTGAAATCGGCGGAACAGTCGGCGACCTGGAAAACGCATACTACCTTGAGGCAGTCAGGCAGCTTATGTATGAAGAAGGAAAGGAAAACGTCTGCTTTGCAACACTCACTTATGTAATTACGCCTGCATCCCTGGGCGAGCAGAAAAGCAAAGCCGCACAGCTGGGAATAAACCGGCTGATTGCCCTTGGTATCCATCCAGATATCATTGGGTGCAGGGCAGATGCAAAGGTGACTGAAAAGGCAAGGGAGAAGATTAGCATATACAGCAACGTTCCGTTTGAACGGGTGTTTTCCCTTCACAATGTGAAAAACATCTATGAAATCCCGCTTCTCTTAAAAGAGTCAAAGATTGACGACGCTGTTGTTGACCTGCTCAAGCTGGATGGCAAGGTCGACAGGAAGAAGGAGGCAGCTGAACTTAGGAAGTGGACTGAATATGTAAAGAAGTTTGAAAATGCAAAGAAAGAGATTACAATAGGAATAACCGGGAAATATACTGAAATTCGGGATTCCTATGCAAGCATAACCGAGGCATTGAACCATGCAGGCACAGAGTTCAATGCGAGAATCAACATAAAATGGATTGAAACCACAAAGATAGAGAACGGCGCCAGCGTAGCCCAGGAGCTTAAGGGGGTTTCCGGCATAATTGTCCCGGGTGGATTTGGCTCAAGGGGCATTGAGGGCAAGATAAAGTGCGTTGAGTATGCAAGAAAGAACAAGCTGCCTTTCCTTGGCCTCTGCCTCGGCTTCCAGATGGCAGTTATTGAGTTCGGACGGAATGTTTGCGGCATAAAGAATGCAAACTCCACTGAGATGGACCCGAAGACACCTGAGCCGATTGTGGACATACTTCCCGAGCAGAAAAAGATTGAAGGCCTGGGCGGCAACCAGAGGCTCGGCGCAAGGGATATTGAGGTAAAGAAAGGCACAAAGGCCTATGAGCTCTACGGAAAAAAGGAGGTTATCAGGGAGAGGTTCAGGCACAGGTGGGAGTGCAACCCCAAATATATCAAAACCCTGGAAGCCAAGGGCATGATTTTCTCAGGCAAGGCGCCGAACGTGCCAATCATGCAGATTCTGGAGCTGAAGGACCACCCGTTCTTCATGGCCTCCCAGTTCCACCCGGAGTTCACCTCAAGGCCCATGAAGCCAAACCCGCTGTTCTACGGCTTCATCCAGGCTGCGATTAAGAATTCTTAAAGTTGCTCTTGGTAATTTAGGCACCTTTGTTCTGTCGAAGCCCTGCCCCGGCCGTGCTTAGTTTGCCGAGGCGTAGCCGAGCGCAACTAGCGCAGCTTGCTGCGCGTGTGCACGGCTCACAATTTGCCTCCCCTCGCTTGCCAGGGGGAGGAAAATGTGACCCAGCATAGCTGGGCGGGGCAGGGCAGCGAGATTTTCAATGCAGCTCCATTAATTTAGAAAGCTTTATTAATGCTTCTTAAATCCTCAGCCCTATGGTGGAATACGAGTCAAGCAAGAGCAGGAGGAGGAAGGAAATAAAGCAGATGCTCCAGCAGCAGAAGCAGGCTGGTCCAGCAGAAGCAGGCGCAGGCACAGCGGCTCCTGCTACTACACACAATAAAGAAACCGGGAAACACAGCCACAGGCCCTCCACCATCCTCGGCAAAGCCAAGAAATTCTACGAGAACCATTACAAGAAGATGCTCATCCTTACAATTGGGCTGCTTATAATTGCCATGCTTCTGATTGGAATAAAGGTTGCAACAACCGGCGATTTCATAAACAAGGGAACAAGCCTCAAGGGAGGCACAACCATTACTTTTGAGAACGCGCCGGACATTGACATATTGAAACTAATGAATGATATTAAGGCTGAGTTTCCGAAGCAGGACCTGAATGTCAGGGAACTGTCAGCCACCGGGGCGCAGCTGGGAATCATAATTGACACTGATGTAACTTCCACAGAAGATATTGATGCAGTCATTAATTTTGTCAAGGAAAAGCTTCCCGAGTCAGAGAGGGGCTACAGCATTGAGACCATGGGAGGTTCCCTGGGAAGCAGCTTTTTCAAGCAGGTTCTTCTGGCAATGGTAATCGCATTCTGCTTCATGAGCATCGTGGTTTTCATGCTGTTCAAGACATTTGTCCCAAGCAGCGCAGTAATCATCTGCGCCTTCGCGGACATTGTTGAGACCATTGCCGTGGTCAACCTGCTTGGCATGAAAATCTCAACTGCAGGCATTGCCGCATTCCTCATGCTCATAGGCTATTCAGTTGACACAGACATCCTGCTGACAACCCACATTGTTAAGAGGAAGGAAGGCACCATTGTTGACAGGACTTTCACTGCAATGAAAACAGGCCTTCTCATGACCTTTACCACCATCGGCGCTGTCACCGCAGGCCTCATATTTTCAGAATCAGATGTTATAAGGCAGATAATGACCATACTTCTCATAGGCCTTATCTTTGACATCCTAAATACATGGATACAGAACGCAACAATACTTATGATTTACGAGAACAGGAAGGAGAACAAAGCAAAAGATGAGTAAGGCAAAGAAACTGTTCACTAACACAAGAGTCATCATCATGATAGTCTGCCTGCTGCTGGCCATTGCGGCAATACATCCCAGGTTTATTGATGGCGTCGCAGTAAGGTCTGTTACAACTAACAGCTCTGCGCTGCTGGCAGGCATTCAGAGCCCTAAAGCGACTATTGCGCCCACAGGCAGGGAAGTCATAACAACCGTAGGCACAACTCCAATCAAGACAGTTTCCGACTATAATGCAGCAGTGTCAGGCCTGATTCCGGGCTCAACACTGGTTATTGAAACAAACAAGAACACCTACAGGCTCACGGTCAAGCCCAAATACCAGGTAACTGTGCTGCCTGAGCTTGAGAATGTGACAGTCAAAGAGGTAAGGGAGGTCAATGCCACCATAAACGGCTCAATCCAGCTGGTTAACAGGACCTTCAACACTACTATAGAACGGAACAAGACCATTGCAAAGCTGGTTGGAGCAGAGGACATTGGCCTGAAGGTCTTTGACGCCCCAACCAACAACCTGAGGAAGGGCCTTGACCTGCAGGGCGGAACACGAGTGCTGCTTGAGCCAGAGAGGAAGATAACCAGTGATGAGTCAAGTATTATAATTGAAAACATGAAGCAGAGGCTCAATGTCTACGGCCTCAGCGACGTGCTTGTAACTGAGGCAAGCGACCTCAGCGGCAACAAATATTTCCTGGTTGAGGTTGCGGGCGCAAATGAGGAGGAGGTCAAGGAGCTGCTGGCAAAGCAGGGCAAGTTTGAGGCTTCAATAAAAGACAGCGTTGTTTTCAGGGGAGGAGGGGACATAACCTATGTGTGCAGAACCCCGGATTGCAGCGGAATTGACTCAAGGGTTGGCTGCGGCCAGAATACTGACGGCAAGTGGTCCTGCAGGTTCAGATTTTCCATATCATTGAAGCCGGATGCAGCCCAGAAGCAGGCTGATGCAACAAAGGACCTGGCGGTAATCCTCTATGACAAAACAGGCACCCTGCTGCCTGAAGAAGACCAGTATCTAAATGAAACCATTGACTTTTATCTTGACAATGTAAAGGTTGACTCGCTAAACATAGGGAAGGACCTAAAGGGCAAGGCGGTTACAGACATCCAGATAAGCGGCGGAGGGACTGGAACGACAGAGCAGGCGGCAGTCAATGACGCGCTGACCAGCATGAAGAGGCTCCAGACAATACTCATAACAGGAAGCCTGCCAGTTAAGATTAGTATTGTAAAGACAGACGTAATCTCTCCTGTGCTTGGGAAGGGATTTTTGCAGAATACCCTGCTTATATGCCTAATCGCGGTTATTGTTGTTGCCACCATCCTGGGCATTAGATACAGGAGGATGCAGATTACGCTACAGCTCATGGTCAACATGGTAAGCGAACTTCTCATGATGCTGGGCGTTGCGGCTCTCATCGGCTGGAACATCGATCTTGCTGCAATCGCGGGAATAATTGTGGCAATAGGCACAGGAGTCAATGACGTGGTTGTCATAACTGACGAAATTCTTGCAGGCGGCACAAAGGACGAACCGGCTGCGCTCACCTGGAGGGAAAAGATTAAGCGCGCATTCTTTATTGTCGTGGGCTCCTACCTTACAATAGTTGTAGCAATGGTGCCTCTCTACTTCGCAGGCGCAGGGCTGCTGAAGGGCTTTGCCATCACTACTATAATAGGTGCGACCTTAGGCATACTGATAACAAGGCCTGCCTTCGCTGCAATTGCTGAAATCCTGCTCAAGGATTAAAGAATGGCCGGAAAAACAACTAGGGAAACAAAGTACTGGGCGATTGTGCTTGTTGCCTTCTGCACCCTTGTGACTGCAACAGGCCAGATTCTGCTGAAAATTGCCTCTGACAGGCTTGCCCTGGACTTCATCAAGCTCATAACAAACTATGTCCTGATTGCGGGCTGCATTGTCTACCTCATTGGCGCGCTAATGCTCATCATCGCGCTCAAGGGAGGGGAGCTCTCAATACTCTACCCTATTTTCTCGCTCACATTTATCTGGGTCACCATTGCCTCAAAATTCATCTTCAGCGAGGTTATTGGCCCGCTTAAGTGGGTTGGCATTGCATTCATCATTGCAGGGGTTTCCCTTATAGGGGTGGGCAGCAGATGAAAACCCAGCTCTGGGCAGTGCTGCTCGTCTTCATAGGCACAATCATCGGCTCATTCGGCTCACTGTTTTTCAAGCTGGGGGCAGACAAGCTTAACTTCAGCATAAAAGAGCAGCTGAAGAACTACAAGCTCATGCTTGGCTTCCTGTTCTATGGAATCTCTTCAGTCTTTTACATAACTGCGCTCAAGGGAGGGGAGCTTTCTGTCATCTATCCGCTGGTTTCCCTGGCATACATCTGGGTAATCCTGATTTCAATAAAAATCCTGAAGGAAAATATGAACCTGCTCAAGTGGCTGGGCATTGCCGCAATAGCCCTGGGAGTTGCGTTCATCGGCCTGGGGGCGTGAGATGAAAACAACAGTCATCTCACTGGGCGGCTCGCTCATCGTGCCTGGTGAAGTGGATGTAAAGTTCTTGGCAGAGTTCAGGAAGGTTATTCTCGGTAGAAAGAATGAAAGGCTCATAATTGTCTGCGGCGGAGGGAAAACGTGCAGGCACTACCAGAATGCCGCAAGGTTGCTTGGAGCAAAATCTTCACCTGGCCTCGACTTGATTGGCGTTGCATCAACGGGGCTGAACGCTGAGTTGGTCAGGGTAATTTTCATGCCCCACAGCCACGAAAGAGTCATCCATAATCCCACAGAGAAGATAAGGACAGGCAAGAGGATTATTATATGCTCTGGCTGGAAGCCCGGATTTAGCACTGATGTGGATGCTGTGCTGGCTGCAAGGAATTTTGGTGCAGGGCGGATAATCAACCTTACAAATGTCGACCATGTCTATGACAGGGACCCGGCAAAGCACAGGGATGCAAAGCCCATTGAAAAGATAAGCTGGAACAATTTTCTGAAGATTGCCGGGAAAAAGTTTATGCCGGGCATGCACCTGCCCTTTGACCCTGTGGCAAGCAGGCTTGCAAAAAAGCACAGGATAGGGGTGGTTGTGATGAACGGCAGAAAACTCGGCAACTTTAAAAAATTCCTTGCAGGAAAAAAGTTTGTTGGCACAGTCATTTATTAAAATCAATACCTTTATATATTTCTTAACGCACAAAAAGATCCATGTCAGTTGCAGCCATAATCAGGGACATCAAAGACATAAAGAGATTTGAACACATTCTTGGAGTGCTTACAAAGAACGGCTTTGGCATGCTGCTTGACAGTATGAAGCTCAAGCGCCATGTGCCTGTCCATGTCAGGATTCAGAAGCACAAAATAAGGGAAGATATCACACACCCAGCGCGCATAAGGATGGTGTTTGAGGAGCTTGGAGGGACATTCATCAAGCTGGGCCAGCTCCTGAGCCTCAGGCCTGACCTCATACCAAAAGAATACTGCGACGAGTTCAGGAAGATGCAGGATGACGTGCCTGGCTTTAGCGGCTCTGCTGCCTACGAGATTGTAAAGCGCGAGCTGGCAAAGACCGACAGGAAATTCTCCTACTTCAACAAAGTGCCAATTGCAGCCGCCTCCATCGGCCAGGTGCATGAAGCTGTGCTGCCAAACGGCCAGAAGGTTGTTGTCAAGGTGCAGAGGCCAGGCATTGGGAAGCTTATGGCAACTGATATTGACATAATGTACTATTTTGCCAGGCTCATTGAGAAGCACTATGGCAAATCATTCTTCAACCCAACAGATATTGTCAAGGAATTTGAGCGCTATACTGCCAATGAGCTGGACTATGTTGCTGAAGCACGGAACATTGACAAGTTTTACAAGAACTTTGAGCACGACAAGAAAGTTGTCATACCCAGGGTTTACTGGGACTACACCACAGACAAGGTCCTCACAATGGATTACCTCAAGGGCCTAAAGATATCTGAGGTAAAAAAGATTGAAAAGAGGGAAAAGGAACGGAAGAAGATAACAAAGGAAGTCAGTGAAATAGTATTCAAGCAGATATTCATCCACGGATTTTTCCATGCTGACCCCCACCCGGGAAACATACTCATTATGGAGGGCGATAAGATTGGCCTGCTTGACTTTGGCATCGTGGGCTACATTGATGATGACCTGAGGGAGAAATGCTCTAACCTGTTCATTGTGCTTATTGACAGGGAGCTTGACGGCATTGCCGATTCCATGCTTGAGCTGGGCATGGTGGAGGCAAATGTGGATATTGACAGCCTGAAGGAAGACATACACAGCTCATTCAGCAGGTACTATGAAACGCCCCTTAAAGAAATCCAGGTGGGGCACGTGTTCCACCTGCTCATGGATATTATGAGAAAATACAGGATAAAAGTGCCCCCCACATTTGTGCTCCTGTTCAAGTCCCTGCTCACTGTTGAGGGCTTTGCCGTTGAGCTGGACCCTGAGTTCAACCTTATTGAAACATTAAAGCCCTTTGCCAGGCAGCTTAAGAAAAAGTCAATGCAGCCCAGGTATCTTATTGAACAAGGCAAAAAGAGCCTATTCAAGTTCAGGAGGCTGTTCACAAAGCTTCCTGACTCTGTCAACACCCTGCTCTACAGGATAAAGGATGTTGATGACGGCGTAAAAAATATTGATACTGACATAAGAACAATGGCCTATGAGGTTGACAAAAGCAGCAACAGGATTTCCCTCGGCCTGCTCATAACAGGGTTTATTATTGCCTCTGCGCTGATGATTAACATTGGAGAACCCGTGCTCTATGGCATTCCCCTGCTTTCGCTCATTGGCTTTGCAATCGCGCTTTTGCTCATCCTGCTGCTAATCCATTCGGTAATAAAGGAGAGAAGGCTCAGGTGAAAAAGGAGGCTGGGAATATGGATGATTTATTGAGGAAGGCTTTGCTTTTCGGCGTCGGCGTCACTGCCATTACAAAGGAAAAGGCAGAGAAGCTTGTGAAGGAGCTCCGGAAGAAGGAGAAGCTTGACCCCGAGGAAGGAAAGCGCATGGTAAGGGAGCTGATGAAGGTCTCTGAGAAAAAGGCCAGGGAGTTTGCCGGCACAATTGAAACAGGCGTTGCAGAAGTGCTTGCAGAGGCAGCCGGAAAGAGCGACCTGGGAAAGCTGGAGAGAAAGCTTAAGCAGAAGGGAAAAGCCCTTGCCAGGAAGGCTGCAAAAAAAGGGGCGGCAAAGCTGGCTAAGGTGGTTGCTGTAAAGGCTGCAAAAAGAGTGCTGAAAAAAGCCAGGAAAAAGTTATAGGGCTACGCGGCCCTGGTGGTTTCTTATTTTGTCTTCAATTTTCTCACTGTGCCTTGCCAGGTCACCAAGCATCTTCTCAAACTCCTTTACGCTTATCCAGCCCTTATTGTCCCAGTTGTCATGGCCTGAGCCGTGGAAATTGACAGGCATCCTGGTTTCCTTGCCGCAGCTGCACATTATTGTCTTGTAGTGGATTTTATACATGTGCTGCGACGCCCAGCGCTCCTCCTCAATGCTTCTGCCGCAGTAGATGCACTGGTGCTTCACCTTTTTTTCAGTTATGTTGTGGTGCGGGCTCACTGTCCTGCCCCCTTTTTCAGAAGGTGCAGCAAAACCTTCTGGGCTTGCTTTCTGTCCCTGTAGGTTATGTAAATCGTGGCGAACATGCTAAAAAAAACAATTTAATGGACGTATATAAAGATTTCGTTTGTGGAAAAGTTAATAAAGCATTGAAGCAAATGCATGATTATGCCTAGGTTCAAAAAGTGGGTCCTGCTGAAACGGACGCTGGCACTATCAGCCTTCCCTGTCCTGATTAGTGCGGTGATGCTCCTACCTGCAGGCATAAGGGATGCCATGAAGCTTCACATTCAGGACCCTTCCTGGTGGCAGTTTCTCACCTCTGGCTTTGTGCACAACAGCTTCTCCCATTACCTGGACAACCTCATTGCGTTTCTTATACTTTTGCTGGTCCAGGGCATCATTGTTTACAGGATGAGGGCGCAGAAGGCATATGCCGGCCTGCTCTTTTTCACCATGCTCTCCTTCCCGATAGTAAGCTCAATCGTGAAACTGGTGCTGTACCGCGGCCTGCTGCCAATAGTAAGGGTCTCCTGCGGAAGTTCAGGGATAATCTCTGCAATGATTGGGTTCACCCCTGTGCTCTGGCTGGCATACATGTCAAAGGCAGCGAGAAAAAACCTTTTCAGCCTGGCTTTCTTCAGCGCTGTGCTGGCATACATTGTGCTTTCGTTTGTTATCATCTATTTCCCATACCACAGGAACCTGCTGCTGACCCTGGTGCTAGTTGCCCTGATTGCGGTTTTTGCCTTTGCCTGGAGGGGCAGCCTAAAGCGCGCCTGCAAAACCCTGCTGAAGGAGCGCAGCCTGCCAATGCTCTTTTACCTGATTTTCCTGCCATTGTTCTTTCTTGCCTCGCCGCTGCTCACCTTTCCCCTGAGGCTAATACAGGGAGACAGCTCAGTTGACTTTTTTAGCCACTACATCGGCTTCATTTACGGCTTCTGGATAAGCTTTGTTTTCTTCCGGATGAAAACAAAACCAAATCTTTAAATAGGCATCAATGATTATTTTTATTGATGAAAGACAGTATTATATTCAGAAACATACTTGGCGGCTTTGTGTTTGACAAAGAGCTTAAGCTGGTTGAGCAGGGTGACTATGAGGCGCTGAAGAAGAAGCACGGCGCAAATGAGCCTGATGCAGGCCAGCTGGTGAAGATACTGGCAGCTTTAAAGGACAAAAAATACTTTCCTGAATTCTACACAAAAAATCTCGAGCTTGCCAAGCGCAGCATAAGGGAATCATTCTCACAGGATATACTGGTAATGCAGGCAGTGGAGGCTGTTGACGAGACCAGCAGAATAACCAACCTGCTTGTAAAAAGGCTGAGGGAGTGGCACGGCTACTATTCCCCTGAGCTCAGCCGCGACGTGGGCGACAACGAGAAGTTTGTTGATATTGTGGCAAAGGCAGAGGCAAGGCTGAAAGGAGGAATGGGTGTTGACATAAAGCGGGAGGACCTGAACGCCCTTGTGGAGTTTGCAAAGAGCATAAAGGGCCTCTACGAGCTGAAAACAGAGCAGTCTGCCTATATTGAAAAGAAAATGCAGGAAATCTGCCCAAACCTGCTGGCTGTTGCCGGCTCAAATATCGGGGCAAAGCTGCTGAAACTTGCCGGCGGCCTTAAGCGGCTGGCAGGCATGCCTGCATCAACAGTGCAGCTGCTCGGCGCTGAGAAGGCGCTGTTCAGGCATATAAGGAACAAAGGCTGCCTGCCCCCAAAATATGGTATAATCCACGAGCACCAGATAATTGCAAAGGCAAAGAAAAAGGGCAAGGCAGCAAGGCTACTGGCTGACAAGATTTCCATTGCCGCAAGGGTTGACTACTTCAAGGGAGACTTCATAGGAGACAAACTGAAAAGGGAGATAGAGGCAAAGGTAGAATGATGAAGGACATTAAGGAGATTGGCAGCAAGTTCCAGGCAATCTTCGAGATATGGAAAGGGAAAAGGAGGTTCCTCTACACAGAGAACCTTACTCCCGGCACCAGCTTCTTTGACGAGATTCTTGTGAAAAGCGAGGGAAAGGAGTTCAGGGAGTTCAACCCCTCAAGGAGCAAGCTCGCTTCTTCAGTCATGAACCAGATTTCCCAGATTGGCCTTAAGAGGGGGGATGTTGTGCTATACCTTGGCTGCTCCCATGGTTATACTCCTTCGTTTGTATCAGACATTGTGGGCATGGACGGCTTTGTGTTTGCAATTGACATTGCGCCCAGGGTGGTAAGGGACATTGTGTTCATATGCCAGAAGAGGAGGAACATGACAGCCATACTTGCCGACGCAAACCAGCCGGAAAGCTATGCAGACAAGGTGTGCCAGGTTGACTTCATCTATCAGGACATTGCCCAGAAAAACCAAGCAGAGATATTCCTCAAGAACTGCAACCTTTATCTTAAGGAGGGCGGCTTTGGCTTCCTTGCGTTGAAGGCAAGGTCCGTTGACATAACCAAGAAGCCCGGCCAGGTGTTCAACGAGGTTCGGGCACTGCTGGACAAGGGCATAACTGTTGTTGACTCCAGGAAGCTGGAGCCGTTCCAGAAGGACCACTGTGTGTTTGTGTGCAAGAAAAAGTAGAGATCTGATTCTCATACCCTGCCCCGGCCATGCTTCGCATGGCTCATATTTTGCCTCCCTCGGCTGGCGAAGGGAGGAAAATATGACCCGAGCGCAACAGCGTTGCGCCGAGCGGGGTAGGGTGATTGAATACTGTATGCAACGCAAGAAAAAGTAAAATATAAATACCTGCTTCCTTAAGAATCTGTATATGGGCTTGCTCAAGCTGATCTGGAAAACAATATTCTTCCCCTTCTATTTTCTCAGGGGAATGTTCGCCTCCAGGCAATACCGCTATTACCTCAGGCAAAGGAGTGCCTTTGACAGGGAGCTGGACAAGCTGCACAGGCTGAAACACAAGGTAAAGAGGGACAAGAACGCAAACCCGGCTGCCATTAAGGAGATTGACAAGCGCGAGGATTATATCAAACTGGCTAGGCATGAGCTGAGGAAAACCTACCTTAAGCAGAAGAGGCTGGCAAGGCGCCCGACCAGCATGTGGGCATTCCAGAGCGAGAAAAGGAGCGAAAAGCACCTCAGGCAGACAATGGGCAGGCTAAAATGATTGTAATTCTGACTGATTTTTCAGAGTCCGAATACCTTGGCGTGATGAAGGGAGTCATTGCCTCCATCCACAAAAACAGCCACATTGTTGACCTATACAATAAGGTTACTGCAGAGAACATAAAGGAGGGCGCCTGGATATTGTTTTCCAGCTATAGGCATTTCCCAAAAGGCACTGTGTTCCTGTGCGTTGTTGACCCGGGCGTTGGCTCAAAGCGGCAGTGCATTGCAATCAAGACCAAAGATTACTATTTTGTCGGGCCTGACAATGGCTTGCTATACCAGGCTGCTTGCGAGAACAAGGTCGAGGCAGTTGTAAAGCTTTCTGATGCAGGCGCCTCAAAGACATTCCACGGCAGGGATGTGTTTGCAGTGGCAGCTGCAAAGCTTGACAGCGGAGAGAGCATCTACAGGCTTGGCAAAAAGACAGAGCTCAGGACAAAGTCATTGTTCCACAGGAAGGGCAAGGAAGGCGAGGTTGTAAGGGTTGACTTCTTCGGCAACATAATCACCAACATCGGGCCCCTGAAAAAGGCCCTCTACACAGTAAAGTTTGGCGGCAAGATAAAGCTGCTGGAGTTCTACGACACCTATGAGAAGGCCCACGAGGGCGAGCTGTTCCTCATAACTGGCTCTGCCAACACCCTGGAGATTTCCATGAAGAACGGCAAAGCCAGTGATAAGGTAAGGCTTAAGCCCGGCGACATGATTGAGATTTACTAGAAAAGTTTATATATAAGTTAACGATTGTTAATTCTGAAATGCAAAAATATCTTGTTTGTTGTTACTAGGATTCTTTCATTTATTTAGCCATATTGATATTATGTTTTATCTCTATAAACTCATAGTGGAGGTGGATTAAATGGTAAAAAACTCAAAAGGTGGTTGCCGGTGCCTCGGTTTTGGACATCATCGGCAACACCCCGCTGATAAAGATTGGTAAGATTTACGCAAAGGCAGAATTCCTTAACCCTGGCGGCAGCATAAAAGACAGGATTGCAAAATATATGGTTGAGGATGCTGAAAAAAAAGGCCTTCTGAAGCCTGGATTCACTATTGTTGAGCCCACAAGCGGCAATATGGGTATTGCATTGGCGATGGTTGCTGCTGTCAAGGGATATGGGATGATTGCTGTGATGCCAGAAAACGCAAGCATTGAAAGGAAGCAGCTGATAAAGGCATTTGGCGGAGAGGTGGTCCTTACCCCGGAGCACAAAAACCTGAAGGCTGCAATAGAAAAAGCAGAAGAGCTGTGCAAAAAACCTGGCACATTCATGCCACAGCAGTTTAAAAACCCTGCAAACATCAGAGCGCACAGGGAAACAACTGCAAAAGAGATTATGGCAGATATTGATAAAATTGACGCATTTGTGGCAGGCACTGGCACAGGCGGCACTTTAATGGGTGTAGGGTTAGCGCTCAGGGAAGCGTTTCCTAATGCCAAAATTGTTGCTGTGGAGCCAGAAGAAAGCGCAGTCATGAGCGGAGGGAAAGCAGGCAGTCACAGCATAGAGGGCATAGGAGACGGATTTGTCCCAGATTTGGTTGACATGGGCCTTATTGACGAAATCATAACTGTCAAAAGCGACAGCGCCATGAAAATGGCAAAGCACCTGGCCAGGAAGCATGGCCTGCTTGTGGGCATCAGTTCAGGAGCAAATGTGATTGCAGCAAAGAGACTGGCAAAAAGATACAAAAATGTGGTTACTGTGCTGCCGGACAGAGCAGAAAGATATTTAAGTAAAGATTTATTCAGGTGAGTGTATGAAGCTTTTCAACACACTTACCAGGAAAAAGGAAGAATTCAAGCCGCTCCACAAGACGTTTGTGGGCATTTATTCATGCGGCCCGACTGTGTATGACTTTGCGCACATTGGCAACTTCCGCTCCTACATATTTGATGACCTTTTAAGGAGGTATCTCAGGTATAAAGGTTTTACAGTGAAGCAGGTTATGAACCTCACTGATGTTGATGACAAGACCATAAAGGGCGCAATCAGGGAGGGAATTGGCCTTGATGAATACACAGGAAGATACAAAAAAGCGTTTTTTGAAGACCTTGACGCTCTTGGCATTGAGAGGGCAGAGTTCTATCCCGAGGCAACAAAGCACATTGCCGATATGGTTGCCATTGTGAAAAAGCTCGTTGACAAGGGCTTTACTTACAAGAGCGGCAACAGCATATATTTCAAGATTTCTGCCTTTAAAGACTACAGCAAGCTTGCCAGGCTGCAGCAGGACCAGCTGAAGGCAGGCGCCAGGGTGTCCTCTGATGAGTATGAGAAGGAGAATGCAGCTGACTTTGCCCTGTGGAAGGGCTGGGATGAGAATGACGGGGATGTTTTCTGGGAAACTGAGATTGGAAAAGGAAGGCCTGGCTGGCATATTGAATGCAGTGCCATGAGTTCAAAATACCTTGGGGAGACTTTTGACATCCATACAGGGGGAGTAGACCTTATTTTCCCGCACCACACCAATGAGATAGCCCAGAGCGAGGCTGCAACAGGCAAGAAGTTTGTCAGGTTCTGGCTGCACAACGAGCATCTGATTGTCGACGGGAAAAAGATGAGTAAGTCACTGGGAAACTTTTTCACCCTGAGGGATTTGCTGCAGAAAGGCTACAAGCCAAAGGCAATACGCTATACCCTGCTGGCAACCCATTACAGGCAGAAGCTCAATTTCACATTTGACTCCCTGAATGCAGCTGAAGCTGCCATTGAAAGGCTGCAGGACCTGATTATCAAGCTGAAGCCTGCCAACGGCAAGGACGGCCATGTCAAAAAGCTGATGGAAGAGGCAAAGACGCGATTTGACGAAGCAATGGATGATGACCTCAACATCTCAACTGCCCTTGCAGCATTGTTTGACTTTGTCAGGGATGTAAACAAGCTGCTGCTGGAAGGCAAAGTCAGCAGGGAGAATGCCAATGATGCCCTTGAATTCCTGAAAACGGTTGATACTGTGCTTAATGTGATGGACTTCGAAGGCGAGGAAGCGCCGGAAGACATTATTGAGCTTGCCAAGAAGAGGGAAGCTGCAAGAAAAGCCAAGGATTTCAAGCTGGCAGATGAGCTAAGAAACGAGATTTCTAAAAAAGGCTATGTTCTGGAAGACACGAAGGAAGGGCCCAGAGTAAAGAAGAAATAAATCCAATTAAGGTTTGTCTGTTAAATGCAGACCAAGGTCCTCAAGTTTCTCTATTGGAATCCGGGGGTCTAACATTTGATAGAGCATAAGATTAGTTCCGTGCAATAATTGGCCTGCCCTGTCTAATTTGCCTATTTTATTTATGTTAGGAATGCTGGATACCACATCAGCTATCCTTCCAACAAACCCCACTGTTTTAGCCGGATCAGGAAACTGTTTTTCCAGTTCCCTACTTGACGATTGACCAAACCGGGCCAGATATTCCGGAATAAACGCATGGGACAATTCTCCGTCCTGATAAGCTTGCCTAAGCTCTGCGTCCCTAATCTCATCAACTTCCTCAAGTGTTGGAAAATCGTTTGGCCTAGGTATTCTATCGAATAAAGTATCGTCTTCAAACACCTTCATTTCAATAGGTGAAGAAGTTTGGAAGTTTCCAATCATCAATGTGCTTTCCAGGTTCAGCCAAAGAACATAAGCTAATGACATTGATATCCCATAATCAGGTGTTGTTTCCCTGAACGCCTTTTGGAATTTTGCAGCCATTAAAACCCCGGTAATATTTTTTGTCTTGGCGTACAAATCCATAATTTCAGCAATATGGACGCTGTATTTGGCACTTATCATAGAAGCCGAAATTGCAGTATTGGGATCAGGAATTTTAGCAAGAGCATATCTTGTATTTGATTCGCCTATAGCAGAAACCACATCAGTTAATTCCTGTGTTTGAGGTAATTCATACCTGCTCATAATTCTCCGCACAGCTTCATCAAGTCCCAAATAATCTGTAACTAAATTAGCTGCCAGTTGGGAAGCTTTAAGAAGCTGCGCCTTTTGAGCAGCCTCCATTCTTGCAAGTCTATAGGGCCCGAGCATTTCCTCTTCTTCCTCAACGGATAAAGGCTCTTCATAAGAAGGGCGTTCCTGCCGCAGTGGTTTATCCGCTCTGGACTGCCCATGCGGATTTAGTTTTATTCTTTTTTCTCGCATCCAAAAGGGTATTTTAACCATATGTTCTCACCAATATATTATTATTAAACTTAAAACAGTCTCCCATTTATAAATGTTTCTATCCTGTAGTAGTCACAATATCTCTATTTTGGTCTCCTTGCCGCCTTTCCTGACAGAGACCTCAAGCGCCTTGGTGACGCTTTTGATGTCCACCAGGACTTCGTTAAGCTCTACCGGCGACTCTATCTTCAGATGTTTTATTTCAGCCTTAAGGCTGACGTTTTTCTCTGACTTGTGCTTCCTGACTGCGCTGACAACCTCAACAACTGCCTCACCTATCTTCTCAGCTACATCATCCACAAGCTTTTCATCATACTTTGGCCATTCGCTGATGTGTATGCTCTTTGCCTTCTCGTGCTGCAGGAAGTATGCCTGGTAAAGCTCCTCGGTTATGTGCGGCACAATGGGTGCCAGGATTTTTATTAATGACAGGAGCGCGGTGTAGAGCGTGTATTGCGCCGCATGCTTTGATTCCTTTCCGCGGGACTCGTTGTAAATCCTGTCCTTGACAAGCTCCAGGTAATTGTCGCAGAAATCATGCCAGAAGAAAACCTCTGCTGCTTTCTTTGACTCAGATGAATCATAGTCCTCAAATCTCTCTGTGGCAACCTTAATGACCTTATGCAACTTTGAGAGCAGCCAGCGGTCAATGAGCTCAAGCTTCTTCGGCTTTTTTCCGTCGTAATCGGTCAGGTGCATGAAGCAGAACCTGGATGCGTTCCAGAGCTTTATCAGGAACCTCTGGCCTGCAACGCAGTCCTTTTCCTGGAATGGCAAATCTTCTCCCCACTTTGCAGTCCCGACCCAATAGCGGACAATGTCAACGCTGTATTTGTCCAGCAGCTCATGAGTCCAGACCACATTGCCCTTGCTCTTGTGCATGCCCTTGCCGTGCGGGTCCAGCACATATGTCCCAAGCGCAATGTCTGTCCAGGGGATTGAGTTGAAGTGCAGGTATGATTTCAGGATTGTGTAGAATGCCCAGGTCCTGATAATGTCATGGCTTTGCGGCCTTAGTGACATGGGATAAATCTTCTTGTAAACATCAGGCTTTTCAAGCCACTTGCATGCGCACTGGGGCGACATGCTGGAGGTCATCCAGGTGTCAAACACATCCTCATCAGGCACAAACTCAGAGCTGCCGCAGCTGCATTTCTTTTTTGGCTTTGTTTCAAGCGGGTCAATCGGCAAATCTTTCCTGTCAGCCACAATTGGTTTTTTGCACTTCTTGCAGAACCAAGCAGGAATCGGAACCCCATAGAACCTCTGCCTGGAGATGCACCAGTCCCATTGCAGGTTTCTTGTCCAATCTTCATACCTCACCCTGTAAAACTCAGGGTGCCACTTTATCTTTCTGCCCTGCTCAATAAGCTGTTCCTTGAAGTCCAGGGTCTTAATGAACCACTGTTCTGCAACAATGAACTCAACCGGCTTATTGCACCGCCAGCATGTTCCAACGTTCTGCTTTAGCTTCTCCTGCTTTCCTATCCTTCCTTCTTTCTGCAGGTCTTCAACAACAGCCTTTCTCCCTTCATCAAGGGTCATTCCTTTATACTTGCCGCATTCTGAAGAAAGCTTTCCGTCGCCTGTGACAATCATCTTAAGCGGCAGCTTGTATTCCTTCCACCACTCAATATCGGTTTTGTCGCCAAATGTGCAAATCATGACAATGCCTGTGCCAAACTCCATGTCAACCTTTTTGTCCTCCATTATCGGGACTTTCTGGTGGAACAATGGCACAATCGCGTGCTTTCCAACAAGGTGCTTGTTCTTCTTGTCTTCAGGATTTACGAAAATTCCCACGCAGGCAGCCAGGAACTCAGGCCTGGTTGTGGCAATCTGCAGCTTTCCGCCGGATTCAAGGTCAAAGTCAAGATAGTGCAGTGTTGTTTCCCTCTCAGCATCCTCAATCTCTGCCTGGGCAAGCGCTGTCTGATGGTAGCAGCACCAGAGCGTCGGCTCCTTGGACCTGTATAGGTAGCCTTTTTCGTATAAGTCGACAAATGAAGTCTGGGAAACCTTCTGCGCTTCAGGCTCAATGGTGGTGTAAAGCAAATCCCAGTCATAGCTGTGGCCCAGTGTCTTAAAGACCTTGTCAGCATAAGCCTTTTCAACAGCTGCAGATTCTTCCCTGCAGAGCTTCCTGAACGCTGCCCTTGTAATGTCCTTCTTGGAAATCTTGAATTTCTCCTCAACATATTTCTCAGTGGGCAGGCCGTTGTTGTCAAAGCACGGCGGGAAGTAGACATTGAAGCCGCGCATCCTCTTAAATCGCGCCATGAGCTCAAACTGCGTGTAGTGCAGCGCATGCCCCACGTGCAGATGCCCGGAGCTTGCATAGGGCGGAGGAGTGTCTATGGAATAAACAGGCTTCTTGCTGCCATAGTCAAACTTGAAAAGCTTCTGCTCATCCCAGTATTTCTGCCACTTTGCCTCAATTGCCTTTGCGTCGTAGTTCTTGTCAAGCTCCATGGAACAATAGAGTTGCATGGGGTTTTATAAATGTTATGGCAAACCAGCCTGCATGCCGGGTGTATTTAGATGCGAACAGCTTTGAAACCTTCGATAATTATTTAAATAATAACCCCTTCTGTAACGAACATGAAAGGAATATTCAAGCCAAACTGGTTTAATTGCAGTGCAACAGTTGTATTCTTCATCATCGGTTTGTATGCCAGGATTGTCCCGGCATGGATGCGCATGAAAAATGGGAGTATTTGGTTTCTATTTGAGGATTTTCGAAGACTGTTGTTTGAACATAATTTTACTAGCATAGGCCTGTTTTGGACTAATGTGTATTATGCAAATTGGGTGATTTCATATCTCTTCATACTGCTGGAGTTAATTGCAGTATATCTGATTGCGTCATTCGCATATTCTAAGATAAAACCTTCTTTAAAGCAAAAAAAACATTAGTTTAATAAACCCGGAAACATCCCTTTTTCACATGACACAGTCATGGACAGCCAAGTACCAGCCAAAGGTTGGCAAGGACATTGTCGGCCAGGCAGAGGCTGTTGAAAAGGCCCGCAGTTTTCTGGCTAATTTCAAAAAGCAGCCGAAAAAGGCGCTGCTGCTCTACGGGCCGTCAGGCTCAGGGAAAACTTCCATTGCCCATGCGCTTGCAAACGAGCTTGGTCTTGAATTGCTTGAGGTCAACGCCTCTGATGTGAGGAATGAGGAGCAGATTAATGCAAGGCTTGGCGCTGCCATAAGGCAGCAATCGCTCTTTGGCAGGGGAAAGCTCATACTTGTTGACGAGATTGACGGCATTGCAGGCCAGCAGGACAGGGGCGGCGTGGCAGCCCTGCTGAACATCATTGCAGACACGCATTTCCCGATTGTGCTGACTTCCAACAACCCCTTTGACCAGAAATTTGACAGGCTGAGGAGCGCCTCGTTTATGGCAGAGCTGCAGCCATTAAGCGTTGCAGACATGGCAAAGCACCTCAGGAAGATTGCATCTGCTGAAAACATAGAGTTTGATGAGGAATCCCTGAAGAAGCTTGCCAGAAGCACTGGCGGCGACCTGAGGGCAGCAATAAACGACCTCCAGTCATTGCCCCGGGACAGGAAGCTCACTGATGAAAGCCTTGAGGCATTGGGGGAGAGAAACAGGGTTGAGCCAGTGCTGTCAGCCCTGACAAAGATATTCAAGACAACTGACGCAGACATTGCTGTTAAGGCATTTGAGAATGTTGATGAGGACCTGGACCGCTGCTTCCTGTGGATAGACGAGAACCTGCCAAAGGAATATACCGAGCCAAAGGACCTGGCAAGGGCCTATGAAGCATTGAGCATGGCTGATGTTTTCAGGGGCAGAATCCGAAGATGGCAGCACTGGAGGTTCCTGGTATATGAAAGTGCACTCCTGACAGCAGGGGTTGCCTGTGCAAAGCAGGAGAAATACAGGCACCAGGTTAACTACAGCCAGACAACAAGGCTGCTCAGGCTCTGGAGAGCCAACATGCAGTTCCAGAAGAGAAAGGCCATTGCAGAGAAGATTGCGCCAATGCTGCACGCCTCGAAAAGGGAGGTTGTCCAGCATTATATCCCCTACCTTAAATTCATCTTCAGCCACAGCAAAAATATGGCTGATGGCATTGCCAGGGAGCTTAAGCTGGATTCCGAGGAAACAAGCTGGCTGAAGCAAAAATAATTTATACTACCAGTTATTCTTTAGACGTATGATATCAATACAGGACCTGGCAACATTCTGCAAGAAAAAGGGCTTTATCTACAGGAACGCGGAAATCTACGGAGGCATGGCAGGCTTCTTTGACTATGGGCACCTGGGCGTTGAGCTTAACAATAACATCAAGCAGGCTCTGTGGAAGAGGTTTGTAACGGGCCGCGATGATGTGGTGGGTATTGACGGCAGCCTCATGAGCCCGGAGATGGTGTTCAAGGCAAGCGGCCATCTTGAAAGCTTTGCTGATGCCATGCTTGAGTGCAGCAAGTGCCATGAAAAGGTAAAGGCCAGTGAAGTGCTGGAAGCAGAACTTCACGTATCTGTGGATGGCAAGCCGCTTGATGAAGTTTTTGGCATGGTAAAGGACAACAAGCTCAAGTGCCCAAGCTGCGGCCATGACTTTAAGGAGCCGGAGCTGTTCAACCTTATGTTCAAGCTCGACGTGGGCGCAAAGGAGGGCAGCATTGCCTACCTGAGGCCGGAGACAGCGCAGAGCATTTTCACAAACTTCAAGCTGGTGTTTGACAATGCAAGGCTTAAGCTGCCCTGCGGCATTGCCCAGGTTGGCAAGGCTTTCAGGAATGAGATTGCGCCCAGGGAGTTCCTGTTCAGGTGCAGGGAGTTTGAACAGTTTGAGCTAGAATACTTTGTGCACCCGGAAAAGCTCAATGGCTGCCCCGGTTTTGGCAGCATTGCGGATATGGAAGTCAATTTTTATGACAATAAAAATGAATCCGTAACAACCATCGGAGACCTTGTCCAGAAAAAAATATTCAAAAGCAAGTGGCACGCCTACTGGGTTAGCCAGTTCTACAAATTCTTCCTTGAGCACGGCATCAGGAAAGAGCACCTCAGGATAAGGCAGCACCAGGAGGAGGAACTGGCCCATTACGCAGCAGCCTGCTTTGACATTGAATACAAGTTCCACTTTGGCTGGAGGGAGATACACGGCGATGCAGACAGGAAGCAGTTTGACCTCACCCAGCACTCCAAGTTCTCCAAGACAGACCTCTCGGTTTTTGACGAGGAAACCCAAAAGAAAGTCATGCCCTATGTGGCAGCAGAGCCGTCGCAGGGCATCGGAAGGGCAATGCTTGCATTCCTGTGCGATGCATACCATGATGACAAGGAGCGGGGCAATATTGTGCTTAAGCTTCATCCGAAGCTTGCCCCAATCAAGGTTGGCGTGTTCCCGCTTCTAAACAAGCTGGATGAGAAGGCAAGGGAAATCTTTGACATGCTAAAGGAGGATTTCCACTGCACTTATGATAAGAGCGGCAGCGTTGGCAGGCGCTATGCAAGGGCAGACGAGACTGGAATACCTGTGTGCTGCACCATTGATTTTGAGACGCTGGACGATTCCTGTGTCACATTAAGGGACAGAGATTCAACAAAACAGGTAAGGGTGAAGATATCGGGCCTGAAGGAGGCAATCCAAAGGTTCATGGCAGGCGAAAAGCTGGAAAAGCTTGGAACCCCGGTTACAAAATCCAAGGAGGAATGATTATATGGCAATCTCAGATTTGCAGGCAAGGCAGGGAAATGTTGCCCTTACTGCTGAAGTTATTGAAAAAGGTGATGCAAGAACATTTGACAAGTTTGGCAAGCAGGGCAGGGTGTGCAATGCTAAAATAAAGGATGATTCCGGGCAGGTTACCCTGACTTTGTGGAATGATGACATTGACAAAGTCAATGTGGGCGACAGGATTAAGATAACCAATGGCTGGGTCAGCGAATACCAGGGCGAGCTCCAGCTGTCAACAGGCAAGTTCGGCAAGCTTGAGGTGCTGGGCAAGGGAGAAAAATCAGAAGCACCCGGAGCAGCGCCGCTGCCAAAGGATATGGAGAAGAAACCTGCGCCAAAGCCAGCCGGCGATGACCTCAAGGAGAGAGGCAGTGAGATTAAGGAAGTGGAAAAGGAGGAGGAGGATCTCGAGGACGTAGGCGATGAAGAGTTCGTGGATGAGGAGGAGGAGTAGGCCCAGATTTCTTCAAATAGAAAACAATTTAAATACCGGATTTATCTCCCCTCTATAGGCACTGGGGACGTAGCTCAGCCTGGGAGAGCACTACGCTGAAGACGTAGTGGTCGTGGATTCAAATTCCGCCGTCCCCATTCTTATTTTCTATTTCTCTACCCGGCAGCCACTGCGCCGCAGCCTGTTACCGCAGAATTGATTATGGATGCAGCCACTACGTTGAATATGAACATCACAATTAGCGTAACCGCAATATAGAGTATGGTGCTTGACAGGAGGTATTTGCCGAACATGTATTTCTGGTTCAGTTTGTCAGAGCCGTTCTGTATGTCATTATACAGCATTATGAGCAGGAGCACAATCTCAATCACGTAAATCCCGACAATTATCTGCATGTAGTAGGTCGGCACGCCGTCCCCGAAGAAATTTTTTATTCCCTGGTACGACTCCAGGGAGCCTGCCTCGGCGCCGCTGGCTGATAGGGACTCCATGCAGCCACTCAGTCTTGACAGTATGTAGCTTACCATGGACATTATGCCCACGACCACTCCTGCAATAACAGGCGTAAGGAAGGATATCTGCGACTTCATGGAACTTGTGGTGTCTGCCATCAGGTCCTTCATCCTTTCGTCAACCCGGTGGATTTCCTTAATGTATCTGGACACATTAATCAGCGCCTGTGCCGCTATCTTAGGCCCCTTCTTCGCGCTCTCAATCAGCACCTTCATGCTGCTCTCGATTATGTTCGAGGGATAATACACAACTGCGCCAATCTTTGAGTTGAATATGGCGTCTGAAACGCTCATGCCCAGCTTCCTTATGTTCATGCTTACAACTTTAAAGAAATTGCCGCTGGTTGTGCCCTCCATAACCTCTGCCACCTTGCCAAAGGCAATCTCCGCAGGCAGGCCGTCGCCCAGCCTGTTGCCCAGCTGGAAGAGCGCTGAGCTGAACTCATTCTCCAGCTTTTTGCTCTCCTCCCTGACTTTTATCAGGTTCTTTGTGCGCACCCGGTAATAGATGCCAATTGAAAGCCCCAGGGCGAGCGGAACAAATATGCTCAGGAGTGTTGCGCCAAGGCCGTAGGGCCCTACCTTGCCTTTGCCGGATTCAGGAGAGATGTAGCCAAGCAGGAGGTAGGGGTAAGTCCTGTAATTGGGGTCATTTATCGAGACAAAGTGCGGCACGTAGTTGGCATCCAGCACTATATCTCCCTGGGTTACCGCATGCAGGAGCAGCGGGCTTATTCCCACAAGGAAAAATACTACGAATAATACAACCGCGAACCACATGGGGCTCAGTGATACCTCCCTGCCTGCCAGCTTAAAATTAATGTTCCTGTATTTCTGCATGGCAGGGTTCTTGGAAAGGTCAGATTCGCCGTAGCCGGTTGGCCTCTTTGACAGGATTGACTTACTGAAGTAGAGCACAACCAGTGGGATAATGACATTGTAGAGTGCAGCAATGTATATCACAAGGTTCATTGGCGGAAGGTTTTTTGTCATGAAGCTTGCAACCAGTGGCAGTATGACCAGGCCCAGGATTGGCATGATGATTCCAAGCATGTTCAGCATGGTTATCGGCGATTTCAGGTTGTGGCCGTAGTGCAGCATTTTTTCATAGGTCTCTGAAAGCATAACATCAAGCGACCTGTCAAGCAGGTCAAGCCGCCTTGTCTCGGATGACTCGTAGAGCGATGACACAATCAGGTGGAAACTCTCCACAAATTCTATGTTCCATCTTTTCCAGGTCTCCAGGTAGGCATCAAGGGATATCTTAACTGATTCATACTTCTCAGTCTCCACATCCCACAGCACCTTCTTCAGGTCAAGGGAGATTGGGCCTGTGAGGTGCTCTGCGGCAAACCCTATGGCCTTCTCCAGGTTGCTGGTGTGCCTCATGTAGGTGACCACATAGAATATGGTAAGGACCATCTCGTTGCTTGCCCTGAGCCTCCAGCCGTCGGCAAGGAATCCCGGCATCTTGCCAAGTATCAAATAAAGGCTGACGCCGATAATCAGGAAAACGAATATTGAGAACATGCCGACGCTTGTCCCTGTCAGCAGGGGGAACAGGATGCTGAAGCCCAGGCCCAGCAGGACAAAGATAATGGGGCCAAGCACTGAGAGACTGGTTGTGCCTGCCGGTGTCACACTAAGGTGGCAGGTGTCTATTGATTCCTGGATTTCCTTTGCCTTTTTCTCGTCGGGCTTTATCTGGATTATCTTCTCGCTCAGGTTGCACAGCTTCTCGTATTGGGTGAAGTGCCTCGGCAGGTTCTCTTTCTTGAACTCAAGATATTCCCGTGAGGAGTAGGCTGGCCTGTCTGCCTGCTGCTCCCCAAGCTCCTGCTTCAGTTTAGTGGAGTATTTTTCCAGTATCTGACTTAATTCCTCTTTTTTGTCCGCCATGCAGAAAAACTACACCCCTTTTATTGGATTTTTTTTCTCTTCAGCTCCCTCTTGAGCCAGTTCTCCCACTCTGTGAATATCCTGGCAGAGTCAAGGTTGCCCAGCTCCTCCTTTATCTTTTCTGAAACAAGGTGGAATGCGTCATTGCACTTTATCACAAACTCTGCCTCAAGCAGCTCCGGGTTGTTCAGCTGCTCGGCGTAATTGACAATGGACTCCTTAATCTTTGCCCTCAGCAGTATGTTGTTCCACACCGCATCCCAGTCTCCTGCAAATTCCTTGACATTGCCTGCTATGGTCTTGAGTATCTCGCTCTCGCCGTTGATTATTTCATCTGTCGGGCTGAGCTGGTCTGACTTTGCATCATACCTCATAAGGTCGCAGAAGGCATTTTCCAGCAGCGGGTCCTGGTTCCACAGCTTCCTCACCTCGGTTATCTGCGTAACCCTCCTCACGCTGTGCATGCCGTCCGGGCTCTTAATCGGGTTTGCCACAACAATTATGTCAGTTGCCTTGAATGAGGTCCTCGGAATGCCAATGTCATTAACAACCCTGTCAAACACGCCATAGGGGCTGTCGCTGTGTATTGTCCCTGCCACAACATTGGCAGCTGCGCCAATCCTCATTGCCTCATAGAGCGCAATTGCCTCTGCGCTCCTCACCTCGCCCACAATGAGCGCTGAATCGCCAAGCCTGAGCGTTGCCCTTATGCCGTCAGATGCAGTCATCTCGCTGGTGCCCTTTGACAGGGCTGAGGCAACCTTCATTGACTGTATGTTGTAGCCCAGCTTCCTTAGGCTGCTGGTGGGAAGTTCCAGGGTGTCCTCAACAGTAATCATCCTGTACCTTCGCATAATCTCAATAAGCATCGCTGACAGCAGGGATGTTTTTCCGCTGCTCCTTGTTCCGGCAATCAGCAATGTCCTCGTGCCGTCAATGAGGAAGCTTAGCAGCCCTGCTGCCAGGGGGGTAAGCATGTTTGCCTTTATGAACAGCGGCAGCGTCCAGGGCCTGTCCCTGTGCCTCCTGAAGGAGTATGCCAGACCTGTGGGGTTGAGCGGCGGCGCAATGACAGAAACCCTTGTGCTTGCGCCTGGCAGCTCAAGCTCAGTGTCAAGTATCTGGTTTGCCTCGTCCAGTGGCCTGCCTGAAATCATCCTCAGCTTTGACGCCCAGCTCTCTGCCTCCATGTTTGTGGGCACAATGTTTGTCCTGCAGTCGCCGTAGTCGTCATGGACAATGAACATGGGCACCTTGCCCATGGGGCTGTTTATGGAGATGTCCTGGATTTTCTCATCCTTGAGCAGCACCTCAATCAGGCCAAAGCCGACTGTGTATCTCACCAGGATTTCAGTCATCCGGTCAAGCTCTTTCTGGCTCATGTTATAGCTCTTGTAGTTTGCCAGCTCCTCCAGCAGGTCATGGCCCACGTTGTAGAAAACCCTGCGCATTCTCTCCGGCTCAACAAACTCGTCCCGCTTTGGCTTGTGCTCAGCCATGATTGTCCTGGCCATGTCAAGCAGCTCATACATCTCCTCATTGAGCTTGAACTCTGGGGGGGTGATGTGATAAATATATCTCACGTCCCCGGGCACCCGGAATATGGTGACCTCGGTGTCCTCATCAACTGTGTAGCTGTCAAGCTCCTCGCCGTCAGGCGGATAGGAGGCCATGAGCTTTGTGAACATGAAGTCCGGCTTGATTATGGGGCTGAATATGGTCCTGTAGAGGCTCCTGTCGCCCACCTTGTAGCCTGCCAGGCTTGGCGCTGCAATTATGATTAGCTTTGTCTTTTCCAGCAGGTCAGTGAGGTAGGAGAGCAGCTGCACGTTCTTCGTGAGGAACTTGGCAATCGTCCCGTCAGCGGCGTTGTCAAGGTTTATCTTCTCCCGCCTCAGGAGCCGCTTAAGCTCCACATAGGCTGCAATGGGGTCTGTCTTGAGCAGGTGGAATATGGCGTTCCTTACCTCACTATAGAATATGTTAGAATACCTGAGGCTGGCACTGTCGCTTGCCATTGTTTCATAGCTTAACAGCTCCTTCTGCTTCACCAGCTTGTTGAACAGCCTTGCAATCTCCTCCAGGAGCTTTGTCTGGCTGTAGTCATACTCATAATCGCGCTTCTGGTAGAACACAATCTTTGTTGCATCAGGCACCTGGATGAGGATTTCTATTATCCTTGCCATGCAGGAGGGGCTGTCCTCTATTGACGGCGGGAAATCCGCAGCCTCCCAGTCAATCCTGAGGATTGTGTCCTCCCCTTCCCTCACAACCTCGTATGGTAAGGCAGCATTGTCAGCCGTGTCAGCCATGCTATATCTTCTCCTTTGCCAGCTTTTCCCTGAGGGCGGCGTTTATGAAGTCAATGAGGGTTGTTTCCCTGAGGGCGCACAGGGATTTGACTTTTCTGTGGATTTCATCAGGTATCTCTATGTTGACGCGGCCCATTACTTCTCCCTCCTGAGCTTCTCCTCAATGGCAAGATTAATGTATTCAACAAGGGTCATTCCCCTGAGTGCAGAAACAGCCTTGGCCTTCCTGTGGTCATCATCCGGGATTTCTATATTAATGTGTCCCATGTCTGGCGTTACTTATTTATATTAGTTATGTTATATAGCTTAGTTATATTATTTAATTAACTTATTTATAAGGGTTGCGGTTTTGCAGCAGCACCACTAAGTTATAGTCACATAAGTTTATTATAATGATAAGCCAGAAGGTGTTATAATGGAAGAATCCTATGTTCCGCCAAGGGAGGAGAGGATTTGGCCTCTGCCCCAGCAGCAGTCTCCCCAGGGAAAGCACACTGCTGAGAGGGATGTTTCCAGCCTTCTCAATGTGTTCAGCGAGGTCAGCAGGAGCCTCAGAACCCTGGAAGAGAGGTATATAAACATACGGCGCAGGACCCAGGTTACTGACCAGAACATGCTGAATGTCAGCAAGAACTTCACGCGCGAGTTCAAGACCCTGGTTTCTGACATTGACGAGATAAAGCGGGACCTTGAGGAAGTAAAGAACGGCGTCAAGCTCATGCAGAAGGACCTGGCCAGCTGCGCAAAGGAGTTTGACCTCAAAGTGATACAGAAATACCTTGGATTCTGGGAGCCGCTGAACTTTGCCACTGAAGATGAGGTCAGGAGAATCGTTCGGGATGCGCTGGAAAATAGAAACATTTAAATTGAAGAAATAAAGAAATAACCTGAAAAGAGCAAAAAATGGGTTTATTCAGCCTTAACAAAAAAAAAGAGGAGGAGGACACCGGCTTCATGCCTGATGAGTCTGTTTCCAGGAGCCCGCCTGTCGAGCATGTTGTTTCCATGAGGCAGCAGGGCTTTTCCAACAACCAGATTACCACCTACCTACAGAGGGAGGGCTATTCTCCGGACCTTATTTTTGAGGCAATGAACCAGGCTAACATAAAGCAGGGCGTTGAGAGCGCACCTTCTGGCATGGCCACTGCAGCTGCGCCCCAGCCTCCGCCATTCAGCCAGCCTTCTCAAGGAGGGGGCGAGGTCGACGTCTCAAGGATAGAGGAGATAACCGAGGCAATTATTGACGAAAAATGGAATGAGCTGGTCAAGAACATCAACAAGATAATTGACTGGAAGGACAAGGTGGAGAGCAGGATTGACGCCCTGGAGCAGGAAATCAAGGACCTGAAGTCAAACTTCAATTCCCTGCACGATGCAATCCTCGGCAAGGTTGGCGAGTATGACCAGAACATAGGCAACCTGGGCGCAGACATTAAGGCAATGGAGAAGGTTTTCCAGAAGATACTTCCAACCCTTACTGACAACATAAGCGAACTCTCAAGGATAAGCAAAGACCTCAAGAAGAAATAAATGAATTCCTGAATTCTTGTTAACTGCTTTAACTTCTTGCTGCCTCCTAGTGGTGCCCGCCATTGCCCTCGGGTTTTGACGGCACTGTTGTGAGCAGCGCCATCCCAAAGACTGCTACTAGGATTATGAGGATAAAGCCAAGTATCTTCGGGTGGTAGAATGTTGAGCCAACCCTCGTGGAATAGTCCTTCTGCACTGTTGTCCCAGTTGACCCTGAGGCAGTGGTTGTTCCTGTGCTGGCATTCATTGCCGGCGCTCCCTCTGTTACCTCAACCTGGCTTGGCCCCACAACACTGGCAAATGAACCTATGCCTATCACAAGCACGAAAATAAAGATTATCCAGCCAAGGGTCGCTGCGGGAAACGGGAATTGTATTGAGGTCACATCGCCGTGGAACATCCTCATTGCTATTATGAGGAATATCAGGAATATGAACGCCACCACAATCCAAGGGATAAAGACCCCTATAAAGGCCACCACCCTCTTTGAGAGAATGGCTGCAATGGCAACAACTATCGCCACAATTGCTGCGATGTTCTTGTTGTCTCCCAGCGCCTTTGTGGCAACCAGCAGGGCGTAGACTATGGCAAAGACTAGGATGAGAACCCATATTGGCATGATGTTTCCAAGAAAGCTCACATCAAGGACTGTTGCCATTTTTTATCTCTTCTTGAACATCTCGCCGAAGGACCTCATGAGCCCTTCACCCTTGGCCTCCTTCTGATCCCTGGTTATGAAGAATATTATCAGCGCAAACACCAGTATCATAATAACCACTGACAGTGCGTCTGAGCCGAATATCTTATACAGCCAGTCCCAGCCATGCCACCACTGCGCTGCTGCGCCAAAGATGTAGAGTATAATCAGCGCCGAAACAATGACTATTCCGCCTGTAATCTTGTTGCCGGCTGCCCAGTCTGCCTCAGCGCCCCACACCCCAACCAGGATTAGGAGCATAATGACCGCCAGCACAACAATGCTTACGCTTGGCAGCGCCTGCTTGATTATGTTTATGGGGCTTGTGTAGCCTCCATACCATCCGTAGTAGTCAGCAAGCACTACCAGCAGGCCTATCACCAGGGCAACAACAACATTGTAGCTCTTCTTGTCGCCCAGAACCTTGGTTTTCTGCATTACTGCAAAAATCACTGTAAAAATAAGCAGGAAAATAAGCAATAGCGACAGATCCATCTGTGTCTCAGCCCACATCAACAACCTGTCAAAGCCATAGTATGCTGTCATTTTAAAACCTCCTTTTTTCCTATTCTTGGGATTTAAACTTTTTAAATGTTTCTATTAATGCCCGCCGCCAGGCTCTGATTTCGCCTTGGGCTGCTTTCTGTCCTTTGTTATCAGTGCCATGACTATAATCACAACGATGAGCAGGATTATGCCACCAACCGCATTGGTGTTCCAGTTTGATGCAAGCCAGTACCAGCCCACCTCGAGCCAGTTGCTGCCGCCCTCTACAGGCACTGCATGCAGGAATATAAGGATTATGATTATCAGGACAATTACAGTAAACCATGCCCTTAACCCTCCGGTAAGCGCCACATCCTCTCCCTCCTTGTAGAAGGAGCCTATGAGCAGCAGGAACATCACGATGAGTATGAGCAGCATGACCACGTTTGCCAGGAACTCGTTGAGCAGCGCCACGAGCTTTGTAGAGGCAATGACCAGGAAGGCAATCACAAATGCAGTCATTGCATTGAGGTTCTTCTTGGGTATCCTCTTTCCGTCATACTCGTCTGTGCCAAACACCCTTGTCTTTTCCAGTATGGCAAAGACCACTGTGAAAATCAGCAGGAAGGGAAGTATAACATCATAAATCCCAAGCTTGAAGAAAAAGTCAATTGCATCCCTGAACACAGACTGCTGTACAGCCGGTGCAGCAACTGCTTGTAGAGAGATGTCTATCATAATATATACAAGTATGGCAAGGATATATAAAGTTTTCTATATTTAGAGGGAGAATCGCATTTCCTGCAGGTGTGCTGTGCTTGCTTTTTAGTAGAATAGTTGCTTCAGCCCCTGCCCCGCCCGGTGCTTTGCAAGCACCGAGTCATTTTTATCTCCCCGCACCTGGCGAGGGGAGCATAAAAATGAGCCGCGAGCAAGCGCGGCCGGGGCAGGGACGCGAAATTTTCTGCCGAACCCTGCTTGCAAAAGGTTTATATAAATCCGTGTTTTCCGCTATTGGTGATAAAAATGGCAACAAAAATTAATTTTGACAAACTCAAGAGCGACTACGAAAAGTTTGAGGCTGAGAGAGAGGAGCTGATACTTGCATCACGGGTTGTTGTGCAGCTTTCAAAAAAGGTAATCTACTCTGTGCACAGGGAAGATGCAAAGGCTGCAGAGAAGAGCATTGCTGAGATAAAAAAGGCTGTAAAGGGCTTTGACAAGTTCAAAGACCCAAAGCACCTTGCCTCGCCGTCCTACAAGATTGCAATCCAGGAATATGTTGAGGCGCTCTGCTATGCAGAGTATGTAAAGAACAACACCCTGCTTTCCTACGAGAGCCTTGGCGTTGACCAGGAATATTACCTTCTTGGCGTGTGCGACCTGACAGGAGAGCTTGTGAGGAAAGCCCTGTCTGCAGGAATCAAGGGAACCTATGATGAGGCTTACAAAATACGCGAGTTTGTTAATGAACTCTATGACGAGCTGCAGAGCTTTGACTTCAGGAACTCTGAGGTGAGGAAGAAGTTTGACCAGATTAGGTGGGACCTGAAGAAGCTTGACGAGATGGCACTGCAGCTGAAGCTTAAGGAGAGAAAATGAAAGAGATTAGTGACTTCTTTTTTGAACTTGGTCAGCTGAAAAGGGAGAAAAGGACAGGCTGGTGGATTGCAGGCATAAAAGACCCTGAATCTGTCTCTGAGCACAGCCACAGGGCTGCGGCTGTTGCCTATTGCCTTGCAAAGCTTGAAAATGCAGATGCAGAAAAGGCAGCCTGCATTGTTATATTCCATGACCTTGCTGAAGCAAGGGTTGGCGATTCCCACAAGATAACCCAGCGCTACATTGACAGCAGCGCAGCAGAAAAGCTTGCGGAAAAAGAGCAGCTTGCTAAACTGCCCTCGCGGATTGGCGGGCCAATATCTGACCTGCTCAATGACAGCTCCTCAAAGGAAGCGGTCATTGCCAGGGATGCTGACCTTTTGGAGTGCGCATTCCAGGCAAAGGAATACATTGAGCAGGGCTATGCCAGTTGCCAGGACTGGATTAACAATGTGAGAAAGCTGCTGCACACAAAGTCAGCAAAGGAGATTCTGGCAGATATGGAGAAAAGCAAATCATCAGACTGGTGGCAGGGGCTGAAGAACATTAAAAGATGAAATCTGCTGAGATTATTCTTAAGAAATGCATGCATACCGGTAAAAACGAAGTTGTCCTTATTGTAACTGACCAGAACAAGCTTGAGCTGGCAAAGCCATTCCTTTCCTGCGCAGCAGGCATTGCAAAGATGGCTGTTATGATTACAATGAAACCGCGAAGAATTGACGGCGAGGAGCCGCCACGAAACATTGCTGTTGCAATGAAGAATGCAGATGTTGTCCTGATTCTCACCACAAGGTCATTGTCGCACACAAACGCCAGAAAGGAAGCCTGCAAAGCTGGCGCGAGGATTGCCTCAATGCCCGGCATAACAGCAGACATATTGAAAAGGGCGATTGATGTTGACTACAGAAAGCTGGCTGTGGCAAACAATATGATTGCAGCAATGCTCACAAGAGCAGCAAAGCTCCGCATTACCTCAAAAGGCACTAACCTTACATTTAGTATAAAGGGAAGAAAGGGAATGGTTGACTCAGGCATATACGATAAAAAGGGAAAATGGGGAAATCTTCCTGCTGGCGAGGTTGCAGTTGCGCCTGTTGAAGGCAGTGCAAACGGGGTTTATGTTGTCGACGCCTCTCAGAGTGGCATTGGAAAGCTGTCAGCACCGCTCAAAGTTATTGTGAAAGATGGCTATGCTGTAAAGTTTGAAGGGAAATATGCTGCTCAGATGAACAAACTGGTAAAAGGTCTTGGCAAATCCGCAAGGAACATCGCAGAGCTTGGCATTGGCACAAACCCAAAAGCTAAAATCACGGGCTGCGTCCTTGAAGATGAAAAGGTTCTTGGCACCTGCCATGTTGCAATTGGCAACAACCTCTCGCTTGGAGGCAGGACAAATGCAAAATGCCACCTTGACGGCGTTATCAGAAATCCCACAATGTGGCTGGACAGCAGGAAAACAATTGAAAAGGGAAAGCTGCTTCTTTGAAGAGGATACTACGGTTTCTTGCAGCTGTTCCACAGCAGCCTAAAGAATTCCCTGTAGGATTTAGCTGCCAGCGGCTCTTCAATTAATACTCCAATTGGATTCTCAAGGTAAACAACAATTGCCACCTTGTCTCCTGCAATCATTGTCTCAACCAGCTCCTCAAAATCTTTGCTTGTGACTCTTACTTCTGTTCTTGGCAGCCTGTTAAGCTCCTGCGCTCTTTTTGCCAATGAAGTGTGGAAAATCATCCTTGCAGTGATTTTGCGGCTAATCCTTTTCTTATGGAATGCCTTCCAGAAAAAATCTCCTAATAGCTCCAGTGATTTATGTGGCGCGCCATATGCGAGAAATTCATTGGGGCAGTTGTCCAGCAGGAAATTAAGCAGTTCTCTCACTCCCCTCTGCCCCAGATGTATTGTTGCCTTTGTCCTGTTCCTTTTTATGCTATGTAGCTTCTTCAACTCAGGAACTAGGGATTCAAGGCGCTGTTTTCTTGCATCCTGCAGATTCAGCAGCAGTGAGGGGTCTATTGCCTGGTAATACTTAATCCTGCCCTCTATGGAATATGTTATAATCCCCTTTTCAATCAGGGAGTGGAAAGCCCTGTGCACAACAGGGTTCTGGAGCGAGGAGCTGTCAATAACCTCTCCGGCCCTTGCAGGGCCAAGCTTAAGCAGTGCCAGAAACACACTAATCTCTGACTCTGTCAGACCGAGTTCCTGCAGCGCTGATGTATCCATATGCGCCTTTAAGCCTCCCCGCTATTTAAACTTATGCAATTTATTACATCTATTGATGTTACAAAAATATATATCCTCCTCCGTAATCCTTATGAAGAGGTGAAAGAGATGTACAAACCCAAATATCCTATACTAAAAAGGGAAGATTGTGCCAGAGAGATTATCGTCAATCCTGATTTAGAACTTGACCCTTTTTCCCTTGCAGAACTGAAGAACCTTAGGAGGGGAGTATCGTATAAGATGGTCCTTCCTGATACTCCTGAATCAAGGGAAGCATTATACCTTAAAACAGGATATTTCCAGCTTGTGGCATTTGCTGAAGGCTGGGAGTTTGACCCAGAGATGTATCAGGTGTTATTTCTTGAACCAAGCCACTGCCACTCTTTGTTTCAAGACTCTGGAAACTCCGAAATGAAAAGAATATATCAGTTAAGAGCTGGCAACAGAGATGGTTTCAGGGTTACTGGCACTAGAGGCCATAGAATGCAAGACGCAGAAACAGATAGTATCGCATCCTTGGTGGATGCGCTCATGGAGGGCCCAGGCTCTAATACCCCTTCCTGAATATCTTCTTCAGCTCCTTGTCCTCTTTTTTCAGTTCCTTGTCCTCTTCGTCAAGCTCGTCAGCTGTCTCAACATGTTCCTCTTCGAGCTTCTTTGCATCATCCAGCGACTTTATTAACTCAGAATCCTCAATCTTCTTTTTCATGCAGCAAACATCTGCTCCTTTGATTTATATAGTTTTCTGATTTAAGGCACAATCTTTAAATAACCCGCGGTCTTTGCAGTTACCGATGGTGAAGGGGCGAATTATAAGCGGCCAGTTTGGCAGCATCATGGTAAGGCAGAAGTCCGGCGCAGAGCTTGAGCTGGGCGAGCTGCTTGTGGCAGAGGCAGCAGGCTCAAAGATTCTCATGCAGGTCATTGACCTGGTCTACGGCAGCCAGCTGTCCCAGCAGAGCCTTGAGCTGATTTCAGGGCTGAAGCTTGAGGAAAACGCAGACCTGGAGTTCATGGATGCTGAGCTGAGGAACTATAATCTTGCTGTGCTGAAAAACCTAGTAACAATAAAGGGAAATTCCGCAATGATGCCAAAGTCGCTGCCTGAATTCTTCTCAGAGGTCAGGCAGGTTGAGAAAGACGACATAAAGTTCCTCACAAAACCGAAGAACCCGCTGTTTGTGGGAAAGCTGAGGAGCGGCAGCAAAACCCTTGATGTTGACATTTTTATACGGGGGGATGAGGTGTTCTCGCACCACATACTCATACCAGCAACAACAGGAAAGGGCAAGAGCAACCTAACATCATGCATTCTCTGGGACTGCATTGACAAGGACTACTGCGCAAACCTGGTGCTTGACCCCCACGATGAATACTTTGGCAGGACAGGCATTGGCCTGAAGGACCATCCAATGAAGGAAAAGGTTGTCTACTACACTCCAAAGAGCCCTCCGCCAGGTGCAAGGTCTCTTAGGGTGAATATCAAAAGCCTTAGGCCAGGCCATTTTAACGGGGTTGCAAACTTCTCAGATGCCCAGAGGCAGGGGATAGCTGCATATTTCAGGAGATTCAGGGAAAACTGGGTTGAGGCAATCCTGCTGGAAAAGGAGGTTGGCGTTGATTTCCAGGAGGCGACACTTGCTGTGCTGAAGAGAAGGCTCATGGAGCTGCTGGACATTGACGTCTTTGACGGAAAGCTCGTTTGCAATGATATTTTCACCGGCAGCGGCGCTGAAACCACTGTTGAGGACGTCTGCAATGAGCTTGAGAAGGCAAACACAGTCATTATTGACACCAGCAGCTTCTCAGGCGCAGTTGAAATACTTGTAGGCAGCCTTGTCTCCACAGAAATATTCAGAAGGTACCGCAGTTATAAGATGAAAGGCAGCATCAGAGAAAAGCCTGTTGTCTCAATCATACTTGAAGAAGCCCCGAGGGTGCTTGGCAGGGAGGTCCTTGAGCAGGGCCAGAACATATTTGCCACCATTGCAAGGGAAGGCAGGAAGTTCAAGATTGGCCTTATGGCAATAACACAGCTTCCCTCGCTGATACCCAGGGAAATTCTGGCAAACATGAACACAAAGATAATCTTGGGCATTGAGATGGCGCCAGAGCGCCAATCAATTATCGAAAGCGCATCCCAGGACCTGTCAGCTGACAATAGGACAATTGCCAGCCTTGACATCGGAGAAGCGATAATCAGCTCAAACTTTGTAAAGTTCGCAACTCCCATCAAGATTCCGCTGTTTGAAGAGCTTGTGAAGGAATACCAGAACACGCACAATGCTGAAAAGTATTCAACCAATTATTCTGGAGTAAAGCTGAAATGAAATTTGCCCATCTTGCAGACTGCCACATTGGCGCCTGGCGCGACCCAAGGCTGAGGGACATTAACGCAAAGGCGTTTGAGGCAGCTGTTGACACCTGCATCTGGGAGAATGTTGACTTTGTCCTGATAAGCGGGGACCTGTTCAACACCTCAATCCCGGCAATTGACGGGCTCAAGGTTGCGGTGTCAAGGCTGAAGCAGCTGAAGCAGCACAATATCCCGGTGTATATGGTGGCAGGCAGCCATGACTTCTCGCCAAGCGGCAGGACAATGCTGGATGTGCTTGAGGAGGCTGAGCTGATTGCCAATGTTGTAAAAGGCAGCGTGGTTGACAACAGGCTTAAGCTGGATTTCACAGTGGACAAAAAGACCGGCGCAAAGATAACAGGCATGCTCGGCAAAAAGGGAATGCTGGAAAAAGCATACTATGAAAGCATTGATGCAAAGCCGCTGGAAGCAGAGCCCGGCTTTAAGATTTTCATGTTCCACACAGCACTAACTGAGCTAAAACCAAAAGGGCTTGAGAAAATGGACAGCTCTCCTGTTTCAATGCTGCCCAGGGGCTTTGACTATTACGCAGGCGGCCACGTGCATATAATAAAGGAAGAATCCCTGCCCGGCTACAAAAATATTGTATATCCCGGCCCATTGTTCCCGAACAGCTTCAGGGAGCTTGAGGAGCTGAAATGCGGCGGGTTCTACATCTATGACAACGGCAGCATGACCTACAGGCCGCTGCAGATTGTGAATGTTTTCTCAATTGCAATTGACTGCAGCCAGAAAACGCCTGAGCAGGTTGAGGCTGAGCTCAGGAAGGAGACTGAAAAAAAAGAGTTTGTCAACACCATTGTCACCATAAGGCTTGAGGGCACACTGAAGTCAGGCAAGATATCTGAAATAAACCTGAAGGACATTTTCACAGAACTCTATGAAAAATCAGCGTTCTTTGTCATGCACAGCACATCCGGGCTTGCCACAAAGGAGTTTGAGGAAATCAAGGTGAGCCGCCAGTCAGTGGAGGATGTTGAGGATGCGCTGATAAGGGAGCACATTGGCCAGAGCAGGCTTGGCATTGGCGAAACTGATGAGATTGGGCTTGTCAAGGAGCTTATCCGGGCCCTGAACATTGAAAAGCAGGAAGGCGAGAAGAGCGCTGACTACGAAGCAAGGATTAAAAAAGATGCGGTAGCAACGCTTAATCTAAAAGAAGATTTCTCCTAAAAAGGTATAAACGTAATCCTGCACTCAGACATTTTTCTGTAGAATTCCGTGTTAGGCCTTTTTTCCTTTGACTCAAAAATAATCTGGGCCATGCCCTCCCAGATGAAAAACCAGCCGGCTGGCTCAAGGAGCACCAGCATGAAGCTGCCAAACAGGGTGGTGGTGGTTTGGCCCTTGAAAAGCATGTAGGAAGCAAAGAACATCAGGACAATCCCTACCAGAACAAATACTGCGCCCTGCACAATCACCGAATTCATCTCGCGCCTGGACCGGTTGTAATGTTTCAGGAAATGCTCCCTCAGCCTTTTTTTTATCAGCGCCTCTTTTCCAATGCTTCTCACGCTATTTGGTATCAGGAGCTTAAGCTCTATTGCGCCAAAAGGCAGGTCCCTGCTTGCCCTCTTTGCCTCTTCAAGAAAGTCAATAGACAGCGACCTGTTGGTATAAGGCCTTGGGTCAAAGTCGGAAAATATGTCATCATAGGTGTCCAGCTGCAGGCTTATCTCTGACATTGCAAGCAGATTCTGTGTTTCGTTGCTTAAGTCACCTGCTTTTTCCGGTTTTATTTCAGCCATGATGGTTCCATGGGCAGCGCGGCTTTTTAACCTTTTTGGTTTAAGGAATCTCTATTCCTAACAGCCCACCGCAAAATTTATATAGAATGCAGCAAAAATATCAGTTGGGTGATAAAATGCATTCGTCAATAAAAGAATTTCTGGCCTTTCTGAAGGAATACAATGTGATTGCATTGGCAATAGCATTCATCATGGGCGTTGCCTCAACAGCATTGATTAAGTCCCTGGTGGATAACATAATCATGCCAATTCTTACGCCGTTTATTCCGGGCGGAGGATGGAGAACCGCAGTATTTAGCATATGGAAGATTTACATTGGCTGGGGACCATTCCTTGCTGAAGCAATCAACTTTGTAATAGTTGCCCTGGTTGTCTTCATCATAGCAAAGAAAGTCTTAAAGGAAGACCAGGTTAAGAAGAAATAAGCTTTTTTTTATATTATATTTTTTATTTCTTTTATTATTTCATTCTCAAATTTAGTTTCAAAGCTGCCCATTCCAAAATGCTCTTTTCCGCCGCCTTTTCCGTTGAATTTGCTAATCAGGTGAACAAGAATGTCCATTCCCTTCTTTTCCATATCAGCAGACGTGGAAATAAACACCTGTATTGAATCAGGCACCTTGTTAATAAAGCAGACAACAGTCTTTTCCTTAAGCAGCTCCCTTTGCCTGTTTAGCAGGATTTTTTTCTCAAAGCCGGTGTAAGTTGCATAAACCAGGGTGGTATCACCAACCTTTTCAGTCTTTATATCGCCGCTGGCTTGTTTCTGAAGCTCCCGCACAGCAAACTTCAGCTCGGCATTCTCAAGCTTGAGGTTTTCAATGGACTTTTGCAGCGTTGAAAAATCTGCGCCTGCTGCTGCAGAGATTTTTCTGGCAATTTCAGCAAAATCATAGAGCTTGTCAATGACATCAACCATGAACCTTATCTCATACTTGTCATTCCCAAGGCTGTTGAAGCCAGTCACAAGAAAATTTCCAACCTGCCCTGTCTCCCTGCAATGCTCTCCTGCGCACGCAGAGACATCGTGCCCAAGGATTTCAACGACACGCACAGTGTCTGATTTAATCCTGTCAAGTTTAATCCTGAGCCCGGGATAATTTTCTGCGTCTTCCTTTGATATCTCCTTGATTATTACGCTCCTGTTTTCCCTGATAATTGCATTTGCTTCCTTTTCCGACAGAATTACTTTTTCCCATGTAAGGCTTGGGCATGTAACATAAACAGAACTTTCTTTTTCATCAAGCTCTATCTTTTCAACCCTTGCGCCGCTATTATGCCTTATAAGTGAAGCAACAAAAATGTGTTCGCCGGTGTGCATCCTTGCAAGAATGTTCATGGTGATTTTCGAAGCATGGTCCTTGGGAAAGGTATTGCGTCCTTGATATTGTCAAGGTGGCAGATATATGCAACCACTCTTTCAACGCCAACGCCATAGCCTGAATGCGGAACTGAACCAAACCTTCTTGTGTCAAGATACCACTCATAATTTTCCGGCTTCTCGCCCATTTCCCTCAGGCTTGATTTCAGTTCTTCAATGTTAGTATCCCTCTCAGAGCCGCCGATTATTTCCCCATACCCTTCCGGAGCAATCATATCAAAGCACAGCGCAGTCTCGGGGTCCTTTGGGTCCTTTGGTTTGTAGAATGCCATTATGGCCTTGGGATAATTGGTAATAACAACCGGGGTGTCAAAGTGGTTCATCAGCTTATCTTCCTCAACAGTCCTCAGGTCCTTTCCAAACTCCACATCCATCTTTTCTTTTTCATTTAATATCTTAAGCGCTTCCTTGTATGTGATTGTCGGCCAGTCTTTCTCAGCAACCTTCTCAAGCTTTTTAATGTCCTGGCCAAGCAGCTCAAGCTCTTTTCTGTTGTGCTTCAGGACCTGCTTAATTACATACTTAATCTCATCCTTTGCAACCTGCACAACCTCAGGAAGCTGCATCCAGGCAGCCTCCATTTCATGCATCCAGAATTCAGACAGGTGCCTGCTTGTTTTTGACTTTTCAGCCCGGAATGTCGGAGCCATGTCATATACCTTGCCAAGCGCAAACACTGCTGCTTCAGCATAAAGCTGCCATGACTGTGAAAGATAAATCTTGTCCTTGTAGTATTTTACCTCGAACAGCGTTGAGCCGCCCTCGCACTGGTTTGGCTGGAGGATTGGCGGGTCAAATCTGTAGTATCCGTTCTGGTTGAAAAAGTCCTGCATTGCATTGACAATGGTATGCCTAATCTTAAGTATGGAAGTAAGCTTCCTTGACCTTATCCAGAGGTGCCTTTTGTCAAGCAGGAACTCCGGTGAAAAGTCCTTTGTTATTGGGTATGGCTCTGCGAACTGCACAACATGAAGCTTTTCAACAAGAAGGTCAAAGCCCGTGGGCGCCCTTGGCTCCTTGTTGAGTATCCCCTCAATCTCCACAGAGCTCTCAACAAGCAGCTTGTTTGCATCATCCCATATTTTCTTGTCAACCTTGTCCTGCTCAACAACGCACTGGATGATGTCAGACTGGTCCCTGACAACAATAAACTTGAACTTGTTTGAGCCGCGCTCCCGGTATACCCAGCCCCTTATGGCAACCTTGCCGCTGCCCTTTGAAAGGGCTTCTTCGATTGTTAGGAATTTCATTTTGCCTCACTTAACCTTTATATGCAAATCATCCAGCTGGTCTTCTGATACCTCGCTGGGGGAATCAAGCATCAGGTCCCTTGCATCCTTGTTCTTTGGGAATGCAATAACCTCCCTGATTGATGTTTCCTTGCATATTAGCGCAGTAAGCCTGTCCAGGCCAAATGCAATTCCTCCGTGCGGAGGCGCTCCGTATTTGAATGCGCTCAGCAGGTAGCCGAACTTCCTCTGGGCTTCCTCGTCAGAAATCTTGAGCGCCCTGAACATCTTGCTCTGTATGTCAGCCCGGTTAATCCTTATGGAGCCGCCTGCAACCTCATTGCCGTTAAGCACAAGGTCGTATGCCTTTGCTTTTGCCTTTTCCGGCGTTGTATCAAGAAGTGCAATATCCTTGTCCTTGGGGCTTGTGAATGGGTGGTGTGCGCTCATCCACCTCTTTTCATTATCGCTCCACTCAAGGAGTGGCATGTCAACTATCCATAAGAATGCAAAATCATTGCCAGGAGTCCTCAGGTCAGGCTTGTCTGACTTGTATTTCTTCATGGCTTCCTCATAGGTCATCCTCTGGAACGGAATCTTAATGTCCAGGTTCAGGACCTGCTTAAAGATATGCTTGCACAGCTTTTCACAGAGGCTGTAGATATCTTCCTCATCAATAAAGCTCATCTCAATATCAAGCTGGGTGAATTCCGGCTGCCTGTCAGCCCTTAAATCCTCGTCGCGGAAGCATTTCACCAGCTGCACATAGCGGTCATAGCCTGATACCATCAGCAGCTGCTTGAAAAGCTGCGGGCTCTGCGGGAGGGCAAAGAACTTGCCTGCAAAATTCCTTGAGGGAACAAGGTAATCCCTCGCTCCCTCCGGAGTTGATTTTGCCAGGACCGGGGTTTCAATCTCAATAAAATTTTGTGAGTCCATGAAATCGCGCGCTGCCTTGAAAACTTTGTGCCTCATCATCAGGTTTTTCTGCATCCTTGGCTTCCTCAGGTCAAGATACCTGTAGGTGAGCCTTGTCTCCTCGCTGGACTCAACTGATTCATCAAGCTCAATTGGCAAAGGCTCAGACTCATTAAGCACCTTAAGCTCTGTTGCCTCAACCTCAATCTCGCCTGTTGCCAGTTTTTCATTTGCCTTGGGCCTTTTCTTGACATTGCCCTTGACCTGGATGACATACTCTTTCTTGATGCTGCCAAGCTGCTTGACAAATTTATCCCCGAAGAAAATCTGGGTAATCCCATACCTGTCCCTGAGGCTTACAAAGCCGAACTTGCTCTGGGCCCTGATGCTGTCAACCCAGCCGCACAGTGTTACTTTTGCTCCGGCATCTGCTTGCCTTAACTGTCCACAGGTATGTGTTCTTAGCATATTTTCCACCCGAAGATAGAGGATAAACTGGTATATTTAAAGGTTGTTGTTTTTAAGAATCTCCACGCTGCACTTTGCAAGCATCTTGAACTTTGTGGCATCCTCAATTCCGCCAACAATATCACCGTAGTGGATGGGCACCGCCACCTTTGGTTTGATTATCGCCGCAGCCTTTGCTGCCTCCTCTGCATTCATTGTGTATGTTCCTCCGATTGGCAGGAATGCATAGTCAATTTTTTTCAGCTGCGACATCTCGGGTATCATGTCAGTGTCGCCCGCATGATAGTACCTCTTTCCGCCCATATCAACAACATAGCCGCACCAATTGTTTGCCTTTGGATGAAAACTCTTGTAAATATTATAGGCAGACACAGCTTCTATCCTTATGCTGCCAATATTAAGTATGTCGCCAGGCTTAACGTGCCTAATGTCTCCTCCAATGCCTGCTGCACCATAGGGAGTAATAAGCGCAGTGCCATACTTTTTTATGCGCTCAATATCTTCCGGAGAGAAATGGTCGTGGTGGCTGTGCGTCACAAGGATAATGTCTGCCTTGTCAACCCCTGACTTGAGCTTCCAGGGGTCAATGTAGATTGTTTTTTCCCCTTTTATCTTTACAGAGGCGTGGCCCAGCCACTGGATTTCTGCCATTTTTAACTGAAAAACTTTTGCAGGCTCTCGTTCTCGGCAACAGACTCCTTGAGCTCCTGCTTCACGCCCTCGTATTTGAGCAGCGCAGTGAGGAACCTTTTCCTGCTCCTTGGCCCAAGTATTTCCTCCTCAAGCACCTGGGCAAGCTTCTCGGGCTGGTTCAGGGTGCTGTTTTTAAGGATCTCAATAAGTTCCTTCTCCACCATCTCCTGTGATAATGCCTTTTTGATTTCTGCCTGCCCCAGAAGATTTTTAATAAAGTCCTTTCTTGTTGCCAGCTTCAGAATCTTGTTCTTATCCTGCTCCTCAAGCAGCGTTGCCAGCTTTTCAGGGTCAGAGAGCAGTATATATTTCAGCAGCTGCAGCGTCCTTATGACCTCGTCCTTGTAATACCAGGTGTCAATGCTCTTCATCACATCCAGGAGCACATCGCTGAAATGTATGGTGGTTATGCCGGGCAGCTTCTGGAAATCCGAAAGCCTGCTTGTGGAGCCAACAATGAGCAATTTCTCGTATTTGGCATCAGTGCCTGCATACACCTTGACTATTGCTGCAATCTTGTTTGCAACAGTCTTGTCATCAAACCTAACAAGATACTCATCAGGCTTGAAGTTGTCAATGCTGGTTATTGAGCAGGCAAGCTCAATCTGCTGCACCTTGTCAACCTTCCCGTCCTTAAGCCTTATTGCCAGAATGTCAACTTCCCTGTTTTTGGATGCTTTGATATTGTGTAATGTAAAGAAGCCCCTCTGGTTAAGCCACCAGTTTACTATCTCGCGCTCTGGATTCATGCCCAACACCCCCTGAGGCTGAGATATACGCCTTATTTTATAACCTTTTCGGTTGGTTGGCTTAGTCAAATAGCCAATCCCTGCCCCGCCCGGTGCTTTGCAAGCACCGGGTTGATTTTTCCTCCCCGCACCTGGCGAGGGGAGGTAAAAATCAAGCCGTGCGACAGCACGGCCGGGGCAGGGAAGCGAAGTTTTCTACAGAATAGGTTAATTGCGACTTCAAAAGGGAGACCTAAGTCTCCAGCTTCACAATATCCTCAAGCTCCTCCCTGCCCAGGGAGCAGCCGTTGAGCTTTATGCCCCAGAGCACGCCCTCCAGCAGCGTCCGCCTTGGTTCCGGCACTGTTTTTTCCTCATCCTCAAACATGTATTTGTCAAGAAGCCCGAGTTCATAGGCAATGACGCACAGCTCAACAGAGCGGATTACCCTCAGCTTCCCAACCTCCTTTTTGAACTTCGCCAGGTTCTCCTGGTTCATCTCAACCCTTGTATGCAGCTTTTTCATAAGCCGCTCTGCAACTTTCCTGGGATCCTCTATCAGCACCCGGGTTGTCCTCTCATCCACCACAATTGTGCTCGAGCCCAGGTGAATGGCAGTTGCCACAACCTCCATGTCAGTATGGTGCACAATACTTATCCAGTTTCCCCTTGCCTTGAAAATATTGTTTGCCAGCTCAACAAGATAAGCTGCCTTTGACTGGATTAGGTCATTGTCAATAACCCTGAGCACTCCGCTGTTTATCATGGGAAGTATCTGCAGCGCCTCGAACTTGTATTTCTTTGTCTGCAGCGGCCTGTCAATCAGCTCGTCATATACTCCCTTGGGGATATAGAATTCCCCTGCGAATTTCTTTTTCAGCGGCTCCAGCAGCCAGAGCAGGTTGACTGTGCTGAGGCTTATTACCGGACCTGAATCAAACACAAGGGATTCTGTCATTTTAGGTGGAACAGCCTCCTTGAAAAATCAAGCTTTTCCTTTAGGTTGGGCGTCTCAGGGAATTCGTCTGCAATATTGGTTTTGCCTATGTAGTTCATCAGCTCCCACCTGGACAGGCCAAGCAGTTCCGCAACCCTGCCCTCGGATATGCCGTGCTCAAACAGCTTGCTGCCGCGCTTTATCTCTGCCTGGTCTATTACGTGCAAAGCATACATCCTTAGGCGGTGGTCGCTCCTTTCAATGTAGTCAAAAATCCTGTGTATGGCCTGCCTGTATTTCTGCACATTGCCAAACATGATAAAATGAAGCGCCTTCTTCATGAACTTCAGCACGAGCCTGTCCACATGGCCCTCCTGCCTCTCAATCACCTTGGAGAGGGCATAGACCATCACAGCCAGCGAAACAGAATCCTCATCCTGGAATATGATTGAGGTATGGTTTATGTGATTGCTCAGCTCATCAAGCGAGAGCACATCGCTTTTTTCAATTGCAACAATTGTATCCTTCAGAATTGCTATTATGTCCTGGCGTATCTGCTCATCCATAACAGCAGCCTTGGCTAAAGAATTATTTAAAGGTTTGGGTTAAATCTCACTAATCCTCCCGTCTTCCTTTTCTTTGACTTCCCTGTCTTTCAGCTGCAGCACGATGGTGTCCTGTTTTTTCAGCTGCTCACTTAGCTCTGCAACGCTAATCCCCATCAGGTCTGCCAGCTCTGCCAACTTCATTACAGATTTTTATCAAGGCGGCGGTTAATAAACTTTATTGTTTTGAAAAATATAGTAAAGAAAAGCCCAAACTTAAAAAAAACAGCAAAAGATTTTAAAAAAATCCACGTCGATTTTTTAAAATCTTCGAAATCTTTGATTTCGAAAGATTTATATACTTTGGGTAACGAATCCAGCATATGGCTCTGAGCATAAAAGAGGTTCTAAACAAGCTCTTTTTCAGGATTTTCAGGAAGAAAAAGAACATCAGGCTAGGCCTCTACGGCCCTCCCAACGGAGGCAAGACAACCCTGGCAAACAAGATATGCAAGGACTGGCTTGGCGAGGAGATGGGCGTTGCATCCAATGTGCCCCACGAAACGCGGGAGATTCAGATAAAGGAGGAAATCCGCCTGGAGTCAAACGGAAAGGAGCTCAGCTTCAACCTGGTTGACACGCCGGGCATTGCAACAAAGATTGACTATGAGGACTTTCTTAAGTTCGGCCTTAAGGAAAGGGAGGCAAAAAAGAGAGCCAAGGAAGCCACAAAGGGTGTCATTGACGCCATCAAATGGCTTGATGACATGGATGCGGTCATTGTGGTGCTTGACTCAACAATCGACCCCTACTCCCAGGTGAACATCACAATCATAGGCAACCTGCAGGCCAGGGACATTCCGGTACTGCTTGTCGGAAATAAGGTTGACCTCAAAAAGAGCAACCTGAAGAAGCTAGAGGCAGCATTCCCGCAGTACAAGGTTGTTGGAATCTCCGCAAAGTACGGAAACAACATGAAAAGGTTCTATGATGAGCTATTCAACCTGGTAGACTAAAATGCTGACACTGCAATTCATCCCGCACACTGAAATCGAGGGAATGGATACAGACAGAAAGATTAGGAAGCTTCTGGCAATTGCAAAGGAAAACAAGATAGTCCTCCTGGAAGGCAGGCTGAAGAAAGAGGAGGAGGGAGAGCTGATAAGGAAGACCATGGAGGAGATTGACGCAAAGTTCAAGGGCATTGAGCTCAGCGTCATCTACCCTGAACTAAGGCATGCTGCAATTCTGCAAAAACTGAAGTCCAAGTTCATCAACATGCTGCTGGGTGACAGGACAGGGCTCACCATCATCGGGCCTGCAACAATAATAAAGGAAATCAAGAAGGATCCTGACAAGATACAGTTGCTCACAAAGGAAATTTCTAAGTCAAGGAAAAAAAGGAGCTAAAATGCCGCACCAATGTGTCAGATGCAGCACCATGTATGAGGACGGCGCCAACGAGATTCTGCAGGGTTGCCCCTGCGGCGGCAAGTTTTTTTTCTTTATCAAGAAGGAGGCAATGGAAAAGGGCAAGGTTGCCCCTGTGCTCACAAAAAAGGAGAAAGAGCAGATAGAAGAAGATGTCTACGACCTGATTGGCGAAGACGTTGACAGGGACAAACCTGTTGTGCTGGACATTGAGTCCATCAACATCCTAAAGCCCGGTGTCTATGAGCTTGACCTGATAAAGCTGTTCAAGAAAAAGCCGCTCATCTACAAGCTTGAGGAGGGCAAATACTTCATTGACCTTGCTGAGAGCTTCAAGCACCTAAAGTAACAAAACCGTGCTAGAATTTCTCCCAGTGCAAAACTTCAGATAATTTTCTCTTTGGCGGGCTTTTTGGCTCTGACTTTGGATAACCGACTGCAATAAGCGCCACAATCTCAATATTCTCAGGCAACCCTATTAGCGAGCTGATCTCACCCGAATATAGCCTTTTCCAGCCAGCAACCCAGCACGAGCCAAGGGAGTGCGCTTTTGCAGAAATAAGGATATTCTCAACTGCTGCACAGCAGTCCTCAAGGGGAAATTTGCTGCTCCGCTCAACGCAGACAACAATGCATGCGCCAGAGTCAGCAATGAATTTGCCGTATGTTGCTGCCTGTGCAATTTTTGCCTTGGTTTCGCTGTTTGTAACAACAACAAACTCCCAAGGCTGCATGTTAACTGCAGTTGGGGCAAGCCTTGCGCAGTCAATTATGTCTTCAATTATGTCCTTAGCAATTGGCCTATTCTCATAGTTCCTTACGCTTCTCCTTGCCTTAATGCACCCTATTGCGTCCAACCTTGTTCACCTCGCTGATACAATCTCAATAACGTCACGATGGTTAACCACATGGTCTTTTCCAACAACATTCTTTCTCTTCAGGTCAATTGCCCGGATAAAATTATTGCCAAGGTCAGTATGCACTTTAAAGGCAAACTCAAGCGCAGTGCTGTTGGCTGGCACCAAAAAACAGTCAGGAAGCGTGTTTCCATCCTTGTCCTGCAGCTTGTTGTTCGCAACAGGGAATACTGCAATCAACTTCAATAGGTCATACACTGCTTTCTGGAGCACGTGCTGTACGCCTGTTGTCTTGTATTTGTCAAGAATATTTGCTTTAATAAAATTAAGGGCCTGCTTTTGGCGCTCACTGAGCTTTGACTCATCCACCAATTCAAAAGAGCCTGTGCCCGGCACGTATTTGATTAAGCCGTGCTTCGTTGCTTCCTTAAGTGCCAGCTCTGATTCTGCTGAGCATGCAACAAAGATTCTCTCAGGAAATTCCGCCTTCAGCCTCTCAAAGTTTTCTGACGCGCCAGGAACATCCACTTTGTTGCAGGCAATAATCATTGGCTTAGTTAATTTTCTTAGCTCCATGGAAATGCTAAGTAATGCTTTATCGTCCCACTGTGTAAAATCTGCTGGAAGATTTAGCTTTTTTATTACGCCTTCAACCATTTTCTCATTAATTGACAATCCTTCAAGATGCTTGCTTAGCGACTTATAGATGTCTAATTTTTCCTGCATCATTTTTCGTGCAAAGGTCCCCCAGCCTTTCTTAATAAGGCCAAAGTACCACATGTCAAGTTCAACCTCAAGGAACCTGACATCATTTGCAGGGTCATACTCGCCAGGTTTTACCGATTCCCCTTTCTCGTTTGTGGTTCCGGCTACATCAACAATGTGGATTAGGACATCAGCCTGCCTTAAATCGTCGAGAAACTGGTTGCCCATGCCCTTGCCCTCATGGGCTCCTGGCACAAGGCCCGCCACATCCATCACCTGCACAGGCACGAACCTGGTGTGGTTGAGGCAGTAGCCATGCTTTGGCCTGCACTGCACATTAAAGTCCTTATCAGCGCACTCAACCTCAACATAGCCGATTCCGGAATTTGGCTTTATAGTTGTAAAAGGGTAGTTTGCTATCTCAACCTCTGCAAGAGTCAGGGCCTTGAAGAATGTAGACTTGCCCACGTTAGCTTTTCCTACAACACCTACAAGCATTTGATTGTTTACCCCCGGACGGAGGTTGGCTCCAAGGTATAAATAACTTTCCATGGGGTGCCACATGCTCTACAGAATAGACAGCCCCTGCGGGGAAAAGCTTATAAATAACAAACACCCGAAAGAGTTCTATGGGAGACGACCCCACTGTTGCCAATTACGACCCGGAAAAGAGGAAGGGCCTGAAGGCAAGCTACTTCAGGATAAAGAGCAAGGAAGTCCTGCACGTGAACAACCTCTACAAGATGATGCACGAGTGGTTTGTTGAGCAGGAATACTGCGAGGAAAACGAAGAGTTTCCAGAGACTTACTACCGGGAGAAAAGGATTGGCGGCGTCAGGAGGATGTATGTGCTGTGGAGATGCAGGAAAGAGCCTGAATACAACCCCTTCTACACCAGGCAGATGGATGTCCTGATCAAGTGCGAGCATATTAAGGATATTGAGGTTATGCAGGGCGGCAAGAAGTTCAAGACCAATGTGGGTGAAGTCGAGATAAAGTGCTGGTCATTCATGGAGGTTGACACCAGAAGGGAGTGGAGGAAGCACTGGTTCCTTAAGCATTTCCTGGACATTTACTGGCAGAGGATTTTCTACAGGGATTTTGAGGTGCACAGGCAGGAGGTCATCCGCGATACTGACGACCTGAGGGCCACTGTAAAGCAATTCCTGAACCTGATGCAGTATAAGGAGTAGCGCTGACAAATCAAAAGCTATCAAAAAATACCCGGTATTTTTTGGAGCTTCGAAATCTTCGATTTCGAAAGCTTTTTATACCATTCAGAAACCCTCTATCCCATTATTGCCTCCGTAGCATAGTAGCTATTGCGGCAGACTTGTAGCTTTCACGCAAGTTATCTGCAGGTCGGGGGTGCAACTCCCCCCGGAGGCTTACATGGCAATAAAGGACAGCTACGCAAAGCTTCAGAAGAAGCACAACCTTCCGGATTTTGACAGAATCAACAATGAGTTTGAGATAAGCCTTATTGAGAAGGAGGATTTCCTGCTCCGCGCTGTCAGGAGGAAGATGGCTGACAAGATGGGCCAATATGCAAAATTTCTCGAGGACCTGCTGCAGCCTGACACAAGCTTTGCCTCAATGAACGAGGCCAGGGACATTAGCGACGAGGACAAGCAGCTGATTTTCGAGCTGTTCCAGAAGCTGATGTTTTTCAGCACCTCAAGCGTGCAGCTTGACCTTGAGTGCGAGGATGCAAAGGACGCTGAATTCATAAGCCGGCTATATGATGAGTGGCTGGTCCTTAAAAAACAGCTGCACAGTCTGCTGGAGAAGATAAAGCTCAGCTGGACCATGAGGGAGAGCAGGAGCGATAAAGCAGAATATATGGGTTGATTAAAATGAATATTGTGCTCTTGGGTGCGCCCGGCTCAGGCAAGGGCGCACAGGCAGAGAAGATTGTTGCAAAGCACGGGATAGCAGTAATTGGCACTGGCAACATGCTAAGGGAAGAGATAAAGAAAAATAGTGAGCTTGGCAAAAAGGCAAAGCAGGTTATGGACGCTGGCCAGCTGGTGCCTGATGGCATAATTCTTGGCATTGTTAATGAGAGACTGAAGCAGCCTGACTGCAAAAACGGCTTTATCATGGACGGGGTGCCAAGGACAATTGCCCAGGCAGAGGCTCTTGGGAAGATAACAAAGATTGATATTGTTCTTGACCTTGAGGTTAGCGAGAAAGTCATCATTGAACGCCTCAGCGGAAGGAGGTTTTGCCCCAACTGCCTTGCGGTTTACCATGTGATAAACACACCTCCTAAAAAGAATGGCATCTGCGATAAGTGCGGCAGCAGGCTTGAGCAGAGGGAAGATGACAGACCAGAGGCAGTCAAGAAGAGGCTGCAGGAGTATGCCCTAAAGACAAAACCTCTCAAGGAATTCTACAAAAAGAAGGGCATCCTGAAAAAGATAGACGGCGGCCAGCCAATTGAAAAGGTTTTTTCCGACATTGAGAATGCGATTGGCTAACTGAACAGCCATTTTACCACAACTGTTGCATAACTGCCCTTGGGAAGGCTGAATGACAGCAGGACTTTCTTTTTGCCCTCATTAAGCTCGTCCGCCTCGGGTTTTCCAGCCTTAAAGTCCTGCACATCAACGAACAGCTCCCTCTCGCCGCCGCCTGAGCTGAGCTCAGGAATCTCCCTAATGACAAATTCCCTCAGCGAAAGGTTTTCTTCCCTGAGTATCTGGTCCACAATTAATTTTAGTTCTGCGTCTTCAATCTCTGTCTCAAAACCCAGGATTGGAACCTTAATGCTCTGCCCTTTCTTTACCAGCATCCCCGCCATTTTATTCCACAGATAACTCTGGTAGGCGTGCACATACATCCTGAGAATTGCCCGGTCAATGCTCCTTAAAGCCCCGATGAAATCATTGGGCTTCCTGTTCAGCCACCCATGGGTTTCGGGTATGAGCAGGCATGCCTGCCTGAACTGCTTTTTTACGATTAGCTTTCCTACAACCTCGTTGTTCTCCCTTGCGCCAAAGCGCTGCTCGCCGAAATAGTTGGGAACATTTTGCAGGTCTGTCTTCATTGCCCTGATTTTAGCATTCTCAAGGTTCCGGACTGTAATCTCAAAATGGTTTCCTGAAAGGCTTCCCAGGTTTAGCCGTTCAGCGCCCCTACCCAGGTATTTTAACTCAATATCCCCTAAAACAAAGCCGGCAGGCTTCCCGCCCTGCACAGAAACAAACTGCTCAGTCACTGCCTTCCTGTCCTTTGTGCCTGCAAAGTTGATGAGTTTCCTGCTTACGCCAAGCTTTTCAGCAACAACTTCAACTGCCTTCAGAGTCGAATAATCCCTCTTTTTAAGGAGGTAATAGCTGTATCTGCCGCTTTCATCAAACTGGAGTTCGGAAAGCTCCTTCACCACAAAATCCTCAGGCAGCTGCTTTATTTTATACATAATGCCGTGCAAATCAACAAAATATTTAAATGTTCGTCAAACACTGTCTTAATTCGCTAGCACAAGTGGTTAATAGTCAGATAAAAATGAAAATAAGAAAGAAAGTATTGAGCATCATAGGATCCCTAGTTTTAGGGGTGGTTATTCTTGTCCTGGTGATGGCCAAATACCCGTTTAAGGAAGTCCTCTCGACTTTCAGCCACATAACGCCCAAACTCCTGATAGCCTACCTTATTGTTTCGTTTACCATAATGTTCCTTTTTGCTGTCCGCTGGAACTATGTCATGAAAACCCTGGGCCATAAACTTCCCCTCAGGGAATCCTTCTGCTACAGGGTGATAGACTATGGCCTGAGCTATATAACCCCTTCAGGGAAAGCAGGAGGCGAGCCCATCAGGGCTGCTCTTTTGACAAGAACGGGCATGAGCTTTAAGGAAGGCCTGGCGAATGTTACAACCGACAAGACAATTGAGCTCACTGTTTCCGTGTCTTTCTTTATATTTGGAATGCTTACCCTGGCGCTGGGTTATCCGCTTCCAATAGGCCTGCGCGTATTTGTGATAGTGATGTGCGCTTTCCTTATTTTTGTAATATGGAAGTTTTATTCAAGGGTAATGCGTGGCAAGCCAGTGTTCACTGCGCTTTACAGGTCTCTGCATCTGCATAAAATAAAATACTTTGCCAAATACCAGCAGGCAGTTATTGACTTTGAAAAGCCCATACTTAAGTTTTATAAAGAGGAGAGAAAAGCCTTTTTCGTGGCCCTTGGCCTGAGCGTGCTCAGCCTGCTGTGTTCCCTGGCAGAATACAAGCTGCTTCTCCTGATGCTGGGCATTAACGCTTCCCTCGGCGTAGTCTTTATGGTGCTGTCTGTTTCCGGCATAGCTTTTCTTGTGCCTGTGCCCATGGGCCTTGGAAGCCTTGAAGCGTTTCAGGCTGCGCTCTTCTCTGTGCTGAAGATTGGTTCAGCCGCAGGAGTGGGTTTAGCTGTCATAACCAGGGCGAGGGACCTAATCTGGGTGCTTGCTGCTGTAGCCCTGTCTCTCTACTTCGGCTCATTTAAGAGGGTGCTGAGGGAAGCATATAACAGCACGCATGCCAATCCAATCAGCAAACTTACGGTTTTCAGGGATGGCCGCGCCAAGACTCTTAAAATCAAGATGTTCAGGAGTTCTGTGGACGAAAAGAAGGATGTGGTGCTCCCCATCCCTAAAAAATGAACGCTGTTTTTCTGGTAGATGTAATTTGCCAGGGCAAATAAACAAAATATTTAAATGCCCGCCAAAACTCTTAGCTTAGAAGTGAGCCTGTAGCCTAGTCTGGATAGGGCACCAGCCTCCTAAGCTGGTTGTCGGGGGTTCGAATAGTTGACGCAAAGCGGCAACGGCCGAGAGCGTCAGCTCGACTGTCCCCCCAGGCTCGCTTTTATCATGGCATTCAAACCCATATACCTTAGCGAAGGATACCGCATGTTCAGGCGTTCTTTAAGAGTCAGGAAAACAGGCTTCAGGCAGTATGATGGGGATGCCAAGCAGATATGCCGCCAGGTCATCGACAGCTGCTGGAACAGGGAAAAAAAGTATTTCATGGCGAGCAATGGCCACTTCTGCCAGTTCTGGACAAGGGATTTCGGGCTGTGCGCAGAGCACCTCATACACCTGGGCTACAGGGAGCAGGTGCTGAAAACCCTGGAGTATGCCCTAAAAAGGTTCAAATCCGCAGGCAGGATAACAACAACAATTACGCCTGGAGGAAAACCGTTTGATTTTCCAACATATGCTCCTGACAGCCTGGCATACATCCTCCTGAGCCTAAAGGTCTCGCACAGCAGATGGCTGATAGAGCACTACAAGCAATTCCTTGAGGAGCAGATAGGATTCTTCTTTGATAATGTAATTGACAGAAAGACAGGGCTTGTGAGAAAGGACGTGAATTTCTCCTCAATGAGGGACCAGTCCCTAAGGGTTTCATCCTGCTATGACAATGTGATGGCTGCAATGGTAAAAGCACTCTGCAATGACCTTTCGTTGCATAATCCCTTTGGCAATTGTTGCACCAAAGAGAAAATAAAAACTGCATTCTGGAAAGGCTCATACTTTGTTGATGATTTGTCATGCAGAAATGTTGCGAGCGGTGACGCAAATACCTTCCCCTACTGGACAGGATTGTTTGAAGAAAAACGGATGATTAACAGTTCCATATTAAAGATTCAGAAGCTTGGTTTGGACATGCCATTCCCGCTAAAGTACACAAAAGACGCAAACGAAAAGATGATCATAATTTCTGTTTTCTCAAATAACTACGAAGGAAACACTGCCTGGGTCCTGCTGGGCGGAGCTTATCTTTCGGTGGTGCGCAAAGCTGACAAAAAGCTCTTTGCCAAATACGCACAGGAATACAAGTTGTGGATAGAAAAGTACAAAAACTACCTAGAGGTGTTCAATCCGGATGGGATACCTTATAAGTCGCCTTTCTACTACTGCGATGAATCCATGCTCTGGGCGTCAATTTACCTGGATTTAATATCATAAAGACGCCTGGCAGTGGTGGATCCGATAGTTGTTGTGGCAGTTCTAGGCAAGCTTCTTCAGTATTTCAGAAACCTTCTTTCCATCAACCTTGCCGCGGAACTTCTGCATCACAATACCCATATAAGCGCCAGTGCTAAGACCCTTCTTTTCAGCAACAATCTTTCTGATTTCCTGCTCAAGCTCCCTGTCTGAAACACCGGCATATTTTGCCAGGTCAATCTTCCTGCCCTGCAGCTTTTCAACAAGGATTTCAATGACTGCCTCCTTGCTGATTTTGCCGCTGTTCAGATAGCCAAGCGCCTCCTCAAAGTCTGCTGGCTTCAGCGCAGAGCCGTCCATCTCAAAGCGGGCGCTGATTTCCTTTGGTGTGTTAATGAGAGTATTGACCATAAATTTCGGCTCAATATTTGGGAATTTGTTGATATAGTAATCAATATTAATGTTATTCTTAATAATTTGGATTGCGAGTTCATCATGGATACCAACTTTCTCAGATAGCTCTATTACCTTAGTCTTAATCAGTTTAACATCCCCAATGCCTTTCATGTCAGGCACTATTGGCCGAATGTCAGTTTCAGGATACATCCTGTCTGCGCCGGGCATTGGCCTCAGGTAGGTTGTTGTTAAGTCCTCCTCTGCTTTCCTCACTTCCTCCTCCATCTTATTGCCCTGCTTGATTATTGCAAGCTGGCGGTTTATTTCATTGTCAATAACCTTTGGAATTGCCTTTAACTCCTGGAAGCCCTTGACTTCAACTCTTGCTCCGCCCTTTATTGACAGGTTCACATCCTGCCTTATGCTGCCAATGCCGCGCTTGCAGTTGCCCGTGCTCCTGAGTATCATCCCAATCTCTGCTGCAACTTCACGGCACTCAACAGGGTCAGAAATCGAAGCATCTGTTGCAATTTCAATAAGAGGGATACCAAGCCTGCTCAGATTGTAAATGTCGCACTCCAGGTTCCTGTCTATTATCTGGCACGCTTCTTCCTCAAGGCAGATTGTTGGCACTGCAATCTTTTTGCCGTTTACCTCAACACAGCCGTCGGTTGCAACAAGTGCTGTCCTCTGGAAGCCAGAGGTGTTGCTGCCGTCAATAACTGTCTTCCTCATCACCTGTATCTGGCCGACAACTTTTGCGTTGAGCATCTTCGCCACCTGCAGCACTGCCCTGAGCGCATCCATGTTGATTTGGCGGGGCGGCTCCTCATCAGCCTCAACCATGCAGGTTGTATCTTCATAGCCCTGGTACAGGAAATATTTCTGCTTTTTCTGCTCGTGGCTAGCAGCCCTGTCAATCTCCCCTGTCTCGCCTGCTGTAGCCCTGAGCTCCCTCCTTATGGTAAAGTCGGGCTTGTCCCTTCTGATGACAGTGGGGCAGTTGCAGAACAGCTTTCTGCCTTCAAGCTGCTGGTGTATCTCAATGCCGCATTTGAAGCCGAGTTTTTTATAGTCGAACTTTTCCATATTATTTGCTCCTGCAAATATTATATCAAAAACGTTTCCTTCTCTGTCCTCTCAGAAATCTCTCTGCGCAGGCTCTGGCTGAAAAGCGTTTTTGCCTCTTCCTTCGGATAATTGGAAAGCAGCCAGGCAAGCTTTATGAAGGCAGTCTCCGGCGTCATGTCGCAGTAGTCTCCCAGGATGCCTGCCTCAATGTTCTTCCTCCCCTCGCTGTAGACATTCATGTTAACCCTGCCGTAGATGGTCTGCGGCGCAAGCACAACAACTATTTTCTTTGCCAGCTCTTTTACTGCGCCAAGTATCTTTTCGCTCTCTGCACTAAACTCGTCAATCTTTGTGTTGGGTATCTGGCCCAGGCCCATTCCCTCAATGACAATGCCGTCATAGCCTCTGAAAAATTCAAACTCCTCTGCAAACATGTTGGTGTGACACTTCACAACGCCAACTTTGATTTTTTCATTGAACAGCTTCAGCTTTAGCTTCCTGTCGCCTTTTTGGGTGTAGTCGTCCCTCAGGAAATTAATCTGCTTTTTCCTGCAGTTAACCTCTGCAAATGGTTTTGTGTTCACTGGCCTGAATGCATCCCTCCTGCTTGTGTGCATCTTCCTTGTCTTTGTGGCAGGGAGTATCCAGCAGAGGTCATCTTCCATGTTCTTATGCATGCATATGGCCACTTCTGCAAAATTGCTGCTGGCAATGAATGTTGCGGCAGACAGCAGGTTATAGGCAGCATCCGAGCTTCCCCTGTCAGAGCTTCTCTGCGCCCCAACAAGAAGCACAGGAACAGGCAAATCCTCAAGAATGAATGCAAGCGCAGCACTGGTGTAGTGCAGCGTGTCAGTGCCGTGCGTCACAATAATGCCGTCTGCGCCGGCCTTTATCTCAGCTTCAATCTCCTTTGCAATAATGTTGTAATGGGCAAACCTCATGTTCTCTGACATCATCTGCCTGACAAGCCTTGATTTGATGTTTGCAATGTCCTTCAGCTCAGGGAACATGGAAACAAGTTCGTCCGGCGAGAAAGCAGCAGTCACACCGCCGGTTGCATAGTCCACTTTTGATGCAACAGTGCCGCCAAGATGAAGTATTGAAATGTTTGGAAGGCCATTCTTCGCAGCAGCCCTGCCCTCTTTCTTCCCTGCCTTGGCCTCGTGCTTTTTAATAAGTTTTACTGCCTTGACTTTCTTCCTGGAAATGCCAACATTGTAGCCGTTAGCCAGCTTTACAACAACAAAATTATCGTCAGCAGAAGGCATTAGTATTCCTTTGGTTTTCTCATCCCCTGCCTCAACCTCAACATTGTCGCCCGGTTTTGGTTCCATGGTCACACAAAATCCTTTTTCATATATAAATCTTTTTCACAGCCCTGTCGGGCAGTCAATAAAAACGCATTTTATGCCGAACTTCTTCTCAAGCAGCTTTCCCACTGCCTTGACTCCGAGCGTCTCTGTTTTGTAATGGCCGCCGAATATGACATTGACACCCAGGTCCTTTGCCCAGCAGTAGCCACTATGGCTTGTTTCGCCTGTAATCAGGCAGTCTGCCTTGCCTGCGGCCTCAGCAACAGAAAAGCTCGCCGAGCCTGAGACAACTGCCACTTTCCTTATGCTCTTTTTTCCAAAGGCCAACACCAGGCATTTCCTGCCAAACAGTTTTCTGCACTTAGCTGCCAACTGGGTGATGCTTGTGCTAAGATTTCCGTTAAATCCCCAGACAGCGCCGTGGTATTTCCCAAATCGTTTCTTATTGGCAATGCCAAGCTCACGGCATATAACAGCATTGTTGCCGTAAACCGGGTGGCAGTCAATCGGCAGGTGCGCTGCATAGAGCGAAATTTTGTTTTTCTTCAGGTAGGCAACCCTCTCAACCAATAGGGTGTCAAGCATCTTTCTCTTTTCTTTCCAATACAAGCCATGATGGCAGATTATCAGGTTACAGCCCAGGGCTTTTGCCTTTAAGAAACAGTCCATTCTGGCATCAACGCACAAACCAACCTTAAGAACCTCGGGCTTGCCTTTAACCTGCAACCCGTTTTTGCTGTCATCAAGCCTGTTAAGCTTCTTGAGCGCGAGCTCTTTGTCAAGGAACGCTGAAATCTTTTTTAGTTCCATTATTAACCGAAGTAGTTGGGCTTCTCTTCCTTCATCTCCTTTGCCCTGGCTGAGGTGAAACTGCTCTGAATCTCCTTGTATGCGTCCTCAACCTCCTTTGAGGCAGAGGGATGCACCATTGTAAGCGCCTTCTTGAAGTGCTTCCAGAAGATTTTGTCTGCCTTAAGGTCTTCACGAAGCGCCATTATTGCTGCTTCCCTGCATACAGCCTCAATATCCGCGCCCGTAAACCCTTCTGTCTTCTCCGCAAGTCTGTAGAGGAATTTGTCCCTGTCTGTCTCAAGCTTTATCTGCGGATCCTTTGGTTCAGCGCGTTCAGCGCTATCTGCCTCTTCTTCTAAAACAGGCTCATCAGAAGCCATTTTGCTTGCAACATTCTTCCCTTTCTGTCTGGAATCTGAATCCGACACGTCAAATGGCTTGTATTCAATGTGCTTTTCCATTCCCCGCGTGTGGACCTTAAATATCTCAAACCTTGTCTTCAGGCTAGGAACGGGTGTTAGTATAATCCTGTCAAACCTGCCTGGCCTGAGCAAAGAAGTATCAAGCATGTCAGGCCGGTTTGTTGCAGCAAGCACAACCACGTTTTGCATTGACTCAAGCCCGTCCATCTCTGTAAGCAATTGGTTGACCACCCTCTCGCTCACCTTGGAGTCTGAACTCTCGCTTCTCCTTGGGGCCAGGGAATCTATTTCATCAAAGAAAATAATTGAGGGTGATGTCTGCCTTGCCTTTTTGAAAATCTCACGGACAGCCTTCTCGCTCTCGCCAACCCATTTTGATAGCAGTTCCGGGCCTTTAACCGAGATAAAGTTTGCCTTGGACTCTGTGGCAACTGCCTTGGCAAGCATTGTCTTGCCTGTCCCTGGAGCACCGTAGAGCAAAATGCCCTTTGGAGGGGTTATGCCCAGGCGGGAAAAAGCCTGAGGATGCTTAAGCGGCCAGTCAACGGCTTCAATCAGCTGCTGCCTCACCTCTTCAAGCCCACCAATATCTGTCCATTTGACATTGGGAACCTCAATGAAGACCTCCCTCAATGCAGACGGCCTCACCATCTTAAGCGCTTCCATAAAATCCTTGTGCATTACCTTGAGCTTCTCAAGCAATTCTTTGGGGATTGCCTCCTCCTCTGAAAGCTTAAGGTCAGGCATTATCCTCCTGAGCACAATCATTGCAGACTCCTTTGCCAGGGCAGAGAGGTCTGCCCCCACAAAGCCATAGGTGATATCTGCGAGCTTTTTCAGGTTAACGCTCTTGTCCAGAGGCATGTTCCTGGTGTGGATTTTTAGGATGTTCAGCCTGCCATCCTTGTCCGGCACGCCAATCTCAATCTCCCTGTCAAACCTGCCAGGCCTCCTGAGCGCCGGGTCAAGTGAGTTAGGTATGTTTGTAGCTGCAATTACAACCACCTTGCCCCTGCTCTTCAGCCCGTCCATGTTGGCCAGCAGCTGGGCAACAACCCTCCTCTCAACCTCGCCCTTGCTCTCTTCCCTTTTTGGGGCAAGTGAGTCAATCTCGTCTATGAATATTATTGATGGAGCGCTCTTCTCTGCCTCCTCAAACTTCTTGCGCAGGTTTTCCTCGCTCTGGCCGTAGTACTTGCTCATTATTTCAGGCCCGTTGATTAGGATAAAGTGCGAATTTGTCTCGTTTGCCACTGCCTTTGCCAGCAGTGTTTTTCCTGTTCCCGGCGGACCATGGAGCAGAACACCCTTTGGCGGCTCAATTCCCAGCCTCTCAAAGATTTCCGGGTGCTTCAGCGGCAGCTCAACCATCTCCCTTATCTTCTTTATCTCGTCGCTCAGGCCGCCGATGTCCTCGTAGGTGACCTCCAGGGCTGCCGACACATCTTCCTTCATCTCAACTGCCTCGGGGTTGAACTCAACCTCTGTGGATTCTGTGATAATGACTGCCTGCTTTGGCAGCACGTCAGCAACAACAAATTTAAGGTCGCCCAGGCCAAAGCCGAATGCGCTCTCATCAAGAATTGAAGAAAGCAGGTTGATATCATCAAACGGGCTGCCGCTCATTGCGCTCCTTCTTCTCCTCTGGCCGCCCAGCGACACAATATCCCCTTTGACAACAGCCCTTCCAAGAAGCCCCTGTTTGAATATGCTGGGTGACGCGCGAACCACAATATCCTTTCTTGCAGGCGAGATTATGACTTTTTTTGCCTCCTTTACTTCTGCCTTTTTAACAGCCACCATCTCCCCAATGCCTGTCTTTGCATTCCTTCTTATGAGGCCGTCCATCCTTATTATGTTCAGCCCGATGTCTCCCGGGTAGGCCCGGTCAACAATTGCAACAGTGACCCTCTCTCCCTTAAGGGAAACTATCTCGCCAGGCCTTACACCTACCTGGTGCATAAAAGTGCTGTCAACTCTCACTATGCCCTTGTTTACATCATCCTGGATTGCCTCTGCAACCTTGAGCTGGATATCCTTTTCAGTCATGATTAGCGCCCCTTAGATTACCCTCTAAAAATGAACCAGACTTTAAATATTTAATGGTTTACTGGCTGGACTGCTGCTGTATCTTTGGCAGCGGGATTGGCGAAGGAAGGTTTGCCTCCCGGCTCATGAAAAGCGCCTCTATGTTGCACTTGTTAAGCACGGCGTTGATGATGGTTGCCATGAACTCCTTCTCCATCTTCTTGTCCTTTTTCCAGTCCTTAAGAATGTCCTTGACCTTCTTTTCATCATCCATGTAGACCATTACTCCCTCGAAGATCATCTGGGCAAAGTCAGGCTCGTAGAGGGACGTGAACTTGAACCTTATATTAAGGCCGTCCCGCTTTGGCGCGCCCAGGTCCATATCCACCTTGTCAATGTCAGTAATTGAAACATTATTGGCAATGTTAATCTTGCCCTTCATTACATCCTTCCTTTCAACGATTATCTTCGTAAAGTTTATACCTAGTATTGTCATTCAAATCACCCGGGAAACAAGATAAAATAAGGATATTTAAGGCTTGCGTTTTCACGGCCTAAATCAGCTTCTGCTTGAACAGGTGGAATGCATACCACAGCAGCGCAAGGATTATTGCCAGCAGCAGGGCCTTGATTATGAAAAACCACGTCCAGAACTTCCTCTTCGCCTTTTTTAGCCTGACCCTTTTCCTTCCCATCTAGCTCACCATGCCTACTATCATCGGGGCAAATGTGCTGAATATGAAATAGTTGAACAGTATGTTTGAAGCAATGTATACTAACAACTTAAACCAGCTTTGGTTCACAAACAGCCTGAATGGTATGTAAATTATGTTGTATATAATGATTGCTGCCATGCCAACGCCAAACATGCTTGTAAGGGGGAAGTGGCCGAGCACAGAGCCCATTATCGTGTAGCCGATTATATGGTAAAGCGAATCCATGGGGCTCCTGAACAGCCTGAGGTTGAGCGAAAGGCCAATGGCAACTGACAGAAAACCCACAACTGCGCCGTAGGTTGAGCCAAACTTCATTGCGCACACTGCCGTGGACAGGGTGACAAGCTCAATCCCTATTGGTGCATCCATGAACAGCCGCCACATGAGTGATACTGCGCCAAGAGCTATAAAGAACAGCACAACAAAAAAATTCTTTTTTAGCAGGAAAAGCACAAGGAAAAATATGAGAAAAACAATAATTTTTACATTTCTGGGATTCACAATGTCTGCAAGTGCATTCCTAATCTTTTTCTCGTTGATTATCACAGCCCAATCCCTTTCTCCTTTATTGTGTTGAGCACCAGCTTGGTCTCTGTCCTCTCGACAAAGTCATAGGTCTGGATTTTCTTGATGAAACTGTCCATCTGCCTCCTGCCCTTGAACCGGGCGATGATTGTGGCGTCAAATGGGCCTGTAACATCATAAACCGCGCAGACAGAAGATTCAGTGGCAATCTTGTTTTCAACCTGGAACAGCTTGCCCTTGGCAACCCTTATATCCACAATCACGTGAAATTCATAGCCCATGTTGTCGTAGTTGACATTAGCCGTGAAATTTCGGATTATCTTTTCCTTGTGAAGCCTATTTATCCTATGCATTATCGTTGCAACAGAAACATGGACAATTTTGGCTATCTCCCTGTAGGATAGGCGTGAATTTTCAAGAAGTGCATTAATAATCTTTTTGTCTGTATCGTCTATCTCCATTTTAGCCATTTGTTTACTATTTTTGATATTTTATGCATTTTGTTAAACAAATATATAAATTTTATTGTTTTTTTGCTATTAAATTTAGTTTTTCTGCCAATAATTATAAATAAGATACAGGCCAGAACTGCTTTAATAAACGGAGGCAGCAAAATGGCAGAAACAAAAAACGCAAAAGATGTTCTTGAGTTTGTCAATGGCGAAAAAAATAGGATTGAGTTTGTGCAGCTTCTCTGCGCTGACATCCTGGGAGATATAAGGGGATTCACAATACCTAAAGCCCATCTTAAAAGCGCGCTGGAGGACGGCAAGGGCATAGACGGCTCATCCCTTGAAGGCCTTGTGAGGATAGAAGAAAGCGACCTTGTCCTTAAGCCTGACCCTGCCACATTCAGGGTGTGGCCCTGGGACTTCCAGTTTGACGGCACAAACTACAGGGTGGGCCTTATGTTTGGCGACATTCTTAACCCCGACGGAAGCCACAATGCCGGCGACACCAGGTTTGTGCTGAAAAATGTGCTTGGCAAAGCCAGGAAGATGGGCTTTTCAGATTTTTTTGTGGGACCTGAGCTGGAATTTTTCATTTTTCCAATGAAAGACGGAAAGCCAGTGCCTAAGCCTGTGGACAACGGCAGCTATTTCAGCATGGGCGGCAGTGACCCGCACTCCAGCTTGAGGATGAGCATACAGCTTGCCCTCAGCAGGATGGGCATAGAGACAGGCAATCCCATAGAGACAAACTATGACCACCATGAGGTTGCTCCGGGCCAGCATGAAATTGACCTGCAGCACCTAAACGCCCTTGAGATGGCTGATGTTGCCATGATACACAAATTTATTACAAAGGAAATTGCAAGAAAAGAAGGATTGTATGCAACATTCATGCCAAAACCGATTTTTGGCGAGAACGGCAGCGGCATGCACGTGCACCAGTCGCTGTGGAAAGGAAATACAAATAAATTTTTCTCAAATGATGAAAACCAGCATCACCTGTCTGATACAGCACTGCATTATGTTGCAGGCCTGTTTAGGCATGTAAATGACATTTCTGCAGTGCTGTGCCAGTGGATTAACAGCTACAAGCGCCTTGTGCCTGGCTATGAAGCGCCAGTATATCATGCAATTGGCACAAGGAACAGGTCAGCGCTAATCAGGGTGCCTGAATACGAGCCTGGAAAGGAGCATGCCACAAGAATAGAGCTAAGGTGCCCTGACCCGGCTTGCAATCCCTACCTTGCATTTGCGCTGATGCTTGCAGCAGGCCTTGACGGAATTGAGAAAAAGATGCCGCACAACAAGTTCATTGGCAATGAAAGCATGTATGACTTAACTGAGAAGCAGCTTAAGTCAAGGGGGATTAAGACACTTCCTGGAAGCCTTGCTGAAGCCCTTGAATTATTTAAGAACAGCAAGCTTGCAAGAAAAACAATGGGCGAGCATTTGTTTTCCAAGTTTGTTGAGAACAAGGAAAAAGAATTGAAGGACTATTCCGCATGGCTCAGCAATTACTGCGCCAATAACAAAGCAAGGCCAGAGGATTTCAGGCTGAAGATAACAGGCTACGAATACGAGCATTACCTGCCAAGGCTTTAAAACCTAAAAAGATAATTAACATAACTAAAATCGTAAGAGTAGGAATTTCATTAAACTTTGTAGTTATGTATAGCAAAGATTATAAATAGAAAAGACTAAATAAGGGATATGGGAATCAATAAATACAAAAAAGATCTCCTAATCGGATTAATATCCATAATCACCTCATTTATTTTATTAATAATTCTAAGATATATCCCGATTTTGTGGATTTTAGGACTAATTGTTTTAAGCTATTTAATTAGCATATTTTTCTTTGGCAAGGCTTTCCTATTTGATATTGATGATACACAGAGTAATCCATTAAAATCATGGAAATTTTCCCATCGGTATTATTCCTCATTAGGTTATTCGCTATTCACAGGAGGATTTGTAGCGATGGTTACAATTTCGGATAAGATACCTAATTCAATCGGAATAATTATTGCGGGCATTACTTTAATTGTTGTAGGAGAATTAGATCAAAATAAAATAGAAAAGTTCGAAGAATCAATTAAAAAATAAGATAGCCCAAAAGTTCAACTGATTTCGGTCAGAATTAATTCTTAATCAAATAAGGAAGTAAAGATTTATATAGCATATCTGAGTTATTTCTCTCTATGGTGCGAATCGCAGTAATTGAAAAGGAGCGCTGCAATCCGGTTAAGTGCGGCGACTATCTCTGCATCAGGCTATGCCCTATCAACCGGAGAGGTGATGAGTGCATCTCCCGCGCTGATGGCAAGGCCAGGATAGACGAAGCCCTGTGCACTGGCTGTGGAATCTGCCCAAAAAGGTGCCCGTTTGAGGCCATCCATATCATCAACCTGCCTGAAGAGCTTGACAAGCCGCCAATCCACCAGTTTGGCCAAAATGGGTTTCATCTATACAATCTTCCAATCCCCATTTTTGGCAAGGTTGTGGGTATAATCGGCAGGAACGGCATTGGAAAATCCACGGCAATAAAGATTCTTGCAGGAGTTCTTACTCCAAACCTTGGCAACTTAAAGAAGGAAAAGGCAGACTACAAGGAGCTGATTAATTTTTTCAAGGGCTCAGAAGCGCAGCTGTTCTTTGAAAAGGTCAGGGACGGCAAAATCAGGGTAAGCTACAAGCCGCAGTCTATTGACCAGATTCCAAAGCAGTACAAAGGAAAAGTCTCTGACCTGCTGAATAAGGTTGATGAAAAGAAACAGATGAAGGAGATTGCCAGGCTGCTTGACATTGAGAAGATACTGGGTAATGACATTGACAAGATTTCAGGCGGAGAGCTGCAGAGGGTTGCAATTGCTGCAAGCGTGCTGAAGAAAGCCAACCTCTACATTTTTGACGAGCCAACCTCATACCTTGACATTAAACAGAGAATCAGGGTAAGTAAGTTTATACGGGAGCTTGCCAATGAAGAAACTGCAGTAATTGTTGTTGAGCACGACCTCATAATACTTGATTACATGACTGACCTTATCCACCTGATGTATGGAAAGGAAAACGCCTACGGCATTGTGAGCATGACAAAGCCGACAAGAGGCGGCATCAATGTCTATCTTGGCGGCTACATACGGGAGGAGAATATCCGCTTCAGGGACAGCGAGATAAAGTTTGAAGTCAGGCCTCCAATCCACACTAAGAAAGGCACTGCGCTGGTCAGCTGGAAGAATGTGGAGAAGAAGTTCAAAAGCTTCCACCTGAAAGCAGCAGAAGGAACAGTATACAAGCACCATGTTACAGGAATCCTGGGAGAGAATGGCATTGGAAAAACAACCTTTGTGAGAATCCTTGCAGGCGACCTGAAAGAGGACAGGGGAGAAATTGACAAAACGATTAAGGTTAGCTACAAGCCCCAGTACCTTGATGCAAAGCCAGAGCCTGTTGCAGCTGTCCTGAAGGATGCAATTAGGAAATATGAAGTCCAGCTTATTCGGCCGCTTGGTTTGAAGAATCTTCTGGACCAGAACCTTAATGAACTGAGCGGAGGGCAGCTGCAGAGAGTTGCCATTGCCCTGTGCCTTAGCCAGGATGCAGACCTCTACCTGCTGGACGAGCCATCTGCCTATCTTGACATTGAGCAGAGGCTTCTTGTTTCAAAGATAATACGGGAAATTATGGAACATCGGGGCGCTTCTGCCCTGGTTGTTGACCATGACCTTTTGTTCCTTGACTATCTTTCTGACAGCCTTATGGTCTTTGACGGCGAGCCTGCTGTCAGCGGCGAGTGCAAAGGGCCGTTTGACATGGAAGAGGGAATGAACATGTTCCTGACAGACCTTGATATTACACTTCGGCGCGACCCTGAATCGCACAGGCCAAGAATCAACAAGCCAGGCAGCCAGATGGACTCCAAGCAGAAGAAGGAAGGCAAGAGGTATTACGCATGAACCAGCAGCAGGCATTAAGGGAGCTTGATAATAGGGTGGATGCTATTAAAGCAAAGTCACCATATGATTGAGAACGCAAAAGTCAAGCCAAAAAGGAGGCTTTTCGGATTATGAAAAAAATAATGACTGCACAGGAAGCAATAGACGAATTGGAGATAATTAAAAAAGGATTAAAGGCGCAATGCCCGTACGAGCGTAACAGCCAAGAAAGGAATGAATGGATTAACAGGGTAGAAGTCACTATGGACCGCGCTACTAAAGATGTGGTCAGAATGGAAACTTTGGGCTACAGATTAATGCCCGGCTTGAAGCCAACTGAATCTGCGAAGACAGACAGCAACTTCATGCACCTCTATGAATCAATGAGATTGCACATTAAAAGGGCAGAGAGAGCAGTCAGCAATGTAAACGCGCTTGTTGCGAAGTATAATCCAACTAGACCTCATTAGAGTTTATGTTCTGGAAAATGCACAATAGCCAGCCCAGACAGACATGAAGCAGAAGAAGGAAGGAAAAAGATATTACGCCTGACAGTAACAAACAACTTTCCGCCTGAGCAGCAAAAAGCCTACTTGCACATCTTCTTCAGCAGCGGAATCATGAGGATTACCGCAATTATAAGGTACCAATACCAGGCAAAGCTGAAGACAAGGTTCCTAAAACCTGGCCACACAGTTACCAGAAACAGCGTGAAAAAGAACACGCACAGCTTCAAAAGCGAAAAATCATACCACTTAACATTCTTCATAAACCTTTTCAACATTTTACCCAAGCACATAGCAGCACCTCCTGCCCCACCCTATGGATGTAATAGTATTTAAGATTTGTGCCAGAAAAAGCGTATCTAGATTTTCACAAGCTTGTATTCCCTTTTGCCAAGCCCAATCTTTTCTCCATAGCTGAGCTGGTCAGTGCTTTCAAAGCCGTGCATGTCCTTGAAAAGGTCCTTGCCTGCTGCCTTCTGCACAAGGTCAAAGGATGCCTGGTCAACTGCTACAGGGTCTGTGCTTGCAACAACGCCTATGTTGTCAATCACAGGCTTCATCTTTCTGTTTAAGCAGTCGCAGTTGTCTGTTATATTGATTAGAAAATTAACATAGCAAACCCTTTTGCCTTTTACAGCGCCAAAGGCATACTCTGCCATCCTCTCCTGCAGCTCCCTGTGGCCTGTGTTGTAAATCATTCCAATTGCCCCTGTCGGGCAAACCGTGACGCACTCCATGCAGCCAATGCATTTGTCAGAGCTTATTGCAGCATAGCCCTCTTCATAGCCGATGCAGTTTTCAGGGCACACTGTGGCGCACTTCCTGCATGTGATGCACTTTTCCCTGTCCACCTTTGGCTTTGTTGAGGCATGCATCTGCTGTTTTCCAGCCCTGCTGGCGCAGCCCATTGAAATGTTCTTGATTGCTCCGCCAAACCCTGCGCCTATGTGGCCTTTGAAGTGCGACAGCACAACCATTGAATCAGAGTCAGCAACTGCCCTGCCAATCTTGACTTTTTGAAAGTAAGTTTTGTTTATCTCAATCTCCTCCCATTCCTCGCCTGCCTCTCCGTCGGCAATAACAATAGGGATGCCAAGCTCTCCAAAGCCGTGCCGCATTGCAGTCTCAATATGGTCCTTTGAGTTATGCCTATGGCCTTTGTATAGCGTATTTGTATCAGTCAGAAACGGCTTTGCGCCAATGTTTTTAATAATCCCAACAATGTCCTTGTAGAATATTGGCTTGGTGAATGTGACATTGCCTGGCTCGCCAAAATGGACTTTTATTGCAACATTATCTCCTTTCGTAATGGAAGAACTCACCTTCCTGAACAGTTCTCCAATTCTTTCCAGGATTTTTGCTTCGTCTTTTGCCTCGAGGAAGAACACGTCTGCCATGCGGTCTGGGTTTGGATTTGGTCTTATATTTCTTTCTGTTTTTGCGCCTAAGCAGCTGGAAGATGCAAATGCAAGACAGCAGCGCCATGACAATGATGAAAAGCAATGTATCCTTTGTTATTCCTGCTGCCTTGCTTTCATAAACAACATCTCCAGTCAGCTGGGTGAGCGCATTGTCCACTTGCCCTGCCTGCGGTGTTATTGTTGCCCTAATCTGCGCGCTGGGCATCAATCCTATCCCATTACCTGAGTTTTCGGATGAAAATGCAATATTGATTGCTGCCTGGGCTGCCTTTTTGCCGGCATTAGCAGGAACCTTGGCTTCAGCAATGATATCAACCTTTTCCTTAGACGGGATTTTGCCTTTTGAAGATGAGAATTTAAGCCACTGCTGCAAATCAGGCGCAGTTATCTCATAGGAAACATCCTCATTGCTGGGGTTGAAGATTGTGAACATCTTCTTTGCAGAGCTGCCCGGCATTACATTGAAGCTGAGCGTGCTTGGAGAGACACCTATTGCCTGCGCCAGGCAGAGGTCTGAAAGGAGGATTAGGGGTACTAGATAAAGAATCAGCTTCATGTCCCTCCCTCCAGGCCTGCAAAAGCAAGATTTAAATTATAGTTGGTCTTATATGCTGAATCATGAAAGTATTGTTCATCTGCAACCAGAACCAGAACCGGAGCAGGACAGCTGAGAAGCTGTTCAAAGATAAGTTTGAAACCAGGTCTGCAGGGCTCTATAATGAAAAGCCAGTCTCCAACAAAGATATTGCCTGGGCTGATGCAGTTGTGGCAATGGAAGAAGCGCAGCTGGATGAAATCTCCAAACGATTTCCCAAGCCCTGCTTTGAAAAGCGCCTTTTCTCCCTTGACATCCCCGATATTTACCAATATAATCAGCCTGAGTTGGTTGCTATCCTGAAATCCAAGATTAAGGACTTATTTTAGCCAGTCGTCGAACTGTTTCTTTGCTTTTTTCTTTGACCTGAAGATTTTGGTCTCGGAAACGCACATGTCTGGAACTCTTTTTGTCACCTTGAATTTTTTTCCTACTGTATTTGTAAGCTCAATTATGGATATCTCACATCTCCTGGTAAAGTGTTCCTCAGTTTTCTTCATCTTAATCCGACTTCACAGCCGTCACAGATATTCTGCCAAGATAGCTTCCGCTCGGCGTGCTCACAGGAGAGTGTATCCTGAATGAAAGTTCCCTGAATGAGGCTGCGCCGTAGCCAAGGCCAATGCTGTTCAGCTGGCTTGAGGTGCTAAGCACTACTGCGTTTGTGAATGCCGAAGAAAATGCATATTCAATGCTGCCAACAGGTATGCTGCTGCTGCCTGAGACAAAGTTTGTGCCTGAAACCCCCACGTCAACCACTGTGTTGCCTATGTTCTTCACAGTAACCCTGTTTTTGGTGCTCATGTTTCTGTCGCCTACAATGTCACAAACGCTGCCTGCAGCAAGGCTGCATGACAGTGAGGCTGCATCAAGCTCTATGCCTGTCAGCGTAAGGTATTGGAACGCCTTTCCTGCGCTGGAGACAGTGTTGTGCTGGTTTGTGGCTGTGATTGTTGCCGTGTAGTTCTTCGGCTCATCATAAAACTCCATCCTGAGCGTTCCGTTGAATACTGCTGTGTTCGCATTAACTGTGTTTGTCCTGGCCAGTGTATAAGACCTTGAATTCAGGCTTGCAATTACAGTGCAGTTCTGTGTGTAGCCGCCGGGAAAGGTTATCCTTGCGGATATTTTCACATCCTTCTGGCTGTTTGGCAGCGGCATCACCTGTGTTCCTGCAGTTAATTTATCATCGTCAGTAAGGATTGTAATGTTTTCTATCACAGGCGCAATGCTGGTGATATTTATTGTCAGAATAAGCCCTGTGCCATTAATGCTGGGTGTGCTTCTGCTGTTCTTCAAATCCGGGTATGCCGCAATAAAATCAGCACTGTTATCATTTGTGTCTTTGGTGCGCTGCAGGCTGAAGCCCTCCTTGACGCCTGAATGCGGCGTTCCCTCATAAAACCCAGAAGGAATGTTGGAGGGGTTGCCCCAGCCAACAGCATCCAGCAAAGAATTGTTGCCATTTTTTAGGGCAACACCCCCGTCTGTATTGGCCAGGGTTAATTCATTTTCGTAGTCTGCGTCAGGCCAGGAGGCATTGTCCCTGCCGGTTTTCCAGCCCGTGTCTGCAATCAGATAGTAGCCCTTCGCCGGTATAACGGCACCCTGTGGAATAATAGCATCTGTTGCAGAGCTCTTTGTAGAGATTATGAAACCAGATAAATCAACAGCCTGGCTGCCAGAGTTGTATATCTCAACAGCTTCGCCGTCAGATTCAGTTGTAATTGGGTCGTAGTACACTTCGCTTATCTGCAGATTTGCATATACCGGCGCAATCAGCACCAGCATCATGAGAAACAAAATGGATTTTTTCATTGTGCTAAAAACTCAAAGGAATGGCTTTAAAAAAGATTTCTGGGAAAAAGGCAAAACAATCACAGCAAAGCTGGGATTGTTCCGCGGCGGGTTGAAACAGTTCTGTGTTTTGGAAGAATTTTTGAAAAGGATTCAAGCATATGAGAAGAAATTTAGAGGAGTGTTTTCATGCCCCGCCTCTGCTTTCTCCGTCTTTAATGCCTGACGCAATAATGTGCGCCACCCTTATCGGCTCTGGAATGAGTGAATGGGTGCATGTTATTTCGAGAATTTCTTTTACCTTGCCCAGTGTTGTCCCGCAGAACTGCACATGGATTTTGCCTATCTTATGCACGCTTCCTGCCTTGCCTATGGTTTTTATCTTTGCCTGCATCCTGAGCTTTGTCAGGGCACGGAATATCCTGTAGAAGTCAGGATGGTTTCTTATAACCACAATGACAGGCAGCCTTGTCTTTTTATTCAATGCTTGAATATCAATTACATTAAATCCGCCAACAGCAATACCGTCAAGCAGGATTGCCTGCAGCTGTGGCCTGAACTTGCATCTGTTTATCATTGCAGCAAGCTTTGCAGTTGCATCTGTGCCGTCAATTGTGCAGACTGTTGACACCAGCCCGTCCATGTAATTGCCGCCGCGGTAGATTGTGCCAACAACTAAAACTTTCTTTTCGCTGAACTTGTCAAAGGGAGCATCATCAATGCCTATTACCCTGATTTCTTTTTTCATTTTAGCTTGCGGACAGTGCCCCTGTTTGCATCAACCTCAACAAGGTCCCCATCTTTAAATATCTTCGTCGCAACCTTGGTGCCCACAATACACGGCTTCTGAAATTCCCTTGAGATGACTGCTGCGTGGCTTGTTATGCCGCCAAGGTCTGTCACAATTGCAGCAGCCTTTTCAATCACCGTAATGTAGTCCGGGGTTGTCATCTGTGTTATGAGAATGTCACCTTTATTTATTTTGCCTGTCTGCTGTTTGCTCAGCACGACTTTCACCGTGCCCTTCACATTGCCGGGGAATACTGGTAAGCCTTCAACCTGGTCTCCATGGCTAACTGATTCCTTTTCCTCATTTTTTATGAAATCCCAATAGTCCTTGCCAAAGTAGCAGCTAATCTTATTATCTCTAAGCAGCAGGGCATAGTGTTCCCTTCTATCCCTGGTATCAACATCATAGCCTACCTTTTGCCCGTTTAAAAGCTGTATTATCTCCTCAGGAACCATCCATAAAACATCCTCGCCACCCATGTTCAGGCGTTTGCCAATCTCATCAAACAGCGGATATAAGTGATATGAACCCTTGTTTAGCACGTCAAGCCTGTAGGTTCTTATGAAAACCACTTCCCTAAAAAGTTTGAAGTACTCCTTTTCGTTGTTGCTCAGCTTTAATTTTTCTATTGCTTCTGTATATATCTGCTCGATTTGTTTTCTGCCGCTGTCCAGGTGCTTGTAGTCTTCTTCGGCATTCTTAACATTCTTCACTTGCCGGATGACATCCTTAAGTTCCCTCTTTTCCCCAATCAGGAAATTGAAGTGTGTCCATCCGTATTTCTGCAGATGCTCGCAAATCTGTTTATTCAAAGCAGGATATTTCCCCAGTGCAGACTTAACGGTTTCTGGTTCCTGCCTGAATAACTCTGTTAGCACCTTATCTTCAGAGACTTTGATAGCAATCTTCAGTAGGCTCTCCTTCTCCTTTATGTGCTCTGTCTCCCGGGAGGATGCTGCAATGTTTCTGAATGCCTCATTGAGCTTAATCGGATTATCAATCTTTTTGCTTAGAATTTCAATTATTCGTGGTGTCATCACCGCTTCAAGCGTTATGGGTGTAACAAGCACTGCAAGAAGGTCCCTGTAATTATTCAGGAAGAGTTTGAAATCATCCACCAGTTCTGCGTTTGTGAGCCTACTAAAATCCTTTTTAGAGAGCTTGTCAAAGGTGTCAGTGTATAATGTGCACCTCTTCCTTATTGTATCTATACAAAATGCAACATTTCTGAGCGGGTCTTTTGCTATCTCATTTTCGTTCTTTTTCAGTTCATGCTCTGCGTAGAAGACATCACCATCAATGTATTTGTAGTTGCTTATACCAAGATCCAGGCCGGGGATTGCGCTTTTGCAGTTTATCTTTGCCAGAAAAAGTGTATAAGTTGCCAAAACACTTTGCTCGACATGCACTAGTTGGACCCATTTCATTTTAGCGTTGTTATCGGCCTTGACTGGAGCAGGTAGATTTCCCCATTTTCAATTGCCCACTCAATGTCCTGCGGATATTTGAAGTAATTCTCAATCCTTGCCCCAAGCTTTGCAATGTCCTCAATCACATTGTCTGACACAATCTGCTGTTCTGCATCACTTGGGTCAACAGCAATGTGCAGATTTTTCCCGTTGCTGTCCCTGATTATCTTCTTTGACTTTGTGCCTATGTTCTTGGTTATCATTGCAAAAGTCTTTTTATTTAATATAAAAGAGTCAGGAGTAACCTCGCCGGAAACAACCATCTCGCCAAGGCCATAGCTGCCTTCTATTAAGATTTCATTGCGGTTATTTGTAACCGGGTTTACAGTGAACATCACTCCTGCGCACTCTGAGTTGACCATTTTCTGCACAACAACACAGATTAGGACGGAATTTTGGTCAAACTTGTTCCTGTCACGGTAAAATATTGCCCTTGGCTCAAACAATGATGCCCAGCACATCTGGACTGATTTCAGCAATTCCTTGTCGCCGTTTACATTAAGGTATGTTGACTGCTGGCCTGCAAAGCTTGCAGTCGGCAGGTCTTCAGCAGTTGCAGAGCTCCTCACAGCAACAAAGCCGCCAAGCTGCTTGTATGCCTCAAGGATATTCTTCTGCAGTCCAGGAGCAATCTTTGCCTTCATTATAAGGTCTTTTATCTTTTTTGATGCATCATCAAGCTTTCTTGTGTCTTCGCAATTAAGCTTGGAAAGGATTGCCTTTATCTTCGGCTGCAATTCATTCTCAATAAGAAAAGTTTCATATGCCTGTGCAGAGATGCAGAATCCCGGAGGGACATTTAGCTTTGCATTGAACATTGCTCCAAGGCCAATTCCCTTGCCTCCAACAATGCCAATATCTTTCCTGCCAATGTCCCTGAACCATATTATGTCAGTCATTTTATCCTCCGAACAGTCCCCTTATTTGCATCAACCTCAATAATATCTCCGTCTTTAAATATTTTTGTTGCGACCTTTGTTCCCACAACACAGGGTATTTTCAGCTCCCTGCTGACAACTGCAGCGTGAGATGTAAGCCCGCCTTCATCTGTAACAATTGCCCCTGCCTTTTGGCAAGCAAGCATCATCTCAGGCCCTGTTGTCTCAGCAATCAGGATATCTCCTTTTCTGACTTTTTTAATTTCGTGCACGGATTTATTGCTAAAAACAGTTCGCACTACTCTTGCAACACCCTTGTAAATGCCTTTGTTCGCAGGCGTTCCCTTAACAATTGCATTCTGTCTGCTGAAAAAATGCCTGTTGAAGCTATCCAGCAATACCTTTGCCCGCTTGCCTACTACAGGTTTCCAGTTGTTTTTTCTTGCCAAAACCCAGTAGCTATTCTGCAGCTTTGAAATATGAACTTTTTTGCCTGCAATAACTGCGAAAATCTCTTCTGGACTAAGCCATTGCAAGTCTTTCCTGCCTTTTCTTCTGCCCACTTCATCAACATAAAGCGCAAAAACCATTTTGTAGTTGTAGAAATCGTTCAGCACTGCCCTTGCCTGCAGCTTTATTCTGCCCATCTGCTGAAGGTTTACTGAAATTGCAGGTATTTTCTCTGCTTGTTCAGTGAAGAAGGATTCTGTCACAAAGTAGTCGCTCGCCAGTTTCTGGAACATGCGTGCCCTTTCTGATATCTTTGCACGCAACTGTGAAAGAGTCATCTTTTTGGCATTGTCTTTGGCAGCAATCATTCTCCTGGCTTTTGCAATATTGGCAGGCATTCTCTTCTTCCATTCTGAGATATTGCCTTTGTAGAACCGCACACCTGCTTTGGAATATTTGCTCCAATCTTTTTTAGACAAGAAAAATTTCAGCCCTTTTTCTTTCCAGTCATAGATAAGCACAATGTCAGATTGCCTGAATTCCTTGAACAGATAGCAGGAAGTGAATATATAATTGACTTCGTGGTCTATCCAGAGATATTGGTAATCCTGCGGTTTAATCATAAGGCTCGTCTACTTCACCCTTCGTAAAAAACTTAGGAATCCGGTGTGGCCAATCATCTGCGACCTTGGCCGGACTTTCCTGTCAGATACCTCCCACTCCCTTTCTATGATTTCAATTGTCTTTATATGCATCATGCCTTCAATCTTTACGGCTGCATTGACAAAGTCAGCAACCTGCGGAATTGTCGGTGAGTAGCTTACCAGAAATCCGCCAATCTTCAGCGCCTTCTTGGCATGCTCCAGCGCCATCCACGGCTCAGGCAGGTCAAAGGTGATAAGGTCAACATTCTTCTCATCAATGCCTTCATAGATGTTCTTTCTTTTCAGGGTAATGTTCTTCAGCCCAAGAAACTCAAAGTTCTGCCTGCAGGTGGCTGCAAAGTCTTCCCTCAGCTCATAGGTCACAACCTTTTTGGCAACATTTGCCAGAAAACAACAAAGTGCTCCTGAGCCAGCTCCGGCATCCACAACAAGCGAAGTCCTGTCAACGCCTGTCTCTGCAATGATTGCTGCAATATCTTTCAAGGGTATTATCTGGGGGTCTCTCTTTATCCGCCTATAAGAATCAATAAAGCTTGGCTTAAAGACAACCATCTCCCTGCCTGTGTTTGTCAGCACTGTTGTCCCGTCCTTTTTCTTCAAATCTGCTTTTTTCACAAAGCCAAACTGGCTGTGGAAATCGCTGTTAAGGTCCCTTATGTAGAACTTCCTGCCTTCAGGCGTTATGAGAATCTTCTTTATCTTATCCATGTTTGCCCCCGGTGAAAAGAAAAAGCGAGGGATGGGATTCTCGCAGCAAATCAATGCTGTCTCGAACCCATGATTAAACGGGCTCTGCTTTCATCAGCTTTCGCTTCAAAAGCCCATTTGCAGCCGTTCCCCTTAGCCGCTTGGGTACCCTCGCTTAAGGCAAAGGAGAAGAAGTTTGCTATTTAAGGTTTTCTTTTAATAGGCTCTGAAGAACAGTTGCTTCAATCCCTGCCCCGCATATTTTCCTTCCCGCACTTGGCGAGGGGAGGCAAAATATAAGCCGTGCGACAGCACGGCCGGGGCAGGGCAGCGAAGTTTTCTACTAAGCTTTTTAATAGCCTCTCTCCTTCAGCACTTTCTCAGCAGCCTCTATGCCTAGCTCCAGGGCCTGTTTCACCTTTTTCTTGTCCCTGGAAATCCAGCTGATTGGCAGCGCCTTTTCCGGCCTGATTACAATGAATTTTTTGCTTTCCTCAATTTCCCTGCGGAGCGCATTCTCCCTCTTCGGCCTGCTGAGCAGCAGCTTCCTGAGCCCGGGCTTGCGAAAGGTAAGCGCTGCAGACAGCCAGTACTTCCAGCTCTTTCTCCTGTATCCTGCAGGCGTGTTGCACACCACCCAGATTTCGCCAGAGCCGAGTTGTTTTGCCTTCTCAAGCGGAATCAGCGCTGTGATGCCGCCGTCATAATAGTGCTTGCCGTAAATGATGTTAGGCTTTGCCAAAAAAGGCGGTTCTGCATTAATCAGCATCAGGTCCAGTATATCCGGGTAGGTATTCAGGCAGAAATAGTCTGCATCGCATGTCTCCGGGTTGCTCAGAGGCAGGAATGCCTTCTGCTTTGCCTTTCGTATCTTCTTAAAATCCAGCGGCGCATCCTCAGTCAGCATTTTTCTCAGATACTCAATATTGAATTGTGGCTTACCCCTCCTATAGCTGACAAAATTGTCAATCAGAAGCTCCTCCCACACCTTAAATCCCATGGGCACCTGGTCAGTCATGAAATATACCATGTTGTAGGCGCCTGCAGAGGTGCCGATATAATTGTCAAAAAAGCCGGATTTTATTCCGTGGCGGTTAAATGCAACCAGGACTCCGAAATTGAATGCCCCGCGCATGCCTCCGCCCTCAAGAACCAATGTCCTCATGGGTTTATTTCTAAGACACCGAGTATAAATAGATTTCGCAAGCGAAAAGAATAAATATTACCGGATTAGGAGACTATTGTATGAAATCAAAATCACTGATAAAGCCGCCTGCAAGCAAGGTGCTCAGGTCAGGCAGGGTAATTCTCGCGCCAGGCGAGGATGTGGGAGAACACTCAACAACAAACTGCGAAGAGATGATTATTGTCATCCATGGCACTGCAAGCCTGCTCCTGGACGGGCTGACTGCCCAGGTCAAGCAGGGAGACACCTACTTCATTAATGCAGGCGTCAAGCACAATGTTGTTAACAAGACAGCAGACATAGTGGAGTATGTGTACGTTGTAGGCCAGTTCTGAGCCGACAGCTTTATAAATTCTACAAGTCTTCTCCTCGGTAGATGGGCCTGTAGCCTAGTCTGGATACAATCTGCCAGAAAAGGCACCAGCCTTCTAAGCTGGGGATCAAGGGTTCGAATCCCTTCAGGCCCGTTTTTTCAGAACTCCATCATCATCTTCTGCCTATAACCGTTGATTTCAAGGAATGGCTCTGCGCGCTTGAGGATGATGCCAGCCTGCTGCATCTGCTTCCTGGTTTCCAGCCTTTCGTGCTTCCTTGTAGCAATGATTTTCTTTGCTGTCTTTGGCCCAATGCCCGGCACTCTTATTAGCTCGTGGAACTCTGCCTCATTAACATCAACAGCGCTGCCTAAGCTGTTTTGGGCAATTGCAACCTTCGGGTCTTTGTTGGGCAGCATCTCATTGCGCATTATCTCACTGAACTCTTTCAGCTGATAGCCGTATTTTCTCATGAGAAAGTCAACATTATACAGTGTGTTCTGCCTTGACAACGGCGTTGCCTGCCTTGCCTCAAGCGCTGTCTTTTTTATTGGCGAGAATGCACTGAAGTAAATCCGTTTTAGATTAAAGCTGCGGTATTCCCAGTCAGCCATCTTAAGTATTTCAAAGTCTGTCTCGTCCGCAGCGCCCACAATCATCTGTGTTGTCTGGCTGCTGTGCAGCTGGCTTATCCATGCCTGCCTCCTGAGGATGTCAGTCCTGTATTCCTTCAGGCTGCACAGTTCATTTATCCTTGACTTGCTCGGCGCTTCAATATTGATGCTCATCCTGTCAACCATCTCTGACGCCTCTTTTACCAGCCCGTAGGATGTGCCGGGAAGAACCTTGAAATGTATGTAGCCGTTGTATCCATACCTCTGCCGGACAAGCTTTACTGCCTCAATCATCCTCTCTGTTGACCTGTCTGCATCGCCGTCAATTGCAGAGCTGAGAAACAATCCCTCAAGCCTGTGCTTTCTCAGAAGGCCAATGAATGTGGCAGCAAGCTCCTGCGGCTCAAATGAGTCCCTTGGGTTGTTCTTCACGCTGTTGGCGCAGTACTTGCAGTCAAAACTGCATTTGTTCGACATCAGGGTTTTGTGCAGGGGGCACTTGCCTCTGGGCGAAGAAGCATCGTAGATAAAGCCCATTCCTTCCTTTCTGGAGCCGCCGCAAACATCATAGGAATTCTCAAGCAGCCTTATCTTCTGCAGGTTCATGCAGGGAAAGATGTTTTCCGCATTTATAAGCCTCACGCGCACTTGTCCAGTGTCCAGTGGGGCCGAGCTTTTGCGAGTGCCGCACGATCCCGGTCCTTTGTGGAACGAAGTTCCACAAGCTTGTCGTGCGTAGCACGACAAAGAATCCTGATAAGGATTGTTGGCAAGCCTCACGCGCATCTGTCCAGTGTCCAGTGGCTCCTTCTTAGAAAAACAAAAGGCATATATAAAGAGTATTCATCATTTTCTCAGGAGATGCAAATGGGTATAGGTAAATATTGCAAAAGACCACTATTGATTGGATTGATTGTTTTTACATTAATAATAGTTGGCTGCCAAAAAACGCCAACAGAAGCATCATTCCCTAATTCTGACCTTTACAATTTCTGTTTACAGAATAATGGCACAATATTAAGCAGCATCCCGGGGCAATGCAATTATCAGGGCCTTATCTATTTTCAGGATACAAACAACGCAATAAACTTACAATTCTGCACATTGTATTATGATGGATGCAACACATGCGCTGTTGGCAACGGCACAATAACCGGGTGTACTAAAATTGCATGCCCTGAAAATGCAAAAACCCCAAAATGCCTAAACTATAATGAACCGATTGTTCAAAATAATAATATAATTCCTGTAAACTTTAAATGCAATCAGGGGGATATCAAAGTTGTTTTTGACAATGAAAACCATATTGCAAACCTGACATATGGCATGGCAACAACTGAACTTTCCCAGGTTGTGTCCGGAAGCGGCGCCAAATACAGCAATCAAAAGATTACATTATTTACGAAAGGAGATAGCGTTTTAGTGTTTGATGCAAGAAATGAAAGCATATTTATCTTTGAGAACTGCAGTGTAAAATAAAAACATTTATAAAATAAACAGGGATATCCCCTGATAAATATTCAAAAATTAACGAGGTATGAAAAATGGCAGCAACACCAAAGAAAGCACAGGTAATAAAGATGGACTTTTACATTGACAAGGATGTCTATGACGAGATGATAAGGATTTGTGTCAAGACAAGCTATGCGCCAAAGGTAGTCGTTGAAAGGCTGATAAGAAAATTCAACGAGAGCGGCGGGCAGATTTAAGGCAGCCAGGTCTTTTCGTCCTTTATTTTCTCTGGCAGGTATTTTTCTATCACAAAGTTCAGCCCCCAGGCTGCCAGTGCCTGCTGTTCTGCCCTTTTCTTCATGACCACCATCTGATTTAGGGCCCTTTGCCATTCCTTGTGCGCCATTACAAACGGGTCATTCTTCAGGCCATCCTTGACCCTTTTGATGTCAATCTCTTTTAGCGGATGGGTTGGCAGTTTGTAGTCAATTATATCCTGAGGCGTAACACCAAGGAACCTGGCGGTTGGCACGCAGAAATACTTGTTGATGTGCGCAGCATTTCCAGAACCCACCTTTAATGTCCTGTAAATGTTTAAAAATCCATAGGGGTCGCCATCGGTGAACACATAAACCGGCAGTTTCTTGTCATCGCTCAGCCTTCTGACAAACCTTCTGCAGGCACGGGTTGGGACTCCTCCAAGCGAGACAAGTATGCAGTTCGCCTTCTTCCAATAATTATGCTTAACCAGCCTCTGGAACATACCTGCGGTCTCAATTGCAAGAATAAACTTTGCATCAGTCTCAAACCTGAGCTCCTCAACAGAAATGGGGATTGAGTATGCGCCTGAGCCAAACTTGGTGCAGTCTATCCTGAGCTCTTTTCCAGTCTCCTGGTCTTTGTCAATAACAACGAGCTTTCCTGCAATCTCCCCTCCCTTTTCCTCAGGAATAAAGCCAATCTGCTCACGGTTCATCATGAGCATTGCCTCAATGTCATCCATGACATTGTCTGATTCCGGCTGTTCAAGGAACCTGGCATCCCCCCAGTTTTTGGAAACATAATAAGCCTCCCTCTTTGTGGCAATATCGTCAGTCTCAATAAGCTGCTTGGAAAGGGCCATCATCTTGAGTGTCTGCGCAAACGACCTTACTGTTGATGCTGTGAGCGTTCTTTCCTTTGTCTTTCCCACAAGCTCAAAGTAGCCTGCTTTTGGGTCATAGCTTACATTGTCCAGGCTTCGCAGCGGCATTGACAGCGTTGGCTGCTTCTTTTTGAGGATGCTGTTAAATACATCCTGTGCAATCTCCTTCAGCTTGTTTACAGGGCTACTCATCCGCATCATCCTCTTCCTTCTGCTTGCCTATCTTTGCGAACTCCTCGTCATACTCGGCATTCTCCTCAGGGTTGAAGTCAACATCCTCAAGCTTGCCCCTGTGCTTTTCAAGTATTTCATTCAGCAGCTTCTCCATGTCCATCTCGTCTGTCTTTTTCAGCTTCAGTATTTCCCTCAGCGCCTCAATCACATAGGGGATATACTTTTCAATGTAGCCCCTCTTCTTCAGCTCTGCGCCAACCCTCTTCTTCTTGTGGATATAGGAACCGAGGTCTCTTCCAATCTCCTGCAGTGCAAGCTTTATCTCCTTTAATATTTCGGGATAATGCGCAATTGCCTCCTTGCTTTCTGATGTGTAAGGCACCCACACTGATGCAATGTGTATTGCAATTGTGCACGGTCCCACAGGCAGTGCGCCATTGCTCTGCGAAAGGCCGTAGGCCCTCCATGAGGTCCTCAGCACTGACTGTGTTATTCCGCATGCGCCCTGCTGGAACAGCAAAGGCACTTTGTTTGCAAACCTCATCAGCCTTACCGGTTCCTCTGCAGGCTGCTCGCCGCCGTAGGCAATGGCACACTCAATGATAAAAGGGTTTCCGCGGTACACTGCCGGCGGCCTTGTAACCGAAGAATAGAATTCTGCATTTACTTCCTTTTTAAGGCCCTTCTCCAGCTCCTCTTTGCCAATGGGCACAACGCAGTCGCTGGGAGGGTTCATGATTTTTGTGTTTTTTATTCCATCCATGAGCTGCTCAATCATCTCCCTGCTCATGTCTTTTGGCTTTGTGTTTGACAAAAGCTTGGCATTTTCCATAATTTCCTTTGCAGTGTTTGAGCCAATCCTTGAGAATTCTGCCATGAGGAAGCTCTGCAGTGTCCTGCTCTCTGTGTGCCTAAGCATGTCCATCATAACCCCAATCTCAACGCCGTGGGGATGCGGCTTGATTTCCTTTGGCTTGTCAGGCAGCCTGTCCGTTGCCCTGGCAAAGATTATCTGCTCGGCCTTGGGGTTGGTGTATATTATTGTGGTGTGTGGGTTTACAATCGCAGTCTGCTTGAGATAGCTGTCAATGCTCTGGCTTCCCTTCTGATATGTTGCCTCAATGTCAAGCTCAATCCTTGTACCATGGTCCTTTTCCCACTCAACTGTCTCATCTTTTACAATCTCCTCCTTGTTGGCCTGGGTGTTAATGTGAAGCTCATAATAATGCGCCGGGTCATTTGGGCTGATTTTTGACTTTATCTTTGCAGGCCTGCCTGTTGTAAGCTGCGCGTACATCACAGCAGCAGAGATTCCAATGCCCTGCTGGCCCCTGCTCATCTTGAACGAGTGGAACTTGCTTCCGTAGAGCAGCCTTGCGAAAATCTTGGGTATCTGGTTTTTCACAATGCCCGGGCCGTTGTCCTCAACAATCACCCTGAACCTGTCGTTTCCCATGTCAATAATCTCAACCGCAACCTCCGGAAGAATGCTTGACTCGTCGCAGGCGTCAAGTGAGTTGTCAACAGCCTCCTTGACCACTGTCATTAGGGCTTTTCTCTTGTTGTCAAAGCCCAGCAGGTGGCGGTTTCGCGCGAAGAATTCAGCTACGCCAATCTCCCTCTGCTTTTTTGCCAGCTCGTGCGCAATGGGGCTCTCTGCCATGTTTTTGCCCTCTGTAAAATTAGTCAAATCAACCATGTAGGATTAAGCAAGCAAGTGGTTTATATGCTTTTTGGTGTATGATTATTTTTAGATGGGCTTTCTAAACCCGGCAATCTCAGCACGCCTCATCTGCGCCCTTTTCCTTTCAAGCGCCCTGTAGACAGATGCATGCGGGCTTCCGCCAAGAATAGCTTCAATTGCCCTCTTTGCCATTGCCACGTTCTCGCCAAGGCCGATTATGCAGATAGTCTTTCCAAACACAGAAATAAAAGCCTCGCTCAGGTCCTCAATTGTCCTCCTTGACTTGCCATCTTCCCCAATCACCCTGCCCTTCAGCCTTATGGCATGGCTGCGGTGCTTGACATAATCATTAATGTCAAGCTGCTCAAACACATAATCCTGTTTCATGAGCAGCTTCGCAATCTCCGGGTTGAAGCCGCGGGCAATTGCCCTTATTATTTCGCGCGTGCAGAGCAGGTTTATTGCGTCAGTGCCGGAAACAGTTACATCACCCTCCCGGCTGTCAACGCTGATTTTTGTGCCGGTCTCTGCCTCCAGCTGCTTCTTGACATCGCCATTCTTGCCAATAAGCACGGCAATCCTGTTCTTCGGCACCTTCAGGCCATAGGAATACTGGGTTTCTTCCATTGTATAAAGAGAATTGCGTTTTGTTTTTAAGGCTTTCCCACAACATTTGCCCTCAGGCTTTCCTCATCTGTTTTCACGCCAATCTTCCTGAAGAATTTTGCCACATTCCTTACATCCCTCTCCAGGTATTCCTCGGAATTTGGGTTTTCAAGCGGCGTGCACTGGGAAAAGTCAATGAATACAGGGTCGTCTTTGTAGTTGAGTATGTTGAACTCGCTCAGGTCAGCGTGCACAAAGCCGGCTTTGTGGAGCTTTGCCATGTTGCCAACAACCTGGTCAAAGAATTTCTTCTTATTCTTAGGGTAGTGGTTCTTAAGCTTGTTCGCAGGCTCTTTGTCGCCAATGAACTCCAGCACAAGTATGTTGAACAGGCAGGTGATTGGCATTGGAACACGAACACCTACCTCCCTTGCCTTCAATAGGTTCCTGTATTCGCGCTGCGCCCAGGCAAAAATAACTTTTCTTCTCTGGCTCTTCAGCGTGCAATACCTTGGGTCTGGCTTGATATAGGAATACATCCTTGTAAAATCACAGCTCTCAAGCCTGTAAATCTTAACAGCCACAAGGCTGCCATCCCTGCGCCGGGCTATAAAGACATTTGCCTCCTTGCCCATTGCCAGAGTGCCAACCAGGCCCTCAAAGTGCCCCTGCGAGATAAGTTTATGCAGGTTCCTGTAGGTAAAATCATCAAACACATTTTCAAATGTCTGGTATTTGTCTTTGCTGGCCATTGGGAAAAAGATAGCCCGTGTTATTTATAAAGGTTGCCCCGGCCTGCCAAAAATCATGCTCATTGCATCCGCAGCCCGATTAGCAGAAAACTATATATACCGAAAGCTCTTTTACGGTTAGTTATTGGAACCGTGCAAATGGGTCCTTTTGGGAGCTGAATACTCGTTATTTGGCGGTGATCTGAAGACACTCTTGCGCGATTACAGCCCGACACGAGAGTACTCAATGGAGCTGACGCTAAATGCAAGCAATGAGCTTGGGAGTTAGTGTTTCGGGCGCCAAAACCTTTAACGGTCATAAAACAAGAAAAGGGCAAGTATTTAACCCAATTGTTTAATATTCATCACTAAAATCGGTCAAAATGGAAAAAGAAGCCTTATTTAAGGTTTTTAGTTAGGCTTGATGAAGCAGGTTAATACTTGTTCTAACAGAAGGAGATTACAATCATAACTTCACTATTTTGTTTGAGTAAGAGGTTGTGCAGGTAATTCTCTTTCTAAAAATCGGAGGTTGGGAATATGGGAAAAATAAGCCCGGTTTCAGCAAAGTACATAGTACACTCTTCAATAGATATTGACGGAGTTGTAGACAGGCCAGACGTAATTGGGGCAGTGTTCGGCCAGACAGAGGGCCTTTTGGGAGCGGATTTGGAATTAAGGGAGCTCCAGAGGTCAGGAAGAATAGGAAGAATTGAGGTCAATGTAGACACTCGGTCTGGAAAGACAAAGGGAACAATAATCGTGCCCTCAAGCCTGGACAAGGCAGAGACCTGCATTGTGGCAGCAGCCCTGGAGATTATCCAGAGGATTGGGCCCTGCAATGCGAGGATCAAGGTCATTAACATTGAAGATGTAAGGATTACAAAGAGGAGCTTTGTCATTGAGAGGGCAAAGGACCTGCTTAAGAACCTGATGGACAAGGTCATGCCAGACTCCCAGGAGCTGGCAGACGAGGTTGCCTACTCAGTCAGGGTAATGGAGATACAGGAGTATGGCAAGGAGAGGCTGCCTGCTGGCCCGGCAATTGACGAGAGCGACGAGATTATTGTCGTGGAAGGCAGGGCAGATGTCATCAACCTGCTGAAGCACGGCATAAAGAACGCAATCGCAATCAACGGCACATCTGTCCCGGCAACAATGAAGGAGCTGAGCAGGAAAAAGGTAATAACTGCCTTCATGGACGGAGACAGGGGCGGAGACCTCATCCTTAAGGAGCTGACAACAGTCGCAGAGATTGACTATGTGACCAAGGCTCCTGAGGGCAAGGAGGTTGAGGAGATAACCAAAAAGGAAATCCACAAGGCCCTCAGGAACAGGGTGTCTGTCGAGCAGATAAAGATGGACATGGGAGACAAAGACATTGGCAGGCAGCATGATGCTGCCATTGAAGAGGCAAAGAGGATTTCCAATGCGCCTGAAAAGCCAAGGGTAGAAAAAGAAAGGGAAAGGGAGCTGGTTCCCCAGCCGCCGCAGCACGTGCCTTCTCCTTCTTCGCCGTCTGCAGCGCCAAGGCTTAGCGATGACCAGAAAAAGCGCTTCAGGGAGATGCTCGAAGACCTTGTTGGCACAAGAGGAGCATACATCCTTGACGACAAGCTGAACATACTCGGCAAGGTGCCGTTCACAGAGCTGACAACAACACTGAAGAGCCTGACCTCAGGCATCTATGCAATTGTCTTTGACGGCATCATTGACAGAACCCTTATAATGACTGCTGAGAAAGTGGGTGTCAGCTATCTTGTCGGCATGGAGGCAAAGGTTCGGACCTCCCAGACAAAGATGGCAATACTGACAATAAACGAGCTTTAGGCTCGTTTTTTTTCTTTTATTTTACGCTTACTCCCAGGGAAACTTGTCATACCCACCGAGTCCTATTTTGTTTTCTTTAAGCCACTTTTCAAATTGGTCGCTGGACACAGTTGGCCTCTTGTATGTCGCACAATAATACCCTGGATAATTGGTAATTGTCCCAATCGCCCTTGGAATTGAATTGTACCCGTGCCTCTTCCATCCTTCCGCAACCTGCTTGTAAGTAAAATGCACTGCTGGCGGATTGTCTCTGAAATATCTCCAGGTGGCTGCATTGGTTATTATGGAGGCCCCTCCACATACAGATATTGTCATCAAAATGCCTTCAAGAGTGGCTCTTATGTGCTTATGCATCTTTTGATTCATTGTCTTGACAGGGATTAGCCTCCTTAACTAACTATAGTTAAATAATTAAACCAAAAGGTTTAATAATTAGAGAATAATCATATAAATTTAATGAAAAAAGAATCAACTAAAAGTTTAATTATTGGAGCTTTGGGAAATAGGTTTCCCCTTACTCTAACACAAATATTCAAAGAAGTCAGGCAAAGGAAAGCGCTCTCTTACCAGGCAGTGCATAAAATTATCAAGGAACTCCTGGCTGAGAATGTTGTGGAGAAGCTTGACAAGCAGTACTTTCTGAAAAAGGTCTGGGTTAAGGAGCAGACCGAGCAGTTTTCAAAGTTCCATTTGAACTACTTCAACACCAATTACAGCCCAAACCAGATTGACCCGAGGGCCAACCTGCAGGTGTTCAGGTTTGCAACTGTCAAGGAGCTTGGCGACTTTCTAATTGAGGCGCTGGCAAAAGGCTATTTTGAGCCCAATGACGGAAAAATATACATCGCCTTCCGCCAGATACTTCCATTTATCCCAACACAGCTTGTTTCCCTGATATCAAAGTTGAAAGAGAAGCACGAGATATTCCTGGTCAGCAAAGGCCATACGTGGACAGACAAATGGGGGGCAAGGGTGTACCGCTCCCTTGGCATAAAGGTAAAACTTGGCGTAGAGACTGCTAACTTTAACACGATTTGCATTGGCAACTCTGTAATCCAGTTCTTTAATTTTATTGATGATGCCTACAGGAAGCGGCTTTACGGCATGATTGAAAAGGTGGTGCCAACTCAAATGCTCATGAAAAAAACGTCTGAGCTGCTGTATAAGCAGACTGACTTGTACCTGACTATTAACAGGCACCCTGTTCTTGTGGATTACATTAAAAAAATAATAGAAAAAGAGTTCTACTGACTGCACGCCTCGGCAAACGCCTTTGTCTCGTCCCAGCTGATAAGGCCGACCTTTACAGCGCCGGTCTGGCTGCAGATAATCTGCGGCACATTCTGCAGGTCTACGTTCTTGTAGCACTCCTGAATGGTATTCATGTCATCCTTGTACTCAGAATACTTGTCAACCTTGAACACCATGTAGCCCTGCGCCTTAAGCTTGTTGATGTTTCCCATCATCTCATTGCTCTTGTTGTTGTCCTCTGAATAGTAGATTATTATCGTGCCGTTCCTGAGGCCGTGCTGCTCTCCGCAGGTCTTTGCCAGGGCAAGCGTTGTGGTGGTTGGCGGAATTGCTGCAGTGGTCTGCGTGGTTGCAGGAGCAACAGTGGTTTCTGTGGTAGCCGGCGCTTCAGTTGAGCCTGTAGCTGCCTCTGCTTCATAGGTCCCGTTAAAGTTGTCCAGAATCTCAATCTTTGCCCCTTCCTTAAGCGCCTGAAGCAATCCCATGAACGGGGTTATATTTGCCCTTATCTTCTCGTTTATCATTGATGATTTGATTATTGGCTTTATCTCATCCAGGACTGGCACCTTCACCGAGGTCTTGTTGGTAACCTTGATTATGTGGTAGCCGTACTGAGTCTGAACAACATCAGAAATTTCCCCCACGCTGAGATTGAATGCCGCTGCCTCAAACTCAGGCACTGTTGCGCCGTGGCCAAACCAGCCCAGGTCACCGCCGGTTGCGGCTGAGCTGTCAATGGAATTTTCCTTTGCAAGCTCTGCAAAGTCAGAACCGTTCCTGAGCTGGGCAAGTATAGATTTCGCCTTCTCCTCTGTGTCCACAAGTATATGGCTTGCCCTCACCATGTCACCGCTGAACATCTGCTTGTACTGGTCAAAAAACGCGCTGATTTCTGCATCAGATGCGTCAACCTCGGGTATCTGGCTGACAATATACTTCTGTATAAGCAGGTTTTCCCTGAGCTCCTCCCTGAACTGGCTGAGCTTTGCCTTGTCTGTCCCAATCTGCTGGTCAAACTGTCCTGCAGGCATGTAGGCACGGTAGGCATTGACCATTGCCTCAATTTCATCATCTGTTGCAGTTAAGCCCTGGCTCAGCGCCTTCTGCATGAGCAGCTTGTTGTCAATAAGCAGGCCCAGGAGCACGCCCTTTGTCGTGTATGCCTTTTCAGCATCCTGTAGCTTGGCATAGGTTGACTCAACCTGGTCAGTGTAGATCGGCTCTCCGTTGACCGTAGCTGCAACTGCCCTTTTCTTGAGCACGAACTGGCTCAGCACAACAGCTACCAGGATAATTAAGACCACTACCGCAGCTATCTTAATGACTTTGTTTCTTTTCTTTGCCTTGTGATGCTTTTTTGAATGCGTTGCATGTTCCTTTGCAGGTTTTTTATTTGAAGGCATTTTATCATCTCACCCGTTTATCATTTTAAAATAGTTTCAAAACCAAGATAACACCAGAATTAATAAACCTTGCGGTTTCGATAGATATTTATACCTTTGTCCCAAGTAAGAGGTTGGCATGTATGATATCATAATCGGCAGAAGCGATGATGACAGGCAGAAGTTTGGGGAGCGCGGCCTGGTCTACCTGGGCAAGCACTATGTGAAGATGGGCCGCACCACAAGCCTGGCAAACAAGATATTCCTGGATGTGGCGCGCTCCCACGTTGTGTTTGTGTGCGGCAAGAGGGGCGGCGGAAAATCCTACTCGCTTGGCGTCATCGCAGAGGGCATGGCTGACCTTGACGAGGAAACAAAAAGCAATTTGGCGGTTGTAATCCTTGACACCATGGGCATATACTGGACCATGAGGTATGAGAACAAAAAGGATGAGGAGCTGCTCAGGGAGTGGGAGCTGAAGCCAAAGCCCCTTGATGTCAGGATATTCACGCCTGTGGGCCATTTTAAGGAATATAAGGAGAGAGGCATACCTACAGATGTCCCGTTTTCCATACTGCCAAGCGAGCTTGACGCCTCTGACTGGTGCCTGACATTTGATGTCAGCCCAAATGACCCCATTGGCGTGCTCATTGAGAGGATAGTCAACAAGCTGAAGAAGACAAAGCCAAACTACACCATTGCAGACATAATAACAGAGGTGCAGGGTGACGACAGGTCAGAGCGCCAGGTGAAGGATGCTGTTGAAAATCGGTTCATGAACAGCGAAACCTGGGGGGTGTTCAGCGAAAAGGGCACGCCCATAAAAGAGCTAATTAAGGGCGGCCAGGTCACTGTGCTTGACCTGAGCTGCTACGCGACCATGTCAGATGGCTGGAAGATAAAGGCGCTGGCAATCGGCCTGGTCTCGCAAAAGCTGTTTATAGAAAGGATGCTTGCAAGGAAGTATGAGGAGCTCAGGGACATAAACAAGAGCACCAGCTATTTTGAAGAGGAAAACAGCGAAGCCCAAAAAACCCCGATGGTATGGCTGCTCATTGACGAGGCGCACGAGTTCCTGCCAAACGAAGGCAAGACAACTGCCACAGAGCCGCTAATCACAATCCTCAGGGAGGGCAGGCAGCCTGGCATCAGTCTTGTGCTGGCATCGCAGCAGCCCGGCAAGATACACACGGATGTCATGACCCAGGCAGACACAGTCATAAGCCACAGGATAACTGCAAAGGTTGACACTGACGCGCTGGGCGCATTAATGCAGAGCTACATGAGGGAAACTCTGCCCTACCACCTGGAAGGCCTGCCTGGCGTAAAGGGCGCTGCAATTATCTTTGACGACACCAACGAGAAGATGTATCCCATGCGCATCAGGCCCAGGTTCACCTGGCACGGCGGAGAAGCGCCGTCAGCAGTTCCGCCTGAGAAGAAGGATTTTGAGTTCTGAGAAAGTTTTATATACACTATTCACTTTCCATGCCCCATGGGGTTCAGCAAGTCATTTCCAAGGACCAGTGATAAGTCTGTCTATCCAAAGTGGGTAGAGGTGTTCCTGACAGACACCGAGGAAAAGCAGGTTGAGCTTGAGAGCCGCGAGGAAAACATCCGGCTGATGATGCAGTGCATTGAAGACGCCAAGGACATTTTCCGGGACAAGAGGCTTAAGGACTTCCAGACAAACGTCATAGAAACTGCAATTGCGCTCTTTGAAAAGAGGGCAAGCCACCTTGTCTGGAAAAAGGAAGCCCTCTGCAAGGACAAGTTTGACAGACTAAACCGGAAATAGAAGAGACAGAGTTATTTGATTTCTTTCAGCTCGCTAAAGCTCGGAGTTATGGATACTACTGACGCAATAAACATCAGTATAAACAGCAGCAGGAAAGCCATGCCAAAGGACAGGCCTGCATTTTCCCCCATGAACGCAAAAATTTTGTTGAATGTCCCTGAAAATGTATACACTGCAGAGATTACAATGCCCAGTATGCTTATTATCATGAATGTGCCGTTCAGTGGTATCTTCTCCTCTTTTTCCATTGTGCTCACCAGCTTAGACTCCTTAACTATATATAGTTTTCTTTTCACTTAAACTGGATAAAGTTCAGCTTACCTGTTTTCTTCTTGTTTTCCTTCACCCTGCGGTCAAAGCCAGTGAGGAAATCTGTCATCTTTTTGCAGCAGAACTCCTTGCACTCGCCGCAGAGCATCTCTCCTTTTTTGCACCGGTTGTATATACCCATCAGTTCCTTGTCATCCTCAACCAGGTGCTGTTTGTAGAGCTCAAAAACCATGCATATCTCAGGCCTGCCGCCCAGCTTTCTCTGCTCGTCAACAGTGTCCCTGCCGCCGGTCTTGGCGTTCTTTATCTTCCTGCACACTGCCTTTGGCTCCTCAGGCAGCTCAATGCAGCTTTCCGGCTTTGACTTTGACATTTTCACGCTGCCGTCCAGCGAGGGGGTGTACTTGTGGTACATTGATGAGACCGGGACAAACCTCTTGTCCCCTCCGCGCTTTACAACATCCCGTGACAGCCTTATGTGGCAGTCCTGGTCAATGCCCACCGGAATCACGCCGGGCATTTTATGCTTCAGCTGGGGATAGAGTACATCTCCCACCTGGGTCACAGCAGACATTATCCTGCCCGGGTCTGCAATGCCGTAGATTGCCCTGAACTCATTGAGCGTAATTCTCTTTGCAAACTCATAGGCCAGGTGCATGACTGCCTTATTGTCAGACTGGAAATAGAATATTGTTTTCTTCGGGTCAAGCCCAAGGGCCAGGTAGGCGGGGATGTGGAACTCCATTGCCCTTTTTCTTCCCTCTTCAAGCGAAACACCCCTTGCAGCAGCTGCCTCCAGGTCAGCGACAAGTATGTAGGTCTCTGCGCCGTGCTCCTGAAAGTATTTGATGCCCTCAACAACCAGCTTTGTGCCCAGGTGAATCCTGTCTGCAGTGGGCATTATGCCGCTGAGCACGTAGAATGGCTTTTTGTGGTTAATGCACTCTGCAATTACCTTAAGGTCCCTTCCTGCAAAAATCACCCCCCGCCTCATCAGCTTGTTGGGCTCAGGGAATTCTGCAGCCTCAAAGCTATCCAGGCCAAACTCCTTCACCACACTGGCATAATCCTCTACCAGTTCACTCCCGTAAGGGTCAATTATATGTGTCATGCTAACTCCTTTAGCACACTTGGTATAAAAAGGTTACTGCTAGCAAAAGGGGCCAAGTGGCTGCATCATGCGCCTTCCCCTGTATGCGGCAATGGCAACATTCTCAAGCCTCTCAACTGCCGGGTTTTGCGCCCTGAATTCATGCGAAATCAGTTTTTTCATTGGCCTGAAGCTGTCTCCATCACCGGAAACGCACACAGTCTCGGACCCTCTTGTAAATACACCCACAATCCTGTCAGCCACATCTCCATATGGTCTGCCTACCCCCGGCACAACATAGACTTCAAGCGTTGCTCCGCCTTTGGCCAGCAGGTCCTGCACTGAGTGCACACCAAGCATTCTCTTGTACTTTGCAGGCAGTGTGTTGTATGCTGCTCCATATCCTGTTTCATTTCCCATTTTGTTTTCCTCCGAGTTCTTTAACGAGGAGGTTGGTCGACCCTTGGTCGAGCTAACCTCCGTTCTTTTGTTTTATTATCATTCTGCTATGGCTCTGGCAGGATTTCATAGAATTCAAATAGAATATCTAGAAATCAAGCCAGAAACAATGATTCGCACTCTCAAAAATTAAGAGTGGATATTACCAATACCAATAGCAGAAAGACTTAACACTAGCAAAAACTCCGACGTTAACCTGTTTTGCAGTGTTCATTGTGGTCCAGGGGATTGCGGAGTTTTATATAAACCTTTCGATTGGCAGCATTGCCGAGTGGCAAAAGCATAACTATAAAAAGAGCCCCTGTTAAGGTTGCGTTATGAAGCATACTTTGAAAGTAACCTTAATCCTTATCCTGATTTTTTTCTGCAGCCAGCTTGTGGGCATTGCAATTAATTCAGGCTACATTGACTATGGCAGGACTGCCCAGACCGGCAATGTGACATACAAGGCGCTGCCATTCGATATGGAGAGGCCTCAGATGAGCGGTGTGGGTGCCATTGTGTACATAATTCTTGGCGTCCTGATTGGCACAGCCTTCCTGCTTATACTCATACGGTTCAAGAAGGTTAAGGTGTGGACAGTCTGGTATTTTCTTGCAGTGCTCATGTGCCTGTCGCTTGCCTTTGGCGCATTCCTGGCTGACCTGCCTGCGTTTATCCTTGCGCTGGCCATAACTGCCCTGAAAATATTCAGGCCAAATGTCTTTGTGCACAATATATCAGAGGTTTTTGTCTATGGCGGCCTAGCTGCGCTGTTCGTGCCCATCCTCAACATAGCGGCTGCAATAGTCCTGCTACTTCTCATCTCCGGCTATGACATGATTGCCGTGTGGAAGAGCAAGCACATGATTAAACTGGCAAAGTTCCAGGCTGGCACAAGGCTGTTTGCAGGCCTCACAGTTGCCTACAACAAAAAAAAGAATACCATTGAATCAAAAATCCCTGCATCAAACCTTAGCGGGAAAGCCAGCGGCGGCGCGAGAACTGCCATTATTGGCGGCGGGGATGTTGCCTTCCCAATCATATTTTCAGGCGTTGTGCTGCAGAAGCTTGTCCACTCAGGCATTGGATTTGCACCTGCCTTCTTCCAGGCAGCCATCATTGGGGTTTTTGCCACAATTGCCCTTACCCTGCTCTTGTTTAAGAGCAAGCCCGGAAAATTCTATCCTGCAATGCCTTTTATAACAGCAGGCTGTGTTGCAGGCTATGGTGTTGTGCTGCTTATAGGGCTGCTTTAGCTACTTCATGTATGCCGCAGAATGAGTTAATGGGTTAATAATCATGCCGTCCTTGGCAGCCACCACATGCACCAGGGTCTGCTTCTGTATCTCCCTGGCCTCGTTGATTATGTCTGCATTCAGCATCTTTATGCCAAAGTGGGTTATGATTGCCATTCTTGGCTTTACTGCATTGATGATTTTCACAGCATCGTCAGTGCTGAGCTGGGTTTCACTGTGAATGCCTGTCGGATTGACCACATTCAGTATGAGCACGTCAGATTCCTTGTAGTCGTGCAGCGCTGCTTCGTCATATCCTGTGTCTGATGTGTAAGTAAAAACGAACTTTGAAGTCAGGAACTTGAAGCCTATGGTGCTTGCATCCGTGTGCTTTGCGCTTATTGCCCTCACCTCAACCTCGTTTATGCCAACGCGCTGGCCCGCATCAAGCACCATAACTTTCTCAACGCACTTTTTGTGAAAGTTGGTTATTGCAGGCAGCGTGTCATCATTGCCATTGACCACTGTCCTGTTTGCCACAACAACGCCTGTGACATCTGTCCCGGAATTTGTCATTGCATCTATTACGGCATTGACGTCATTGCAGTGGTTAAGGTGACAGTGGGACACCAGGATTGCTGTATTTTCCCTTGGATTGACTCCGCTCTGGCGTGCAGCCAGCAGTGCCCCGGGCCCTGGGTCAATGTGGAACTGCATATCATCAACCTGCAGTATTATCCCGCCTGAGCCAAGCAGCTGCTTTCCAACTGTGTATATGTCCCCGCCTGTTCCCAGAAATATTATTTTTGGCTCCACGTTGCACCCCAACAACACAGATATCAAGCTATTTTATATAACTTTCTATGAAGGCTAGCAGAGATTGTAGTTCATTATCTTATCAAGCTTTTGCCCCAGGTTAACGCACTCATCCTCAGCTAGAGTGTGCCAGTAATCAGGGCTTTGGCAGTCCCCGCCCACATGGTAGGTATTTGCATTGTTTGTGCACTGGTAGTCAGCATCACTGTAGGTTACATCTGGCGGGCTTTCCTGCCCTGAACCTGTTGCCTGCCCGAGGACATTCTCATTAGGCGTGGTAGATGGGGTTTGGGAAAGGCCCTGTTTGATAGTGCCTGTGTGATTTAAAAAGAGTACAAATATTGCAACAATAGCCACGATTGCAACAATGGCAAGTATGTAATGATTTTCTGTTTTTTCTTGTGACATATTTCATCCCTCCATTAAGTATTTAATTTTAATTATTGTGGTGGACTGCGGCGTGTGGTGGTACTGGACATGGTAACTGTAGTCCTGGGAATAGTTACTGTGGTCGTTGTTCCTGTTGTGGTTGTTGTTGTTGTTGTTGTTTGCCTTGTTGTGGTAACTGTTATTGTGGTTGAGGTAGTTGTTGCGCATGCGCCGTATGTGCCGCCTACACAACCGTAGGGGCATTTATACCAGTTTATTGCTGCCTGGTTATTGCTGCAATACATTTCAGATAGCATAAGAGTATTATAACACGAGTCATACACCACACTACCATTACCCCATTTGACCCAGCCTTTTGTGTAGTAGTTAAGGCCGTTGTCTGAGTCCCGGCATTTCATTGTTGTGGTTGTGGTCCCAGTGGTTGTTGTAGTGGAGGTGGTAGTAGTTGCCCCGCATGGCGGGCATGTTGTGCCGCAGCCATTAACCATACCGCAGTTGCTTGCCTGGCAGTTTGGCACACAGCAGCTTACAGATAGTGTCGGAGGATTCAGGAAAAAGTTTGCATAGGTCTCATCAACATCCCTTTCCGGGTAGGAAACTGAAGCAAGCACTTTTTTTGCATAGTCAAAGTCAGCACTAATACTATCGCCAAATCCAATTATAAACCTGGCATTCCTATCCTTGTTTAGGTATGCCTTTTCTTCATCAGAAAGTGTTATTGAATAAAGGGCGCCTTGTCCATGGACTGTTGTATAGATTCCAATATCCACCACTTTTCCATCAGCAATAATCCAGTCCTCATTAGAGTCAGGAGCATTACTTGTGTCAATCCGTAATATGTTTGAACGTGCAGCCCCATGTTTATTATCAAGTGTTGCGCTGTAATTTGCTGAGCCAATAACAGCATAAGACGGAATTTCCTTTGTGTTGTGTATTGAAAAACCCCTCCTTGCTACATATTTTTGCTCAGGATTATTGTTAGATATTGACGCATATAACAGTGCGGCATTTCTAACGCTAACTGCCCACGTTGGTGTGCTCTGACCATAATATCGGTAGCCAGATTTATACCCAAGCCCGCCAGAAATAGGAGGATAAGAATTTATCTTGTAATAATCCAGGCCGCACACAGAAGGCCACAAAGTTGTTGTTGTGGTCAGCCCTGTGGTAGTGGTGGTGGTTGTAGGCAGCGGAACACATGCCCCATTTAAGCACATGTGCGTGCTCGGGCAAGTTACCTGCCACAAATCAGGCGTTCCGGCAGTGTCGCAGGTCCATTCGCTCACCACTGTTGAATTCCAGCAGTAATCCAAATACCTATAGCTGCTACCGCTGCTGAGGGTTCCACTAACATAACCCAGTTTGTAAATATTATAGCCGTCTGTGTCTGTGCATGTTGGCGCCAGCGTTGTTGTTGTCGTGCTGGTTATCGTGGTTGTTGTAGTGGTTGTAGTTGTGGTAGTTCTTGTCGTGGTGGTGGTAGTTGTTGTAGGCCTTGTCGTAGTTGTGGTCGTGGTGGTCCTTGTTGTGGTAGTTGTTGTAGGCCTTGTCGTAGTTGTGGTCGTGGTTGTCCTTGTTGTGGTGCTGGTGGTTGTGGTTCGTGTAGTGGTAGTCGTTGTTGTAGGCCTTGTCGTAGTTGTGGTCGTGGTTGTTCTTGTTGTAGTGGTGGTTGTTGTAGGCCTTGTCGTGGTAGTGGTGGTAGTAGTTGTTGTCCGGGTCGTAGTAGTGGTAGTGGTGGTCCTTGTTGTGGTGGTGGTAGTTGTAGGCCTTGTCGTGGTAGTGGTGGTGGTGGTTCTTGTTGTCGTGGTGGTAGTGGTAGTCGTTGTAGTGGTGCTGGTCGTGGTGGTCCTTGTAGTGGTAGTCGTTGTTGTAGGCCTTGTCGTAGTTGTGGTCGTGGTGGTCCTTGTTGTGGTGGTCGTAGTTGTTGTAGTGGTGCTGGTGGTTGTGGTTTTGGTAGTGGTGGTTGTAGTGGTAATGGTCACTACCAAAGGAATATTGCAGTCACCAAACACATTATACGTTTCTTGTGTTAACTTAGGGTAGCCATTGGCAAATACGTTCGACAGGCCAATAAGCTCATTATTCAGATACACATAAGCTCTTGGCACAACATATCTGCTTACTGTCGCAGGTTTGAATGGAATGTAAAAGGTATTGTCAGCCTTGGTTTTTCCTGTCCCAAGAACTTCACCAGTATATTCATCAACAGCAACAATATTCAGCGAAGCACCGGGATTCTGGCTGTCATTGACACGGCCAGACAATGCGAAGTTATTGTTGCATATGCCTTTTGAGTCAAAAGTTCTGGACGACCATGCCACCCCTTCAATCCTGCTCTGGATGTTCACAATAATTGGTGATTGGGGGTGTTCTGCAATAATTCTGTTATCTTCATCCACAAAAAATATCCTTACCAGTGCTTTGCCATTTGCAAGGTTTGGTTTCCAGGTAACACTGAAGCGGGAGGTGTCACCTTGTCCGGCAGCCCTTTCTGAAACTGTGCTGGTTGACCCGACAAGCCTCATATACTCAGGATGCATTCCCTTGCTGTCCTTGACATCAGGAGCATAAGTGCTGCCTTCAATTAGGGGGCCAGCATAAACAAGCACCTTGTAGTTCTTGTGGTCTCCTTCTGGCGCTTCATAGTAGCCCCAGCCACTGATTGTATAAGTATCAAGTCCGTTAATTGTGGCGTCTGCTTTTGGTGCGTCAATAACACCCTTTGTGAAATGTTTGCTTCTAAGGGCTCCTAAGCCATTTGCGTCGTCAAACCAGATTTCCTTATCTGCATACGGGCCTGTGCTTTTTTCCATGCTATAAGCCAGTGGCAAAAGATAGGGGTAATCCATAATCCAGGAATAGAGCAGCAATCCGGTAGCATTGTACTTGGCTGTATGATAAAGGGATTTCAAGTGCCGGTATTCATTAAGGGAGTCCATGTTCCCAAGCGTGTATTCATAGTTGTCAGGCATAGAGCCTGCGATTGCTTTTATGGGAATTTCCTCCTTGTCAAGGCCGTCGAGATGCTCCGAATGCAGAAGCACCCCATTTTGAACTGCCCAGTCCACTATCTCCTTATATTTGAAACCATTGCGCCTGTTATTATCGTTCCATCCAGTGAAGAATATTACATATTTCTTGTTAGGGAGTATTCCTTTGACATAATTGAATAAACTGTTCCTGTATTCAATCAACTTTTGTTCATAATACTTCTCAGGTGGAGCTCCGTTTGCATCAAGATCGCTATCTTTAATCAGCGTCCTGGCATGGCTGTCACCAATCAAATAGCAGTCATACAAATAAGCACTGCCTTGCCACCACCAGCCGTCTACTCCTCCAGGAAACGAATATTCGCCGAATTCCTCAGGCACACTAATGGTAACTTGTTCAAATGCAGGGTATTTTGAGAAAAAGTTCCCAACTCCCTGGTAAAATTCCTTTGCCAGTTGCATTGTTGCCGGGTCATAAATGCTTGCGATCCTCAACGTTGCCTCAGGGTTTCTGCGGCAGGAATACAATTCGGGAATGGTCTTAACATTCAGGTCGCTCTTAACCAAAGGCCTAAGGCCAGGAGGCGTCCCAACTATACTTTCATAATCCGATATGTTTTCATTAATGGATGAAGGCAATACATCAATGATAATTGTATAGCCAAGATCAGACCACCGCTTGGAAAGGTAATCCCAGTAGCCCAGCCACTTCTGCTCCATATCTGCCCCCACACCAGATGCTGAGCCGTTAGACGGGAAGTTCGCTGTGCCCACATAGAACATAACATATTTATTTTGAGAGCTTGAGAGGCAGTTCTTTTCCTCAAGGAATTTTGCGTAAGCGTATGTAGACTCGTCCCCTACAAAATGGTATCCTACATTGCCAACAATATAATCTGTGCTCCACTGGATTCCCTCAGGGCAGTTATACATGTCGCCAATCTGGCTGGCAAGTGTGTTAACGTCCGCAGTCGCTGTGGCCAAACTTGTGGGGGTGGTCGTGGTTGTAGTCCGGATTGTAGTGGTTGTTGCCTGGGTGGTCTGCCGGCCGGTTGTCGTTGTTGGACTCGCCTTGCACGCACCATCCCTGCACAGGTAGCTGGCAGGGCAGTTGATATCCCCTCTGCTAGGCGTATGAACACTGCTGCATGTCCACTCGCTGACCATAGTCGAATTATAGCATTTATCATTATACCTGAAACTTGCTCCAGTCAGCCCGGTTCCGCTTACATAGCCAAGTGTGAAAATATTGTAACCGTCTGTGTCAGTGCATGTTGGTGTCAGCGTTGTCGTGGTCAGCCTTGTGCTGGCAGCGGTGGTTGGCCGCGTTGTTGTTGTGCTTGCCCTTACAGTGGTGGTCGCGGCCCTGGCTGTTGTGGTAGTCAGGCGCGATGGGGTAATGCTCCCAAGAACAAATTTTGCAAACCCTGCCTGGCCGAGTAGGTTCTGCTGGCCAGCGCTGGTTTTTAAACTTGTATCCGCAGGCTGAATCAATAGTCCGGTGATTAGGACTATTGCAACTATCAGAAATATGCTAAGGTAATAACCCTTATTATTCACCATCTTTTTCTAACTATATTCCTTCCACTAGCCTAAACTCTATTTTTGTGCGCTAAGTATTTAAAGGTTTTGCCAAAAACTTGTTAGAATATCGCGCTATACCAGTATATTGTGTTCAGCGTTTGAGAATAGTTCAGCACAAATGTTTCAACCAGCGCCCCGATGGCAAATACCACCAGCGCTATTATGAAAAGGTTATAGTTGTAGATAAACGCCTCCTTGTGTTTTTTGTCTTTAAACAGCCTGCCAATAAAGTGAATCATGCCAGTTATGATTACAATGCTGAGCAGGCTGAATGTTATTGAACTCGTTGCGCCAATTACGTTTTTGTAGAAGAAATAAAATGCCAGGAACAGCGCTGTGCCGCCAACTGCATACCACAGGAAAGCCCTGATTTCTTTTGATTTCTCAATAATGTCGTCGGAGATTATGCTGCCTGAGATGGCTGCCAGTATGTAGGCGCCCCCTTCAAGTATCATATGCGGGAATGTAATCACAATCACAAGCAGAAGATACCACCAGGGGTTTGCGCCTGAAATAGCCGCAGCAGTCACCGCCCTGTAACCAAACAGGGTGCCCCAGGCAGATGCATTCCAGGCAATGAAGAATATTGCTCCGTCGCCTGTGAACAGCGCTAGCAGGAAGCAGGCAAGCAGCACCCACCAGTTGTTTGTAAGTATTGACAGGCAAGTTCCGAAATCAAACGCGTGCCCCCTTAATGCCTGGTCTACAAAGAGCTGCTCCTTTAGCAGGCTGAATGTGTTTAAGCCCATCTGGGGCAGCAGGAAGGAATAGAGAGCATAGGTAAGGAAAATCCCAAGGAATATGCCAAGGTAAACCTTGATTGCAACCCTGTTGTCCTTCCATAATTCCCTAATCGAGAACCTTATCTCATGCTTTTCACGCCTTTCCTCCCTTTCAAACAGCTTTTTTAGGTAAGGCAGTATTAGGAGGGAGGCAAAAACAATTGAACCAATTCCGGAGTTTGCGCCAAACAGCAGCCTTGCTGCCATTATGCCAAGGCAGGAGTAGACAAAAGCTATGATGAACGCATACCTAACCTTTTTCTCAAGCCAGTTCTCCGGAAACAGGTGTTCAAGGACCATGTTTCGTTAAATGCACGCCCCATTAATGCACAGACCCGGGCATTTATAGGCTACAGTGCTGCAATACTGCGCTGTTGCATTGGCACAATATATCTCGTTCACAACAACGGATGTTGAGTTGGTTGAATTGGCACTGCTCATGCAGTAATCTGTTCCTGTTGACCATCTGCTTGTGCACGTTCCCTTAACAGCATAGTTGATGCCACCGTCAGAATCCATGCATTTGAAGAGAGTAGTTGTAGTGGTTTTTGTGGTGGTGGTTGTTTTTGTTGTTGTGGTTGTCTTCTTTGTGGTCGTGGTTGTTTTTGTTGTCGTGGTTGTCTTCTTTGTGGTCGTGGTTGTTTTTGTTGTCGTGGTTGCACTCTTGAGGCACGCGCCATTGGAGCAGCCATACTGGCAGGTATAGTAAGCATAACTATAGCTGGCGCTTGTGCACATGTATTCGCGCAGCCTGGTGCTGTTGACGCAGACATCTGTGAAAGTCGCACTCCCGTAAGTTAATGTGCCCTTGACATAAATTGAGGTGCCGCCGTCGCTGTCTGTGCATGCTGTATTGTTATTATATGGGCATGTCCTTACATTGTATATTCCTACAATGAGATTGTTACCGAGAGTTGTCATAGCACCTACAAATAATTGGGTCTTCATTCCATTAATTGAAAGGACCGCAGCTATTTCAAAGGGCCCACTTTTAAAGACGGGTCCGCTTGTGAAGATAGATGTGACGTCGTATTCCTTGCCGTTGAGGAGGTAATTTTTAGTCTCTCCAATATTCAAGTAATCAATTATACCCGTTCCTGATGAGGGGTCCACAAGGAAGAAATCAGTTCGACCAGTGTTGCTCGGATTTATGAAAATATAACCCATATTCAATGTTCCTCCATCGAGGGTCTGGGATTCATATAGAGCAAGTGCTTTGCTCAAATATCCATTGACACTTATTGTTGCAAGTGCTTTTTTCCTATCAAAATCCTTGGAGATGTTGATAATTTTAATTTCATAAGTTTTTCCGTTAATAGAATAGGTATTGACCTCATTAATCTTAAGTATGTCTGAGATGCCACCACCTGAGACCGAGTACGAGAAATCAACCATCCCTTGTTCAGATCCGGAGCATTTCAAGGTTCCTGTGCAGCCAGTCACGTTAAACTTGCAGTAGTTTGAGCATTTTAATGTTCCGCCAGTATAGCCGAAGCTCTGGCATGTCTTTCCTCGTAGGTTAGTGCCTTCGCAATGCTCTGTAGTTGATAATACATTGTCACCACAGATATTCTGGGTGAAGCAATCAGACCATCTGCAATCATCAGTGCAGTTCTGGAATCCTGCATTGCCATACTTATCCCTGCATTCTTTAACATTCATATCGCAACTCTCATCTTGTTCGACAATTCCATTACCGCAAATAGGTTCTGCGTATGTTGTTGTGGTAGTCGTCTTTGTTGTAGTGGTTGTTTTTGTGGTGGTGGTTGCACTCTTGAGGCACGCACCATTGTAGCAGCCATACTGGCAGGTATAGTAGGCATAACTATAGCTGGCGCTTGTGCACATGTATTCACGCAGCCTGGTGCTGTTGACGCAGACATCTGTGAAAGTCGCACTCCCGTAAGTTACTGTTCCCTTGACATAAATTAAAGCGCCACCGTCGCTGTCTCTGCAGACGGGCTTTAGTGTTGTTGTAGTGGTGGTTGCAGGCGCACTCTTGCAAGCGCCTTTTTCACAGCCGTAGGGGCAGGTGTAAGCGTCATAGATACAAACAGTTTTGTTTTGGATTAGTGATGAACCAATCCCAACAGGAGCATACTGGCATGATGCTTCTTCAAGGCCCCCTTTTATTGTTCCGCCCACTTCCTCCTCGCAGTAATCAGTGTAATTTTTCTGCTGTGTTGTATCATAGCAGGTTCCTTTTACATTGTAGTTCTTGCCGCCGTCGCTGTCTGCGCAACTTGTTGATGGGAGAGGGTTTGTAAGATTTGCTGGGATGGCAACGCAAGTGCCGTTCATGCAGCCATTCGGGCACGCATAGGATTGAAAGTTTGTGTTGGCTCCATTGCAATAACATTCTACAACATTGTTAGGGGTATTGGGGTCACAATGGTCCAGCCATCTGATTTTATTCGCACCCACACAGGTGCCCAAAATATAATAGTTTTTTCCACCGTCAGAATCTGTGCATCCGAGGGTGGTTGTTGTGGTTGTGTTTGACGTATTTAATACAACCATGCCTGTGGTGCTGTCAAAACTAAGCCTGCCTGAAAAAGACAGAGATGCTATTCCGGCGATAATTGCAACACCCACAACAGTGAACAGAAGATATGCATATTGCTTGCTCTTATCAGACTCAGATTTCATTGTAAGTCCCTCCTTTTTAACAATACTCTATTCTCTTGACAAAATACTATTTAAATTCTTCTGTCCGAAACCTTTAAAAACCATACAAATATTCCGGTTATTGAGCAGGCTAGGTTGGGAGATCAGCCCTCTCCTGTTGCCATAAACGGGCTATACGATGGAACCGAAGCATGGGAAGCGGTGCTTTCCATGGTTGCTGGTCTTGGCTTGGACTGTGAATTTCTGTCCCGCAGGATTGGTGCTATTGAGAATCATGTCAGGTCTGGAAGGAAGCAGCATTAATCATTAATACCGGTGCTTGAGGGGTCGCGGAAAGGAGGAAAGGCCAGGGTTAGCCGGCAGTTATGGTCTGTATCCATTTTCGTGCGCGCCTGCTCACTTATTTTCTAGAACTTAAAAAACTGCGGCAGATACATGAAGATAAAATAATTCAGCATAATGTGGGTGAAGGCATAACTGACGCTCTTCACCACATTTGAGCCCATGAGCATGTAGAACCCCACAACGACAATGTCATATAGTATTACTGACACCATTCCCACTGCAAAAATGTGTGAAATGCTGAACATTGAGGCAAAGAAGCCAATTGCAGCAAAGCCAACCATCATCAGGAAAATTCCCTCGTCAACATTCCTGCTCAGCATCATTCCTATCAGTATTGCAAACACGCCCACAAATATGCCTGCGGCTGCGCCGAATTTCATTGCGCAGAATACAGTGGAAAACGTCACAAGCTCAAAGCCAATCATGTTGCGCGTGAATATGTTGTGCAGCAGGGAGATTATGGCTATTGCCAACATGAGGAATATTATCAGAATATTTTTCAGAAGCAATGCCAGGAACAGGAGAAAAACCATGGCAAGGATAAGCTTAATGCTTTTCTCGCTGACAATTGCCAGATAGAATCTGTGGATGCTTTTTCTCAGGCTCATGCTACGAGTATGGCTGGCTTTGACGGCATTGCCTGCCTCGCCTTGTTTTCCTTTGAATCCTGCGCCTTGGCAACCTCAACAGCGCACTTGAATTCCCTGCCAATCTTTTCAGCAGCCTCTTTCAGTGAGTTAAATTCAGTCTTTTCATCAAGGACAACAGCAGGAATCTTTGACTCATCCTTAACAAGCTTTGGGACAAGGCTGGAAATATCTTTTCCGTGCTCCTTGTCCATCACTTTTTTCATCAGTGCGCCAATGTCTCTTGTCTCAGCAAGGCCGGCTTTCAGCTTTTTGATTAGCTGGTATTTCCATTCCTCAGCAACAAACAGGGTAATTTTCTTTGGCTCTGTGATTTTTGTAAGAGTGAGCACCTGCCTGATGTCAGATAATGTCTTGTCAAGCACATTCATGCTCTCTTCAATCTTCTCGTCAATGAGCTTTTCATTGAATTCCGGCCACTTCTGCTGGCAGACAAATGGCTTTTCTCCGAGCTGCTCCCACATCTCCTCTGCCAGGTGTGGTGCCACTGGGCTCATGAGCAGAACAAGCGCCCTGAGCGATTCCTTTGAAATCTCGTCCTGCTTTGCCAGATAGTCAGCATATTCCATTATCTTAATCATTGCAAGGTTGAGCCTGAAATTGTCAATATCTTCAGTAATCTCCTTGATTGTTTTGTTCATAATACTAAGCTCTTTCCTGTCTGCCTTGTCCCTGAGCTTTTTCTCAAGCAGCTTGTATACGCGGTTTAGGAACCTGAATGTTCCTTCAACTGTCTCATCATTCCATTCCATATCTTTTCCTGGTGAAGCTACAAATAGTAAGAAGAATCTTGCAGTGTCAATGCCGTATTTTGCAGCAATCTCTTCCTGGGTTATTACATTGCCCCTGCTCTTGCTCATTACAAAACCGTCCTTGTGCAGCATTCCCTGGTTGAAAAGCCGAAGCGCAGGCTCGTCAAAGTCAACAATGCCAAGGTCTTTGAAGAACTTGGTGAAGAACCTGAAATAAATGAGATGCCCGGTTGCATGTTCCCTGCCGCCAATGTATTGGTCAATGGGCAGCCAGTAATTAACCTTAGCTGAATCAAATATTTTCTTGTCGTTCTTGGCGTCGCAGTATCTCAGGAAATACCAGCTGGAGTCAACAAACGTGTCCATGGTGTCTGTTTCCCTCTTTGCCTGCTCTCCGCAGAGCGGGCATTTCACATTGACAAATTCAGGAACATTCTCAAGCGGGTTTCCTTTTTCAAATGTCAGCTTGATTTTATCAGGAAGCTTTACCGGCAAATCCTTTTCAGGCACAGGCACAATGCCGCACGTTGGACAGTAAATTACCGGAATTGGGGCACCCCACATCCTCTGCCGGCTTATTAGCCAGTCCCTTAATTTGTATTGCACTGTCCTCTTGCCAAGCTTTTTCTTTTCAAGGTAATCGTTTATTTCTTCAATCGCGTCAAGGTTATTGGAGCCGTTGAATTCTCCACTGTTTACCAGCACGCCTTCGCTGATATAAGCCCTGCTCATCTTTTCTGCATTCAAATCATAGTCATGCGGGTTGATGACAACCTTGATTGGTATCTGGTATTTCTTCGCAAACTCAAAATCACGCTGGTCATGTGCCGGAACAGCCATTATTGCGCCAGTGCCGTATTCCAGCAGCACAAAGTTGGCAATGTAGATTGGAATCTCAGCGCCATTGACAGGGTTGATTGCATACCTTCCAATGAACATGCCCTCTTTTTCAGTATCCTCTGCAGTCCTCTGGAACCTCTCTTCAAGGATTACCTTGTTTATGAATTCCCTGACCTGCTTTTCCTGCTTTGTGCCCTTCACAAGCTCCATCACATCAGGGTGCTCAGGGGCATAGACCATAAAAGTAACTCCGAAAAGGGTATCAGGCCTTGTTGTGAAAATCGGGATTGCCTTGTCGCCACCTTTTACCTTGAAATTTACCAACGTGCCAGGGCTCCTGCCAATCCAGTTGCGCTGCATGATTTTGATATCCTCAGGCCACTCTGTTAAGTTGTCAATGTCGTTCAGCAGCCTCTCTGCATAGTCTGTTATCTTAAAGAACCACTGGTTCAGTTCTTTTATCTCAACATTGGTTTCAGTATGCCGCCAGCACTTTCCCTGGATAACCTGCTCGTTTGCAAGCACCGTATTGCACTCAGGGCACCAGTTGACAGCTGCCTTTTTCTTGTAGGCAAGCCCTTTCTTGAACAACTGCAGGAAAATCCACTGGTCCCATTTGTAATACTCAGGCTGGTGGCACGCAAGCGTCCTGGTCCAGTCATAGCTCAGGCCAAGCTCCTTCTGCTGCCGGATAAAGTTTTTGATTGCATTCTCTGTGAATATCTTGGGGTGGGACTTTGCCTTGATTGCGGCGTTCTCAGCAGGCAGGCCAAAGCTGTCATACCCCATTGGATAAAGCACGTTAAAGCCCTTCATCCTCTTGTATCTTGCAAAGCTGTCACCGATTATGTAATTTCGGGCATGCCCCATGTGAAGCCCTGATGCGCTGGGGTAGGGATACATCTCAAGCAGGTAAAACTTTTTTTTCTTCGGGTCTTCATGCACCTCAAAGATTTTGGCCTTTTCCCATTTATCCTGCCATTTCTTTGGAATCCTGGTCAAATCCACCATAAAGAGAAGAGAATGGAAGGGCTTATTTAAAGATTTTGTTATCTTTTTGTAAATTCGTAGATGTCTATCATGACGCTGGCAGCGTACTTTGCTGTGGCAACAGCACCGCCAATGAAACCTGCGCATTGTGCAAGTTCATGCAACAATTTCATGTCCCCAACATCGGAGAAAACAAGCCGTATCCTTCCTCCGGGTTTTAAATGGTTTCCGGCATTTTTCCAGAATTTATTCAGGGTATGATACCCCTCGTCTCTTAATGCCGCGGCAAGATTTGAATTTGGCTTCATGCATTTCTCTTATGAATTTTAGCAGCATTCGGATTTCACCTACTCTAGCCCTTAGCTAAGTTTTTTATTTGAGTAATAGTGGTATTAACTTGGTTTTCTACATATTCACATTCAGAAGCAATTATTGAATTATATTTTCCCTTAATTACTGGGGAACGGTACTCTGCCAATATTTTCTCACCATGATAAGTACACAACGGGCTTCCAAAATTTACTTTTATTCTTAAATTGTCATCCCATAAGCGAAATTTTAAATCTTGCTGGCCCATAAAAGTACCCTTGAAATATGGACTTATGAATTCGCATGATGCCGTCCATCTAATATTTGGATTATTCATTAGTGCAATAGCCTCCTCCAAAGTTAAAGGATAATCTTTTTGTTTCATTTTCCCACTGAACAGGAGCACCCATGCATTATATATTAATTTACTCTCCAATATTGGAAAGTTATTTATAGATTAGAGCTCCTGACAGTGTTATGGACACTGAAATACTGGAAGACCTGGGACTTTCCCATGCAGAGGCAAAGGTTTACCTTGCGCTATTGGGTCAAGGTGCATCAAAAACAGGCAGAATAATAGATTCAACCAAGATGCAAAGCAGCACTGTATATCATGTGCTTGGGAGCCTAGTTGAAAAGGGCTTGGTCTCCTACATCCAGAAGGGCAAAGTCAAGTATTATCAAGCAGAGCATCCAGAATCCTTTTTGGCATTTCTTGAAGAAAAAAAAAGGCGCTTTAATGAAATACTTCCAAGATTAAAGGAGCATGAAAAGTTAAGCAGCCAAAAGCAAACTGCAAGGGTTTATGAAGGAATAAAGGGGCTAAAAACGGCATTTAACGATATATTGTCAAGCTTAAAGCGCGGTGATGAGTATTATTTTTTCCAGTCGCCAAAGCAAGCCTTATTTAACAAAAAAGTGGTGCTGTTCTTTAGGAATTATCATTTAAAGCGAGCAGAAAAAGGAATAAGTGTAAAAGGGCTTGCAACAAAAGATAGTGCAAATATTGTTTTTCAGATATTCAAAGGCATTAGCCATACTAAGATTAAATATTTAGATGAATTCACACCAAACGGAGTTATAATCTATAAAAACAAGGTAATAACACTTGACTGGGATAATATCCCAACAGCATTTGTGATTGAGAGCAATGCAGTATCGGAGTCATATAAACAATTCTTTTTGCAAAAGTGGAAAAAGTCCTAAAACCCGCGATTTTTCCTAATGTAGTCAACCAGCTCCGGGCTTATCACAACCTTCCTGCCGTCAACAATATAGCGGAAGTTAAGCATGATGCTCTCTCCTTCCTCGATTTCAATCTCCAGGTGGTCAACAAAATGCAGGTCCTTCAGCTTTGCGCCCTCAATGATTTTTTTTGAGACATAGACTGCATTGTCAGTTGGCATCTGCCTCCAGCCAAGGCTTCTCTGCTCAAACTTAACATTTGCCTTGTCAAGGCTTTCAATGAGGCTGTTGGTCCTCTTTTTCGCAGGGTTGTCTCCCAGGATTCCACCAAAGACAAGATACTGGAATTTGTCTTTATCCTCAGTCGCCAATTCTTTTTCAGCATACTGGCTCATGACGCACAAGCCTTCAAACCGTAGTTCAGACAGCTTCTCTGTGCAGACTGTTGCGAACTTGGAAAGCTTCTTTACATCTTTCTTAAGAACATTAGTAATAATCAGGTTGTCTTTTCCGACAATCTCAGAAATATGTTCGTATTCTATTAAACACCATTCAAATAATTCAGGCTCTAGGTGCTCAATTATATATTTCATGAAAAGAAATTAAAACTTTTTGAACTGGGCTGCCATGTCAATCAAATCAACATGCCCAAGGAGTGTTGCCCTGCAGCAGTATCTTTCAAGGCCGAGCTCGTCCATGACCTTCTTTGAGTTCTCTCCTGCCTTGACCCTCTGCTGATAGCTCTCCCACAAATGCCCAATCGGCTTACCGCATGAAAAGCATCTTACTGGTATTATCATTTTCCTCACCTGTAGCTCTTCTGCCTTGCTGCCCTTGCCCTTGAATCGTTGGGCTTCCTGGTTTCCTTCCTTCTCACGTCTGCAACCAGCAGCTGCCTGTCATATTCCTGGAACCTCTTCTCAAGTTTGCTGTCCTTTGAAAACTCCACAAGTGCCTTGGCAATTGCCAGCCTTGCTGCCTCTGCCTGGCTCATAAATCCGCCGCCGTGGGCATTGATGTCAATGTCCACCTTTGCAGCCAGCTCCTCTGCAAGGATAAGCGGCTCCCTTAACTTCATCCTTGCCAGCTTTGGCTGCAAGTTGTCAATGAGAATGTGGTTAAACCTTATAATCCCTGTGCCGGGCTTTAGCGTTGCCCTGGCTATTGACCTCTTTCTCTTTCCTGAAGTATGGACTACCTTCATAGTTTACCACCAAGGGACCTGCATATTTCCTGTATTGTGATATATTTAAGGGTTGGTAGCTTTGACTTGCCAGCAGCCTTTAATGATATGAGTTTCTCCTTCTTGAATTCATCAGGCACGCCCAGGTAGCACAGGATACGGTTATATGCCTCTCTTCCGCGCTGCTGCTTGTAGGGGAGCATGCCCCTTATTGACCTCCTCACAAACCTGTCGGGCATTCTTGGCAGGAAAGGCCCGTTGACCGGCCCGCCCCTGTCCCGCTGCGCCTTGAACTTTGCAAGCACATTCTCCCTGCTGCCGCTGACAATGGCCTTCTCACTGTTGACTATCTTCACAGTCTCGCCCAACAGCGCCTGCTTTGCAGCTGTTGTGGCAAGCCTTCCAAGGATTGTATCTGTTGCATCGTATACTTTCATTTTAACCGATTATCCTTATCTTTTTGCCCTGCGGGTTTTTCTGCAGCAGCTCAGGTATTTGCATTGCAGTCCCGCCGGATTCCTTAATTTTCTTTATTGCTGAGCCTGAAAAGCTGTATGCGGCAATTGCCACCTTGCGGCTGAATTCGCCGTTTGCCAGCACCTTTCCCGGGACAAGCACTGTCTCATTGTCCTGGGCATACCTGTTAATCCTGCCAAGGTTTACAATCCTCTGCTGCCTGGCCGGCTTCTGCAGGTCAAGGGCTACCCGTTTCCAGATGTTTACTTTCTGGGCTAGCGAAACCCTCTTAAGTTCATCAATCAAACTTTGTGTTTGGATATTCTTCATTTTCTGATTCTCTTTGTTTAATGCGGGGGACGCGATTCGAACGCGCGTACCCACTAAGGGACTAGGCGTTTGAAGCTCGACTTCCTCAACCTAGCGCATTTGGCCAGCTCTGCCACCCCCGCAGCGAGCGGAAGTGATGTGTGAATTACTTTTTCTTGAGCTCTTTTACGAAGTCCTCAAGCTTTGCCTGGAACCTGTCTCCAGCCTCGACCAGTATCTCCCTGTATGTCAGCTGACCCCAGGACTCGACGAAAAACACATACTCGTTCTCATTATAGTTGAGGGTTATTGCAGCCTTGGGGCACTCCTCAACACAGGCATTGCACAGGTGGCATTTGAGCAGATTGTCCTTATTTATGGACAGTTTGCTGCCCTTCATATCAAATATGTTAACCGGGCAAACCTTGGCGCATGCTTCGCAATTGTCGCATTTCTTGTCAATGTCAATAATTGGCTTGTATTTGTAGTAGGCCAGCGCCGGGCTCCACTTTGCATGCATTTTCCCCTGGCCCATCACCGCAACAGCCTCAATCTCAAGCTCCTGGTTTTTTAGCAGCTTTACAATCGGCATCTCCGGGTATATGGGCTTGACCTTTGGGTCCTTTATCTTAAGGTCTGAGGCATAAACAGTAGCCGGGCCCTTTGCCTTGAGCACCATCTTCACCTGGCACTTGGCGCAACCCTCTCCCTTGCAGGTGCATTCCGCCGGTATATTGTAGCTCTTCAGGTCTGTCTTCAGCGGCACCATGCCAAGTCTCTGCGCAACTATTTCATCGTATAATATTGAGCTGTTCTTTCTAAATTCAATATCCTCTATTGCCAGGGTCGGGACTTCGTCAACAATTATCCGCCTTATGGCATTTGCAAAGCTGGGGATTGTGTCCTTAAATAGGAAAGATACCTTAGTCCTGTCCTTGTTCTTGTCCAGCAAGGTTATTTCCATTTTTGCCTCCCTATACTCTCCTTCCCCTCTTGCCGCCCTTCTTCCTGCAGCCGTCGTGGGGTATTGGGGTGACGTCCTCAATTATGCCTATCTTCAGCCCCATCCTGCTCAGCGCCCTTATTGCAGCCTGGGCTCCAGGACCCGGGTTGTTTGGACCGTTGTGGCCGCCAGGCGCCTTAATCTTAACATGTATCCCTGTAATCCCCTGCTCCATTGCAATCTCCGCAGCTTTCTTTGCAGCTATCATTGCAGCTGTGGGCGATGACTCAAGCCTGTCTGCTTTGACAACCTGGCCGCCGGATGTCCTTGCAATGCTTTCAGAGCCGGTGATGTCTGTTATGTGGATTATAGTATTATTATATGATGAATAGATGTGGCACAGGCCCCATCTCATCTTTCCCTGCGGCATTTCTGGTCTCATCTTCTACCTTCCCTTCTTCCCCTTGGCGGCCCCCTCTGCTGCCTTTCAGCCTGCCTCTGCTCCCTTGCTGCGCTCTTCGGGTTTGCCTTTTTGGGCACCCTCTCCGGGTGCTCTGCGTCTGCCAGCGATGATGTTGGCTTAAAGCCAATCCTTTCCTCCTCGTCAACCGTTACTAGGTGCGATGGGGATGTTAATTTTTTTCCGTTGACTGTCACATGGCCGTGCAGTATGAACTGCCTTGCCTGCTTTTGTGTCCTTGCATACCCTTTCTTGTAAACCAGCGTCTGGAGCCTTCGGTCCATAAGGCTGTGGATTGTGAGCCCTAAAACCTCATCAAGTTTTGCAGTTTTCTTTATCAGCCCCAGCCTTGCCAGCTTTGCCAGCAGCAGCTCAGTTTCCTTCTCTGTCTGGGAGCCTGTAGCTGCAATTGATTTCTTGACCTGCGCATAGAATGACCTGAGGATGGTCTTCATTTTCCATATTTCCCTGTTGTTCTTAAGCCCATACTCTCTCTTGAGCTTTTTCTCCTCCTCAATGCGCTCGCTCTGCCAGGGATGCATCGGGGTTGTGTACTTCTTCTTTGGTTTTTTTGGGTCTCCCACGATTATTCACCTAAACCTTGCTGCTCTTGGCCTTGTTGCCTCTCTTGACGCCCTGCACCTTGCCCTTGTTCTTTCGGAAGTTGGACCTGGTCCTCTGGCCCCTTACAGGCGCGTCCTGCGAGTGCCTTACACCCTTATAGGACCTTATCTTTTTCATTATCTTAATATCATTCTCCTGCATGAATTTGAGGTCAACTGTTACCAGATGCATGTCTACTCCGGTCTCAACATCCCTTCTCCGGTTATACATCCAGGAGGGGATTTGATGCTTTGCCGGGTTCCTGATAACCTCGTCAATCTTGCTTATGTCAGAATCATTAAGGTAGCCGGTCTTGGCATTCCTGTCAATGCCCGCGCAGACACATATGGCATTTGCAAACATGAAACTGATGCCCCTTATCTTCCTCAGCGCATCAATTATCTTCCTGTTCCCGTCAAGATCTGTGTTGACAATCCTGACTAGGTACCTGAAATTGTCCTTCGGTGCTTCGGGTTTCTTTAGTTCAGGTTTCTTAATTTCAGTTTTAATTTCAGTCTTAATTTCTGCCATATTGTTAGAAGCTAGAACAATCACTTATTCTAGCCCTGTAAGCGCCCAATTGCTTGAACTCGGGCTGATAGGAGGGGGAATCCTGGGGGGTTTATAAAGCTTTCGCACGCACCTTAGATAACCAGAATGACTGTAATTACCAGTGTTGCCAGGATAATATACAGTTCAGATATGCCTGCCCTTCTCTTAAAAATGGTTTTTGAATCAGGACTTGGCGGAAACGGCTTAATAAACCCCACTGCCATTGACTCCTTTGAGAGAGGGGATATGTACGAAACTATATGGAAGGTTATGTAATCAAGGGCAATGTGCGATGCATAAGGCAGTATTACAAGCAGGATGTATATTGGTTCGACAATAAGTGAAAGAAGTATCCCTATTGGCAGTCCAATAATTACGAGCCCCAGAGGCTCCTGAATCCAGGTCCTAAGGTGGGATTTTGCCTTTTTCTTATAAAGCCCGTAAAAAACATCAATGTCAACCAGCACTCCAAACAAAAAAGCAAAGATAATAATCTCATTAACCCCAACAATATTGTAGAAGATTGCATACAAAATATCAAATGCAGCTAAAAAATGCGTTAGGGAGTTCATAATGTTTTTGTAGTAGGCCGGGGTTTAATATCCTTTTGGTATGCTAAGGGCAACATTTATAAGGGAAATTAATTTCCTCTCTCCTAACGATGGCGGCCGTAGTTTAATGGTAGAATAAGGGACTGTGGATCCCTGGGCGGGAGTTCGATTCTCCCCGGTCGCTTTGCTTTATTCTCAGTGGGGCCGAGCGTTAGCGAGTGCCGCACTACGGGTTGATAAGGGTGCTAACCCTTATGTGGGACCCGGTCGCTTTGCTTTTCCTTAATTGTTTACACTTAATGGTCTTCTTCAGCAGCAAGCGCTTCTGCCTTTGTCTTGTGCACTGTTTTGTCAGGATGGTTTGGCGGAGAGTAGATTGTATACAGTTTTAGCTGCCCAGTCCCGCTATTAATCACATTGTGGTATGTTCCTGCAGGAACGATTGCAGCTTCGCCGTTCTTCACAACATGCTTTTCCTTTCCGTTAAGCACAAATGTTGCTTCACCCTCTTCAATCCTGAAAAACTGGTCAACTGCCGGGTGCACCTCATTTCCAATGTCCTCTCCTTTCTGCAGGCACATAACCACAAGCTGTGCATGCTTGCCTGTGAACAAAACCTGCCTAAAGAACGAATTGCCTAGTGTTTGCTTTTCAATTGGTCCAACATATCCTGTCATAATTCCACCCCCAATATCGGATAATAAAATCAGAGCAGATTTATTAATCTATCGGGTAAGGCTCGTCCGGAAGTAAACCTATTTCTTACCATGCCTGAAGAAAGAATAGATAAGGTAGGGCAGCACAAATGCAATTACATAGAGCAGGCTTATCACCAGCGGGTCGCGCTCCACTACAATATTGAGCAGTCTTCCTATCCTGACTGAAAGGGCAACAAGTATCAGCATGTTAATCAGCGCCACAAGCGGGATGAAAAAACCGGCGAATATGTGGTGGCGCTTTTCCAGGTGCTCCAGGTCAATTATTATGAAATTGAATATGAGCCCGAACAGCACGCCAAGCAGCACAACAATCAGGTAGAGCAGCGAGTCCGGAAGCACCAGCAGGAACGGCACAAGGATTAGTGTTATCATAAAGCTGGCAATTGTGAGAATGAGCAGGGTCAGCCAGTAGTGCGTCCTGTTCATGCTCTTCGCATATTCCATGTGCTTATTCTGTTGGAGAATCATTGCATCAGTAACCCGGTCTATATGCTTGGCAACCTTATTCTGCTTTTTCATTTTGCCTTGAACCTCTCAAACAGGTTGGTGAATACGCCAGCCTCATCCCTTCCCTTAACGCTTGGCTCGTATTTCTGCCCCAGCATTGAGGCAGCAAGCCTCTTGTAGCTGACTGAAACAGCGCTGTCGGGATAGGCATAGGTTACAGGGCTTCTCAGCTTTGCTGCGAACTTGACAGTTTCATCCTCGGGAATTACAACAATCACCTTGTGGCCAGTCATCTGCTCCACATTTTTGACATCCATCTCGTGGCTGGCGTTTGCCACCCTTGTAAGCACAATCCCCGCAATGCTGATTCCAAGCTCATCCGCAGCCTGGATTATCCTCAGTGCGTCTGTTACTGAGACCAGGTCAGGGTTGGCAACCACCATTATCTCATTAACCCCCTTCATTGCCTCTATGGACTCGTCTGTCTGGCCAGGGGCTCCGTCAACTATGGTGAACTCAGCAAGCTTTGATGCCTCCCTTATAACCTCGCCGAGCTTTGCAAAGTCTGTCTGCTTGATGTCATGGAATGATATGCTGGAATATATGGTTTTAATGCCGGAGGGGTGCTCCTGCACAGCCTGCTCAATGCTTTTGTTGCCGCGGATTACGTCGTTCAGGGTAACTGGCGTATGGGGGCTTCCCAGGTAGGTGAACATGTTTGGTGAGGTTATGTTTGCGTCAATGAGCAGCACCTCCCTTCCAAATCCGTTTATTGCAGCAGCCAGGCTTATGGCTGTGACTGTCTTCCCCACTCCGCCCTTGCCGCTGAATATGCCAATTGACTTCTGCATTTTCATCCAAACATCGCCCGGATATATTCAAGGAATTCCTTTGTCTTCCTGTAGTATTCGCTTATGATGTCAATGTCAACCGGCACGTCATCCTGGCCCTCGAAATGGGCAGTCATTGTGACATGCCTCCTGAACTCGTTCTTCTCGGAATATTTTGCCCTGCTCAGCCTCCTCAGCAGCAGGTAAAGGTTGACATACTCCAGAACAACCGGGTCATTAGCAAACTTCTCCTTAAGCAGGCTGCACCTCAGCTGGGGCGCAACCGGTATTTCCTTAATCTTTTTTTTCTTTAGCAGGCTCTGGAGCATGCCCTCAAAGATGTAGTTGTATGAATCTATAAGCCGCACAATGATGCTCCTGATTACGTCAACAGTCCTTGTATATTTCAGGCTGACATAAATAAGATGGTCGACTCTCTTCAGTTCCTCGTTTGCATTTATCAAGAACTCGTCCATTATGACACCTTGCTGCTAACCTTGCTGTAGAAGCTCCTCGCCGTGCTTATAAATCTCTTGATTTGCTCAACATCAATTGTTTTCATGTGGAAACTGTCTGTGCATATGACAAACCTGTCACCCCTGGTGAACTCAACAGGGCTTTTTTTGTGCTCCATTATCAATTCCCTGACATTCTGCATGGTGGTTACCTGCTCTGGCGCAATGCTGTATCTTTGCAGCAGCCTTGCCCTGAACATGTTGAACTTTGATTCAAAGTTCTCCTGGAACTGGGGTATCCTCTTGTAAAACCTGTCGTAGTAGAGCAGGGCTTCCATGGAATACCTCATTGCCATGAAAATGTTTTCCATGACCGCAAGCAGTAGCTTGGGGTCTTTCAGCAGGGGGTATGTCTGGGTAAGCATGTGGTCAGCAATCTTGATGTGCCGTTCTGCACGAAGCTTTGCCACCTGGTGCTTTTCCATGTTTGCCCTGCACTCTCTGGGCGGTTTTTGGAACAGATAGTTCCATCTACCCCCGGTTAATATAGGTGGACACCTCTATAAATACCTTATTGTTTTATAACCAGAATTTATTCCACTTCTTTAAAAGAAAGAATTGCCTTGGCCAGATCCCCTTTGCTGCGCTCCAGGGCGTTCCTGGCCTCATCCTCGCTCACGCCAGCCTGCTCTGCAACGGTCTTAACATCCTCTTCGGTTATTTCCGCTTCGGCAGACAGCTGAGACAGCGGCCTCTCCTGCGCCTGGCCTGAAACCTGGAATGTCATTGTGCCCATCATATTAACCTTAGAAACACTCGGGTTTGCAATAACAATCTCCTTGTCAGGGCACTTTATTATGACCTCGGTTGCATCAACTTCCTGCTGCTGTATGCCCATCCTCTTAAGGGCCTGCTGCATCTGCCGGGGATTCATTCCGGGAAACATTCAGCACAACCTCGTTTGCTGCAAAAGCATCTTAGCCCAACAGGCTTGTTGCCTGCGTGTGCAGAATTATCATTATTATTATTACGATAAGCGTGAATATGATGATAAAGCCCGGTTTGAACTCTATCTTGCTTTTGTAGTCGTCAAAATACCTGACCAGGCCGCCTATGCCCGATGGCATTGATATTCTGTCGTTAGCCATTTTACACCTGTGTATTTCCTGTTACTATAAAAACCTTATGAAAAGGTATAGGGAGGCTGTAAGCCACCTTCTGTCAGGCTTCACGCATTGAACATGAGCAGCCTGCCTTAACATTCAACTAGGCGTCCGGAACCGGACTTGCACCAGCCAAGGGCTCACCGTTTCATCCGTCCCATGAAAAATGTCTGGGGGTTATCTCAGGGCAGTTGCCAGCCCCTTCGCACCCGTCATCCTGAATCATGGAGGTCTCGTTTCTGAGTGGTTGCCGCCCTTTTCAGGGCCTCGCTTGGGCGAGTGGCCTCTACTCGGTGGGTGGACTTTCCTCGGTTAGACCGTAAGTTAAGCGCCTCCCTATATAGACGAGAAATCTAACTCCATTTATAAACTTAACCTTTCCTGAGCGTCAGCACAGCCAGCTCCATGCCGCCCTGCATAACCTTCTGCTGCTTCTCCAGCCTGAACTTATATTTTTCTGCGTGCTTCATAACTACCTCAGGCTTGTTGCAGATGAGGCATATTCTGCCATCCTTTTTCAGTATGTATTCTGCCTGATAGAAGAATTCGTTGTATTCCTTGTCACGCTCAGCCAGCTGCTGGCGCTGGGACCACTGGGGCATGGCTGTCACAATCAGGCCAGCCTGCTCTTTCTTGAACTTTATGTCCAGCCATTCCACGTCAACCCTGCTGAACTGCACCATTTTGTTTATGCCTGCAATCTTTGCATTCTTCTGCGCCTGCTTCATCTTCCTTAGCTGTGAGTCATAGGCGTATATCTCCAGCTTTTCTTCGCTGATTTTTGAGTCAATCTTCTCAAAGAATTTCCCGAAGTCAAGCTTTTCCAGCATCTTCAGTTTCAGGAATGCGAATTTTTCCTTTGCGTAGAAGTTCACAGGGAAGCCCGATGCAAAGAACGCTGCCTCAATCACCACAGCGCCTGTGTCGCAGAACGGGTCAAGCAGCACATCAGTCTTTTTGTAGCCTGACATCCTGAGCAGAGAATAGGCTATTGTCCCCTTAAGTGAAAACGCAGAATTGAATATCTTGTATTCCCTCTTGGAAAGGTCAAAGCCGCAGAAGTCAATGCCAAAATACAAGTCCCTGTCCTGGATATAGACAAAGAAAATAAGGTCAGGGTTCTCAAGATTTACTTTGGCCTTTGCGCTTTTCACAATTGCTGCGCCAAACTCCTCCTGCACATCAGCGCTCTGGAAGCCGTGCTCTCCCTTTCTTATGCATTCAACCTTGAATGTTGTGCCCCTTCCGAAGAATTCCTTGAATTTAATGCCTTTAAGCTCCTTCTCTGCGTCAGGCAGCTTGGTTGTTGCTTTTGATTCCTTCAATAGCAGCAGGACCCTCTTGAAAGACTGGCCGCAATAGCACAGCTTGCACAAATCCTCTGCTTTTTTGACCGGAAACACCACTGCACTGTTTCTTTTCTCAGCTTTTGCGCCTATCAGTTCTTTAACTTCAAGGCAAGCAATATCTTCTGTTCCGCAGTGAGTTATAGCAATGCCTTTCATGGCAACAAGTAATGACAAGAATTATTTAAGCCTTGGGGGTTTCAGGAGTTTCAGGAACTTCATCATTTCCGTTGAGTTTGCCGTTGCCGTTTGCCTGCTCCTCTACCTTGGCAGCCTCAACAACCTTGTCTCCCTCTTCGAGCTTCATAAGCCTCACTCCCTGGGTGTTCCTGCCAATTGTGCTTATGTTGCTTGCTGGAATCCTTATGCCAATTCCGTTCCTGCTTATCATCATAAGTTCAGTGGTGTCATCCACTGCCTTTATGGAGACAACCTTTCCGTTCCTCTCAGAGCACTGTATGTTTATAACGCCCGTGCCACCCCTGCCTATGAGCCTGTATTCTGAAATCTGGGTCCGCTTGCCATAGCCGTTCTCAGTCACAGTAAGCAGGGTCTGGTCGTCCTTTGCAATGACCATACCTATAACCTCATCATCCCTGAGCCTTATGCCAATAACTCCCTTTGAAATCCTGCCAACAGGCCTCACGTCCTTCTCAAGGAACTTGACAGCCATACCGTTCTTTGTTGCAATCAGCAGCTGCTCGCTGCCGTCGGTTATCTTCACATTAACAAGCGAATCCCCGGGCTCAAGGGTTATTGCCCTTATACCCCCTTTCCTGGGATTGGCATAGGCAGTCAGGCTTGTCTTCTTGACAATGCCCTTTTTTGTTGCCTGCACAAGGAAATGACCCTCGTCAAACTCCTTTATGGGTATTGTTGCTGTGACAAACTCTCCCTTTTCCATCTCAAGCAGGTTGACAATTGCCTTGCCCATGGCAATCCTGCTGGCTTCAGGTATCTGGTGCACCTTTAGCCAGTAAACCTGCCCCAGGTTGGTGAAGAACAAAAGATAATCGTGGGTGTTGGCAACAAATATTTTTTCCACAAAGTCCTCTTCCTTTGTGTCTGTGGCTATAATGCCCTTGCCGCCGCGCTTCTGCTGCCTGTAGGTGCTTATGGGCGTTCTCTTTATGTAGCCTGAGCGCGTTATTGTAACAGCCATGTCCTCTGGCTTGATGAGGTCCTCGGCAATCATCTCCTCCTCCTGCTCCTCTCCGGAGATCTCTGTCTTTCTGCTGTCTCCGTAGCTCTTCCTTATATCTGCGAGCTCATCCTTTATTATGCTGTATCTCCTGCTGTCAGAGGAGAGCACCTCATTCAGCTCTGTTATGAGCTTCAGCAAATCATCATGCTCCTGCCTTATCTTCTCCTGCTCCAGCGAAGCCAGCTTCTGCAGCTTCATGTCCAGTATTGCCGCTGCCTGCAAATCTGTGAGGGTATAATCACGCATGAGCGCTGCCTTTGCCTGCTCTGTGTCCTTTGACGCTCTTATTTTCTTTATGACCCCGTCAATATTTTCCAGCGCGATGATGAGTCCTTTGAGTATGTGCGCCCTGTCCTTTGCCTTGGTGAGCTCAAACTGCGTCCTTTTTGTGACAACCTCAAACCGGTGTGCGATGAAGTACTGGTTAATCTGCTTCAGATTGAGTATTTTTGGCTGGTTCTTCACCAGGGTGAGCATGTTTATACTGTAGGTAACCTGCGCCCTGGAGTATTTGAAAATCTGGTTCAGCACAATCTCTGGGTTTGCCTCCTTCTTAAGGTCAATGACTACCCTCATGCCATCCCTGTCGCTTTCATCCCTTAGGTCAGATATCCCGATGACCTTCTTGTCCTTCACGAGCTGGGCAATTTCCTCAACCAGCTGCGCCTTGTTGACCTGGTAGGGAATCTCACTGATAATGATGCGATTCTTGTTCTTGTGCTCCTCAACCTTTGCCTTTGACTTTATGGTAATCTTGCCATAGCCTGTGGTGTAGGCGCTCTTTATCCCTGCCCTGCCGATAATTGTTGCGCCGGTGGGAAAGTCCGGGCCCCTGACATACTGCATGAGCGCCTCAATGGCAATATCTGGATTGTCAATCTGGGCAATGAGCGCATTGCACACCTCTGTCATGTTGTGCGGCGGTATGTTAGTTGCCATGCCCACTGCAATGCCGCTTGAGCCGTTCAGCAGCAGGTTTGGTATTTTACAGGGCAGCACTGTCGGCTCCCTGAGGCTTGCGTCAAAGTTGTCCTGGAACTCCACTGTTTCCTTGTCAATGTCCTGCAGCATCTCCTCGGCAAGCTTGTTCAGCCTTGCTTCTGTGTACCTGATTGCCGCCGGGCTGTCTCCGTCAATGCTTCCGAAGTTTCCCTGGCCCTGCACAAGCGGGTACCTGAGGGAGAAGTCCTGGGTCATCCTGACCATGGCGTCATAAACTGCCATATCACCATGCGGGTGGTATTTACCGAGCACCTCCCCGACGATTCTTGCGCTCTTTTTAAACGGCTTGTCATGGGTAAGCCCCATCTCATTCATTGCGAAAAGAATCCTTCTGTGGACCGGCTTCAGGCCGTCGCGCACATCAGGCAGGGCCCTGCTGACAATGACAGACATGGCATAGTTTATGTAGCTCTGCTTCATCTCTTCTTCAATTACCCGCGGGATAATCTTTTCAGAAAACGGTTCAGCTGCCTTTTCAGAAGCTGCGCCTGCATCTGGTTTTTTTTGCTCTGCCATTGTATTTTTGGTATATTGTAGGTTTGTATCTTTGACTAATTTCCTGCTTTGTTTTGTGCCTAGTTTTGCCTTGAGAAAACCTCTTTCTCTGCAACAAACTAATGCTTATTTCTTTTTAAATCTTTTGGTTGCAGAATGCCTCTACGGGCCTTCTAGTGCCCGAATTATGGTATTTGGCAGGTTAGAATAACAGGGGCTGGAGGGCTGGAAAGTGTGTTCAGAGAATGATCCTTCACAAGACTTTGACAACATTCTTTCTCACGCTGAAGCTGTGGCCGCAGTAGACGCAGCGCTTGGATTTTTTGTCCAGGTCTTTGCTGTCCATTGCCTGGTATTTCATCCGGTTTTTGCAGTGCGGGCATTGCAGAAGCAGCATTATTAGTAACACCTATTTCTGTTCGTTTTTTTCTTCCTGGGGAGCTGGCGCTTGCTGCGGTTCTGTTTTTTTCTCTGCCTCAATCTCTTTCCTGGCCTGCTCAACAAACTCCCGAACCTGCTCGCTCGGTGCCTTATTTGGCTCTGCAAGGCGCTGCTGCTCCTCCTCTTCCTTCTTCTTTGAGTCCTTCTCTTTTCTCTTGGCCTCAGCCAGCCGCCTTATCTCCTCTTCCCTGACCTGCTTCAGCTTTTCCTTCAGGTCCCCCTCTCCCCTCATGTCAAAATATTTGTAGAAACTGTCGCCCAGCCTCAGCTCCCTGGTCCTGCCGTGCTTTTTCGCAGTGATGAAACCCATCTCCTCAAGCTGGTGTATGTGGTCATAGGCCTTGTTCGTCCTTACCCTTATCAACTCAGACTGGAGCACAGGGCTCTTCCAAGCAATTACGGCAAGTGTCTCAATAACTGATTTTGGCAGCTCTGTCTCTGATACAATCTTCTGCACAAGCGGCAGATACCTCTCCCTGACTGTCAGGTTCCATACCTCCCCCTCTCCCACCAGGACAAGCGAGGAGTTTTCCTGCTCATACTTCTGCTGCAGCTCCTTCAGGCTGGCCTTGACCAGCTCCAGGTCCCTTGACTTGCACAGCCGGGCAATCTCATCTGCCCTCATCTTCCTGCCGCTGGCAAAGAGTATTGCCTCAACCTGGTCTTTTAGAGAATTCATTTTTTGAACTTGGAGTATCTCTTCCCTTTCTTGACAATTAATTTCCCATCCTCCATCTCTTTGAGGAACGGCTCGAGCTTTTCTGGCTGCAGGCCAACGTCGGCAGCAAGCTCCTTGAGGTCAGCGTCCCTGTCCTTAAGCACCAGCGCCACAATGTTCCAGAGCAGGTGCTTGGTGTTCTCCTGAAGCCGGCCGCTTTGAGTGGTAATCTGCTTCACAATCATGTCAATGCCGTGCAGCTTTGCCTGCAGGTCATTGAGGAATGATGCAAATTCAGGTGACTTATACTTTATTACCTCTGGCTCGATTATCTCAACGCTGGAGGGCATATAGTCAAAGCAGAACCAGGCCAGGCTTGGCGCGCCCTTGACCCACATCTCCAGCTCGACAAACATTGTAAACAGGGTATTCTCTTTTGGCTCAGCAGGCGCAAACTCCTCACTGATAACCTTCAGCTCCTTCTTTTCCTTAATCTCCTTGACATAGTCCCTTATGGTCTGCTCCACGTGCGCCTTTGGCTTTCCAAGGACTTCTATTATTACTCTGCAGCGCAGCCATCCCTGCTCCAGCCTCTCCTTGTCGCTTAGTTCTTCTTTTTGCTTTGCCATGTGAAAAAACAAAGCTGGGGCTATTTATAAAGTTTACTAAAAGAACTATCTCTTCCTTATCCAGTCCCAGACAATATACATGATTATTGCGAACAGCGCCCCGAACAGGAACCAGAGCGCAAGGCTGGACTGCTGCTGCACAAGGATTGTCCTGAGGGTTGTGGTTGTTGTCTCCGCAGCCTGGACCGCTGCCTCAGAAGCAACCCCCTTTGCCATGGGCGCTGATGCAATGGCCTGGCTGCCGCCAAGGGCCAGATTGTTGCTTAGATATGCAGTTCTGTCAAGCGTGGAATATACCCCTGTCCTGAAGCGGGACATCAGCTGTATTATCCCTGCTGCTGCAAGCGTCACCAGCCCGACAGGCAGCAGCCCCTTCAGCTTGTCAAGGAACTTACTCTCTGCCTGCGGCGCAATGATTATGAGCTTGTTTGACAGTGAATAATGGTTGACTTCTTTACCTTTCTCGCTGTAGTGGAATTCGTCTGCATTAATTAGCTTGTTCTCAAGAAGGTGGCGAAGGTTATAGTGCACTGTTGAGATTGGCATGGAGAGCTGCTTTGATATCTCAGTCTCTGTTGCAGATTTCTTTGCTGCAAGAAAGTCAAGGATTTTCCTGCAAGTATCATTGCCAATAACCTCTGCAAGCTTCTTTGCCTTATTCTCTTTTAATGAAACCAGCAAAAATGATTCTTCTCCCATAGAAGGCAGTAATCGGGGCAAGTATATAAATATTTAACTAGGCTTTGAATTGGGTGGAAGTTATCAGGTAAGAATGTGGCAATCCGAAAATTATAAATAATCACCCTGATTCTACAGTTGAGGGGTGTAAGCATGCTTTGCGACATATGCGGTTCAAAGGAGGCAACAGCCAGGGCGCTGATTGAGGGCACTGAGATGGCTGTGTGCCAGGGCTGCAGCAGGTTTGGCAAGACTGTCTCGGCAATAAGGCACGAGCAGCCTGTCAGGAAGAAAACAGCAGAGCCTGAGCACGAGGAACTGGTGGCTGCAGCTGCAGGGACCAGGGGAGAGATTGTGCAGCTGATTGTCCCGGACTATGGAAACATAATCAAGAGCAGGAGGGAGAAGCTGGACATCAACCAGGAGGATGCTGCAAAAAAGCTGTGCATTAAGGAGAGCCTGCTCCACAAGATTGAGACCGGCGCATTTGAGCCAAATATTGAGCTTGCAAGAAAGCTCGAGAAATTCTACGGCGTGCGGCTTGTCGAGCAGGTGCAGGAGCAGAAGGTGGTAGCGGCAAAATCCAGTAGCGAGGAGCTTACCATCGGCGACTTTATTAAAATAAGGGGCGCCAATAAACAATAACAACAGTCATTGCCAGCCAGAGGAACAGCGCCGCAACCATCCTGGGGTTTTTTAGCAGCAGGTGGGGATACCTTGCGGCTTTCTCGTTTGTGTGCGCCAGGTAGAAATACAGAAACACACCATACAGGACAACCGGCAGCGTGAGCATCAGCCGCGCATTCACCTCAATTGTGTAGAGGCTGTAAACCATGATAAGCAGGGTGGTGGTTATTATCATCATTGTAGATGTTATCTCCCGGGTGTATAGCTTCAATACTGGCCTGAAGCCAGCACTGATGTTTGATTCAGCCATCCTCTTGCCTGCTGACAGGAACAGGGATAGGAAGAACGGGCACATGACTAGCCAGGGCGAAACGTAGACGCTTATTATGTAGGCTCCGCTCACAGCCCTGATGACAAAGTTCACTGCTATCAGGAGTATGTCCAGGAATAGTGTGTTCTTGATGAAAGCCGAATAGGCCAGCGTAAGCAGGAACAATAATCCTGCAAGAACTGCAAATCTCGGGTCGAGATTAAAGGCAAACAGCATGCCCAGCACAAGCAAAACTCCTGCACATACAAGCGCAGCAGGCCTGCCAATCCTGCCTGAGGCAATCGGCCTCTTTGACTTTTCAAGATGCTGCCGGTCATATCTTATGTCAAGCAGGTCATTTATTATATACCCTGAAGAGGAAACCAGGCAGAGACACACAAAGCCGATAATGGTGTCGTTGAGATAGCTAATATGGAACATATTTCCTGAGTAGATTAGCGCCATAAACACAATCAGGTTCTTGTACCACTGCTGCGGCCTGAGTATTGAGATAAAATCTTTCAGTCTTGTCATTTTGCACCGCTGAACACAGAATATTCGCACATTGTGTAGTTTGCATAGTAGACTTTTTTGTAGTTGCTAGCCAGCGCATTCATTAAATTTCCGGTGGCGCCAGGGCATTTCAGGTCATTGGGGCTGCAGAGCAAATCACCATAGCAGGTGTCAATGAATACAAGGTCCCTTCTGTTTTTCACAACATCGCCTGCGTAGAACTCTGCTTTTGATGAGGTGTAAAGCGGGTAGTAAAGCAGCTCAAGCCTGCTGTCAGTGTAGAGGGCAAGCTTGGGATTGTTTGTGAGCAGGGTTGCATTTGTGGCATTGGTCAGCTTATAGTAGTCAGCATTGTCCGCAGGAGCATTTAGGGTAAGCATCCTGTATAGGGGATACGCCGCAGCCAACAGTATTATCAGAACCAGGAAAAATCCTCTGTAATTTTTCTTTCTGATTTTCTGCATAATGCTTTCTATGCCAAGTGCTGTAATAATCGAAAGGAATGGCAGGAAGAACAGTATATACCTAACATCCCTGCAGTGCAGCGTTGCCAGGTACACGAATGGCAGTGCAAAGCCTGCGAACACCAGCAGCCTGTTGGTCTCTGCCTTTTTGAAAAGGAAGAAGAGACCAACAGGCAGCAGCAAGTTAAGCGGGTTGTCCAAAAAGATCCATACAAAGTACTGGTACCAGGGCACTGCATGGAGAAAGTTGCAGGCAACAACATTCTTTATCACGCTGCTGGCTGAGAAAAATGGCAGCAGCGGGTCCCTATAAAGCACAAGGTTGAGTAGAAGGTAGGGCACAAGCGGAATGCAAAACCCGCCCAGGAGCAGCTTATAGGGCTCAAACCTCTTGAAGCGAAGAAGGAATATAAGGAATATCACAAGGAAAAGGCCGTAATAGAATGTTGCCAGAAACGCAAGGCTGGCAATAATGCCACTTGCAAAAAACTTCTCATTTAGAAAAAGGTAGACTGAAAGCAGGCAGAAGAACATTGCCAGCGAGGCTGAGTGCAGTGAGAAGGCTGACTCCAGCAGAACCGGCGAGAACATGAAGAGCAGGCTTGCCAGGATTGCCAGGTCTTTGTGGAATATCCTATGGGTTATCTTGTAGACCAGGTAAACTGATGCAACCTGCAGCGCAATCTGCAGCACTATACCCATGGTGACAGGGTTAAGCCCAATTTTCCAGAAGATGCCAAGCACAAACGGCCAGGCAAGGGGCCGTATTGGCTCCCACAGACCAAGATGGCCAAACGAGAAAATTGACTTGGCCATTCCAAGGTAAACTGAAGAGTCCCAGGTCATGGCATACTGCCTGACTGAGAGCACGAGCCTTGCCAGGAACGCGAGTATAATTACCGGGATAATCTCCCTTTGGCTAAGAAAGTTTTTTAATTTCAATTAGCTTCACTCTTTTTGGGCTGAGCTCATGACATCCTGAGTTCAGGCAGATTGTTATGTCCTTGTCATTGAGGTTAATAATATTTACGCTTTTTGTGCTTGACCTTACGGTGAAATTGCCTGAATAGTAGAATCCCAGGGTAAGCTGGCTGGCAAGCTGGCTCTGCGGCCCATCCAGGAAAATTCCATTTTCCCCTGCGGTGAAATTAACGCTGTCCCTGAACCTGTACCACTCATCAAGCTGCCCCAGGTCCATAATTACTGTGCTTTTGGACTTCAAATAGTCCAGGAACCTTGCCAGTGCTTCAAAGTCCTTGTCTGACAGCATGTAATATTCAACAGTTATTATTATGTAATCCTTGTATCTGCTGAGGCTGTCAAACTGCTGCTTCAGTTCCTCAAAGCCAAGGTTTTTTCCAGCCTGCCAGTCTGTAAAAGAGATGAGCTGGTCGTAGCGGTTTATGCTGCTGTCCTTAAAGTATAGAAAGTCGCCGGAGGTTGAGGAATATACTGTGTAATTTAGGCTGGCCAGCGCCCTGATGGTATTCTCGTCAGCAGAGTTGAACGGCGGGATGAATTCTGTTATCCTCTGTCCGAATGCCTTCTCCAGTATCTCCCTGCCTGCGCTTATCCTGTCCAGCTGCGCAGCATAGGAAAGGCCGCGGAACTCGCTCCCAAGGCCATTGTCCTTATGGGTATAACCCTTCTGGGCAATGTTTATTCCTTTGCTATTCTCAATCAGGTATGCCCTGCTTGCGTTGTTCAGGCCTGGAATGTCAGCAGGGATTATGCTCCAGGTTACGTTTGTGCTATTAAACATTGAGTTGAGCCTCATGAACTCGCCAATTTTCCAGATATTTCCCTTGCCATCCTCGCTGTAGAGGCTTCCTGCGTTCTCTATCCTGAATGAGACAATTGGTCCTGCGCCAGCGCCTGCCGGGTTCATGAGCAGCTGGGCAGTGGTTCCCTTGAGCCTGTCCTGGTTAAGGGAGGGCAGGGAAAAATCCTTTGTAAACACATATATCCCGCTGGTGCTGTTGTAAAACACCAGGTTGTAATTCTGCATCAGGTATTCAGTTGTCCTCTTCCTCTCCCCGAGGCAGCGCGTGTCCTGCTCAGCGCACCATATGCCCTCTGCATTGTATATCATGGCGCCTGCTGCCGGGTCTGATTCAAATGTCTTTACCAGCACATCATAGGAATAGAATATGGGGTTGAGCTTGTTGTCCAGGTAGGCTGCAGGCAGCGGGTCTGTTGAGACTATGCCGCCTGACATGTTGTGGCTTTCAAAGAACTGCACCAGGCCTTCATACTTTGTTTCCACCGGGTTCTTCAGCAGGTAGCCAACTCCGCCTGACACTGCTGCGATGGTTATTACAAGTGCCTGCAGCAGGCATAGGGCTACAATCAGCCAGGCAGCAGCTCTGCGCCTGCGCCTTTTCAGAGCCCTGTAAACCTCCAGGAAACCATAGGCAGCGAGTATTGCGGCAAATGGCAGGAACATGAGCGAGAACCGCACCTGTTTGTTTAGTATGTATGAAAAATATGCAATGTAGATTATGAACGCTGCAACCAGCGCATTGAACCTGAAGCTTTTATACTGCTTCCTGGTTATCCAGTAGACCAGCGCCACAACTGCAAACATCAGAAAAATATTCTGGGCGAACATGTTCAGCGGGTAATAGAATATATTGTACAGCTTTGACAGCAGGGTTCCGTTCAAAACGCTTTCAGAGGGATTGCCCTGGTGCCATAGCCCCATTATCCAGGGCCTGAACAGCACGTGCCAGAGAATGCTTGTGTCATTGTGGTATTCAAAATAATTAAAGATTAAATATGGCACCATAACCAGCAGGAATGACAGGCCGTAGACAGCATAATCCGTGACAAGCTTCGCAAAACTTTCTGACTTTTCCTGGAAATGGCGCAGCAGCATGAGAACTGCAATTATGGCAAGTATGAGCCCTGCCGGAAACCTGAATGTGAATGCCAGCGCAGTGAAAATCCCGCAGAGGAGCATGCTCCTTTTTTCAATAAAAAGGTAGAATGCAATCAGCACAAACATTGTTGATGGTATGTCTGTAAGGGTCAGCGAGCTGAGGCCAAAGAAAACAGGAGTTGCTATGATTAATGCAGTTGCCAGGACAGCAGTTTTCCTGTTAAAGATTTTCTTTGCCACCAGATAGGCCATGACAAGATACATGGTTGAAAAGGCCAATGAAACCAGCTTTGAAAGGATGATGTAATTGTGCCTGAGCAGCAGCCACAGCCACCCTATGACAACCGGCAGGCCAATGGGCCTTATTATTTCAAGGAATCCGGATGCGCCGGCAGAATAGATATACTTGCCCATGGCAAGGTAAACTGCCTCATCCCAGACCAGAAACCTGAACCAGAATGTTATTGCCAGCTTAACCAGGACAAACACAAGAATAAGTGCAGCAAACGCCGTGTTGTTGGCAATGAATTTTTTAGCTTTAGCCTTCATGGAGTCCCCCACCCACCTTTTTCAGGCGCCTCAGGCTGAGCAATTTGCCTTGTCTATGAAATTATCACAGATAATCCCGCCCAGCGCGTCTTTCTCAACAACACCTTCATACATTTTGTCTTCCACAACAATTGATGGATAGTTGTATATCTGGTACCTCTTTCTAAGGATTTTTATTATAGGCTCCTTTGGCTCTAGGTCAACGTCAATGGGAAATACAAGCAGCCGGTCTTCATACTTTTTCTTGTAATAGGTGAGCACAACACCCTGGTTCGGGCAGATGTCGCACTTGGTTCCCGAGTAGAAATATAGGATTGTCACCAGGTCTGATTTGCACAGCCTCTTCGCCTTCTGGGCAAACAGCCAGTATTCCAAATTATCAACAAGGTACTTCCTTTTTATCAGGTCAAAATCATCCTTGTTTAGGCTGCTGTCCTGCTGAAAATTAACCAGCTTGTCCAGTGTGCTGCCCAGGTCAGATAGGGTGTCCTCCAGCTGGGCGCGCAGCACAGTGCAGCTCTCATTGTCGCTGCCAATCACTGTGTTGAGGTAAAGGTATTGGAACTGTAGGCTCTGGTAGGAAACGTCCTGCTCCTCCCCCTTGTTTATAACCCACCTGAAGCGCTCATTGTCAACCACCATGCCCAGCATTATGCCAAGAGAGAATATGAGCAGGGCAACTGCTGCCGCAATAAGGTATTTGTGCTTGCTTACCTTTCTTTCCCCTACCATTTTTGTTTCCTTCGGATAATCACGTCAAACAGCACTTTCATTGCTATGGAGCTTATCACCAGGTAATAAACAAACAGGTAGGGGACAATGTAAAACTTTCTTGCCCTTGACAGGGTTTCGCGGGAGTGCTTGTAGGCAAAATACAGAAGGGTTAGAGTGCAAGCAAGGATTGTCAGTAGCACAAATATCTTACCCACATCAAAATTGATGAGGTTGAAGTCATACTTGAATATGTCCTTTAGGTATGGCCAGAAGTCAAACCTTATGATGAACAGGTCGCGCAGCTTTTGAACCAGAGGCCACAGGAGGAAATAGCTAAATAGTATTATTGCCGAGAAAGAGAAGAAATAAGTAAGCAGGTTCAGCGGCACCTGGAACATGCCAAAATCCCCATACTCACTGTTAAACATCATCTTTTTGTATTTGACTATGTTCATTAGCGAGCCCCTCATCCACCTCCGCCTCTGGCAATAAAGTCCCTTCAAGCTTTTTGGGGCAATGGTGTATACAACTGAATCCGGGCACTGTTTTATCTTCAGGTGATGCTGCTGCACCCGATAGCCAATCTCCTGGTCCTCTGTGCACGTGCTGCCGTCAAACCCACCCAGCTTCCGGATGGCGCTTGTCCTGTAGAGGCTGAACGGCCCGGGGGCCACATATATCGTGTCAATCCTGCTCATCAGCCTGACAACGAACACAGAAACAACATACTCAATCTTTTGCATCCACTGGAGAATTGTTTTTGGGCTTGCAACCTGCATGGTTGGGGTCACAATGGTGAGCTTCCGGTCATTTGCCTCGTAAACCTTAAGCATCTTTTTCAGTGTAGCCCTGTCAACAAAAGAGTCTGCGTCAAGGCAGGCAAAGAACTCGCCCTTTGCTATCTGCAACGCCTTGTTCAGGGCAGCTGCCTTGCCCCTGTTTGGCTGGTTAATCAGCCTGATAGTGAAGCCTGCATGCTTCTTAATTGCCTCTTCAGCAACCTTCGCGGTGTTGTCAGTTGAGCCGTCATTAACAATTAGGATTTCAAACCTGTCAGCAGGGTAGTCCAGGTTAGCTATGGAATCTATTGTTGCCACAACATTCTTTTCCTCGTTATAGGCAGGGACTATTACGGTTACAAATGGATTGCGCCTGAGGCTCACCCTGTGGAGCGGCCTTTTGAGTTCAGCCCTGCTCTCAAGCAGGTTTATCAGCCAAAAGACACCTATGTATAGGGATAGAATGTAGACTGCCCACAGCAAAATGTCAACCAGTACTTCCATTTATCTCTCCTCTTTTTAAAAATCTCCAAATCTCTATACTGGTTGAGTTATATGCCTTTTTAAATGTTTCGTTGTTCCTCAGCAAAAACAGAAGCCCTTCCTTGCTCTTGGTCCACACTTCCCCTTCCCTCATCTTGTTGTCAATTATTATGTATGTTACATTAAGGCTGTCAAGGTTGCGGGATGTCTCTACCAGGTCCCTTGAGTAGAATATTTCAGATGAAAGGCCGGACAGCCTGGCTGAATCCCTGGTGCGGCTTGTGAGGCTGTCTGTAACCGGCGTTCTTTCTGCAAAGTATTCTATCCAGAAACCATTGGTTGGGTGGGAAAGTACCAGCTCCCGGGGAGAGGAATGCTCATTGAGCCAGAGCATGGTGGATGCCACCTCCCGGTTAGGCTCCATTGTTGCCTCCCTGGTGATGTAGGACACAGTTGAAAACAGCAGGCCGCAGATAATGAGCACCCGGGTGAAGTTTTTTATCAGCTTTAGTTCCCATCTTCTGCTGATGAGGGTTAAGGCCCCGGCTGCACAGAAATATGTAACAATAAAATTAAGGTATATAATCATATTGAAGTCTACAAAGAGGCATAACGGCAGCAGTATAATCAGGAGCAGATAGGCGGGATAATTCTGCCTGCGCTTGTCCCACATGAGGAATATCCCAATACCCAGCAGTACAATATTGAATGCTCCAAAGCCGGTCCTTCCGCCAAGGTCTGATATGAGGGCTCTGGTTGTGTCAGTTTCAACGTATCTTGCCTGTGGCAGGGGGTTGTGGACCGCCACCAGGTAAATGTTATAGGCCAGTGCAACAAACAGCACCACTCCCAGGATAATATAAAACGCCCTCAGCTTTTCCTTCTTCTTCAGAGAAATAAACATCAACAGCAGGATTGGCAGGATTGCCTGGTAGAGGCCAAACAGGGGGACAAAGGCAAATAGTATTAGTGAGGCAATAAAGCTCAGCCTGCTTTTCCTTAGAAAGAAGTAGGTCCCTGCAAGGGTTATGGCAAGCAACAGGGACAATGGCGTTGAGAATGTGAATGTGTATATGAATATGGGAGAGATTATCCACAGCACCACCACCATAATCCTGAGCTTGGGGTTCAGCCTTAATGATTTTGCAATCGAGAAAACAAGGACAACAGACAGCAGGCCCAGGAGAATGGGCAGTATCTTGCTGGCGTTCTCGATGCCTGCGAACTTTGCAGTGCCGGCGAGCAGGAAATGGTAGGGATTGATGTCATAGGGCCGGTTGCCGTATGCGTGCGGGTCGTAATAACTGGCGTTTCCCTGCATTATCTGTTTTGCAATCCGGGCATGGTAGTATGATTCCTCCCCAATGAACGCCGGGTTATGCTGCAGAAATCTCAGCAGGTTGGGCAGCAGGAGCAGCGCCAGGCAGAGCACAAGCATGAGCGCAAGCAGCAGGGCACCCTTTTTTTTAGATATCAATTTTTACCTCCTCCCTCTTGCAGAACGCATGGTATATCTTTGTCCGGTTGCTGTAAACCAAGTCAAAGCAGTTGACATCCTTTGCATACCTGATGTCCCTTATGCCAAACTGCTCCCTTGCCCTGTCTGACAGCACAATGTAAGTGGCATTGTATTTATTGAGTATGGAAACCGCATCTGTCTCAAGCAGGTCAGTGTATATTGCTCTGGTATCGTTTAGCCTCTGGTCAACGCTGTCGGCGAACAGGAAGTTTGAGTCAATTATGTTCTTCCTTTGCGAGATGTATGTTACCAGGTTGCCTTCCTCATAGGTTGCTGCTACGGTTGTATCTTCTGGCGTGTTCTGCTTAAGCCAGTTAAAGGCGCTTATCTCGCTTTCAGTGTATGCGTGCCCGATATTGCCCTGCGCAACGCCTATTGATGGAAGCACTGAGGTGATTATGAACAGCACCACAAATGCGGCAAAGAACAGGTTCCTGTGCTGCGAGAACTTGGTTCTTTCAATGTAGGCAAAGAAGGCATCATAATAGTATGAGAATAGTATTACAAGCACAATCCCCAGGAATGTAAGCCCAATGCTGATTTGTATCATCCTCAGCCAGAGCAGCAGGAATATGGAAAATGCAAAGGCCGCAAAGAACAGCACTTCCTTGTTCTTTATCTTAAACACATACCTGTAGATGATATATATACCACAGATAAACGGCACAATGCCTATGTTGATTATTGCCTCCCACAGGTTAAACCTCATGAAATACTGGGTTAGGATTCCCAGAGGGATATTCCCCCAGATTATGCCAAGCCCCTCTGTAAGGAACACCTTCTTGTATATTATGAACTGGGACCAGATGAGGAACAGCGAGGAAGACAGCGCAATCTCAACCTCTGCCCGCTTTACATTCAGATTTTCGAGCCAGGCAAGAAGGACATAGAACAGCACTGTTGCAATAAACAGGAAAGCCAAACCGGTGGTGAGGCTGAGCACAAGGAACAACACCAGGAAATAGATGGAATCCCTGCGGCCTTTTGATATCCTCAGGAAAAAATAGATGGTGAGGAACATCAGCGGGAGGGTAAAGGAAAACGCTGAGGCGCTGTTGAGCGTGATTTTCAGGAATATTGGCACAAAGCCTGCAACAAATGCAGTGAACAGGGCTGCCTCCTTGTTTTTGGTGATTTCCTTTGCCAGCAGGTATACCACAAAGACAAGGCCTGATGCAAAAATGCAGGGAATAATCTTTCCCACCAGGACAAGGGGAAGGAACAGGCTGAAGAATGCAAGCAGGTAGTGGTAGATGGGGATTCCTACGTATGCCCTTCCACCATAGCTAAGAGGGTCGTTTAGCATGGGCTTTCCTGTCTGGTCTATGTGTTCAACCCCCCTCAGCACAAAATAGCTGTCGTCATCGCTGAACCCCCCTGTCTGGAACACAAAGAACAGCCTGAAGGCTAGGGCAATGAAGAATATGGCAAGTAGTATCTTTATTTCTCGCTTCACCACTTTAATTAATTTGTATTGGTTTAAATATGTTTGGCAGGCGCATAGCAATTTATTTAAATATCACCACTATTCTGTTGCGCATGGCTGACAGGATAGGCACAGGCTCAGGTATCCTTGACAGGCTGCTTGAAGGAGGCTATGAGAAGGGTATAATCACCACAATCTACGGCCCAGCCGGCTCAGGCAAGACCAACCTGTGCATGCTCTGCGTAAAAGAGGTTGCCGAAGAAGGAAAAACAGTTATTTATGTTGACACAGAAGGCTCGTTCTCAGTTGACAGGTTCATGCAGGTATGCAAGAATTATAAGAAAGTCCTTGAGAGGATAATGCTTCTTCGCCCTGTCTCGTTCCTTGAGCAAAAAAAAGCGTTAAATGAGTTGAGAAAGATTGTTAATGAACAGATTGGGCTTATTGTTGTTGACACTATCTCCACATTTTACAGGCTGGAGGTTGGCGATGGCAGGGAAAGCATCTATGATACAAACCGGCAGTTCGGCCAGCAGCTTTCGGCGTTGTTTGAGATTGCCAGCAAGAACAATATTCCCGTGCTCGTAACAAGCCAGGTCTATTCCAGCATGAAGGGCGATGACTCAGAAATAAGGATTGTCGGAGGAGATATCCTCCGCCACAGCTCAAAGTGCATGATTGAGCTGAAAAAAGAAAATGGGAACAGGTCAGCGGTGATAATTTACCACCGCTCAATCCCCGAGGGGAAAAAGGTTGTCTTCAGGATAACCGAGAGCGGCATAGCCGCAGTCTGATTATTGCCTTAAGTCAAAGCTTATTCTATTAATTGGTCTTGTTCGTTGCGGGGGTTGCCCCATACGGGGAGCAGAACCTTCGTGCAATATTTCTTAAGCTTTGAAGGCAATTATTCTTCAGTGAAGTCTTCTATGGTGTGCTTGAAGTCCTCGTCCGTATTTATAATTCCCCTGTTCTTCATGTAGTTTTTTGTCACCAGGTAGAACAAAAGCCCGAGGCTCTTCTTTCCCTTGTTGTTGCAGGGCACAACCAGGTCAATGTCATTTGCCTGGTTGTTGGTGTCGCACAGCGCAATGACCGGGATTCCGATGCTGTTGGCGTCATGGACTGCGTTCCTGTCAACCCAGTTGTCTGTTACAACAACAATCTTGACCTCTGTGTATTCCTTGAGGTTTGGGTTTGTGAGTATGCCCGGAGGGTATCTTCCTGCAAAAACCTTTATGCCTGTCAGCTTGTTCATCAGCTTCAATGGCTTCCAACCATTCTCCCTCCTGCTCACAATGAGTATCTCTTCAGGAGCATACTGGGAAAGGAAGCTTGTCATTATGCCAATCCTCTCGTCAATCTTCTGCAGGTTCAGCACAGAGAGGCCGTCAGGCCTTGTCTTGTAGATGAACTGCCCCATGTATTTTGTCTGGAACTTTGTCCCTATATGTATTCCTGACTGCAGGTAAAACTTTGTTGGGATGAGCAAATTTTCCTCTTGTGTCATTTTATCCTCCGATTGTATAAGTTATAAGCGATAGAAATTGTTTTGCTGCATCTCTATCGCCTCAGCAGCTTGCACAAGGTCTGCGTATGCACTAACCCTCGTGCGTTGGCTATAAGAGGAGGGAGTTCTGGTTGGTTTATAAAGGTTACGGAATTACAAAGTAATTCCGAACCTCTTGGACTTGTCCAAGAAGTTTATGGTTAGAATTCTCCTAAAATCTCATACACCGGCCCTTTCGGCGTCAGCGTGCTCCTGATGAGTTTTATCTTGCTGACATTGAAGCTTAACTTTTCAATCTGAATCTTCTTCAGCTTATCCATCAGTTCTGCCTTGTGCTTGATGAATTTGATTCTGGCAAGAGTAAGGTGCGGGTGAAATCTGTCATCAAGCTGGAAGCCAATTGGCTTCATTGCCTGCTCAACCTGCTGCTGCACTGCATTGATTTTATCATGCGGCTCCAGGCCAACCCAGAGCACGCGCATGCTGCTGAAGCCAGGGAATGCGCCGATGTCTGACAGCGCAGCATCAAACGGTTCGAACTTAACCTGTTTTAGTGCGTCAATGATAGAATTTACTTTAGCCTCATCAACCTCGCCAAGAAACTTAAGGGTTAGGTGCATATTTTCCTTTTTCACCCAGGTGATGCTGTCTTCCCTGTTCTTGAGCTGTTCCCCTACTCCTTCAACATATCCCCTGACCTGCTCAGGGATTTCAAATGCAATGAATAATCTCATAGTTATGCCTTTTATTTATTATTCATTCCAAAACATATTGAAATATTTCATGAAGCTTTCTTTAATTTCCCTTGACTCAAGCACAAATGCAAAACTCTGCTTTGACCAGAGAACTTGCGCAACCTTGTTGCCGAAAATGATTATAACCATTGGGGAGGATAGCTGTTTTGGAAGCTGCTTATAATAATAAAACCTTTTCTCGTTTAGTTGTTTCTTACTGGGCTCGTAGCCTTCAAGAAACGTTCCATAATCAACTAAGTCAAACATTTTTACCTTTCTTTCTGCCCTTCTCTGCATCCAGTGCCCAAACCATGCCTTAAGCGGAGTATCTTGTATACCACTATTGCCCCCTATCCAGTATTGTTCCTTGCAATTCAGCGCATCTTCAAGCATTGCCTTAATTGCTTCGTTGCCTCTGAAGATTTCTGCGCCTATCTCCTGCTTTGTTTCATTGAAAACAGCAGCTATCTGTGGCACAATTTGCTGAAGCTCTGCTAATGCCTGTTGCTTCCTTGCTATCTCCTCATTTATCTTGGAAGGCGGGGTGCACCGGTATGCCTTCCTACCCTTCTCAATAATGTAGGTTATCATGCCTTTTTCTACAAGCTTGTTGAGAATATCGTATATGTTCCTTCTCTCTATCCCCGTTTTCTCATGTATCTTGTTTATTGTTGCAATGCCAAGCTCAAGCACTGCAGAATAAACTCCAATCTGGCCGTCGCTTATACCCAGCTCTTTAAGCTTTTCCAGGTTCATTTGGGCGTTAAAGATTAACTGATATTTATTAATTATGGTATTGTAAAATACCACAAATGTTTATATTGTAACATCACTAAGAAGTGGTAATATCTTTGTAATTTAAAATGGAAAAAAGTATCAAACAAAAGATAATGTCCGGAATTGCAGTTGGAGCAGCAATCATAGCAGGTTACATGCCAATTGCTGCACGCAGTGAAGAGACAAGCAAGCTAACACTTGTGCTGCCGTACAACGCAGTTGAATTAGCTGGAGCAAGCGACAGCAGCCTGAGACCAAGGCTATACCTAAACGCCAGGCTAACATTCGGAGATACATTTGTAGGTTTTCACGGATTAGACCAGGCAAACCTTGCATCAGAAAGAAAAAACAGTTGGTACGCTGGCAGGAACACGCTCTACTTTGGCAATTCAGATGCAGCGCTGTCAATTGTAACGCAAGCAGATGAAAAAGGCGTCCAGGACATCAAGTTCGGCTTAAGGAACTACAGCATCCCGCAGATGATGGGCTTTAAGGGATATATTGAAGCAGTTGCAAACATGGATTCTGTGAGGCTCACTGCAGGCCTTGTCAAAGATTTGTCAGACAACGTGCAGATTGAGATTGTGCCGGACTATGACAGCAAATCGGGCCTTTACGCTGAGCTCCAACTGGACTATGCGCTCGGAAAAAACTGGCAGGTGTTTGCCAGGGGCGAGTGCATGGACCTGAAAGCCAGCAAAGGCACGCTATTGCTGGGTATTAAAAAGGTGCTTTAAATGGAATTAAAAGAGTGGCAGAAGCAGGTGAGGGAAACTTTTGCGGCAATGCAGTCCCGCAGTAAACCCTATAAGATTAGGGTCGTCGGGATGGATATTATTGTCATGCCCAATGTTTACTCGCCTGCCTACTTTGCTGATAGCGAATGGTTTGCGTGGAATATTTCCATGATTGTGGGCAGCAAAAGCCTGCTTGAGATAGGCACAGGAACAGGTGTTGTTGCATTGTGCGCTGCTCTTGGTGGTGCAAAGGTTACAGCAACTGACATTAACCCAGCCGCTACTGCAAACGCAAGGCTGAATTTTAGGGAATATAACCTTGATAGCAGGGTGCTTGAGGGAGATATGTATAAACCATTGAAAGACGAGAGGTTTGACTTTATTTTCTGGAACCACCCGAATAACAGCGGTCTGGCACGCAATATGCTGGAACTAGCTGGCTTTGATATTGGCTATAGGGCGCTGCAAAGGTACGTCGCTGGCGCAGCCAGCCATCTTTCAGAACAGGGCAGGCTGCTGCTCGGCACTAGTAATTTTGCTGACAATGGAATGATTTGGCAGATTGCAGCCAAAAATAACTATAAGATACTGCGGCTCAAAAACCGCACAACACAGCTTGGGAAATTCAAAACGCAAACAGAATGGAGAATATACGAGTTTCGCAGATAGAGTTAAAATACTATTAATAAATTAATAAAAAAATAAAGAATCAAGGTTCAGTACTGGTCTGCCTGGTCTATCTCCTCGTCTTCAGCGTCGTCGTCCTTTTCGTCGGCGTCAGTTTTCTCTTCGGTACCTTCGTCCTCTGGCTCCTCTTCCTTCTTGTACTCTGCCTTCTCTTCGGTCTTTTCCTCTGTCTTCTCCTCTTCCTCGCCAAAGTCTTCAGTGTCCTTTGCCTTCTCCTCATGCCCCTCTTCAGACTCCTCTTCCTTGTTATATTCCTTCTTCTCAAACTTGGGCTTCTTTTTCTCGCTTGCCACCGGAGTTGACTGGGCCGGGCCGATTGACTCTGCAAAACCCACCTTGTGCAGCACCTTTGTAATCCTTACCCTTACTTCGTCGCCTTCCTGCACGCCGGGCACAAACAGCACAAAGCCTTCCTTCTTTGCAATCCCGTCTCCCTTCTCTCCAACAGCTTCTATCTTTACGTCCAATTCCTCTCCTACACTAACCGGAGGCTGTCTCATTGGTCTGAAACCTCCTCCCCCATCAAACCTTCGATTCATTTCTTTCTCACCTATTTCATTGTGCCAAAAGCCCTTGGATTTTGGCCATTTCTAAGACGAAAGAATAGGGCTGAGTATTTAAATGTTGGGATTTTTGGGACTGGGCAGTACTAACTGAATAAATGATGCGGAAAAAGAAAAAAAAACCTAAAGCTCCTTGAGGCCCTTCTCAGTCACGTAGAATCCAATCTCGCCTTCAGGCAGGTTGGGACTGTCAATGAGCCTTGCCACCCTTGAGCCCTTCTTGCCCTTTCGCAGGTATACCCTGAATGTGCTTGCGTGGCCCACAATGTGCCCGCCAATGGCTGTAGTCGGGTCGCCGAAGAACTGGTCCGGCTTTGCCATCACCTGGTTTGTCACATAGACACACAGGTTGTGCGAGTCAGCCAGCTTCAAAAGCGTGTGCATGTGCTTGTTCAGCTTCTGCTGCCGCTCTGCCAGTGTCCCCCTGCCAATAAACTCTGCCCTAAAGTGGGCTGTTAGGGAATCCACCACAACGAGCTTGACATTAAGCCCCTGCTGGATAAGGTCCTCAACCTTCTCTGCCAGCAGCATCTGGTGGTCAGAATTGTATGCCCTGGCAATCTTGACACCTTTCAGGGCTTTTTTAGGGTCAATTCCTGCGCCCTCGGCAAGCTGTATTATCCTCTCTGGCCTGAATGTGTTTTCCGTGTCAATGTATACTGCAATAGGGTCTTTCTCGCCCTCCATCTTCTGCACGTTGACTGCCAGTATGTGGCCCATCTGCGTCTTGCCGCCGCCAAACTCCGAAAACATTTCGGTGATTGCGCCTGTCTCAAGGCCTCCTCCAAGCAAAGTGTCAAAGGATTTTAGCCCTGTTGTGATTTTCTTGAGCTTGCTTCTTCTCTTGAGCAGGTCCTCTCCGCTTTCAAAGCCCATCTTAAGCTTCTGCCTTGCTGCCTGGATTACCTTTCTGGCTCCTGCCTCTGTCATGCCCACCAGCTCTGCAAACTGGCCGGGTGATGCCACTGCAATTGCCATCATATCAGATATTCCCGCTGCCTGCAGCTTTTCAGCTGTGGCTGCCCCAACACCAGGCAGCGACCTTATGCTAAGGTCGTCAGCCTCAGGGTCTGCTTCTTCCTCGGCTCCATTAACAGAATTGGTTTCCTCGTCTTCCATTTTGCACATTTCCTCGTCTTCTTTTCTCTTTGCCTCAATCATGGTATCACCCGGATATTATATACTTTTCCCTCATGCAGGATTGAAGTCCTTGAGTGTAAGGTACTCAAAGGCCTTGCTCAGCACAAGCGCTGCCTTTGGCAGGTCGTTAAGGGTCATTGAGCCTGTCCTTTTCCAGTTGCCTTCCTTGTCCTTGTAGCTCCTCTCCAGCGCCACAGTTGACATGTTTACTGTCTCGCCTGTCTTGCTCAGCCGGTCATTGGCCCATATGGTTGCCGTTATAGCTCCTGCCTTGAACTTCTTTTCAGGCATGTTTTTCTGGCCTAGCTGCCTTATTTGCTCTATTTGCCCTATTTGTTCTGTTTGGTCCATTTTGGACACCTCCTTGTTTGTTGGTAGGCAACGGACCATACTATAAAGAAGTCATTTATAAGCTTCACGCGCACTTGTCCAGTGTCCAGTGGCTCTTAAATCCGAGGTTTTGCAGCATTATTGGAAGAATTCCGGGCCGCTCATAGGAAAAGGAAACTAACACAGGTGTATTCAATAGCTTAGGGGCACACAAGAAAAAGTTTTATATATTCCCTTCTTTTTATATACAATAGGAGGTGTCAAAAATGAATAAATCTTTAATAATAATCGGCGTTGTTTTGTTAGCCATTGGAATAGTTGCAGGTATATTCACAACCACACAAAGCCATCTATTTGGATTGTATAGTACCTCATCAATACCTTATGCCGCATATACAATCCCATTATTCGTCGGCGGAATTGTTTTGATTATTGTTGGAGCAGTAACTGGAAAAAAAGAATAAACTAGAGTGCCCCGAAACTAATCCTCGCAGCTCTGAAAAAGCTTCCGCTTTTTCAAGGGCTCGTTTCTTGTCCAGTGGGTAGGTTACCAATAAAATATATATACTTACACAACTAAAAAGGTTACATGGAATACCTTTGGCTGATTTTTGCGCTGCTTTCTGCTTTAGCAGCATCATTGGTGGCAATCTTTGGCAAAATCGGGCTGCAGGGGATAGATACAAACACAGCCACTGCCATCCGTGCAGTTATTATGGCAATATTTTTAATTGGAGTTATACTGATACAGGGCAAATTACAGAATATAACTCCAATCCTATTAAACAGCAAAGCACTGTTTTACATTGTTATTAGTGGAATTGCAGGAGCCCTTTCATGGCTGTTCTATTTCATTGCATTAAAAAGTGCAAAGGTATCCCAGGTTGTGCCGATTGACCGTCTGAGCGTGGTATTCGCCCTTCTATTGGCATTTTTTATCCTGGGTGAGAAGATATCACTAAAAGCAGGCATTGGAGCCGCATTTGTTGTAGTGGGTGGAATCCTTATTGCATTAGGATAAAACTATTAGGTGAGGTGATTTATATGAGAAATACGATTACATCGGTTATGTCAATTCTGGTTGTCATATTATTTTTGTCGGGCTGCGGCCAAAAACAGGCTGCACCAAGCACAACAACAGTGCAAGGCCAGCAGGCGGCAGCCGGCCCTTTAAAATGCAATGATATGCCATGCCTGGGCCAGAATTTCCGTTCCTGCACACCTGCTGAGCTGCTTATGAGTTCTGGCGGCCAGTCAGTAACGATTACAATTCACGGGTTTGAAAACGAAAGGTGCCACTTTACCATGGTGTTCGGAAATGTAACTGCCGGAGACTGCTATTTCAAAAAGGAAAACCTGAACAATCAGGTTCTGAACCAGCTGTTTGGAAACAAAGAAGGACAGGATGCAGTTATAGCAGAAGCTTGTGGCCAATAAGATTTGGCTCGAGCTTTCAGCTCAGTTATAAATGCCTACGCAGATATGCTAATCGCTCTCTTAATTCGTCTGTGCTTGGCTTGTTGGGAAAACCCAAGCCGAATGCCCTTGGCAGCAAGCAATAGAAAGTGCCATAATAAATAAGTGACCCTACCCTATCTTCAATATATTTGGCTTCCTGTGGGGTTATATTAAAAGGTTGGCTCTCGTTATAGCGCGGGTCTTTATCTTTATCTCTTGCAACAATCTTGTGGGCTTCCCAGGTTAAAGATAAAGATTTATCCCCATATCTGTATTCATGTGCGCCTACAATTTTTGCTCCCAGGCCAAACGGCAAAATATTCCACCTTTGCACGCCAATCACCAAATCCTGTTTATGATTGCCGCACGAATCATAATCAGGAATATAAATCCAGTCAGCTACTTTGAAAGGGATAAATGTTCTTGTATCTTCTGGTTTAACAATGTCGCACACTCCGCCAGTTTGCCCGGATCTGCCAATGTGCATACCCTCGCGCGTATGAATGTGATAAGCTTGAATCATTCCCTCCAATGGTTTTTGCGTATCTGCCGGCTTTGGTGTATCCACCATAATTATAGGAATATGAGAGGGGTATAAATAAATTACTATTCTTGAGTGTAATCATTTCAGGCAGATGGAACTCTTAGAACTGTAAATTTAAAATCACTGCCCAGACACTTTGGCAACTTCTTCATTGAGGCGCTTGATTTCAGCATCCGGGTCAGGCGCTGCATGCACAGTCTGCGCAATGAACTCAAGCCTGTCAAACATTGTGTTCCTCACAACCCTGCCTGTGAACTTGGTCAGGTTGCCCAGCAGCGCTGTCTTCATGTCTTCAAACTTTTCAGGGGTTTCCTTGAATGCCAGCATCTCTCCGTCGCTTTTGCCCAGCAGCCGGTTTGCCTGGTTCTTAAAGCACACCACCCTGATGTTGTCAGAGCCGTCGTCAAGGAACACATTAAGAACATAGGAATATTTCGGGTTGACAACGCCGTGCGTCGGGCAGTTGAAGGTTTCTGCCTCAGGCTTAACACGCCTGTTGCACTCAGGGCATATCTCAAAGAACCTGGGCTCGAACACCTGCACAATTGTGCCCAGGATTTCAATGTTGTCATGGTTTTCCTCAAGCTCGTCAATCCTCTTCCTTGAGGGGGTTCTCGGTTTCACCTCAATTGCCTTCTCATCACCCGGGTTGACAGCCACAGCTGACCTGTCATTGAGGTGCACTTCCTTCTGGCTGTTGTTGTTCTCCCGCACATAGCCGCTCTTAATCTTAAGCATGTCGCCTTCCTTTACTTCGGCAAACTTGTCAACCATGTTGTTCCACGCAACAACCCTTATGGTGCCTGTGGCATCAGCAAGTATGAGGTTTCTGACCTTTCCCTGCCTGCCTTCCTTGTTGAACTCAGTAACCGGGAATATCTGCTGCACAACACCCACAGTCTCCACATCCCGCATGCCTGTAAGGATATTTTTTATCTCAACCCTGCCAGAAATCTTTTCAAATATTTTTATGTTGAGCTCGTTTGCAATGATGTGCGCTGCGCCCTCCTTTGAAATCAGCCCGGAGAGCTGGTCCATCTTCTGTTTTATCCGTTCATTAATGTCCTGTTCGGAAAGATTAGAATTCAGCTTGATTTTTTCGATTATTTCCGCCAGAGACATCTTAATCATTCACACACCCCTTCCACTTAATAAACCGTTCCATTTAAAAAGATTTATGTTTTCGAGTATAACTATCAAATTGTTTTTTTGAAGCCAATATTGCCTGCCTTGTCCTTTGCCACGACGACAAAATCAAGATTTTTGTAATCCAGCGAAGTAATCTCTACTTTTTCCACAGGATTGTCTGACTTGAATTTTACCAGGTCTGAAAGCGAGATATAGGCTGCGCCCTTGGCAATGTAATAAATGTCATAGCCGGCAATGTCGGACGCCTTGCTTATGTCCCACACCAGGTATGCCTTGCCGCTGTCTTCAACAATGCGGAGGTTCTCTGTTTGCGGCGGAGCTATATTGTCCTGCAGGTGCATGGCAAACCTCACAGCAGCTGCTCCCTGCTTCATCTCAAACATTATGTAAAATTCCTGGTCAAGGCTTTTTACTGATGCGATAAGGTCCTTGTTTGCAACTGTTCCTGCGCAGGTCTTAAGGTCATCATTGTCATCATTCCTGTAGCTTCCCTGCTTCAGGCATTCTATAATCTGGTCCCGGGTTTCATTGGCTTTTTTTTCAATTTCCTCGTAGAATTTCAGGAAGTCCTGGTCAATGTTTACCCTGAAAGATGGCTTAAGTGAATATTCCCCGAACACCGGCGCTGCTGCTGCTGCCGGGACTGCTGCGGTTGCCCCGCCAGTGGTCATGCCTGCAAAAGCAGTATCTTTGCCTACAAAATATGTCAGTGCTGTGAGTGCAACCACCACTGCGATAAAGAGCATGTTGAGCTTTTTCATGGTGAGCACACCCCGTTGCTGCAGGCGCCTGCTGAACATGACATGCTTGTCCCTCTTGTCCACTTCCATCGGTCAGAGCCCACCTCAAAGTGCCACGGCTCAGGTGAATATCTCACCCAGCCAGCCCTGCACATAATCTTTTCCAGTTCTTTATAATTGTCATCTGTCATTGGCAATCCCAGGAAAGCAATGTCAACTGCAAGACCCGTGTTATGGGGGCAGTGCAGGAACGAGCCTGATGCATCCGGCCCGCATACTCTTGCCGGGTCATGGCCGTATTTGTCCCAAAGCTCTCTCTGGGATTCCTCGCTTCTCCAGGACTCGTAGACATAAAGCTTGTAGCCGGCTGCCTCTGCAGTGTCTTCTGCCTTTTTCAGGCTCTCTGCCACATCTTTGGTTAATGCGCAGGTTCCTATGCACAATCCAACAAAGCCTGACCTTATGCTGACAAGGTTTTCCGAGCCAGTTGCTCCTGAGCTGCTGGATGCGGAAGTTGACGTGCTCCCTGGCTGCCAGAAGTATGTATCTTTATCAGCCATCTCCTGCAGGGCATTGAAAAATTTGGATTCGTCAACCTCTTCCTTGGGCTGCAAGGTTAAGTTGGGGTTCTGCAACGCAATGCCCAGCAGGGTTATCCCGTTATTTGCCCGCCTGATGCTGTAGATATAATTGTCAAGGCTCAGGTTAGCCAGGTAATATGTCCTCAGGTAATCATTGAGGTTGCTGTTGAAATAGCGCAGGAAATTCTCCTCAACAGAGTCTTGTGGGGGGAAGCAATCTTTTATTTGCCCGGTTGTTTTGTCAAAGTCCTGGTAGATGGTATAGCCGTTGTACTGCCCGCATCCCATGCTCAGCTCATTTATCGCGCTCTGGCTTAATGCAAGCTCGGTTATTGCCTTCTCAGCTGAGTACTTTGCAGCCTGGTCAATGTAGAGCATCATCTTTTCCCCGTTTTGGTAGACGGCAATAGTGCTTATCTCCATGTCGCCGATGTATTTTGTCAGTGAAACATCCCCGGATTTGATGGCGGCATCCAGCTTTATGTCTGAAAGCAGGAAAAGGCACAGGGCCAGCGCAAAGGCCATCAGGATTCCAATGAGCATTATCCCTTTTCTGTTCATGGCAGGCACACTCCCTTGCTGCGGTCCCAGAAAAGTGTTATCCTGAGCGGGCTGTTCTGGCTCTTTGTCGGCAGCATAATATCTGCTATTGGCTTTCGGCTGCTCAGGCAGGGCCCGAAATCCCGCTGGACAATGTAGACAAATGCCTTTTTCTCCCTCAATGAATATATGATTAGTGACCAACCCTCTTTAATGCTGGTAAACCTCTGGTCAAAAAATGCGTGCAGCTCCTTGTTCAGCTCATCAGTGTTCTTTTTTTCATAGGAATATGTGACAAGGTCAGCGATTGTGCCGTTCTCTGCCATGCCGTCTGAGTTGAAATCAAACTGCTTTGGCTGCCTCAGGAAAACAAGCATGCTGTCGCTGTCCCATATGAGGCTGCTCTTCTCCTCTATCTGCGTGCTCACTTCCTTTTCTTTTGCCAAGGCAAACCCGCTGAACAGGAATATCGCTGCAAAGAGTATGAGGCTGACTACCACAACATCCATCCATAAATACATCAGGAATGCTTTCCTATTCATTTTGCACATCTATTGTCAGTTTGCCCCTGTAGATTTTATCGTCATGTATGAGCACAGACCTGAGTATTGTCTTTGAAGGGGTGTTTTTCCAGTTCTGGCTCTGGATAACCTTTGCCTGTGAGGTGTCAATGTTCTGGAGCGCCAGCCTGAATGCAAACTTCTCGCTCTGTATGCATTTGTTAAGGTTCTCGTCGCTGAACTTCCTCCATTCAATTATGTTCGGGTAGTCCCTGTTAATCTCATAGTCAAAGTAGGCAAAGCAGGTCGGGGAATAGATGAACCGCTGCACCAGTATGTTGGTGTGCAGGTCCTTTGATGTGTATGTGGAAAGATACTTTACCGTGGATGTTATGTAGAGGTAGCCTATGATCATGAAGGCGATAACAAATATGGCAATAATCATATAGATAACAAAGCTGCTGTGCTCATCCCCTCTTTTGTCCATACTGGACTCCATAGAGGATGGAGTTTATATTGTTTTTTGTTTTGTCAGCGACAAAATAAAAAATGTGGGAACAACAGTGACCCCATTTTTTGTTTTGGAGCGCCAGTGCGCAGCGAGATAAGATTTATATATAACTGGAAATTATGTGGGGCTATGGTAATGACAATAGGCCTGATTGGCCTTATCCTGCTTGCTGTCGGCTGGGTGCCTGAGACAATAAAGGTAATCAGGGACAGGAAAAGCAGCATTGACCTTAAGTTTGGCGTGCTCTACTGTGCCGGCTCTCTGCTGCTGGTCATCTACTCAATCCAGATAATGGACTATGTCTTTGTTGTATTAAACACACTTGCAACAATAATGAGTGGGGTATCGTTGTTGTATTCGTTCAGAAAGGCGCGCAAAAATGCCTGAAGCTGCCATCAGCAAGGACACCTGCTGGGAATGCCAGAAATGCGGAGCCTGCTGCAGGGATATTGTCATGCTGAAGGGCAAAAGCCTTGCTGTTGTTAAAGACGGAAAGCCTGTCTGCAAATTCTTCAATGAGGAAAAAAAGCTCTGCACCAGCTATGCAGAACGGCCTTTTATCTGCAAGCTCTATCCGTTTGTCATTGACCTTGACAAAATTAAGGCTGCAGACCACGTTGCCAGGCCGCAGCTTGCCTTCAGGCTGGAAAACATGAAAATCCACACAGAGTGCCCTGGCTATGGAAAGGGACAAAAGATAGCAGAAAACCGGGCTCTGCTAAGGAAGTTTGAAAAGCTCGCCCTGGAGTTTGCCGAGAACTACAAAAGGTATATAGACAAAGAGATTGGGCTGTTTGATGTTATCTGAGGTGCTCATGCCCAAACGCGCTTGGCAGAAGTTCTGAGAGCATTGCCACAGCAACCTTTTTCTTCATCTGGTCTGACATGATTACCCTGATGTCCTTCTTCTGCACCTTTGAGAATTCGTGCAGCACCTGCCTGCAGCCTCCGCAGGGTGTGAGCACTTCCCCTTTCTTTCTGCCGGACTTTGCAATAACCGCAATTGCGCTGAACTTTCTTTTGCCCATTGAAACAGCCTTTGCAACCGCTGCCATCTCTGCGCATATTGCAAGCGGATAAGACGAGTTCTCAACATTGGCAGCGCTGATTATCTCCCCGCCAGCCAGCAGTGCAGCTCCGACTTTAAAGCCGGAATGCGGGCTGTATGAGTTCCTCGTTGCCTTCTCTGCTGCATCAAGGAGCTTTTTGTCGCCCAAACTTAGGTTTGAATAGGTTGTTGTTTTCATGTTAAGGCAATCTAAACCAAACTGGTTTAATAAGTTTTTGATAAAATCTCGTTAAATTCAGGTTGTGTCATGAAATTCTCGCGCACAATGTCATCAATTATGTAATAAACCTGCTTTTCCTTGAGCTTGAACCTTTCATCAACAGTCTCGAGGAAGTCCTCCATCTCGCTTATGTCCCTGAATACAACCTCCAGCAGGAAGTCAAAGCCGTTGTTTATCTTATACATGGAGTTTATGTTCGGGTGCTTCATAAGGTACTCCTTAAGCTCTTCCCTGTTCTCCTTCCTTGCCCGGATGCAGATGTTTGCCCTGCAGCCATAGCCCATGTTGGAAAAGTTCAGCAAAGCAGTGAATTTCCTGATTATGCTCTGCTGCTGGCGCTTTATCCTCTCATAGATTGTTGAGACCGGTGTTCCTGTCTTCCTGCTCAACGTCGTCAATTTCTCCCGGCTGTTCTGCCTCAGACTGCTTATTATCATTGCTTCTTTATTGTCCATCTTAATTCCCTCCGTTGTCCTTCCAAAGCGCTTCGGAGTTTTTTCAACTTTGTTGAAATCTTTACGAGAAGTAGGGTAAAGATATATTTAACAACTCCCTATATAATTATATAACGGCTTGTAACTGCAGCTAAAGAAATAATGTCATTATGGTCCCGTTCATGTCAAATATTGCTTCAAACACCTTGCTCAGCCTGTGCAGAACGCGCATCTCTCCGGGTTTAGCCTTGTTTAAGCCCTTGTTTATCATGGCCTCTATTACTGGCCTCCTTTCTCCAAAATATTCCAGGCCATCAATATTAAATTCATAGAAGAGTTTGTAAAACATCCTAAGGTAACTGTTTACCTCTGAGTATGCCTCTTTTATCTCCGAAGATGGCCTAAATTTATGGTCAATAAGATAGCTGGCAATGTCCCTGTATTCATCACCGATTCGCTCAAGCTGCTCAACAATATAATAAAGCGGCTGCAGCCTCTTGTAATTCAGCACATCTGTGGTGTTAAGCACCCTCCTGCAGAAATCTGAATACCTGTTGATATTATCGTCCATGGCTACAATCTCCTTCAACCCGTCAAAATTTCCCTTGTTAATGTGCTCAAGGCTTTCTTCTGCCATTGCCAGCAATGACATAAAGCACCTCCTCAGCACATTATCAAAGTCATTTGAGTCCAATTTTGAAAGCAGCTTGACAACAACCCTGCTGCTTGTTTTCTGAATAACCTCAAACCCGATGAGGGTTCTCTTAAGGCACTTTTCAATAGCCCCATATTCCTCTGGTGAATGGTAGGCAATTTCAACTGAGCTGTAGCCCGCCTTATATGCAGCCCCAATCAACCGATGCAGCATGGTAAAGCCCTTGCCAGTCTCCAGTGTCAATGTCTTCTCCGGCTCGGCGGTTTTGCCAAGTGATATTTCAATCGTGTTGCGGTTGGCCTCCAGGTTAACCTCGTCCCCCTTGTGCACGTTATACTTCCTCACCCAGTCATAGGGCAGAGACACGACCATTGTCTTGCCCGCCATTTGGATTATTTTTCGTTTCATGTAAGCACCTCCGGCACTAATGGGTTAATGCAGACGCGACCTCATTGAAAGCATTCCTAAAATGCGCTGCACTGCTCGCGTCCATTAAAGATGTTCCAAGGTTAAGATACTTATTGGCGTCCCCTGTTTTCCCCTGATTGAGATAGGCGCCAGCCAAATCCGCGCACACATGCCTAATGTTTGGCTCAATGGCTTCAGACAACAGCTGCCTGGGCAGACTCTTCTGCGAGTATTCTCCCAAGCGGGCAATAAAAAAATCAACCATATTCTCCAACTCTGGGAAGGTATACTGCCTTGCACCATTTTCTTTGAATAAGCGGTTTGCCAGGTAATGCGACGGGTCATAGAGGGGTATTGCTGTTTCCATCCTCTTTGGGTCAATGACAAAACCGCCCAAAAGGGTATTCTCATTTATGAAGTCCCCATGCTTATAAAACAGCAGCCCCTGCCTTTTGAGTTTTTGATGATAGGTATTTAGTTGGGCAGCCTCCTTATTGATATATGCTTGCCTGAAAGCATTCACGCAACCGTTGCCGCCAAATCTTGGCAATGACCTCGCTTCAAAGTCTTGGCAATAATCAAAATCTGTTATTTTTTGTTGAAACACATCGCCCAACTGGCTTACCTGTGCCACAAATCCTGTCTCCTCTAAACGTCTTGTATTAACCGCCATGATTAGGGCAAGGGTATCCAATGCAAGTTTGTCCTGCTTTATTAGTTCCTCTTTTGTGAAGCCTGCCAACATACCGTCCAATTTGGGCTGGTTGATTCTATACATGGCTTCATAATACATGCCGTCATTTTTCCTTAGCATGAATAAAAGTGGTTTTGGGATTTTGATACAATCAACACCCAAATCATTTGCTATTGTATATTTGAGCAAATTATTGTAAGTGAATTTATTAGAAAGATATCCTTCGAAAATTCGCGCCCTTTTCCTATCCCTCTTCAGAACTAACAATTGGCTTATGAACCTCTTAAAATTATGCACAAGCACCTCCTTTGTGGTGCCCGGGTAGTGTATAAATGCGCTGTCAACCTCCCCTGACTGGAGCAGCATGTCCACGCTCTTTTCAACCTGCTGGTCTGTTTCATTAAACATGCCGGCGCTTTCGTAAGTCTTTGCCAGAATGAACCCAAATTCAGTGTTATATTCGGGATATGCTGCAATAGCTTCCCTGAGAGTTTGTGCTGAGTTATTAACATCCTGCCCTTTTGTTAAATAAATCAATGATTTGTATAAAACCGTGTTGGGGTCCCTTCTCCTGGATATTTTCCTATCAACTGCCCTGAGTTCATTTAGGAAAGCCCGTTTTCCACCAACGATAGGCGCATCCTGGAGGAAGTTATCCTCTATTCTTCGTGATATGTGAAGCAGGTCGTTGTATTCGCTAAGTGCATCATCAAATCTTCCGAGGTCCAACGCACAAATTTGTATGATATCGTGCCTTAACATCAGATTGTAAGGATACTTGTTTTTGAGCTTTAATCTTGCATCAACAGCCTTTTGTTTGCTTATGAACTCCATAATGGTTGGGATAATATAATCTTTCATAAACGCTGCTCTCTCGGGAAAAAGCAAAAATGATAGCTCACTTGTTATCATATAACCTACTCCAAACAGTATTATGTCGGGAAAAAGAGTAACACTGATTGTAGTAAAGCCTTTTGCTAAATAATACGAAAGGCCAACCTCGGGTTTCAGGCTGCTTAAAAGTTCCAAAGACCTCTCAATTTTCAGGGGAAGGTTCTTGCCCCAGGTAGACGCATAAAATAATGCGGCTGTGAGAGCAGGATGCCTAAGGACAGATTCATACGCCTCCCTTAAACAATGTTTGAAGCCTTTCTTTGCAGGGACTTTATGTGCATCTCTTCGTAGGTAGGAGAATAGGGCTGTTCTTTTTGCCTCTTTGTGTTTGGCTCTGCCCCACTTATACATCTCCATAACAATATAAACTCCTGCGCCAGATGCAGCTATGAGCATCGGAATTGCTTCAGGTTTAATGGCGCTGGTTATACCTGTTCCTTGCTCTATCTTCAAGGTATAATCTGCAAGAAAACAAATTGACCCCGCGTAAAGCGCCCCTGCCAGGCCTCCAACAATAGAAGATTTTTCCCTTACAAACTCCCTCGCCCGCTTGAAAAAGGAAGTGCTATTGACTCTTCCCTCTAAATCTTCCTTATCCCCCATCATAACCGCCCTGTGCTGTTCTGGTTTATTTGATAATTTAATATCCCCTGGCATGGCCCTGGGATGTGGCAATATCAATCAAATTTGCATAGTTGACAAAATTTTCGGTGATTATATTGGCACCGCCATTTATCAGGAGGCGGCGCATCTTTTTTTCAGTAAAATACTGTCGGCCGATTTCGCTGGTGTTTGCAGCGCACCTGCCCAGGGCAACACCGTGAAGCCACCCATAATACACATCCAGGGGGGAATCTCCTACCCACAGCAGGTCTCCCTTGCCGTCAAGCTCTCTTGCAAGCTGGGCTTTTGCGCATTGGTCTGGATTTTGCAATGATGCGCCCACCACATTATCCAGGCTTATGCATTTGTCCAGTTGGAGAAACCTTAAGGAGTCTATAACGCCGTCCCTGTCTGTGCCGCTGGCAATGTAAACCTCGCCATGAAATTTTTTATTAAGTTTCTCGAGCAATTGCCTGCCGCCAGCAACTTGCAGTCCTAAATAACCATACTGGCTGCGCCTTTCTTCCACCTTGCCCTGCATACTCTGCCTGTATTTCTGATAATATTCTAATGGGTTTATGGTTGCACCGCCCTTGCGAGTAATATAACCTGCAATTTCATAAAACTGCGAGGCAGATATAAACCCCATTGTGCGCTCGAAAATATCCAATGCAGCCTTTTTCAGCTCTGGCATCTCAACTGCAATGCCGCTTTCCCTGCATGCCTGAGTAAATATCTCAAACTCCCAGTCCATCCACAGGTCCCTTTCATGGGAAAGCGTGCCGTCAACATCCACGACAGCTTTGGTTGGCTTGACGGAAATTGGCCTGATTACCTCAAACCTGCCAAGCTTGCTCTTGTCAAAAAACCTGTGGGATTTCCTGGGTAGAATATATGTCCCTTTCCTTCCTGGAAATTCAATATGTTCTTCCATGCCCATCCCCAACACCCCAGAACTCTCCGAGGCTACTCCTAGTTCACCTCTTTAATCAGGATAAATCGCTGCGGATATATAAATCTAACTGCTCAGGGACTTCCCTCGTAATATGCTTCTATACCGTCTACAATGGCATCCCCAATCTTGAAAGTTTTTGTGTAGAGCATGCTGCTGTCCCTGGGCTGCTGTATGTTGCCAATCTCAAGCATTACTGCAACCTTGCCGGTGTTCTTGCCGAGCAGGTCAAGCTTGTCAGTTGGAATGATTGCAACAGCTGTAATCTCTGGCAGCTTGGTGGCAATCTCATTGAGTATGTAGCAGGCTGCTGAGGCGCTCTCCCTGCTGTCAAACGGCACATAGGCAATGGCATAGTTCTTTGCCCTGTCCATGTCGCTCCCTATGTGTATGCTCAGCACAAAGTCAGTGTCAGCCCCGATTAGCTTGAGCCTGTCCTCATTGCTCTTCTCCTGGTTCCTCTCCCGTGTCAGACCAGCAGTGTAAAATGGGGCATTCTGCCTTATGTGGTCTGCCAGTGTAAATGCCCTTTCAGACTCATACATTGAGGTGTCTGCGCTGTTGGCATTTCCCTTGTCAGCGCCGCCGTGGCCCGGGTCAATGATAAGCTTTGCCTCTCCGATTTTTTTGCCTGGCTGCGGCTTCTGGCAGCTGAGCCTGAGCATGCTTGTGTCCTCAATGCCGTTAATTGCCAGTTTGTCATAGTTTTTCGCAAAGATTATGTTGCTGCCGAATTTACCGGCTGTGACCGGGACGCTGGCGTCACCCACATAAGTGAGGTTGGCTGTATTGTTCCCTGTCCCAACGCGGTTTTTCACGAAAACCCAGCCCTTACCAAAAACAAAGTCAAAGCTGGCAACACTCCGGGGATAGATTATCTGGACGTTTGCCGGCGCATCCAATGCTGTGCCAATCAGATAGACTGTATCCTTGGAGAGTATTTCCAGCAGGTTGCCGCTGTCAAGGCTGTGCGCCTGGTTGACGCTAAAGAAAAAATAACCCACCATGACCGCAGCAACAAGCATAAACAGGAATAGTGTCTCTTCTGTTATTGCTTTCCTGTTCATGATGTGCAGGGCCTCACATAGCAGATTCCGACCATGTCCCCGCTTCCCTTCTCAACGTATATTGCTGACTCCGGGCCAGGGCCGAAGATAATACCGCCTTCAAGGCTGTAGCTGCCGCCAGAAGAAACGCCAAACTGGTCCTTGCTTATTTTTGCTGGAAAATCAATACCATCTATGGACATGCACTGCAGCCGTTTTTCCGGGTTGCTGCACAGCAGTTTGTCAGTGGGAAGCCCGCCCACCAGGCTCAATACCCCTCTCAGCGCAGGAGATATCCATTTTACATCTGCATCAGCGCCGCTCCTGCAGTAGCACATGCATGCCTTTCCTTTCTCGCAGTTTGCGGGCCGTGCATACTGTAGTTTCCATTCCCGGCTGATAATTGTGATTTGGTCGGAATTCTTTGAAAATGCTGCCAGAAAGCTCTTGTCGTCTATTATGAACAGCATGCTCTCCATTGTGCCTTCAGCGTTGCGGCTGTCGCCGATTTTCTGCACCAGAGCAGTCAGGTCCGCAGCATCTCTCTCTCCCCTTGTGGGCATGCCCAGCAGCGTCTTCACGCCAGCCATTGCAAGTGGCCCGAACAGAATTATGCCAAGTATGAGGAACAGCAGGAAAGTAAGGGTTATTCTGACATCAGCTGACTTTCTCATTTCTTTGCCTGGCACCCCTCATATATCTTCTGCTTGCATACATCTGCGGCTGTTGCGCAGGTCAGCGGCCTGCCAGTGTCGCAGGGGCACCTGTCAACAGTATCCGGGTAGCCGTCATTATCCTGGTCATGCTCCAGGCCGCATATCTTCTCGTCAATCATCTTTGACTGGTCAGGCAGGAACTTGAGGAATATGGCTATGAGCACAAAGAGCACCAGCAGCACCAGCACCGCTTTGGTTATTATGCTCAGGCTTCCTCCCTCCTGTGCTTTCTTATTATGCATCATCTTCACCTCTTGCAGCAGACATTGTAAACATCACCGGTGCATTTGCCTTTTACGCACCTGTCCGGAGCTGCGGCGCACTGTGCCAGGCCAGTTGCATCCCTGGCAAAGCCGCAGGCAGCCATGTCCTGGCAGGCAAACCCCCCGCCGTGGCTGTTGGAATATTCTTCGCACTGGTTATTCATCATTGTGGTGGTCGTGGTGGTTGTGCTGTATACTGGCGCAGCGCAGTCAGGCAGCGCTGCCCTGATGGCATTGGCACAGTCGTCATCAATGCCGTCCTTGTCAGCATCGCACGTCCTGTCGCCGTCATAGGTCACAAAAAAGCAGATGTGCTCCTTGTCTGCCTTGTAAAGGTAAAGCGCATCCTCCCGGTCATGTTTTTGCCCGTCAATGGTTATCTTGTCAGCTGCCGGGATGATAATCTCGCTGTATTCAACAAAGTCTTTCTTGCATTTGGGGCACCTGGTGCTGTCAAGCCAGTTGTCATAGAAATTTGCCGATACCGGAACGCCTGCTCCGTCGCTGCCGTAGACTGCGCAGGGATACATTCTGTCAACAGTCAGGAATTCGCTCTTAATTCCTTCCTTTTCCACAAAGATGTCAGTGCCTCCCGACTGCTTCTGGATAAATATACTGTAATCTGCAAAATCTCCTGGCAGCGCCTCTGGCAGCACCAGGCAGCCGGACTCTGTGGGAGAATCCCTTGCTTTTTCCATTGCAGACTTAAAGTTATTAAGTGGTTCTTTCATGAATGCAAAGCCGCCTGATACAGGCTCCACAGTTGGTGTGTAGATTATATTGACATTCTTCAGCACAGCTGCCCTGAGCGGCGGGAAATAGGACATCATGAGGAATATCACGACGAATCCTGTAAGCACAAGCAGGAATATCTTTGCTGCTACCGAGAGTGTTGCCTTCTTCATCCGAACATCCCGAAAAAGCCTTTGAGCATATTCATTATGGCATCGCCCATGTCTGTAACAAAGAACAGGGCAACCAGCAGGAAAACCAGCAGGATGAGCATTACGATTATCACCCTGAAGCCCTCCTCTCCCTTCCTGTGCCTAATCCTGAACATTGCAGTAGTCTTTGACATCATTAAACCTCGAAATGTAAATCCTCTGGCGCTCTGGCTTGTTGAACAATAGGTCGTACACGAACACAAGTGGATGGTAAGCTGCCAGAGCCTGCCTTTCAGTGTGGCTCGCAAAGGTTATTGCGTATACATCTTTCTTTTCTTCCAGCACAAGGCCCTCTGCCACAGAGATCTGCCCCCTGTCTCCCTGCTGGACATAATCCATGTATGATATTACCATTGAAGGGTCAACGCAGCACTTGTTGCCTGCTGAGCACTGCCACTCAACTTCTGTATTTGCGCCGCAGCCAGCCTGGCACACGCCCCCTTTGTATTCGCACTCTTCCTTCAGGCTCTCGTCAGCAGTCAGGGTAGTTGTTGTCTGGCTGCTCTCGCCAAAACTGCCGCTTGCGCCTCCGCCTCCGGAACTGCCACCGCCACCAGCATAATTTTTCTCAATAATCTTATAGTGGGCTGTGGCAAGGTAGTGCTCAAGCTCCTGCTTTGTTACTGAGCCGGGCATTTCTTTTATCTTGAATGTGTTGCATATAAAGCATTTGTCTTGGTTGCCGGCCCACACTTTGCCGAATATGTTCTTTGATATATAACCCTCGCCAAACTGGTCCCAGCAGTCCGCAGCCCACACCGCAATCTGCTTTTCCACAATCTCCTGTTTCGTCCGGTCTGTTGTGCCCCCGGTTGTTGGGTAGGCAGATAGCGGCAGGTCATCTTTTATCGTGCTGCACTCCAGCGGGAAAAGCTTGATGTCAGTTACAGGGGTATCAATTTGTGGCAGCTTCTCCCTCATAAGCACGCTCAGCTTGCACACTGCTTTGGTGTATTTCGCCTGCTCTGTGGCGAATAGCACGCCTTTAGCCACGAAAAAAAAGCCCACCATTATAAGGATTACAACAATCAGCGTCTCAAGATGTATGTCCCCTTTTCTGTGCACCTGCTAGCCACCCCTATTAATGAGCCCTTTCACCAGAATGAGAAGGATTATGCCAATCATGGCTGCAAGCAGCAGCGTAACCAGCCAGCTAAACTCTCCTCTTTTTAATTTAATCCGCATAGCCCTATTTTGAGAACAGAACTTTATAAGCTTTTCTAAGAATTCATGATGTAGACTTTATCAGTTCCTTGCAGCACACCTGCTGGTTAGTTGGGCATTCTCCATTTGGCATCTTGAACTTGCCTTCAGGGCAGCTGCAGTCAAACTTGCCATTACTATTCTGTATGCAGCCCTCGCCCGGTGTGCATGTGCCGCCTACGCTCGGGCAACTCTTCAGGCCACTTGTGAAGTTCTGCAGCTGGCCTGTAAATATGAGAATAAGGACAATAAGCACAATGAGGGCTATGACTGCAATGATTATTACGTTCATTGACAGCCCTTCTGCCCTCCTGCTTTTCATGTTTATCCGGTTGCGGTTACGCAGCAGACCTTGCTGCTATCCGTGACCTGCTTGTCATTCACTGTCTTTGTGCAGTCTGCTGAAACGCTTGTGGAATACTGCCCGTTAATGGCCTTGCAGGCCTCGTCGCCAGAATTATATGTGCCAATATCTGTGCATTTTCCGCCGCTGTTTGTGCAGGCACTTACCCCTGCTGCAAACAGGTGTATCCTGCCGGTAAATATCAATATAAGAACTACCAGCACTATCAGTGCAATAGCTGCGATGATAATAACATTTAGGGACATTGACTCACCTTTTTTGTTCATTGGGATGCACCTCTTATTTTAATGGATGGGTTATATATCGGGGTATGTTGTATATAAAGTTTTCTATGGTTTTTATTCTAGGAGCACAGCCTTAGCGTCACGTTTAGTATTCCTGATGCCAGCGGCACTGGCTGGTGCGCAGGCTTTTTCTGGGCCTTGGCTGCTGTGCAGCCGCCATTGGCTATGCCTTCAAGCTTGTCCTGGGTTGAGGTCTTTGCCTCGAACAGGTAGCTGCGACCCCATTTTTTCAGTGTGCTGCCAAGCATGTCGTTTATCCTGTCCTTTGCCACGTCGCAGGAATTCCCCTGCATTTCTCTTTCACAGTGGATAATGCCCCAGTAATAGCAGTCCTGCAGCAGCTCTGTGACAGAATACGTCTGGCGGGTGTAGTTGCAGTAGACTGTTGTCCTGAGCATGGCGTCCAGGCTGGACGATGCCAGCTTCGGGTCTGTGAGTCCCTGCCTTTGATCCACTAGGGTGTTGCCGCTTGGCACGAACATTACGTAAAGGAAGACTGCAAGTATCACCAGGACCACCACAATTGCCAGCCCCAGTATCTCCATCTGCGCCCTACGCATACACATTCACCGCCAGATAGCCAAAGTAAAATTCTCCTGATGTTGCATTGTGCAGTGTCATTGGCACATAGACCACCTTATAGCTAGTCTTGTTCATAGTATAATTGTAGACTGTCCAGTTATGGTTGTTTGGATAAACCTCATTGAATTTTATCAGGCTTGAATGGAACATGTCATAGTATGGGTTGCCGGGAAGCATCTGGCTGCCCTTTGCTCCTGCAAACGCCTCCAGCTTAAGCAGGTCAATGCTGTTGCCGCACTCTATGCTCAGCGAAGTGCACTGCAGCTCTGGCAGCAGTGAAATCCTGGTGGTTACATCAACCAGGTCCAGCATCTCAACCTCTTCCATACTCTTGGTTATGCTGTCTCCCTTGAACTTTGTATAGTATATGAGCCCGAACATGAGCAGTATGAAGAATACAATCAGCACGGCAATTGTCTCTCCCATTTTTATCTGCGCCCGTTTCATCAATACACCACCGGGCAGCTGAGCATGGTTGCCTTCCTGTTCAGCGTCTTCAGCTCAAGCGCATTTGAATATATGTTTGCAAAACTGCTGATTGAGAATGTGTTTGTGTCCTCGAGCATTTTTTGCAGGTAATCATAGGACAGGGGGTAGATGTCTGTGTTTGCGGGCCCGCAGTCACTGGCTGTGGCTGCAAACCTTGTTTCTAGGCTGTCTGTCCTTGCAAGGTATATTGTTGTGACTGTCCTGAGCCTGTTTATTGCCTGACGCATTGCGCACTCATACATTGTTCTGTTTTCTGCAAATATGGCGCCGAACACAGATGCCCTGCCTATGTAGCTCGATTCGCCCTCGCTGGCAATGGTAAATGTAAATGTTGTTGCACCCTCTTGCTTTTTCTGGAACGTGACTTTCCCGTAGCCGTCCAACCCGTCTGAACTTGGCACAATCATGACTGCAGATGCGTCAATGCCTTTGGCAGCAAATGAGCTGTGCAGTGTGTAACTGCCCGGCTCGAAAAACACAAACCTGGTCTTGTAATAATTGCTTGCAGGGATTGTGCTCAGCTTGTCCTCATTCACCAGCACCTTGTTCAGTTTGTCAGGCAGGCTCGCTGCGTCTGTTGCATTGAACACCCCAAGGGCATACTTGTCAGTATTGACGCTTGAGTTCACAATAACATACCTCACATCCGGCGAGGTAATGAACATGAAATTGTCAACTTTGTATGGCATGTCCCAGTCAAGAGCCCACAGAAACAGCCTGCCCTGGACGCTCTTTACAAGGTTTGGGGCAAAGACCAGCCTTATTGGTATGGGCTCAACCCTGCTTCCTACCCATATCCCCTCATAACAGTCATTGTACTTCAGCTCGGCCTTCTTCATTGTAATTTCAAATATTGTGCCAGGGCTGTTCCTTGCGCTGTTGAACACGCTGTTAAGGTTTGTGCGCAACTTTGCCTCTGCCTCAAGCTCAGACGTTCTTATCTGCATGTTCGCCACCATTACAAAGAAAGCAAGTATGAGCGCGCCTGCAATAAGTACAAAAATCCAGTTGAACTGTATCTCAATCGCACCCCTTTTTTTCATGTTAGACTGAGGATTCTATTTTCTCTCTACTACAACCCCCGAACCATAACCTTTGAAAGCAAGATTTGTCACAACCCCTCCAATGATGCTGGTGCAGATATACTTTTCAGCAGGCTGCGTTGGGTCATTGACCTTCAGCCCCTCAACATACATTGTTAGCATCTTTGAGCTTCCCAGGACAAATATGTTCTGCTGGACGCAGTCCTGCCAGCTGTCTTCAATCAGAGGATGTGACGGGCTCATGAACTGCCTGCCGCAGCCTATTCCTGTCCCAAGTTCAATAAAACAGATTTCTCTGAAGTCGCCGGGTATCTGCACAGGCTTTGAGTCAACAGAATCATCGCCAAAATCTGAGTTCAGCCGGGTCACAAAGTCCTTCTGGAATGTGGCAACCCGAACGTCATTTGATGTTGATACCAGCTGCATTATTGCCTGCACGCCGAATATGAGCACAACACCTATTATCACCGCAGTGATTAGGTAGATAAAAACCTGACCTATGACCTGCCCCTTTTTCATCTTTAGAAAGCTACTTTCTCTTTTTTACTGCTATCTTGGAGAGCTCCTTGAACACGTCCCTCTCCTTTCTGCCCTTTGCGCTGCCAGACTTTGCAATGCTGCTTAGTTTTTTGAATATGTCGTCTTCGGGAGCTGGTGCAGCCCTCTTTACCCCGGGCGCCTTTAGCTCAACCCACCTGTCAGATGTGCCTGGTGCAGCCTCTTCCTTCGGAGCCCATCCCTTCACAGCCTCTGGCGCAACAGCAGCCGGCGTCTCTCCGCTTTCTTCGCTGCCAAATACCCCAAACAGCTTTTTCAGCTGCTGTGACTTCTCCCGTTCCTTTATCATTTTCTTGGCTGCAATTTCGCCTGGCGGCAGTTTTGGCATAAGCTCCTCCCTGCTTGGCGGCTGCTGCACGCGCGGGAGTGGGCCTTTCATAGCCTCAAGCGTCCTCTGCTGGCTGAAGTCCCTTGGAGGCGCCAGTGGCTTTTTGCGCCCAGACAGCCCGCCCATCTTCCTGAGCTCTGTGTAGGCAAGGTATATGGCGCCTGCAATTATTATAATGAAAATGAGTATGAGCAGGATTGTCCTGAATACGTTTGACTTCTGCGGTAATGAGCTCGGGTCATTCGGGTCAGTCCCGGCGTCAATCTCTGCCTTGTCAGAATAACCGTCTCCGTCAGTGTCTGCCTTATTCGGGTCTGTGCTGCTTTTGTATTCCTCAAGGTTTGTAAGCCCGTCCTTGTCATTGTCGGTTGCAGCGTCTCCGGGATTGCTTGGGTCAAGGTTGTGCTGCGTCTCCCACAAATCAGGCATGCCATCATTGTCCGTGTCTTTGCCCGGCGACTGGCCGCAGGTTCCTGCGTCGCTGCAGTAATTGCCGCTGCAATCCTCATTCTTCATGCACCTTATCCCATCCGGGCAGGTCTTGCCCATGGCTGCGCATGCACCGCCGCAGTCAGTGCCTGTCTCATCCTGGTCCTGGTAGCCGTCGCTGCATGTTGCTTCTGCACACAGCTTTGTCAGCGGATTGCAGAAATTGCTCTCACAGTCGCTGTTATCGTCGCAGCCCGTGCCTGTGGCGCACAGCTTGCTCTCCCTTACGCAGGGACCGCCGCAGTCCACATCTGTCTCAGTGCCGCTGTCATGGCTGTTCTGGACCTTGTCACTGCATGATTTCTTCTTGCAGGTATATGTAGATTGGTCGCAGTATATGTCCGTGCCTGTCCCGCAGTCCCTATCAAGTTTGCAGGCCTTGCCCAGGTTGCAGCCCGTGCATTTTGCGCCGCCGCAGTCCACATCTGTCTCTCCGTTAAGTGGGTCTGTCTGGTTGTTCTGGCACAGGGTCTTGTCACATTTCTTTGTTGACGGATTGCAGTAGCCTCCAACGCAGTCAGTGTCAGCCTGGCACAGCTCGCCATAGTCGCACTTGAGGCCTTCGCTGACACATACTCCGCCGCAGTCCTTGCTGGTCTCGTTGCTGTCTTGAATACCATTCTCGCAGTGGTTCCCGCCGGGTGTTGGTATTATTGTGCTGCCGCAGTGGCTGTCCTCGGGGTCTACGTTAAAGTCCGTTGTGGTGGCTGTGCTGCTAAGGCCTGCGCTGTTCATTGAACGCAGGGTCAGTATATAATCATGCCCGGATAGAAGCTTCAGCGTATTGTCATTGTCATCCCTGGTAAGCTTGAATATCTGGTCCTCATCGCCGCTGATAAACTCATTCGTGATTATGTTTGTGCTGTTGGTGTCATCCTCAATCGAAACATTATAGCCGATAATGCTGCTGAGGTTATCCGCTGATTTTGCCCTGAAATTGACCTGCTTGCCTGTGCATGAATACAGATACACCATATCCGGGACACTGGGTGCAGTCTTGTCAAATCCAAGCCTTGTTGTGGCAGCTACCTCCTGTCCCTCTTCATCCTCGCAGCGTATCTCAAACGGATACATGCCCTCCTTGGTCAGGGTTGGCAGGGTGAACTGGTGGTTGAGCTTTACAGTTGCCGATTTGCCCGTATAGGTGAGCAGGCTGCCTGTTGATGTCAGGGTGCAGTTCACCGGCTTGTTTGCTGAAACATTTATCTCAAGGCTTGAGCCGCTGCTCACATAGCTGTTGTCAGGCGGGCTTATTTGTGATATTGCCGGCAGCGCGTCCATGTCAACAGTGAATGTTACCTCTTTTACATCGCTCTTAACCCCTGCCTGGCTTATGCACTGCACATAGTATGTGAAAGTCTGCACGACTTCAGGGTTTGCCACGATAATGTTTGAGCTGTGGGTTGTGGCAATGCTGCTCATATTGTTTTCCATAAGGTTGTAATCCTGCTGTGTCAGGCTGTATCTGCAGAGGGTCGGCTTTGTTCCAGATGTTACTGTTAGTGTGGTGTAGGCCTGCATTAACCCGTCGAGCAGCCTGGCCTCGGTTATTGTTGGCGGGCTGACACTGGCAGTTATTACTGGCGGATTCGGGTCATAGCGGAAGTCCACCCTTACAGACTGGGTGTTTGCAGTTCCCCACCTGTCAGCGCACCTTATGTAGATTGGATATACTGCGCGTGTGAGCGGCGTGTAATTAAAGTCGTCAATTGTGTGCGTCCTGCCGTCAACTGTTGTAAACCCGTAGTTCATTGTCGGATATGTGCCGTCAGTAAGCGGCTTATACCTGCAGTTAGCGGTCTGGTCAGTGCTTATCTCAACCTCAAACTGGGACGTGCTAACATAACCATTAAGCGGCTTCACAAGGGTAATTGCAATCTCTCCAGTGGGTATTGTAAAATTCTTTAGTGTCTGCTTTGCATTGCCCCTCATGTCCGTAGCAGTTATTGCAAATGTATACTGGCCGTTTGCCAGTTCTGACCGGGGTGTATAGATGTATTTCCTTGCTGACAGGTTCTGCTCTGTCAGAGGCACGGTTCCTGTCTGGAGTTTTGTCAGCGTCGCGCTGTCCACTGCAACATCCTCGCTGTAGTTAGCATATATGGCAGGAGTTACTGTGCCTGACTGGACATCGATAACTGCTGCAGGCCCGGTTGTATCGATAACAAAGCTGAATGTCACAGAGCCGCCAGGGCTGCCAAGGCAGTTTACAGTCACTGTGTAGGTTGTATCCTCCTGTAGGTTGTAGAAATGATAGGTAAAGTTGAACAGCATTCCTGCAAGCACAGCGGTCCTTGCCATTGGCGCATTGGTAACGCCTGCGCCGGTTATGTTGCAGTCACCCACCCTGTAGGTGTTTACGGAGGCAATTGGATTTTTTGTGTTCACATAGCCAACAGGCTTTGGGTTAAACGGCACAACAGGTGCATTAGGGTCGCTCTTTATGTTGACCGTGTATGCATCAGCCACATTGCCGCTCCTGTCCTCGCACTTAACATAGAATGTTACTGTCTGGCCCACAACCAGCTCGGCACTGGTTGAGTTTGATTTCGGCAGCGTGGCATAATTCCTGCTGTCATAGCCAGGGAACTTTTTCATGGTGGCATAATCAAGGCTCTTGCCGTATTTGCAGATTACCGGCTCGCTTGCAGTTGCCACCAGCTTTGCCTCTGATGCCAGGGAATATACAGTGTAGATGCTGGAGATGACAGTGCTTGAGTTCCTGTAACCTCCGGTGACTGATACGTCTGTGATTAGCGGCTTTGTAATGTCAACATTCAGCACGAAACTTTCCTTCCTTGCGCTTCCCAGCTCGTCCCTGCACTCAACCTTCAGCAGCGTTGCCGCGTTGGCCGCCAGGTCTGATGTGATTTGGTATGTTTGGTTAAAGCCGCTGTCAATTGCCTCCATGGCTGCGGAGATATATGAAGAGGATGTATTGTAGGAAAGGTTGCAGGCAGCAGCTTCATTTGTCTTTATCTTAATCAGCGGCCTCTGGCTGCTGCTGTAGCCACTGCTTGGCTCTGTAAGTGATATTGACGGCGGTGTCATGTCTGAGATTACATTGATTGATACATTCGCCCTGTTGCCCGGCTTGTCAACGCCAACAAGTGTTATTGTATTATTGACGTTTGTGCCGTTTGCAAGCCCGTATACCTTTGCATAGAGCCCGAACATGTTGCCTGCCAGAATCCGGGCAGTGTTGGTGTTGTTGTCGCAGGAGAACATGCCTGCGTTCTGGTTTATGTAGCAGATGTAGTCCATGTTCGGCTCTGTATAAGTTCCTGTTATGCTCACATTGCTGTCGCCTGTAATCCAGGTTATTGGGCCTTTCTTCTTTATCGCCTTTGATGTATCAGTAACATTGACATTGCCTATTGCAAGCACAGGTGGCGTTGTGTCTATCCTTATCTGGCCAGTCCTGTTAAACAGGTTGCCTGCCTGGTCAGCCAGTATTGCCATGAGGGCGTAGGTTCCGTCAGAAAGATTCTGCACCCGCAGTGTGCTGAATTCAACTGCTGCGTTGTGGGTGATGGCTGTCCCGAGCAACACATTGTCCAGGTATACTGAGGTGTTAACGTCAAACTGCTCATTAAGGTTGTAGAGTTTTACCGGAAGGATTGCGCCAGAGCGGCTTATGTCATTATATTCCATCGCAGCCACCTGGGGCGCCACCTGGTCTGTGACAAGGTATATGCTATTGGTTGAGCTTGGGCCCAGTTTTCCGCTAGAGAGCACCCTGTTGGCAGTAAAGCTAACCTTGTATGCAGTGTTCTGGCTCAGGCCTGCGCTGAACAGGCAGTTGAATGTAATTAGGTCCGGCTGTTTTTGGCATACGGCTGCTGCATCATTTGGCAAAATAGCAACATTTGAGAGGTTTATGTTTGACTCGCCGGCATAGGTAAACCTTATCCCTATTCCTGTTGTTTCCTTTGTAAACAGATAATTGTCCTGGTATAGGTCATAGGGGTTGCTTACTGGATTGGACATTATATCAGTCAGTGAGACAGTAGGAATGTTTGGCACTCCGAGCAGTATGGAGAATTTCCAGCTGTATGCCACATAGTTGTGCGCCCTGTCCCTGAGCACAACAGATACATTATACATGCCGTTCTGCAGGGGCCAGAAATGCCTGTCCTGCCCAACATTGAACAACTGCTTCACGTCAAATTCAAGCTGTGTGTAGTTGCTGTTTGTGTCAAGGTCGCTTATGTCTGCCATGCTGGTGAACTGCCCGCTGTAGAGCCTGTATTCCCCTGTCACATTTGTATATCTTATTGTGATGTTTGTATCTGAAAGCCTCAGCCTTGAGCTTGGCTTCGGGTCTCTTACTGTGAGGGTAATGTTCGTGGTCTGGTTGCCCAGTGCCCAGTTTGGCAGGGGCATGCTTGCAACAACTTCGGGGCTCCTGTTATCAAAGAAGATTATGTGCTTCGCGCTCCTGTTCCCCTCATTGCCGACCGTATCAGTGGCTGTGGCATACATTGTGTTGTTTCCAGGAGCGAACTGGGTGGTATAAAGGCCAAACCAGTCGCTGCTGGCTGGTCCGCTGTAAACCATGATAAGCTCGTTCTCTGCAACATTCTGCTCCAGGCCCGGCTGAATGCCAATGGTGGTCATTGTGCCGTCCCAGCTGCTGCCTGTAACCATATAATATTTTTTGTATTGGCCATAGGCATTCCTGTCGTGGCCTGCGAACCAGAGGTAATTCCCTCCTGTCCCAATTGGCTCTGATGCTAGGTTATAGTAGAATGTAATTGCAGTGCTTCCGCTGGCAGCTGCCCTCACGCCCTTGCCTGCTGTATTCAGTGATGCAGTGTCCATGAGCTTGCTTGAAACCTGGTGTGCATACTGGGTGCTTACCGGGACGGTGTGCAGTGAGTTTTCAATCTTAAGTATTGTCTTTGCAGAGCCCTGTGCTGAGCCTGTTATGAACAGCCTTGGCTTGCCGGTGTAGAATGGCTCGTCCTGCGGGTTTTCCGGCGGCTCATCTGCATAGGCGCTTAGGTAGCCCGGATAGACATCGTCATACGCCCCGTTTATGCTGCTGCTGATTGCAGGGTCAAACACTGGCGGCCTTGGCCCTGTTGAGTTAAGTATGAGATATTGCTTGTGCCCGGTTGTTTCGCTTATCAGTATCTGGCTGTTGTTGTGCCTGTCCTTTGCCCTGAAATTCAGGCCAAGCAGCCTCTCGTTCTGGTTAAGGTAGGCAATCTGGTTTATGGTGAACCAGCCGTTCCAGGATTGCCTGAACTCGTTCCTGTTTTCCAGATTTATTGCAATCGGCGGAGCGCCGAATGAATTTGTCAGGTTGAATATGCTTATGTTCGACAGCTCATCTGCCCTGACTGTAACCCAGTAGGGCCCCATGCCCACAACTGAAACAGGCAGGGTCTTTGCCTCGTCCTTGTAAACAGTGACGTTGAACACCGGAGGTTTGGTGTCCTTCACTTTCAGCGCGCCTGCAAACACTGTTGAGTTGGTATTGTTGAGCGCATCCCTTGCAGCGAATGTCAGGTTGTATGTTCCCGGCTCCATGTCCTCTGTGCTGAGCCACGCCTGCCATTGGGTGCTCTGCCGGTTCCCGGTCTTGTTTGCCATAATGAACAACTGGCTACCCAGGCTTACGCTGGCATCTGTGACATTGACCTTGGCGAGGTTGTTGTTGGTGTCATATATCCTCAGCTCCACGCTGGCATTTGAGCCGAACTCGATGCTGTGTATTTCAGCTGCCTGCGCATTGTAAAACTTTAGAGAGGCATTGTCAAAGAACGGCCCGTTCTGGTCCAGGTATATCCAGTAGTTCCTCTGCCGGATGTTGTTTGCCCGGTCATAAGCCCTTGCATCAATCTGCGTGCAGTGCTTGCAGCTGGAGAAGTTTCCTGGCAATGTCACATTCAATGCGAATGTCTGCCAGTTGGCAAGGCCTACCTGAGTATATGGGGTCTGACTGTGCAGGGCCTGCATGAATATGCGGTTGTTGACCTGCATATCATAATCATCAATGAGCACCTTGCCAAAGGCAATGCTGCTTGCTACCGGAGCCCTTGCGCCAACCCTGCCGCTGGAGAACGCGCTGTCTGAGAAGGTAAGGGTCTGGTTGAAGTTTGAGCCGTTTACCTTTATCTTAAATGCTGTGCCCTGAGCGATTATCTCAACATCAATTGGCTTGTTCTCTAGTATTGTCTGCGAAATGCGCTCGTCAATCACCTGGTCAGAACCGCCTGCCTTCTTGGCCACCTTAATCCTCTGCATGCCCGGGAACTTGTCCTGGTTGTCTATCCTCAGGTAATAATAGTTATTCGCATCAGTATACCTGAACCACAGCTCAGCATAGTCTCCGGCAAAGCTCATGTTTGTGGTTAGGTTGAAGTTTGCCAGCAGTGTGCTGTTCTCAGTGTATGATTTTGCAGCCAGTGTGCTGGGCCACTTTGAGCCTGTTGCTGACGAGTCAAATGCATAGTCAACTATCCTGCCTGTTATTTTCAGCGGGTTGCTCCCGGTAAGGTAATATCCGGGTCTGGGCACTGCATCAAGCAAGTCAACGTAGAGATAGGGCAGTATCTCGTCTGTAATCAGGCTGTAGCACCTGGTGCTTTCGTTCCCTCCGCCAATCACATTGCCCAGGTAACTCCTGGTTTTCTGAGTTGACATGAAGCAGAAGACCGAGCCTGCATTGATTGTCAGCGGGTTTGTCTCTCCCGGGTATACAGTTTTTGGCGTGCAGGTGGCAGCGCTTATGCAGTAGTATGTCTTGTCGCAGCCAAAGCCAATCTGCGCCAGGCTTGCCGGGTCCCTCGGGTCGTCAATGCAGCGCAGGTATACCTTGTGCGTTGCTTTGGGCACTGTAAAGTTGTAGGGGTCATAGTTTCCGTCAAGGGCCAGGGTTGTCGGCTTGGCTGTGTCCACGACAAACGTGATTGTGCTGGTTGCCGCAACACCATTGATTATGCACTGAATGCTATAGCTATGCTCGCCGTCTGCAAGGCCTGTAACAACATGCGAATAATTCCAGTAGAGGTGGCTGTTGCCCTCTGTCTCAACATCAAGCGGGCTCCAGCTGGTGGCAGATGTGTCTTTATATTTGCAGGCCGATGCCCTGCTTTTTGTTTTAACTGTCAGCTGCACATCTCCTGAGTCCACTGTGCCGTTCGGGTAGAGCCCCTGTATCCTGGTGTCAGCGCTAATCCTTATGTTCGTGCTGAGTGTGCCCCTGTTGCCGAATGCGTCGTCGCACACAACCCTATAGGCATAGTAGCCGTCTGAAAGGTTGGAGTAGTTGGCTGTGAAGAATGTGCCGTTTGCGTTTACTATCCCCTGCCTGTATTTGCTGCCGGAATAGTAGAACCAGTCACTGCACTTTGAATATTCACTTACTGTGATGAAGATTGTCGCATTGCTGTCGTTGTAGGGCAGTTGCTGTGAATAGCGCACAAAGTAGGGCGGCGTGAGGTTTATTTCCGGCGGCTCCTTGTCAACTGTTATGTTGACATAGTTGACATCCTCAAGGTTGTCAGCCATGTCAATTGAATAATAATAAAGTTTGTAAGTGCCGTTGCCTTCTGAAGTATAGGAACTTATGGTCCCTGTGCCGGCTAGCGGTGTGTCTATCTTGTTACCGGGATAGCATGGCACAGCTGTTGAGTTTACAAGGCAGGTGTATAATGCCTGGCTGCCTGTGCAGCCCTGGGTGCCTGGCTGGCAGCTTACCCCTGCCTGGTTCTGGTCAGCAACCTGGAATGGCAGCTGTAGCGTTCCCATGACCCTGTTGTTTTCAATTATTGTCCTTGGTGAATACATATCTGTGGGGTTCGGGTCTCTGTTGCCGTCAAAGTCCCTGTCCTTGAAGCAGTTGTCTGCCAGGCTGAATGCGCAAACCCCAAAGTCAAAGTAGTCAAGGCTGTGCAGGGTTATTTTATTTGTCCCGCTGACCCGTGTTTCCCTGAGCACAGGGTCATTGTAGGCAACGTCAACTTCTATCTGCTGCGGCGGAGCGCCTTCGCTTATGTATTTTGAGTTGGTATTGCCCTCGCAGTCATTCTGCGGGAAGTCCTCGCAGCTCACCTCACGCATGTTCAGGCAGGCCTCTGTGCCTGCCGGCGGGTTCGGGTTGTAATTGCCGATTGTGCCGTCATTGTCAAGGTCCCTGGGATAGCAGTCGCCGTATTTTTTGCACGTTTCCACTGTGCACAGGCCGAAGACTGCATTAGGCTTCCCGGCAGCAGCCCGTTCAGTGCACAGGCCGCACTTCTGCAGCGCCGGGTCCTGCTCACTGCAGACTCCGACGCCCAGCGGCTCTGATATCCAGTTCCAGGTGCAGTTCCTTGGCAGGCACCTGTTGTTGGAAATCATTCCCGGGAGCGCTGACTCCTCGCATGCATATTTTGAATTATAGGCATAGCAGCCGTTTCCGCCGGTAACTGTTCCGCAGTCAATGAACTGGTTTGCAATTGTCTGCGTGTTGTCATAGTAGCAGAATTCCATATTACTGCAATACTTGTCCTGGCCGCCGACTGATATTAGCGACAGGACCGGATTGCCGAAGAACTTAAACACGTTGTTGCACAGGTCGCAGCTGTTGTGCTTAACGCATTTTGTCTTGTATGCGCCTGAGTCGCTGTAGGGGCCGTAGCATCCCCATGATGCATCATGCGATTTGGTGCAGTCCTCAATCAGCTGCTTCCTGTTGTAGCTGTCACACTTCAGCCTCATGGTCGGCTTCTCAGCCGGGCCGCAGAACTCACCATAGGTATTCTCAAGGCATTCCTTGTCGCCGGACTTGGTGCACACTATGTCAGAGCGCTTCTGCACCATACCATAGTTTGCCCTTACCTCATAGCAATAGGTTGTCAGCGGCTTTTCTATTGTGTCCTTAAAGCTTAGCCCTGACACAGGCTGCGGGTTCCTCTTGTCAACCGGGTTGCAGCCAGAGCCCTCGCACCTGTATACGTCAAAGCTCACTGGCCCTGTGCAGCTTAGCTCCCAGTTTAGCAGGAACTTATACTGCCCGGGGACGTGGCTGATTTTTACATTGTTCGGTTTTTCCTGCTTGGTCTCGCAGGCACAGACTCCGCAGGTTTCCGCATAGCCATTATTGTCGCAGTCCTGGGAAAATGCACAGCAACGGTAGGCGTTTGCGTTGTTGTTCGGCGCCCAGGTGCACTTGTCTGCATGCATTGCCGGGTCGCAGGCTGCCTTTGTTGCAAGGCAGTAGCCGTCACTGCAGTCAATGTAGCCATTGGCGTCATCATCTACCCCGTTATTGCACACCTCCTGGTATGCAACAGGTGTTGTGGTGGTGGATGAACCTTTAGAGGTAGTCGTGGTCTGGGTTATTGTTGTTATTGTTTGCCCTACCGTTGTTGTGGTTAAATGGATGGTTGTTGAAGAAATGGTTGTTGTGGGAACCGTGCCTGTTGTGGCGGTTGTGGTGGTGGTTGTGGGAACTGCCTGGGAACATATTGCTGCCAGATTGCTATTGCTTGATTGGGCGCAGTCTACCAGTGGCCCGGCATCATAAAAATCACTGATGCATTCTGCGAGGTTGTCCGGGACAAGGGGGTTTTCCCCTGCTGTGTCCCAGCCATCAGGCTCAAACTGGTCGCAGCAGACATACTGGTTGATTGCTGCTGTTGGCACGCAGGGCTCAAGCCCTGTGCCGCTCAGGAGCCAGTTTGCGCAGCATGCCCCTGATGCAGTTGCAGAATAGCTGTTCAGTAAGAATAAGAGTAATAAAAACATGACTAAATACGGAACATTACCTCTTTTAGTCATCCATCCACCATTTCAACTATACGGGTTAATACTGGTTAATACAGATTAATATAGTTTTTGAGTGTTCTTATATAAAAACCTTTTTATTTTTGTGACTTAATTTTAGAGGACACAATAAAAACAGCAAGTGCCAGGATTATGATGAATATGGCAAAGAATTCCGGCACTGAAAAGCTGGACTTTTTTCCCGGCAGCTGGAAGCACCTGCCTGCCTTGCAGTATAACCCCTGTCCGCAGGCCATGCCCATGCACAGGTCATCGCACACCCTGTCAGGTTTTTCAGGGAATGAGTCATACTGGTATTTGCATGTTGTGCAGTCAAAGCTGCAGCCTGCCTCAGGGCACCAGTAGCAGTTGCTCTTCAGGCATTCTTCTTTTTCCGGCAGCTCATTGCAGGGCTTTGTTTTATTTTCAGGCTGGACATGTAGCGGGATTAACGGCTGCTCTGCTGATGCAGCACATAGCCTGCTGCACTCTGGCTGCACTGTTATGTTTTGATAGAACTTTGACGTCTGCATGCAGGTTCCCCTTAGCCCGACTACCCCATTCCTGCCGTTGCAGCAGCAGCCGGTTTCACAGCCCTCAATTGCATATTTTCCGTCTTTCATGCACAATCCGCCAAATGCAGCAGAAAACTTTGCGTCGCAATCAATATATGCAACATTTTCCTGGCAGGTGTTTTGCTCTTCCCTAAGGCAGCAGCCAGCAGCACACTTTTCCCCAAGCTCGTAGCAGCCGTTGTTGCTGTAATAGTTATCCAGGCAGTCCTGCCTATCCTTTGGCAGCCCCTCAGCCCCGGCTATATAATAATCCTCGGAACAGCAGGTTTCCGGGGTTATAATCTGCTGTGATTCAATGCAGAGCGGAAGCTGGCTGTAGGGATTTGCGCAGCAGGGCGCTGCTGATGCCTTGCCTGCCATTATTATCACCAGTATTGCAGCTGCGAATGCAGGGATTAGTAGAAAGTGAGTGGGTTTCATGTTTTGCATGAATCATCCCCCCCTGGATTCACTTTGCAACCCTTTGAACAGTATTGGCAGTTTGCAGCCTTCGTGCATGCGCCATTGCCGTCGCACTGCGCCTGGCATCTCTCTGTTGATGTAGAATTTCCATCACCATATGAATTGTCTGTGCACTTCCACCTTTTGTTGCAGATGCCGTTTCCTGTTCCCAGCACATCCTTTTCCCAGCTGTGGCCCGATTCATAGTTTATGCAGCTGTCCGGGATAGTGACAGAAATCCTTGTGCCATCTCTTACGTCAGCCAGGCACGTGTTATAGTCTGATTTTTTGTCAAACACACCAGTGCATGATTCATCCTCTGTGCCTGACTTGCTGTTGCAGTTCAGCTTTATGAACCATTTGTCTGTTACCACGGTGCCGCTGCAGGCATTGCCCCTGTTGCCGCAACTCTGTGAATATATCCTGCTGTAGACTGCATTTTTTTCACTGCAGCTGCCAATGCATGTTGGATAGACCGGCGAGTGCTTTGCCAGCACGCTTCCGGCATCAACCAGTGCAAGGTTTGCAGGCGGGATGTCATAGGCTGCAATGGGCAAAGGCGGCCCGCAGGTGTCTGCGCTGTAGGTGTAGCAGGCGCCGCTGCTCCTTATTGTCCCCCAGATTGGGTCATCAGGAGTTGGTGGGTATGTGCCGCTGCCCCTGCAGCAGGAGTGGTCTGTGGCATAATCTGCAACACCAGTGTTATAACCTGCTGCATCTGCGGCAAATTGGTTGTATGGATAGGGTGCAACAGACACATGGTAGGGCAGGCACTCATAGACATACAGGTCCCATGAAGGGCTGTGGCTGGGGTTTTCTATTGTGAGGTTTACAACATGCTTGTGCGCAGGGCTTGTTGGGATTACGCTGAACATATACTGGCTGAACGGCCGCGTAATATTATAGTTCTGGTATGTCTCAGGCAGCTTGAGTAGTGCGTCAGGGCTTTCGCCAGTCAGCGGGAATGGTGCGCCCTCTGTCTTGTCAACCCAGGTAAAGGTTGTGTCAGCAGTAAGGTCTGTGTATGGCGGCGGGTTCTCAAGCTTCAGCGTGTATGGGTCTTCAATTGAAGCATAATTGTTTTTTATTACTGGCGAGAGCGGTGCAGAGGGCAGGCCGGGATAGCCCGGGCCCTTTACCTTGTAGACAAGCAGCCTTATTGTCTGATAATCCACAAGGCCCTCCTCATCCCACACACTCACATTGACAAGGTGCGGCCCCACATCAGTCCTGTTTGCCAAGTAGTTTGCAATGCGCTGATAGCCTTCTTCAGTTACAGTTGAATACTCTGAAGATGTTTCCCATTTGTTGTTTCTGTTTGTAAGTGTGCAAGCCCTGGGTTCAAGGTAGTATGGTGGGTTGTAAAGGCAGGTGAAGTCCATGTCTGCAGCAAGCCCCATGTTTTTCAGGAACCTGTAAATTATGTTTGGGTTGGTTGCTGTATCAGGGTTGTCCGGGTCAAATTGCATTGGCAGCTGCACATACTTTTGTGGGTCGCCAACATCAGCAGGAACATAATCCTCAGTAAGCCACAGCCCGGTAATGTTCCCGGAAAGCGGGTCATAGTAAAACTCCTGCTCATAGTCAGCCTTCCAGCCGCTGTAATGGTATATGGTGTTCATGCAGTCCTTGGTTTTGCCGGTGCTCTGTAGATATTTGCACTCGGGATTGCCCGGATAGCTGTAAAGGTCATGGTCCGGGTCAAATGCATAGGGGGTTATGTTTATCATGTCTCCCTGGAACACCACCAAATCATACGTGTCGCCAAGCGTGTTGGGGATTTGGTCGCCTACCTTGGTGAAATCATGTATGAATTCAAGCGCAGGCCTCCTGTTCTCAACGCCAAAAATAAAGCTGTATGGGTGGCCGTCAATGTCTGACTTTGTGTCTGTGATATTGATTATGTCTGCATACTTTCCGTGCGGTGTGCACACCGGGTCAGGTGCTGCATTGTTATAGCACACGTTTGCATAGCGGGTAACCTGCATGCCATCCCTCAGGCAGTAGTTCGAGCCGTTTATCCTCCTGCAGTCATCAAGGCTGGAGGCATCGAGCTCAGGGATGAAAAAGATATTCATTGTGTTGTTCTGTATTATCTTCATGGCAAGCTCGTGAATCAGCTTAAGCCTGACATCTTTCCTGTTGTAGAAGTAGAGCGATGTTGTCACAGGGTTGTCTGATATGTTTACTGTGACAGGCAGGTTGAGGTGCACTGAAACATCATTGTCCCCAATGGTCAGGTTCACCACAGGAATGCCCAGGGTGATATTGTAGCCGCTGAACAGCGACAGGTTCAGGCATTCATAGGTATGGTTCTGTATGTAGCGCTCAAGATATTGCTGCGTTGAGCGCGGAAACTGCACCTGGCCGCTGCTGTAGGACTCGCAGCTGTTTGGCAGTGCAGTGAAGTTTGGGTAGTTTATCCCTTTTTTATCACAGAGGGGTATGAGGGGTTTGTAGCTTCCGAACCAGCCCTGCCCGCCTGAAAATCCGAATGGGTTTTCGTAGTTCAGGTATTGGTAGTCATTGGCTGTGCAGGGAGAATCCCCCAGGCCAGTAAGGCTTGCAGGCACAAACACTTCGGGGTTTGATGTCAATGATATGTTTCTTGCTGTTGGCGTGGCTGAATGCTTAAGGTCCACATAGGGGTAATTACCGCGAAGCAGGGGGCATGAAAGGCTTGCCTGCGAGGTTGTGTAGAGCAGCATTGGCACAGTATACCAGGTTTCCTCTGCCTTAAATGGAAGGCTGAGAAGGCCATAGTCCATTAGGGGCGGGGCATAGGGCTTAGGCGCTCCTGGAACCTGAAAATTATACATTATCCCACCCTGCAGGCCGGCAAGCCTCAGACCATCCTTGACTGACCTGTCAAGGCAGAGATTGACATATTGCTTTACCGGCGCTGCGCGGATTATGTCATTGTATGTCTTTTCTGTCTCTGCCCCTGCCTGCGATTTCGGGAAGAGGTAGGATATTGTAACGACGATTATAAGGAGCACTAGGCCTAGTATTATAAATAGGGAAATCTGCCCCTTTTTCAGCATAATGTTACCTCTTTTTTTAGTATTGATATGGCTAATTGCTCAGTTCATTTATTAATTTAATGTTTTTAAAGAATCCTATTTTACCCTGAGCTTTGCCGTTAGGTCGGTCCAGATTTTCTCCACTGCGGCAAACTCGCCGCCCTCGTCAGCATGGCTCACAACATAGTAATTGTCGCCTGACTGCGTGCAGTGCACCTCAGGCATTGTGGGGTTCCCTGTTGCAATGCCGCTATACAGGTCCCACTTGTTCACATAGGCGCAGATATCTTCGCTTACATTCCCGAAACTGACAGAAACATACTTGCCGCAGATGTTCGCGGCTGTGCAGTCATTCTCGTTTCTTATGAAGCCCTTTACAGACCTGGTGCCAACCTTTGCCTCATAGTAGCGGTCAAAGTCAGTCACATCCTTGAAATACTTGTTGAGCTGCAATGGCTGGTCTGCAAATGACGCTTTTATCAGGTTGATTAGGAATCTTACCGGGTCAAAGAGCAGCTCATTGAACTTCTGCATGAAGTTGGTAATAATGTTTGGCTGCAGCTCAATGCCCTCAGCGGAGTAGATTACAATCTGTGTTTTATTGTCCCACCACACCCTGTTGTCGTTGCACTGGTAGAACTTGTCGTCTTTGGATATGGCGCTCTTGCAGAAATCCGCTGGCAGCTTCAGCACTGACTGAAGGAAGCCATATACTTCTGTGTCAAGGTAATAGTCCTTGTTCAATGATGTTGCCACAGCGCGCCTGACAGTGCTGCCGTCCTTATATTCAAGCGTGCAGAACTTGTTTACTCCTGTCAGCCAGGCACCTGCATCTCCAGGGAATAAAAGCTCTGAATAATCATTGAGCGCCTTTTCCGGCTGGTCGCAGAATAATGTGTAATCCTTGCCCTGCGCAAAATTCAGCAGCTGCTCTGCAACCAGCGCTGTCCTTGTTGACCATGTGCCGTTAAAGCAGTAATTGTCATTGTCATACACACTTAGATTGACGCACCGCGGGTCTGGCAGGCTATTGGTCGTGCTTTCAGGGTTAAGCATACACATGTCTGAGCGCGAGCAGTAGTCGCACTGGCTCTTGTCAGGCGTGCACCTCAGTGCAACATCGGTCTTCCAGCCGTCCTCTGTGCAGAAGTGCTCAGTTGGTGTGCCGGAGATTGTGCAGTTGATGGCAGTATAATATTTTGTGCTGTCACACACTGCCCAGCTGCTGTTTGTGTAGTCAAGATACATCTTGTGCTTGGTGCTGTCATTTACCTCTGTGCAGTTGCCCTCTGCCTTGAACCACCTTGTGTTGTTGTAAACATAAGTCATGTTATCGCAGCCAAGCTTTCTTATGGGGTTTGATGAGCCGTCATTCCAGGTGCCGCCTTTATTGAGCTTTGCAGCAGGAGCAAAAGGATAACATGCGGAATCTGCCCATTGCCCCTGCCAGCATTCAACATAATCTTTATAATTGGCTTTGTCATTGGAATAATCCGCTGCATCGCAGATTTTATTGCCTGCGGACTTGCCGCAGTCCGGGTATTCTCTCCACACACCACCTGTCTCATCAATATCATCATAAAAGTTTGAATCGCAGCAGCCACCTTTGATAACCTTATTGGTGGTTGTGTTCAGCGGCTCCAGCCAACTGCCCTTGCACAGACTGCACGATTCTTCGTTGAAGTCGCAAGTCCTGCAGGGCGAACCCTCTAGCTGGCCAACCTCCTTAATGCTGTAACCATCAGAGGGGTTGTCAAAGCAGCTCGGGTTAATCAGGTAGCATGCGTCTCCTTCGTCCCAAGACAGTTTTTTTGCAGGTACGCATGCAGAACCTTTTTCATTGCAGTGCTCTGCAAGCCAGTTTGTGTTCCACTGCTCCGGGAGATTATATATCACTTTTTCGCCCCCTCCTGTGTGGTAAATACAAGAAAAGTCATACGGCGAGCAGTCAATAATGCAGGATTCACACTGATGGCCATTGGCATCCTCGTGCTCGCATCTCTGCCAAGAGGTTATGCTTGCTGGTTCGCATCTCTTTGATTTCCAGTTAGTGCATGCGTCGTCGCTTGCAGGAACCAAATCTGATTCTGCTAAACACGTTCCTGCATAGCAACCATATGCAACATTATCAGCTACAGGGCATTTGTATGCCGTAAGATATGGTGTTTTATCGTCACCACAGTGCACTTGCAGCAACACATCTCCGGGCATAGGTGTGTAACCAGAGGGATATACCCCGTTCTTGTTGTGGTCGTTAACAAGCATAGTATTGATAACTGCTACAGGAACGTCGGGTTCCCCTGAAGCTGAGAGTATAGATGTATCAGCAGCGCACCAGTCCTGCATTGTGTATTTGTTGCCAACTTCGCCATTTTTGCCTCCGTTCGCTAATACCTCAAATGCAAAATTGCCCCTTATCTTGACGTCATTTGTCGGGTCGCTTGTATCCAGGCATTGTGTGCAGTAGCCTGCTGCACTCTCTGACGGTTGGTTGCAGAAAATCCCGCAGGTTATTGTTGTGGATGCCTCCTTATCATTATTACAGTAATATTCGGTCAATACATTGCCTGCTGCGCAGGAATCTTTGTAAGTCTTAGTGTTGCCGTCAGTGTCTGTGTAGGTTACCTTTCCAGGAATATAGTAGTTTTTGCCGCCGTCAGTCTCTGTGCAGCTTGACCCGCCACTACCACCACAATTGCCGGCACCGTCACACGTGCCGCCTGAGCAGGTGGTGCCATCAGATGCGTAGCTGCACTGCCCGCCTGAACATGTTGCGCAGCCCGCGTCACCACAGTCTGTATCTGCTGTGCATGTGCATTTTCCATTACTGCACCCATTGGTGCATGTTTTCTTGTAGCTGCATGCGCAATATGTGTTAGGTGAAGAACAATCACTTGTTTGACCGCCGGAGTGCTGGTAAGACGAAGTAGAACCATCACACCAATATTGTGTTGTAACTGGCTGTTGTGTGCATGACTTGACACTATTCCAGGCATAACCTGAAGGCGCCTGATTGCACTTCCCACTGCTGTCGCAGGTGTTTGCAGGCTGGGCGGTTGTTGATGTGGTGGAGCCCTCCCAAGTGCAGCCGCAATTGGTGCAAATCGCCGCGTTGGTAATATCTGCGCAAGCTTTATTGTCATTTCCATTACAACAGGCTTTTATGCCTGGGCACACATAAGTGGGATCACCAGAGCAGCTCCCTGCTGCCATAACCCCAGCACTCACTACTGCCAAGATTACAGAGAATAATACCAAAACGAGTATTGATGCGGTGAATAAGAACGCACATCTCGTGATTTTCATAAACGCCCTCTTTTACTGCTTTTTATACCCATATCTAACCCAAATTGAAATTATTGGTCTGCTTATATAAAAAGTTTTCTAGAATTAGCCGGGAATTCAGCAGTCAAGCTGTTCAGCGCCATCTGCTATGTAGCCGGGCAGCTGCCTCTTCCTGTTGGCAAGAATCTTCCTGTGGAGCGCATTCAGGCTTGCCTTTGCGTCGCTGACACCTATAATTCTGGCAAATGCCTCCAGCTCGCTCTGGCTCCGCATTTCATAGGGCACAGCGGCAAATGAGGCAACCACAACCTCCACCTTATACTTCCTGCAGAGCCTGGCATTCTGCATCATCCTTCCAAGGATTTTCGCACACCTTATCCTGTCTGCATTCAGCACTGAGCTAAAGTCCATTGCCACTGCAATGTTGTTCTTTTTTGCAAGGCTGCAGTGCACCTGGTTAAGCCCGGAATTTCTGTGATGCAGGAAATCCTTGTGCTGGTGGCTCTCAAGGCCGTAGACCATATCAGCCCCTTTGCCCTCAAATAATGCCCTGTTGTCGTCATATGCCTTCACAAGCACAATGTCCGCGCCCCTCCTGGCTTTCCTCATCTCATCAGGCCTCAGCAGCAGGCCCCTGCAGATATTTACCTTGGAACTGATGCTTTTTGCAGCCCCGAACTCCCGGAGAGGATAGACAAAGCAGAGGTTTTTTGTTCCCAGCCTTTCAGCCATGTCTGCAAATTCCTTCTCATTGCCATTTGGAAAAACAATGTCCATCATTTTGGTGCACTTCTGGTTGTTTTTGTGCTTCTTAGTATTTAATTTTTTGTCTAATTGCCCTGTAGAAAACTTCGCTTGCCTGCCTCGGCCTTGCTTTCGCAAGGCTCATTTTTTCTCTCCCCTCGCCAGGTGCGGGGAGGAAAAAATGACCCGAGCGCAACAGCGTTGCGCCGGGCGGGGCAGGGATTGAAGCAACTACTTAGCCTTTAACTTTTTATCCTTTACTATAGATAGTATCCTGCACACGCTGCACAGCCTGTTGTTTGCCGGCTCTCCGCACAGCTCGCAGTATTTCATCTCGCCCTTTGCCTCCTTTTTCAGGCCCGGAAGCATCGCAAGGAATGAACTGATTACCGAGTGCTTTGTCCCGGGGTGCCTTTTGTCAAATTCATTCAGCATATTGCCCACCTGCCTTCTGTAGGCATCGGCTGAGCAGGGGCATTTCTCATACACAACATTGAAATTTTTCAGTTTTGAATATAGCCTTATCTCATCTTCTGTGCAGAAATACAGCGGCTTAATCCTTGGCACGAACTTTTTGTCCGCTATTGCGCCGTTGACTGGTCCCAGCCGTCTCAGCACATCAATATTGTTCTTGAAAAGATTCATGACAACAGACTGGGCCTCATCATCCAGGTTGTGGCCGGTGGCAACCCTTGTTGCCTTTAACTTCCTGGCATTGAGGTTGATAAGATAGCGTCTCAGCGCGCCGCAGATTGTGCAGGACTTCATTTTAATGCCCTTTGCCTGAAGGTTGGACCTTATGTAGCACAGCGAATAGCCGAACTCCTTCCTGAATGAGGTTTCGTGCAGTTTAACATGATTCTTTTTGCAGAACTCCCTTATGTTTTTCGTGTTCTGGCCTGAATAGCCGCCAATGCCCTCGTCAATGTGGAATGCTTCAATCTTCACCTTTGGATTTTTGTTGCTGCCGGCCAGCATGTAGAGCACTGCAGTGCTGTCCTTGCCGCCAGAGCATGCCACAAGCACCTTTTCCTTTTTTCCTATGAGTTTGTGGTTGCTTATTGTCCGCCTTACCTTGTGCTCAACATATTCAATAAAGTGCCTGCTGCACAAATCCTCCCCATTGTACATCCTGTAAACAGGCTTTGACTTGCAGCACTGCCTCATATTAACGGCCTCAGCACAACAAGGTTGGTTTTTACCGGCTTAAGGTTTTTCAGCGTCTGGCTTACAACAAGGGCTTTTGCACGGCTGTATTTTGCAGCATCGCTTAGCTTGTTTATTACTATTGTCTCGCAGCCCCGTTTCTGCATGAGCATTGCTGCTTTTGCCGAATCCCTGCCTTTAAGCACGAGCACAGTGCCCTCAACGCCGACCGGCAGGCCGCCAGGGCCCTGGATGCGCTCTGTAAACAGGTATGCCTTGCTGTTAAAAAGCTCAATGCCGAGCTCAAAATCAAACCCTGTCAAATCAACTTTTGCATTTGTTTTGTCAACAACAAAACTGCCTATTTCCCTGTCAATATCATTGCTCCTGAGCTGAATGCTCTTGTCAACCCTCTGCGTTGTCACCCTGAAAGATTTGTTTTTCGCCAGCTTTTTTATCAGGGGCAGAGCAGCCTTTTTCATTGCCCGGGTTTCAGGCTCTGTGCTGGTTGCGTGGCTGAATGAGGTTATCCCAAACACGTTTTTCAGGCAGCTGCATTTCTGGTTTGTCTCAATTATTATCCTTCCGCGCGGCCTTGCAACTGAAGAATAGCTTATCCTGTTTTCCTGCAGCTGCTTTTTTATGTTTTCAACTAGTTTTTTCTCAAAGAATCCCCTGTTGTCTCCCTTGAGCGAGATTTCTCCGTAGCGGACAATAACTGTGTCGTGCATAGAAAAGAAGAATATATTAAGATTTAAAAGGCTGCCTATTTTTTCTTCTTTGCCCTGTAATCCCTGATTGCAGCCTTAAGCGCGTCAATGGACAGCACTGAGCAGTGCAGCTTAATCGGCGGCAGGCCATTGAGCGCTTTTGCCACATCATCCTTGGTTATCTTTTCTGCTTCTTCAAGGGTCTTTCCCTTCACCAGATTTGTTGTGACTGAGCTTGAGGCAATTGCTGCAACGCAGCCAAATGTCTTCACCTTAATGTCTTTAATAATCTCCTGGCCTTTTTTGTTTTTGCCTACCTTGAGGTATATCCACATTAAATCCCCGCAGGTCGGGTTGCCAACTTTGCCAATGCCATCTGCATTCTTGATTTCTCCCATGTTCTTCGGGTGGTGAAAGTATTTCATCACCTTTTTCGAGTACATTTCAGCCATCGTAACCCCTCCTGAGCGGGCTTATCTGCCTCAGGTTTTCAACAACCTGCTTTACACACTTGATTGTATAGTCAATCTCCTTTGCAGTGCTGAACCTTGACAGTGTAAACCTTATGCTGCCGTGCGCCACATCAGGCCTAAGGCCGATTGCCGTGAGCACCTGGCTTGGCTTAAGGTCTCTCTGCGAGCAGGCAGAGCCTGTTGAAACTGCAATGCCCTTTGCATCAAGGTGCAGCAGCATTGACTCCCCCTCAATAAATCTGAATACTATGTTCACGTTGTTGCACAGCCTTTTTTTCCCTGCCGGCCCGTTTAGCATTGTGTCAGGTATTTTCCTAAGGCCGCCAATCAGCCTGTCCCTCAGCTTTGCGATTTGTGCAATTTCTTTTTCCTTCACCAGCTGAACAGCTTTTGCAAAGCCAACTGCTGCTGCCACATTTTCAGTGCCTGCCCTCAGGTTGAACTCCTGTGAGCCGCCATGCTGCATTTTCTTCAGGCTTGTGCCTTTTCTTATGTAAATCGCGCCAATGCCTTTTGGCCCGTGTATCTTATGCGCTGAGAATGAAAGCAGGTCAACATTTGTTTTCTTTACGTCAATCGGGACTTTTGTAAAGCTCTGCACAGCATCAGAGTGGAACAGCACGCCTTTTTCTTTGCATATCCTCCCTATTGCGCCAATGTCCTCTATTGTACCAATCTCATTGTTGGCGTGCATTATTGTCACAAGGATTGTTTTGTCTGTTATTTCCCTTTTCAGCTGCTCCAGATCAATAAAGCCTTCCCTGTCAACCTTAAGGTAAGTTATCCTGAAGCCCTTCTTCTCAAGCATTTTGCATGTGTTGAGCACAGCAGGGTGTTCTATTGTCGACGTAATTATATGGTTGCCCTTGTCCTGGCTTGCATAGGCAACGCCCTTTATTGCCATATTGTCAGATTCTGTGCCGCCTGATGTGAAGATTATCTCGCCGGGCTCTGCGTTGATTTTTGCAGCAATAACCTGCCTTGCCTTTTCCAGCGCCTCATTTGCCTCTCTCCCGAAGGAGTGTAGCGAGCTTGCATTTCCATACTTCTCAGTAAAGTAAGGCTTCATTGCCTCAAACACTTTTGCATCAACCTTTGTGGTTGCGCCGTTGTCAAGGTAAACTTTCATGCCTTTATCCCGCATATGCAACAGGTTTTGCTCAGCCCGCTGCACTCTTTTCTGTGCAGGTCGCATACGGTTTTCTTTACACCGGGGCTGTTGCATATCCTCTGGATTTCTTCCATGAGCGTTGATTTCTTCCCAACAATCATTGCAGCAGATTTCTTTATCTCCTGTTTTACTGCGCTGCTGAACTCAGCTGTCTTTGCCCGCTTTGACTTAAGATATTGCGACACTGCTGCCTCGGTTATGCCCAGCAGCTTTGCCGCCTCCTTCTGCTTCAGGCCACCGGCTATGAATGCCTTTGCAAACTCCTTTCTCAGGGTTGGCAGTATATACCACACCTGCACTTCCTGTGGTGTTATGTTTGTCTTGGCCATGGAACTTAACAATAGTTAAGTTATATTTAAAGCTTGCTGTTTTGGGTTATAGAATGCAACTAACTCGCTTTAAAGAGGCATTTTACCTTCTCATCAACAAGCTGCTCGTTATAGCAGGCATCCTTCAGGCCGCAGGCATTGCACTTGTTCTGGCTTTTGCAGGTTGGCGGCGGGAAGCTTGAATTCAGGAGGTCGATCACCTTGTCCCTAAGCTCCAGAATCTCAATCTTGAGGAATGGATTCATTACAATCTTCCTGTTGTCCTTCAGGTCAAGGTAGCGGATAAAGCCCTCCTTTACAGGCTGGTTAAAGGCTTCCTCAAGCATGAGCATGTAAGCAGCAATCTGGATTTTGTGGCCTGGCCACACGCCCTCATTTGGCGCCTTGCCTGTCTTCAGCTCAAATGGAATGATTATGTCATCCCTGAACTCAATCTGGTCAACAATGCCTTTAAGCTTAAGCGTTGGCGATTCCACCCTGAACTCGCTCTTTACCTTGGGCATTATTGCCCAGAGCTCTTCACCAAACACCTTTTTCTCGTCAATGGCCCTGCGGACATTTGCAGCCCTGAACTCCGCCTCTTCCTGGAAATGCGGCCAGGTGTCCTTGAAAACCTCTGTGAGATTGAGCTCAAACCTGTCCAGATCTGGCTTGAACTTGAGTATTGCTGCTCTTAGAATCTGGCTGTATTCGGTTTTATACCTCTGGGCTATCTCCTCAATGCCTATGTTTGTGGTTATTCCCTTTACAACCCTTTCCTCAGCCTTGTTTATGCCGTCGTGGGCCTCGTGCCGGACAGAGCCAAGCACAAGCACCTTCTTGGGTATTGGGACAATATGCAGGACATACTCGAGAAATAGCTTCCTCGGGCAATAAAGGTAGCCTGCAAGGGCTGTTACTGATATCATATGGAACCAAAAACCTTTAATAACTTATATATATTACGCGCATCTGTCCAGTGTCCAGTGGAAAGGACTGCTGGATAATGGTGCTTTATCAGGTATTTAGGGGGGCTGAAACGAAGCGGAATGCCGCCTGATCCCGATGCAGCCTGATAAGGATGCGGGGCTATGGTCTAACTTGGCTATGACTCAACCTTCGGGAGGTTGCAGTGGGGGTTCAAATCCTCCTAGCCCCAGTTAATTTATTATACTACGAATAACAGGTAATGTAATATGGACGTTTTAGCAAGACGCGAATTAGTAAAACAGGTCGGTGAAGAGATTGTCACAGATGAAGACCTGGGAACGCTGCTTTCTGAGAAAAAGCACTTTATTGCCTATGACGGGTTTGAGCCTTCTGGCACAAATATCCACATTGCGCAGGGCCTGCTTCGCGCAATAAACGTCAACAAGATGATAGGGGCAGGCGCAAAGTTCAAAATCCTCGTTGCTGACTGGCACGCCTGGGCGAATAATAAGATGGCAGGCAACCTGGAGCACATCCAGAAGGTCGGCAAATACCTTATCGAAGTGTGGAAAGCCTGCGACATGGACCTGGACAATGTTGAGTTTGTCTGGGCAAATGACCTTGTCACAGAAAGGGATTACTGGAAAAAGGTCATGCAGATTGCCAGGAACAGCACAATATCAAGGGTTGTGCGCTGCAGCCAGATAATGGGCAGGTCTGACAAGGAGGTTATGCAGGCATCGCAGATACTCTATCCCTGCATGCAGTGCGCAGACATATTCCAGCTTGGGGCAGAGGTATGCCAGCTTGGCATGGACCAGAGAAAGGTCAACATGCTGGCAAGGGAGATTGGCCCGAGCCTCGGCTTCTGGAAGCCGGTTATTGTTTCTCACCATATGCTAATGGGCCTGAAAAAGCCTGTTGCCAGCAACAAGAGCGCAGTGGAAAAGAGCATTGAGCTTAAGATGTCAAAGAGCATTCCGGACTCTGCAATATTCATGACTGACTCATTTGAGGACATTAAGAGGAAAATTAACGGCGCATACTGCCTTGAAGCAGATATTGCAGAAAACCCTGTGCTTGAAATCTGCAAATACATTATTTTTGAAAGCAACAAATCATTTAAAATAGAAAGGCCTGAGAAATGGGGTGGCAATCTTGAGTTTGCTTCTTACGAAGAGCTTGAAACATCATTTGCAGAAAAGAAGCTGCACCCAATGGACTTAAAAACAGCAACATCAACCTACCTTAACAGCATGCTTGAGCCAATCAGGAAAAAGCTGGAAAAGAATAAAACGGCCCAGCAGCTTGCAGAGGAGATTAAGGAGTTTAAGGTCACGAGATAATATCAGACAGACTTCACGACAATGTGGGAATTCCGTAACAACGAAAACTAACATTTATAAATATGCGTTTATATTTGCTTGTTAGTGCGAAAAATGAATGCAAAAAGCATTACGTTGATTATATCATTCATCCTTTTTTCTGCATTTGCGTATGCAGATGTAGACTCATATAAACATGGTCCTGGAACCTGGCAACTCACAGGCACACAATTTTTCAAGACCGGCGGAAGTCCAGAATTTAGCAATGGAAAAATGTCAGCATCTTGTGAAGATGGTTCTGCTATAATCACCTGGTCTATCCCCCCGCCAACTGCTACCGATATGCAGGAAATCACCATGACTTTAGGTGGTGCAATTGTCAAACCGACAACACCCCCTTCGCATACCTTTGATGAGCGTTTAAGAATGTCTGATGAAGAAAAAAGCGCAGAAGACAAAATACTGCGCGATAATGCGATTTGCGAATCATCTATGGCCATGCCCCCCCAGCTGGGATATTCCATGGGTGGCGTATCATGCCCCCGTTTCAATGAAGGCGCGTCATGGTATTTAGGCAAACCTGATACTGATAATACATTAAAATACAAATTTCCAAGTTTAGGGACAGTGTATATCTGCTCAAGAGACAACCGGAATTCATTGGACATATCTGAAGAGGCTGTCGACGCAGCATCAAGAAAAGAGAATGAACTTAAATTCAATATGACTTTTAGTTTATCCGCTGGCTCCAGCGGGGGTTTTGTGGTATATTCTTACACCTGGGTGCCAGAAAACAAGAAAGAGCAAGTCACAATCCACGGATCAGTATCAAATGCGGATGATGAACCATTACCCTACTCTACAATCATAATCAGCATAGATGGAAACCAACACGAGACAAATGCGGACAAGAATGGTGATTATACAATTACATTCGAAAAACCAGAGAACTACAAAGAAGCAATGGCATTTGTCAAACTAAGTTACAATAGAGACGGAAAAAACTACTACAACGTCTATTACGACGCGGGCGGCAATAATTACAAACAGATGTGGGCAGGAAATAAGATAGACCTGACTCAAAATGATGTCACGGCAAATATCAAAATTAAAGTAGGATCATTTGAAGAATCAACATTCACAACGCCAAATCAAAAAGATACGTGGATTGAAAATTCTGCGGCTATCTACTTCCATATGCACGAAGTAGTCGACTTCGCACTAACACGATTGAAAGCAAACATTGACAACAAACTACCGGTTGACGTTTGGGTGGGCAATACCGAAGGTGCGACAAACTATAACAGAGATACTACTGATATCTATGTTGCCGAGGCATATGCTGGAAGAACCATTCCACATCAACCCTGGATAGAATACCATGAATTTTCACACCATATTATGTATTCTTTATACGGGGCAAATCTTCCGGGAAAAGAGGTAGCAGGCTCAAGAAACCACGGCGGATTTAGTAATCCAAATTCAGCAGACTCCTGGTCAGAAGGATTCGCAGAATTCCTACCAATGGTGCTATCTGAATCAGTGGGCAACAAACAACCGTGGGTATACTCAACACTAGCAAACAATGAAGACAACTACAAGGCATGGGAGAACAAAGGCGGAAGAGAAGAATTCGCAGTTGCAGGAATACTGTGGGACCTATACGACAAAAACAATGACAAAGGAGATACAATCAGCTTGATGTTTGACGATATCTGGAATGTTATTAAGCAAAGAAGAGAAGATGTCTATGAAGTATACACCGCTTTGAATGCAGCTTTCCCAAAACAAGCCGACGCTATTGACAAGATTTTTATTGAACATGGATTCTATGCAGACAAGACAGAAGGCAACAAAAAAAGGGATGCATTCGAACCATTCACTGATGCAAATGGCAATGGTAATTATGATGTTGGAGAAAAATTCATTGATTACGGAACTCTAACAGCTGAGAAGGATATTGGATACAAACAAGGCGCAGTGATTGGTAAAGCGTCAAATTATGAACGCCCCACTAGACAATTCGGCGGAGTAATAGAAGATTCATTTATCGCTGTGCCTGATAAAAATGTTTGGCAATACAACATTAGTGTTGATTATGCTGATGCTTCACAGAATGATTATTCTTACACGGGATTCGTCCAAGGCGGACTATTATATATCAGCCCACTGCCAAGTGATATTGAAGCGACAATCACAATAACACCCAAGTCACAGGACTACAAGTCTGACAAGCCTTATGTGACCAAAGCAAGTGAGTTGAATGAAAAATTATTGCTAGCTGAGGGGAAGGGTTCATTTGATACTCACACGTTTGAGCTAAAACCAACAGGCACAAAACTTGATCCTGCTGCACCGGCTGGTCTTGACAAGCCCTATATCGAAGATGATGATACCACATTAGACATTAAGCCGCACTTGATAAAGGGCGAGATAGGCAAGAGTGCAGGAAAGTCAGGCTCTTCAGGATTCAGCTACACTTGGATAATTGCCATTTTTGTTGTGCTTATAATCGGGGGTATTATCTTTATAAAGAAATCCGGCAAAAAACATAATTGAGTTTTCACCCGAACATTTTATAAATTCTGGGTTTTAATTTGGAGATTATGGAACTTGGAAAAACACTTTACGTAACCAACAGGAAGCAGTGGCGCGCATGGCTTGCCAAAAACCACGCTAGGGAAAATGTTATCTGGCTGGTTTATTACAGAAAATCATCTGGCAAGCCAAGGATACCCTACAATGACTCTGTTGAAGAGGCGCTCTGCTATGGCTGGATAGACAGCACTGTCAAACCCATTGATGGGAAAAAGTTTTGCCAGAGGTTTACGCCGCGCAGGCCGAAAAGCAGGCTGTCTGAGATGAACAGGGAGCGCATCCGCAGGCTGATTGCGAACAAAAGCATGACTCCTGCGGGGATTAATGCAGTCAGCCACGCAATTGACAAAAACCAGAAATTTGCAATTGCTTCCGACATACTCAAGGCCATAAAAGCTGACAAGATGGCATGGAAACATTTCCAGACTTTCTCAGAAGGCTACAAAATGGTGCGCCTAGGCTACATTGAAAGCCAGAGGCGGCACAGCAGGGAAGCATTTCAAAAAAGCCTGCAGAATTTCATAAAAATGACAGCAGAAAATAAGAAATTTGGGATGGTGCAATAATAACGGGTGTGTTGTTGCTAACTTGCCCGGGATATAATAAGATTTATATGCCAAAAGGATATTTAATATGATTAATCTCGTAATCAGGTGACGTATGGAAAAGCAAATGCAAAAGCCCAAAAGCAAAATAACCCCAGGCCAGGTTATTCCCTTTGTGTTGGCTGCGGTTGTTTTTGGTATTCTTTTACTCGCCCAGGCAGGGATAATTAATTTGCCAAAAATAAATGTTGGGGGCAATCATGAGGTCACAACAACAACCTACAAATACCTTATTGACATACCTGATGTTCCACTCCCTGACGCCGATGAGGGTGAGGGCTATGAGGTTCAATTGACTGTTAAGTATGAAGGCGAACTTAATGCTGACCCCACAGGATACAGGTATTACCATGACACTGATTTTGAGCCAATGCCTCCTGGATTAAGCGTATCTTCTGACGGCACAATAAGCGGTGTCCCGACAAAAGCAGGCACCTATTCGTTCAGCGTGTGCGCAGAAAAGGGAGATGACGGAGTCTGCAAGGGATTTTCCCTGATTGTGCACCCCAAGCCTGAGCCAACCACAACAACAGTGCCATCCGGACCGCATATCTGCCCCATAACATCGTGTGACACCGGCAACTGCTGCGGTGATGTGGCAAATGGCGTTAGAGTCTCAGGGGTTATTACATGGCTGGATTGCCTGTGCCCAAGAGACACAACCAAGAGGGGAGAAGATTATACTGCTGCAGGCGGTCCGTATAATATATGTGTGTGCCTAAACTCACAAGAATAATAGTTCTTATCGCTGCCTCAGCACTGCCATCGTGTATTTGCTGTTGAGGTATTTACCGACTGCCCGCCTGACGTCCTGCACTGTGACTCGTTTGATTTTGCCTATGTATCTGTTGATTTCCTCTGCTGACTTCACCTGCTCGCTGAAGCCCAGCTGCTCTGCGCGCTTCACATTGTCCTCGTTTGCTAGTATGAACTCACCCTCAATCTGCTCCTTTGCCTCTTCAAGTTCTGCCTTTGTTATTTTTTTGAGCCGGATGAATTCCCCGAGGATAATCCGTTTGACCTTCCCTATATTCTTCCTGTTTGTGTTCACATAAACTGCAAAAAAGCCATAGCCGGCAGCTGCATCGTGATGGCAGCCAACCTCATAGGCAAGGCCTAACTTCTGCCTTATCTCCTGGAACAATCTTCCTGACTGGCCCCTGCCAAGGATTGACCTGGCAATATCCAGGCTAAAGCTGTCCCTGTGCATCCTGTCAGGTGTCTGGTAGCCAAGCACCATGTAGGACTGGGAAATTGGCCGTGATTCAGCCTTTACCCCCCTCCTGTTTCTCAGCCTCTCCACCTTCTTTGGCTTGCGCACGCCATTTTTTGCAAAGCCTGAAAATGCCCTCTCAACCAGATGCAACGGGTTTTTTACGCTGCCCACCACAGTTACAATAAGGTTCGCGGGCGTGTAGTGCGCAGAATAAAACCTCAGCAGCTTTTCCCGCGTCATTGCATTTATTGTTTTTTTGTTTCCCAGGGGCTCATTGCCAAGCCTGCCTTTAAACAGCGCCTTGTGGAACAAAACCCATTGGTAAAACCGCGGCTGGTCATAGGTAAGGGTAAGCTCGTCCCTGATTACCTTTCGCTCGTTTTCAATCTCCTTTTTGTCAAACAGGGGATTTTGTATTATGTCCGCGAGTATGGCCAGGCCCTCACCAAAGTGCTTGTTAAGCACCTTCGCATAGAAGAATGTCTCCTCTGTTGCAGTCATTGCATTGAGCTCTCCGCCAATTGCCTCAATCTCACTGGCAATCTGCATGGAAGTCCTGTTCTTTGTGCCGTCAAACAGCATGTGCTCGATAAAATGCGATATCCCCAGCTGGCTTTTCTGCTCATCCTTTGAGCCAACCAGTGCGCTAACACTGATGACTACTGATTTTGTGGGCCTGTGCTCAAAAATAACTGTTAACCCGTTTTTCAGAACTCTCTTTTCCATTATTGGGGATAATTATATATAGGGTATTTAATATTTGCTATGCTATGAAAACTGCGCTTCTTCAGGACTACATGAAAAAGAAGGCAATAGACTATTGCCTGTTTTTTAATTTTGACAGATTCAATGCAAATATGTTTTATTTTTCAGGCTATAGCAGCGTTGGCTGCCTGGTAATCCCTAAAAAAGGCAGGCAGTTTATCATATGCCCGCGAATGGACGCAGAAGCTGCCAGAAAAACAAAAAACAGGGTAATTGTGTATGAAAAGGAATTTTTCCAAGTCCTTCTAAGGAAAATAGAGGGTGCAAAGAAGCTCGGGGTTGAAAAAAATCAGCTGAGTGTGCTTTCATACTCCAGAATCAGGGGGAAAGTAAGGAAGCAGATGGCTGACATCTCAGGCATATGCCAAAATCTCAGGCAGGAAAAAACAAACGCGGAGATTAGCAAAATACGGAAGTGCTGCAACCTGTCATCAAAGATTGTCGCAAAGTGCATTAAGAACTTTAACTTTAAGACAGAGGTGGATGTTTCTGCATTCCTGGAATATGAAGCAAGGAAGGCCGGCGCTGATGTGGCATTTCCAATTATTGTTGCATCTGGAAAAAATGCTTCAATGCCCCACCATAACACAAGCACAAATAAGTTATTACAGGGGTTTCTGATAATTGATTTTGGGGTAAAGATTGGCGGTTACTGCAGCGACAACACATGGACTTTCTATATTGGAAAACCGGCTGAAAAAGAGATTTTGCTCTATAATAAGGTTATGGATTGCCAAACCCAGGTAATCAGCGCAATTAAGCCCAACAGGAGGTGCAAAACCCTGTCGGCAATCGGAGATAAGATTTTAGCCCCTCATAAAATGATTCACAGCTATGGCCACGGTATTGGCATTGAGGTGCATGAAGGCCCGGCAATAAACCCAAATTCAAAGGAAAAACTCGCAGCGGGAAATGTGCTGTCTGTTGAACCAGCCATATATGTTGCAGGCAAGTTTGGCATTCGGCTTGAAAGTATGGTTGCTGTTACAGAGAAAGGCTTTGAATACCTGTGCAAAATACCTTCCCGGCTTATAACAATAAAGCAAAAAGTATATTAATGAGCCAGCAATTGTTTTTTGCATGAAATACAACATTGCTGCATTCAATTCTGAAGTGAAATATTACCAGGACAGCCTGAGGCGCATCAAATCAAAAGACCTGTTGTTTGTTTTTGATGTAAAGGATGAGCAGGCATACTATGCCATGGCACCATTGTCAAGGGCTGTGCACAACCTGGGAAAGGACATCAACATAATGGTGAAGCAGGGCTCTTCCCCCTCCTACAATGTGCTGAAAGAAATCTGGCAGAGCTATGAAAAGATAAAAAAAGGCAGGCTTGGCAAAAAAGAGGCTGCGCTCAATGAATTCATAACATTTGTTGATAAGAAAGCAAAGGGAAAATTCAGCCGGCTGTTTGAGAGGCCGCTCATATTTGAACTTAAGGCTGGCAAGTTTGCGAGCAGCAGCATTTCCCTTGATGTGCGGTGCAGCTGGTTCAGGCCATACAGGTGGAAGGAGCTTCTGAAGACCTCAAATGTCATCTGGACCCAGGTATTTGACATTGGGAAGAATGAAAATACAAGCGTGCGGTTTGAAACAATGCCCAGGGCAAAAGACCTGGAAAAGCCCCTTGAGGATTACCTTGACAGCTACCTTATTTCAAGGGCAATGTATGAAACTGTAAAGAGCCGATGCAAATCTGTTGTCATGGGCTCTTCAACATCAAGGATGTCAATGCTAGTGCAGTCCGAGGCTGTCGGAGACCT